>Ga0247736_10000002_pt1 | contig 507990 bp, 436 predicted proteins | sample UWRJL193509B2_FD_180935 | JGI IMG/M metagenome (GOLD analysis project Ga0247736, IMG submission 180935) | Plant litter microbial communities from Arlington Agricultural Research Station in Wisconsin, United States - UWRJ-L193-509B-2 | ecosystem: Environmental > Terrestrial > Plant litter >...
GTCCACCTCTTCCCATTCCGAACAGAGAAGTTAAGCCCACCAGAGCCGATGGTACTGCGGTAACACGTGGGAGAGTAGGTCGGTGCCAAATCTTAAAGAAAGCCTTACAGGAAACTGTGAGGCTTTTATGGTTTATAACCTTTTTTATATTCTTCCTCTAGTTTTGTCGGATCAATTCCAAATGTTGTGGAGTTGGCACTTTTCTAAGCATATAATTGCGTTAGTCTGAATAGAAAGAATTCGACACTTCTTACCCCTCTGAACTGACTTCTGAATGCCTTGATCTTTGCATTGAACGCTTCTGCAGAAGCGTTAGTTGATCTGTTGTCGAAATAATTCAGAATGGTTTCGTAATGATGCTTTATGGATCTGGATATGGTATTGAAAGCTTTAAAGCCAGATTGCCTAACACTTTCATGCCATCTGGCCAGCCTTGCCAGACCATATATTTTATCAGTTGTTTTTTCGAATATGCTGCTTAGGTTCATGCTCAGGTTATAGGCCTGACGCAGATCAGGGTAGCGCCCAAAAAGCAGCTCTGCCCGTTCTTTTTGATCTTCCGACCAATCAATTGGCTTTTTATATAGCACGTATCTTGATCGGGCCAACAACTGTTTTAGCGTATCTCCATTAGAAAGCACTTCTGCACGAAAGGTGATCTTTTCCTTCTTAGCAATGTCTATAGCTTCATTCTCTGCATCCAAGGCTTTCCAGCGGTGTTTGATCCGCATTTCCTGGAGGGCTTCGGTAGCAAGTTTTTGTACATGGAACCTATCAGTGACACGAACTGCTAAGCGGAAGCAGCGTTTCGCAATAAGCTCCATGTTACCTGCCATGTCAAGGGTGATTTCTGTAACCTTCTTACGTTGCTTTTCCGGTATTTTTTGAAGCACTTCAATTACGTTTTCAGCCTTGGTACCAGCAACTATAGCAACAATAGCCCCTTTTTTACCTTTGGCTGCTTTGTTTGTTACGATAGTATAGAGTTCACCATGGGATAGAGAAGTTTCATCAATAGAGAGCCGTTCTCCCACATTTTCAGGATACAAAAGCCATTTCTTTGCATGTGACTTCTGACCCCAGTTCTTAAAATCACTCAGGTAGTCACGGTATTGCCTGAGTAGGTTTTTAGACTTCACCCCATAAAATGAACTGATGGAATCAACGCTATTCGGGGCTGTATCGATTGATTTCTTTTAAAAAAGCCGCAAATTCCCCTGTCATTCGCGTTCCTTTCTCAACTAAGGTCCAATTTCTGTAAACCACTTTATTGCTATCAACCTCCAGCCACCTGCGCCGTCTGATATGAAAGAATACTTTGTGTCCACGGATCGGAAAGTCCTGTATCACAATCTCAGGGAAAAAGCCTTTGGAAAGCACTTTATTAATTCCACATTCTGCTGGGGGCATATTGAATTCTTCTAACTCAATATGAAAAGTATCTTGATCGGCTATTACGCCTTTAAACTCGAAATGTTCTAATATAAAATCTGGTAGAAATAGTTTTAGTAGGTCTGCGTTGTCAGAGGACATAAAATGTAATCAATAAAAATACAAAGCTATATTTTTTACCCTTGCTCCACAACATTTGGAATTGATCCGTTTTGTCCTCATACAAATTATGAGCAATTGATTAGATACAGCATACTCGTCCATCACAATAAAATCATGCTGCTAAAACCATAAGATACAACTCGGGCTATAATACCTATTGTATTTGGGCTGATTAAGCGCTGTAGGTTTATCCCAGTTCAATCTGCCTTCTGATACTCTCCTCTAAAGAGATCAGTGTTTCTGTACGCTGTATACCAGGCACAGCCTGGATCTCTTCATTCAATACATGGCGTAAATGATTGGTGTCCCTGCAGATAATCTTTGCAAACATACTATACGCACCAGTAGTATAATGAAGTTCTACAACTTCTTTAATTTTACTTAACTGTTCCACAGCATCTTTGTACTGAATTCCCTTTTCTAAGAATATGCCCAGGAATGCACATATATCATATCCCGCTTTTTGCGGATCTATAATTAAGTGTGAACCTTTTATAATGCCCATCTCATGTAGTTTCTTCATCCTGACATGGATGGTACCTCCAGAAACTATCAAATCTTTGGCTATTTCTGTATAAGGTTTGGTTGCATCCTGCATTAACTGCTTTAAGATATCGATATCAAGGTTATCAATTTCTAAATTTTGGCTTTCTTTTTTCAGCATGATTTCAATTAATTCTAATTATGATCTAATATAATTACAATTATCACAATAATAAAATTAAATCGTTAATATATTTGCAACGTATGCTAAGTCTCATTACATTTGTATCAAGCAAGAGAGAAAAAATTAGTTCTTTTTACAATTGCTTATACTCTGTAGGGTGGTGAAATTGGCAGACGCACCTCCTTGTCTCGGTGGTGGAGAATTTGGGAAACCTGAAAAGGCTAACCACTCCTTGAAGGTTCGACTCCTTCCCCTACAGCCAAAGATTGAGTTCTTTTTTTAATGTTGGGTGGTGAAATTGGCAGACACACCTTCTTGTCTCGGTGGTGGGGATCATGGGATAAACACAGTTTATGGGTTGACCACAAATTAATTTTTTGAACTGAGGCTAACTTCCCCTTGAAGGTTCGACTCCTTCCCCAACAGCTGTTTTTTTTATTGATAGTTAATAATCAGGTAATCCGGAGGCGGGTTACCTTTTTATTTTTAAACTAAAAAATCCCTTCAGTAAATGAAGGGATTTTTTGTTGGTTTTGGCTAATGCGGCGTAAGCATTACCGTATCAGGACAATTCTTAGTTGCTGACTTTCATTCCATATTTTTCACTGAACTTCCTGTCCAGCTGTTTATGCAGGTTATCAAGGTTAATATCTCTTCCCTGGATAAATGCTTTTTCTACATGGTTTGTCTTCATATCCAGGGCATCCCCTGTAGAGATGAATAAGGTAGCATCTTTTCCTGTTTCCAGGCTTCCGGTAGTTTTATCGATTCCTAAAACCTTTGCGGTATTTAATGTAATTGCAGATAATGCTTTTTCTTTGTCTAACCCCCAGGCAGATACTGTACCAGCCATAAACGGAAGATTTCTTTGCTGCCAGTAACCTTCTATACTGATCACTACATTAATGCCTGCATTAGCCAGTACGGCTGCGTTTTTATAGGGCATGTTCACATCGTCATCTGTGCCGTTTGGCAGCGCATGCGGTTGTTTAACAACTACTGATATGTCATTCTCCTTCAGAAAGTCTGTAATGAGATAGGCTTCATCGCCACCAACAATTACAGGTTTAATATTAAACCTCTTTGCGAAATTGATTGCTGCAATGATATCTTTTTGTGAATTAGCTGTAATGAATAATTGCTGGTTTCCATCATATAAATGTTTCATAGCTGCAAACCTTGAGTTGGTTACTGACGGGGTTGCTATCGCAGCGTATCCGCTTGCTTCTGAAAAGAATTGCTCCAGCTCATTTATTGCATTTTGTTTACGTTCTGCTAAAACTTCGGGTGTTAATTGCATACGGCCTCCAAAACCTCGGAAACGGGGAGTAACCGGCCAATTCATGTGCATCGCATCGTCTGCTTTTATCGCCGCATCTTCCCAGTTCCAGGCATCCAGCTGTACTACAGAAGAGCTTCCGGCAATTGATCCTCCTTCAGGAGTTACCTGCGCCATCAGGATACCATTACTTCTTAATGTAGCTGGTACTTTAGAATCTGTATTGTATGCAATCAAAGATCGGATGTGCGGATTAAAGTTCCCGATTTCTTCAAAGTCAAGCGTGGCTTTTACCGATTCAAATTCAGTTAATCCCAAATTGGTAACCGGTGCGATAAATCCCGGATAAATATGTTTTCCCTCGGCTTTAATAATAATAACATCATCTTGCGGCGCCTGCCCGTTAGCAGTGACTGATAAAATCTTTCCATTGCTAAATACAATGGTGCCATTTTGAATCACTGTTCCATTGCCTATGTGGAGAGTGGCCCCGGTGATTGCAATGGTTTTTGTTTGCTTTGCTGCCGGCGATATATTGGCTTGTGCAAAACAGGTTAATGTACCAGCTGCCAAAATCAGCAGTGTATATAAATATTTATTCATGTGAGTGTGCTCCTTCCATTTCATTTAATTCGGCAGAATAATCTCCCAATGATTCGCAGTTGTATAAACGTGGCGACTGTGGAGTAGGGCGTTGTGTTTTTGCGCCTTTACTTTTACTGTCGATCATTTTTTGTACTAAACGTGATTTTTCCGATTGCTGTGCTGCACGGCTCTGTACATCTTTTTCTATGTCCCAGTAAGCGATACCATCAACATAAGTTTTTTCGGCTTTAGCATAGATCGATAAAGGATTATCAGACCAAACTACAACGTCTGCATCTTTACCTGCTTTTAAACTGCCCACACGATTGTCGATGTGAAGCATTTTAGCTGGGTTTAAGGTAACGAATTTGAGGGCGTCTTCTTCTGGTACATTGCCGTATAATACTGATTTACCTGCCTCTTGATTTAGCCTCCTTGCCATTTCTGCATCATCAGAGTTAAAAGCTGTATTGATACCGATGTTGTGCATGATCTTTCCGTTATATGGGATAGCTTCTGCTACTTCCATTTTGTAAGCCCACCAATCGGAGAATGTTGAACCGCTGATACCGTGAGCCTTCATTTTATCGGCAACTTTATAACCTTCTAAGATATGCGTGAAAGTATTGATCTTAAAACCAAGGCTGTCGGCAACATGGATCAGCATATTGATTTCTGATTGCACGTAAGAGTGGCAAGTGATGAAACGCTTATTATCCAGGATTTCTACAATGGCATCAAGTTCTAAATCTCTGCGCACTGTGTTTCCTTTTACTGCCATAGCAGTTTTATATTCTTTTGCACGGGTAAAGTCGTCTACAAATGTTTGTTCTACGCCCATCCTGGTTACGGGAAAACGTAAGCCGGAGCCGAAGTTGCTTTGTTTTACATTTTCTCCCAGGGCGAACTTTATAAAGCCATCGTTGCCACCGAATTTAAGCTCTTCGGGTGATTTGCCCCAGCGTAGTTTAACTAACTGCGACTGACCGCCAATTGGATTGGCAGAACCATGCAACAGGTGTGAAGTGGTTACACCGCCGGCAAGCTGTCTGTAGATATTTACATCTTCAGAGTTTACTACATCTGCAATACGTACTTCGGAGGTGGATGATTGCGCACCTTCATTTACTCCGCCGGCGATGGCAATATGCGAATGTTCATCTACGATACCTGCAGTAATATGTTTACCAGTGGCATCAATAACTTTTGCATTACCTGCAGAAAGGCCTTTGCCTACGGCTTTAATTTTTCCGTTTTCTAATAATACATCCGCATTTAATAGTACGCCTTCTTTTTCATTGGTCCATACAGTTGCATTTTTTAGCAGTACGGTTTCCTGTTTAGGTGCTGTTTCATTACCAAAGGCTACAAATGGAAAGATTAGTTTTCCTGAAGCAAGCTGTGATTTCGGTGTTTCTTTTTTAGCTTTTTCCGGATTGGCAGCGGTGTATAGGGCCGACCATCTACCAAGCGTTCCCCCTCCTGATACCGATTCGCCTCTCAATGAGATCGGGCTTTCTCCGCTTAAGTAACCGCTTAGTCTCACATCTCCTGCGGGATTCTTTTTAAGATTGAAACTAATTCCGATCCAATCGCCGTTACGTGTGATGGTAGCGGCTGTTTTGGTACTGTCAATTGCGGGTCTTTCAATTACTGCGGTAGTACCGGCTACTTTCATGGTAAGGGCACCAATACCATCAATAGTTAGATTGTAAATTCCGTTCAGGTCTTTTACGTTCATTTTGCTAACTACAAAACGTTTTCCCTGTACCCAGTTTTCGAAAATTACATTACTGCTTTTAAAAAGACTATCTGAGGTAATTAAAAAGTTGGCCAGTTTTCCTTTTTCTAATGTTCCGGCTCTGTCACTGATGCCGATCATTGCAGCAGGAACTTCGGTCATTGACAATAAAGCCTGTTTTTCTGTTAGTCCGTTATCGATAGCCGTACGGATGTTTGTCCAGAAATCTTTCAGGCTTTCCATTCCGTAAGAGGTAATTGAAAACCTGATTCCTGCTTTTTCCAGTGCAGCTGGATTGGCAGGTGCCATTTCCCAGTCTTTCATTTGGGCAAGTGTCACGTTTCTGGCTTCTGCAGGATCTTCAACATCATATGCTTTAACAAAGTTTACGGGAATGATCAGACTTGCACCAGTAGCTTTTACTGCGTCGATGCGTTGGTATTCGTCGCCGGTCGACTTAATAATGTACTGCTTGCCGAATTCTTTGGCAATTTTATCTGCGCGAAGTATATTCTGCCATCCTTCAACTTCAAATAACTGCGGCAGGTTTTGCTGTTTGCCAAAGTTATCCAGTGATATGTTATACTCCTCTTTCTGTTTTACATACCATTGGGTATCGTAATAGGTTTGTCTCAGCAGGGCGATAGATCCCATTAACGAAGAGGGGTAATCATTTTGAGAACTTCCTTTGTTGAAAGAGTAATTTGCTGCAGTCTGATCTTTCAGCATTACATTGTTTTCTCTTTCATCGTTCAGCGTTACAGCTGCAGAGGTACCGCGTGCAATTCCGTCGCGACTGATTACGTTGACACTGCCAAATCCTGCTTTTCGCAAGTCTTCGGCTTTTTTGCTGTCAATGTTAAAGATGGTGCGGACTTCAGTTTCGGGTCTGATTGCTTCGTTCCAGTTGTAAGATCCCTTTTTAGTAGAAACAAAGATAGATTGTCTGCCTCCAAATCCACCGGGAGCTCTGGTAGGTTCTGTTACTCCATAAGTGCTGAAAGCGTCTATGAGTGAGGGATAAATGAATTTGCCTTTAAGGTCTATCACTACGTATCCTTTGGGAACGGCAGTGCCAGTGCCTACGGACTGGATGGTTTGACCTTTCACAAGCAATGTTCCATTGCTGATTGTTTGGTTAGCATTTACCACTATCGTTGCATTTGTGAAAGCAAATAATCCCGGGCGTGTGTCATAAGACCCATTTACAGGATAAGTTTGCTGACCAAAAACAAGAGTAGCTGAAAAAACCAACGCGAGCGTAAGTAGATTTTTCATCATTAATAATTGGTTTTTAGTTGTTATGAAGCTTGCGCAAGATTACTTTTTTAAAGCTGTATTCTTACGCAGGTTTCATCATTCAGGATAATTTTTAGTTAAGTACTTAAAACTAGTAAAAAATAGGAATTTGTGGATTTTCTATCAACTTTATTACCTGATTGTTAAGTGCAAACCGGACATATCGCCCATAAGTCTTTTATAATCATTATAAATTCCATTTATTAAACGCGACTTTAATAATAAAGGAAGGAATTCCTTAATTTTGAAAAAAAACTACTATGGGTATTTATGAAATCTTAAAGAGTGCACACTCTGGTTGGCGTTATCTGGTGATAATTTTGTTGCTGGTTGCCTTTATTAATGCATTAATGGGCTTTTTAGGTAAAAAGCCTTATACAGAAGGAAACCGTAAATTAAATGTTTTCGCTTTAATCAGTGCACATATCCAATTGGTTTTAGGACTAATCATTTATTTCATGAACGGCTGGTACAAAGTTGATAGTTCAATTGCACAGCTGCGTTACTGGAAAATGGAGCACATCAGTATGATGCTTGTTGCCATTATATTGATTACAGTAGGTAATGCGCGCTCTAAAAGAGTGGACAGTGCATTAATGAAACACCGCACAATTTTTATCTATTTTGGTTTTGCGCTGGTATTGATCACTGCTGCGATATTTGCGATGGTTAAAGCTGATCCTTCGCGTCACTTATTCGGGATGTAATAATTTTTACGATTTAATTTTGGTTTATTAGATTTATTTCTATTTTTGCTACTCATGATTAACAATATACATACTTGGCAATGGCGCAGTAACTTTGAACGGAGTTTCGTCGCAGTCTTGTGTACCTTATAGTTTATCAACCTAAACCAAACCACACATACTAAACCCGACGTACAACACGTCGGGTTTTTTTGTTTTTATACCGCTCAAATTTTTGTTTCATCAGCATATATGGAAAGAATTAAGATCAATACAATTTTTAAGAAAAGACTCGCAGATACGATTACCCCGGTAAGCATTTACTTGCGTTTAAGAGACGTTTTTCCTAATACGCTTTTATTGGAGAGCTCGGATTACCATAGCCGGGAAAACTCGGTAAGTTATGTTTGCGCAGATCCTGTTGCAGGTATTGCTTTGCAAAATGGTCAGCTTTCATCTTATTTCCCTAACGGAGAAAAAGAAGTGAAGGATGATTTTATCCTTACCGATGAAATTGAAGCTTTTAAAGCGAGGTTTGAAGTTACACCGATAGAAGAAAAACGCTATATCTCTACTGGGTTGTTTGGTTATTTTACCTGGAATACGGTTCAATATTTTGAGGATATTAAATTTACTGCACAGTCACCTTCTGCTGAGGAGATACCGCTGATGCAATATCATATCTACCGCTATATTATTGCGATAGATCACTTTAAGAATGAAGTTACCCTTTTTAAAAATAGCTTTAACGAAGAAGGTGAACAGGACCTGGAGAAAATCGAGTACCTCATCCAGAACAAGAACTTTCCTGAGTATAGCTTTGATACAGTGGGGGAAGAAAATTCAAACCTGACCAATGAAGGGTTTATGGAGATTGTGGAAAAGATGAAGAAGCATATCCTGAGAGGGGATGTTTTTCAAATTGTCCCTTCCAGGGCTTATAAACAAGGATTTTCTGGTGACGAATTTAATGTTTACCGTTGCCTGCGTTCTATCAACCCGTCACCCTATTTATTCTATTTTGATTACGGAAGTTTTAAACTTTTCGGCTCGTCGCCGGAAGCACAGATCACTATTAAAAAGGAAGTAGCTAATATATTCCCGATTGCCGGAACGTTTAAGCGCACCGGAAACGATGAAGAAGATGCGGAGCTGGCCAGAAAGCTGGAGCAGGACCCGAAAGAAAGTGCAGAACACGTGATGCTGGTAGACCTTGCCCGAAATGACCTGAGCAGGCATTGCAGCGGTGTAGAAGTGAAGTCTTTTAAAGAAGTGCAATACTATTCGCATCTGATCCACCTGGTGTCTAAGGTGAGTGGTAATTTGCAAAAAGGTGTTTCTGCGTTTAAAGTAGTAGCAGATACCTATCCTGCCGGGACATTAAGCGGCGCACCAAAATATAAAGCCATGCAGCTGATCGATGAGTATGAAGGCCTTGGCCGTAATTTCTACGCAGGTGCACTAGGGTATATGGGGTTTGAAGGGGAGTTTAACCATGCAATCATGATCCGTACATTTATGAGTAAAAATAACGAACTGCATTACAGGGCCGGTGCTGGTATTGTGGCCGACTCGATCGCTGAGAATGAATTAAATGAAGTAAATAATAAGATTGCGGCGTTGCGTAAGGCAATTGAAATGGCTAAGGGTATTAACAATATTTAAATTAAGAACATGCAGAAGAAGATATTGGTCATAGATAATTATGACTCTTTTACCTATAATTTAGTGCATTTAGTAAACGAATTGGGCAGAGAAGCAGAGGTTTGGAGAAACGATAAGTTTGAACTGGCTGATGTAGCTGCTTATGATAAAATTTTACTGTCACCCGGACCAGGAGTGCCTGAAGAAGCAGGACTTTTACTGGACGTAATCAGAACTTATGCCGCAGAAAAAAGTATCCTGGGCATCTGTTTAGGTCAGCAGGCAATTGCAGAAGCCTTTGGAGGTTCTTTATTGAATCTTGGCAGGCCGATGCATGGCGTCGCTACACCGATAACTGTTACAGATAAAGAAGAGTTTCTGTTTGACGAATGCCCGGAAATCATTAATGTTGGCCGTTACCACTCCTGGGTGGTGAACCAGAACGATCTGCCCAGCTGTCTCAAAATTACTGCTACAGACAGCAGCACTGAAATTATGGCACTAAGGCATGACATTTACGATGTGCGTGGCGTACAGTTCCATCCGGAAAGTGTGCTTACAGAATATGGTAAACAGATGATGAAAAACTGGCTGGACAATTAAACTTGTTAAAATTCAAGCCAGTTGGAGAGATAAACTGGTTAAACAATCAGAATTGGCTTGAAAATCAAAACTGGTCAGAAAAACTAATATTAGACAGATGAACATTTTAGATAAAATTGTAATCACAAAAAAAGCTGAGGTAGAGCTGGCAAAAAAGATGGTGTCCGTTAAGGCGCTGGAATCAGGAGCTTATTTTGACCGGCAGCCATATGCTTTAAAAGAATTTATGCTGGCCCGGGATAGGACCGGGATTATTGCAGAGTTTAAACGCCGTTCGCCTTCAAAAGGGGTGATCAATGATCTCTCTACCGTCACGGAAGTTACACAAGGTTATGCTGCTGCTGGTGCTTCGGCAATCTCAGTACTAACAGATACGGATTACTTTGGCGGCCATCCGAAAGATTTGATGGAGGCAAGAGCTGCAAATACAGTTCCGCTGTTGAGGAAAGATTTTATGATTGATGAGTACCAGATCTTTGAAGCTAAGGCTTGGGGTGCGGACATTATTTTATTGATTGCTGCGATCCTTACACCAGCAGAGATTGATAGTTTTAGTCGGCTGGCGAAGGGCCTCGGACTAAGCGTACTGCTTGAAGTGCATAACCTGGAAGAATTAGAGAGAAGTATTTATCCTAATTTAGACGCCATAGGCGTGAACAACCGTAACCTGGCAGATTTCTCTGTGGATATCCAGACTTCATTTGACCTGGTCAATAAAATCCCTGATGAATTTTTGAAGATCTCGGAGAGTGCAATCAGTGATCCGAAGATTATTAACCAACTCAAATTGGCCGGATTTAACGGATTCCTGATCGGGGAAAACTTTATGAAGACCACTAATCCCGGGGCAGCAATGCGTCAATTTACGGAGGAGATGATCTCGGTATAACTTTTGTATCTTTGTACTTTACAATGGGAAAAGAGAAAACTTATGATACCGCGGTTAAACAGGAACGGGCTGTCCTGGTTGGCGTAATCAGACCCGGAGAAAAACCGGAAGAAACAAAAGAATATTTAGATGAACTGGCCTTTCTGGTAGATACGGCGGGTGGCGTAGTGGACAAAAACTTCACACAAAAAATGCTGAAGCCCGATCGTGGTACTTTTGTAGGTACAGGAAAGCTGGATGAAATAAAAGCCTACGTTAAATCTGAAGAAATAGATATGGTTGTTTTTGATGATGAATTATCACCATCACAACTGCGTAATATAGAACGTGAACTGGAAGTGAAAATACTGGACAGGAGTAACCTTATCCTTGATATTTTTGCCGGAAGGGCACAAACTGCACAAGCGAAAACACAGGTAGAATTGGCGCAGCTGCAGTATTTACTGCCTCGGCTGACCAGGCTATGGACTCACTTAGAGCGGCAGAAGGGTGGTATCGGTATGCGCGGGCCTGGAGAAACTCAGATTGAGAGTGATAGAAGGATGATTCTGGAGAAGATTTCCCTGCTTAAAGGAAGATTGAAACTGATCGATAAACAGAACGAAACACAGCGTAAGAACCGTACGGAACTGATCAGGGTAGCGCTTGTAGGTTATACCAACGTTGGTAAATCGACGATCATGAATATGCTTTCTAAATCGGAAGTTTTTGCAGAGAATAAATTATTCGCTACACTGGATACAACCGTTAGAAAGGTAGTGATCGATAACCTTCCATTTTTATTATCGGATACCGTCGGATTTATCCGCAAACTGCCCCATCATCTGGTAGAATGTTTCAAATCTACATTAGACGAGGTACGCGAAGCAGATATCCTGATCCATGTAGTTGATGTTTCACATACCAGCTTTGAGGATCAGATCAACGTGGTAAATGAAACTTTAAAGGACCTTGGTGCAAGGGACAAAGACATGATCGTGGTATTTAATAAGATCGATGCTTATGTCAGCCCCGAAGCAGATGAGATGGATGAAGAAGAAAAAACAACTTTAACGCTGGAAGATTTTAAAAAAAGCTGGATGGCACATAATAATGCACCTGCGTTATTTATATCAGCCCTGCACAAAGAAAATCTGGAAGAATTTAAACAGCTGTTATATGATAAGATTGTAGACCTGCATACTGCACGATACCCTTATGATAAATTATTATACTAAAATACTAAGATCACAAAATCATGGAAAGTAAACGTCAACAGAAATTTGCTGGTGTACTACAAGAGGAATTAGCGACAATATTTCAGAGAGAGGGAGCAGAATACTTGCCAAACACACTGGTTACGATTACAAAAGTTCGTGTATCTCCGGATCTGGCAGTAGCGAAAGTATATTTAAGCTTTTTAGCTACAAATAATACAGGTTTATCTATCGCTACAGTAAATTCACATGCAGGAGAGATCAGGTATAAGTTAGGATCACGCATCCGCCACCAGGCGCGTGTAGTACCTACTCTTACCTTCTTTTTGGATGATACAAATACCTATGTAGAGCACATGGATAAAATCTTTGATAAGATTTCGAGGGAGCGTAAAGAGACTGAGGGAAGCGAAGAAGAAATAGAAGGATAATCCTGAGATGACTGCGACGCTGGATCAGTTTCAATCAATACTGCGGGAAAGTACGATTGGCAGAGTAGTGGATTTTGATCCGTCTGCTGATCGGCTATATGCTTTAGATTTAACGGCGGCGAACGGGGAACTGACGGATGATATATTAGAAGAAACTGCAGCGTTCTCTGATTGGGTAAACCAAAAGTTAACCGCCTCTGCTTCCAGGTATGGGATTGGCGGTTACAGCGAGCACCGTACGATATATACGAGGAGTGCCCATTTTGATACAGCGGATGAGCCAAGAAGGTTACATCTTGGTGTAGATATCTGGGGTCCTGCCGGAACAGCGGTTTACAATTTTTACGACGGTGAGGTACATAGTTTTCAGAACAATGATCATTTTGGAGATTACGGCGCTACAATTATATTAAAATATAACATTGACGGTTTAACGTTTTACGCCTTATATGGTCATTTAAGTCTGGCTTCGTTAGGCGGGCTGACCGTGGGACAGTTTATCCCGTGCGGTAAACGTTTTGCCAGTTTCGGGGTTCCGCAAGAAAATGGGAACTGGCCTCCGCATCTGCACTTTCAGCTGATGTTTGATATGCGGGGGAAATCCGGAGATTATCCCGGGGTCTGTCAGTATTCAAAAAGAGAGGTTTACTTGAGCAATTGCCCGGATCCGGGACTGATTCTTGAGTATACATTTGGCATTCCTGCCGATTAATTTCGTAAATTAGTATATGAAGAAATTCCTGATCCTGATCTTTTTGTTTTCTGGTTTATGCCTTAAGGCGCAGCCTGTACTTAAAGGGGGGCTGGAAAGTTTTATCAATTCAAATATTATTTATCCTGCATATTCCTACCAGAACTGTGTGCAGGGGAACATCCGTGTAAGTTTTAAGGTCAATAAACAAGGAGAAGTGTATTCTTCGAAGGTAAGCAAGGGCCTGGGGATTGACCTGGATAAAGAAGCGTTGCGTTTAATAAGGTTAAGCAGCGGTAAATGGACTGTTCCGCAGGATTATGATACAACTTATGTGATCATTGCACCGGTTAACTTTAAGCTGAACAGTGAAGACTGCAACAGGATCGGCCTGGCCGAGATGAATAAAGCCATTGCTGTTTATAAAGCGAACGAGGGGCTCACTGATGCCATCCAAAATTTTTACAGGAACAAAGCTGCTGGTAAATACGATCCATCTGAAGAAGGCAGGATCATTAATCTCAAAAAAGAATTGGGTTACGACGATGCTTATCTGCAGGATAAAATAAAAGAAGGGGAGAAAAAACTGAAGCAAAAAGACCGTCAGGGGGCATGCGAAGATTTTCTGTTTGTTAAATATATGGGATCTGCGCTAGCGGATGAGCTGCTTGAAAAATACTGTAAATAGATGCGTACACTATTAAAAATATTTGCGCTGCTGGACGTAATCAGTATTGTGTTTATGACCCCGCAAATCTGGGCCGCTGTGATACATTACAACGAAATCCCTGATCAGTCACTATCGGTCATTAAGGTTGTTTTTACATTATTGATATTCCTTTCCCTGTTTTTATCCGCGATTGGATTGTTCAGGTTTAAAAAATACGGACTGATTACCTACTATTTCCAATTTCCCTTCCGCCTGGTTTTATGGGTTTTTTCTATAGGATTTATCACCTTTCTGCCAGAACTATCCCATCAGGGTGACCAATGGTTCAGCATTCTTTTCAGGATCTGTATGGTTGCAGAGTTTTTCAGGTGTTATTATACAGTACAGGCACACCGGTCGTTTTTCAGGAAGCGGGTATAACTACAGTGATAGCCGCTGGCAATAACCTGGCCTCTATCTGGTTTACTTTTCCCATATATTCTCCGTCTACCTGAAAATGGGCTTTATGTTTTGTTTTTATCTTTAAGCTCTTCGTGTGGAAAAGCTCTATCTTTTCCGGATTAAAAGGCAGGTTCGTGAACCTTATTTTAAGAATCTCCATAAAGGAATATTTCTTTACCAGTATCACCTCGAATACATCATCATCCAGTTTCCCTTCGGGATTGATCTTTACGCCTGTCCCGTACATCGTTGCATTGGCAATAACTACCATTGCGGCCTCAGAAACTATATGCTCTTTCCCGATATTAAATTCAACCTCCATTTTATGGTGGCTCCATAGTGCTTTCCAGGTTGCTTTTGCGTAGCCCATCATCCCTCGCTGAGGTAAGTCGTCGAATTTCTTTACGATATAAGCATTGAAGCCAATATCTGATAAGTGAATGCACAGTTCTTCGTTAACCAGCACCGCATGGATCTCTTTGGTAATACCATTTACAGCTACACCAAGGGCTTCATTAACGGTTAACGGAATCCCAAGTTCTCTCGCCATACCATTTGCAGAACCAGCAGGGATAATGCCTATAGGAGTCTTGGTTCCTTTCAGGCATTCTGCGACCAGTTTTAAAGTCCCGTCGCCGCCAACTGCGATCACCCTGTCGGCCTTAGCTTTATTAATCGCTACGCGGATCTGGTCTGTATTGCATTGATCCGGCAGTTCGTAAATTTCAAACTGATGTTGCAGGGAGTCGAAGAATTCGGGGATCACTGTTTTGAAATCGGTATCGTCACTCCCCGAACCTGGATTCACGATAAAAAGGAATTTCATGACAGCGGGTTCTGTTTTCATTAGAATAGGTTTATTTTTTTTGGTAATGAAGCTATCTTAAGCGTGTACCTTACTAGTTGTAAATGGTATGCCGGTAATAGTTCATGTAGCGTATTTATTGGTTTAACAGTATTCTTTATTTAATCAGACAAACAACTGCCTGCCAACTCTGTTTCATTTATAATGAATAAATCTGTCAGCGTAAAAGTTTACCATGGATACGGGCACACCAACAACCTGGTGGTTTATGGTCACGTGTTTAAATATAAGGCAAAAAGCACACAGAAATATAGCGAAAGCTTTATTATAAATATTCTATACCTGATCAGGCTGTTCTTCTTGAAACCACTTGCATTTGCCAGGGTCAGGCTTACTTTTTACGGACAGGTAGTTGATCAGACAACCGAATACGATGGTTTTTTTAAATTTGAATGGGCAGCAGCGCAAAATGTCAGTGCCGGATGGCACCCTGTTAAAGTAGAAGCACTTACTGATGACGGCGAAGTTCTCGCAGTAAATACAGGCGATATTTACATACCGCATATCACGCAGTATGCGTTTATCTCAGATATTGATGATACGGTTATGGTTTCCCATTCTGCAACTATTGCAAGGAGGTTAAGAGAGCTTTTTATCAAAAACCCGCGTACAAGGAAAACTTTTCCGGGAGCGGCATCACATTATAATCAACTGGCCCTGGCACATACCGATCCGGCAACACCTAATCCTTTTTTCTATGTATCAAGCAGTGAATGGAATTTATATGATTACCTGGTAGAGACGTTTCGTTTCAATAAACTTCCGGAAGGTGCTTTTTTGCTGAACCAGATTAAACAGTGGAAAAATTTACTGAAGACTGGAAAGAGCGGACATGAAGGTAAGCTTTTAAGGGTAATGCGTATTCTCGATGCTTTTCCTAACCAGCAGTTTGTTTTTTTTGGAGATAATTCCCAGCAGGACCCCACTATATACACCACTATAGCGGTAAAATATCCGAAGAATATTGCAGCCATTTATATCAGAAATATCAGGAAAGAAAGAGAAACCGCCACAGTGGAAATATTGCAAAAAGCAGCCGCTCAGCAGATACCGGTGTGTTTATTTGCCACCAGTGAAGAAGCGATCGCGCACTCTGTTCAGATCGGGTTGATTAACACATCGTCACCAATCAGTTTATAAGATTAATGGGTGAAAATGGAAAGCTAAATTAACATGGTGCCATCACAGGGGCACTAAATAAAATCTAAGGTATTAAACCGTTTATTCAGGATCTGCCCGTTATTTACGTCCAGCCACTTGTCAAGCACCGTCCCGTATACCTCTCTAAAATCCACTTTATATCTTAAATCTCCATTTTCAAGATTAGCCAAATCAGGTGCCGCGTTATAAATGCCTTGTTTCTTTAACTTGCCGCCAAACAAAAACATATTGTTTGCGGTTCCATGATCGGTTCCGTTACTGGCATTTTGTGCTACACGCCTTCCAAACTCCGAAAAAGTAATCACCAAAGTATCGTCAAGTTTATTGTTCTGGTGCAGATCTTTCACAAAAGCATTGATCCCTTCTGCATATTGCCGCAATAACCTTCCTTGCTGCTGGTTCTGGTTTACATGCGTATCAAAACCACTTAAAGACACATAGTAAACCCTCGTTTTTAGTCCGGAGTTAATGAATTTAGAAACCGTCTTTAGTTGATTTGCGAATCCGCTAACCGGGTAAGTGTACATAGGTTTGTATAATTTTGAAGTATTCTGGATATAACTTGCCGAAGAAGAAGTTTCGATCATTGTTTTATACAGATAGCCCAGATTATCTTCGTCCAGATGCTCCTTTTCACTATTGATCATTTCTCTGAAAAAGGGTTCATTAGTGTTCCTGAATAGTGTTCCGGCATCTTTTAGCGCAATGCCTTTTTTTGTTCCGCCTTTCATGGCTAAAGACAGGCTATCGTCAACTTCAATTGCGGTATAAGGAAATTTGCAGGTTTCACAGTTCGAATCAAGATAGCGGCCGATCCAGCCTGTAGAAAGATACTGGTTCGAGTCACTTGCCGTTTGCCAGATATCCATAGAACGGAAATGAGAGCGGTCTGGGTTCGGATAACCAACATCATTGATAATTGACATCCACCCCTGATCATACAGCTCTCTTAATGCACTGAGATTTGGGTTGAGGCCCTGCATATCATTAAGCTGAATCACCTCCTCCGGTTGGATTGCAATGCTCTTCCTGCTTTGATAGTAAATATCATTTCCAAAGGGCACTACGGTATTTAAGCCGTCATTGCCACCTGACAATTGCACTACAACCAGGTTTTTATACAAACTGAGTTCATCTAAAGCCAATGCTTCAAATGGCTTCATAAAAGCGGGTACAAATAAAGTTCCGGCTGCAGCAAAGGCTGCGTTCTTTAAAAAATCTCTTCTTTCCATCTGGTAAAGTTTATCCTCTGGTTATTATCCGCTTGTAGCAGACTGAGTTATTTTATTTCTCTGATTATTGCACCTTTCGGGTGGCCTGTCTGTAATAATGCAATGTTCTCATTGCCAGGGTCATCCTCGTTAATTTAACACAATTGATATTCCGGCATACTGGTTACCGCTATGGCTGTATTTTTTAAACTCTGGTTACTGCTTACCAGTTCGCTGATTTTTTTTCCAACTATGGGTTGCAGTAAAAAAGCGGCCAGCTCAACCTGCTTCATGTTTTTCGGCAGGCTTTGCAGGAAAGCGGACCAGTTAGCCTCTGCATTTACATAAGATTTTGCCGGTATAGGCTGATTAGTTTTCCTGTTCAGCGCAATCACAGCTTCATCTTCAGGATCTGCTTTACCATTAAAATCCAGGATGCCATCATTAAGTACCAAAGAAGGTATTTTAAGGCGTAACATTAACGAAGAACTGTCTATCCAGCTTTTCCCTCCCTGCCAGCCGGATACATTTGGGGGATTAAATAAATACTGACCTAAACTGGTTTGCAGCCGGATCAATACCTGCGGTTTGTGGTAAGTAACCTGAAACTCCCGGCTTAAGTTAACCAGCAATTCTATCGGCGATTTAATCTTGTTGCCCCTGTTTTCGGCACCATAGAACCAGGCGGCCGTAAATAGTTTTTTCATCACTGCGGTGATACTATACTGCTGACTATAAAATTCATTTGCCAGCTCTGCTACATGGGTTTCATTGGGTGTATCATTCACAAAAAACACATACAGTTTCCTGCAAATAAATACCGCTGTTTCGCGTTTCTCCAGAATTTTGTCAATAATAGCTTCTCCGTCGAAGTTCCCGGATCCGCCGAAAAAGGTTTTTACTTGTTCATCATGTACCTTTTTATTAAACACAAACTGTCCTGTTTTATTATAACTCCAACCTGTAAATGCCCTTGCAGCTTCTTTGATGTCGGTTTCCGAATAGTTGCCCCTTCCCAAAGTGAACAGTTCCATCAGCTCTCTTGCAAAATTTTCATTGGGGTGCCCTTTCCTGTTTTGCTGATTATTCAGGTAATCTAACATAGCTGGCGATTGTGATACTTCGATCAATAATGTTCTAAAACTGCCCAGTGCGTTTTTTCTTTGGATATTATTGAGTTGCTGTGAAAAGTAGGGGTTATTAGAACGGCAGGCAAAATGCCCGTGCCAGAATAAGGTAGTTTTTTCGAGTAAAGGATTTTTTGTCGCAATCATCTGTCTGATCCAGTCGATATTCAGCAGGCGACTTTTCTCGTTCCTTGTTTTTGTGATCTCTTCCCGTTGCTGTTTTTCTGCCGGGCTTTGATCTTTTCTGCCATTCAGACTTGCCAGAATAAGTTGCTGCGCTTCATATTCTTCTGCTGTTACTGTTTGAAGATCTGTCGTATCAGCAGGTAGTGTAAATAACCCGTCGACCACCTTATTGATCCTCCTTTTGCTGAGCTGATGCAAAGCAGGATAAGAAATTCCGAAACCCGCGCGGTTGTACAGGTGTTTAACGTAGTCAAAATTGTCTTTTTTATCCATAATCTTACCTGTTACTCACATATCTGACTCTCATACAACGCTTAAGTTTAAAATTGTATATTTTTGGACATGATATTTCAGTTAGCTGAAGAAGAATTAATATTTCCGCATCCCTCATTAGCGGAAGAAGACGGGTTGCTGGCTATAGGCGGAGACTTAAGTGAAGAGCGCTTAGTGCTCGCTTATCAGAATGGTATCTTCCCCTGGTTTAGTGAAGGAGATCCGATTTGCTGGTTTGCCCCTCATGAGCGGTGTGTGATCTTTCCTGAAAAAGTGAAAGTGAGTAAAAGCATGAAGAAAATTCTTGCGGATCAGGTGTTCAGGGTAACGAAAGACCAGGCATTTGAACAGGTGATCGTCAATTGTGCCGAAACTCTGCGAATGGGACAGGATGGTACCTGGATTACCGATGATATGCAGAATGCCTATATCAATCTGCATAAAAAAGGTTGGGCGCACAGTGTGGAGGTTTGGTTTGGTGATGAACTGGCAGGCGGGTTATACGGATTAGAAATCAACCAGGTTTTTTGCGGGGAGAGTATGTTCAGCAAGATGAGCAATGCCTCTAAAACAGCATTGATCTGGTTGTGCAGGAGTAACAATTATCAATTGATCGACTGCCAGGTGCCCAATGATCATTTGATGAGCCTGGGCGCAGAAATGATCGCGAGAGAAGAGTATACCGCAATCTTGCAAACACGATAGAGCATCAGTTAATGGTGTTTCCATTAATTCAGTATTTCCCTGATATCTTCTTTACTTAAAGATTTAAAGAAGCTCTCTTCAGTTGTGATCAGCGAACTTGCCAAACGCTTTTTGCGGTTTTGCAAAGCAAGGATTTTCTCTTCTACTGTATCTTTGGCAATAAACTTGTAAATAAATACCTTTTTATCCTGGCCGATGCGGTGCGACCTGTCGATCGCCTGCTGCTCTACAGCAGGGTTCCACCATGGATCTAAAATAAATACATAATCGGCCTGTGTAAGGTTTAACCCGACACCACCCGCTTTAATCGAAATCAGGAAAACCTTCAGCTCCTTGTTCTCCTGAAATTCAGAAACAATTTCGCCACGGTTTTTGGTAGACCCGTCCAGGTAGGCAAAAGGGATCCCTTCTTTTTCGAAATGTGCCTTAAAGATCGTCAGATGTTTCACGAATTGTGAAAAGATCAGCACCTTATGTCCGCCCTTCAGCACATTATCCAGCGTATGCACCACATTCTCAAACTTCCCGGAATCTGATCCGTAATTCTCATCGATCATTTTCGGGTGGTTTGCCAGCTGTCTTAATGCCGTAAGGCCCTGCAGGAGCTGTACTTGTTTTTTAGCATAAGTACCATCATCCATACTGCTCAGCAAATCGTTTCTATAGGCGGATTTCGTTTTCTCATAGTATGAAGCCTGATCTTCGCTCATATCGCAATAAAAAATCTGCTCTGTTTTGGCCGGCAGTTCCTCGGCCACCTGTTCTTTGGTTCTTCTTAATACAAATGGCTTAATCATGGCCTGCAATTTTTTTGCCTTATCCTCATCCTTTCTTTTCTCTATTGCCTGCACATATTCCTCATTAAAAAAGGCCTGTGTTCCCAGCAAGCCCGGGTTAAGGAAAGTAAGCTGTGTCCACAGATCGCCTACAGAATTTTCTACAGGTGTACCGCTCAGGATTAATTTATGTCTTGATTTTAGTAACCTGACAGATTTAAAAGACTTGGAAGCTGGGTTTTTTATATTCTGGCTTTCATCCAGGATAACATAATTGAAATAGAAATCCTGCATCTCATTCACATCTACCCTGGTAATACCATAAGTAGTGATGACTACATCGTATTTAATAAACTGGCTTACATCCTTATTTCTGGCACTGCCGGTATGTGCAAGGATCTTTAATTTTGGTGTGAACTTCTTCGCCTCGTTCAGCCAGTTATAAATCAGGGAAGTAGGCATAATAATCAGCGAGGTGCTGTGTGTATTGTTCTGCTCATCTTCCTCTTTCAACTTCTGCAGCATAGCCAGCGTCTGGATGGTTTTACCAAGACCCATATCATCGGCCAGGCAGCCACCAAAATTATACTCTCTTAAAAAACTAAACCAATTGTATCCTGCTTTCTGGTAACTCCTTAGTTCGCCTTTAAAATGGAGCGGCATCTGCGTATCGGCGATATTCTCAAAGTCATTTAACTTTTGCAATTTACGCTGCAGGGTAACATTAGCAATCCCATCGGCGGCCAGATCCGAGATCAGCCCGATATGGTGTTTCTTCAATTTTAAAGATTTTCCACCATCGGCAAGGCTAAACAGGCTTCCATATTGAGAGAACCATTTTTCGGGAATGATCGCAATCGTCCCGTCAGGCAATAAAAATTCTCTCTTTTTGTGCAGGATATGCTGTTTTAAAGAGATAAAAGGGATCGGGTGGATGCCAAAATATACGATGGCATTGATATCAAACCAATCATTATCCTCTTTGATCTCAAAATCTATTTTGCTCGATGCAAACAAGAATTTTTTATTGCCAGTAGACTGTTCGATGGCATATCCTTTTTCTTTAAGAATCTCTATATGCTCATTAACCCAGTTCAGCACCCCATAAGAAAGGTCTTCCCCGTCGTTCGTATGGTTAAGCTCCAGGTTATAAAATAGCGGGCTTACCTTTTTGAGCCCCATTTTTACCAGCTCTGTATATTTATGATGTTCCCATGTCGTCTCTCTTTTAACACGGGTAAAAATATAATTGTTATCCTCTTTCTGAACGTGAACAGTAATTTTCTTTTCGTTGCCCAGCGCAAATACATGGTCGCCATAAGCGAAGTACAATTGAAGCTGGGAAATTCCTCCCTCCACGTAAATTACCTTTAACATCGCAGAAGGCTCATGTTTTTCCGTTTTGATGTCGAAACCTTCGGCATAAACATGATATTTCTCAATTAACGGCGCAACAAATTTCTCGAAATAAGTTTCTTCCTTAGCTGTTGGAATAGAAATATAGCGTTTATTTAAAAACGGTACGAGTTTCTTGCCTTCAAAATCCTGTTCAAAAAAGTAGAGCACATCATTCAACAGTAACCATGCAGGTTGGTTGCTCACGATCTGTGCCTCTTTAAACATAAAATCAATACGCATCCCCTGGTATTTGATGGTTGGGAAATAACGTGTTTCTTCCTCGCTTCTTCTAAAATGAAATAAGATTGTTGTAGCCTCAGCCGCAAGTTCGATTTTGCGCTCTGCTGGCCATCCATCTTTATCCATTAAATAAAGCGAGTCCTGGTCTTTCAGTATTTCCAGCACCTCAGCCAGTTTCTTTTCAATCCTGGGTCGCACTGTCTCATAAAAACGGTCGTCATAAAATTTACTGAAAAACTCAAAGGGCCTTATTGCTTTTTTATGATACTTTTTGATGACGTGGTCCTGCTCAGTTTCATCAAGAATCTTTATGATTTTGATGTCAGACTCTGATAAATGACTGGTAAACTCCTTTGCCGTGTGGCTGAAAAGCCGCTGGTAGGTCAGTGAAAAATCTCCCTGTGGATTTAGCTGAACAATATGCGGTTCAATTAAATAGCCTAAATACTCATGCTTACACAGTGAATATACAATTTTGCAGGGTTTAGAACTATCTACGCGTAACATGAGCTAAAAAAATTAAAGAAGGGACATTAAGCTTATAAAAACCTTAAACATACATCAAATAAAAATTGCGGTCAAATAGAATACTAATAAAACGTTTTTTTAAAGCCCATTCGTCGAAATACGTTGGGAGTTGGTCGCCAAAAACCGCCTTCTAGTATAAAAGAAGGGGATTTATTTGCAACATCGCATAGGAGATTGCGTCTTAAATGTAAACTAGTTAGTTACAACAGGTTGTACAGGCCTAAAAAAATTAAAATATGAAAACATCATTAAAAAATTTAGTAGCAATAGCTTTGACTGCTATTGTACTATCAACTTCAGTATTTACATCAGTAGCTGCTGAAAATGTTAAATTTTTTGGAATGGCAGCTGTCAATCCGGAAATTAAAAAAGTTGTTGTAACAGGCAACGTAAAGGTGTTATTAATACAGAGTAACAGAGAATGGGTATCCTTAGAAGAAGATCAAATGGAAAAGGTATCCATTAAACAAATTGGCCATACCTTAACACTGAGCTCTACAGAGAAGGAACCAGTTATGCTCACCGTTTATGTAAGTGATCCATACCGTATTGATGTTTCTAACAATGCTTGTGTAAGGACTATTGGTACGTTTAATGTAAAACACCTGCAGGTAATGGTAAAGGACAATGCTGTTGCTTATGTGAAGGCTAAAACAGAAAGTATCTATACTGTTGTTAACGGGAATGCAGATCTTGAACTTGGCGGTTCTACTGCAAACCACATTATTAAAACTGACGGTATCGCAAAATTAAAAACAGAGAATTTCGCGGCTTTAAAAACAGACAACATGTCTCATGAAACTGAAGTTGCCATGATTGTTAAACCAGCACCAAATTCGAAAAAATAATAGCAGATAAATCTACCTTATATACAAACGGGGCCGTTTCAATAGATGAAGCGGCCCCGTTTGTTTTAGTAAAGAATTTATATGTTGTGTTACAGGAACTACAGGTCAAATTTGATCCCCTGTGCCAGAGGTAGTGTAGCCGCATAATTGATGGTATTGGTTTGACGGCGCATATACCCTTTCCATGCATCAGAGCCACTTTCCCTGCCGCCGCCCGTTTCTTTCTCCCCGCCAAATGCACCGCCGATTTCTGCACCGGAAGTACCGATGTTTACATTGGCAATACCGCAATCTGATCCTGCAGCAGAAAGGAATAATTCCGCTTCCCTGAGGTTGAGTGTCATGATCGCAGAAGAAAGGCCTTGCGGAACACCGTTCTGCAGCTCAATAGCCTCCTCTAACGTTTTATATTTAATCAGGTATAGAATCGGCGCAAATGTTTCTTCCTGCACTACTTCGTAGTGGTTTTCCACTTCGGCAATACATGGTTTTACATAACAGCCGGAAGAATAAGCATCGCCAGTCAGCACCCCGCCTTCTACAACAAAGTTTGCCCCTTCGGCTTTTCCTTTTTCTATGGCCTTGTTATACAGCTCTGCTGCTTGTGTATCAATCAGCGGCCCCACATGATTATGCTGGTCGAGCGGATCCCCGATTCTTAGCTGACCATAAGCTTTAACCAGTTTGCTTTTAAAATCTTCATAAATATCCTCATGGATAATTAACCTGCGGGTCGATGTGCAGCGTTGTCCCGCTGTACCAACAGCGCCAAAAACTGCACCGATAATAGACATATCCAGATCAGCATCTTTAGAAATGATGATCGCGTTGTTGCCGCCCAGCTCCAAAATACTTTTTCCGAATCTTGAGGCTACAGCAGCGGAAACAATGCGGCCTACGCGCGTAGAGCCTGTAAAGGAGACCAGGGCGATCCGTTTATCGCTGGTCATCAGTTCACCAACTACTTCTTCGCTAATCAGCAGAGAACTGATCCCTTCAGGCATTTCATTGTCCTTGAGTACTTTTGCCAGGATATGCTGACAAGCGATGGCACACAGCGGGGTTTTTGAAGAAGGTTTCCATACACATACGTTGCCGCAGATTAAAGCAAGTGCTGCATTCCAGCTCCATACGGCCACTGGAAAATTGAATGCTGAAATTATGCCTACGACACCTAAGGGATGCCATTGTTCGTACATGCGGTGGTGGGGGCGTTCAGAGTGCATGGTAAGGCCATATAACTGGCGGGAAAGGCCCACTGCAAAATCGCAGATATCGATCATTTCCTGTACTTCTCCCAACCCCTCCTGCAGGCTTTTTCCCATTTCATAAGAAACCAGTGTGCCTAAGTCCTGTTTATGTACACGTAAAGCATCACCAAGCTGACGGACGATATCGCCCCTTTTCGGTGCAGGCAATCCGCGCCAGAATGGAAAAGCGGTAGTTGCCCGCTCCATCACCGCTTCATAGTTTGCGGCGGTAGCCAACTGTATCGCCGCAATCTTTTTACCATCCGCCGGCGAATAGCTATCGATGCGCTCCGCATCAGCAGAACTGCCCCAAACACTGCCGGTACTACAGGCAGGGTTTAAATCGGAAATCCCTAAATTTTTTAAAACAGAACTCATTTGAATTTGCATAGCGGATGATATTGGTTTATACAAATCAACAAAAAAAATATGGAAAGCTCCAATGTTCAGCGCATGGGTTTCTTGACTTGAATTTTACCTTAATACAATAAAGTTGCGTTATCTTTGTATCAATTCAAGGAAACATCCAACAGCGCCGAAAAAAAAATCCAACAAAGCTGATCAGCTTATTTACTGCTAAAATTAATATTATCAATCAATTACATTTAAAGTTGTTTGTATGTTGAAAATTATTTCGGTTGTAAGCTATACAATACTGTAAACTTATACTGTATTTTAGAAAAAGGGAGATGTTCTTTAATTATTCGATACAATGGAAGAGGAATTTTACTTTGATTTTAGTGATGATGCGCAGCGCTCTGTAGAGCGTTACGAAGAGATGTTGAGGAACCAGGATCAGTATTTTTTTGATGCCCAGGCCTTCGAGAATATCATCGATTATTATATAGAAAAGAGTGATCCTGTAAAGGCGCTCCAGGTGATAGAATACGCATTAAACCAGCACCCGTATGCGGCAGTTTTTTTAATTAAGCAGGCGCAGCTGTATTTTATAACCGACCAGACAGAACGTGCTTTTTTCTCTTTACAGAAGGCAGAAATGCTCGAAGCTTCAGAGTCGGAGATCTACGTGCTTCGCGGAAATATCTATAACAGCCTGGAGCGGTATGCTGAAGCACTGGGTAATTTCCAGATCGCTTTAACTTTTGCAGAAACAACCGACGAAATCTTGCTGCAGATCGCTTATGTATACCAAAATATGCTGGATTATGAAAGCGCAATCAAGTATATCAAACAAAGCTTAGAGCAAAATATGGAAAACAAGGATGGTCTTTATGAACTGGCCTTCTGTTATGATATTTTAGATAAACAGGAAGAAAGCATCCAGTTTTATAAAGAATACATTGATAATGATCCGTACTCTTATGCCGCATGGTATAATCTGGCCAATTCTTACCATAAACTTGATCTGTTTGAAAAAGCGATTGATGCGTATGATTATGCAATACTGATCAAGGATAACTTTGCATCGGCCTATTATAATAAAGGGAATGCACTGGTGCAGCTCGACCGCTTTGCAGAAGCAATAGAGGTTTACAAGCAAACCTGGGAATACGAAAAGCCGAATGCGGATACTTACTGTGCCATAGGTGAATGTTATGAAAAACTCGAACGTATGGACGAGGCGAGGGCTTACTACAAAAAATCTGTAAAGATGGACCCTAAACTGGCCGATGCCTGGTTTGGCATTGGTGTAACCCTGAATTTTGAGGAACGCTTTTTCGAATCGCTGCATTTTTATAAAAAAGCGATCGAACTAGATGATGAAAACCCGGATTTCTGGTTTGCCATGGCCGATGCGTATTATAAATTAGGACAGATCGAACAATCTGTTGAAGCTTATTATAAAGTATTGGAGTATAATCCGCTGGATATTGAAGCATGGCTGGATTTCTCTACCGTACTTTATGAACAGGGGAGGTTATTGGAAGCTTCAGAGACAATTTCTGACGGCATAAAAAATAATCCTGATGCCGCCGAGCTGTATTACAGAATGGTTGCGTACCTATTTGCATTGGGCCAGAACAACGAGGCAATTGCGTATTTGGAGACTGCATTAGTGACCGATCCTGATAAACATTACATTTTATTTGAGTATTTGCCGCAATTACAAGACAATAGAGCCATAATTGAAGTAATAAACAGGTACATTAAGTAGTTATTCTGTTTTATTAACCTATCGTGGTTTAAATAGTCTTAATTTTTTTTCACCTTTGCAGCAGATATGAATTACCCATTAAATAATATTCCAGAACGTCCAGTAAAACCACGTGAGCACGGCTTAACTATGGTGATGGACAAGGGCCTCAGTTTGAGACAGACAGAAGACTTTATTGATGTTGCAGGCATCCACTCAGATATTGTGAAATTAGGCTGGGCTACTTCTTTTGTAACGCCGAAATTAAAAGAAAAGCTGGATATCTACCGCAGTGCAGGTATCCCTACTTATTTTGGGGGTACATTATTTGAAGCCTTTATCATACGGAACCAGTTCGAAGATTATGTTCGTGTACTTGAACAGTATGGTATGGGGTACGCGGAAGTATCTGACGGTTCCATTGAAATTGATCATGACCTGAAGTGTGAGTATATCCACAAACTTTCAAAATATGTAACGGTGATCTCTGAAGTAGGATCTAAGGATGCTACTAAAATATTTGCTCCCTATAAATGGATCAAATTGATGAAAGCGGAGATCCAGGCTGGTGCATGGAAAGTTATTGCTGAAGCAAGAGAAGGTGGAAATGTAGGTATCTACAGAGGTTCTGGCGAAGTTCGTGAAGGCCTGGTAGATGAAATATTGACAGAAATTCCCGAAGAAACTATCATCTGGGAAGCACCGCAAAAGGAACAGCAGGTATGGTTCATTAAATTGATCGGTACCAATGTAAACCTGGGAAATATTGCTCCTGCAGAAGTTATTCCTTTGGAAACTATTCGTTTAGGTTTAAGAGGTGATACTTTTGATCACTTTATTAACTTAGGCAAGTAAAAGGTCAATTTCAGCAGGGTATGAGAACATTCGGACTAATCGGTTATCCGCTTACGCATTCTTTTTCAAAGAAATACTTTACCGACCAGTTTGAACGGGAAGGGACAGCTGATTGTAAATATGAGCTGTTCTCTTTAGAAAGTATAACCGGATTAGTCCCTCTTTTAGCCCAGGAGGCCACTTTAAGCGGGCTCAATGTGACCATACCGCATAAGGTAAATGTTTTACCGTATCTGAATGAGCTGGATGACGCCGCGGCAAAAATCGGTGCTGTGAACTGCATCGCTATAAAATCTGTGAATAACAAACCTGATCTTAAAGGATATAATACAGATGCGTTTGGTTTCTCAGAATCGTTAAAACCTTTACTGAAGGCACATCATACCAAAGCCCTGATATTGGGTAATGGAGGTGCGGCCAAGGCTGTAAAATATGTGCTCGGACAGCTTGGGATTACTTTTGAGCTGGTGGTTCGTACTGCCGTTGAGGGTGCGATTACTTATGAAGAGGTTACCGCAGAGCTGATCAGTACCCATCAGCTGATTATCAATACCACACCTTTAGGGATGTATCCTGATATTACTGCCGCCCCTTCAATTCCTTACGAATTGCTAACCGGTGCGCATATCGCATATGACCTGATTTATAACCCTGAAGAGACTGCATTTCTGCAAAAGGCAAAAGCCCGGGGCGCAGTCATCAAAAATGGGATGGAAATGCTGCATCTGCAGGCAGACCGTTCCTGGGAAATCTGGAACGCTTAAGCTGATTACAATGAGAAATTACCTGCTGAGCTGTTTTTGTCTGTTAGTTATCTTTTCTGCTTGTACTAATTCAGACTATTCTCCAAAGCCCAGAGGATATTTTCAGATCAAATTTCCGAAGAAAGAATACACCAGCTATAACGATGGTTGCCCTTTCAGTTTTGATTATCCGAAGTATGCTATGATTGGGGCCGACCAGGAGCGTGGTGCAGGGCCGTGCTGGAATAACCTGAGTTTTCCTCAGTTCAATGCCCGTTTGCATTTGACTTACTATGATATTTCTTCAAAAAATGAATATGCAGGATTAGTAGAGGATGCAAGAACACTGGCTTTTAAACATACGGTAAAAGCAAATGCAATAGATCAAAAGCTGATCAATTATCCGGATCGAAAAGTATATGGCGTTTATTATGCCATAGAAGGAAATACAGCATCTTCAGTACAGTTTTTTCTGACTGACAGTGCTAAACATTATTTCAGAGGGGCATTATATTTTAACGAACGTCCGCAATATGACTCCGTTGCCCCCGTTGTTAAATTTATAAAAAAAGATATTGATCGTATGATCAATACCTTTAGATGGAAAAACTAACCTAAACTTCATGATCACTATCCAGCAGTTTACCTTCAATCCTTACCAGGAAAATACTTATGTTTTATATGATGAAACAGGAGAATGTGTAATCATTGATCCTGGTGTGTATGATGGTGCTGAGCAGAATGAATTAGTTAGCTGGATCAGGACGAATAACCTGACACCGGTATTGCTGCTGAACACCCATTGCCATATCGACCATGTTTTCGGGAACAAATTTGTGTTTGATAACTGGGGTCTGAAACCGCAATTTCACAAAGGAGAGTTACCTGTTTTGCAAGCTGTACCTGGGTATGCACCGCAAATGGGCTTAAATTATGAACTATCGCCCCAGCCGGAAGTTTATCTGGAAGAAACCGGAACGGTAGTTTTTGGGAATAGCGAGCTCGAACTGATCTTTGCTCCTGGTCATTCCCCGGCACATTTGTGCTTTTATGCAAGGGCAGATGATTTCCTGATCGGAGGCGATGTTTTGTTTTATAGCAGCATTGGGCGGACCGACTTACCGGGCGGTAACCATCAGCAATTGCTAAACAGTATCAGGGAAAAACTTTTCGTTTTACCGGAAAGTGTAGCCGTTTATCCCGGTCACGGACAGCCTACGTCTATAGGGTTCGAAAAGAAGCACAATCCTTTTCTAAATTAACTACCTTTATTGAATAAACCATCAGTCATTTGAATACAGCTTTCTATATTGCCCGCAGGTACCTATTCGCTAAAAAGTCTACCAATGCTATAAATATTATTTCTGCAATATCTTTATTAGGTGTATTTGTTGGGAGTGCTGCATTGATTATCATTTTATCGGTATTTAACGGCTTTGAAGAGGTGGTGCTTAAAATGTTCAATACCATTACGCCTCATCTGGCCATTACGCCGGCAAAAGGTAAAACCTTTGATCCCAATACAGTTTATTTCAGCCAGCTAAAGAAAAACCAGTCGATCTATTCCTATACAGAAGTCCTTTCTGAGAACGCACTGCTAAAATACCGCGATAAACAGTCGGTCGGACTAGTAAAGGGGGTAAGTAACGATTATCTGAAAAACAAAAGCCTGGACACCATTACAAAAGTAGGGAAGTTCCTTCTTAACAACAGGGAGGGCGCCAACGCTGTTATCGGCTCGGCCATACAAAACTACCTGATGGTCAACCCAAATGATCCGTTTTCACAGTTACAGATATTTTCACCTAAAAAAGGTTTGAGCACCAGTTCTGTTAACCCGGTTGATGATTTCACCTCGCTTTATATCCCGGTTGCGGGAATTTTTGAAGTACAGGAAGACTTTGATAATATTGCTATTGTACCTTTAAGTTTTGCACGGAAGCTATTGCAGGAAGAGAAAAATATATCTTCTATAGAGATTAATCTGCAAAAAGGGGTAGACCCCGATGTTTTTAAATTGAATATAGAGGAACAGCTCGGTGCTGCATTTGTAGTGAAAGACAGGATAGAACAGAACAAGGCACTGTACAATATATTAGGCACTGAAAAGTGGGCAGTATATATCATCTTAACTTTTATCCTCATCATAGCTATTTTCAATATTATTGGTTCACTGACAATGCTCGTGATCGATAAAATGAAAGACATTGCGATATTGAGCGGCCTTGGAGCGGGCAAAAGCCTCATTAAACGAATCTTTTTGTTCGAGGGGATGATGATTACGATGTCAGGTTGTATACTTGGCTTAGTGGCCGGATTGCTGTTTTGCTTATTGCAGCAGAAAACCGGGTTAATCAAAATGTCACAAGACACCGTGATGATGAGCAATGCTTATCCAGTTGGCCTGAAGTGGAAAGATTTTGTATTAGTATTTGTCACTGTCAGTATTTTCTCTTTTGTGGCATCAGCTTTGTCATCTAATTTGAGCGTAAAGAACATTAATCGTATAAATCAAGATCTTTAAAATGAAGTCGTTTAAACATACAGCCTTATCGCTATTTATATTGTCTGTTATATTTACTGCCTGCAGCCAGAATCCGGCAGGAGGCCATAAAAGTAATACCAAGATTATAAAAGGATTGTATAGCTACGGACCAGAGATCAAGTCGTTTACCGATTGTGAAGAGGGCAGGGAATACTGGGTAGCAGATAGCGCAAAAACCCTGGAACTGGGCTACAGTAAATTCAATTTCGAGAAGCCATATGAGCCTGTTTATATCGAAGCGGAATGTCATGTCATCAAATCTGACAGTCTTGTCGTTTCGGCAGAGTTCGATTCAACGCTGGTGATTACAAAACTATTAAAGATTACTAAGGCAATCCCTGACGGCCCTTGTAACCCGTAATTACTACCGGGTTACGTACAGGTTTTCGGTAAGGGTTGGGATAATCCCTTTTTCCTGCGCCATTTTAAAAAGGATATCAATAGCTTTTCTTCCTTCCTCACCTAAATTAATGGAGTATTTGTTTACGTAAAGCTCTATGTGTTTATACATTACTGCTTCGTCCATTTCCTGAGCATGCGAAGAAATAAAATCAATCCCGGATTTAGGGTTTTCAAAAGCATATTCAACAGATTTTCTGATCAGCCTGTTCACCTTTAACTGTATTTCCTGGTCAATATTCCGGTTGATGACAATACCACCCAATGGGATCGCACAACCAGTTAGTTTTTCCCAGTAGCTGCCCAGGTCTACAATTTTATGCAGTCCTTTATCAGCATAGGTAAAGCGGTTCTCATGGATAATTAATCCTAAATCTATCCGGTTGTTCAGCAGGGCATCTTCAATTTCCGAGAAAACCATTACCTCTTTATTCCGTAAATTGGGAAAAGCAATACCCAGCAAAAAATTCGCAGTGGTCAGCTCTCCCGGTATACCTACAGTTAAAAAAGAATTTTCAGCATTCAGTTCTTCGCTTTCCAATAATTCTTTGTTGTTGCAGATCAGCAGGGGGCCAACACCAAATCCCAAAGCGCTGCCGGCATCCAACAGCGCGTATTTACTGGCAACATGTGCCAAGGCATGAAAACTTAGTTTTGTGATATCAAGCTCTCCGCGCAGTGCCTTTTGGTTCAGCGTTTCCACATCGTCAAAAAATACTTCAAAGTCTAAACCTTCGGTATCAATTTTATTGTGGATCAGTGCGTCAAAAATAAAAGTATCGTTGGGACAAGGAGAAAAGCCGATGGAAAGTTTCATCCGGTAAATGTAAGCAGTTCATTAAGGCCGTTAGTTAACGGTTTGTCAAAAATTCAATTGCCCAGTCGTTCAGTTGTTTTATGGCTAAACCAATTTTCCAGTTATCACGGTTCCGCTCTTCCACATAATTGGAAATGCTGCGGATTTGCAGACATGGGATACCGAGTTGGCCGCAACTGTAAAATACTGCGGCACCTTCCATGCTTTCTGTGATCGGATGGAGACGTTTTACCACTGCAGCTATGCTTTCTGTGTTGCCGTGGACCTTGTTTACAGTGATGCCATTTACGCGTGGTAACCGTATAATCGCCTCATCACTGCGGTTATGCTCAGCCTGATATACACTCTTTCCAAAACCGAGTTCGTCAATAGAGATAAACTCCTCTCTGTTCTCTGCACCAAGTTCAGAAAATCCATCCGTAATGATATTTAAAACAGTTCCAAGCGGTACCTGCCTGTCGTAACAGCCCGCAATCCCAAGATTAATGACTAATTCATAGGCAGGGGAGAGATGCTGTCCCAGTGCAAACGCCGTAGCTGTCATCCCCACTCCGGTGAGCAGTACATCAAATTCCGGTGTCATTATCAGGTTTCCTTCCTGCAGATTAAATGAGGAGATCAAACCCGACAATTCGGCTCGTGTTGCAGCAACGATCAGTATCTTCATCTAGCGAAGTTACGCGATTTTTTTGATCAGGAAACAGGCTTTTACCGGTGTAAAATGCTCAGCAGGTTATCGCACTGTTTTTTTTGCTTGTCTTATGATGCAAGTTGATTGCCTGGATCAGGATTAATCTGAAATAAACCAATACTCCTCCTGCGAGCGCTATTCCTGATCATTTCGATCTGCTTTCTGCGATACAAAATGCATTTAACTTTCTTCTTTAACCTTTCTGCGTATATTTGTGGTCAATTACTGAAATATGATTTATATAACCCGCAAAGAATCTTTCAACGCCGCTCATAAACTGGCCCGCCCAGACTGGTCTGAAGATCATAATCTCGAGGTTTATGGTAAATGTGCGAACCCAAACTGGCATGGTCACAATTATCAGCTGTTTGTTACTGTAAAAGGCGAGATTGACCCTGAAACAGGATTTCTGGTTGATTTAAAATGGCTTAAAGTTATTATCAATGACCATATCATTGATAAACTGGACCACAGAAACCTTAATCTGGATGTAGATTTTATGAAGGATAAATTAGCTTCAACAGAAAACCTTGCTATCGCAATCTGGGAGCAGTTGATCCCCCATATAGAAACAGGCAGAGCAAAGCTGCACTGCGTTAAAATTTACGAGACCGAAAATAATTTTGTAGAATATTTCGGTTAATTAAACGATACAGATGGATAATCATACACAAGATGCCTTTGATGAGGAAAACGAAGGATACATCAAAATAGACCGTTATAATACTACAAAAACAGAGTTAATTTCCAGCCATTATAAAGACATCCTGAGCCAGCTTGGTGAAGACCCTGAGCGTGAAGGCCTTTTAAAAACACCAGAGCGGGTTGCCAAATCCCTGCAGTACCTTACACACGGTTATGATCTGAAACCTGCCGAGATACTTCGCTCCGCGATGTTCAAAGAAGATTACAGCCAAATGGTAGTGGTAAAGGATATCGAAGTTTACTCGATGTGCGAGCACCATATGCTGCCTTTCTTTGGTAAGGCACATGTTGCTTATATCCCAAACGGACATATCGTTGGGCTGAGTAAGATCCCCCGTGTAGTTGATGCTTTTGCACGCAGATTGCAGGTGCAGGAACGATTAACCAATGAAATCAGGGATTGTATCCAGGAAACATTAAACCCTGCGGGTGTAGCGGTTGTAATCGAATGTCAGCATTTATGTATGGCAATGCGCGGTATACAAAAACAAAACTCGGTAACAACTACCTCTGCATTTACTGGTGAATTTGCGAAAGATAAAACCAGAGCAGAGTTTTTGAGGTTAATCACAGCGAAGCTGCATTAAAAAGAATTTTTCAGATATATACAAGGTCCGTCGGACCATTAACAATAGAGTAATACGAATGAAAGCATATTTATTTCCAGGACAAGGCGCACAATTCCCGGGTATGGGAAAAGAACTTTATGAAGGTGAGCTGGCCAAAGAACTGTTTGAAAAAGCGAATGATATTATTGGTTTCCGGATCAGTGATATTATGTTTTCTGGTACAGAAGAAGAATTAAAGCAGACTAAAGTTACACAGCCTGCAATTTTTATCCACTCGGTAATTCTGGCCAGGTCGTTAGGAGATGATTTTAAACCGGATATGGTTGCAGGACATTCTTTAGGCGAATTCTCGGCACTGGTTGCTGCTTCGGCGATCTCATTCGAAGATGGTTTAAAGCTGGTTATCGCACGTGCAAATGCAATGCAGAAAGCATGTGAACTGGAACCTTCTACAATGGCAGCAATACTTGGTCTTGCCGATGAGGTAGTAGAGCAAATCTGTGCAGAAATTGATGAGGTAGTGGTGCCTGCCAATTACAACTGCCCTGGTCAGCTTGTCATCTCTGGCAGCATTGCAGGGATTGATGCCGCATGCGAAAAACTAACTGCTGCAGGCGCTAAGAGAGCCCTTAAATTGAACGTTGGCGGTGCCTTCCATTCCCCTTTAATGGAGCCTGCGAGACTGGAACTAAAAGAAGCGATAGAAAATACAACGATCCTGCCACCGGTTTGCCCGATTTACCAGAATGTTGACCCGGTTCCGCAAACAGATCCCGAAAAGATAAAATTCAATCTGATTACGCAGCTTACAGGTGCCGTTAAATGGACGCAGACCGTAGAACGTATGCTGGCAGACGGAGCCGATGAATTTGTAGAAGTAGGTCCGGGAAATGTACTGCAGGGATTGGTTAAAAAAGTAAACAGGGCAGTACAAACAAGCTCTGCAACAGTTCCGGTTTAGTAAACTCATTTTTTCAAAATAGATCCGGCGTGAATATAGGGGTTAAAATAAGATTTCTTTTATTGATTCTGGGGATATGCTGTATTGTTACGGCATTGTCGTTAAAACATAAGGTTACCAACAAAGATCTGCTTACACACGAGGCGAGTAAGCTTCAGCAGAACCTTGCGGTAAACGAACAGGCTGTGGCCGGTTTTCTTGGCGACGCACAGCAACTGGAAAGGGCAAAGCAATTTCATTTAAATGAAGGCTTTGCCCTGGATTTTATTAGTGCTTTCAGGCCGCGTAAAATTACGCTGCTTACCTATGAGCTGTCGGAGCTCAGATTTTGGAGTTCTTATAAGGCGATACCCCAGGATCCGGAGAATATTCCGGAAGGGTCTTCTTTTATGCAGTTCCCGAATGGATGGGCAGAAGTGATTAAGAAAAACTACGGCAACTATACTTTCATTTTTCTGATCGATATCAAGGACCAGTTTAGTATTCAGAACCGGTACCTGAAGAACGGGATTGTAAATACACTTTCGCCCGCTAATTCACTGGTGATCGCCTCGTTTACTGATGAGGATGTAGCTGGTATAACCAACCTGCAGGGGAAATTGCTATTTGAAGTTAAGCTTAATCCCAATTACACGCAAAGTGTGTATGCTACCGTACAGATCTGGTTATGGGTAGTCGGTCTATTCTGCTTTGCCTTGTTTGTCAACTCATTTTGTGTATGGCTGGTTAAAAAGGGGTCTTTGCTTACGGCCACTTTTGTGATGGTCGTGTTCTTTCTGGGGATACGGGTTACTGACCTGGAATATGGCTGGTTTAACCACCAGTTCACACTCGATGTTTTTAGTCCGTCCGTCTATGCGGAAAGCTTTTTTCTGCCTTCTCTTGGCGACTTTTTACTGAATGTTTTGTCTTTAACATGGATCTCGCTTTTCATTTATACGAATAAAGACAAGTACCGGTTGCCTGCATGGATACGTGCAAGTAAGGTATCCGGTTTATGCTTTCATTTTGTGCTGATCATCTTGTTTTCCGGAATGGCATTCCTGGTTAATGAAGTGTTTTTTGGCCTGATCTACAATTCCAAGATTAATTTTGATATCACAAATATTATCAATCTGAGCTGGTTGAGTTGGATTTGCATTATAGTCCTTTGCCTGGTATGGTTCAATGTTTACCTCATTGCCAATATCTTTATTGAGCTGACCAAGCAGTTAAAAGTAACCAATAAAGAACGTTTGTACTTGTTTTTATCGCTATTCTCCATGTACTTTATCTACATGCTGTGTACAGATTTTACAGCGTTTTTTATTGCTTTCGCCTTGTTTCTTTTTATCGTTTCCTATAATATTTATATTCAGCACAGTAAGTTCTCTATTGGTGTTTTTGCGGCAATTTTCTTTTGCCTGGCCTTTATTTCATCAATAAAATATCTGAAGTTTAATGATATTAAAGAGCGGAATAACCGGTATGTAATTGCGCAGAAACTGCAGTCTTCTGATGATCCTAAGGTGCTGAACTCTATTGAAAGTCTGGGCAATGGAATTTCAAACGATCTCTTTATTACTGATTACTTTAAAAGTCCGGGTGCCGACAGGCACCTGGCGCTTCAGAACTATATCAAAAAGACCTTTCTTGATGGATACCTGTCACCCTTTGAACATAACTTTTACGAGTTCAATACAAAAGATTCTACTGCTGCACGCCACGGAGATAAGTCGCTCACCCATTACCAGAACCTGGTAAAATCGGGCTCTGTAAAAATCTCGAATTTCTTTTACCGTTTAAATGATACATTCGGTTATCAGAACTATTTTGGTATCATACCGATTTTTGATGATAACCATATACTGGGTACGCTGGTTGTAGAACTGAAGTCTCAGCAGTACAATTACAATAGCCAGTTCCCCGAAATATTGATTGACGGTAAACTAAAGGCTGATGACGATTATAGTAATTATTCTTTTGCTTTTTACAGTAATAATAAACTGATTAAACAAGCCGGGAAGTACACTTATAAAATTGCCAATACCGACTTTAAAGGAAAGTCTGGCGAACCCGTGATGATGAACGACCCGGCTCTTGGTTACAGCCACTTGATTTATACGGCAAGCAATTCAAAGATTATAGTGATCAGTAAAGAGAAGGTAACTTATATCGTACGTCTTGCCGCCTTGTCTTTCTTTTTTCTTGTATTTATCATTTTCTCGTCCGCATTATATCTGGTGATATGGCTGCTTAAACATATCGATGACAGCTGGGGCGGCTGGTTTAACATCAACCGTTCGTTAATGATCAATGCGAATAAGATCCTTTATAAAACAAGGATCCAGCTTTCCATCGTTCTCTCTGTTGTCGCTACGCTACTGATCGTAGGCTGGTCTACATTTTTCTATATCAGGGATGAATACCAGAAGCAGCAGGAAAACTTTATCAGGGAGAAGATTAAAAAAGTGCAGCTATCTTATGAGAAACAGATCTTTGCATCCGGTTTACCAGCCCCAACTGATCAGGCGATAATTAATTTTAATCAATTCGCCGACATAAACTCTGCTTACCTTAATCTATTCGATACCAACGGAAACCTGCTTTTTACTTCCTTGCCGAAAATGTACGACTATGGAATTATAGGTACAAAAATGGGGCCGAGGGCTTATATTTATCTTAAGCTGCTGCAGCGTTCAGAATTCTCTAATCCAAGAGAGGCTATTGGTGAATTTACTTATTCATCTGCCTACGCACCGATCCGTAATGCACAGAACCAGACTGTAGCTTATATTGGTCTGCCTTATTATGCGAACGAGGCAGATTACCAGAGTAAAATCGGGTTATTTATCAATACGCTCATTAATATTTATGCGCTGGTTTTTGTGGCCATTGGTGTACTCGCCGTTTTCCTGGCTAACCAGATCACCAGTCCGCTGACCTTTATCCAGGAGAGTATCAAAAAAACTAAACTGGGACAAAAAAATCAACCCATCCAGTGGTCGAGGCATGATGAAATCGGTTCATTGATCAAAGAATACAATAAAATGATTGCAGCGCTGGAAGAAAGCGCAGTAAAGCTGGCTAAGTCAGAGCGTGAAAGCGCCTGGAGGGAGATGGCAAAACAAGTGGCCCATGAAATTAAGAACCCCCTGACCCCGTTAAAACTGGGCGTACAGCTGTTAGACAAATCGTGGAGAGAGAAAGATCCGAACTTTGAACTTAAATTTCAGCGTTTCTATAAGTCTTTTGTAGAGCAGATAGATAGTCTGGCCACAATCGCCTCAGAGTTCTCTAATTTTGCTAAAATGCCGGATACCAAACTGGAAACACTGTTGCTCATTCCTATTATTGAGCAGAGCAGGAACGTTTTTGTTAACACGGATAATGTTGAAATCTATATTTCGAACCTGACCAATAAGGAGGTTTTTGTTCTCGGGGATAAAGATCAGCTTTTGCGCTCATTTAACAACCTGATGAAAAATGCTATTGAAGCTGCAAATGGCAAAGATAAGTGTCTGGTTTATGTGAAGATCAGTAATGACTCTGACTATGTTTGGGTGGAGATCGAAGACAATGGTAAGGGAATTGATAAGGAACTTCAGGAGAAGATCTTTGTACCTAACTTTACAACCAAGTCTTCCGGTACCGGATTGGGTCTTGCCTTTGTTAAACAGGCTGTAGATAATGCCGGGGGCACAATCAGTTTTAAATCTTCTGCGGAGACGGGCACAACTTTTTATCTGAGCTTCCCGTTAGTTTAAGCTGACGGAAGTTAAAGTTAACCTGCTGCAGGTCGTAAATGCAGCAGGTTATATTTGATATTGCTTATTTAAGCAGGATGGATGCTTTGCCCATCGTATAGCCATTTGCGTAGAGGATCACTGAATAGTTTCCTTTAATAAATGGCTGAGGGTTTACCCATTCCATTTGATAAGGTGTATCATCATTGTTAAAGGAGATTGTAATCATATCACTGTACTGCATTTCCTGTCCATCGGCTTCAAACATATTTGTTTCATTGGCGATCAGGTTGCCTGCAGGATCAAAAATGCGGATGTAAATCTTATGGTAGTTCTTTTCTGCAAGCTGATTTGGGATAATGTTGAAATAAGTAATCAGTTTTTTAGTGGCCGCTGCTTTTGAAACCTCCACGTTTTTACCGCTGCTCTTAACTTTAAAAGCTGTAAGGTGAACATTAAAAGCCTTTAATGCTGCGCTGCTTTTTACTTTGGCATCTAATTCTGAATTCCTTTTTTCGAGGGTGTTTGCTTTTGCACTCACCGTGCTGATAGAGCGTTCAAGGCTATCTTTTTCAACTTTCAGGTTAGAGTTTTCCTGTTCCAGGAGAAGGATGTCTTGTTTGTAATCGGCTAAAAATACTTTTAGCTTTTTAAGCTCTTCCTGTGCTGCAATTAATTCTGTCTGGGTAACTTCCCCTTTTTGTAATGCTTTTTTTAACTGTAAGATTTTTGTCCTTGCTTTTTGCTGTTCCTGCTGTAGTTTCTCGGTCAGCGCAACATTCATCAAATTAACCTTATCAAACTCAACTTCAATTTTCTCAACTTCCAGCTTTAACCTGTCTTTCTCTGTGCTTGTTGTTACAAAACGTTCTTTCTCATGTTTATCCTTAAAAAACAAAAAGGCATTTGTACCTAGCAAGGCTACAATTACTACTATTAAAAAATAAATTTTATTACGGTCTCCTTTATTTACGGGATCTTTTGGGTTTAACATTTGGAATCAAAAATTGGGGTGCTGTCTGGATTTGTTAAGTATTACCTATTCATAAAAAAATACGAACATAGGATAAATTATATAATTTGTTGTAAAAAAAACGGGGATTTGTACAACAGGCTAGAAAAAAATCGTTTAATTGCTGGAATGGGGACAAATGTCCGTATAACGTTTCCCAGTTTAAATGAATTTACTATCTACCAAAACAACTACTAATGCTGAAAAAGATTGTTTTTACAATTTTAACAACGATAATTACCCCAAGTTTCCTTAACGCGCAAATACCAGCAAAAATTGCTCCAAAAAGAGAGTTCAGGGGTGTCTGGGTGGCTACTGTGACAAATATTGACTGGCCTTCGAGGCCTGGATTAACGGCCGATCAGCAGAAGCAAGAGCTGATAGGATTACTGGAGCAGCATAAAAAAACAGGGATGAATGCGATCATGCTGCAGGTAAGGCCTGCTGCGGATGCTTTTTATTTGAAGTCCAGAGAACCCTGGAGCCAGTGGCTAATGGGCAAACAAGGCATTGCGCCTAGCCCTGGTTATGATCCTCTTGAATTTGCCATTAAAGAAGCGCACACCCGGGGGATGGAACTGCATGCCTGGTTTAATCCTTATCGGGCTACTATGAGCCTTAATTCCTACATCAGTGAGGAGCACATGACGAAAAAGAGACCCGATCTTTTTTTTGTGTATGGCGGCAAAAAGCAATTTGATCCGGGGATGCCTGAGGTAAGGGAATATATTGTACAAGTAATACTGGATGTGGTTAAAGGATATGATGTTGACGGTATCCATTTTGACGATTACTTCTATCCATACCCCATTTCGGGGCAGCGAATCAACGATGGTGCAACTTTTAGTAAATATCCAAACGGTTTTACAAATGTGAACGACTGGCGGAGGAATAATGTCGACCTGCTGATTAAACAGCTTGATGACAGTATCCATCATTACAAAAAATATGTAAAATTTGGCATCAGCCCTTTCGGCATCTGGAAAAATAGTGCAGAAGATTCATTGGGTTCTAATACCCATGGTCTTTCCAATTATCATGAATTATATGCTGATTCCCGGAAATGGATCAAAGAAGGTTGGGTAGATTATATCAATCCGCAGGTATATTTTAGTTTCACCAGACGGGCAGCTCCGTTTGGTACACTGGTAGATTGGTGGGGGAATAATACTTACGGGCGGCATTTGTATATCGGGCTGGCAGCGTACCTGGTTAACCAGCGTGCTGAAGCCGCATGGAGGATCCCGAGCCAGATCCCTGATCAGATCAGGTATATGCGGGAGAACAACCGTGTACAGGGAGCGGTTTTTTTCAGTTCCAAATCATTGTCTACCGTGGCCCGGGCTACGCAGGATTCACTGCGTAATGACTTATACAGATATCCGGCACTGCCTCCGCAGATGCCCTGGCTTGACGAAGTTGTTCCTAACCAGCCGCAGGCGTTCAGTGCAGAATCCGTTTCTGGGGGGATACAATTGAAATGGCAGGCGCCGTTTAAAGCATCAGATGGTGAAACTGCTTCGGGGTATGTGATCTACCGATTTAACGAGGGGGAGAAGATCACTGTGCTCGATCCTAAAAACATTTTGAGGATAAGCTTTGAAGAGTTCCCTTTTTTCCTGGACACTACGGTAGAAAAGGGCAAAAGATATAATTATCTCGTAACCGCGTTAGACCGTTTAAAAAATGAAAGTGACCCGAGCGGTCCGGTGGGGGTAGAGGCCAAATAAATTAGTTCTTATATAAGAAAAGGGGCGTAATCTAAAGCTCACGCCCCTTTTTGTTATTGGAATATTCTATTTTTGCGGCATCAATACCAGGCGGATATAGTTATCCTCTGTTAAATATTTCTGTGCAGTAGCTTTCGAAGACTCAACAGTTACCGAGTCGATCCTTTTATTATCGCCCAATAACTGGTTAAGGTTATCGCCATATTTAAGCCTGTTAGTCAGGTAACCTAACCAATAGCCGTTATCACGAAGACTTAGTTCCAATTGGCGGTGTTCTTCGGATTTGAACTTTAGAATGTCGGCCGTAGTGGCTCCATTTGTCCTGATACTGTTCACCTCTTCTAATGAAGCAGCGATCAGTTTTTCTACATTGGCTGTTGCACAGCTAAAAGAGATCGTAAAATAGTAATGCGCTTTAGGCTCTTTGCCTACGCTTAACCCAACACTGGGACTATACACACCACTTTCTTTCTCTCTCAATCTTTCCAGGATTTTATTTTCCAGGGCTGCTTTTACAGCATCCAGCTGAACGTTATTTTCTGCGGTATAATCATAATCGCCATGCAGAAATAACTGAACTGAAGCTTTGTCTTCTAAACCTTTATAAACCGTTTTGACCACTTTTCCTTTAGGCGGGTTGTCGCCCAGGTCTACATAATTCTGTGTTTTCTTCAAAGTAGGCAGACTAGCGATATAAGTCTCTACAAGAGGTTTGATGGTGGCCAGGTCGAAATTCCCAACAAACACAAAAGTCTGCTCACCAAGATCAGCAAAACGATCTTTAAAGAACGCAAAAGATTTGTCAAGAGAAACCTTGTCCAGATCTGCTATCGTATTGGGCATGCTCCTTTTGTTATAAGATGTAAGTACAGCCTGTGCGGTATCTGCGAATACACTTTGCGGATTTGCATTTTTATTTTCCATCATTGCCTTTGTGTCGCTGATGTTTTTATTGAAAAGCTCTGCGTCTTTGCGTGGGAACAATGCCGATGCATAAACCATTTTAAAAGCTGTTTCCAAATCTTTAGGTGCTGCTCCGCCACTAAAGCCCTGGTACAGTTCACTGATGTATGCACTGCCTCTGCCTGTATTTCCTGCCAGTAATTTATTTAATTGTGAAGGATCAAAATCACCTATTCCGCTTTGAGGGATCAACCCGGAAAAATCTGCTGACTGATAATCGTTAGGATCTGCAACAGACGTACCTCCTTTGGAGAATGAGCTGAATGCAATCTGGTCATTCTTAAAATCTGTAGGTTTTAAGAATACTTTTATGCCATTGCTCAGTGTCCATTCAGTGACACCAATATCTTCATGTTTTTTCTCTGCAGTAACTTTGCCGGCAACTGGTATTTGTGCTAACAAAGGTTTATTAACTGTATTATCTACGTATGGTTTCACATGATCACCGGCATGTGTTAATGCCGTTAACAATTGCGCTGCGGTAGGCAACGACTCTTTTTCTTTTTCCGGAGCCTGTACAATTAAAATCTGGTTTTCTTTGGTAATCAGTGTTTTTGCAACCGCATTAACCTCTGCCAGGGTAACTTCTGCCAGTTCTTTTTTTGTTGTCGCATAACTGAAATCAATTGATGCAAATGCAGATCCGGTAAGGAAGTTGTTTAAATATTGCTGTACAAAAGTTGTAGAAGCTGTTTTGGTTTTTTCTTTCAGTTTTTTCTCGTTGCCAGCTTCAATGTTTCTTTTAACTACATCAAGTTCTGACTGAACAAAGCCATATTTAGCAGCTCTTTCACTTTCTGCAGCACCTGCGGCGATTGCGGTGATCAGCTCTTTACCGGATTTAGCGGCAACTATAGTTTGGAAAGCATTGATACCACTAACCAATCCACCCTGGTAAGGGCCAAATGTGCTTTGCGCGAAAAGGAATGGGGCATTGCCTTTTTGCATGATCTCCTGGAAACGTGCAGACAGCATGGCATTGATCATGGTATAAACCATGTTTTTTCTAAGATCGGCAGTGGTTTTGGTTACATGGCCACGTTGTTTGTACATTGCCATAGCAATGTTATACTGTTGTTCAGGATCTGTGATAATCTTAATCAGCGGTTCCTTATTGTCGGGCAAGTCGTATGTTGGTCTTACCCTCTCTTTTACCGGGTTTTTTAAACCGGAGAAGTTTGCGATGATTAATTTCTCCACTTCATTTACATCAAAATCTCCTACGGCAATTACTGCCTGCAAGTCTGGTCTGTACCAATCGGCATAGAAGTTTTTAATTTTATCATGGGTAAAGGTTTTCAGCAGATCGATTTTCCCGATAGGGATACGGTTTTCGTAACGGGAATCTTTCAGCAAGATAGGAAGGAGTTGTTTGCTCATCCTCTCCTGTGCATTTTTGCCGCGCTGACGGTCTTCTTCGATAATTACACCGCGCTCCCTGTCAATTTCTTCACCGTCCATAGTGATTTTACCCGCCCAGTTGGCCAGGATCTGAAATCCTGTTTTAAATACTGCCGCACTATCGGTAGGGATGGGAAGCTGGTAAACTGTTTGCTCAAATCCGGTATAGGCATTTAGATCTGCCCCAAAGCGTACTCCCGCTTTTTGAAGGTAATTGATGATCTCATTTTTCGGAAAATCTTTTGTCCCGTTAAAAGCCATGTGTTCTGTAAAATGCGCTAGTCCCTGCTGGTCGTCATTCTCCATTAATGAGCCGATGCGATTAGCCAGATAAAGCTCTGCCCGGTTTTTTGGTTCTGTATTTTTCCTGATGTAATAAGTTAACCCGTTGGCTAGTTTACCGGTTTTTACATCCGGATCATTTGGAATTGTTTTTCCGCTGGTGATTGGGGCCGACTGTTTAGGTTGAACAATCTTTTTTTGTGCGAGTACCGGGCTGCTGAGTGCAAAGATCGCAGCAGTACCCAATATCAAAACATAGTTTGTTTTTTTCATGATTTTATTATTGTTATTTATCGGTTATGAAGCTTACATCAGCTTTTGCTCATTTCGTTATGCGAGCTGTAAGCTGATGTAGGTTTCATGATTTTATTATTGTTATTTATCGGTTATGAAGCTTACATCAGCTTTTGCTCATTTCGTTATGCGAGCTGTAAGCTGATGTAGGTTTCATGATTTTATTATTGTTATTTATCGGTTATGAAGCTTACATCAGCTTTTGCTCATTTCGTTATGCGAGCTGTAAGCTGATGTAGGTTTCATGAGTTTGCATAGCTTTTGTTATTAAGTATCGTATGCTGGTCACGAAATAATTAAAAGCTAATAGGTAGCTAAAATAGGGATATTGTTACACCTTAATAATTATTTTCTTTCTGTACATGATTCATAGAATAATAAACCAAAGCCGATCGATAACAAACGATGACTGCCTTGGCCCATATTTTTTGAAGTTTAAAAAAAAATCCATGCTAATATTTCATTCGCGAACAGGTATTTTGAAAAAATTAAGAGATAAGGGAATATAAAAAAGTATTTGACAATGAATAAGGCTGTTAATTAACTATCTGCTGTTTTTTTCATATTTTTGCAGGAAAGAAATTGATATGGCAAGCTTTACATTCACTACTGAGACCGCAGAAAGAGTAAAAATAAAAGTGTTGAGAAAATACAGGGAACTTGCAAAAGAGAACCTGTCATTTACTCCGGGACAGGAAGATCAGTTGGTAGACCAGTTAACGCAGCTACTAAAAAGAGATGTCAGATATGTAGAGTTTACGATCAATAAAGCACTCGCAGATCCTACTGGTAACCGGTTGTAATAACCTGCCAGCGTAGGCGAAATCTTTCGCGTCAGCTTAAGGGCAAAGCAATAAGAACCATAAACAAGGAAAATGTATTCTAAATGAAAAAATATAAGATTGCATTCTTAGTCGCCCTTGCTGTAACGGCAACCCTGACCTGGTCTTTTAAGGAAGACTTATTCCTGGTATCCAAAAACCTTGATATTTTTGCTTCGCTGTATAAAGAGATTAGCGTCAACTATGTTGAAGAGACTAATCCGGCAGACCTAATGAAGACCGGTATCGATGCGATGCTGGACACACTTGATCCATATACCACCTATGTTCCTGAGTCGGAAGTAGAAGATTATAAATTAAAATATGTGAGTACCCAGTTCGGTGGTATTGGCATCAGCACAGTTTTTATCGGAGGCAAACTTTTTGTCAGTGAGGTTTCTGAAAATTATCCGGCATTTAAGCAAGGGATAGTCGCAGGTGACGAAGTAGTGAAGATTAACGACCTTGATATCAAAGGAAAGGACCGTGCAGAAGTGAGCCATTTACTTCGCGGGCCGCGTGGTTCCTCACTGAACCTGTTGTTATTGAGAGAGGGTGCACAGCTGAGAAAAGATTTGATTCGTGAAGAAATCAGGCAGCCTAACGTTTCCTACTCGGGCATGATCGGTGATATTGCCTATATCAGGCTTGATAAATTTCTGGAAAATGCCGCACAGGAAGTTAATGACGCTGCTGCAGAATTAAACAAACAGCATCCTAAAGGGATTGTTCTTGACCTTCGGTATAACGGGGGAGGTATTTTACAGGAAGCGGTAAAGATTGTGAACCTTTTTGTTAACAAAGAAGTAGTGGTTGTAACGCAAAAAGGCAGGAACCCCGAAAAAACCATCAACTATAGAACAAGCAGCCTGCCGCTCTTACCTTCATTACCGTTAGTGGTGCTGATTAATGGTTCTTCCGCCTCTGCATCCGAAATTGTTGCCGGCGCTGTGCAAGACCTTGACAGAGGTGTAATCGTTGGTCAGCGCAGTTATGGGAAAGGGCTGGTACAGCAAACCTTTAACCTCCCTTATAACAGTTTAGTTAAGGTTACCGTTGCAAAATACTTTACTCCATCTGGCCGATGTATTCAAGCTATAGATTACTCACCAAAAAATGCCGGGAACAAGATTGGTAAAATGGCCGACTCTTTACTGGTTAAATTTAATACCCGTACAGGCAGGAGTGTGTACAATGGTAGCGGCGTTTATCCCGATGTACAGGTTGAAGCCAGAAAATTAAGTCCTTTAACCATCGCTCTGGTTAGTAAAAGTATGTTTTTTGATTATGCGAACGGCTACAAAAAGATGCATGCAAGTATTTCCGACCCTGCAGATTTCCATCTTACGGATGAAGAATATGCAGACTTTGTAAATTCTCTTGAAGGAAAGGATTATTCTTATGTTTCAGCTTCCGAACGCTTGCTTTCACAGCTTAAATCAGAAGCAGAAAAAGAGCACAAACTGCCAATGGTTAAAGCAGATCTCGAAAACCTGAAGGCGAAAATGCTGGTTGCCAAGAAAACTGAGCTGATGCTCAATAAATTCGAGATTAAGCGTGTTTTGGAAACCCAGATCATTAGCAGGTACTACTATGAAAGGGGAAGGATTGTGCAGGCGTTTCAATACGATCAGGACCTGGATGCTGCAAAATCAGTACTGGGCAATTCTACTAAGATGCTTGCCATCCTTAAAGGAGAGGGCACCTATAAAACAATAGGAGATCCTGCAAAAACAATTGCAGGATCTGATAGTAACTAATTAGGTACCGTGAAGTTTAACTACTAAGCCGTCCATATCGTGACTTAGCTGTAACTGGCAGGCCAGCCTTGAATTTGGTAAAAGATCCGGTAACGTGTCCAGCATGGCATATTCGTCATCTGTCATTTCCTTCAGCTTCTCTTCACCCTCTAAAACATCTACACAGCAGGTAGCGCATAATGCCATTCCACCGCAGGTAGCTAAAATATCATATTCACAAGCCTTAAGGTACTCCATTAAACTGAGTCCCATATCTACAGGGGCTTCCAGCGCAGTTAAAGTACCGTCCGGGTTCTGAACGTGTACCATAATATTATTTTCTTCCATTATTAAAATTCAGCTACTCCGTTAACAGTAGTATATTTCATTGTATATTTAATACCAGGGTTCATGTACTGGTAAGCACTGTGGCTCATTAATGCTGCCTCATGGAAACCGCAAAGAATCAGTTTTAATTTATTTTTATAAGTGTTAATGTCACCAATTGCGTAGATGCCCGGGATATTGGTAGAGTAGTCATCAGTGTTTACTTCAATTGCACTTTTATTGATATTGAGGTTCCAGTCTTCAATAGGGCCTAATTTAGGGCTCAGTCCGAAAAGAGGAATTAAGTGATCTGCTTCAACTAAAGTAGGTTCCAGGGTTTTATTATGAACAATCTCTACAGTTTCGAGTTTACCTTCTCCGGATACTGACTTAAGATTGCTGTTTAAGATCAGATTGATCTTTCCGCTTGCCGCCAGTTCCATTACTTTATTTACTGAATCCGGAGCACCACGGAAGCTTTCGCTGCGGTGAACAAGAGTTAATTCTTCAACAACATCAGCAAGGAAAATTGTCCAGTCCAGTGCCGAATCACCACCACCGGCAATCACCATTTTCTGTCCCCTGTATTTTTCAGGATCAAGGATCATGTAATTTACACCGCGGCCATTCTCAAACTGCTCTAATCCTTCTACGGCGGGTTTACGGGGCTCAAAGCAACCTAGACCACCAGCAATAACTACAACTTTGGCTTCTATAACAGTGCCCATATTAGTTGTCAGTACAAAATCCCCTTCACCACGTTTTTCTAACCCTTCGATACGCTCTCCCAAAGTGAAACCAGGGTGGAACGGTTTAGCTTGTTCTAATAAGTTATCTACCAGTTCCTGAGCCAGTACGCTAGGGTAACCTGGGATATCATAAATAGGTTTTTTCGGATAAATTTCCGAAAGCTGACCACCTATCTGAGGTAAGTAATCAATTAAATGACAACGCATTTTAAGTAAACCTGCTTCGAAAATGGCAAACAAACCTACGGGGCCTGCACCAATTATGGCTATATCTGTAGAAATCATGTATTTAAATTTGTGGCGAATTTACAAAATTAGTTTGTAATGGTTCTGAATTGTATGAAATTGGTTAAAAATTGAGTTAAAATTGACAATGTATACGGATTTAATGGAATATGGAGAGTTGTCCCTAAATCAGCTGTTAGGACATAATTTACTATTTTGAATACGGGAGATTCAACTAGTTCGCTATCTTTGGTCTATTGATGACAAAGAATATATATTTTGCCTCTGACTTTCATTTAGGATCTCCCAATCATGCGGAGAGCCGTATTCGTGAAGACCGTATTGTACGCTGGTTAACTTCTATAGAGAACAGCTGTTCTGAATTGTTCCTGATGGGAGATGTTTTTGATTTCTGGTTTGAGTACAAAACAGTAGTGCCTAAGGGTTATATCAGGTTGCAGGGCAAACTTGCTGCGATGTCTGATGCGGGAATCAAGATCTATTTTTTTAAGGGTAATCACGACATGTGGGTAGATGATTATTTTACCAAAGAAATGGGTATTCAGATCGTCAGTGATGAATTGGTCATTAACCGGGGTGGAAAAAGCTTTTACTTGCACCACGGTGACGGATTGGGCCCCGGGGATGCAAATTACCGGATGCTGAGAAAGATTTTCCGTAATCCTGTTTGCCAGTGGTTGTTTTCTGTATTGCCCCCCAGGATCGGACTAGGGATCGCTAATGGCTGGTCGAGCAAAAGCAGGAAGATCAATGTGCTGGTAGAAGAACCGTTTATAGGTGAAGAAAATGAATGGCTCGCTATATATTCAAGAGAGGTCCTGGAAAAACAGCACTATGATTATTTCATCTATGGTCACCGTCACCGCCCGATGATTATTAACCTGAATGACAAAAGCCAGTATTATAATACCGGAGAATGGTTTACTTATAATTCTTATGTGTTTTTTGATGGCAAAGAACTGCACCTTGAATATTTTGAAAAGGCTGACGATTAAACAAAAAAGCTGAAGAATAAAGACACCTTAAGGTATGGCTGATAAATTATTAGCTGCATTAATTGAAAAACCTTATTTTTGTAATCCTATAAATACCAATTGCTTTAGCGCATCTTATAATATAGTTGCTCCCGATAGTTTAATGCGGGTTTTATGTACTATATCAATTTGATTGACGAATGCAATTATTTGTTTTCTGAATAAAAAGAATATGTTAGAGAAATTAGAAGCTATAAAAATCCGCTGGGAAGATGTTGAGGAACAGTTAAGCAATCCTGATACGATGCAGGATATGAAACGTTTTGCCCAGTTAAATAAAGAATATAAGGACCTCACCAAAATTGTAGAAGAATATAAAGTCTACAAGAATGTGATGAGTAACATCGATGCCAATAAGGAAATCCTGAGTACTGAAAAAGACCAGGAGATGCGTGAAATGGCTAAAGAGGAGCTTGACGGGTTATTGAAAGAACAAGAAGAGATTGAAGAGCGTGTGCGCCTGATGCTGATCCCTGTTGATCCGGAAGATGCTAAAAATGCCGTGTTCGAGATCAGGGGCGGGACTGGTGGTGACGAAGCTGCATTATTTGCAGGTGACTTATACCGTATGTACAGCCGTTTCTTTGAGCAGAAACGCTGGAAAGTCGAAGTAGTAGATGTTACTGAAGGAACAGCTGGTGGTTACAAAGAGGTGATCATGAAAGTTTCCGGAGAAGATGTTTACGGACAATTGAAATATGAGTCTGGCGTACACCGTGTACAACGTGTGCCTGATACAGAAACCCAGGGCAGGGTACATACTTCTGCGGCATCAGTTGCGGTATTGCCAGAGGCCGAGGAAATCGATTTCTACCTGAACCCTGCAGATATTGACTTGCAGACTTCCCGTTCAGGTGGTGCAGGTGGACAGAACGTAAATAAGGTAGAAACTAAAGTGCAGCTTACCCACAGGCCTTCGGGAATGGTAGTTGTTTGTCAGCAGGAACGCTCTCAGTTAGGTAACCGTGAAATTGCAATGGAAATGCTCCGTAGTAAGTTGTACGATATCGAAGTGCAGAAGAAAAATGGTGACATTGCTGCGAGACGTAAGACTATGGTATCTACGGGTGACCGTTCTGCGAAGATCAGAACTTATAATTATCCGCAGGGAAGGGTTACCGATCACCGTATCGGATTAACGCTTTACAGTTTGAATAATGTGATGGACGGTGGCGTTCAGGAACTAATCGATGCATTACAGTTTGCTGAGAATGCAGAAAAGATGAAAGAGGGCTCTGTGGCTTAATGAGTTAGGTTTTATTTCAAAAATACTTGTTATTTTAATTTTGTAATGTGATTATAGTTCCTATATTTGCATTCCCGAAAGGGACAACGGACCGGTAGTTCAGCTGGTTAGAATGCCGCCCTGTCACGGCGGAGGTCGCGGGTTCGAGTCCCGTCCGGTCCGCAAGATTTATCTTGAAAACATTGAAAGCCTTTAATCGTAAGATTAGAGGCTTTTTTGATTTAAAGCCCGCCCCGAAATATTCGATTTTTTTTTCAGATAAGAACTTATGTATTTAGAGCCTCATCAATGGAGCTCCAGATGAGGCTCTAAAAGGAGCTGTAAATGGAGCTCCAAATCCGGATCAGGAATAATTGTTGTAGTTCAAAATGCACTTGCTTAAAATAAAGTTAACTCCTGGTTAATAATATGGATTAAGTTCGCTGCATGGACATTTAGCGAATAAAGAAAATATTGAACTGTTTCAAACGATTATTCCAATAGGAGGTTTTAACAGTTCCGATTACTAACGGTTTTAGAGCTCCATCCGATGAGGCTGCAAATGGGGCTCTAAATGAGGCTCTAAATTTGTTAATGTTAGATCGGCTATCTAATGAATTAAGACTCATTCATCAACATCAAGGACTACAATTGAAGATAATTATGGAAACTTTTAACATCAAGAGGACAACGAGCCAGAGAGACGTCAAGTTGCTGAGAGATGCAGGTTTAATTGTTTTTGAGGGTCCAGACAAAACAGGGAAATATGTGCTTACAGAAAAGGGAGCGGGTATCTTTAAGAAGGAAGGATTTGTGCGATCAAGAAAAAGCTTTTAGTGTTGCGACTTGAGAAATAAAACTCTTATTTTAATATCTCAAATATAAATCGATGAAGCATTTTAACATCAGTACTTTGTTTGTTGGGTTAATGCTGTTTGGCATTGCTGCTGCACAGGCTAAAGTAGTACTGCCCTCAGTTTTTAGTGACAACATGGTGGTTCAGCAAAATACCAATGCTGCGATATGGGGTAAAGGAACTCCTGGCCACACAATCAATATCAGCACAACATGGAGTAAGAAGACTTACACATCCAGGTCGGATAAAAACGGAAACTGGAAGATTTTGGTTGCTACCCCATCTTATGGAGGACCTTATGCTATTACTATTTCTGATGGTACTAAGATTACGCTGAAAAATGTACTGATTGGAGATATTTGGGTCTCTTCCGGGCAGTCCAATATGGAAATGCCACTAGCCGGCTGGGGCAAGATCAAAAATTTTAAAGAAGAGATCGCTGCGGCGAAATATGCAAATATCCGCTTATTACAGGTTAATCATAAAGTAAGTAATGTGCCGCTAGATAATGCAGAAGTGGCTAATGGTGGATGGGTTTCTTGTACTCCCGGTAATATAGCTGGTTTTTCTTCTACTGCTTATTTTTTTGCGAGAGAGGTCTTCAAAAAGACTGGTATTCCTATTGGATTAATCCATACCTCATGGGGTGGGACTATTGCGGAGGCGTGGACAAGCATAAATACATTGGAGACGCTGCCGGATTTTGCTGAAGCAGCAAAGAAGATTGCGGCGACGAAAGGGAACAGCGACCCTCAGGATTTTAAACATAAGCTGGAAGCATGGCGAAAACTGGTTGTGGAAAAAGATCGCGGATATCAGAACGGTAACGCAATTTGGGCAGGGAAATCTTTTGATGACGCTAAAGTGAAATCAATGTCGCTCCCTGATTTCTGGGAACAAGCCGGACTTCCTGATTTTGATGGTGTGGTGTGGCTCAGTAAAAAAATCACTATTCCAGAGTCATGGGCCGGCAAACCGATTAAAATTAACCTGGGGAACATCGATGATCAGGATATTACTTTCTTTAATGGAGAACAGGTGGGGGAGACTGATGGATATGATAAAGCCCGTAGTTATACTGTTCCTGCAAGTAAAGTTAAGGCGGGAGAAGCTGTGGTAAAAGTAAGGGTATTTGATCGCGGCGGTGGCGGTGGCATCTATGGAGAGAAAAATGTGTTATCAATCACCTCTGCTGATGGTAAAAGTATCTCGCTTGATGGGGAATGGCAATATCAAATTGGTGTAAATCTAAAAGATATAGCTCCAATGCCCGGTGTAGAGGATAGTCCGAACAGGGCAACAGTATTGTATAATGCAATGATCAACCCTTTTATCCAATTTTCTATCCGCGGGGCAATCTGGTACCAGGGTGAAAGTAATGCGGATCGGGCGGTTCAATATCAGGAGCTTTTTCCTTCGATGATCAGGGATTGGAGAAAAAAATGGAATATTGGCGATTTCCCTTTTTATTATGTACAGTTGGCTAATTTCATGAAAAAGAATGCCCATCCAGCTAATTCTGCATGGGCAGAGCTCCGGGATGCACAACTGAAAACTTTATCATTGCCAAATACAGGAATGTCTGTCTCTATAGATATTGGTGAAGAAAAGGATATCCACCCTAAAAATAAACAGGAAGTAGGGCGAAGATTAGGCTTAATTGCATTGGCAAAAACATATGGATATAAAATAACCTATACTGGCCCTGTGTTAGCTTCTAATAAGGTTATAAATCATTCCATCCTACTTGATTTTAAATATACAGATGGAGGATTGGTTGCTAAGGATGGGAAATCTTTAAAAGGTTTTGCAATTGCCGGGGCAGATCATCAGTTTTATTGGGCAACAGCTACGATTCGAGGAGGTAGTGTAATTGTAAGTTCTCTACAAGTACCAAACCCCGTTGCCGTAAGGTATGGATGGGCAGATAATCCGGATTGTAATTTGTATAATGGTGCCGTGCTTCCTGCATCTCCTTTTCGTACAGACAACTGGCAATTAACCACCTATGATAAGAAATAAGGCTGATCAGATGATGAATCTGTTAATAAACGACTACTAACGACTAAAATCAGGGCTGTAGTAATCGCTGTTTGCGTCTATTTTTACTTTCTCCTAGGTTAGGAATGATTTGCGCAACTAATTACAAAACATGGTTTTTAATTCTACATACACAGCTTCAGCAGTCAAAAGCATCCATTGTCTTCTTGCTGCTTCGACCTTATTTTGTACATCTGTTTTTGCTCAGGGTACGCTAAAAGATTACCTGCGGGCAGAGGAAATGAATGGGAAAATGCAGCGTGCTATCTATGCCGCACCAGAAAAAATACAATGGATCGAAGGGCAGTCAAAGTTTTTATACAGTATTTATACGCCCGAAGGATATAAATATATGCTGGCGGATGCCGCAGGTTCAAGTAAAAAAGAAGCTTTCGACCAGGTGAAACTCGCATCTTCGCTAGCAGCGGTTACCGGAAAGGGTATTGGTCAGCCTGACTTGGATTTAAGCAATCTTAATCTCAACAGCAATGGTCAGCAATTAGAATTTTCCTATGGTGGAAAAGACTGGCGTTGCAACTTATCCGATTACAAAGTGCAGGAAGTACAAAGTAAGGGTAGAAATTTTATGCGCTACAATGACGATCCATCAGGAGACAGAAGTATAAATTCGCCAGATGGTAAATGGGTAGCCTATATAAAAAATTATAATGTCTATATACGCGATGCAGTAAATCCTAAAAAAGAATATCAGTTAAGTTATGATGGATCTGAAGGAGATTACTATTCGCCGCGTATCGCATGGTCACCTGACAGTAAAAAACTGGCTACTAATAAAACGCGCGCAGACAAGCCGCACCTGGTTTATTTAATTGAATCTTCGCCAGCAGATCAGCTGCAGCCAAAATTGCATAGCCGTAATTATCTGAAACCTGGGGATGCCCTGGCGCAAAGACAGCCTTCTCTATTTTTTGTAGATACTAAAAAGCAAATTGCTGTTGATGCTTCCCTGATCCCTGCGCAATATAATTTATCTGCTCCTCAGTGGCATGATGATAGTCGCTCTTTCACATTTGAATACAACCAGCGGGGGCACCAGGAATATAAAGTAATGGAAGTAGATGCTGTTTCCGGGAAGGTAAATACGCTGATTAAAGAAACAAGTAAGACCTTCATCAATTATAGTGGGAGAAATTACCGCTATGATGTTGCTGATGGAAAAGAGATCATATGGGTATCCGAACGTGATGGCTGGAACCATCTTTATCTATATGACGGTAAAGGAAAGTTAAAAAACCAGATCACCAAAGGAGATTGGGTAATGCGCAGGGTTGTGCAGGTAGATGAAAAGAAACGTCAGATTATATTTGAGGGGAGCGGAAAAAATGCTGGGCAGGACCCTTATTTTATACATTATTATCGCATAAATTTTGATGGCTCTGGTTTAAAGTCGCTAACTACAGAAAATGCAAACCACAAAGGCGTATTTTCTTCTGATTTCAGCTATTTCACAGATACCTATTCACGTATTGATCTGGCGCCTGTTACCGTAGTTCGAAGTAGCATTGACGGAAAGGTTATTATGGAGGTCGATCAAGCTGATATTGCACCGTTGTTAAATACCGGCTGGAAAATGCCCGAAGTTTTTACAGCGAAAGGAAGGGATGGTAAAACGGATATATGGGGGATGATCATCCGCCCGACCAATTTTGACCCGAATAAAAAGTATCCCATTATAGAATACATCTATGCCGGTCCGCAAGATTCTTTCGTGCCTAAAAACTTCGGAACGGATTCTCGCGGGTCACTTCATGAGCTTGCAGAGCTCGGGTTTATCGTGGTTCAATGTGATGGGATGGGAACCGCAAACCGGTCGAAGGCTTTTCATGATATGTGCTGGAAGGACCTTAAAGACGCGGGTTTCCCTGACAGGATTGCGTGGATAAAAGCGGTTGCCCAAAAATACAGCTATATGGATACTTCCCGTGTAGGGATTTTTGGTAATTCTGCGGGCGGACAAAATTCTGCAGGTGCACTGCTTTTTCATCCGGAGTTCTATAAGGTAGCGGTATCTTCTTCTGGCTGCCATGATAACAGAATGGATAAAATATGGTGGAATGAGCAATGGATGGGTTATCCGATTGGTCCGCAGTATGAAGCTTCTTCAAATGTTACCAACGCCTATAAACTGCAAGGGAAATTATTATTAATTCTGGGAGAGATGGATGAAAATGTCGACCCATCTTCTACTATGCAACTAATCAACGCATTGGTTAAAGCCAACAAAAATTTCGACTTTTTAGAGATCCCGGGAATGGGTCATTCTCTTGGTGGCGACTATGGCGAGCATAAACGGAGAGATTTTTTCGTAAAACATTTACTAGGTGTTGATCCTCCTGAATGGACTTGGAAACAAAATATTACTGTCGCTAAGCCTTAAACCACATTACCTTAATAACCTGTATATTATGATCATTGATTACAAAAGATTAAATCTTAAACCCATATACACTTCCTTGTGCCTCTTGTTATTTGTCGGCACTAACCTGCAGGCGCAAGAAAACACCTATTGGAAAAAAATAGAAGCGAAGCCGGTTACCCTGGATCTTAGTAAAGGATATATGACGGTAAATACACCCGCATTTCAGCTTAAGCTAGTCAAGTCGTCACAGACTGTCGCCGGATTAGAATCCAATGCAGAAAAGGGATTTGATTATACGCCCGGTGAGTTACTGGGAAAAAGAAACAGGGACGGGCTGTATCATTTGGGTGATTTAAACCTTCGCTACCGTGCAGAAGCCACTACCGAATGGCAGAAGATTTCAACAGCCACTAATAGAGGTGAGGTAACTGCGATTGCGCCCGGAGGCAGTATCCTTGCGGCGGCGGATCTTGCTGGGACATTTCCGAAAGATATTCCTTTTACTATAAAAAGATATTGGGAATTGATCAATGGCGAATTGGTATTACATTTCAACATCAAAAATAAAAGCACTAAAGCCGTAGAAATTGGTGCCTTAGGAATCCCTGTGATTTTTAATAATGTAATGCAAGACAAAACATTGGAGCAAGCCCACGCGCACAATGTATTTTACGACCCATATATTGGTGAGGACGCTGGTTATTTGCAAGTAACGCGTTTAACCGGAAAAGGACCTGTACTGTTAGTGACGCCTTATGGCAAGACTCCATTCGAAGCTTATAATCCTTTGTTGGATGATCCTACGCCACGAGGTATCACCTTTGAGGGTTTTTATGAATGGATGCCGCTCAGTAAGGCTTATGCAGAGAACGAATGGAAGAGTGCAGAACAATGGAACACAGCATCCTCACTTACTTTAAAACCAGGAGAGTCTCATGATTACGGATTGAAGTTTATCATGGCAGATTCTATCAGGGGTATTGAGAGCCGGTTAGTGAAGGAGAAAAGCCCGGTAGCCGTTGGTATTCCGGGATATGTAATCCCTGAGGACGTAAAAGCAAAGCTGTTCCTTAATTTTCCCGGAAAAGTACGTTCTATGGAAGTTTTTCCAAAGGATGCGATAACTTTTAAAGAATTGCCGGCTACTAAAAACGGTTGGAAGGGCTATGAAGTAAAAGGAAATAAATGGGGTCGTGCAAGAGTTACCGTTACCTATGACAATGGTACAATCCAGACCATCCAATATAAAGTCATCAAACCAGAATCAAATGTGATCGCAGATTATGGTAAATTTTTAACAAATGAACAGTGGTTCCAGGATAAAAATGACCTGTTTGGAAGAAATAATTCGGTCATCAGTTACGACCATGAAAAGATGCAGCAGGTAAAAGAGGATAGCCGTGCCTGGATTGTAGGATTGAGTGATGAAGGTGGCGCCGGAGGCTGGCTGGGTGCAATCATGAAACAATTGGTGCCCTGATCCGTCCGAAGTAGATAAGCTTCAGTTATTTGTAGACCATACGCTTTGGGGTGGATTACAACTCAGTGAGGGACCGGAGAAGTTTGGTGTTAAAAAGAGTGTGTTTTATTACCAGCCGGATGAAATGCCTGCTGGTACTTATAGCAAAGATATTAACTATACCACATGGGCGGCATGGAACCATAAAGCGGCAAATGATCTTGGCCGTTCATATAACTACCCGCACGTTGCAGCAGCACATTGGGCCCTGTATAGGTTAGCCAGGTATCATGTCGGTCTGGTAAAGGATAAAAAGTGGGACTGGTATCTCAATAATGCCTATGAAACCTCTATGGCGATGGTTAATATCGCTCCTTATTATGTGCAGTTTGGCCAAATGGAAGGAAGTGTGTTTTTATATATCCTGCAGGATCTAAAAGCCGAAGGATGGGCTGATAAAGCAGCAGCGATGGAACTGGCAATGAAAAAACGTGCAGATCACTGGCGGACCCTCGATTTTCCTTTTGGAAGTGAAATGCCCTGGGACTCTACCGGACAGGAAGAAGTTTATATGTGGTCAGATTATTTTGGCTACACTGATAAGGCAGAGGTTACTTTAAATGCGATTTTAGGTTATATGCCAACGGTACCACATTGGGGGTATAATGGAAGTGCCCGCAGGTATTGGGATTTCTTATACGGGGGCAAGCTTTCGAGGGTAGAAAGACAATTACATCATTATGGATCTGGTTTAAATGCTATACCAGTGTTAACAGAATACAGGAGCCATCCGAATGACCTTTATTTATTACGTGTCGGTTATGGAGGATTGATGGGGTCTATTTCTAATATTGCCCAGGATGGTTTTGGAAGTGCTGCTTTCCATTCTTTTCCGTCGACCTTAAAAGAGGATGGGCTTTCGGGAGATTATGGCTCTAATTTTTACGGTTATGCAGTAAATACAGGTACTTATATTACTAAAGATGATGAATTTGGATGGTTAGCATTTGGCGGTAATTTATCAACCAAAGGGGATTGGATAACTACTGAAATTACTACGGCCGAGAAATCCCGTGTTTTTATTGCCGCCACCGGCACGTGGTTAACGCTCGATGCCGGGAAATTTAAAACGCTATCTTTTAATCAAAAGACCTCACAGTTAAAAGTTACGCTGGCTGCTGCGGATGTAAATACGCCTGCAGCTTATCTCCATATTAATGAGACAGGTCCGGTTAAAAACACTAAGTACGTGTTATATACAAGTTTCACTGAGCAGAACGGCGCATTTGTGATCCCATTAAAGAAGAAAGAGATTACACTTGTGTTAACCCTAAAATAGAAAAGGGCTGGGTTTCTTAATAGAAGCCCAGCCCTTTTTAACGAGACAATAATCCTATTTAAAAAGTTCCTGCAGGTCTCTGTCTGCTGTCGGTATTTTTTTAAGAAAGTCATCAAAACCAGTATTTTCCTGAGAACTATACATTCCATAGGCATCCATAATGTATCCGATTTGTCCTTCTTTATCTTCGAGAAGGTAAAGAACAGAATTATCTGCCGGATCTGAATCGCCTTCAAAACGGTAGGTTTTTATAATGGTTAAGTCTTCAGGGTTATATATTTTATTGAAACCAACTCCCTGCATTTTGCCGTGGTCGGTCATCTTTATTTCATTGTCTAACCCTTTTAACCTTAATTTTTCTAAAATCTGGCTAAGTGTATTCATTTCTGCTGGCTGCTCCATAATAAAGATTGTTTTTTCTATTAAACACAGCCTCTTGAAAATGGTTTTGGTTTTTTAATGGAGCAAGCTGTATTTCTCTGTTAATCCAGGTTATACGATTGTTTCCTGTCTACTCATTTATAGCTTGTAAACCAGTCCTCCTGCGATGATAACGGTTTAACCACGCTTCTTTCCCTTTGCCGGTTAAAGTCAGGCAGCGCGGCTCTTTGGCGGCGTTCTGATGGCATGAACAGCATCCTTCAATTATACACCTTGCTTTTCCAGTTTTTGTAAATATGTTTCTGTGATAAGATGAGTTGGGGCTATCTTTAATATGGGGTTTTGATGAATGCATATTCTTTAACAAATGAATTCGGATTGAGTGCGTATATTATCAAATAAAACACGCACTCAACACGCACTCAATACGGACTCAACACGGACTCAACTACTATTGTTCCCATCCACAACCCCGGCCGTAATGGGATCCATGAGGGTCTAAACCGGAAAAATATAAGCACAAAAAAAGGGCACCCTTTAATGGATGCCCTTTTCAAAAAAACTATTGAATTATTATAGTGAAAATGCCGCTTTAACAGCATCTACATGGTCTAGTTTTTCCCAGGTAAACAATTCCACCTCGATTGCTTTTTCTTCGCCATTCGAAGCTTTAAATAATTTGGTTACTACTTCATTGTTTTTACCAAAGTGACCATAAGCCGCTGTTTCCGAATAAATCGGGTTACGCAGCTTCAATCTTGTTTCAATTCCATAAGGAGTCATATCAAAGATTTTTTCAACTTCTTTTGCAATTGCTCCGTCAGTCAGAAATTTTGCTTCAGCATCCTTAACCTTAGCCGTTCCATATGTGTTTACGTAGATACCCATTGGCTGTGCTACACCTATAGCATAGGAAACCTGTACTAAAACCTCATCTGCAACACCAGCTGCAACCAGGTTTTTAGCGATATGTCTTGTTGCATAAGCCGCAGAACGGTCAACTTTAGAAGGGTCTTTTCCGGAGAAAGCACCACCACCATGTGCACCTTTACCGCCATAAGTATCAACAATGATCTTTCTGCCAGTTAAACCTGTATCACCATGAGGGCCACCGATTACGAATTTACCAGTTGGATTAATGTGATATTTAATATCCTTATTAAACAACTTGCTGAACTGAGGATATTGGCTTGATACACGTGGTATAAGGATATTGATAATATCTTCTTTGATCTTTTTCAACATCGACTCTTCCTCATCGAAATCATCGTGCTGTGTAGATACAACGATAGAATCAATTCTTACCGGTTCGTTGTTATCATTATATTCTAATGTAACCTGAGATTTTGCGTCAGGACGTAAATAAGTGATTTCAGTGTTCTCACGACGGATAGCAGCTAATTCAATCAGGATTTTATGTGCAAGATCCAGTGCCAGTGGCATATAATTAGCAGTTTCTATGGTTGCATAACCAAACATCATTCCCTGGTCGCCTGCCCCCTGAGTTGTCTTATCCGCTTTATCTACACCCTGGTTGATATCCGGAGACTGCTCATGGATAGCCGATAATACACTGCATGAGTTACTATCGAACATATATTCACCTTTCGTATAACCAATTTTACTGATCACATCTCTCGCGATCTTCTGTACGTCCAGATAGGCTTTGGATTTTACTTCACCAGCTAAGAAAACTTGTCCGGTAGTTACCAATGTTTCACAGGCAACCTTAGATTCCGGGTCAAATGCTAAAAAATTATCGATTAGTGCATCTGAAATTTGATCTGCAACTTTGTCCGGATGGCCTTCAGAAACAGATTCTGATGTAAATAGATATGACATTTTAAATAATTAATTTACTAATCTACAATTATAAAAAATGGACAATGACCCTGCTTAACAGGCAGTAAAAGGAAGTGTATGAATGGTTAGCACTTTTTTTTACGTGGTTGCAATCCCGTTATGTTAACATAACATCGCAAATCAGTCCACCTTAAGTGCGCAAAATTACTATATATATTCAAAATAGTCAAAAAATATCAATTATTTTGTACCTGAATTAATTCATACCCATTGGCAAAGTCTAACATCCTATTTATTATCAATCCTATATCAGGTGGTAAGGATAAATTAAAGATACCTGCTATAATTGATGCAAACCTGGACCGTTCCAAGTTTAACCCAAATTATAGTTTTACGGAATACGTGGGGCACGCTGCAGAAATTGCGGAAGAGGCCGCCAATAAAAACTTCGATATTATTGTGGCTGTTGGTGGTGACGGTACAATCAATGAGATTGCGACTAAAGTAATGCAGCAGCAGAAGATCCTGGGGATTATCCCGTTTGGTTCTGGTAACGGATTGGCACGTTTTCTTAAAATACCAATGAACACCGCTAAAGCAATCCAGGTAATCAATGGATTACAAGTCATGAAAATAGATACAGGCACGTTCAATGATAAGTTTTTCTTTAATATGGCAGGAATGGGATTTGATGCGCATATCAGTTCAGTTTTTGTTGGCAATAAAAAGAGAGGACTTTCAGGTTATCTGAAACTGGGCCTGAAAGAAATGATCAATTATCAGCCGGAAACTTATTATTTGAAGATAGACGGGGTTGGATACACTCGAAAAGCTTTTGTGGTTAGTGTGGCAAACTCTTCTCAGTATGGCAATAATGCACATGTTTCTCCGCATGCCTCAGTCACTGATGGGTTATTGGATGTCTGCATCATTAAATCGTTTCCGTTGTATAAGATCCCGTTACTGGCATACCACATGCTGAGCGCAAAAACAGACCAGTCGGACATGGTAGAGATTATCAAAGGGAAAGATATTGAAATCACCAGGCTGGAAGATGCGGCTATCCATATTGATGGAGAGCCTTACTTTATGGGCAGGGACATTAAAGTGTCAATTTCGCCATTGTCGCTCAATGTGATTGTGCCGGCAGAAAACGGAATATTGCTGAACCATAAGAATTAATCAGATTGAACAGGGGGCAGAACCTGATTTGAAAAATTAAAACATAAAAAAGAAATGAGTAACCCTAAAAAAAAATCGCTGAGTGACCTGGGGGGGATTATGTACTCTACAGATCCGTCTTTTAACTATGAGTCGGACAATGAACCGACTGCTGAAGCGATTGCGAATAACCAGCAAGACTTAAGAGTAACACTCGATCGTAAGAACAGGGGAGGGAAGGCTGTAACTTTGATCACCGGTTTTCGCGGTAGTGATGACGATTTGCAAAAGCTGTCGAAGGTACTGAAGACAAAATGTGGTGTAGGCGGTGGTGCCAAAGACGGCGAAATTATAATCCAGGGAGATTTCAGGGATAAAGTAATTTTAATGTTGCAAAAAGAAGGATATAAAGCAAAAAAATCAGGCGGCTAAAATAGTTGATAATTCACTGATAAACAGGTGTTTGTTTGATAGTGTAATTGCTACAATATGAAGATATTTCTTTTGGAATTATATTTTTTCAACAAATATCTCCTTAGCTTTGCCTAACCAAATATTCATCTTATGAACAAAGTTTTACTGCCCGAACCAGGGTTATCCTGGTTAAATTTGGGCAATGAAAATGCTTTTTACCAGTTAAGCGTAGCTGAGCTGGTAGAAGAAGCGATTAAAAATGGAGAAGGTACGCTTTCTTCTGCAGGAGCGCTTGCCGTTGATACCGGGAAGTTTACCGGACGGTCTCCCAAAGACCGTTTCATTGTTGTAGACGATATCACACGTGATGCCGTTTGGTGGGGTGATGTGAATATCAGATTTAGCGCTTTAAATTTCGATTCCTTACTGGATAAAGTTTGCGGCCACCTCAATAAAAAGAAATTCTATGTGCGCGACGGTTATGTGTGTGCGGATAAAACCTATCAGAAAAGCTTAAGAATCATCACGGAAACAGCTTACCAGAATCTTTTTGCCAATAACTTATTTATCCGGCCAGAAGAAGCAGAGATTATTCAGCATCCGGAATGGACGGTTATCGCTGCGCCTGATTTTTTGGCTGATCCTGAGATTGACGGGACAAGACAGTCGAATTTTTCTATTTTAAACTTTACAAGAAAAATCATTCTTATCGGTGGTACTGGTTATACTGGCGAAATTAAAAAAGGAATTTTTTCTGTGCTGAACTTTATTTTGCCGGAGCAATTAAATACGCTCTCCATGCATTGCTCTGCTAATGTGGGGGTTGATGGGGATACGGCTATCTTTTTTGGTCTGTCTGGCACCGGTAAAACTACACTTTCTGCTGATCCTGAAAGGGGGCTGATTGGCGACGATGAGCACGGCTGGGGCGATAGCAGCGTATTTAATTTTGAAGGAGGTTGTTATGCTAAATGTGTTGACCTTACCGCAGAAAAAGAACCGCAAATCTTTGATGCGGTGAAGTTCGGGGCCCTGCTTGAAAATATCAACTATTATCCGGGAAGCAGAACCGCTGATTATACGAACATAGAAAAAACAGAAAACACAAGGGTTGCTTATCCGATAAACTACATCAGTAATGCGATAGAGCCGTCGGTAGCTGGTATTCCGGGAAATATATTTTTCCTTACTGCCGATGCTTTTGGTGTACTGCCTCCATTGTCTAAATTAACGCCGGGACAGGCAATGTTCCACTTTATTTCGGGTTATACGGCAAAAGTTGCTGGTACTGAGGCAGGTATTAATGAGCCTCAGGTGACTTTCTCTGCCTGTTTTGGTAAAGCATTTCTTCCGCTTCATCCTACAAAGTATGCCACATTGTTAGGGGAAAAAATGAAAAAGCATAAGGTCAATGTCTGGCTGGTCAACACAGGCTGGTCGGGCGGAGCCTATGGAGAAGGAAAAAGAATGAAATTAAGTTATACCAGGGCCCTGATTTCTGCGGCACTTGGGGGTAAACTGGAAGAATGCAGTTATTCTAACCACCCGGTTTTCGGTTTAGCGATGCCGGACTCATGTCCGGGAGTGCCTTCAGAAATTTTAAACCCAGTAAATACTTGGTCGGATAAAAATAAATATGATCGGAAAGCGAACGAATTGGCCAAAGCGTTTATTGAAAATTTCAGGCAGTTTGAAGACTTTGCAAATGAAGAAATGGGGCAATCCGTTCCCAAAGTTGTGGAAAACACGCTTTAAATCATTTTTTTTAGGGAAAAATTTGCATTTCAATTTTTTTTTAGTTTTCATTGTGAAAGATTGTCTCCCAAACGAGGCAATCTTTTTTAATATACACTACTGCGAAGAGAATTTTATTGCGATAATCGAATTTAAGACGTAACAATAATTTTATTTGGAATTAAAATCAAAGTTATAGATTTGTTATTGCAACAATAGTTTCTAATCGTCGTTGTGTGTATTACAGAATATTTAATCTAATTTTATAAAAACAAAGTACTAAAAACTCAAAAACTAAAAAAATGGCAAACGCACCAAAACCAACAACAGTTAAACAAGAGAGCTCTTCATCAGCTTCAAATCTTTTCGCTACACTAGTTATTCCAATCTGTATCATTATCGGTATCCTTCTTTACAAATTCGTTTTAGGAGATGCAAACAACTTCATTGACAACAACGTTGAAAATCTTCCAAAACCAGGTAACTACGGTGGTATGGCTTACAAAGGTGGTTTTATCGTTCCAATCTTAATGGGTATGCTTTTAATGGTAATCGTTTTCTCTGTTGAGCGTTTCATCGTTATCGGAAAAGCAACTGGTACTTCAAATCTTGATGCTTTCGTTAAAAAAGTACAAGCGCTTTTAAATTCAAACAATATCGAGTCTGCAATGGCAGAATGTGATAAACAAAAAGGATCGGTTGCTAACGTAATCAAATCTGGATTGAAAAAATACCGTGAAATGGAAGTTGAGGCTAACATGGACACGGATCAGAAATGTTTAGCTATCCAAAAAGACATCGAAGAAGCTACAACTTTAGAAATGCCAATGTTAGAGCAAAACTTAACAGTAGTTGCAACTCTTGTATCTGTTGGTACATTGATGGGACTATTAGGAACAGTAACAGGTATGATCAAGGCATTTGGTGGTTTAGGAGCAGCTGGTTCTCCAGATTCAGCAGCACTTGCAACAGGTATCTCTGAGGCGTTGATCAATACTGCAACAGGTATCGGTACTTCGACTTTAGCTATTATCATGTACAACATCCTTACTTCAAAAATTGATAAATTAACTTATGCAATTGATGAAGCTGGTTTTAGCATCATCCAAACTTATGCTTCTACGCATAAATAGAAAATAATGTAATTTTTTTTTACCGGCTTTATGGAAAACCGGAAGAATTAACATCATTATATAAAACATAAGTAATTTTTAAAAATTATGGCAAGAGCAAAAGTTGCAAGAAAGAGTACTTCGATTGATATGACCGCTATGTGCGACGTGTCTTTCCTGTTGCTCACTTACTTTATTTTATCAGCAACTGCTAAGACACCAGACCCTGTGGATGTTAAAATCCCGTCGTCAACATATAAACTTAAAGTACCTGAAAAGGATATCTCTTTGTTGACTATTGGTAAAGGTAAAGTGTTTTTTGAAACAGCTGGTCAGGATATCATGGGAGCTACCCTCGATAAAATCGGAGAGCAGTATAAAATCAGTTTTACTCCGGCAGAGAAAAAACGCTTTAGCGTTATGGGTTCTTTCGGTGTTCCAATCCAAAGTTTAAAGCAGTACATTAACCTTGATGGTGATGCACGTAAAAAATCAGGATTAGATACTGGTATCCCTACGGATTCGACAAACAACCAGTTATCAGACTGGATCCTTCAGGCACGTAATTCGGTTGCAGAACTGCATTCAGAACCAATGAGGGTGAGTATCAAAGGTGATGCGGAACAAGGCTATCCGGAAATCAAAAAGGTTGTTGATATCCTTCAAAAACAAAAAATTAATAAGTTTAGTTTAATCACAACTGCTGAAGGCGGAAAATAATAATAAAAGATCATGGCAGAATTAGATACCTCCGGCGGGGGTGGCAAAAAAGGTGGTAAAGTAAGAACCAAAAAATCTTCTACGAAAGTAGATTTAACCGCAATGGTGGATTTGGCCTTCTTATTGATTACCTTCTTTATGTTGACCACCACGCTGAGTAAACCAACAGCAATGGATATTGCTAAGCCAGATAAGGATGAAAAAAATGAGCAGCGACTGGAGCTTAGGGCATCTCAGACAATGACGATTTTATTAGGTAAAAATAATAAAGTTGCTTATTACATGGGAGAGGCTGGTAAAGTGGCTCCGGAGATTGTTGGATTCAACCAAATCAGACAAATCATACTGGATAACAAAAAGAAAGTTAAAGAATCAACAGGAAAAGACATCGTTATGGTTATCAAACCAACTGACGGTGCTTCTTACAAGAATTTCGTTGATATCATGGATGAACTGTTAATTACCGGGATCAAAACTGCTCCTGCAATTGATGACGTAAATATCCTTGATAATGAAAAAGCTTTCTTAAAACAAAGTGGGCTTTTATAACAGTATTATTAACATTTTAAACAACAAGCAATGTCTAAATTAGATTTATTCAATAAAGAATGGCTTGATGTTGTTTTTGCTAAAAAGAACAAAAGTTACGGAGCTTATGAGCTGCGTAACCGTAACGGAGCAAATACAACCAGGGCATTACTAATGGCATCAGCGGTGTTCATATTTCTTTTTCTTATACCTAAGATCGTAAGTTTGATCAAAGGTCAGATGCCGGAAGAAGAAATTGTGAAACAAGTGGAAGTGAATATTGCACCTCCGCCACCGGTAGATCCAAAAACACCACCTCCGCCACCAGTGGAGCCACCGCCACCAAAAACGGATCAAATCAAGTTCCCTCCTCCGATTGTAAAACCGGATAACCAGGTTCGTGATGAAGATCCTCCTCAGATTGAGCAATTAAAGGCTGCTGACCCAGGTCAGAAAACAGTTGAGGGCGACCCGACTGCAGATATCGTAGTTGTTGGTCCGGTTGGAGAAGGCCCTAAACAGGCTGCAGTAGTAGAAGATACTAAAGTTTATGACTTTGTTAGTATTGAAACTCAGCCGGCATTCCCGGGCGGTATGGAGAAATTTTACGGATTCTTGCGTAAGACTGTAAGATATCCTCCTATGGCTCAGGAAAATAACATCCAGGGTAAAGTGTTCATGTCTTTCGTTGTTGAGAAAGACGGTAGCTTAACTGATATCCAGGTAGTACGTAAATTAGGTGGTGGTACTGACGAAGAAGCGATCAGGGTTTTAAAAGCAAGCCCAAGATGGACGCCAGGTATCCAGAATGGTAAACCTGTTCGTGTAAAGTATAACATCCCAATTAGCTTTACATTATCTAACTAATAATATAATGTTCGACTACAATACTTTTAAACAGAAATCGCCTCAACAGCGATTTCTGTTCATTTTAGGCCTAGTGATGTTTTGCCTGTATCTCTTTTTAGGCCTCTCGCTTATATTCTGGAAAGAGTTTCCAATAGCTTTAGCGATCAAGCCTTTGTACCGCATAGCGCTGGGAATCTTACTGATAATTTATGCAGGAATCAGATTTTTCCGTTTAATTAAACCAGATGAAGATTAAAAGAAACAAGCTGTTTTTAATCATGCCTCTATTTTTAATAGCGGCATGCCAGCCAAAACAAAAAACTGAAGAAGTTGCCGATACGCGTACTTCCGGCAGTGTAAAAATGATCGTAGATGAGAGCTTTTCTTCTGTTCTTGCAGATCAGATCCAGGTTTTTAAACTGGATTACCCTAATACCAAATTCGAACTGATCGAAGGAAGTGAAAACAAGATCCTGCCAACATTTTTAAATGACAGCGTAAGGGTTGCTGTTCTATCCAGGCCGCTTACGGCAAATGAAGAAAAAACATATGTTAACAAAGGTATTCCAATCCGCTATTCGCGGTTTGCTATTGACGGGATTGCATTGATTACCGGCAACAGTAACCAGGATACTACGATTACAGCTGAAGAGATTATTTCCATTTTAAAAGGTAATAATCCATCAGGAAAGAAATTAGTCTTTGATAATGCCTATTCGAGTACGTTGCGGTATTTTAAAGACCTTGCGCAAATAAAAGAGCTGCCGAAAACAGGTGTCTATACTTTATCTACAAATAACGACGTTATTAAATACGTCGCCGCCCACCAGGACTATATTGGTGTGGTTGGAGTAAACTGGTTATTGAGAGGTAGCCGGGATATGGTCAACTTTACAGACCAGGTTAAACTAATGGGTGTAAAGAATGTCAAAGGAAAAAAAGGCGATGATGCTTTTTACCAGCCTACACAAAAAAACTTGATCAGTGGAATCTATCCTTTCCTAAGAAACGTTTATATTATAACCGCCGAAGGTAAAAACGGTTTAGGCACAGGATTTGCAAACTGGTTAGTGGGCCAGCGTGGTCAGCTTATCGTCCTTAAATCCGGACTTGGGCCAAATTTTTTGAATTCACGGGATATTAATATAAAGAGTAAAAATTAAACGTTATATTGAGCGCTGAATTAATTAATGACGATAAATGTACGGTGCTTTTGGCTTGTTCTGAAAGATTATCATTTGATATTTAAATTAATGCCATTAATTCGGTCCAATTTCAGGATTTAATAAGACAAATAGCTTCAAACACATTAAAAACAAAAAAAACGAACCAATGAAAATGACAAAGAAAGCAATAACCTTAAGTTTGGGTTTAGTAGTGATGGGTTCTGCCTCTTTTGCTCAAAGCTTAGATGATGCAAAAAAAGCGATTGATGCCGAACAGTATGCGAAAGCTACCTCAATGCTGAAATCACTGGTAAGTTCTCAGGCCAGTAAGGGAGAGAACTATTTTAGTTTAGGTGGTGTATATCTGCATAATGAATATCTTGACTCTGCAAAAGCGGTATTTACTAAAGGTATTGCAGCTGATCCTAAATTTCCATTAAATTATGTTGGGTTAGGTCAGGCAGACTTAGCTGCAAACAACGCTGCTGCTGCGAAAGTAAATTTTGATAAAGCAATCGAAGTAGCTTCTAAAAAAGATTTTACTCCGTATTTATATATTGGTAAAGCTTATTTAGCTCAGGAAAAACCTGACTTTACAGCAGCTTTGCCTATTTTGCAGAAAGCTGAAGAACTTGATGCAAATGATAAAGAACCTGAAACTTTTGTTTCTTTAGGTGACTTTTACGCGGCACAGAAAAAGAATTCTGAAGCATTGAGCAATTACCTGCGTGCAGTTAATATGAACGAAGCTTTATTAAGACCGAAAGTTCAGATTGGTAGAATGTACAAAGAGTCAAGAGCATTTCCTGAATCTGAAACTCAATTGAAAGAAGTGATTGCAGCTAACCCTAATTACGGTCCTGCTTATCGCGAAATTGCTGAGCTGTACATGCAATGGGCTAACTTTGAGCCTGCAAACTTTGCGGCTAAATCGGCATTGGCATTAGAGAACTACAAAAAATACCTTGATCTTACCGACAAATCATTTGACGCAAGATTACGTTATGCACAGTTTTTATACTATGCTAAAGACTTCAAAACTTTAGAAACTGAAACTGCAGATTTAGCTAAATTATATCCTAACAATTCAAAATCTTTGGTAATTAACCGTCTGCAAGCTTATTCTGCGGCTGAAAACAAAAACCCTGAAGGTTTAAAATTGTTAAACGATTTCTTCGCTAAAAATACAGATACTTCACGTTTAGTAAGTGCTGATTATCTTTATTTAGGTAAAGCACAATTAGAAGCTAAACAAGATAGCTTGGCCCTGATCAACATTACTAAAGCAGTTCAGAAAGATTCTACAAACTCTGTAGCATTAGAAGAAGTTGGTAAATCATTGATTGCTGCTAAAAAATACAAACAAGCAGGTGATGCTTATGAAATGGCTATCAATGCAAATTCAGCGGCGCAAAGTACATTGACGAATTATTACTACGTTGGTATTTCAAGATACTACCAGTATGGTGCTGATATGGCTAAAGACAAAAATGCTTCTAAAGCTCCTTTAGTACAAGCTGATTCTGCTTTTGCACACATGAACAAGGTTTCACCAGAATTTACACTGGCTTACATTTACAGAGCACGTGTTGCAAGTTTAAATGATGACTCAGTTAATCCTAAATTCCTGAGTACTCCTTATTATGAGCAGTATATTGACCTGGTAACAGTTAAAAAACCTGAAATGGCTGCATTACCGGCAGAAAAGAAAAATCTTGTTGAAGCTTATTACAATTTAGGATTTGCTAATTCGGCTACTGATAAAGCTAAAGCAACAGATTTCTTCAATAAGGCCTTAGCGCTTGATCCGACTAATGCAAATGCAACACAAGGATTAAAACAACTTACAGCTCCTGCTGCAAAAGCACCGGCTAAAAAGAAATAATATTAATAACATAATTTGAAAAGGCAGGGTTTGATATCCTGCCTTTTTCTGTTACTTTTGTCCCAAAATAAATTTTTATGGAAACCCAAAGTCTACCTTCAGATTTCTTACCAATCATTTTTCAGGTTATTGTTGCCTTAGGATTTGTAGTGGTTACGCTTATTGCTACCCATTATTTAGGTCCTTCGCGTAAGACCAGTGATAAGTTATCTACATTCGAAGCAGGTGTGAAGGTTGTTGGTAATGCCCGTCAGCCCTTTTCTATTAAATACTTCCTGGTAGCGATCCTGTTTGTATTGTTTGATGTAGAGGTGATCTTTATGTACCCCTGGGCGGTTAACTTCAGGGAGCTTGGGTGGCCAGGTATAATCGAGATGTTTATCTTCATGGGGACCCTGTTATTAGGCTTCATTTATATCTTGAAAAAGAAAGCTTTAGATTGGAACTAATCTATTTAGATCGTTTCTAAATCTGCTTACAGACGAGTTTTTGCCCTCTATTTATCGTAGATTTGTGGTTCATTCTATATAGAATGAGCCTTTTTTGTTTTATGATATGAGTGACATCAATATAGTAGACGCGCCTCCTGGCATTGAGGGATCTGGCTTCTTCGCCACCTCTTTAGATAAGGTTATCGGTTTGGCCCGTTCCCATTCATTATGGCCTTTGCCATTTGCAACTTCTTGCTGTGGTATTGAGTTTATGGCTACAATGGGATCGCATTATGATTTCGGCCGTTTCGGATCAGAACGTTTAAGCTTTTCTCCGCGCCAGGCAGATCTGCTCATGGTAATGGGTACGATCGCAAAGAAAATGAGCCCTGTTTTAAAACAGGTTTATTTACAGATGGCAGAACCACGCTGGGTAATAGCAGTGGGTGCATGTGCTTCAAGCGGTGGTATTTTCGATACTTACTCTGTTTTGCAGGGTATTGATGAGATTATCCCTGTTGATGTGTACGTTCCGGGCTGTCCGCCAAGACCTGAAGCTATTTTAGATGGTTTCGGTAAGATACAGGAGCTGGTAAGAAATGAGTCGGGCAGAAGAAGGCATTCTGACGAGTATAAACAAATGTTGGCTTCATACGGAATAGAATAATGGCAGAGGTGACCAATAGTGATGTAATACAAATACTGAGTGATCAGTTTGGAAACAAGGTAACAGGTGTAAATGAGCCTTATGGTTTGCTTACAGTAGAAACAACAAAGGATGTCATTATTGATGTGCTCAGGTTTCTGAAAGAAGGTGCCGGAACAGGTTTTAACTTTCTTACCGATATCACCGCTGTTCATTACCCTGAAAGCAATCATATTGCCGTTGTATATCATTTGCATAACATGGCAGCTAGGATCAGGATCAGGGTTAAGGTCTTTATCCATGAACATACGCCGACAATTCCAACAGCTACAGTGCTCTGGAATGGTGCAAATTGGATGGAAAGAGAAACTTACGATTTTTTCGGGGTTAAATTTGAAGGCCATCCGGACCTGAGAAGAATATTGAACATGGACGAACTTGGTGTTCATCCGATGTTAAAACAATATCCTTTGGAAGATCCAAACAGAGTAGATAAAAAAGACGAATACTTTGGTAGATAAGAACATGAATCATAATCACCCGGTATATACAGACAATGATCCTCAGGATGAACTGGTAACCTTAAATTTAGGCCCTACCCACCCTGCAACACATGGTGTTTTTCAAAATGTGCTCCAGTTAGATGGCGAACGCATTGTAAGTGGTGTATCTACCATCGGGTATATTCACCGCGCATTTGAGAAAATAGCTGAACACAGGCCTTTTTATCAGATCACACCTTTAACAGACAGATTAAATTACTGTTCATCGCCAATCAATAATATGGGCTGGCACATGACTGTAGAGAAACTGCTGAATATTAAAGTTCCTAAACGTGTTGATTACCTGCGTATCATCGTAATGGAATTAGCGCGTATTTCAGATCATATTATCTGTAATACGATCATCGCACAGGATACGGGTGCAACCACTACTTTCCTCTATCTTTTTCAGTACAGAGAGCATATTTATGAAATCTATGAAGAGATCTGCGGAGCAAGGTTAACCACAAACATTGGTCGTATCGGTGGTTTTGAGCGTGATTTTAATGATATCGCTTTTGCCAAGATCAATAAGTTCCTGAAAGAATTCCCGGTTGCGTTAAGAGAGTTTGAAAGCTTGTTAAACAGGAACCGTATTTTCATAGACCGTACAGCGGGCGTAGCTTGTGTTACTCCCGAAGATGCGTTGAGCTATAGCTGGAGCGGCCCTTTATTGCGCGCTACAGGTGTAGATTATGATGTTCGTGTAAGTGAGCCATATTGTTCTTATGATGAGTTTGATTTTGAAGTTCCTGTGGGCACAAGCGGTGATATTTATGACCGTTACCTGGTTAGAAACGAAGAAATGTGGCAGAGTGTGAGCTTAATCGAACAAGCTCTGGAAAAAATAAAACATGAACCTGCAGGAGTTTTCCATGCAGACGTACCTGAGTTTTATCTTCCTGCAAAAGAAGAAGTATATAATAACATGGAAGCACTGATTTACCATTTCAAGATTGTAATGGGAGAGATCGATGCACCAAAAGCAGAAGTTTACCATGCGGTTGAAGGTGGAAATGGAGAGCTTGGGTTTTATCTGATCAATGATGGAGGAAGATCACCTTATCGTTTGCACTTCAGAAGACCAAGTTTTATCAATTATTCCATGTATGCAAAAATGAGCGAAGGGATGTTATTATCTGATGCCATTATCAACATGAGTAGTATGAATATTATTGCCGGAGAATTAGATGCTTAAAGTAGAAGAACAACAACCCGTAGTGTTTTCATCAGCTTTGACTGTAAAGTTTGATGATTTGACCAGTAGATACCCGGAAGGAAAGCAGAAGTCAGCTTTATTGCCAATCCTGCACGAAGTTCAGGCAGAATTAGGCTGGCTGAGTGCAAACGCAATGGATCAGGTTGCAGCATACCTTAAAATAGAACCTATTGAAGTTTATGAAGTAGCTTCTTTTTATAGTATGTATTTCCTGAAACCACAAGGTAAATATGTATTGGAAGTTTGCCGTACAGGACCTTGCTGCCTGGTAGGTGCTGAGAAACTGATGGACCATATCGGAGAGACACTTGGTGTAAAAGAAAATGAGGTTACTGCAGACGGACTATTTAGCTGGAGGGGTGTAGAATGCCTTGCTGCCTGTGGTTTTGGCCCTGTTCTGCAGATCGGCCCTGAATACACATTTTATGAAAACCTTGACGAGCAAAAGGTAGACACATTGATAGAAGAATTACGCAAAAAATAATGGCCCGTAAACTCTTATTAGAACATATAAACGTACCTGGCATCAATACACTTGATGTTTACCGTCAGAAAGGCGGTTACCGCGCTGTAGAGAAAGCTTTAAAAACGCTGAGTCCCGATGACGTGGTAGAAGAGGTTAAAAAATCTGGTTTACGCGGACGAGGCGGTGCTGGTTTCCCGACGGGTATGAAGTGGAGCTTTCTGGCTAAGCCGGAAGGTGTAGCACGTTACCTGGTATGTAATGCGGATGAATCAGAGCCCGGAACTTTTAAGGACCGTTACCTGATGACATACATTCCCCATGCTTTAATTGAAGGAATGATCGTTGCGAGTTATGCTTTAGGAGCTAAAACGTCGTATATCTACGTTCGTGGTGAAATGATGCCGCAAATCAGGATCCTGGAAAGGGCAATTGCTGAAGCAAAAGCTGCTGGTTTTCTTGGTAAAAATATTTTAGGGACAGGTTACGATCTGGAGTTATATGTTCAGCCGGGTGGCGGGGCTTATATCTGCGGGGAAGAAACTGCGCTTTTAGAATCATTGGAAGGTAAAAGGGGTAATCCGAGGATTAAACCGCCATTTCCGGCTATCGCTGGTTTATATGGTTGCCCGACCGTGGTTAACAATGTAGAATCTATTGCTGCTGTTGTGCCGATCATCAATGATGGTGGCGAAGAATATGCGAAAATTGGTATTGGACGCAGTACGGGTACAAAACTGATTTCAGCTTCTGGTAACCTGGTTAAACCTGGTGTTTATGAAATTGAATTGGGACTGCCTGTAGAGGAGTTCATTTATTCTGATGAATATTGTGGTGGTATCGCCAATGGAAAACGCTTAAAGGCTACTGTGGCCGGCGGTTCTTCTGTTCCGGTATTACCGGCTAACCTGACGCTAAAACTGGCGAATGGTGATCCAAGGTTGATGAGTTACGAATCACTTTCTGAAGGTGGCTTCGCAACTGGTACAATGATGGGGTCTGGTGGTTTCATCGCTTTTGATGAAGATCAGTGTATCGTTAGAAATACCTGGAACTTCTCCCGTTTTTATCACCACGAGAGTTGCGGACAGTGTTCGCCTTGCCGTGAAGGTACCGGATGGATGGAAAAGGTATTACACCGCTTAGAACACGGGCATGGCAAGATGAGTGATATCGATCTGCTGGTTGATGTTTCTAAGAAGATTGAAGGAAATACAATTTGTCCTTTGGGAGATGCTGCTGCATGGCCTGTTGCCAGTGCAATCAGACATTTCAGGGATGAATTTGAGTGGCATGTCAGAGAGCCTTTAAAAAGCCAGGAGACAAATTACGGGATCGCTAAATATGCGGAACCAATTGCCAAAGCAGAAGTGACTACAGACAATTAACGAGAATATCTTTAACAATGAGTGAAAAAGTTAAGGTAACCATAGACGGTATAACCGTTGAAGTAGAGCCGGGTACATCGATTCTGAATGCTGCAAGGCAAATCGGCGGAGATATCGTACCGCCTGCGATGTGCTATTATTCTAAATTAGAAGGTAGCGGTGGAAAGTGCCGTACCTGTATCGTAAAAGTAAGCAAGGGTTCTGAAAAGGATCCAAGGCCTATGCCTAAACTGGTTGCTTCATGCCGTACTACAGTTATGGATGGTATGGAAGTGCAGAACATTACTTCTCCGGAAGTATTGGAAGCACGTGCTGGTGTTGTGGAGATGTTGTTGATCAACCACCCGCTGGATTGCCCGGTATGTGACCAGGCAGGAGAGTGCGACCTGCAGAATTTAGGTTACGAGCATGGTCTGCAAAAAACAAGATATGAATTTGAGCGCCGTACTTTTGAGCGTATAGATATCGGTGATAAGATCCAGTTGCATATGAACAGGTGCATTTTATGTTACCGTTGCGTGTTTACAGCCGATCAGATTACTAATAAGCGTGTTCATGGAATCTTAAACAGGGGAGATCATTCAGAAATCTCTACCTATATCCAGACTGCCGTCGAAAATGATTTCTCCGGAAACGTAATCGATGTTTGTCCGGTAGGTGCATTAACTGATAAAACTTTCCGTTTCAAAAACAGGGTATGGTTTACCAAACCTGTTGATGCGCATAGAGACTGCCCTACTTGTAGTGGTAAGGTTACGCTATGGTATAAAGGAGAGAATGTTTTACGTGTAACAGCTCGTAAAGATATTTATGGTGAGGTAGAAGAGTTTATCTGTAATACCTGCCGTTTTGATAAAAAACGGACGGATGACTGGGTTCTTGAGCATCCTACACATATCAGTGATGCTTCTGTAATCTCATCAAATCATTATGAAACGATGATCCCGTTACCTGTAATCCAGGAAGATCTACGTTTACAGGAAGCCAATAAAGTTGAACTGGAAAAAACCGCTAAATTCTAATGGATATCTCATTTGTAATAGAAAAATTTATACTTGTAGCTATCATTTTTGGTATAAGTTTAGTGATCGCTATGTATTCTACATATGCGGAAAGAAAAGTAGCTGCGTTTTTGCAGGATAGGCTTGGCCCGGACCGTGCTGGTCCTGCCGGGATGTTCCAGCCTTTGGCGGATGGTTTAAAGATGTTCATGAAGGAAGAGATTATCCCGACTGATTCTAATAAATGGCTGTTTATGGTTGGTCCCGGACTGGCAATGTTAACTGCTTGTATCGGTACTGCGGTTATTCCATGGGGAATGCCAATTACTGTAGGATCAAGGGTAATCCCATTGCAGGTTACCGATGTAAACGTTGGTGTATTATACATCTTTGGCGTAGTTTCGCTAAGTGTTTATGGTGTAATGATTGGTGGCTGGGCCTCAAATAACAAGTATTCTTTGCTGAGTGCAATCCGCGCAGCTTCTCAAAACATCAGTTATGAGGTAGCAATGGGTCTTTCACTAATCGCATTGTTACTGGTAACAAATAGTTTAAGTCTGAAACAAATTGTAGAAGATCAGCATGGATGGCACTGGAATGTGCTTTATCAGCCATTAGGTTTTATCCTGTTTATTGTTTGTTCTTTCGCTGAAACCAACAGGGCACCTTTTGATTTGCCTGAGTGTGAAACTGAATTGATTGGCGGTTACCATACAGAGTATTCTTCAATGAAATTAGGTTTTTACCTTTTTGCAGAATACATCAATATGTTCGTGTCATCTGCGGTAATGGCCACTTTATACTTTGGAGGATATAACTATCCGGGTATGGACTGGGTATTGGTACAGGCGGGTCCGGTAATCGCTCCACTGATAGGAACAGCTGTATTGTTTATTAAAATATTTGCCTTCATATTTTTCTTTATGTGGGTAAGGTGGACAATCCCCCGTTTCCGTTATGATCAGCTGATGCACTTAGGATGGAAAGTCCTGATGCCGTTAGCGATAGCGAACGTAATAATCACAGGTTTGGTGATTGCAATTGTAGAAAAGTTTTAACTATCCGCCCTGCGGAATATAAATGGAGGTTTAATGGAACCATTAACCAATAAAAAGAAAGTATTAGTACAAAAGCCGCTTAATTTTGCGGAGCGGATTTATCTGCCTGCGCTTGGTAAGGGGCTGGCGATCACGATCAGCCACTTTTTCAAAAAAGAGGCAACGATCAGGTATCCTGAAGTTCAGCGTGAGATGTCTATCAACTGGAGGGGGATGCATTCCCTGAAAAGAGATGAGGACGGCAGAGAGCGTTGTACTGCATGCGGGCTGTGTGCGCTATCTTGTCCTGCGGAAGCGATCACAATGATTGCTGCTGAGCGTAAACCGGAAGAGAAAGCCTTGTACAGAGAGGAAAAATATGCTTCGGTATATGAGATCAACATGCTTCGCTGCATTTTCTGCGGATTATGTGAAGAGGCTTGCCCGAAAGAGGCAATTTACCTTGACGGACCTATCGTTCCTGCAGATTACCTGCGTAAGGATTTTATCTACGGTAAGGATAAACTGGTAGAGGAACCTTTAGTAAAATAATTAAGCTTCACCGCTTTTTTGATATAAACAGTTATACATTTGCCGCTTAAACGGCTTTAAAACAAAAACAATAAATGGGTACATCAGTATTCTATTTGGTCGCTTTCTTAAGCATCTTCTTTTCACTAATGGTGATTTTCGCGAAAAACCCCGTGCATAGTGTGCTTTACCTGATCGTAACATTTTTTACGTTCACCGTCCATTACATTCTTTTAAATGCCCAGTTCCTGGCAGTGGTAAACTTCATCGTTTATATGGGGGCAATCATGGTACTGTTCTTATTTGTACTGATGCTATTGAACCTCAACAAGGAAAACGAACCGCTTAAATCTGGTTTGCTGAAGGTTGTTGGTATTGTTGCCGGCTGCTGTTTAGTGGTTACATTAATCGGTTCTTTAAAGGCTACAGCGGTTTCTAATCCATTGGTACTGCAAAATCCAAACTTAGGATTGGTTAAAAACCTGGGTAAAGAATTGTTTGGCCCTTTCATGCTGCCGTTCGAGTTGTCTTCTATCTTATTGCTTACAGCGATGGTAGGTGCCATATTATTAACTAAAAAAGAAAAAGTATAGTGGAGAATCTTACTCAAAATCTACAGGGCGTTCCGCTTAACCACTACATCTGGTTAAGTGCCATTATTTTTACTATCGGTGTAGTAGGGGTACTTACACGCAGAAATGCGATCGTCATCTTTATGTCGGTCGAGCTGATGTTAAACGCTGTCAACTTATTGCTTACTGCTTTTTCTGTACATAGCAACGACCCATCCGGACAAGTATTTGTATTTTTCATTATGGCTTTAGCTGCTGCAGAAGTTGCGGTTGGTCTGAGTATTATCGTAATGGTCTACAGAAATACACAGTCTACAGATATTAATGTATTGAATCGCCTTAAGTGGTAATTATTAAGAATAAATTATAAAATGATAAATTTAGTTTGGCTGGTTCCGTTAATTCCTTTTATAGGCTTTCTGATCAACGGTCTTGGAAGAAATACATTAGGTAAGAACCTGATTGGTATTATCGGAAGTGGCGTTATCCTCATTTCCTTTGTAATCAGTGTCGGGATATTTCTTGCTTTAGGAAACGATACTGTAAAATCTCATGAGATCTTTTTGTTTGACTGGATTAGCGCAGGCGCATTGCATATTCCTGTTTCTTTCCTGATAGACCCGTTAAGTTCGATCATGTTATTGATCATTACTGGTATCGGCTTCCTGATCCATGTTTATTCAATCGGTTATATGCACGATGATGAAGGATTCGGAAAATTCTTCAGCTATTTAAACCTGTTTATCTTTTTCATGCTCCTGCTGGTGCTTGGATCAAATTATATTGTCATGTTTATCGGATGGGAGGGCGTAGGACTTTGTTCTTACCTGCTGATCGGTTTCTGGTTTACGAACAGTGCTTATGCAACTGCTGCTAAAAAAGCATTTGTGATGAACCGTATTGGTGACCTTGGTTTCCTGATCGCGGTTTTCCTGATCTTTACTACTTTCGGTAGTGTAGAGTTTGCCAAGATCTTCCCTTTAGCGGGAAACATGCTTCCTGGTGATTCTACGATTGCATTGATTGCTTTGTTATTATTTATCGGAGCCTGCGGTAAATCTGCACAGATTCCGTTGTTTACCTGGTTACCGGATGCGATGGCGGGACCAACGCCTGTATCGGCGCTGATCCACGCGGCAACGATGGTTACAGCAGGTATCTATATGATCGCACGTTCACATGTGATTTTCGATCTCGCACCAGTGGTTCAGCACCTGATTGCGATTATCGGATTAGCTACCGCAGTACTGGGTGCAATCATTGCTTTAACACAAACAGATATTAAAAAAGTACTGGCTTACTCTACAGTTTCACAATTGGGATATATGTTCCTTGGCTTAGGTGTAGGTGCTTATAACGGTTCATTTTTCCACGTCATTACCCATGCGTTCTTCAAAGCGTTATTGTTCTTATGTGCAGGATCGGTTATCCATGCCATGCACCATGAACAGGATATGAGACATATGGGTGGCTTACGCAAGAAACTGCCGGTTACTTTCATTACGATGTTGATTGGTACGATCGCCATTTCAGGTCTGCCTCCATTCTCAGGTTTCTTTTCAAAAGACGAAATATTAGCGCATACTTTTGAGCATAACCAAATCATGTGGGGTATAGCGGTATTCACAGCATTCCTTACTGCTTTTTATATGTTCCGTATGCTGTTCCTTACTTTTTTCGGAACTTACCGCGGCACGCACCATGCAGAAGAGAAGATTCACGAATCTCCGGTAAGCATGACTTTCCCTTTAATCGTTTTGGCTATCCTTTCTGCTATCGGTGGTATCATCGGTATCCCGGAAGTATTGGGCGGTCACCATTGGCTATCGCACTGGTTATCTCCGGTTATTCCATTGCATGAAGGAACAGCAGACCATAACACAGAATTTATGCTGATGGGAGTATCTGTTGTTGGCGTATTGATCGCTATAGCGTATGCTTATAGTAAATATGTTAAAAAGAACCACGTTCCTGTTTCAGATGAAGGAGAACGTTCTGCATTGGCTAAATTATCCTATCACAAGTTTTATATTGATGAGATCTACGATGCTGTAATCAGAAAACCACTGGATGCTATTTCAGGAGTTTTCTATAAAGTTTTTGATCAGAAGATCATCGACGGAATAGTAAACGGATTAGGATGGAGCACATCAGAAGCAAGTAAGGGAATCAGGCTATTACAATCGGGTAATGTCGGTTTCTATATTTTTATGATGGTGGTCGGAATCATCTCGTTGTTATTGTATACTTATTTATCTCTGTAAAAGATCGTCCAAAGAAACATAATGGAACAACTTTTAATACTTCTTATATTTTTACCATTGGCTGGTGCGCTGGTTACAGCTTTTACCGGCAATGCAGCAAAACATGTAGCCCTGTTTTTTTCGCTGGTATCACTGGCGCTTACAGCAGTTATCGTGGGGCAGTTTACTCCGGATGCAACTACGCAGTTTGTAGTTAACCTTCCCTGGATTAAAGATCTTGGCATCAACTTCCATGCAGGAATTGACGGTATCAGTCTAATCACGGTAATCCTGACTAACGTATTGGTGCCGATCATTATTTTAGCGAGCTATCAGCATGATTATAAAAAACCACATTCCTTCTTTGCCCTGATCTTATTCATGCAAGCCGGTTTATTGGTTGTCTTCACCGCGATGGATGCCTTTTTATTCTATATCGGATGGGAAGCGGCCTTGATCCCGATCTACTTTATCTGTGCGATATGGGGTGGTAAAGACCGTATTAAAGTAAACATGAAATTTTTTGTTTACACGATTGCAGGTTCATTGTTCATGTTATTAGGTATCATCTATCTATACCTGCAAAACCCAGCACATAACTTTGACATACAAGCTTTTTATCAGTTAAGTTTAGACCCTGTTCAGCAGGGATGGATCTTCTGGTCGTTCTTTATCGCATTTGCGATTAAAATGCCCGTTTTCCCGTTCCATACCTGGCAGCCGGATACATACACGGAAGCACCTGCTGCCGGTACCATGTTACTTTCGGGTATCATGCTTAAAATGGGTATTTATGGAGTGATCAGATGGTTATTGCCAATTGTGCCTGCAGGTGTGCAGGACTGGGGTACTACAGCTATTGTATTATCAATCATCGGTGTTGTCTACGCTTCATTAATTGCCTTTACACAAAAAGATGCGAAACGTTTAGTTGCTTATTCATCTATTGCCCACGTAGGGTTAATCTCTGCAGGTATCTTCGCTTTAAACACACAAGGCCTGCAAGGCACAATGGTACAGATGTTAAGTCACGGTATCAACGTAGTCGGTTTGTTTTTTGTATTGGATATCATTTACTCAAGGTTGAAAACAAACAAAATCGCCGAACTTGGCGGGATTGCTAAAGTAGCACCTAAGCTGGCCATCGCATTTTTAATCATTGTACTGGGAACTGTTGCATTACCCGGAACAAACGGGTTTATCGGTGAGTTTCTATTACTGATGAGCGTATACCAGTTTAATATCTGGGCTGTCGTATTTGCGGGACTGACCATCATCTTCGGAGCGGTATATATGTTGCGGATGTACCAGAACATTATGCTGGGCAAAACAAATGAACTAACCATAGGATTTACTGATATCAGGGGTTCTGAGCAGTTAGTCCTGATTATTATATGTGTACTGATTATTGTAATGGGTGTATATCCTAAACCAGTTCTGCATTTATCAGAAGCTTCGGTACAACAACTATTAGAACAGATCAATCAAAAATTAACATCGGTAAAATAAGGAAATGAATATCATTATAACAATTGTTGTTACAGCTTTAGCGGTGCTTTACGCAGGTTTATTTAAAGCCTATAAAGCGCTATTACCGTTAACTCTAGTTGGTCTGGTTGCCGCTCTTGCTTTTGGAGTTACTGCGTGGGATACTAATATTACTTATTACGGAATGATGAAGATGGACAATTTTGCATTGGCCTTTTCCGGACTTACGATCTTAGGAACAATCTTCATCTTTTTACTGACACAGAACTACTTTGCTAAAAACAGCGAAAATGTAGCAGAATATTATACGCTGATCTTGTTCGCGCTTTCAGGTATTATAATCATGGTTTCATACACAAACATGTCTATGCTGTTCATAGGGATCGAAATCATGTCTGTTGCGCTTTATATCCTTGCTGGTATCAGGAAGAACAATTTTGCATCAAACGAGGCTTCATTAAAGTACTTCCTGATGGGGGCTTTCTCTACTGGTTTCCTTTTATTCGGTATCACTTTAATTTATGGTGCAACAGGGTCATTCAGCCTGCCTGTAATCAACCAGTACCTGGTAGGTAATTACCTGATGGTTTCTCCATTGTTTTATCCGGGATTAATCCTGATCATGATCGGATTGTGCTTTAAGATCGGTGCTGCGCCATTCCATTTCTGGACACCTGATGTTTATGAAGGAGCACCTTCGCTGATCACTGCATTTATGTCAACTGTAGTTAAAACCGCCGGTTTCGCTGCTTTCTTACGTTTATTTGCCGGTACATTTGCGCCGCTTCATGATTTCTGGATGCCGCCACTGATGGCTATCGTTTGTTTAACTTTATTTATCGGTAACGTAACGGCGCTTTTCCAAAAGAACTTCAAAAGAATGCTTGCGTATTCAAGTATCTCGCACGCTGGTTACCTGTTATTCTCTTTAATTTCGTTAACAGCTTCTTCTGCAAGTAATGTATTGGTTTATGCAGCTGCATACACTTTTGCAAGTATTGTAGCTTTTGCAGTACTTATTCTGGTTAAACAGAAAACAGGGAACGATAATTTTGAGAATTTTAACGGACTCGGAAAACGTAATCCTTTAGCTGCATTAGCGCTTACCATTGCGATGTTATCGCTTGCCGGGATCCCGCTTACGGCTGGCTTTATCGGTAAATATCTGATGTTCCTGAACGTGATGACCGAGTACAAGATCTATCTCGTGGCCTTTGCGATCCTGAATGCGCTGGTAGGTTTCTACTATTACCTGAAGGTGATTGTGGCGATGTATTTTAAAGAAGGCGCTGAGATCGTCCTGGAAACACCGGTTCAGTACAAAGTTGTTTTAGTTTTATCCGTAATTATTACCATAGTTTTAGGGGTATATCCTTCAGTAATTTTAAATCTGATATAAGCATTTCTCAAGAAAATTATTTGTAGTTTTACGAGTACTTGAACTATGCACGATTTCTGGACTTCCTTACATCAGTTTATTGATCCTGAGAAATTACTCAAAGAAGGTGGTTTTTACGTCGTAATGTTCGTAATCTTTGCCGAGACAGGTCTGTTTTTTGGGTTTTTTCTTCCGGGCGACTATTTGCTGTTTCTGGCTGGAATGTTTGTTGCTACCGGCAAACTTGATGTGAACATCTACGTGCTTATTCTCGGTTTAATGTTCGCTGCAATTTCAGGTAATTTTACGGGGTACTGGTTCGGTAAAAAAACAGGGCCTGTATTGTACCACCGCAAAGACACTTTCTTTTTTAAAAAGAAATACCTGAAAGCCGCAGAACTGTACTACAACAAACAAGGTGCTTTTGCTTTGATCATGGGTAGGTTCGTGCCTATCGTAAGAACCTTCGCCCCAATCATTGCCGGGGTAGTAAAGCTAGAATTTAAAAAGTTTGCATTATATAACATTTGCGGTGCATTTTTGTGGATTACATCTTTAACTTTGCTGGGGTATTTTCTTGGCAGGAGATTTGAAAAGGAAATTAATGATTACCTGCTGTATATTATAATAGGTTTTATAACAATAACAACGATTCCCGTAATTTACACTTTCTTAAAAAAGCGGGCGGAAAATAACAACGACGACATTACAAACACTGAAAAATAAATGAGTATAGACCCAAACCATCCCTGGCATAATGTTTCTCCAGGTTCGAATTTACCGGAATCGGTAAATGCTATTATCGAAATCCCGAAAGGATCAAAAGCGAAATACGAAATAGATAAAGATTCTAATTTAATTAAATTAGACCGCGTGCTTTTCTCTTCTGTAATGTACCCTGCAAATTACGGGTTCATTCCTCAAACATATTGTGACGATAACGATCCATTAGATATCCTTGTTCTTTGTTCTGTTGACGTTTATCCTTTAACATTGCTTGAAGCAAAGGTGATCGGTGTAATGCACATGGTAGACAATGGTGAGCAGGATGATAAGATTATCGCTGTTGCTAAAAATGATATGTCTGTAAATTATATCAATGACATATCTGAGTTGCCTCCGCACCAGATGAAAGAGATTGTAAGGTTCTTCCAGGACTATAAAGCATTAGAGATGAAAAACGTAACTATCGAAAAACTGATGGGCGTTACTTATGCTTATAAAGTTATCGAAGAAAGTATTGAACTTTATAATAGTACATTTAGAAACAACTCTTAATGGGCTTTCAAATATTCTTAACCTTTTTCTTGGTCGTCTTAAACGGCTTTTTCGTTGCAGCAGAGTTTGCAATCGTTAAAGTCAGGGCGTCGCAAATAGAAATTAAAGCTAAATCTGGTAATAGAGTAGCTAATATTGCTAAATATATTACACAACATCTTGATGGATACCTGGCTGCAACGCAGCTGGGTATTACATTAGCATCACTAGGACTGGGCTGGGTTGGAGAATCAGTAATGGAACATCTGTTACATAATTTGTTAACCGCATTAAACCAAACCCCGGCATTTATTGATTCCTTCTCTAAAACAGCCTCTCCGATCATCGCCTTCAGTTTTATTACGATCATGCACATCGTATTTGGAGAACTGGCACCGAAATCAATTGCCATTCAGCGCCCTGTCGCTACCACACTATTTATCTCACTTCCTTTACAGATCTTTTATGTAGTATTCAGACCATTTATCTGGTTGCTTAATGGATTTGCAAATATCATCTTAAAAATATTCGGTATTTCTAGTGTAGGCGGCCATGAGGCGGTACACAGCACCGAAGAGTTATATTATTTGCTTGATCAGGGTAAGGAAAGTGGTGCTTTGGATACAAACGAGCATGAGCTGATCAGGAATGTATTTGATTTCAATGAACGTGTAGTAAAGAACATTATGGTACCCCGTACAAAAATATCGGGTATTGAACTGTCTACACCAAAAGAAGAAGTAATACAACTGATCATTGCTGAAGGTTATTCGAGGATGCCGGTGTACGATGATATTATTGATAAGATCATCGGTATTATCCACGCAAAGGACGTATTGCCATTATTGGCTGGGAACAAGGAGTGGTCATTGAAAGATATCATCAGGAAGCCTTATTTTGTTCCTGAAACAAAGAAGATCAATGATCTGCTGAGTGAACTCCAACAAAAACGTATTCAAATTGCGATTGTAATTGACGAATTTGGCGGTACCGCGGGTATGGTGACGCTGGAAGATATCGTTGAAGAAATTGTCGGGGAAATCCAGGATGAGTACGATGAGGAAAAACCAACGGTAGAAAAGATTTCTGAGACAGAATTTGTGATCAATGCCTATGCTACCGTTTACGATGTTAACGAACACCTTCCGCACGATTTGCCTGAGGATCTTGATTTTGATACTGTAGGAGGATTAGTTTCACATGCATTTGGTAAAATACCAGATGTTGGTGATAGCGAAGAGTGTTATGGGTACCTGTTTACCATTCTTAAAAAGACAGAACAAAACATTGAAACGATCAAATTGGAACTGGTGATCGAAAAGAATGATATGGTGGATAACCATTAATTTTAAGGGATGCATGTTTTTTATACACCCGATATTACCGGGAAAGATTATATACTCAACGAAGAAGAAAGCCGGCATTGCATGAAGGTGCTGCGCCTCGTGATTGGTGATGTAGTACATCTGATTGATGGTAAAGGAGGGTTGTATGAAGCAGAAATTGTTAGTGAGTCAAAAAGGAATGTAACATTACGTGTGCTGCAAACTACCGCAGAATATCAAAAAAGAAACCATTCATTGCATATTGCTGTTGCACCTACCAAAAATATAGACCGCCTGGAGTGGTTTTTGGAAAAGGCTACAGAAATAGGAATTGATCAGATCACACCCGTGATCTGTGAACGCTCTGAGCGTAAAATAGTTAAAGAAGACCGGCTGAACAAGGTGATTACTTCGGCGGTTAAACAATCCCTGCAGGCTTATCATCCGGTACTCAATGAGGCAGTGTCTTTCAAGGATTTTATTGCAAACAATAAGGCTGATTATCAAATGATCGCGCATTGTATCGACGGCGAACCAAGAAATTTTATCAGCCAGATTACGCAGCCGGGAAAAAGCTACCTGATCCTGATAGGCCCCGAGGGCGACTTTACGCCGAATGAAATTGAACTTGCTTTGCAAAATGACTTTAAACCATTAACTTTAGGTAATACTCGTCTTAGAACAGAAACAGCTGCACTGGCTGCTTGTTTTGAGGTGAATTACTTAAACCGATGAGATTTAAATTACTGATTTGCCTTTCTTTAATTTTTGTGTTGCTGAGTGGATACCATAATCCTACTTATCGTATTGCGCGGTTAAAGTATAATGGAGGGGGCGACTGGTATGGTAACCGCACGGCACTGATCAATCTGATTTCTTTTTGTAACCAGAATCTGCATACTAATTTTGCCGGTGAAGAAGCGATTGCCGAAGTTGGCAGTCCTGAGTTATTTAACTACCCTATGGTGTATATGACAGGCCACGGGAATGTGGTATTCAACGCACAGGAAGCCCAGAACCTGCGCAAATATTTGTCGGGCGGCGGCTTTCTCCATATCGATGATAACTATGGTCTTGATAAATTTATCAGGGTACAGATGAAAAAGGTGTTTCCTGAGCTATCTTTTACAGAACTGCCATCCGCGCATCCGCTATATAATCAGAAATTTAAATTTCCGGGCGGTCTGCCTAAAATCCACGAACATGATGGGAAACCTGCACAGGGCCTTGCTCTGATCAAGGATGGAAGAGTAATCTGTTATTATTCCTATGAGAGCGATTTAGGGAACGGCTGGGAAGATGCAGGAACATATCCCGAAGATAGTGGAGAAAAGCGCTCTGCGGCTTTAAAAATGGGCGCAAATCTTGTTCAGTATGTATTAACGCAATAATAATGTATAAAGTAAACGTAAATAGCGGATATAACTTTGAATTGAATACGGTAAATGATGGGATCGCTCTGGGGAACGAAAATCTTAAACTGGACGTTTCGTTGGTGAGAGAGGGGCAGTTTCACTTCATCTACAAATACAAGTCTTACAACGCTGAAGTTATTGCGGAGAATGCCGCCGATAAATCCTTCCTTGTTAAGGTAAATGGAAAATTATGTACTGTCCGGGTCGAAGATCAGTTTGATCTTTTAATTAAAGAGCTAGGGCTTGAAGCAAACAATACAAAACTCGCAAGGGAGATTAAAGCACCGATGCCTGGCCTGGTGCTTAGCGTAAGCGTAGCTGTAGGGCAGCAGGTAAGCAAAGGTGATAGTTTGTTGGTTCTCGAAGCAATGAAGATGGAGAACATGCTTAAATCTACCACGGAAGGTGTCATTAAGAAGATCTGCGTAGGTAAGGGAGATAAGGTGGAGAAGAACCAGGTACTCATCGAATTTGTTTAAATAGTGCTGTAAAGATTACACGTAAAAATAGAGTTATACAAAAAAGGCCATTTCGTTAGAAATGGCCTTTTTTGTATAACTCTATTTTTTATTTCTTTTTAGCGTTGAATGGCTTTTGCTGTTTAGCTTTAAACTGTGGTTTGCCCATTGGGTTGATCTCAGATGCACCAAGCATAGTCATCGCACAGCGGAACCCGATATCTGCAGTAGATTCGTCTTGTTGTAAGAACCTTCTCGAAGCAGGGTTTAACCAAAGTGCCTGGTCGTCCCATGATCCGCCTTTATAAACTCTTGATTTGTTGTTTACCAGCGTGATCTCACCGTAAAGCGGACTTTCTTCATCACGGTATCCTCTTTGGTCAGCATAAGTGTTAACCACTGCAGGCTGTGCAGCCGCAGCTTGTTTTTCTGCCCATGTTTGTTTTTTACCAGATACAGCAGCAGTCATGATAGGTCTGTTGTATTTATCTTTTTCCAGCTTTCCTGTCTGTGCATCGGCCACCTTTTTATCCTGATAGTAGTTACCTCTGTAAGGGTTTAATGCATCTGCAGCATCAAAAGTGTTGGAACGGTAAATATCAGATACCCATTCGTTCACGTTACCCGCCATATTGTATAATCCAAAATCATTGGGAACATAAGAGCGTACCGCAACGGTGATACTTCCTTTATCATTCAGTGAGCCACCTACACCCATATAATCTCCTTTGGTTCTTTTAAAGTTGGCAAGGATCAAACCGCGTGTTTTATTTTTTGCAGAACTGATACCTAAACCATCCCAGGGATATATTTTGTTGCTCGAAATATTTTCGTAATCAGTGTTTCCGATCAGGCCTAAAGCAGCATATTCCCATTCTGCCTCAGTAGGCAAACGGTAAGGCTGTTTTAAAATACCATCTTCCAATCTTACGTTTCTCGTTGGTGCGCCTTTTTGTTTCTGGCCGCCGGCAGCTGCAGCAGCAGTTGCACCGGGACTAAGGTCTTTCATCGCACGTTTACCTTTATCATCAATCTGCCCGTTAAGGTACAAATCTGTATTAAAAGGGCCTGTTGGCTGTGCCGCAGCAACAGCAGCATTCCCTTTTTTACCTTTGGCACCGCCATTTAAATCTTTGAAACTAGTCATGTAACCTTGTTCTCTCAGCAACGATTCATTGACCATAGATGTTCTCCAGTCGCAATATCTTGCTGCCTGTTCCCAGGTAACACCTACCACAGGATAATCCTGGTAAGCAGGGTGTCTTAAATAGTTATCTACGTAAGGTTCGTTATAAGAAAGCGGTCTGCGCCATACCAGGGTATCCGGTAGTTCGTTGTAATAATATTCATAGTTTGTAGGATCTGTTCTTCTGATCCAGTACAGGTATTCTAACCAGTTGGTATTGGAAACCTCAGTTTCATCCATGTAAAAAGAAGATACGGTAGTTTCTCTTTTGTGGTTATAATCTTTTAGCTCCTGACCAGGAACATTTGTAGCACTGCCACTCATTACAAATACACCACCTTCAATTTCTACCAAACCCGGACCAGGTCCCCGTCTGAATTTATTGTTTACCTGGAACCCTCCGTTTTCTGGTCTATTGTAAGCCATACCTGTTTTTTCTGAAGTCGCATTTTTATTAGACTTACAAGAAATTAAGGAGGAAACCGACAATAAAAGGGCAAATGAATATAGGTATGTTTTTTCCATATGAACTCGTTGGGTAATAATGAGCATAAATTTACACAAAAAAAATCCTATGCACCAAATGAATTGAGTAATATCACCTTAAAATAACTTTAAATCAACATCCTGCGCTTTTTTGCTATAAACTGTTAAGGATAAGTAGTATAAAAATTGCGTAATTAAATTATATTTGATTAGAATAGACTCAATGTAGATGCTTGGTACTTAATCTTTTGAAGAGTTTCATCAGCTAATATTAAGGATAAATGAATTTCAGGCTTTTTAAACGCCCTCTATCGGTATTTTTCTTAATTACCTCTGCCAGCTTCTCGCTTTATGGTCAGTCTGTGCCGGGTGCAGGCACCAATGGCAGCGGATATACGCGGATCAGGACTGCTGTGCCCTTTCTTAACATTACCCCCGATGCAAGGATAAGTGGTATGGGGGAGGCAGGTGCGGCATTGGCGCCGGATGTAAATTCGCTGAGTATGAACCCTTCAAAGATTGCTTTTCTGGAACAGCAGTCAGGCTTTTCATTATCCTACAGCCCCTGGTTAAGGAGTATTGCATCTGGAATCAACCTGGCTTATCTGAGCGGTTTTTATCAAATAAATGATCGCAGTACTCTCGGAGCATCAATACGTTATTTTTCATTGGGAGAAATAGAACTTACAGATGGCAATCAACAGGATCTCGGAACATATAACCCTAGTGAATTTGCTGCAGATGTTACCTATGCAAGAAAATTTGGCAGTTCATTTTCTATGGCCACAAGTATCAGGTATATCTATTCAGGACTTTCTACCAATCAATTGGGTACCGGTCAGCAGGGGATGGCAGGTAAGTCGATTGCTGCTGATGTTTCTGCATATTTTAGAAAACCAACCTATTTATTTGGACATGATGCTATTGTTGCTGCCGGCGTAAACATTTCCAACATCGGTACAAAAATGTATTATGCTGATGGGGGAGAAAACTATTTCCTGCCGGCCAATCTAAAAATCGGGGGTGCATCAACCTTTATCCTTGATGATTTTAATGAACTGACCATTGCAGTAGATTTTAATAAACTAATGGTGCCAGAAGATTCGGACCATACTGTTCCGGCAGGTATATTTGGATCCTTCAGTGATTCTTCCGGCGGATTTAGGGGGGAACTAAAGGAAGTTAATATCGGCTCTGGCCTGGAATATTGGTATAATAAAAGATTTGCTTTAAGAACAGGTTATTTTTATGAAAATAAACAAATGGGCAACAGGAGGTATTTTACTTTGGGTACCGGCATAAAATACGAGGCATTTAACCTTGATTTTTCCTATTTACTGGCTAATGTTAAAAATAGTCCGCTCGCAAATACCCTAAGGTTTACTTTATTGTTCAACTTTGGGGAATTATAAAAACAGGAATGGTGAAGACAGTATTGCTTCATCGCATTAAAAAATATATAAATGAAGATTAAAGTAGGATTTGGGTTTGATGTACATCAATTAAAGGACAACCACCCATTTGTAATGGGTGGGGTAACGCTGGAACATCATAAAGGTGCATTTGGTCATTCGGATGCAGATGTATTGCTTCATGCGATTTGTGATGCATTGTTAGGGGCGGCCAATCTGCGCGACATTGGGTTTCATTTTAAAAATACAGATCCGCAGTGGAAAGGGATAAGCAGCATGATCCTTTTACAGCAGACCGTTAAGCTGATTGCTGAGAAAGGATTTGTGATTGGAAATATTGATGCCATGATCTGCCTGGAAGCGCCAAAAATTAATCCGCATATCCCTCAGATGCAGGAAAATATTTCAAAAGCGATCAACATAGATATTGATGATATCTCGATCAAAGCAACTACAAATGAAACGATGGGTTTTATCGGAAGAGAAGAGGGAGTAGTCGCTTATGCGGTATGCCTTATTCAAAAATCATAAAACAATTGCTGTCTGACGCGGTTTTAATTAAAAACCATTGATTATGAAGAGTTCAGCAAAATATTTTATAGTTGCAGTTTTAGGTGTTGTTTCTTTTTCGGCCTGTACTATGGGTGATAAGGGAAGTGAGAAAGTGCCTGATTCTGTCAGCATAGATACCAATATCAACGCTAGTACCACTACGCAAGAGCCTGTTAAGGCTTCTGATACCACATTGATTGACAGCCTGCAAACCGATACTACTAAACCGGCAGCTAAACGATAGTCATAAAAAATCCGCTGAACCTTTAAATTCAGCGGATTTTTATCAGATTAATCTTCCAGGTAGCCGAAACAACCTCTGTTATAATCGTCCATCGCCGTTTTAATTTCCTCTTCGGTATTCATTAAAAATGGGCCATAATGGGCAATAGGTTCATCAATAGGTTCTCCGCTTAAAATCAGGACCACACTTTTTTCCAGGGCTTTTATCCGTATTTCGGTCCCATCGTTTTGAAAGTAAACGAATTGATCCGCTTTTGCAGTTTCATTCTCATTGATACTGATGCTCCCTTCAATAATCATAAAGCCTGTATTAAAACCTGCTGGAAAGGTAAATACTGCTTCCCCGTTCTGGTTGATCCTGGCATTATAAACATGCAGATCGGTAAATGTAGCCGCACTGCCTTTTACGCCCAGATAATCCCCTGCAATTACCTCTATCGTTCCAGAATCTTCTGCAAGATTATATTTTTTGATAACATCATGTTTGATAGACTGATACTTTGGCGTACTCATCTTATCTTTTGCAGGCAGGTTGACCCAAATCTGTACCATCTGAAAGATCCCGCCTGTAAGACTAAATTCCTGTTCAAGGTATTCCTTGTGGAGGATACCTCTTGCCGCAGTCATCCACTGCACATCACCCGGGTAAATGGTGCCTTTATTTCCTGCACTGTCCTGATGTGCAACAGCGCCATGATAAGCGATTGTTACGTTTTCAAAACCACGGTAAGGATGTGCCCCCACACTTTTAGGCTCAAGCGAAGCTGAAAGTTCCATCTTCGCATTAAAGTCGAGCATAAAAAACGGGCTCATTTTAATCTTATATCCACCCGGGAAAAAGTTGCTTACAAAAAATCCGTCTCCTGCCATATTTGGTTCCGGAGCATTCAAAACTGCTGAAACTGCTTTTAAATGGGTGTCCATAATATTGATTAAATGATAATTTATGAGTGATAACTAAGCTTCTTTTGCAAATTGCAATTCGCCTAAAATGCGAACTTCTTCGCTTAACATTACACCGCCGGTTTCTAATGCAGCATTGTAGGTAAGACCGAAATCTGTTCTGTTAATTTTTCCGTTTAATGTAAATCCGGCTTTAGTGTTTCCCCACGGATCTTGTGCTGTACCACCAAATTCAACGTTTAAAGTAACTTCTTTAGTTACATCTTTAATCGTTAACTCTCCGGTAAGTTTGTAGTCATCACCATCTTTTTTGAATGAAGTAGATACGAATGAAACTGAAGGAAATTCTTCCGCATTAAAGAAGTCGCCGCTAACCAGGTGACCATCTCTGTCTTTGTTCCCGGTATCAATAGAGCTTACTCCCGCTTTAAAAGTGATAGAGGAATGTTCGAAATCTTCAGTATCTGTAGTCAGTTCTGCAGAAAAATCATTAAAACTACCTGTAACGGTAGTAATCATTAAATGTTTTACTTTAAATTGAAGTTCGCTGTGTGTTGGATCTAATACCCATTTAGTAGTTGCCATAATATTTTATTTTAGGTTGGTTACTTATTGTTACCCAAAATTAACACTAATATGCAACCTGCACGTTGATGTATGATAAGAAATGATTAAGCTTTAAAGTGTTTGTGCGCAAGGTCTTTACGTACACGGCTTAGCGACTCCGGGGTAATGCCAAGATAAGAGGCAATCATCCATTGCGGAACCCTTAGCGTAAGGTTAGGATAGAGTTTGATAAAGTCCAGATACCGTTCTTCTGCAGTAGCACTTAATAACATATTGATCCTTTTCTGCATAAAGCGGATAGAATTATTCAGCATGGTATTATTTAAGTCGTGCAGGCAAGGAACGTGTTTAGCTGAATCATTAAAATAATTCTTCGGGATAATCAATGCCTTGGTAGGTTCTATGGTATCTATAAAAAAGTCTGAAGGTTCATTGAAAAAACTGTTTCTTTCAGATAACCACCATAATTCGGGTGCGAATTGAATTACATTGGCTTTTCCTTTACTGTCTACAGAATAACATCGCATTAATCCTTCAGTAACAAAATAGGTTTTCTGGCTGATATCGCCTGGTGAAAGTATGACTTCGTTTTTTTCGAAAGTCTTCACTTTAAGGTCAGTGGAAATAAGGTCAAACTGATCGTCAGTTATCGTTATTTTTTTACGTAAATAATCTTTAAACTGATCAAGCATGCGTGGAAGAGATGGAGAGGCTATTTATTCTTAATTTCAACATTGGAGAAATCAACCCCGCATTTGCAGTTTGATGCGCATCCACCTGTTTTCGGAGATACTGCACGATAAATGATGCGGCCTATGTAAAACAGGGCGGCAGCAAATAAAAGTCCGACTATAATAGTTTGCATATCCATTAAACAAAAATAATTAATTCATCCATTCAGGAAGTCTTTAGATTGTAATTTTAATCTTCCATTAAACCCACAGTACCACCTACCCAGGTTACGTCAGAGTTGTGGTTTACTCCGATCATTTTTCCCCTGCTCAACCTGGTCAGGTTAATGCATAATTGTGGTTCTTCTCCGTCCGGCCAGACATACAATAGCCTGATTTCTGTTTTTACTAATCCATCGGGCGCCTGCACAACGGGTTCGTAAACTACTTTTTTCTGCAATATCCAGTTTTCCGGATCGGGGATGGCAGTAATATCTTCACTCTTCAAATCAATGATCACCCCTGTACCTGCGAAGGAAAATAATGGCTTTAGTACGTAGTTTTCTAAGTCTTCGGGAATGGATTTAACGGTGTGCAAAAACCGGGTTTCCGGTACAAAATCATACTGTAAAAAAGGGAGCGTAAATTTGCTGATCCGATAAAACCAGTTAGGATGGGACACCCATTCAATATCAAGATCCTCACGCGGATCAAAGCTGTCTTTGAAAAGCTCCTGCTGGTGCTGTACTTCATCAAATATTAACCGGTTGTATATCCTTTTAAGCTGTATTTTTTTTCCGTCTTTGCGATAGAACAACTGCCTGCCCTCCTTAAAAATATCAGTCAGGCTTAAAACTGGTATACCCAGGTGTTTTTGCGTAATGTAAAAATCAATAGCTGTTTTCTGATGAGGAGCGTTTACATCCATCAGGGCTACTTCTTCGGGCTGATGGATGCCGATTATAGTTCTTTTCAGCAGGTCATAATATTGCTGCTCATCAATTCCGTTAAAATAGGGAGTGAGGTTGGCGACTTTATCCAGTTCAAAAACTTCTTTATAAGTATCTGCCAATCGGGATTGAAGGCCAAATAACGAAGGGAAACCCTGCATTTCAATTAATCGCGGTACTAACCTTCCCTGTTCATCTTTACAAATTCCAAAATCAAATGCCAGGAAATGCGGATGGTCGTTTTCTCCGGGAACTATCCATTCTTTAGGGATCGCTGCCTCTGTGAGGGATTTAAAATCTGGTTGCCTGATCAGTTTGATAATTTCCTCACCGGCACCGATCAGCTGCGTTTTCAGTGCTACCGGAATAAATACCGGTGTTTCCGCAAACCGTATTGATATCGGCGGATAACCGTGTACTACAGCTTCCTTAAAATGGGTATACCGCTCCTCCGTAAAATTTTTGTTGAAATATTCCCTGTAAGTGCGGATCATGTTATGCTTCTTTTAAAGCCGCTACGGCAGTTGTTAAAAAATTAGGTAAAACCAGGCTTTGCGTGAGTAAGATACGCTGGGGATTTTCCAGGCTGTGGAGCATGTCCTCGTATTTTTGTTCACCGTGCGCGGCTATGATAGATTCTTTTCTGTCCTCATTTAACAGGTATCCCCTCATGCCTGCAGCATTAGCTTCCGGGTGGAACTGTGTACCTACTATTTCGTCAGAGAACCGGATAGACATAATGCAACGCTCAAGATCGATATGTTTCCGTTCTTTTTCTATTGCAAGTATATCATGTCCAGGTTCGCTTACAATTGTATTTTCAGGATCTATCACCTGCCAGTCCCTACTGTCTACCGCATAAAATGGATTTGGAAGTCCTGAAAACAAGGTGTCTTGCAGGCCATGTTCCGTTAGCGTGACAGGGAACACACCAAAAGCATTAGATTTTCTGGGTGCTACGGTACCCAGCTGATATTTACGGCATGCCAATTGAAATGAATGGCAAATCAGGAAAACATACTTTTTAAGGTCATGCTGCTGATTATAAAACTTCAGATCGTCAAGTAAAGAAAAGAAAGAGTTTTCCCAGGGTTCATCTTCACTTTCCAGCGGACTGCCCGGTCCGCCACTTGAGATGTATATATCATAATCAGTGCCCGGTATTTCATTCTTCGCCCTCAGGTCAAACACATCATGCTGCAGCTCCACAGATTTATCCTCTTTGAACTGCGAAATGATATCAATAATCCCTCTTAATCCCTGGTTAGGTGCACCATTGTTCATATCTATTACAGCTACCTTGATTTCCTTATTCTTCATAATTACCTTTTGCGCCTCATTTCCTTCTACTCTATAATTATCTAGCAACTCATTCCATTGCATTTATCCTTTCGCTCCGATTAAAGTCTGTGAAGTAATGTAGTCTACTACTGCTTCAAAACTTCCTGTTTGCTGATATATGGCCAGTTGCTTGTCGGCCCCAGTACCATTTTCCAGGATCTTATGAATGTATGCAAGATCATTTCTGCAACCCAGTTCATCTACTACATCATCCACAAAATCCAGCAGCTCCAATACTAAGTTACGGCAATTCACTTCGATCTCCTTACCAAAATCAATCAGGTTGCCATCGATGCCGTACCTTGCAGCACGCCATTTATTTTCATTGATCAGCGCCCTGGAGTAATTGATATAACTCATGTTTTGGAGCCTTAACTTATATAATTTGGCACAAAGCGCCTGGAATAATGCAACAAAAGCCATGGTTTCATCAATAAGCATTGGGCAGTCGCAAATCCGGAATTCAATAGTTTCAAAAAATGGATGCACCCTGATATCCCACCAAATCTTCTTCGCGTTATCGATACTGTTGGTTTTAATCAGCAGCTTTACATAGTTATCATAATCTTCAATACTATCAAATACATCCGGGATACCTGTGCGGGGAAATTTGTCGAATATTTTTGTCCGGAAAGATTTATATCCGGTATTTCTGCCTTCCCAGAATGGGGAATTGGTAGAGAGGGCAAAAACATGCGGAAGAAAATAGCGCACCTGATTGGCGATGTGGATGGCCAGTTCCCTGGATTGGAAACCAACATGAACATGCAGGCCAAATATCAGGTTGGAGCGTGCGGCTTCCTGCAGCTCGTTCACAATTTCGTTATATCTCGGGTGCTCGGTAATCAGCTGTTTCTCCCATAGAGAAAAAGGATGTGTCCCGGCCGCGCCAATGCGCAGGCCCAGTTCTCCGGCAAGCTGTGATACTGTATAGCGCAATTGCGAAATTTCTGCCCTTGCCTGCTCGGTGTTTTTACAGATTCCCGTTCCTACTTCCACTACAGCCTGGTGCATTTCTGCTTTAACCTGGTCTTTATGGATCTTTTGGGCAGCCTCAACTATTTTCTGGTCGTGAGAGGTAAGTTCCCGTGTAACCGGGTCTATAACCATGTATTCTTCCTCTACACCGAGCGTAAATTCATTCATCATTTCTGTTTCCTTTAATAGGAGAATATTACTTTTTCTTGTCCGATGCAGGCTTTTTACCCGTTCCGTTTGCAGTGATTTGTTTCTTGGCGGTCATTCCTGAGGTTTTTTTATCAGTTGTTCCTGAAGATTGCTCCGCTGTTGCTCCCGCAGGGGTGTTCACGGATGTTCCCGCAGGCTTTTTCGCTGTTGTATTTGCCTGTTTTAGGGGCGACTTATTTTCAGGTACTTGCTTTTGTATTTCTTGTTTCAGTTTGATAACTGGTCTTGCACCAGGTTTTACAATGGAAGATTTCAAATATTCTCCCCAGGTTAAATTGTCCTGCCCGCTAACATGTTCTCTAGCGCGTTCTATCGCATATTTTGCAGCAGTTTCTACTACCCAATCAAAATTGTCTTGCCCTACACTAGATACTTCAGCATCCGGCGCCGGATTACAGAAATCAATCGCATAGGGTATGCCGTCTTTTACTGCAAACTCTACCGTATTAAAATCATATCCCAAGTGCTGGTTGAGCTTGATCACATAGTCATGGATTGTCGCCAGTAGTTTCTCACTGGATGGCGGATGCTCTACTGCATATCTCAGATGAAAAGGGTTTCTTGGTTCATACTGCATTATACGCACATATTTGCCTCCGATACAATAACATCTGAAATATTCATCAAATATAATCTCTTCCTGTAACATCATCACATGCTGATTGGTGAGGCTGTGTTTATGAAAAAAGTCTGCTGCATCCTCTAGCCGGTACACCTCTTTCCAGCCACCGCCATCAAAAGGCTTCATATATGCCGGAAAGCCGACGTACCCAAAAATACCTTCCCAATCCAGCGGGAATGCCATATTACTGAATGATTCTCCTGTAGTATCGTCAGGGCGTGCATGCGATGGTATCAATGCTGTTTTAGGAACAGGTATACCGAGTTTCAGCGCCAAAGCATTATTGAAAAATTTCTCGTCAGCACTCCACCAAAAGGGGTTATTGATCACTGCCGTTCCCGTTATTGCCGCGTTTTTTAACGCTGCACGATAGAACGATACATCCTGTGATATGCGATCAATTATTACATCATATCCCAATGTTTCACCCTGGAACACTTTATTAATGTTTACGAATTCTGCAACAATTTCAGTGCCTTCCAGTTCGTTGACCTTGTTTACAAAAGCCTGTGGAAAAGACCGCTCCTGTCCGAATAAAATCCCTATTTTCTTCATAAGAGGTTATATTTTTTGGTTGTAAAAGCTATCAACGTATATTTTGTCAGAAAGTTTATAGTCTGGATAAATATGCAGGGAACATCTCCCGCCAGACCGGCCAGTCATGATCTGCACCAGACCTGATATCGAGCCAGTGATCGATTCTTTTCTGGTTCAAGATTCCGGAAAGCCTTTCATTAAAGGGCCGGCAAATGTCATATTCTCCCGTTCCGAGTACAATATCCATTTTCCACAGGTAAGGATCCTGATCATGCGGTAAAAAATCGACCGGATTGTTATAGTAAACATCACTATTGTAAAATCCGTCCATTTCGTCAGTAATGTCAAATACTCCGCTCATACTGAATAAATGGCCTACCAGCCATGGGTGCCTGAATGCAAAATTTGCTGCATGGTATCCGCCAAAGCTGCATCCTGCAGTGGCTATCTGGTTAAACCCTGTCTCATTTTTTGCCAGGGTAGATACTTCTTCGAGGATCATTTTATCATACCATGCATGGTTCTTTGCACGGTCGGCCGGATGAATAGATTTATTATACCAGCTCATCGCATCTATGCTGTCCGGGCAATAAATCCTGACTTTTCCCTGTTCAATAAGATCGGCGGCCGCATCAATTAATCCAAAGTCTTTATTTTGATAATATCTGCCGTTGCTGGTTGGGAAAAGCAAAACCGGGTAACCGCTATGGCCAAAGACCAGCAATTCTATATCACCGCTTAAGTTTGGACTATACCATTTTTTATATTCTTCTTTCACGCCGGCATGGTTTATATTCAAGATATAAAAACTCTGTGTATCCCCAAAAAGTTTTAGCTATTTGTGGCAGGCCTGTCTATAAAAAACGGACAACTGACACAATTAGTTAACGGAGATCAGTAAGTTTGCAGCAATTCTGAGAAGGGAACTTGTTTTATATGCATCATATCATACCTGTTTTAACTGGCGGCCACGTGGTTTGTCAGCTTGATTCCGTTTATTTAAAGCGCACTGTAATACTAGACGTGTTTTGTCCGCCCCATCTTTTGCAGCGGGAAACCATCAATTTGCTGGTGATGAACGACGGACAGGATGCAGAAGAATTAAATCTGCGAGAGACGTTAGAGGCCCTCCATGGAAGTCAGAAAATTGAGCCTGTGCTTGTTGTTGCCGTTCATTCTTCAGCAGCACGCCTTCAGGAATATGGTATTGCCGGAATCCCGGATTTTAAAGGAAGGGGCGCATTGGCGGCTGATTATACCGATTTCATCATCAAAGAACTGCTTCCCTTTCTGCAAACGGAAATTGGGAAACCATTTAATGGCACCCGTGCTATTGCCGGATGCTCTTTAGGCGGGCTTACGGCTTTTGATATTGCGTGGAACCATGGTGATCTGTTTGATGTAGCAGGTGTTTTCTCCGGTGCATTCTGGTGGAGAAAGAAAGACCTCAATGATGGTTATACAGAAGATGACCGCATTATGTACCAGGTGGTCAGAGAGAGCCGCTCTGCAGCAAAAATTAAATTCTGGCTTATGGCGGGAACGGAAGATGAAAAAGCCGACCGCAACAACAATTATATCATAGACTCTATTGATGATACCATTGATATCGTTAAAGAGCTGATGAGAAAAGGTTACAACAGACCTGAAGATGTATTTTACTATGAAATGGTGGGTGGCCAGCATAACACTGAAAGCTGGGCCAGGGCTTTTCCGGCATTTTTAAGCTGGGCGTTTGGTCGCAAAATGTTCTTGTAACTAGCTGGGGAATTTTCCTGTAATTTCATTTTAATGCTGTTTCAAAACCAGTTAAGCCTGCAAACCAAAATCCTGAATCTGATCAGATTCATAAACAAATACGCCCTTGTGTGCGGTTACTGAATTTTTAATCATTGCATTCGCCACTGTATCTACCTTAATACTCCTGTATTTTTTTAATCCTCCAAATAAAAGCGGATTTAGAAGGCGCATCACCGCGATACTGATCTTTTCCAGCGTACGCTTTTGTTTTCTTTCCCCGTCAAGCAGCGAAGGACGATAAATATATATGCTTTCGAAAGGCACTGCTTTTAAATCACGCTCAACTTCACCTTTAGTTCTGGTATAAAAGGCAGAAGAATTTTTATTCGCACCTATTGAAGAAATCAGATGATAACCTGTAGCGCCATTGGTCTGTGCAATCCAGGCCACATCAAGAGGGTACTGATAGTCAATTTTTTTATACTCCGCCTCATCCGGAGTCTGGCTTTTTGTGGTACCCAGACAAGAAAACACAACATCACCGGTTATTTGTGCAGCATATTTATTGATGTCATCAAAGTTTAAAATCAACTGCTTTAACTTTGGGTGATGTATCCCCAGGTCTTTTCGCACGAGTACCAATACCTCCGAATAGAGATCATTGCTTAGCAGCTTTTTTAATACACTGTTTCCTATAGCGCCACTTGCGCCAACTAGTATTGCTTTCATTTTTATATGGTTTATCAGTAGCACTTATTGTTTCTTCATAGCGTCCGGGATGTCATAAACCCTTTTGTAATATACACTCATATAGGTTTTATCAGCGTATATAACTTGATAAGGAATAGGACACGCTGGTGCTGATTACAGAACCCTTGTAATAGAAAACTTATACAAGATTCATTAATTTCTTAAACAATTGTTGGCTGATAAAGTTCATCTAAAGCAAAATATCATCCTGATTTTATCGTCAATTGCTTTATGCACAGTGTGCTTGATACGGATAAGAACAATGGTTTAATGGCAGAATTGTGATAAAATATACGACATTGCCCTAGCTAATAGGCTGATATATGAATTATTTACGTTATCTTTGCGCCAAAATTAGGCGCATTTTATGCAAAAAATAAGAAACATAGCTATTATAGCACACGTTGACCACGGTAAAACTACATTGGTTGACAAGATTTTACATACTTGTTCAATTTTTCGTGACAACGAACAAACAGGTGACTTAATCCTTGATAACAACGATTTGGAGAGAGAGCGTGGTATTACCATCGTTTCTAAAAACGTTTCAGTAATGTATCAAGATACTAAAATCAATATCATTGATACACCTGGTCACGCCGATTTCGGTGGTGAGGTAGAACGTGTATTAAAAATGGCTGATGGTGTATTGTTGTTATGCGATGCTTTTGAAGGTGCTATGCCTCAAACTCGTTTCGTAACTCAAAAAGCTTTGGCTTTAGGTCTTAAACCTATTGTTGTTGTAAATAAAGTAGATAAAGAAAACTGCCGTCCGGAAGAAGTTTATGAGCAAATCTTTGAATTGTTCTTTAACCTTGAGGCTACAGAAGACCAATTAGATTTCCCTGTAATCTACGGTTCATCTAAACAAGGATGGATGAGCACTGACTGGACTAAACCTACTACAGATATCTTCCCTTTACTTGATGCAGTTGTTGCAAATATCCCTCCTCCGCCTATGCTGGAAGGTACATTGCAAATGCAGATCACTTCATTAGATTATTCATCTTTTGTTGGTCGTATCGCAGTTGGACGTGTTCACCGTGGTGTAATTAAAGAAAACCAGCCGGTAACGTTGATCAAACGTGATGGTAAAATGGTTAAATCAAGAGTAAAAGAACTATACACATTCGAAGGTCTTGGAAAAATGCGTGTAACTGAAGTTAAATCTGGTGATATCTGCGCTGTTGTAGGTATTGAAGGATTCGATATCGGTGATACCATTTCTGATTTTGATGCACCAGAGCAATTGCCGGTAATCAAAATTGATGAGCCTACAATGAACATGTTGTTCACAATTAATAACTCTCCATTCTTCGGTAAAGAAGGTAAATTTGTTACTTCTCAACGTATCAAAGAACGTCTTTACAAAGAGATGGAAAAAAATCTCGCTCTTAAAGTTGTTGAAACTCCATCTCCTGATGCTTATTTGGTATACGGACGTGGTATTCTCCATCTTTCAGTATTAATCGAAACTATGCGTCGCGAAGGATATGAGATCCAGGTTGGACAGCCACAGGTTATTATCAAAGAAATTGATGGTAAAAAATGTGAGCCGGTTGAAACTTTGATCGTTGACGTTCCGGGTGAAGTTGCTGGTAAAGTAATTGAATTGGTAACTCAGCGTAAAGGTGAATTATTAATTATGGAACCAAAAGGAGATCTTCAGCATTTAGAGTTTGAAATCCCTGCACGTGGTATCATCGGATTAAGAAATAACGTATTAACGGCAACTGGTGGTGAAGCGATCATGGCTCACCGTTTCAAAGCTTACGAGCCTTGGAAAGGTACTATTCCTGGAAGGTTGAACGGTGTTCTTGTATCAATGGAAAAAGGTAGTACTACTGCTTATTCAATTGATAAATTACAAGATCGCGGTCGTTTCTTCGTTGATCCGGGTGTTGAAGTTTACGAAGGTCAGATCATGGGTGAGCACATTCGTGATAATGATTTAGTTGTTAACATCGTTAAAGGTAAAGCGTTAACTAACATGCGTGCTTCTGGTACAGATGATAGTAACCGTATTGCTCCTGCAATTAAATTCTCACTAGAAGAGGCTATGGAATATATCCAGGCTGATGAGTATATTGAAATCACTCCTTTAAGTATGCGTTTACGTAAAATCTTCTTAACAGAAAATGAGCGTAAAATCAAAGGGAAACAATTCCAATAGGAATTATAACCGATTTAAATCCCGTAAGTGTTAAGCTTACGGGATTTTTTGGTTTAAGAGGTTTGTATAGGTACGTATCAATCATAAGTTGTAATGTATGATGCATTACCTTGATTGCCTTTAAATTCGCCTTACCGGACAGGGATAATACATTTAGTACCCGGGATAAATTAACAGGTGCTCAATATCAATTAACCGCGACAAATAATGATTAATGAAATGGACATGACCGATCCGGTTATTCTTTTTCGTTAATTCGCAATTATAAAACAGCAACCAATGGAATCATTAAAAGGAAAAAATGCACTGATTACCGGTGCAGGTAAAGGACTCGGCCGTGCAATGGCTATTGCGCTTGCGCATGAAGGTGTAAACGTAGGGCTGATGGCCAGAACTGAAGCAGATCTACAAGAACTGGCAAAAGAAATTGAAAGCCTCAACGTAAAGGCTGTTATTGCCGTAGCTGATGTTTCTTCTATTGATTCGGTAAATGCTGCGGTAGCGCAAATTAAATCTGGCCTGGGTGTAATTGATATCCTGATTAATAATGCCGGGGTGGGTGCTTTTGGTTCTTTTATGGAACTGGAGCCGGCAAAGTGGGAGGAAATCATTAAGATCAACCTTTTCGGTGCTTATTACGTGACCCGTGCGGTACTTCCGGAAATGATAGAAAGAAAAACAGGCGATATTATCAATGTATCCTCTACGGCCGGTCAGCGTGGTGCTGCGGTTACGAGTGCGTACAGTGCTTCCAAATTCGGGCTGATCGGTCTGTCAGAATCGCTGATGCAGGAGGTGCGTAAACACAATATCCGCGTCAGTACCTTAACTCCAAGTACAATTGCTACCAGTATGGCTATCGATCTTAAACTGACAGATGGTAACCCCGAAAGCGTAATGCAGCCCGAAGATTTTGCGGAATTTGTGGTAAGCCAGTTAAAATTAAACAGAAGGGTCTTTGTTAAAGAAGCCGGTCTGTGGTCTACTAATCCATAATATCGGTTCATTGAAAAAAGCTTTTTATATCTTTCTGCTACTGGTATCCCTCGTACTGCTGGTTTTTTGTGTCCTTTTCACATGGAGGCCATACCTGATCCGCGTGGTGCGGTACCAGGTGCCTGATGCAAATACCTACAAAGCCTATCCGCAGGTTGTTGTGCAGCCGTCAGACAGCGTTTTCCATTTTGCGAAAGCGCCAGTAATGCGGAACGATCTGGATACGCTGAGTGTGCTTGACGGGGCAGATACTCTGGTGTCTTTTAAAGATTATATGCGGAATGGAAAGATCAGCGTTTTCATGGTGATCAGAAATGATACTGTTATTTATGAAAGGTTTGCACCGGGATATAGTGATAGCAGTTTAACTACCTTGTTTTCTGTAGGCAAAACGATGGTGTCTCTTATGATGGGCAAGGCCCTGGAAGAGCATAAGATTAAGAGTCTGGATGATCACTTATTGCAATATGTGCCGGAGTTGAATGCTAATCCCGCGTTTAAAGACATTACCTTAAGGAATTTAATGACAATGCAGTCCGGGTTAGAATTTATAGATACCAACGGGGGATATATCCAGGCATTCCTGTCTGATGAAGGGAAGTATTATTATACAGAAGATATTAAAAAGGAACTGTTAAAAGTTAAACTGGTAAACAAACCAGGAACAGTCTGGAAGTATAAAAGCATTGATGCGTTTCTGCTGACCTGGGCGCTGGAAAATGCAACCGGACAAAAAGCAGCAGCATATCTGCAGGATAAGGTCTGGACTAAAATTGGTTCAGCTTATCCTGCTACACTGGGTTTAGACCATCAGGATGGGTTGGCCAATATGGCAAGCAGGTTTCAGTCAACAGCAATTGATTTGGCTAAAATTGGGCGTCTCTATCTGCATCAGGGTATATATAATGGTCATCAGGTTGTACCAAAAGAATGGGTGAAACTTTCTTTAAATACAGCTGGCGAGAAACCTGTTACGTCAAAAGGCTGGCAGCGTACTACTCAGCATTATCTATGGTGGATCCCTCAGCAAGGTCTCAACGGCGATTTTGCTGCAGAAGGAATGCGCGGTCAGCGGTTATATGTTGATCCTTTAACCCATACAATTATTGTACAATTTGCTCTTAGGGGAGCTGGTGATTACCCTTACAGGAAGATCAGCAGATACTTGTCGGGTTTACCATTTAAGTATCCTCCTCATGCTAAACCGCCGGTGAAGAATTATCAGTAATCAATAAAAGAGGTTCTATATCTACTACCAATGGCATTTATTTGCATAGTCGAATAGTAAGTAAAAGCTGTATCCTACTCTTATCCTACTACTGTTGTAATAAATTTCAAATTATTGTATATATAAATTAAATAATAATTTAGTTTATTTAAATTAAATCTTTGGTTAACTTCGCTATCGTATTAGTGTTATTAAGATAATCACAGATGAATTTGAAGCATTATGACTATAACCCATCATTGCAATTTGATGAATATACATTTTATAGCGACGGACCGAAAGGACGGATAAAAAAATTAGTACTATATTCTTGTATCAGTGAGGATCCCTTGATATTTAATATAGCGTTTGGCGATGTAGATAGATATGGAGAAATTAATGACAGGATCAATAGTAATAACAATGATAGAGATGTGGTCCTTGCAACCGTAGTAAGAACCATTAACGATTTTAGCAATAAATATGGTAATAATCTGATTTTTGCTATTGGGAGTACACCTGCAAGGACCAGGTTATATCAAATGGGAATATCAAGATTATTGAATGAACTTTGTCAATACTTCGATTTGTGGGGTTACAGTAATGATAAATGGCAGGGATTTGAACGCAATATAAACTACGATTCATTTTTGGTAAGAAGAAAATAATTTTATATATTAGTTTAGCACAAATAACAAAGGAGATATTATGCCTTCATTAAAAAAAATAGCAGTACGCGAAAAAAAACTTAGCATTAGTAATGGTGTAGAGGAAAGGAGTCACGCTAACGATCCATATGTTCTAAAAAAAATAGAACTGGCTAAAGAGTTTATTAAAAGGGCGGGTTTACCCAATCTAAAAAAACAGACTAGTTTATAAAATAAGAGGGCATTTAATATAATTTAAATGCCCTCAATTATTTTATGCGTGCTGTCCTTCATGGACGCCTTCTGCAAACTCTTCAACGATTTTGTCATTAAATGCCGGCAGGTCTCTCGGGCTGCGGCTCGTCACCAAACCCTGGTCGGTCACTACTTCCGAATCTTCCCAGTTTGCACCTGCATTAACTAAATCTATCTTAATAGTTTTTGTAGAAGTCAGGTTTCTTCCTTCTACCACTTCGGCAGAAATCAGGACCTGCGGGCCATGGCAGATTGCCGCAACCGGTTTCCCTGCTTCAAAGAATGCTTTTACAAATGACAGTGCATTTTCATCTTTTCTTAGCGAATCAGGGTTTAACACCCCGCCCGGTATTAATAATCCGTGATAATCGTCCGCGTCAGCTTCTGTAACAACTTTATCTACATCAACTTCTACCGTCCACTCGCTATCATTTTTCATTCCCCGGATTTTTCCTGCTTCCAGAGAAATAATATGTACTGTAGCACCTTCTTCTTTTAATCTTTGTACCGGACTTGTCAGTTCTGATTCTTCAAATCCGTTAGCTGATAAAACAGCGATATTGCGATTACTTAACTTTCCCATAATAGTATGTTATTTAATATGCCTGTACTACAAGCAGGGGAAAATATTGTTTGTCATAATTGAAATGTGGTACCGCAAAGCAGGATTTGCCATCGAAAAAGTACATTGCTCAGACTATCGGGCAGATCTGGAAACTTGTCGGATACAGTTACAAACTTAGTCGTTCGTTTTTCTGTGCCTCACATAATATTGCGCAAGATTTACTGCAATCCAGAAATGGTTGATCACATTAGATGCAAATCCGTAGTACTTGGTAAAAATCCGGAAGCGCTCTTTCAGGCTTTCCATGTGTTTCTGCTTGGATATGCCGCCCACTAAATACTTGGCCACATAACTATGTGTATTCACGATATTTGAAGAATTCTTTGCCGCTTTAATGATCCAGTCTATATCCGCACTGTATTTATATTGCAGGTCGTACGGTGCAGCAAGGCTGCGTTTTACATAAATCGCCTGGTGGCTGATGCTCATTCCATACTTAAAGCTGTGCCAGTTAAATGTTTCCGGTGCCTGGTGCCTCCGCTGGCCCATGCTGATCCATTCATCTGAGAACATTTCTGTTTCCCCGTAATAAATATCCGCTCCGGGCTGGCTATCAAAAACTTCGGTAACTGTTTCAGGCGCATAGATCTCATCGCCGGAGTTCATAAACAAGACATAGTCGCCGGTCGCCAGTGCCAGCCCCTTATTCATAGCGTCATATATCCCCTTATCTTTCTCAGAAATAAACTGGGCTAATTGATTCTTATACTTATAAATGATATCTTTTGTTCCATCTGTAGAACCACCGTCGATAATAATATATTCGATATGCGGATAAGTCTGGTTTAAAACAGAAAGCATTGTACGCTCAATATCCCTTACGTTGTTATAAACAATAGTGATTACACTGAGTTTTGGTTGCATAAAGGGCTATTAATAGGAGGTGAAATTGATTAATGGGGGTGCAGGTTAATGAGAGACTGATAGAGCAGAGCGTGCTTTTCAGCGATTACTTCTTCAGAAAAGTGGGTCAGAATCGTCAATCTCGCTTCTTTTTGTATTTCAGCTGCATTATCTTCATGATATAACCATTCAATCCCGGTTGCCAGATCTTCCGATGATTTGTAATCTGCAAGGTAACCATTGATCAGGTGGCTAACCATATCAGGGATACCCCCCGTTTTAAAGGCCACTACCGGAGTCGCACACGCAAGGCTCTCCATTACCGTATTAGGCAAATTGTCTTCGAGAGAAGGCGTAATAAACGCATCAGCAGCAGAATAACATTTAGCCAGGTGTTCATCATTGTCGATCGTTCCCAGAAAAGTAGTTTTAAAAGGGAATTCCGGCATTTCAGCATTGTCTTTATTACCAAAAATCAGCAATTCAATATTTTCTTTCACTATCCCCGGGCGGCTTGCCAGATCATCCAGCGCAGCTATCAGGTAAGAAGTACCTTTATGTTTATCATTTTTGGAAGGCATAAAGCCACTCATCAATACAAATTTATCAGGATTGATCTTTAACAGCCTTTTTGCTTCTGCCTTTACATAAGGTTTAAATACCGCGGTTTCAATCGTATTCGGGATCACTGTCGTTTCCCGTATGCCCATTAAACTGCTGAACTTAATGGACGCCGCCATCCATTTACTGGGTGCCACAATGTGAAAACCAAGATTGGCATAACCTTTCTTTTTGCTCAGCCAGTTTTTATGGGAGAGGTCATTTTTGCCGCTCGACTTTAACAAAGGGCAGGAACCGCATTGTTTATGGAAGTTTTCGCAGGAATAGCGTACATGACAGCCGCCTGTAAAAGCATTGCTATCATGAAAGGTCCATACAATAGGTTTGTCCAGCAGTTCGAGTTCCGCAAGGTCCTTTGGTCTTAGAAAGCCATGGTTGATCCAATGCAAATGAATCACATCGGCTTCTTTCAATGCGGGATGGCTCGCAATAGAACGGCCGAACCATTGTAAAGAAAATGGGGTTTTTAGTGCTTTTACAAAACCTTTGGCCAGGTATCTTTCAGACAGGATATTAAAAACAGCAAAAGCTTTTTGCATCGGCGTTTTGCTGAATGCAATGGCTTTTGTACTCTCTTTGAATTGGTAATATACCATTACGCTGGATTCAATACCGCTGGCATTCAGCGCGTCATTGAGCCGGAGACATGCCCTGCCGGCACCTCCATTTCCTTCGTATGTATTTAAATGTATTACTTTCAATGTATCAAAATTACATATTATTGTGATCCTTTACCTATTATCATAAGTTATATATTTAACTTTATCGGTCATCAAGCAGATACGGCCATTTAAAATTTAGATATGAGTAACCTTTTAACCGACAGACAATTTTGGGTAAATTATTGGGAGAGCAAAACTGATTTGTCGGTCAATATTCCTGCAAACTACCTGTTTCACAAGGAGCTTGCTGCAATTATCGATTCACAAAAAGTAAAAACTGCCATAGAATTAGGCGGATTTCCCGGTTACTATGCCGTATTCCTCAAAAAATACTTCAAACTGGATGTAACCTTGCTTGATTATTTTGTACATCAGCCGGTTACCAATACTTTGCTGGAAGCAAACGGATTAAAAGAAACTGATATCCACGTGATCGAAACGGATTTGTTTAACCACCAGGAAGTACAGAAATATGATCTGGTGCTTTCCTGCGGACTGATCGAACATTTTAATGATACTGCCGATATCATCCAGCGCCATATCGATTTTGTAAAACCCGGCGGCACGCTTTTTATTACCCTCCCAAACTTTAAGGCGATGAACGGCTGGTTTCAGAAAACGTTTGACAAAGAGAATTACGATAAGCATAATATCAGCTGCATGGATCCTGAATTGCTGGCAGGCATCTGCCGTAAAGCAGGATTGGAAGTGGTACAGGCCAAATATTTCGGCTATTTCAGTCTCTGGCTGGAAAATGAAAAGCAAAAGCCGGCAGGGGTAAGGTTGTTTAAAAAAGCAGCATGGCTAACTGGAAAGATTTTTACTAAAGTTTTTGCTTTTAATTCAAAGCAGCTGTCTCCTTATATCATACTGGAAGCTAGAAAAGCGAAGTAAAAGCTAGAAAATAAAAGTAGAAAAGTCGGTGGAATTAGCCAAGGCGTTCAATGATATATCTTTTCAGTCTTTGCCATAGCGTCCCTTTTCTTGTGCTTAAGAATTGTCTAATCGCATGATAGGCTTCCCTGTTTTCTTTAATGTCTGCAGGAAACTGGTTAACTGGTTTGGGATTGATTACCACGTTATAGATGTCGTTAATGCCGGAGTGTACACCGGTACCATCATGACCGATATTGTTGACGAGCGATTGTGATGGGTTTAATGTTAACCCGCCTTTAAGAAATATAGAAGCATACCAGCGGATAGCCCAGGAGTTGTTCTTTCCATTTTTAAAATCCTGCATCTGTTTCCAGAAGTTCATGGTATGATCAATAGAAAATTCAGCTCTTTTTTTCGCATCGAACTGCCCCATTAACAGGTTGATATTTGGTTCAAAATGCTGCCATGCCCGGTCCCAGGTAGCCCATCCCCAGCTTGTAGCAGCACGGTAAAAGAAAGATTGCGGTAGTAAATGGTCTTTCAGGTGATACATGTAAGCGCCTATATGCATTACTTTTTCTTCGTGGCGGTAACGTGTCAGCCCATCGTTAAAATAGGTTAAGGTATGCGGAGAAGTAATCAGATCGTCTTCCAGTACAATTACCTGTCCATAGTCTTTTACCAACCGGGTTACCCCTGCAATAACCGACTCAGCAAGGCCCATATTCTGTTTTCTTTCTATAATCTCGACCGATTTAAACCCGTCTATATTCTTCAGCAGGTCGCGCACTTCTTTCACCTTCTCTTCGTCGGCCTCCGTTTTTGCCCCGTCAGAAAACACGAATAACCTGCTTTCCGCAGAAAGGTCATTCTGTTTTAAGAACTTCAGCGTACGTTCGGTATGCTTGGGCCTGTTGTAAACGAATAAGGCGATAGGAGCAAAGCTTTGCATTAGAAGTATTTTATTGGTTAGAATATTTGTAGCGTCTGGTCTGATCTTTTGGTTAAAACGGTATAGGCATTTGCAAACTGTTCCTGTTTTTTTGTTCCCAGTAATGCCCCGGCAATCTTTTTTATCCGGTATTCCAGCTCTATTTTTAAGTTCCTGGTAAAGGTTTTAGGTGATTTCCTGTTTACAAATTCATTGAACTTTATAGTTGATGCCGGGGTCATAGAAACTTGATCGGACACAATTTCCAGCCCTTCTGTTTTTAAAAGGAACCGTAAAGAGGTCGGCGTATACATATTGATATGTCCGTAATCCAGGAAATGCTTAATCCGTTTATCTACCCCGAACCTGTAGTCCAGGGGTACTTCAATTACTATGTTTTTTGCAATGCGCTTTAACTCCCTGATCAGGATGCGCTCATGCTCCACATGTTCAAGCACATGTGCCAGTATCACGAGGTCAAAGCTATCGTCGGGGTAAGGGATTTTATAGCCGTCAAAGCTTTGTACTTCCTTTAAGCGGCTTAATCCGCGTTCTTTGATCAAAGAGACGCCGGTTTCTGCAATTTCCAATGCGTAAAGCTCCTGACCAAAATTCCATTCGTTCAGGTAATGCAGTATGCTGCCATCACCGGCACCTACTTCCAGAACTTTTACCGGGGAAATATCTTTACAGACAGCGATGATATTTTGTGCTTTGGATGCTGCGCCAAGCATCCGCCAGGTCGTATCCCGTTGCGTGTAAAAATTGTCGTATGCAGATTTAACTTCATCACTTAGCATGGTCGGGCGCAGGTTATATATGTAAACAGTTATCCGTTTTATAAAATACTGAAGTCGCTTTTAAATAGAACAGCCCCGGAGAGATCCCTGAAAATGAAAGCTCTTTAAAACCGGCTTCTTTTAGTAAAACCCCTGCTTCTTCATATTCTTTACGTTCAGAATCGTCCAGTACAATCACACCTCCCGGTGCTAATGCCGCAATACTGTTTTTACAGCAATTTACCCGGTCCCTGCCATCAACAATGATGATGTCAAATTGTTCGCCTACTTCAACAGCTTTTTTTGAATAGGCCCCGCCGCGTTCCAGTTTGCTGAAAATCATTTCGGCATTCTCCGCTTTGCTTTTTACAATTTTATTGTACCAGGCTTCGTCATGTTCTACAGAGACAACTCTTTTTACACGTTTCGCATAGAAAAGGGTAGAGCTTCCGGAGCCGAATTCGAAGATACGCATCTCACTGTTCAGCCTCGTTTTGATAAAATCGATAAAAGAATAAGTTACCCATGGCAACGGCTCTCCACTAGCGTCCATCGCCTGCTGGTTATCAAAAGAGGTAAACCATCCGATGTTGGCTAAATAACCTTTATGTCCGTAAGACAGCAATGCCTTTAATCTGTCAGGCTTTTTTATAAGTGTTGCGAATGCTTTGAGTTTGTTCAACGTTTAAATATTTTTTGAAATAGAGTAACCAAAAATAACGATTTTAACATCAATACGCCTTGCTGCCTTGTTTTACCAACAAATAAAAGGTAAAAAGTGCTGATAAAACAGGCTATAAGTGTAGCTATTGATGCACCTACACCCCCGTAAAGCGGGATTAGCCATAGGTTGAGTAATATGTTTGCTACAGCGCCCGTCGCGGTGCGCTGAAAAGAGATCATCGTATATCCTTCTGCAAGGAGGTATTGAGAACTGGCCATGCCAAGGAAAACGAAAATGCCCGACCAAATATGGATGGACAGCATCGGCCCCGCACCATCAAAGGTATTGCCGTAGAGTATGTGGATAATGTCGCTGCCAAAAAAACTGATGAAAACCGCTGCTGGCAGACTGATGTAAACCAGTAAATCATACAGGTTGCCCAGTCTTTTGTTATACCGCGGCAAATCTGTTTTACGCGCATGGATAATCGCCGGGAAAACTGAAGTCACGATAGCCATCGGTATAAAAAACCAGGCCTCGCTGATTTTTGCTGCAGCATTATAGATCCCCACTTCAATACTTCCTTCGCTTTTTAACATCACAGTATCAATTTTCATATATATTGATACCATTACAGCGGATAAAATCAACGGAAAGGATTTTTTTAACAAACCCATAGCCCTGTTCCGGCTAAAGGTAAACTTAGATAAGCTTAATCCCTTTTTATGGAACATATATACCAGTCCGCCAGCGAGTATTAAACTGTCGAATGTGAGTGAAATAGCAAAATAGATCAGTGGCATGTTAAAAAACACCAGTAACATTTTAACCACTGCAGATAGGATTACGCATACATTTTGCACCTGCACTACGTATTTCGAAGCAACCTGCGATTGAAAGTAGGAGTCTATGATATTAAAAGATTTGAAGAGCGAGCCAAAAGATAAAATCACAATGATCCATGTCAGCGAAGCCCCTGGCTGTTCAGCATAATGATGAAAAAACAAGTAGATTCCTATGGTGATGGGTATCAGAAGGATACTTACACCTAAACGCAACAGTAAGGAAGTACCTAGTATTTCATCACGTTTTTCGGGTTCAACGATAATCTCCCGGATAATAAAGCTGTCCAGTCCTAAGGCGGCCACAGCAGCTACAATGGTGGTAAAAGCATCTGCAAAGCTCAGATCGCCGAAATTGGCGGCCTTTAAATGCCTGGCAATCATAAAAGCGATGATCATGCTCAGTATTTTTCCAAACATCAGCCATCCTGTGTTTTTAAAATACTTGTTAAACGCCTCCTCGTCAAAACCTTTTATTCCGGGTAACTTCATCGGGGCAAAGATGTGAAATTAAAAACTGTTCTCAATCCGCTTTAATTGTTTAAGGTGATGGTTAAGGTGGATCTCGATTACCCGGAGCCACTGTCTGGCATTGAGGTAACCTAAACGAGGATGCAGCGTTTTAATGGCAGGGTCCGCATTTTCAATAGTTGCATAATCAGCATCAAGCTGCTGCATGAATTTTGTTATCCATGCTGTTGCTTCCGCTTTACTGATTTTTTTAACCCTGGATTCCAGTCTTTTGGGAACCTTAAACTTCTTCGCGGGCGGGAACATGCCGAAGAACAGGATGAGTTTAACCACGAAAATCGTCTTTTTACGCTCGCCATTGCCGTTTATCGCTTGTTCCATGGGGATCAGGGAAAGTAAGCTGGCATCAAAAATATGGTCGTATACTTCACTGTAAGACCAGCCCCCGGTTGGCGGGGTAGTTTGAAAACGTTCATCAGAAAAGGCTGCCAATTTACCTGTATACGTATTACAGATCTTTTTTATGGAAGATAAAACTGTGGCATTACTCATATGCGAAGGTATTTGCTTTGATAAAACAGGGAACAGTTAGAAATGTTCCATCAATTCTTCCAGGTGTTTAATCTGCCATTCCACATCGGCCGGTGTTTCTTTTTCCATCGGGTTAAAAAAGATCGCTTTGATCCCGTAACCTTGTGCACCACGGATATCTGCCTCTATGCTGTCTCCAATCATGATGCTTTCCTCTTTTTGCGCGCCAGCCTTTTGCAGTGCGTATGCAAAGATCACAGGGTCTGGTTTGTTCACCCCTACATCTTCAGATATAATCACATTGGTAAAATAAGGGTTCAGGTTACAGAGGTCCATTTTGATCAGTGTAGTTTCCTTAAAGCCGTTAGAGATAATATGCAGCGTATATTTTTGCTGCAGGTAAGCCAGTACTTTCTCTGACCCTTCAAATAAGTTGGTCTTCATCGGGCTGCAGCGAACGTAATCATCTTCAAACGCATGGGGCACAAGTTCGGGATGTATGCCCAGTTCAATAAAGGTTTTACTGAACCTTTCTGATCTTAACGTTTCTTTCGTAATGCGGCCAAGGTGGTACTCTGCCCACAGAAGCTGGTTATTTTCTGTATAGGTATCAATGAACAGTTCGCAAGAGTCTAAACCCAGTGCTTTTAGTTCATAACGGTCATACAATTCTGTTAATGTTTCCTGTGCGTTTTTATCAAAATCCCATATCGTATGGTCTAAATCAAAAAATATATGTTTAATCATTTTATCTGTCTGCTATATTTTAGGGCCGTAGGCCAGATCACCGGCATCTCCCAATCCGGGCACAATATAAGACTTAGTGGTCATCTCTTCATCAATAGCACCTAACCATAATTTGGCCAGGGGCAAGTTTGCACGGACATGCCTTACACCCTCTGCACTTGCAATAGCGGCAACGATATGCAGTTCTTTTATTTTATACTCCGCAATCAATTCCTTGCAGCAAGTCACCATGCTCAGGCCTGTGGCCAGCATCGGATCGGCAAGAATTACTACCTTGCCTGTAAGGTCCGGTGCCGAAATATAGTCCACCTGGATATCTATCGGACCGGAAGTATGGGGTTTGCGGTAAGCGGCAATAAATGCGGCCCCCGCACGGTCAAATATATTCAGCAGTCCCTGCTGCATAGGAATTCCCGCACGCATAATTGTTGCTACCACAGGCTGCTGTTCCAGCTGTTTTGTTTTTGCAATTCCCAGCGGTGTTTGTGTATCAGTCTCTGTATAAGGAAGGTTTTTGCTAATTTCCCATGCAAAAAACTCGCCCAGCCTTTCCAGGTTTTTACGGAAGCGCATGGCATCTTGCTGGATCTCCTGGTCACGTAACTCCGCAACGAAAACATTGGCAATAGAATTGGTTTTACTGAGGTCGAATATCATTAGGTAAAGATAAAAAATTGGCTAACAATTGTGTGTAAAGTGCCCGGCCCACTTTCCCTTTACCAAACTCGGGCAGTGTTTCTTTATGCCATAAAATATAAAAACTTCCATTTAACAGCTTTACGTTCTCTATCATTTTCCCCCATTTGTCTGCAACATAATCGGGATTGAAATTTTTTTCTGTTCCTAAAACCATATCATTAATTGCTATTGGGTGCACTAATAAATGGGTGGTTTTCTCCAGTTGTAAATCGTACCAGTAAAACGGTGTGCAGGTGCCTGCCCGGTAACCGGCAGTAGTAGAGTAACCCATGCGGTAATCTTTGCTGATCCCGTTTTTTAATAACTGAAGGTAACTATGAGGGAAAGTTATGTGCCTGTCGCAAGTCATGTCCACTTCCTCGGCGGGTTTAAAAAAAGTGACTGCGTTTAATTTATATTTTTCATGCTGATCAATCAAAAACAATTGCAGACTGCTCATTTTTGGAATGGCCGGGCTGGCCGGTTTCCCAAAAAAAGGAACTTTTCTGAACAGCCTCAATGTCTGTTTGACCCAGCCTGGAGAACCTGAACTGTCATACATGCAGATCAGCGGAATAAATTCGAAGGGTTTTTTACCGAAAAACAAATCCGGATAATGCTTCAGCAGCATATTCTTTAACATGAGTGCCCAACCATCTATTACGGGGAATTCCAGCAATTTCAGCTTGCTCTGCAAACTCGCTGCCGCAGGGAAGTTGCCCTCCTGATCGGCTTTATAGGGAAGGTATTCTTCGTATCTGCTCACAAAATAAAATGCTGCGGCAAAAACATCAAATGGCAAACCGCTGTTATCTACCGCAAAGGGAACAATCATATCGCCAAATGTGGTTGTTTTGATTGTTGGTGCTGTGATGGTATGGGAAAGTAGAAAATCAGCGTTTTTAAAGAAGGGTTCATTGCCTAAAGGCTGATCCGCATAGCTGATTTTTGGCAATACTGATGCTTTGAATTCTTGCGCATTGGAACTGAATCCTGCTTGCGTCTGGAGAATCTCATTAAAAATAAAGTTAAAGATGTACTTTATTCGGGGTGTCAGTATCGGAACATAAACCAGTAGCTTCATGATGTCTATAAATTTAGGATATAATCACGACAAATCAATACCTCAATAATTCTTATCTTTGATTATCTATGAAGTTTCAACTTGTTTCAGATTATAAACCAACGGGCGATCAGCCGAATGCAATCGAGCAACTGGTTACAGGAGTGAATAATGATGAGCATTATCAAACGCTTCTTGGGGTAACGGGTTCCGGTAAAACATTTACTGTTGCCAATGTGATCCAGCAAACGCAAAAGCCTACGCTGATCCTCAGCCACAATAAAACCCTGGCGGCACAGCTTTACGGAGAATTCAAACAGTTCTTTCCTGAAAACCAGGTGAACTACTTTGTTTCTTATTATGATTATTACCAGCCAGAGGCATATATGCCCAGCAGCAATACCTATATAGAAAAAGACTTAAGCATCAATGAAGAGATTGAAAAGCTGAGGCTGCGGACTACCTCCGCGCTGATGTCGGGCAGAAGGGATGTAATCGTGGTGTCTTCTATTTCGTGTATTTACGGTATGGGAAATCCGGAAGATTTTTCTCGTTCCGTTTTTCGTTTTGGGGTAGGGACGAGGGTGTCGAGAAATACTTTCCTGCACAGCCTTGTCGAGATCCTTTATGCGCGGACGATCAACGATTTTAAACGGGGAACTTTCAGGGTTAAAGGAGACACGGTTGATATATTTCCTGCATATCTGGATACAGCGTACCGGGTTTCTTTCTTTGGGGATGATATCGAAGAATTAAGTGTGATTGATCCTGTTACAGGTAAAACACTCGAAAAACTGGAAGATATGGCGGTTTACCCGGCAAACCTGTTCGTCACACCAAAAGACAGGTTCAACTCGTCTATCTGGGGAATCCAGGAGGAACTCGAAGTAAGGAAAAACCAGTTGATCGGCGACAGGCAGCTTTTAGAGGCCAAACGTTTAGAAGAACGGGTTAATTTCGATATCGAGATGATGAAGGAACTGGGATATTGTTCAGGAATTGAGAACTATTCCAGATTCTTTGACGGCCGTACTCCGGGAATGCGTCCTTTCTGTTTACTGGATTACTTCCCTGATGATTATTTAATGGTGATCGATGAAAGTCACGTTACCGTTCCTCAGATCAGGGCAATGTATGGTGGTGACAGGTCAAGGAAAATGTCGCTGGTAGAATATGGTTTCCGCCTGCCTTCGGCATTGGATAACAGACCGCTGAATTTTGAAGAATTTGAATCCCTGGCACCGCAAACAATTTATGTGAGTGCAACACCGGCAGATTACGAACTGCAGAAATCAGATGGTATCGTGGTAGAGCAGGTGATTCGCCCCACGGGATTATTGGATCCGCTGATTGAAGTCCGCCCTGCAGTTAACCAGGTCGACGATTTGCTGGAAGAAATTGAGAAAACTATTAAAATGGGCGACCGTGTCCTGGTGACTACGCTGACTAAAAGGATGGCGGAGGAGCTCACCAAATATATGGACAGGCTCAATATCAAATGCCGGTATATCCACTCAGAAGTAAAAACCCTGGAACGTGTAGAGATTTTACGCGGATTGCGCCTTGGAGAATTTGATGTGCTGATCGGGATCAACTTGTTAAGAGAGGGGCTGGATTTACCGGAAGTTTCTTTTGTTGCTATTCTGGATGCGGATAAAGAAGGTTTTCTAAGGTCCGAACGTTCACTGATCCAGACCATCGGACGTGCCGCACGTAACGACAGGGGAAGGGTAATTTTGTATGCGGATAAGATTACCGATTCTATGGCCAAAACCATGGACGAAACCAGCCGGAGACGGGAAAGGCAGATCGCTTACAATACCGAACATGGTATTACACCAAAAACGGTTGGTAAAAGCAGGGAAGCGATCCTGGAACAAACCTCTGTATTGGATTTCTCTGCGAACGCGGAACGCAAGAACGCCTATGTAGAAGTAGACCAGGTGAGTATTGCTGCGGACCCGATTGTACAATATATGTCGCAGCCGGAAATGCAGAAATCAATTGACAAAACAAGAAAAGATATGGCCAAGGCCGCTAAAGATATGGACTTCCTGATGGCTGCCCGTCTGCGTGACGAGATGTTTGCGATGGAAAAAATGTTTGCAGAAAGATTTGGTAAGCAAGATTTAAAAAAAGTAAAATAGCATAAGAATGGACGGAAAAAACAGAGCGGATATTTATCCGGGACTAGAGGTGGAGATTATTTTAAAAAAAGACCAGCGAAGCGGTCAGCTTACGCGCGGCATTGTAGCCAACCTGCTTACTTCTTCACCTTATCATTCCAGGGGGATTAAAGTGAGACTGGAAGACGGCCAGGTGGGCCGTGTGGCAGAAATCGTGGAAGAGGATTAATATATTTTTTGTATATTGTTATTACACTGTACGCTCAGCTAAAGAATTATAGCGCAGATATAGAAATCTGTCTATATTTGTAAACAAATTGATATTAAACAATGGGGATTATTAAATTTCTTTTTATAACCATAATGGTACTCTGGTTAATACGGATACTGTTAAAGCTGGTTTTTCCGCTGGTATTAAAAAGTATATTCGGAAAAATGCAGCAGCAATCCGGTCAGCCAGGTCAGCAGCAGCAACAGCAATCGCGCAAACCGGAAGGTTCTATTTCTATCGACTACGTACCGCCACAGCAAAAGCAGGGTAATGCTGATAAACTGGGTGATTTCGTAGAATACGAAGAGGTGAAATAAAGTATTTTATACTTATCAACAATTTTCCTTCCTAATCTGTATCAATTTTATATTTTTGGGGTTAGTTTAAATATAAACAAACCTTAATGAATACTTGGTTAAAAAGGAATGGCATACATCTGGCCATCAGTGCGTTTTTTGTAATAATATGTTTCGTCTATTTCAGCCCAGTTTTACAGGGTAAAGTACCCGAACAAGGGGATGTTTTGCAGGCGAAAGCCATGCAGAAAGAAATCATGGACTACAAAGCCAAAGATGGTAAAGGCCCGCTCTGGACCAACCAGATGTTTGGCGGGATGCCTGCTTACCAGATTTGGGTGCAGTATCCGCTCAATTTAACCACATACGGTATTTCATTAGTAAAAGATACCTTTCCAGACCCTGTAGGTACAGTATTGGTATACCTGCTTGGGGCTTACCTTTTATTCTGCGTACTCAAAATTAACCCCTGGCTCGCGGCCGCAGGTGCGATGGCATTCGCCTTTACCTCCTACAATTTTATCATTATCGCTGCAGGCCATAGCAATAAGGCACTGGCCATCGGTTTTTTTGCCCCAATACTTGCGGGGATCATACTCACACTCCGCGGCAGGTACTGGATGGGCGCAAGCTTAACCGCATTGTTCCTGGCACTTGATATCAGGTCTAACCATATCCAGATGACCTATTATTTCTTGATGGCAATTGTGATTTATATCGGTATAGAGATCTACCACGCCTTTAAGGAAAACAAAACCAAAGAGATCGGCAAAGCGCTGGGCTTTTTAGCTGCAGCAGTAGTCTTATCTATGGTTGTTAATACCAGTAACTTGTGGACTACCTACGAGTATGGCAACGAAACTATACGTGGAAAGTCTAACTTAAAAACGGATGCTGCGGAACCTTCCAACGGCCTTCCTAAAGATTATGCTTATCAATGGAGCCAGGGTGTGGGCGAGTCTTTCACCTTTTTAATACCGAATTTATATGGCGGTGGTTCTAACCGTCTGGATGCAAAATCGAACGTAGCAAAAGAAATCGAAACTGTAGGTGCAACGCCAGAACAGGCTGCAGATTTCGCACAGCGTTTACCAGTATACTGGGGAGATAAACCAGGCACAGCGGGACCATACTATTTTGGTGCGATTGTATGTTTCCTGTTTGTATTCGGATTGTTCATCGTTAAAAACAGGATGAAATGGTGGATTTTATCAACCACCATTCTGTTTATGTTATTATCATTCGGTAAAAACCTTCCTTTCTTATCTGATATCTTCTTTAACTACGTGCCGCTGTACAATAAATTCAGGGCAGTAGAATCTATCCTTGCGGTAGTAGGCTTGCTGTTCCCTATTCTGGCACTGCTGGCGGTAAAAGAAGCACAGGAAGGACAGTATGATCAGAAATACCTGGTCAAAAAACTGAGCTGGTCGGCCGGTATTACCGGTGGCTTTGCATTAATCATTGCTGTACTGCCTACGCTGCTGTTCAGTTTCAGGTCTTCAGATCACGATCAGTTTCTGGAAACATTAGCTGGTGCGTTTAATAACGACAGGAACATGGCTGCCAAAGTAGGCAATGCATTGATTCAGGACAGGGTAGACCTGGCCAGGGCCGATGCAGTAAGAAGTTTGGTCTTTATCCTGATCGGGTTCGGATTGATCTGGGCGTTTATTACAAAAAAAATGAAAGCAGAAGTAGTATTCGTATTACTGGCCTTAGCGATATTAGTAGATATGTGGCAGGTAGACCGACGTTATTTAAACAACCTTAACTTTGTACCTAAAGCATCTTTATTAAACAACCGTTACCAGCCAAGGGATGTAGATACCTTTATCATGGCTGATAAAGATCCTGATTTCAGGGTTTATGATGCGAGTATCCCAACTTTTACCAGTGCCGACGCATCTTACTTCCACAAAACAGTAGGTGGTGCGCATTCAGCCAGGTTAAAACGTATTCAGGAGCTGATCGATCACCAGTTTACTAAAAGCGTAAACCAGGATGTTCTGGACATGCTGAATACAAAATATATTATTACCCAGGATCAGCAGAATGGCTCTTATAAAATGCAGCGTAATGCAACAGCGGCAGGTAATGCCTGGTTTGTAGAAAAAGTGCAGTTTGTTCAGGACTCTGATGAAGAAATGAAAGCAATCAGCAGTTTCGATCCTAAACAGGAAGCCATTGTTGATATCAAATATAAGGCACAGATGGACACAACACGTGTTGGTCCGGGTGGTCCGACATCTTTCATTAAATTAGACAGTTACAATCCTGATCATATGATCTATTCATACAGTGCACCAAGAGATGTGATCGCTGTATTCTCAGAGATCTACTACGATAAAGGCTGGAAAATGTATATTGACAATGTGGAGAAACCATATTTCAGAGCAGATTACGTATTGAGGGCTGCACAGCTGGAGGCTGGTAACCACAAAGTTGAGTTTATTTTTCATCCAACCTCTTATTATACAGGAGAAAAAGTATCTCTTGCAGGTTCTATCTTTTTATTGGCAGGTTTAGGCTTCGCATTCTATACAGAGAACAAGAAAAAAAAGAAAGCCTGATTTTAAAGGCAATTGTATAGGGGCTGCTGATCTTGTTCAGCAGCCCTTTTTTTATGCCGGTACTTCCTGAAGGTATATTTTGGCGGTGTTTTGCGGATAGCATAATGGTTAGTTAATACATTGTTAACCTGTGTTTTGCATATTTGTGTTCATAATTTAACTGAGATGGAAGAAACAATTATGATTATCTGTTTAGTAGTACTGGTCATCTTCTTTTTTAGTCCTTATGATTTAACCATGGATGAAGATGAATTGTAAACGTGAAATAGATATCGCTGTAATCTCTGATGTGCATTTAGGTACTTACGGCTGCCATGCTAAAGAACTCCTTAAATATTTAAAAAGTATCAAGCCAAAAATGCTGATCCTGAACGGCGATATCATTGATATCTGGCAGTTCAGTAAAAGGTACTGGCCGGAAACACACATGAAGGTAGTCAGGAAACTGATGAAATTTGTTGTAGAAGGTGTCCCTGTATATTATCTTACCGGTAACCACGACGAGCTGCTGCGTAAGTTTGCAGACATGCATATGGGTGCATTTCATTTGCAAAACAAGCTTGTTTTGGAACTCGATGGTAAAAAAGCATGGTTTTTCCATGGTGATATATTTGATGTAACGATGCAGCATTCCAAATGGCTGGCCAAATTGGGTGCTGTAGGTTATGATAGTCTGATCCTGATTAACAGCATGGTAAACTGGGGATTGAAATTAATCGGCAAAGAAAAAATGAGTTTTTCCAAAAAGGTGAAAGCACAGTTTAAGGATGCGGTTAAGTTTATCAACAGTTTTGAGGATACGGCCGCCCAGCTGGCTGCCCAGAATGGTTATGAATATGTAGTGTGCGGGCACATCCACCAGCCAGAACACCGTACCATTACTACAGAGGATGGAAAAGTTACTTACCTGAACAGCGGCGACTGGGTAGAGAACCTTACTGCACTGGAATACAATAATAAAGAGTGGAAAATCTTTAAGTACGATCAAAAAGATTTTCAGACGGATGAGGTAGAAGAAGGGGATCTTTCCGATAGCGAAGATTTACACAGTAAATTGGATATCAACGCCTTATTGCAAAAGATAAAATTAGAAATTGTCTAGCGGATAAAAATTACAGATATTCGGGCGGCGATGAAGATACTTTATGCAATTCAGGGGACAGGTAACGGACATATTAGCCGTGCACGGGAGATTGTACCCTTATTACAGCAGCATGGGGAGGTCGAGTTACTCATCAGCGGCACCCAGGCAGATGTTAAGCTGAGCCAGGATATTGCCTATCAGCTGCATGGGTTCAGTTTTATCTTCGGTAAAAAGGGTGGGGTAGACCATTACCAGACCTGGAAAACCATGAACCTTCCGCGTTTTGTAAGTGATATGCGGAAGCTGCCGCTTAACGATTACAACCTGATCTTAAACGATTTTGAACCTGTAACCGCCTGGGCCTGCAGATTAAAAGGCATAGAAAGCGTTGGGTTAAGTCACCAGGCATCTTTTCAATCCAACAAAGTTCCTAAGCCAAAAAGTATAGACTGGGCACAGCTCGTCATGAAATACTATGCGCCATCTACCCATTATGTAGGTTTTCATTTTAAGAGATACGACGACTTTATCCATACTCCGGTGATCCGTTCAGAGATCAGGGCATTAAAAACGAGTAATCTCGGGCATTATACCGTGTATCTGCCCGCCGTAGATGACCTCTCGCTTGTGCCCCTGCTTAAGCAGATACCACATGTACAATGGCAGGTATTTTCCAAACATACCAGGATGAGCTTCAGCGATGCGAACGTCAGCGTCCGCCCGGTGAACAATGAGGAATTTAATGCCAGTATGGCAAGCTGTACAGGGTTATTTACGGGAGGCGGATTTGAAGGTCCTTCAGAAGCCCTTTTTTTAGGTAAAAAATTACTCGTTGCCCCAATGAAGTTCCAGTATGAGCAGCAATGCAATGCTTTTGCCTTAAAACAGCTGGGTTTGCCAGTAATCTGGGCTTCCGATAAAAACTGGCTCCCTATTATTCAAAAATGGGTAAATGAGCCGCAGGACCATCAGTTTGATTTTCCGGATGAAACAGCGAGTGTAATTGAGAAAGTTGTAAAGCAGTTTGCCAGATAAATTTCTTTACTTTGCCCTTCAATAAACGGCATGATCAATCAATTCAAATCTTTAAATCCAATCAACCTGCTTCTGTTATTTGCATATACATTTTTTATGCGGATAGCCATTTTTCTAAACCCACCCGAGCGGCTGAATTTTGAATTTCTTGAACCCTATTCCAAGTTTTTGATACAGATCCCGATTGGTAATGATTTTTCTGTTCCAACCAATGTCTTTATTGCCGGTATCCTTGTTTTTATCCAGGCAATCGCTTTTAACAGGGTAATCAATAACCACTCCCTGCTCACCAAACCAAGCTTTTTACCTGCCCTGCTTTATATCACCGGCGCAAGCTTATTCGAGCCCTTTTTAATCCTCAGCCCTGCGCTGATCTGTAATTTTCTGCTGATCCTGATCATGGATAAATTACTGAAAATCGGCAAATCGTCCGGTGCCATCATGATTATGTTCGATGTCGGCATCTTTATCGCGCTCGGCACACTGATCTATTTTCCTTTTGTTGTGATGCTGCTGCTGATCTGGCTCAGCCTATTGCTGTACCGGTCATTCAGCTGGCGGGAATGGGTCTCCGGGCTTGTGGGCTTTATGAGTATTATTTTCTTCCTGGCGGTTTTTTATTACTGGAATGATAACCTTGGCATGTTTTATAAAATATGGCTCCCATTAAAAAATAAGTTTCCATCCATATTTAAAATCCAGTATAATGATTACCTGGTACTGGTTCCTGTAACTGTAATGATGGTGCTGGCAATTATCCAGCTGCGCGAAAATTTCTTCAGAAGTTTTATCAGCACCAGGAAGGCTTTTCAGATGCTGTTTTTTATGTTTCTGATAGCTATTCTTAGTGTTTACTCGAAAGAGAACTTTAAACTTTACCATTTTTTACTGTGCGTTCCGCCGGGGGCAGTATTACTTGCTTACTATTTCTCGAACGCTACAAAACGCTGGTTTTATGAAAGTTTATTTCTCATTTTGGTTGTTGCTATCCAGTACTTTTTGTTTGTTTAACTTTTTTTAACAAATTGAGACCTTGAAACTTGGTAAAGATTAATAGATTTGTACCATGAAGCGTGGAGTTGTACCAGAGAACACCCTGAGATCGGTAAATGCATAATCTTGTTATAGATATAGGTAATACGAACAGTAAAATCGCTGTTTTTAACGATAAAGTGCTGGTGTTCTTTCAAAGCCCCGATCATCTCGATGAGGGTGTACTGACAGAATTACTGAAGACTTATGAAATAGTTAACGCTACAGTTTCCAGTGTAAAGCAGGAAGTGTTATCGGGTATTACTGCTTTTTTAGCGGCAAAAACCAATTATATTGAGTTTTCTACGCAGGTAAATACAGGCGTAAAAAACCACTATCAATCGATTGCTACGCTGGGACAAGACCGCTGGGCCAAAGTAATTGCAGTTCACCACGGTTATCCGAATCAGAATTGCCTGATCATTGATGCCGGAACTTGTATCACTTACGATCTGCTGGATGATACGAATTCCTATTTTGGCGGCAGCATCAGCCCCGGAATCAACATGAGGTTTAAAGCTTTAAACCATTATACCGGCAAGCTTCCATTGGTAAAATGGGATAATGATACAGAAAATATCCCTTTGGGAACAGACACCGGTACAGCCATTACAAATGGTGTTTTACAGGGTGTAATAAATGAAGTTGAAGGATTTATTGCCGCTGGTAATAAAAAAAATAAATATTTAAAGGTAGTTATCACAGGGGGAGATGCTACGTTTTTGTTGGAGCAATTAAAAAACAGCATCTTTGCGCCTCAAATTATACACGATCCCTATTTAGTTTTAAAAGGATTAAACGAAGTTATTGCATTTGAATATGTACAAAAAAATTAATTATATAACTGCAGTTTTGGTTCTGCTGGTAAGCATTTCTGTAAACGCACAGATTACAACTCAATCACCGTATTCAAGATATGGTGTTGGAAACATCAAAGGATCTATACTCCCGCAATTCAGGGCGATGGGTGGTGTTTCAACTGCAATTAACAAAGCAACAGGGTATAACTACATTAATATGCAGAATCCTGCTTCTTATGCAAGTATTACCCTTACTACGGTAGATGTAGGTATGTCAGGTACTTTTACCAGCCTGAGCAAAGGTTCTGCAAGTGATAAAAGTTTTAACTCTACACTGAGCCATGTTGCGCTTGCCTTTCCTGTAACCCGTCATTCTGCAATGAGTTTCGGTATCCTTCCATACTCTGAGCTTGGTTATAATTATTCTGAAAAGGGTACAATTAACAGCACCTCAGGTAATGGAAACCCGGCAAGCCAGAATGTAAGTAATGTATATTCCGGAGAAGGCGGTTTAACAAAAGCATACATCGGATACGGTTACCAGTTTGGAGACCACTTGCGTTTAGGTGGAAATATTGAGTACCTATTCGGTAATATGATCGAAAATAAAGGTGTTCAGTTTGATGAAGACGCTGCAGCATACGCTACACGCCTTCAGAATAAAAACAGCGTTGGTGGAATCGCTTTTTCTTACGGTGCGCAATATGACATCCGTGTTGGTCCGAAAATGACGTTGAATTTTGGTTATTCAGGCTCTTCGCCATCTACAATCAACTCCGAAAGAACTTTCCTTGCTACCAAGTATTTATATGATGGTACAACGGGCGAGGATAACGTAACTGTAGAAACAATCGACTCTATTTCTAGTGGAAAATCTAATCTGAAACTTCCGTTGATCCATAATTTCGGGATTGCGTTGCAGAAAGATAATAAATGGGTAATTGGCGCCGACTTCAGGATGGGCAACTGGTCTACCTTTGTAATTAACGGTGCGAACCAGGGGTTACAGAATAGCTGGGGTGGTTCATTAGGTGGTCAGATTACACCTGATATTACTTCGGTAAATAATTATTTCAAGCGGGTAGATTACCGTCTTGGACTAACATACGATAAAACATATATCAAAATTTCTGATGATGATGTGAAGCAAATGGCTGTTACCTTCGGTTTAGGTTTGCCATTGGCCAGCTCAATGACCAGCAGAGCGTTCTATAAACTGAATTTAACAGGCGAAGTTGGACGCAGGGGTACCATGGTGAGCGGAGATCTGAAAGAGAGTTACGTTAACATCCATATCGGCTTTACGCTGAATGATAAATGGTTCACCAGATATAAAATTAACTAATGAATCAAAGGGCTGTACTGTACCAACTGGTGTTGTTATGCCTGATACCGCTTTTTTTAAGCTCATGTGGTGAAGATGACTTAAAAAAAGCGGCTGTTATATCTGCTAAAAAGGTGGTCATGAGTAAAGACCGGTCTTTAAAGGTAGAAATTGTTTTCAGCGACTCTGCTGTGGTGAAAGCAAAAGGAATTGCCCCGGTGCTCGACCAGGTAAATCCGTCTTCAGGCGCCAAGTATGAAGAAATGCCGAAAGGCGTCCATATCACCTTTTATGATCCGCTGCTGGTAGTTACAGGAACACTCGTTTCTGATTATGCGATCAGAAAGGAAACCGAACAGCTTACCGTTTTCCGTAAACATGTCGTAGTTGTTCGTGACGACCTCACTTTTAATACAGAAGAACTGACCTGGGATGAGCGTAAAAAGAAGTTTTTCTCGCCCAGCGGGGTAGTTACCAAGCCAGATGGAACTGTGCTGAACGCAATTAATTTTGTTGCACCGGAAGATTTCAGTACCGTAGAGTATGACCAGGCTTCCGGTCAGGCCTACGTGAAGGGAGATCTCCTGTAATCTGGCTCCTGTTCAGCAATTATTTCCTTAATTTTTAAATACTTACTGAAAACAATTTTATTGTTTTCTTTTTTTGGCAAAAGTTGTATCTTGCGCCCTCTTAAAAAAAATATAAATAATAGATATTATGGGTTTTATGACATTTTTGCGGAATCGCGCAGGCTTTATCTTAATAGGAGCTATCGGTTTTGCAATTGTTGCATTTTTAGTTGGTGATGCAATTAACGTAGGAAAGCCTTTCTGGGCAGCATCTCAAAAAGTTGTAGGATCTGTAGATGGTGAAGACATCAACATCGATGAATTCGGTCCTAAAGTAGATCAGAACTTACAGCAGTTCAAACAGCAATATGGTGGCAGTGCCAATCCTCAGATGACAGCTATGGCTGTTGATAATGCATGGAACGGCGAATTAGCAAGCATTTTATTAACAAAAGAATACAAACGCCTTGGATTGGATATCTCTGGTGACGAATTGGTAGATCTGTTGTATAAGGGTAAAAACCTGAGCCCGCTGGTTGTTCAGTATTTCGGTAACCCTCAGACTGGTCAGGTAGACCGTGCTGCGGTGATTTCTTCATTGAAACAACAAGGTGCAAATCCACAGTTAAAACAACAATGGGATTTATTGCAGACTGAAATTGAAAAACAAGCTTTACAGCAGAAATATGGTAACCTGATCAAAAATTCGGTTTACGTTACTTCGCTTGAAGCAAATGACGAATACCAGAACAGAAACAAACTGGCAAACTTTAACTATATCGCTTTAGATTACGCAAGTATCCCTGACGCTTCAGTTAAGCCATCTGATTCAGATTACTCAGATTATTATAACAATAACAAACAGCGTTTTGAAAATCCTTCTGAAACACGTTCATTCGATTATGTTTCTTTCTCTGTTAACCCAACGAAAGAAGATTCTGCAGCTATTAAAGTTCAGATCGATAAACTGGCGGCAGATTTCAGGGCTTCTAAAAGTGATTCCCTTTTCTCAGCAATCAATTCTGATGTAAAAGTTCCTTACGCTTACATGGCTAAAGGTAAACTGGATCCTTCAGTTGATTCAGTAGTATTCGCATTGCCTGCAGGAAGTTTTTACGGACCTGTGTTTTCTGGCAATTCATACAAACTGGTTAAAGTAATTGATACCCGTATGTCACCAGATTCAGTTAAGGCGAGCCATATTTTATTGGATGCGACTAAAATGGGCGGTGTTGATAAAGCGGTTAAAATGGCCGATTCACTAAAAGGATTGGTTCAGAAAGGCGCAAGCTTCTCTGCATTGGCTAAAATGTACAGTGTAGATGGTTCAAAAGACAAAGGTGGCGAACTGGGTACTTTCGCAAGAGGCCAGATGGTTCCTGAATTTGAAAATGCGGCATTTAACGGACAAACAGGCGACCTTAAAGTGGTAACCTCACAATTCGGTGTGCATTTGATTAAAATCGAAAACCAGATCGGTTCTTCTAAAGTGGCTAAGTTAGCTTACATTGAGAAAAACCTTGTACCAAGCAGCAAAACTAAAGATCAGGCTTACAAAAAAGCATCTGCATTCTTAAATAGTGTTAAAGGTGATAGTTTCGCAGCAGAAGCTAAGAAATTAGGTTATACAGTCGGTGTGGCCGACAGGATCACAGGAAGCCAGGGTTATGCTCCGGGATTAGACAATCCCCGTCAGCTGATCAAAGATGCTTTTGCAGCAGATAAAGGTGATGTGCTTTCAGAAGTATACCAAATGGACAATGCATTTGTAGTAGCGCATTTAACAGATATCAAACCTAAAGGCATCCTGCCATTAGAATCAGTTAAAAAAGACATCGAACCAATGGTAATCAACGCTGTTAAAGCTAAAATGCTTGCTGAAAAATTAAGCAAAGCAGCCGAAGGTGCTGGTAACATAAACCAGGTTGCCCAGAAAGTTGGAAAACAAGTAATGCCGGTTCAGAACATTGTATTCGCAAACCCTATCGTTCCGGGTGCTGCACAGGAAAACAAACTGATTGGAAGCGTATTTGGATCTCCGGTTAATAAGTTGTCTAAAACAGTAGACGGCGAGCGTGGTGTGTACTTGTTTACGGTTAACGGATTTACTAATCCTGCACCGCTTGGAAACACTTACAAACAAAAAGAAACTATGCGTGAAGGTATTGCTCAAAGAGCATTAGGAGCAGCGTTCCAGGCCTTACAAGATAAAAGTGAGATAAAAGACAATAGGGTGAAATTCTATTAACGTTATTTACGTAATTTTGAAACCGGAAGTATTCGTACTTCCGGTTTTTTTTATTTATACCTATTTGTTATCAGTAGGTAATATTGTCTTTTGATTTGATTTTATAGCAATGGATATTCAGGAAAATATAGTCAATAAAGTTGCTGCCAGCGGCCTGGTAACTTTAAACCTCGAGAATTATTATAATCAGGGGGAACGTGTAATCTATGATATTAAAGATAACCTTTTCCATGGCCTGATGCTGCGTGAAAAGGATTTCAGGGAGTTTATCAAACTGCACGACTGGAGCGCTTACGCAGGCAAAAATGTAGGCATCATCTGCAGTGCCGATGCGATTGTTCCAACCTGGGCTTATATGCTGCTGAGCAATAAACTGAAGCCTTATGCCAGCGAAATCGTATTCGGTAACCTCGAAATACTCGAAACGGTTTTGTTCACTAAGGCGCTTGCCAAAATTGATCTTTCGGAATTCGAAGGCGCAAGAGTAGTAATCAAAGGCTGCGGTGACATAGACGTTCCTACTGCGGCCTATGTAGAGATTACCAGTTTGTTAACACCAGTGGTAAAAAGCATCATGTACGGGGAGCCTTGTTCTACCGTTCCTGTCTATAAACGAAAGGATTAGGTTTTTTGGATGGGTTTTTGTTTAAATAGGGGAATGAGGAAATTATTTTTGCTGTTCGTATTTTTGATTACCCTGTCCCAGGCCTATGCACAGGAACTGCCTTTAAAGAAAGAACCGGTTTTTCAAGCCGGGGAAGTGCTGCAGTATAAGTTGAAGTATGGATTTATTACCGCAGCAGAAGCAACGATAAAAGTGCTGAACTCTTCCCTTAAGTTTGATGACAAACCTACGTATAACCTGGTGGTAGATGCAAAAACTTCCGGTACCTTCGATATTTTTTATAAAATAAGGGACCACTACGATTCCTATATTGATAAGGAAAACTTAACGCCCTATTTTTATCAGGAAGATGTGAAAGAGGCATCTTATAAAAGAAAGGACAAGGCAAGGTTTACACAGAGTACAAAAAAGGTCGTTTCCAACAGGGGAACCTTTACTGCACCAACCGATCAGACATTTGATTTGGTTTCGGCTTACTATTTTTCCCGCAGCCTGGATATTTCCAAACTCAAAATAGGGGAGCTTTTTAAACTCAATTACTTCCTGGGTGATAAGATCCACCAGCTGCAAATCAAGTATGTGGGAAAAGAGGTGGTAGACAGTAAACTGGGTAAAATCCGCTGTCTCAAATTCAGTCCTTCCATAGAGCCGGGCAGAATCTTTAGAAAAGATAGTAATCTGTATCTTTGGATCACAGATGATGGCAACAGGGTGCCTGTAAAAGCCCAGGTGGAGATCATAGTCGGCGCAGTCACTATGGAGATTAAATCTGCCAGTGGTCTCAAGTACCCATTGGCAACAGAAAAATAAGAATAATGATAGAAGTACAAAACACACTCATACACGAAGATATCATACGCGAAAGTTTTGTGTGTAATTTAAATAAATGTAAAGGAATCTGTTGTGTAGAAGGTGATGCGGGTGCACCGCTGGATGTGGCAGAGACGGCGATACTCGAAGAAATATACCCGAAGATCAAACACCTGCTGGCACCTAAAGGGATCGCCGCGATTGAATCTTACGGAACATCTGTAATTGATGCAGACGGCGACCTTACTACGCCTTGTGTGGATGGTAATAAGGAGTGTGCCTATGTTACTTTTGAGAACGGAATTACCAAATGTGCTATCGAAAAAGCGCATGAGCAGGGTATCGTAGACTGGCAAAAACCTATTTCTTGTCACCTGTACCCGATAAGGATCACCCAGTATCCGGAATTTGATGTGCTTAATTATGACAGATGGAGCATCTGTTCTGATGCCTGTACTTTCGGCAGGGAGCTTAAAGTTCCTGTTTATACTTTTTTGAAAGGACCGCTGATCAGAAAATATGGAGCAGAATGGTACGAGGAATTAGAAAATAGTGTATCTTCAAATCTATAACCATAAAATAACTACTTTGAAAGGAATAATTTTAGCAGGAGGGAGTGGCACCAGGCTACACCCTTTAACACTTGTCATGAGTAAGCAAATGATGCCGGTGTATGACAAACCAATGATCTATTATCCGCTGTCTACGCTGATGCTGGCAGGAATAAAGGAAATTCTCATTATCTCTACTCCGCATGATCTTCCCAATTTCGAGAAGTTACTTGGCGACGGCAGCAGCCTTGGCTGTAAGTTTTCTTATGCGGTACAGCATGAGCCTAACGGACTGGCCCAGGCTTTTGTGATTGGTGCCGATTTTATCGGTAATGATAAAGTTGCATTGGTATTAGGAGACAATATTTTTTATGGTGACGGAATGGCGAAGCTATTACAGGCTAGTTCTGATCCGGAAGGAGGCGTTGTTTTCGCTTATCGTGTATCTGATCCTGAACGTTATGGTGTAGTAGAATTCGACGATAATAAAAAAGCTATATCTATTGAAGAGAAACCTGTGGAGCCGAAATCTGATTATGCAGTGCCGGGTCTATATTTTTATGATAACAGTGTCGTAGAGATCGCAAAGAATATCAAGCCTTCACCACGCGGTGAATACGAGATTACCGACGTGAATAAAGAATACCTGGAGAAAGGTAAATTAAAAGTTGGCGTCTTAAGCCGCGGAACCGCCTGGTTGGATACCGGAACTTTTGCTTCATTAATGCAGGCGGGACAGTTCGTACAGGTAATTGAAGAGCGCCAGGGCCTCAAGATAGGATGTATTGAAGAAGTAGCCTATAGAATGGGCTTTATCGATAAAGAGCAGCTCCGTAAAATTGCCACCCCATTAGTTAAAAGCGGGTATGGTGCCTATTTACTGAAACTCATCAAATAATTTAAGAAAAGCGTATGAATGATAAATTGCCCAGTCTGCCATATATAGGGGTAGATATTGGAGGCTCTCATATTACGGCAGCACATATCAGTGCTGACGATTTTAAGATAGTAAAGGGATCACTGGTTAGAGAACGTGTGTCTTCAATGGAAGGTGCGGATGTAATTATTAAAGCATGGGTCGATGCCCTCGCACCATTGATTGTAAGTTCAGCAGAAGAAACCATCCGTATAGGTATCGCTATGCCGGGACCTTTTGATTATGAAAAAGGGATTTCTCTGATGAAAGGTACTAAGAAATACGACTCGCTTTACGAGATGAATGTGCTGGAGATTTTATCAGAAAAGTTAGGGATCCCACAAGATCATATCCTCTTTAGAAACGATGCTGAATCGTTTTTACACGGAGAATTAGCCTCTGGCGCAGTGGCTGGAGAGAAGCGTGCTTTAGGGATTACTTTAGGTACAGGATTAGGTTCTGCAAGTAATTGCGAAGGTAGGACGGTCGACTCTGAACGGTCGTTTGTTCCTTTCAAAAATGGTGTTGCCGAAGAGTATATTTCTACAAGATGGTTTGCGGGCCGTTACCAGGAATTAACTGGCAAAGAGGTGAAAAATGTAGAGTCAGTACTGGATTCTGGTAACGCTGCTGTAATTTCACAGCTTTTCGAAGAGTTTGGTGAGAACCTGGCTTTGTTCCTGAATGATTTTATTGCGGATGAAAATCCCGATGTGATCGTGATTGGCGGAAATATCGCTAAAACATGGGATCATTTTATTCCTGTGGTGTTAAAACACCTGGATAATAAAAATGTGGTATTAAAGCAGAGTGAAATGTGGGAAGATGCGGCCCTTGTGGGTGCGGCTTACAGCTGGACGCAGGCCTAAATCGATTTTATAGTTAATTAAAAAGGGGTGCCGAATTCAATTTCGGCACCCCTTTTTAATTTATATCGCTTTTGTTGCTGCTGCAAGCCAGGCGGTTTCTTCTGCGTTTAACCTCGGACTCAATTTGTCAAACACTAGCTGGTTGTAGCTGTTCAGCCAGTCGACCTGCGATTTTTCCAGCAGTTCTTTCCTGACTATTTTCGTACTGATCGGTGCAATGGTCAATGTTTCAAAGCCGTAAAACTCATTGAATTCATTCTCTTCAATAGTGATAGTTTGTACCAGGTTCTCTATACGGATACCATGGCGTCCGGGACGGTAGATCCCTGGTTCAATGGAAGTGATCATGCCCAGTTCTATCGCTACAGGAACATTTGTAGGGTTAAATACCTGCGGGCCTTCATGTACATTCAGAAAATATCCCACACCATGGCCGGTTCCATGTCCGTAGTTGCGCCCGTATTCCCATAATGGCTTGCGTGTAATAGCGTCAATCTGGTACCCGCAGGTCCCCTTAGGAAATATAGCCTTACAGCCATCAATCATTCCTTTTAAAACCAGTGTATAGTCTATCTCTTCCTGTTCTGTCGTTTTTCCCATCGGTATGGTACGAGTAATGTCGGTTGTACCGTAAAAATACTGACCTCCCGAATCTACCAGGAAAAGACTTTCTGCGATAACTTCAGCATTACTTTCTTCAGAAGGTGCGTAATGCGGTAATGCGCCATGTTCTCTGTAGGCACTGATGGTATTAAAGCTGTCCCCGATAAAACCTTCCTGCGCCGCTCTGTACGCACGCAATTGCGCGGCGGCAGAAAGTTCGGTAATTTTTGTAGCGCCGATATTGTCATCAAGCCATTTCAGGAATTGTGTAATCGCAACGCCGTCTTTTAACATTGCTTCACGCGTGTTTTCCAGCTCTGTACTGTTCTTAACGGCTTTCAGGTTGGTAGAAGGATTGGTTTCCTTAATCAGCCTTACTGTAGCAGGAATCAGCTTGGCATAGGCAAAGCAATTTCGCTTTGGATCAATCAGTAACGAACTGTTTGCAGGAATCAATGTCAGCGCCCTTTCAATATTTTCGTAAGGCAGTACTTCAACTCCGCTTTTTAATAATATCGCTTTTTCTTCTTCGGTCAGTTTATCCGGATTAATAAACAATGTAGCGTGATCCTGGCTGATCAGTGCAAAACTTAATACTACAGGATTGAAGCTCACATCTTTTCCCCTGATATTAAATAACCAGGCCATATCGTCCAGTGAAGAAACCAGGTGGTAATCGGCCATTAACATCGTCATCACAGCACGTACTTCAGCAAGTTTACTGGCAACCGGCTGCCCAATATGGTCGTCGCTGATCAAAAATGCGCTGGTAGTAGGTAATGCGGGGCGATTCTCCCAGATCGGACTGAGATAGTCTTTACTTTGCAACACTATACCTTTTGCCGCAAATTGCTGGGTAATCAGATCGCCTAGCAGCACAGACAATAACTTTTCATCTGTTGCTACAATGGCACCTTTTTCTAACTGACTGGTTAACCATTGAATGTATTCCGGTGCATGCTGTACTTTTTGCTTTACCAGCTCAAAGCCACTGCCCTGCAATTGCTCAGGAGCCTGTTCAAAGTATCTGAAATCCGTCCATAGCCCCGCAAAGTCGGCCGTAATCACCAGTGTTCCCGCAGAACCGGTAAATCCCGATGCAAACGGGATACATTTGTAATGTTTGGGAAGATATTCACTAATATGAGGATCAGCAGACGGTATAATATAGGCTGATACCTGATCAGCTTTCATTTGTTTACGTATTTCAGTTAGTTTTTCCTGATTTTTCATTAGATTTTTTGTTTTATAGCAATGAAGCTAGCACAGACATAGAGATTACTTTTTATACGCTGATGATAGTGTCACTACTGCAAATGTTCAGTATTGATTAATGAGGAACAAATCTAACGATTTTATTTACACGCATGAGACAAAGCCCTCGCCAGGCTTCCGGCTTAAGGAGGGTGCCGGATAATGGTAGAGATTGTATCAATCTGCTTTATAAGTACAAAGTGGTTTTAATAATTAGTACTTACAAGCTCATGATAGCTTCATGACCGTTAAAAATGTATATAAATTCATGAAACCATCATGAGCTTACAGCCTGGCTAACGATGTACATACAAGCTCATGATAGCTTCATGACCGTTAAAAAAGTATAAATATTCATGAAATTTGTATTTTTCTTTCGTAAAGTATTTGCGAAAAAACTATCTTACGGATATTATCAATCATACCGTTGCTGATCCTGAGCGTTGTTTGCCCTGCTCAGGAAAAGCAAAGGTTTCCAATCAGCATAAATTTACTCCGCTTAATGCTGTATCAATCGAATAAAAAGATCTGATTATATCAGTTTTAAATTATCTTTGGGCTCAAGGAGAGAATTATGGGATTGAAGATGCGTATAACGTACAAAGAGACAGATTTTGTGTATGAGATTGTTGATGGTGCTGCAATTAATAAAGATACTACAGTGTTGAAGGTGATCTTAAATGGTGAGCCGATAACCTTATCAAAAGATATTAATAATATTTGGGTGCAGCAGGACGGCGGGATTACCATTGAGCCGGATTTTGCGCAGGCCCTGGGCAGGTCAGTATCATTGCGTTACCGCATGTAAATTCCATGCGCTTATTTCATTACAACAAAACTGAACCTTTTTAACGCATAATTGTTAAATAAGTTGAGGGTAGGTAGTTATGAAAGAGATCTTAGATATCATTGATGCTTATACTGCTGCCGTTGCAGCGGGAAAAAGAATGGCCCTGGCCACGGTCGTTCATGTAGAAGGTTCATCCTATCGCCGTCCTGGTGCAAGGATGCTGGTTACAGACGACGGAAACCTTACCGGTGCGATTAGCGGCGGTTGTCTGGAAGGGGATGCCCTGCGTAAAGCATTGCTGGTGATCAACCAGCAACAAAATAAACTGGTTACTTACGACACTACAGATGAGGATGATGCTAAATTCGGCGTACAGCTTGGCTGCAACGGAATTGTACATATTCTTTTTGAACCTATAAATACCGGGTTGCCCAATCACCCGGTAAACCTGCTGCGTGAGTTATCTGCAAAGAGACAGGACGGTGTTCTCGTTACGCTATTCTCCTTGTCACGCCCGCAGGATGCAGTTGCAGGAACTTGCCTGCTGATCTTACCAGAAGCGGTTATCTCGGGCGAATTAGCCGCAGAACAGGGTAACGCTGAAATACTGGAAGATGCCAATCACGCCCTCCTTACCAGGAAGTCTTTTATCAAAGAATATAATTTTAATGGAGATGAGATCGCTGCTTTTGTAGAATTTATCCAGCCTCCGGTAGCATTGGTAATAATTGGTGCGGGCAATGACGCTTTTCCGCTGGTCTCGATGGCTGCTGTGCTCGGCTGGGAGACAACAATCGTCGACGGCCGTATTTCGCATGCTACCGTACAGCGGTTCCCTCAGGCAGATCATATTATCGTTGCGAAGCCAGATGAGGTACTTCCCCAATTGGTTGTTGACGGGCAAACGGTGTTTGTGCTGATGACCCATAACTATAATTATGATCTGGCACTTTTACAGCAGCTGGTTACACAAAAGGAATGTCGCTATATCGGCAGTTTAGGGCCAAAGAAAAAGCTTGAACGTATGGTGGGCGACTTAAAAACGGCTGGTGTACATTTAACAAAGGCACAACTGGGCAGGATTTACGGCCCGGTAGGCCTCGATCTGGGTGCAGAAACGGCCGAAGAGATAGCCTTGTCGGTCACGGCAGAAATCAAAAAAGTTTTAAGTGACAACTCAGGGATGTCTTTAAGGGATAAACAGGTACCTATTCATCAGCATGTGCATGAAAACGTGATCATAGAGTTATGAGCGGCCGTAGAACCGGCATAATTATCCTTGCTGCAGGCTCTTCTTCAAGATTAGGAAAGCCAAAGCAGCTTTTGTCATATCAGCATAAAACTTTGCTGAACAATACCATTGAGGCGGCAAAAAAAGCGGCTAATGGATTAGTTCTTGTTATATTAGGTGGTAACAGTGACCTGATCGAAGAAAGTATATCGCCTTCGGATATTTCTATAGTTTATAATCCGGATTGGGAAGAAGGCATCAGTTCTTCAATCCGTTTGGGTTTAGCTGTGATGGGAAAAGAAGTTGAGGATCCGGATAGGGTAATCCTTACGGTATGTGACCAGCCTTTTGTGACAGCGGAGGTATTCGGCAGACTAATCGACGAGGCTGAAGGGTCTGGTAAAGGAATTATTGCAAGCAGTTATGGCGGTACCTTAGGGACGCCTGTATTATTTGATAAAATGTACTTCGCTGAATTGTTCTTATTAAAGGGAGCGGAAGGTGCAAAAAAAGTAATCAATAAATTTAAAGAAACAGTAGCAGCGGTTAGATTTGATAAGGGGGAGATCGATATTGATACACCCGAAGATTATAACAGGCTGCTTAATGATATATCATGATAAAGGACTCTTTTGACCGTATACATAATTACCTGAGGATATCCCTTACGGATAACTGCAATTTGCGGTGTTTTTACTGTATGCCAGAAGAGGACTACGAATTTACACAGGCTTCAAAATTAATGCAGGCAGGGGAAATAGAAGCGCTGGCAAAGCTATTTGTTGCAGAAGGGGTAGATAAAATCCGGCTTACCGGGGGCGAACCACTGGTGCGCAAGGATGCCGCAAAAATCATCTTATCACTGGCAAAATTACCAATAGACCTTTCTTTTACTACAAACGGGGCCCGGCTGCACGATTTTATTGATGTGCTTTTAGAGGCGAAAATAAGGAGTGTAAATATCAGCCTCGATACTTTAGATGCGGATAAATTCCATCTCATTACCAGGAGGGATATCTTTCATCAGGTAAAAGCTAATATTGATCTCCTGCTGCGCCATAATATTAAGGTGAAAATCAATGTGGTGGTGATGAAGGAGTTAAATGATATGGAGATTGCTGACTTTGTAGCGTGGACCAGACATGCGCCGATCGAGGTCCGGTTTATTGAGTTTATGCCGTTCGAAGGCAACCGCTGGAGTAGTAACAAGGTGGTTTCGCTGGAGGATATCCTGGAACAGGTAAATACAAGGTTTAATTATATCGCTTTGCCGGGCGGACTAAACGATACGGCAAAACATTATCAGGTAGCAGGGCATGAGGGCTCATTTGCAATTATCAGCACAATGAGTGCCCCTTTTTGTTCTACCTGTAACCGGATGCGGCTAACCGCAGATGGTAAGTTAAAAAACTGTCTGTTTTCAGTCGACGAAACCGACCTGCTCAGTCCTCTCAGGGCAGGAGCAGATGTTTTACCTTTGATCCATGAGTGCATCGGTAATAAGGCAAAAGCATTGGGCGGCCAATTTTCGGGTTTATTTGAAAATATTGAAGCGAACACTATCCATAACAGAAGCATGATTACCATTGGTGGTTAATGCATTGAAATTAATTCCATGATCTCTGTAAAAGAAGCAAAACAAATTATAGACCAGCATATTTTACCATTACCTGTAAAGGTATTGCCTTTGGCTATGGCCGCAGGTTATACTTTAGCTGAAGATGTTTACGCAAAGCTGGATATACCTGCCTTTGAGCAGTCTTCTATGGATGGTTATGCCATCCGGTTTGAAGACCGTGAAGAACCACTAATTATTCACGGTGAAATGCAGGCAGGAGCAACAGTTCATTCTACCCTGCTCCCTGGCCACGCCTCGCGTATTTTTACCGGTGCGCCACTTCCTTTAGGGGCGGATACGGTAGTAATGCAGGAAAAAGTGACAGTTAACGATAGCCAGCTGATCATCAATGATCCCAGCCTGATTATAGGCATTAACGTGCGTCATAAAGGTGCGGAAGCTGCGGCTGGTGCATTGGCAATTCCAAAAGGAAGTAAGCTTACACCCGCGGCCTTAGGTTTTCTCGCTGGTATCGGTGAAACAGAAGTTCCCGTATACAGAGCCCCGGCAGTAGCTATAATTGTTACGGGAAAAGAATTACAGCAGCCAGGACAGGAGCTTTCGTTCGGGCAAGTCTATGAATCTAATTCCTATTCCCTTACCGCCGCGCTGGAACAGGCACAGGTTAACAAAATTAATTTTTACAGTGCAGATGATGTGCTCGAAGAGCTTACTGCAACATTAAGGGAGGCTTTAGATAACAACGATCTGATACTGTTAACAGGCGGGGTAAGCGTGGGCGATTACGATTTTGTATTGCGTGCTGCACAAAATTGCGGTATTACCCAGCTCTTTCATAAAATAAAACAAAAACCGGGCAAGCCTTTATACTTCGGTAAAAAAGGAGGTAAAATCATATTTGGTTTACCAGGGAACCCTTCTTCGGTATTGAGCTGTTTTTACCAGTATGTACTACCCGCAATTGGAAAGATGGAAGGCCAGCCTTTTTCTGGTCTTAAAACTATAAATGCGCTGCTTACCCACGATTTCTATACTAAGACAGCTGGTTTAACACACTTCCTGAAAGCGCATTTTGATGACGGAAAAGTTACTCCGCTCAATGCCCAGGAGTCCTTTAGAATGAGTTCATTTGCACAAGCAAACTGTATGGTAGAATTAGCGGAGGAACAAACCGTTTATACTGCTGGTACAAGCGTTAAAGTTTATCTTATTCCCGAATAAATAAATTTTTTATCAACCCATCATGATACAAGTTCATGATAGCTTCATAACCAATAAATAACAATACACACTCATGAAGATAGATATCTTATTGTTTGGGCGGCTCACAGAGATAGTGGGGTGCAACCGCATTCAGCTCGAAAATGTGCCCGATACCGATGCAGTGAGCAGCTGTTTAGCAGCACAATACCCGGAACTCAAACAAATGAAGTATAAAATTGCTGTAGACCAGACTGTTATTCATCACAATAAAATATTAACAGACGGTATGACCGTTGCGGTAATGCCGCCTTTTTCAGGGGGATAAAATGGCTATTAAAAACGAAGCCCGCTACCAGCGGCAAATACGCTTAAAAGATTTCGGTCGCTCTGGTCAGCAAAAACTAGCCAAGGCAAAAGTATTGGTGATCGGTGCCGGCGGATTAGGTTGTCCCGCACTGCTGTATCTTGCAGCTGCCGGTATCGGAACACTGGGCATTATAGACCACGACATAGTAGAGTTAAGCAATCTTCACCGCCAAACCTTATATACTGTAAGCGATATCGGAAGATTAAAAGCCGATTGTGCCGCAGAAAAACTGGCCCAGCTAAACCCCGATATCAATATTATTCCCTACCCGCTGCAATTGGGCACCCAGAATGCCGCCCTGCTGATCAGTAAATATGATCTGGTGATCGATGGATCAGATAATTTTCCTACCCGCTATATGGTTAACGATGCTTGCGTATTGTTAAATATTCCGCTGATCTATGGCGCATTGTCAGAAAATGAAGGCCAGGTAAGCGTATTTAATGTGCCGGATGAGTATGGAACGAAAGTAAATTACCGCGATGTATTTCCGAATCCGCCGCAAGAAGGAGAGGTGTTAAACTGTGCAGAAGCGGGAATACTTGGTTTTCTGCCTGGTATCATAGGTACAATGCAAGCTGGAGAGGCAATTAAACTGCTTTCAGGGATCGGTGAACCGCTGGTTAACAAAATGATGATCTACAGTGGTTATACCAACCAGTCCTATCAGGTGAAACTGATTCCGGCAGACGATGCAGACCAGACTTCGCCAGCAGATCTTGATGCATTCCTGCATATGGATTACAAATGGTTTTGCGGCATTAAAGGTACAACCGGAGCGGTGCAGGAACTGGATGCACAGGAATTCAGGAAGCTGGCAAAAGATAGTGCCTATTCCGTTCTTGATGTGCGGGAACCGGGAGAATCACCGGAAGCTGTTGGTTTTCCATTTAGAAAGGTTCCGCTATCTGCCATCAGGCGCCAAATTCCTGCTCTTGATGAACAAAAAATTATCTTATTTTGCCAGTCGGGCGTAAGAAGTATTATTGCCGGAGAAATACTGCTCGATGCCTATCCCGGTAAAGAGTTTTACAGCTTGAAAGGCGGTATCTTAAGGTTATCATAAACACAGGCTTTATCACCCGCTAAACAGGCAGAGGCAAAGGATTAACGGAAAAAATACTGCTGACAAAACAATAACACTACTGAAATATTATTTTCTGATGAAGGAGAAAAAACTTAAAAATATATTTACAAACGGTGCTATCTCCCCGCAATTCATTGCAGAGAGTATCCAGAAGCACCAGAGTAACACAGCGATCGGCGGGCACAGTATTTTCCTTGGTCAGATACGTGCCGACCAGATCGGCGACCAGCAGGTTATTGGTATCAATTATACCGCTTACGAAGAAATGGCACTCGAAAAAATGTATGAAATCAGGGAAGCTATTTTTGCTAAATACCCTGTCATCTGCATGCACGTACACCATAGCCTCGGCTTAGTTGGTGCCGGAGAGGTCTGCCTGTTTGTATTTACCTCCTCTGCACACCGTAAGGCAGCAATGGATGCCTGCGATGAACTGGTAGAACGCATCAAAGCAGAGCTGCCGATCTGGGGCAAAGAGATCTTAACAAATGAATCCCACCAATGGAAAGAGAATAAATAATGGTCAACATCACACATAAATCAAATACGCTCAGAAAAGCGGTAGCTATTGCTCAGGTTAAAGTATCCCTGCAGGAAACTATTGACGCCATAGTAAATAAAAAAGTGCCTAAAGGCGATGTTTTTGAGTTTTCGAGGGCTGCCGGGTTATTCGCAGTAAAAAAAACCAGTGATGTGATACCGGATTGCCATCCTTTACCAGTAGAATATACAGCCATTACACATGAGATCGATGGACTGCATATTGTTATAAAGGTAGAGGTACATACAATATATAAAACGGGTGTGGAAGTAGAGGCGATGCATGGCGCTGCGGTAACAGCGCTTACGTTATATGATATGCTAAAGCCGATTGATAAAGGCATTGAGATACAGAATATTCACCTGGAACATAAATCAGGAGGGAAGAGCCAGTATAAAAAACCAGAAGAAGGCAGTTTAAGATGCGCTGTGGTTGTTTGCTCCGACAGTATCGCTGCGGGAGAAAAACAAGATCTTTCCGGTAAAGCTATTATTGGGAAACTGGAGCAGTACAAGTTGGAAACCAACCATTATGACATTATAACGGATGATTTTGAAAAGATCCAGCAAAAGGCCCTGACGCTGGTCGCGGAAAATTATGACCTGCTGATCTTTACAGGTGGTACAGGATTATCTCCAAGAGATGTAACTCCGGATGCCATCCAGCCGCTGATCGACAGAGAAATACCAGGTATAATGGAAAACGTAAGGAAGTATGGTCAGGAACGCATGCCTTACGCGATGCTTTCAAGGGGCGTATCGGGTTTTATCAGGAACACACTCGTAATTACCTTACCTGGATCTGTTAAAGGTGTAGAAGAAGGCATGGATGCTTTGTTCCCCGCAATCTTACATGTGTTCAAGGTGCAGGATGGCGGGAGGCACGATTAAGTAAACATTTTATAATTAATAATATTAGGGGCCCGGGCAATTGCGAATGGGCCTTTTTTTTGTGATGTTGAGTCGGCAGTGAATGGTAAGCCTGATCGATATTAGTAATTTAAAGTGCTTTATGGTTTATTAAAATTACACTTAAGTTTATGTAAATTATCTGAAATATCCGTTTAGCAGGCATTTGTTTTATTTTAAATTTCTAATTTAGAAATACTGAAACTTAAAATAATAAACCTATAGGTTGATATATGGAAATAATTACTATATTTGAGGGCAGGCTTTATGCGGCTAAATTTTTAGATAATCCAGATGAATTTGAGAAGGCTTTTGATTCATGGTCTGATATAGAGTATTTGTTAAGATTTTTTGAAGAACATCAGGAAGATTTGGAGGCAGGGTTTTATAATAAAATAACTGTTTATGAAGCAGCACAGGCAACTTTACATGAAGCGGCCCTTTTTGAAAATGAAATATTAATTGCATGTCAAAAAAACCAGCTGGATCAGTTGTTCAGGAATTTGCATCATAAACTTTTTTTTCGGCTTCAGATCCCTAAGAAAAAAGCATACGGAACAGAGGTTCACAGTTGGTTAAGAATTTATGCGCTACAAATTGAAGATGTATATATTATAACAGGTAGCTCCATTAAACTGACCAAAACAATGCAGGAAAGAATGCATACAAAACAAGAATTAGCGAAGCTTGCGATTTGTTCAGATTATTTTAAATCTGAATCAATTAACAGTAAAGAAGCCCTTTTGGAAATCGTAATTTAAGTAATTATGGCGGTAGAAACATTCAAAGAAAAAATAAGTAAGCTTGCCTCTGAGAAAAAATCGGGGTGGGAAGAAAAAGCGAAATGGCGTAAAGCCAACAGACACTGGCTTTTGAAGTCTGGCGCCATAGCGCTAAGAATTCTGGGAGCTTTGAAGGAAAAGGAGCTATCTCAGATAGAGCTTGCCAGATTATTATTTATTTCTCCTCAGCAGGTAAATAAAATTGTGAAGGGTCAGGAAAACCTTACTTTAACAACTATTTGCAAAATTGAACAGGTTTTGGGTATTGAACTCATAAATGTAGAAACCTTTGCAGCTGTAAAAGACGGGAAGAAAAATATTGTTAAGCATTCACCAGAATAAAGCGTAAAAGAGGGTTGATGAATTGGTCTCATCAACCCTCTTTTGTTTTACTAAGTTCTCCCCATACTTTAACGGCCCGGTTAATTTACATCAACGGGCCGTAGGTATAGAAATGAGATTCTTTAATAGCAGGTTACTCGTATCGCAATGCCTCGATCGGGTCTAATCCCGAAGCTTTTAACGCCGGGTAGTAACCGAAAAATATACCGGTTACCGCGCAGACTAAAAACGAAATGACAATAGATGATTCCGAAATTACTGTTGGCCAGTTCAGCATTGCTGGGATAATCAGCGCAGCTGATATGCCCAATATAACTCCGATCACACCGCCGGTAATACTGATCATTATCGCTTCGATCAGGAACTGAAGAAGAATATCAATTCCCCTTGCGCCGATAGACATCCTCAGCCCGATCTCACGCGTTCTTTCAGTAACGGAAACATACATGATGTTCATAATTCCAATCCCGCCAATTACTAGTGAGATACTAGCCACTGCGGTAAGCAATGCCGTCATCATGCTGCTGGTAGAATTTAACATCGTCATCAGCTCTGCCTGGGTCCTGATCTGGAAATCATCTTCCTGACCGTCTCTTAACCTGTGTGTGTCCCTTAAAACCGCAGTAGCTTCAGTAACCGCTTTATCAGAGGCCGCTTCCGTAGTTGCAGAGGCATAAATCTGGCTGAAATAAATAGACGAAAGCACCCTTTTCTGCACAGTCGAATACGGTGCGATAATAATATCATCCTGGTCCTGCCCGAAATTACTGGTGCCTTTTGGCGTAAGTACGCCAATCACCTGGAAAGGGATCTTTCCGAAACGGATAATCTTTCCAATCGGATCTTCTCCGTTAGGGAACAGGTTATCCACTACAGTTTTACCCAGTAAACATACTTTCGCAGACGATTTTACATCCTGTTCAGAAAAGATAATCCCGTCTTTTACGGACAGTTTACGGATATCCAGGTACTCCGGGCTCACCCCCTGGATACTTGTCGGCCAGTTAGATGCGCCACTGATGGCTTGCCCGCTGCTCGAAGCCAGTGGCGAAATCAAAGCGATATCCGGCGCGTTTTTCCCTAGTGCTTCCACGTCTTTAATGGTCAGGGTTTTAAAACTGCTCCCCTGTAACCTTGCGCCACCTGGTTCATTGCTGTAAGGCATGATCGTAATCATGTTAGAACCCATGCTCGATAAAGAGGCATTGATACTTTGTTTAGAGCCCTCCCCGATAGACATCATGGTTATTACAGAGGCTACCCCTATAATAATACCCAGCATGGTCAGCAATGCCCGCAACTTATTACGCTGCAAAGCTTTCATGGCTAAAAGTATCAGATTTAAAATCTTCATAATCTTTTTATTAATAATCGTCGCTTTCTGGCAGGGAAGCTAAAGCTTCTTTCGCAGAGCGTCGGTTTACATTTAAGGTGTCTTTTTGAACTTTACCGTCTCTAAGCATCACCGTTCTGCTGCTAAAACCTGCGATATCAGGTTCGTGGGTCACAAAAACAATGGTTTTACCGTTAGAGTTCAGTTCCTGCATCAGCGACATAATCTCGTAAGAGGTTCGTGTATCCAGGTTACCTGTGGCTTCATCGGCAAGTATCATCACAGGTTCGTTCACCAGGGCACGGGCGATTGCAACACGCTGTTGCTGACCGCCCGATAACTGGTTTGGTGTGTGATCAAATCTTCCGTCTAATTTCACAGCCTGTAAAGCTGCAATAGCACGTTCACGTCTTTCCTTTGTACCAATCAAAGGATTATATAATAATGGCAGCTCCACGTTTTCCAATGCCGATGTACGGGGCAACAGGTTGTAAGCCTGGAATACAAAACCAATTTTAGTGTTCCTTAATTTAGCCAGCTCATCTCTCGAAAGCTCTTTCACGTTCACATTGTCCAGCATATAGATTCCTTCTGTTGGTTTGTCCAGGCAACCCAGCATGTTCAGCAAGGTCGTTTTGCCAGATCCGCTGCTGCCCATAATGGTTACAAATTCTCCTGCATCAACTTCAAAGGAAACGCCTTTCAGTGCTTTCACGATTTCAGTACCCATCGTAAACTCACGTTTTACGTTCTGGATTTCTAGGATTTTTGCGCTCATCGTCTTTTAGGTCTTTGTGGCATGAAAGGGCTCGATGCTGCGGCCTGTGTTTCTTTGGTGGCCACTTCCGAACCGGTGGCTACTACGTCCTGTGCGGTTAAGCCTTCCAGTACCTGTACATGTGTATTGTCGTTTAATCCTGTTTTGATCTGTTTCTGCACCAGTTTTTTGCCTTCTACCAACCAGATATAGGTCGGCTCCAATTTTGTAGCAGTCTCTGCAGGTGCCGCCGAATCTGCGTTTGTTCCCGGACCACCGGCATTTTTAGCCGTACCTGCACCGCCCGCACCGCCTTTTTTACCGCGTTCTTTAAGCCCCTTGATAGGGATAATCTCGTATTCTTTGGCTAAGCTGGAATCCGGCATAAATTTTAATGCCTTTGCAGAAATCAGCAGGGCATCGTTTATTTCTTTGGTATAGATGATAATACTGGCCGTCATACCCGGTTTCAGTTTTTTATCATCGTTCGGTGCATCAATAAGTGTAGAGTAAGTTACTACGTTAGAAGAGATCGAAGGCTGAAGGCGCACTTCCTTTACCGACCCGTTAAAGGTATCGTCAATAAATGCATCTACGGTAAAGGTAGACCGTTGTCCTTTTACAACATTACCTATATCGGCCTCATCTACTTTAGCTTGCACCTGCATTTTGGTAATGTCTTTGGCAATCGTAAAGATAGTCGGTGTATTAAAACTTGCCGCTACCGTCTGCCCGATACTTACGCTTCTGCCCAATACAACCCCGTCGATAGGAGAGTAGATCTGCGTGAAGGACAGGTTCCTTTCTGCTGACCGTAACTGGGCTTTAGTGTTGTTTACGTTTGCTTTTGCTACCTGGAAGGTGTTTAGCGCCAGATCGTATTCTGCTTTACTGATAGACCCTGTTTCGTACAGCAACTGCTGGCGTTTATAGTTGGCTGCCTGGTAGGTCACGTTACTCTGCGCCTGGGCCAGGCTTGCTTTTGCCTGATCTACCGTGGCCTGGATCAGTGTTTTGTCCAGTTCGGCCAGTAACTGTCCTTTTTTTACGGTCGAGTTAAAATCAGCATACAGTGCAGAGATTGTTCCTGATACCTGCGTACCAATAATTACGGTATCCACTGGCTGCACAGTTCCGGTGGCGGTTACACTCGTAGAGATCGCGCCAATTTCTGCCTTTTCTGTAGTTAATACTACTGGCTGCTCTTTGTTCCGCATAAAGAAATACCATATAAGACCGAGTACGACTATTATGGAGATAATGATGATGATAATTTTTTTCGGCTTCATGATTTATAATTTAATGGGTATTCCAATGTAAAACTCATAGATTCTCGCGGCTAAGGCAGCGTTGTATTTCGCCTGGATGTAAGACTGCATCGCTTGTACATACAGGTTGCGCTGCTGATAAAATTCAACAATGTTCGCGGTCCCTATTTTTAATTCCTGGTTGGCGATACGGTAAACCTCTGTATTGTATTTCAACTGCTCTATAGCAGACACATATTGGTTTTGAGAGTTTTGGGCCGTAATATAGGCTTGCTCAGTAGTCAGCGATAAAGTGGTCTTCGTATTTTGAAGGGTATTTTCTGATTGCGCAATGGCGATTTTTGCCTTTGCTACGTTCGTTTTATTCTGCCTTTTCGTAAAGATCGGGATAGAGAGGGTAAGCCCTGCCTGCTGATAAAAGTTATTATCAAACTGGCGGAACGTATTATATGTAGGGTCGTTCGCAAAACTGGTTCCTATACCTGCGCCCAATGATAAAGTAGGTTTATAACCGGCCTGTGCTTTAGCCAGGGCAAGATCATTGATTTTCACACCCAGTTCTGCGTTTTTAATCTCCGGACGGTTTTGTAAAGCATATTGCTGTACCGCCGCCAGGTCCGGGATTTTCTCAGACGAGATTACTGTATCGGGCTTAACTACGTCAAAATTCCTCGCATCCGGCAATTGCAGTAATTGTTTCAGGGTAATTTTATCCTGTTTCTCGGCGTTCTCAGCTGCGGTCAGGTTGTACTGATCGCCTGCCAGCTGCGCTTCAAATTGGGCTACAACTTTTCTGGCTACAGAACCGGCTTGAAACTGGCGCCGGCTTTGTCCGAGTTGTGCGGCGGAGGTTTTAACGAGGTCCTGGTTATAAATGATACTTTCTTTATCTACCAGTATATTCAGGTAAGCCTGGGTAATCTGTAACGTGATATCATTTTCGCTTTCCAGTACGGTCAGGTTGGCCGATTGTATAGAAAGGTCTTTTTGTTTGATATCTGTTTTCAGGTAACCGCCCTGGTACAATGTCCATGACGAACTTAATCCGTAAGAGCCGGAAGTATTGATGGATGAAGTGCTCGTACCCGTATTCCTGTTATAATGGTTTGAGGAAAGTGACCCGGAACCATAAAGATCGGGCAGCAACGCTGCTTTTGCCAGCAGTTTATCCTGCTCGGCACTTTTTGTATCCAGGCGCAGGTTCTTCAGCTGGATATTATTGCTCTTCGCGTATTCGAGGCAGCTGGCCAGATCCCATACTGGCGGCATGGCTTTTACTGTAGTATCCTGACTAAACCCGTTGAGGGATGATAAGCCGATGGATAAACAGAGCAGGGTTCTAATGATGAATTTTGACATAAACTGCTATTAAAAATATTGTTAACTGGTCAAATCAACGCTTATTCGGGATATAAAAAAAACACAATCGACTGTGGTTAAGAAGATACCGACGAAGAGTTGGTTTCGGTCGACGGAATAATTTGGACTTGTCTTTACAGGTTGCCTACCTTGTACACCGTTATCATTCTATAATTCTGTACAGATGAATCCAGTTAAAAACCGTGCATATATTACCATCCTCCTCCACATCCTGGTATGGGTATTATTTGCATTCATACTTCTTTTTTATCACCCGTTATCATGGAATGTCGACTTGCCCTACCAGTTCTGGGTAAAGCAATGTTTTATTCTGATGATACTGGTTATCATTTTCTATCTGAACAGCGAAGTATTTGTGCCGCAGTTACTGCTCAAAAACAAGAACCTGGGTTTTATACTGGTGATACTGGCCATTTCTTTGCTGGCCGGGCCTATTGTAAAGTCGGTCGACAATGCGCTGCAGCTTTCTGAACTGATGACTAAAGCTTTTAATGAGGGCAGCGTCCCAAGGCCGCCGAAAAAGGCAGAACCGATTGATATTTTCCTGATGATGATGATCTTCCTCATTACAGGGATCAGTACCAGTGTTACCCTGATCCAGAAGTGGCAGTTAGATAAACAGCTGCGAGAAGCACTGGAAAAGGAAAAGATCGGCTCCGAGCTTTCGTTCCTGAAAGCACAGATCAACCCGCATTTCTTTTTCAATACACTGAACAATATATATGCGTTAACGCATGTGGACGTCGAGAATTCCCGTAATGCCTTACACAAGCTATCCAGGATGATGCGTTATCTCTTATATGATACGCAGGCAGGCATCACCCCTTTAAGTAAGGAAGTGTCTTTCATCGTAGATTATATAGAACTGATGAAATTGCGCCTCAATGAAACCACTCAGGTAACCTTTGAAGGTCCGATGATTAGCCGTGATATGCAGATTGCCCCGATGCTTTTCCTGCCTTATGTAGAAAATGCATTTAAACACGGAGTCAGCACCCTGCAGCCATCAGTAATTTCTATAGTGCTTAGCATGGAAGATAAAGTGCTGGAGCTAACAGTCAAAAACACCATTTTCGACGAAAATGCCGAGATTGCTGATAGTTATGGTGGTATCGGGTTAACCAATACCAAACGCAGGCTCGACCTGCTCTATCCGGACAGGCATTCTTTCTCTGCCGTAAAAAATGAGGAAACCAACGAATTTATTGTTCATTTAACCTTAACACTTGATGATACTGAATTGCATAGCGGTAGATGATGAACCTTTAGCGCTTGGCCTGGTCTGCGCTTTTATCAAACAGACACCTTTTTTAAATCTAACAGGCAGTTTTTCCAGCGGGGTTAAGGCTATGGAGATGATCCATGAACAGCGAATCGACCTGATCTTTCTGGATATCCAGATGCCCGATCTTACCGGTATCCAGCTGGCACGCATATTAGAACGTCAGCCAGGCACCGCTCGTCCGAGGGTAATCTTTACCACTGCCTTTAATAACTTTGCGTTGGAAGGATATAAAGTGGATGCGCTTGACTATTTGCTGAAGCCTTTTAATTATGAAGAATTCCTGACCGCTGCAAACAAGGGCAGGGCATACGCAGAATTACTCAGAACGGCACAATCAGATAATGTGGTCCAGCCTCCGGAGCAGGATGGAGAGTATATCTTTTTGAAAGTAGAATATCAGTTGGTACGGGTGGCAATCAAAGATATTATTTACATTGAAGGGCTGAAAGATTATGTCAAGGTGTACCTGGAAAATAGTACAAAGCCTATATTAACCCTAACCAGCCTTAAGGCACTGGAAGCGAAGCTGCCAGCTAAACAGTTCATGCGGATCCACCGCTCCTATATTGTGGCGCTGGACAAGATCCAGTCTGTTACCAAAAACAGTGTGAATATCGGTGAACTGAGCGTTACCGTTGGTGAGCAGTACAAGGAGGGTTTCAGTGCATATCTGAGTAAATGGATGTAATTGCACATCGCAAAAACAGCACGAGCAACTAATAGATTCCAATCCGGTGGGTCCTCAGCATGTATTGTGAAGTTTTATTTTTCCCAGCAAGCTGAAAAGAGATAATATTCGAGGGTTGCTTTGGCATATGGCAGTCAATACAATTCGTTTTCACCATCGCATTAGCCAATGTAGTTTCAGTATGCTTAATTGTAGCATGGCAACTGATGCAGCGCTGCGAATAAGCGGTCAGGTTGCCGTTCAGATTCTCATGTGTTTTATGGCAAGAAGAACAATCCATTTCCTTACTATTCATATAACATTTGCTCTGCTGTAATAAGCTGGTCTGGTTGCCATGTACATCAGGCTCCTTTTTAGCTACCGTGCCCGAAGCTTTAAAATGATAATTTCTCAGGTCATCGCCCGGCTTAAAGCCGAACGTAGATTTTTGCACCTCCGTGTCAGTCCCGGAATGGCATACAGCACAGGCATCTACCTTTTGCTGCCTCATCAAAGTTTTGTACACCGTAACAAACTGTGCTGTTTTTACCTGCGGATTTTCCTGGTGGAATTCTACATGTTTGCCCGAAGGGCCATGGCAGCGTTCACAGTCAATCCCATAAATTAAAGATGTTTTTTTAAGTTCGTCCTTCACTTTGAGAGGCCCGTCTGGTACCTGCGTGGCATCGGCGTAGGAGCTATGGCATTCGAGGCAGCGTACACCAATAGGACGGTCAAAATAAGCCTGGCCGGCAGGAAAGCCCGGGCTGTTCGCCCAGCTTTTCACCGCACTGAAATAAGAAAGCGGCAGTTGCTTTAATTCGCTGCCCTCCCAGGAGCCATACGTATACGCATCCTTACCGGACCCTATCGCAATATCAAATCTCCGGGCAATGGTTTCTTCTCCATCATAGTAGGCTACCTGGTAGGTGCCCCCGTTCCGCTCTTCTACTAAGATTTTTAGATGGGCATCAAACTCGTAAGCTGACGAAACGGGCATGCCCGCACCAACTACCTTTTCGTCATCAATAGGATGGGAGGTCTGCTGATGCGGGTTCTGCAGGTAACTGTCTGCAATTGCCGCATGGCATTGCTTACAGCTTGCTGCCCCGGCAAAGGTTTGCGCTGTTGCCGGCGGTTTTTTCGCATCCATACATTGTGCAAAAATGACCACCATTACGACGATCACACTAAGAATAGACACTAAACGTATTTTACCTTTCAAAATGATTCCGATTATTCGCTAAATGTTGTTAGTCTGCTATTGTAAACTGGAGGCTGCTGAGGGTAAACTCACCACGATCTGCATAAATCCTGATCACCTGTATGCCTTTGGCCAGGATAACGTTTTTAAACGCAGTTTCCTTAAACTGTGCTGGTCCGCCGGTAACCGGTACCGCAACCGCTTTACCGATCTTCGTGCCGTTAACCGTAAGCGATACCATTCCGCCTTCTTCTGCTGCCGCAGTTGCCAGTTTAAGGTTGTACACTCCGCTCGCTGTTATGTCTACTGTATATTGCAGCCATTCGCCGGTTTCGATACTGTTCACATAATAAGCACCCGGAAGTTCTGGATCTTTGTTGATGTCTACACCATCATTCCGGTAAATACGCCCTTTATTTCCGGGCGTAGCTTTGCCGGTCACCACATGGTAATCCGCACTATCCTTATCACTATAAGCAGCACCACTGATCCCAAGGTCGTAATCTACCGCTTGTATGGTTGTGTTTTTAAGAATAACATGCTTTTTAAACGGCAAGGTTGCTGCGCTGAAAGGCTGGCGGATCATCGCGTCGATCACATCTTTATGAATAACAGTATTTTCGATAGTTGCTGCTGCGGCAAGTTCCATCAATCCCTTGTAAGCATCAGCTGCAGCCGGCTTTTCCCCTTTTCCATTCATATAATCGGCAATGGCATCGTAGCGGGGGTTCGACTTGATCTCGGCCGGGTTATTAAAGCCCAGTTTCTTGAGGGGCCACCACGACCAGCCAATGTTATTTTTCTCCAGTAATCGGATGGCATCAGTGAACCATACGTTCGAGTTTTCCCCGGTTTCACCCAGCCATGCTGGCATGTTGTACTGCTCACGCATTTTGAGGATATGGGCAACTGAAGCCTGGTCATTATAATTCCAGTATTTGTGGAAACTCAAAGCCATATTTTTGTCCCAGTTTGGTGTAATCCCATTATAATTATTTCCCCATCCGTTTCCTTCAATAATGATCATGTGCTTCTGGTCTACTGTGCGGATCACCTTAGTGATTTCAATCATCAGTTGCTGCAGCGGTGCATTTTTCTGCTCCTTTAACCCATTTTTATCTTCCGCGAGATTTTCAAATCCCCAGTTAGGTTCATTGATCAGATCGTACGCACCAATCCACGGTTCATTTTTATACCGCTCAGCCAGTTTTTTCCATAACGCAATAGTTTTTTGCTGGTTTGCTTCGCTATCCCACAGGGATGGTTTCGAAGGGTCGCGGTCGGCAATATTCAAATCATTGCCTTGTCCGCCAGGTGCGGCATGGAGGTCCAGGATCAAATACATTTCATTGGCTTTACACCAGGCAAGGAGGCTATCGGTCATTGCAAATCCTTTTTTCAGCCATGTGTTTTTCCCTGCTACAGGCTCTTTATCCACCGCCAATGTGTAAAGGTCATAGTGCATCGGCAACCGCACTGAGTTAAAACCCCATGCTTTTAAAGAATCAATATCCGCTTTGCGGGTGTGGTTGGCCAGCCATTGATCGTAAAACTCTTTGGCCTGCTTCGCACTGGTCAGCTCCGTAATGCGTTCCCTGATCCGGTACTGCTGTGCTTCCTTATTGATTTTCAGCATATACCCCTCTTGCAGCATCCAGCCGCCGAGCCCTATCCCGCGAAGGAGTACGTTGTCGCCTTTTTCATTCACAATCCGCTGTCCTTCCGCATGTAGAAATCCCTGGGCGGTAACGGTCGGCAAAATACTTCCGGTAAGTAGCCCCAGCAGCAGTACTGGTTTTTTCAAGTTTAGTTTCATCTGGTATTTTTTAAAAGCAGAAAGGCGAATGTAAACACTCGCCTCCTGATAATTAAAATTCAACAACAATTAATTACTATATGCTTCTGCTTGACTATAAACTTCCGCCGTATTCTTTGCTCTGTTTGATCTGGGTATTATCCAGCTCTAAAAGCGGAACAGGCAATATTTCATTTTTACCAGCAATAAAACCTTTAAAACCAAGTACCTGAGCGGCAGTACCCCATCTTACAAGGTCAAACCATCTTTGTCCTTCAAAAGCAAGTTCTAAATGGCGCTCAGTCATGATGTTCGCTAAAGTAGGGGCAACAGGGTGCTGTAACCCATCCGCATAAGCACGGTTTCTTACTGCTGTGATCAGCCCAGTTGCACGGGCGATATTACCGCCGCCAACAATAATCGCTTCCGCTTCCATCAGGTAAGTATCCGCAAGACGGATCTCATACATATTCTGAGGATAGTTTAATACAGGTTCTCCGCCACCAGTAGTACGGTCAGATACTCGGCCTGAAAACTTGGCCATAGCAAAACCCTGTCCCTGGTAAGATTCACCGTAATTGATATCACCAGCTTTTTTCAGACTATCTAAATTGATGATAGACGCTGCTTTACGCGGGTCATTTCTAAAGGCATCAAAAGCTTGTTTGGTAACAGTTAAGATTCCGTAACCAGAAATATAATCTGGTGCAGTTCTTCCTTGCAAGATCGTGTAATCTCTTGGTGCAACCATAATATTTAACAGGTTACCTTCCGTACAGGTCATACAGTCCCATGTTCCGTTAGATTTGCTGGTATGCGCAATCTCCAGGATAGATTCAGAGTTAAATTTATTTGACGCTTTCCATAAAGATGCGAAATCTGCAACCAGCTGGTAACCGTAGGTTCCATTGGCCTGTCCCGGTGTTCCGTTTACCAGGGCAAGTTCTGCAGCAGCTTCTGTATATTTTTTCTCAAATAAATACACTTTGCCTAGTAACGCATGTGCGATACCTTTAGTCATTCTTCCCGCTTCAGTTTTTAAATCAACTTTATCCGGAAGGTTGCTTTCAGCAATTGCTTCTTTCAGGTCTTTCTCAATTTGAGCGTAAACCAATGCCGGTGCTACCTGAGGAATGCTGTATGCTTGCTCAATATCCACAGGCGCTGTCATCAATGGTACGTTTTTGAACCAGCGTACCAGGTCAAAATAGTAGTAAGCCCTTAAAACTTTAGCTTCAGCTACATATCTTGCTTTCACTGTTTCAGACATCGTAACGCCTGTTAGTTTAGCAAGCAATATATTTGTTCTGAACACACCCTGGAAACCAGAACTCCACAGATCTTCCTGCGGGCCCCTTGCCGCGTCTAACGAATAGTTAGAGAAAGGCTGTAATGCAGGCACATCACTGGAACCCCCGCCACCTGCGTAGTTATCGTCAGAACCGGCATCCGAAGCAGATACTTTAGTTACATAGTTACCCGATTGGTAACCCAATATGTCATAAGCAGCAACGAGTCCGTTAAAAGCTTCTGTCTGATCCTTGTAATAGTTAGATTCTGTAAATACACCTCTGGGGTCTACTTCTACAAATTTCTTACAAGAGTTAAGCAATGGCAATACAACTGTGATCGCTACCGCAAATTTGATATATTTTTTCATTCGTATATTCTAATTAAAATCCAACTGATAAACCTAGCATGAATGATCTTGCCTGAGGATAAATACCACGGTCAATACTCATTACACCACCACCAATTTCAGGGTCATAACCTGTGTACTTAGTGATTGTGAAAAGGTTCTCGCTCATTACGTATACTCTTGCACGTGACATGCCGATTTTGCTGATGGTAGTTTTTGGAAGGTTGTAGCCTAACTGAACTACTTTCACCCTGAAATAATCACCTTTCTGCAGGTAGAAATCTGATGGGTTGCTAAAGTTACCGCTTGGGTCACCGTTTACAATTCTTGGGAAAGTATTAGTTGAACCCGGACCGGTCCAGCGTCCTAAAGCAGCAGTCTGGTAGTTGGCGTTACTAATATCCAAACGGCGTAAGCCCTGGAAGATCTCATTTCCGCCAACACCATTACCGAATACCATAAAGTCAAACGCTTTATAAGCCAGGTTGATGGTTAATCCATAAGTGTATTTAGGGGTCGGGTTACCGATAAAGGTACGATCGGCCTCACTGATTACACCATCTCCGTTTAAGTCTTCAAAACGGAAATCACCTGCTTTTGCATTTGGCTGAATTTTACCGTTCGAACCAGTATATGCATCAGCTTCTGCCTGAGTTTGAAAAATTCCGGCAGTTTTAAATCCGTAGAATGAGTTATAAGGCTGGCCGACTGCAGTACGTGTGATCGGGTAATTGCTCGACTGGAATGTTTCGCCACCGCCAAGATAAGAAATGCCTTTACCTAAATTGGTCACTTCATTTTTAAGGAACGAAATGTTACCGTTAGCGCTTAAGGTAAAATCACCCATCTGCTTGCGGTACCCCAGTTCAATTTCCAGACCTGTATTTTTCATGTCTGCAACGTTGGCAGCAGGACTTGATACAGCACCCAGGTAGTTAGGAATTCTTGGATTTTGCAGAATGTCTTTTGTGAACTTCCTGTAAACCTCCATAGTCAGTGTCCAGTCGTTCATAATTTTCGCGTCAAAACCAATGTTCGTAGATCTTGTCTCTTCCCATTTCAGGTTATTATTTGCGAACGGAGCATTAGGGCTGTAACCAACAAGGTAATTGCCTTCATTTCCAAAAGGATAACTACGGCCTGAACCTACTACAGATACATAACCAAAATCATCAATATTATCGTTACCAACAACTCCGTAACCAGCTCTTACTTTTAAGAAGTTCAGCCATTTACTGTCTTTTAAGAAATCTTCACTGGAAACTACCCATCCACCGGATACTGAAGGGAAGTAACCGAATTTATAGTTTGCACCAAATCTTGAAGATCCGTCACGACGAATTACTGCTTCAAAAAGATATTTCTCATCAAAGTTATAATTCAAACGTGCAAATAACGACGCCAGTTTGTGCAGCTGACCTTCAGATCCGCTTGCCGTTCTCAAGTCGTTAGATACGTTAAAGTTCAGAGAGGCCTGGTCAAATGTATTAGCCGGGATATTAAAATACGTAACGTTGGTATTTCTGTTGTTGTTATCTACATAGATACCCTGTCCCAATAAAGCACTGAAACTATGTTTATTAATCGTTTTACTATAAGCAACAGTATTCTCCAGGTTGTAATTTACCTGGCGGTTTTGCTGGCGGTTAAAGTTATTCTGACCAGTGATCGATGATGCGTTCAGGTAAGAAACAGGCGTAAACGCCTCTGTACCGTAATAAGAAATTTTAGTACCTAAAGTAGATCTGAATGTTAAACCTTCCATCGGTTTTAATTCTGCAAATACATTACCTACAATATTATCACTCCAGGTATAGTTACCCAAACGTGTCTGAATGTAGGCTAAAGGGTTACTGATCTCCTGTGCAATACTTTGAGAGATACCATAAGGGTTTCCGTTTGCATCTCTGTAGATACCTTTGTTGGTATATGGAGCAGCATTTGCAACAGCAGGATCCGTGATAATCAATGGAGTAGTCGGGTCAAGGTTAATCGCCGAGCTCAACGGTCCGCCGAACTCACTGTTCGTATTACCTAAACCAGTTGATTTCTCATGAGAAAATCCTAAATTCTGGCCTAAGGTTAAAAATTTAGCCAGTTTATGTGTAGAGTTCAAACGGATGTTTACCCTTTTGTATTTAGAGATATCCGAAGCCACAATACCTTCCTGATCGATATAACCTACCGAAGAATAGAAGGTAGAGATATCATTACCGCCACTGATGCTAAATTCCTGGGATTGCCTTTTTGCACTGTTGTTAAAGATCGCATCCTGCCAGTCTGTTCCTTTGCCCAGCGCTGCAGGGTTTGCAAAAGGAAGTACCGGTGTAGTACCCGGGGCAGCTGCATTTGTAATGGCCTCATTTCTGATCATCGCATATTGCGAAGCATCTAACAGGTCAAGTTTTTTTGATGGTCTGGAAATACCGTAAAAACCGTTATAGTTAATCTGCAGTTTACCGGATTTACCTTTTTTAGTGGATACAAGAATTACACCCGCTGCAGCTCTTGCACCGTAAATTGCTTGTGAAGCCGCATCTTTCAGTACTTCGATAGATTCGATGTCAGACTGGTTGATGAAACCAACACCGCCGTTATCTACTACTACACCGTCTACTACCCATAATGGCTGGTTGTTATCACCGCCGCTTCTGTTAAATGTAGTGATACCGCGTACCCTTACTGACGATGCCGCACCCGGCTGACCGGAACTGCTGGCAATAGTTAAACCCGAAGTTCTTCCCTGTAAAGATTGTTCGATACGTGTAACAGGCTGGCTTTCCAGATCCGAAGCTTTTACGCTGGATATAGCACCAGTTACTACACTTTTCTTTTGAACACCGTAACCTACTACAACAACCTCGCTCAAGGCTCTGGCGTCTTCTCCTAAAGTTACATTAACTACACTGCCGGTAACAGGAACTGTTTTAGTTGCCATTCCGATCAGTTTAAAAACAAGCTTTCCGCCTGTTGGCGCATTGATGGTGAAATTACCGGCGTTATCCGTTAAGGTTGCGCGTGTGGTACCTTCTACTGTAATTGTAACACCAGGCAGCGGGCCCGAGCCGCTTTGGTCTGTTACTTTTCCTGTTACTTTAATGTCCTGTGCAAAAATAGCAGCGGGAAAAAAAAGCACACAAGACATTAAGAAAATAAGAGTAAATCTTCCTCTCATAAGGATGCAAATTGATAAGTAAATATTTGGTTAATTAATGGAAATGCTTGAACGAAAATGTTGGCTATTTACTCTCGTGAATCGGCTCATACAGTTTATATTTGGTTAGACAATGTTATTGTTATATTAACACTAACCCAAAGCTATAACTAAAATTAATTGCGTGTATGTAAAATGTTGATAATTGTTTATTATTTTATTAAGTTGTTGTAAAGCAGATAATTATTTTTCATTCTAGACTAGAAAAACTGTAATTTCCATTGGTTTTTGCAGTTTTTGCTGCTATTTGAAACAGATCTTATCTAATGTGTTAATAATACACTATGTTAAAATAGTATCAATCCTTGATTGTCCCTTAAAGAACCTTATTTGGCTATTTAAGTAGGTAAAACCTTTAAGCGTTAAAATAACATTTATTAATCTGTAAGGATAAAATCGTATTAGTGGGCTATAAAATGTGAAAAGCGCAATATGTTGCTTTTTTTATCGGATTTTTGATCAAAATATTCAATTTTTCGTCAGCTATATCGAACAAAACCAAGGGTGATTTTCTTAATAATACCATCCGGTGTTCGTTGATTTAACAGACATAAGTTATTTTAGCGGATCAAACCTGTTATCTATGTTAAAACTGATCCGAATTAGTGCAGTCTGTTACCTCTTTTTCGCTGTATCCTGCTCCTCTGTTTATATACCTAATGTACCTAACACACCGATGCTGAGTGCAAAAGGAGAATTCAGCGGTGGTGCGCATATTTCCCTGAAAGGAAACGGGAATTTTAACGGGGCTTATGCGCTGACCAATCATCTTGGTGTGCTCTTGAGCGGCGCTTATATGAATAATGAGAAGATGCGGAAAGACTTTAACCACAAACTCGTAGAAGTTGGCGGAGGGTATTTTAATACTTTTGGGCCTGATCATAACAGGATCCTGGAAATTTATGCGGGTATAGGTACAGGAAGCACGAACCGCAGCTACCGGGATTATGATGGCGAGACCTTGCTCCGCACTGAACTGCAAGTAGTGGATTACAGCAAAACGTTTCTGCAGGTCAACTATAGTTCTAAGAAAAAGAACAATTTCCACCTTTTCGGGAACAACTACCCGCTAAACTACGGCACCGCTCTACGGATCAGCCATGTCAGCATGGATAGCTTTTTTATCAACGGAATGGCTACACCAAAAGAGGATAATATTTACCTGGAGCCCATATTTTTTACGCGTATGCGGTTAAGTGATGCCGTTCAGCTCCAATATACCTCCAGTGGTAATTTCGGATTAAAGAACCGGAAATATATGACTGCCGGAAATTCTATCTTCAGTGTAGGCGCGGTGATCAATGTAGGAGGGAAGAAGAAAAAATAAACCGGCCCCTGCCTGTTGCATATAACCGGATAGTAAATCAAGCCGGGTTTTGTATTAAACAAACAGCCTGGTGCCCGAGAAATTTTCCCTGAACTCTTTCGGCGTACAGTGCTTTTTACTTTTAAACACCCGGTTAAAGTTCGAGATATTGTTAAATCCGCAGTTCACCGCGATTTCGGCAACAGCGTCTGCGTCTTCAATCAGCATTCGCGAAGCATGGCCAATCCGGATTTCATTAATGGTGTCTACAAATGTGTTCCCCGTGCGTTTTTTTATAAAGCGGCTAAAGGACACTTCGGTCATGCTCACTAATTTACTAAGATCTTTAAGTGTAATGTTTTTCTGGAAATTAAGGTTCATAAACTCCAGGACTTTATCAATACGGCGGCTATTGTGATAAAGGATCTGGTTATTGTTGAGTTCTTTCTTTGATAAGATACGGGTGCCTTCTACAGCAGACAATGCGTGCAGGATACTCATCAACTCTATAATCGCATCAAAACCCTGTTTCTCATTTAATACAAACAATCTTTTAGCTATAGTATGTGCGATACCTGCAGGAAATAACAAGCCGCGTGCGGCCTGCTCCAGCATTGTCCTTATTGAGCCTAGCAGATTTTTCTTTAAGAACTTATCTTCAAATAAGTCTTTATTCCACTGTACTGTCAGCTCAGTGATCGCTTCGGTTTTACATTCGTGGTTTACCCATACATGTGATAAGTTGGGGCCAACAAGTACCAGTTCGATCTCATCAATCACCTCTTCATGGTCGCCAATTATTCTTTTTGCCCCGGGCGCATTGATAATCAATGTCAGCTCAAACGCTTCATGAAAATGTAAAGGCAGGTTAAATGACTTCTTCGTTCGCGAGAATATAGCGAAGCAGTCGTTCTGAGTCAGCGGTGTGATCTCTTTGATAATCTTGTTCATACTTGGTTAGCTTGCAGAACCGTTAAAAGGTTTTACTTTGCTAATATAATAAACAAGGCGACTATCTCAGGTATAATCAAAAATGAATAACAAGAAAAAATTAAATAAGGAAACCGTTTAATGCTGTACCGTTTTTAGTACGTTATAACTTAGTAGGTCCTGATCGCCTTCCCGATGATGGCTGTAGTTTGTGCATTTAACAAACTGCTGCTAAATACATTATGTAAATACTGCCACCTTGAGTCGTTATTTTGCATTAAATACCCTAAGGTTGTATTTTCATAGGCCACTTTAAACACACCTGATCCTTTTTTTTGAACATGTATGGGTACAAGCCATCCATTTAAATTTACTTGAATATCAAATTCTGCTCTCATACTTACTGATACTCAAAAGCCTTGCCATTAAAATTCAAACTCCTGTAAATCAATATAAATGTTACTGCTATGAGTTGTGTGATGTCAGCCGTTCGGCGAAACGCCATTCTCTTATCAGCGGAGCTGGGCCACTAAAGCTTCCAGTTTCTCTTTTAATAACAGTGGAGAAAAGGGCTTCAATAAGTAATCATCAAGATAAGTGAAATTGAACGATTGCTGTATATCTATGTCGCTGGAGGCGGTTAAGGCAATAATTTTTATTTTACTGATCTTTGCGTCCTGTAATTCCCTGATCTGTTTGGAGGCTTCAAAGCCATCCATTACCGGCATATGGATATCCATTAATACCACGTCATATTCTCCTGTCTGGACCATATCCAGGGCTTCCTGACCGTTTTTAGATAGCGAATAGTTACAGTTCCACTGGTCTAATATCTTTTTCAGCAGCATAATATTGATAATATTATCTTCGGCGATCAGGATGTTCAGGTTGCTGAGGTCGGTAATAGTCTCCCTTTCTGCATTTTTTTTCTCGATTGGCTGCGGGGGTGCCGACAATTCATAGTCAATTTCAAAGAAGAAGATGGAGCCCTCATTTTCTTCACTTACCAAATGAAGCGTGCTGCTGTGAAGGTCAATCAGTTTTTTAACAATGGCCAGTCCCAGGCCTGTTCCGCCATAACGCTGGGTAATATTGTTATTTGCCTGTAGAAAAGGCTCAAAGATAATCACCTGCTTATTTTTAGGGATACCAATACCCGTATCTTTTACCGAGAAACGTAATGTAACCTGGTTCTCCGAATTTTGCTGTTTGCCAATATTGATCGCTACCAGGCCACCGTTATCTGTAAACTTTACCGCATTAGAGATCAGATTGTTCAATATCTGTGTAAGGCGGGTCTGGTCGCCATTGATATACAGCTCGGTATCAGTAAAATCAGTGACCAGCCTCAGGTCGATCCCTTTTTGGTCAGCCTTAGCGCTAAAAGAAGTATAAATATTGTTCAGCAGGTGGTTCAGGTTAAAAGCGGCTTTATTGAGTACCACCTTATCCGCATTCATCTTGCTGAAATCAAGTGTGTCATTGATCAGTGCCAGTAGGTTCTCCGCAGAAAATCGCAGAATCGCCAGGTTTTCTTCCTGATCTTTTCTCGGGTTTTCAATGCTCAGTACATTGATCATTCCGATAACCGCATGTAAAGGTGTGCGCAGTTCATGTGACATCGAAGAGAGGAAGTCTGCTCTTAGCCGTGTAGCTTCCTGTGCTTGTTTTAAGGCCGACTTTAACTGGGCGTTCAATTCCTGTTCTGCGGTCTGGCTCTGATAAAATGATTTGAAAAACTCATAGTGCATGATAATGAGAATACCGAAGTTCACAATCAGGGCCAGCATAAACGGATTGCTGTTCAGCTGGGCTTCGGTAATGTGCACTTTCCCTCCCTGCAGGCGGGTTAACATCAGTCGTACTAACATAGGCAGTACAGTAATCAGCGAGTAAAATATGCCCCAGTTTTTTCCGAGCACATAAAAGCTGGCCGAAATAATGATTAAAGCAACTTGAAAAGTGACCAGATTGATCCCGAACTGATAAATTAATAAGTTTGACCATATCAAAGTACACAGTGCCATTAGCATAAGATGGCCTGCCTGATACCATTTTCCCTTTTCAATTAGTACATACAGAGATCCGCAGAGGGCTAAAAACAAAAACAGTAACCTGATGATCGTTGCCACAGGCGCTTTTATTACAGAGCTGAGCAAAACTACAATTGTCAGCCCAATCAACAAGAGCAGCCCAAAAGTCAATATTCTAATTCTGGACTGCATCAGCGGTATCTGTTTGTCTTTCAGTAAATTAGTATATTTATCTTTGTACGTTAGAAAAAAATTCATGAATGAAGCGGAATTATAGTTTGAATATATAGTTATTATTGATGATCTCATGTTCCACCATCAATATATATTAATGAGATGGATAAATATACAGGTGCGTTAGGAAGATGCTTTATTTTGAATAGAATGCAAATATGCCGGTTAGATTGTGCTATCCCAACTTTTAAAAGGATTTCTATCATCCTGAAATTCTGTAATAACTAAACCTGGGCAAGCATTCTCTTTGTAGGTAATTCGCTTTTTGATATTTTTAGACATGATGTTTGCTGATGAATAGTAATTGATCTTTTACTCAAATTGTAAATCATTGACTGTTAGAGCTACTCCATTAAGGTGTATTTGGTAAATGACTATAATAAAATAGATTTATTAGTGTTAATATTACACAGTGCAGCTAAATCAATTTAGTGGAATATTTAATTGTATTTTCTGATTGGAAATAATTTTCCACTCGTTATACGCCTATTTCTTTGCGGTTTATCACTAATCTGTTAGTTGAAAATATTATCTTTACCGGGCATAGTTACGGTTAACCATTGTAATGAATAAAAGACCTAAAATTCTGTATCTTCAATATTCTCCGCAGTTCAGCGGGCAATTGTTTGATATTATAAACGAACTGGCAGATAATTACGAAATTCTAACGGTTCATTCGCGGGAAGACTATGTTTATAGTCTTTATGAATTTAAACCTGATCTCGTATTAGCAGAAGATGGTGTACCTGCTATCAGCAGTGCAGGTGCGCTCCGTCTGGTAAACGGGCTGTATCCCGATATTCCCTTTATTCTGCTTACCTCAAGCAAAAATGAAGACGAATCACTCAATTTATTAAAGGAAGGTGCCGCCGACTATATTGTAGTAGAAAAGCCTCAGCGGTTGCCATTTGTGCTTTCTCATCAGCTGGGTAAACTACTTGCCGTAAGAAAAATGCAGCAGGCCCTTGCCGAGAAGTCCCGCCTCTATGAACAAAATCTTGCGGGTGTATTTTGTACAGACATTGAAGGGGTTATCCGTTCCTGTAACCTGGCCTTCGCTCATATTCTGGGCTATGAATTATCAGAAGAACTGATCGGGAGAAATATCCATCAGATGTATCTGTCCGATAGCGACCGCGAAAGTATGATGAACCAACTGCTGGAAGAAGGCAGGGTCCGTAATTTTGAAAGTACGTTAGTATGCAAGGATGGACGGCAAGTGCAATTGCTGATCAATTCTTATTTGTTATATGATACGCTGCTTGGAGAAGAAATATGCGAAGGTGTGATTATTGATTATTCAGATACTGCTCAGATCTTGCTTAATCTCGACCGTAGTAATGCCCAATTGCTCAAAAGGAATAGAAACCTGGAACAATTCAGTTACGTTGTTTCCCATAACCTGCGTGCACCTTTAACAAATGTAATCGGTATTACCGAACTGCTTCAAGGTGAAAATAATCCTGAACAGCTCAGCCAGCTTGTTCGCAACCTGCATACCTCTATCAAAACAATGGATACGATCATTAAAGATATTAGCCAGACGTTACAGGTTAAGAATCAATTGGTAAAAGACAGAGAGGTGGTGGATTTTAAACAGTTGATGGATGAGATCATCTCAAGTATCAATAATTTGGTGGTAGAACAGGATGTACAGGTTAATTTTGAATTCAACGTCAAATCCCTATTAACGGTTCGCGGATATTTATACAGCGTTTTTTATAACATTATACTCAATAGTATCAAGTACCGCAGGGCAGAAGAAGCGCCGGTTATCAATATAAAGACCGTAGCTATAGACAGGCATGTACATCTGGTTTTTGAAGATAATGGCAAAGGTATCGATATGGAAAGACACGGTAAAAAGCTGTTCGGACTATATCAGCGTTTTGATACCGGCACTGATGGCAAGGGAATGGGGTTATTTATGGTCAAAACACAAATTGAAGATCTATCAGGTAGCATTGCTGTAGAAAGTGAATTAGGGAAAGGCACTAAGATTTCTATTGATTTACCGCTCAGTTAAGGCTCATAAATATCTTTTATTTCATCCGTCACATTACTTTCAGCATGGTTAACGATCTGACGAATTTTATCATCAAGTTCAAGAACAGCACGTTCCATCATCATCATATCTTCCTTGGTGGTACTGTAATCGTCACTTTTAAATAAATTCATCAGCCCCATGATAGAGGAAACGGGGCGGCGGATTTCATGCGCCTGTATATAAGCGATAGCTTTTAAAGAGGCATCTTTTGCATGCGATTCTTCTTGCTGGAATTTTACTGCGGAGATATTTATCGCATTGTAAGAAACACCAATAATTTCCCCGTCAGGATCAAATGCCGGAACATAGTCATAATTCCACCAGATCTTTTTATTATCCCGGATCATAGCGCTTTCATTGATAATATGTTTCCCCGATAATGCCTCCATAAAATTGATCAGGAACTCCGGCATAAAAAGACCGTCGATATATTCATTCACATCATTCCCGATATGCATCTCTACACCCAGGGTATCCCTGATGATATCAGCAAGGGTTTTGTTAAAAGCAAGCACTTTCAAGTCACGGCTCACCAGCAGGTGGCAGGATACGGAGCTTTCAAAAAAGGAGCTCAGTTTAATTTCCGACTTTTTAGCTTCAAGGTATTGTTCTTTTAACAATCCCATACTCAGGTCGAAGTCCAGTATATGTACTACCTGCCGGGAAAGCACCGAAAGCATTTTTTGCTGAATGTCTGAAAGCGTTTTCGGCTGGTGGTCTATTACACAGAGGGTGCCGATATTATAACCGTCCTGAGTTTTTAAAGAAGCGCCTGCATAAAATTGTACATTAAAATCAAGCCGGCCCGGATGATTTGCGAAACGGGCATCCAGGGCGGTATCAGGCACTACTAAAACATCATCCTGAAGAATGGTGTAATTACAAAATGAATACTGACGGCTGATTTGTTTCAGGTCGGATCCTACAGAAAACAAAATATGCTGGTTGTCTTCATCCATCAAAGTGACATAGGCAGATTCGGTGCCGCAAATTTCTGCTGCATAAATAGCAATCTCTGCCAGTTCCTCGGATCTGCTTACATTGAGCTGTAAAAACTTGTAGACCGCAGCAAGGCGTCCCGCTTCATCATGTGGCATTTGTAGTCTTTTGTCTTTGAATATAATACATTTACAATTAAATCTTTCCTTTTGTTATGGAATGCGCACATATAAATACCAATTTATCTTTGTACAAAATTATTTATTACTTCAATTTAATACTTATTAAAATTGTTCCTGGTTATTAAAAAACTGGCTTATAATTATATGTGTTATTAATTTTAAAACAAAATTAAAGATAGAAAGTTTTGGAGAGGTGTGATTCAGCTATGCCTGCAATATTTACTCTTTAACGATCATTCTGTTCGTTAAATACGATATAAATATCTTATTGGATTTGTATTTGCAGTTTATTGACAAATTTGTCAATCAGTTTCGGAGGAAGATCATTAATCGCTGCAGTGATTTTGCAATCGTATCAAACAAGTTCGTGGAGAAAATGGTAAGTGTTGCTACACTGGTGCGGGTTGCCGGGGAGGTGACAGGACTTTGAGCCGTCGTTGGAGTAGGGTTGCCGTGGGGTTGGTGTACCCACGGGGGTACACCAACCCCACGGCAACCCCTCGCCAAGAATAGGTCAAAAACGGTTCAATTCCCTACCAATAGGCACTAGTGTACGGTCAGTGTAATGCCTTATCCCGACTGCTATAAAGTTAGGCATATTACAGATTGTTGTTTCTACGGCAGCAAGGAGAAGCAGCATAGCTGCCCGGTAAAGCGGTGTTAAACAAACATTACAGCTGGTTATAAAAAATAAAAGATAAGAAATAAAATGCTGAATTTCTATGCATAAATGTTAATTTAGTGGCATCTAACGGTTTTTAGCACTACTAAATCTAAGACCTGGCGTAAATGGAGTTAAATGGAAAATCAGCTATAATCGTTACCGGACAGGACTTGCTCGATCTTATTGAGCAAAACAATTCGGGGGCGTTTACTGATTTTTATTCCTATCATTTTCAAAAGCTGATTCTCGTATCAGATAAGTATGTAAATGATATCTACGTTGCTGAAGAAATCGTTCAGGATGTATTTCTCAAAATCTGGGAGAACAAAGAATCTTTACTGTACGTAAATTCAATTGCCTCCTATCTGTATAAAAGCGTAGTGAATGCTTCCATTAATTATTTCAATCGTCAAAAAAATATACAGCGGCACCATGTAAGAATCGCGGCAGATACATTGGAGGAAGACATGGAAAACACGATGGCGGAAAATGAATTAATCGTTCTTTTATACAATGAAATTGAACTGCTTCCGGAAAAGTGTCAGAAAGTATTCAAATTAAGCCGTCTTCAGGGTTTAAAGTATAAACAAATTGCATTAGAACTAGGTATCTCAGAGAAAACTGTAGAAAACCATATGGGTAACGCATTGAAATTGCTAAGGATCCGGGTAATGCGTCATGTAGATCATGATAACGAAGAGAATAAGCTGAAGTATTTGTCGCTCATGACTATTTTTCTGTTCTAAATTGTGAAATAATACAATTTTCTGAAATAAATGTAAAATATCTGTCTTTTAGACTAGGGGTTTTTGTGACATCGTTTGTCATCCGCACATAAACCCAGACATTTGAAAGATACGGCTACTTTTCAGAATATTATTCTGAACCATTTTAATGCTCCCGAGGATAAAGCGCTCGAACAAAAAGTAAAAGAACTCAGGGAACAGTCGCCTGAACATGAAAAGTTTTTCCGGGACGTTCAAACGATCTGGAAAACTGCCCCGCTTACACAAAAATTAAGCACTGTAAACCCTAAGCTTTCCGTTAATCATTTTAAAGACCGCTTGCAGGCGCAGCTTCGTTATCAGCCGCGAAGGTTTAGCTGGTATCAATTTGCAGCCGCCGCTGTTTTGCTCATCATTGCCGGATTTTGGTTTTATCCGCGGCAGCCTGCCCAAGCTGAAGACCTGGTTAAAGAAACTAAACAGCAGATCGATTCAGTTTTCCTGAGTGACGGAACGAAAATCATTCTTTCTAAAAACTCCAAAATAAGCTACCCGAAAGTATTAGCCGGCAATCTGCGCCAGGTCAGCCTGCTTAATGGACAGGCATTTTTTAAAGTCCGCCGTGATACGTTACGTCCCTTCAGCATCCTCATCGGGAAATCGAAAGTCAGTGTATTAGGAACCTCGTTTAATATCAAGTATAGCAAATCAGCCATCAGCCTCGCTGTTAAAACAGGAAAGGTGATGTTCTCCCCCAATGCGGTCAGCTCCTCAGCAGTCCTGGTTGCTGGTCAGGCCCTTAAATATGACCTCCTGCAACAGCGTTTAGAATGGATCAACGCAGCAAACGCCAACTCCTGGGCTACAAAAGAACTCCATTTCGTAGACATGCCCCTGAAAGAAGTCTGTGAGCAACTGAGTGCCTATTATAACGTCACGATCAACGTAGAAGACCAGCAGCATATCGCCAAAAAATTCAATGCCAAATTTAAAGACAGCAGCCTCGAAGATATTTTCGCTGTGCTCAAACAAACCTATAAAATCAGGATAGATACCAATGCCAGCATGATCACAATAAAGAACCTATAAACCAACCTAAACCAATAACCAAAATTATGGAGAAAAACTACTCTCAGAAAATCAGGAGATTAAAGTATGGCGCCGGGGCTTTCCTGCTGTGTCTCATCCTGTGTAATTCAGTTGCCAAAGCAGAAATGCTGCCTGCAAATTTTAAGGCAGAGCGATTAGAGGTCTACCTGAAAAAAATTGAAACCGCTTACCGTGTAAGCTTCGTTTACGATGCGACGCAGATTAGTAAAGCTACTTATATTGAAGTGCCGCCTAAGCTGGTTTCCATCACAGAAGACCTGGAACCGCTAAAAGAAAAAGGGATCAACTACAATATCATCGGTAACCAGGTGATCCTGAAAAAAGCTCCTTTAAAAGCCGCTAACCAATTACTCGTGGTAACCGGGCATGTACGTACAAAAAAGGATAACGAATACCTGCCCGGTGCAAGTGTGCGGGAAAAGGGTGTTAAAAATGCGGTGTCTGCCGATGGAGACGGATATTATTCCATCAAAGTATTAGATAACGCTACACTCGTTTTCAGCTCTGTCGGTTATAAAACCGTAGAGATAGCCGTAAACGGAAAAACCAAAATCGATATTGCTCTCGAAGAGGATGCCGGTCAGCTCCAGGAGGTAAACATCATCTCTACCGGTTACCAGGAACTGAACAGGAAACTGTTTACCGGTGCGGCCAGCGTATTGAAAGCGTCAGATGTGAAACGTGACGGGATTACCGATGTCAGCCGCATGCTCGAAGGCCGTGTTGCCGGGGTATCTGTACAAAACGTTTCCGGAACCTTTGGTGCGGCCCCTAAAATCCGTGTCCGCGGTGCCACTTCTATTACTGGTGACAATAAACCATTATGGGTTGTGGACGGGATTATCCTCGAAGATGTAGTCAACATTTCCAACGAGCAGCTCTCTACCGGAGATCCATCCACACTGATCGGTTCTTCTGTAGCGGGACTAAACCCCGATGATATCGAAAGCTTTAACATCCTGAAAGATGCGGCGGCAACCGCGCAATACGGAGCAAGGGCAATGAACGGGGTAGTGATCATCACAACCAAAAAAGGTAAAAACACCAATGGTCAGCCCCGCGTATCCTATACAGGTAACTTCTCCAGTTACATGAAACCCTCGTACGACAGTTATGATATCCTGAACTCGGCCGACCAGATGAATGTATACCTGGAAATGCAGAACAAAGGCTGGTTAAACCATGCAACTACTTCGAGAAGTGAAAACGGAGGGGTATTCAGAAAGATGTTCAACGAAATGTATAAGTATGATGCAGCAACAGATTCTTATGCACTCAGAAACGATGCCGTAAGCCAGAAACAATACCTGCAGCGTTATGCCAATGCGAATACGGATTGGTTTGATGTTTTATTTAAGCAGTCGTTTATGCAGGAACATTCCGTGAGTGTAAGCTCAGGAACAGAGAAATCTAAAATTTATGCGTCTACGAGTTTCCTGCAGGATAATGGGTGGACTGTAGGTGATAATGTGAAACGTTTTACGGGAAACATCCGTGGTAATTTTGATATCAATGACAGGCTGAGCATTGAACTGCTTACACAGGGATCAATCCGTGATCAGCGTGCGCCAGGTACGCTCGGCAGGAATGGAAATCCTGTTTATGGCACCTACGACCGTGAGTTTGATATCAACCCTTTCAGTTATGCTTTAAATACCAGCCGTACTTTAACCCCTTATGATGAAAACGGTAACCGCGAGTTCTTCACGCAGAACTACGCACCGTTTAACATCCTGAATGAGTTAGATAATAATACCCTCGAACTGAACCTGATCGATTTAAAAGTACAGGCGGGTATCAAATACAAAATCACCAACAATTTAAAGTATTCATTTGATGGTGCTTACCGTTATGCAAAAACTACGCAGGAGCATAAGATTACCGCACAATCCAATATGGCGCAAGCCTACCGTGCCGGGATAAGCCCCGATGATGCAACGATCAGAAATGCGAACAGGTTTTTATACCGCAACCCCGATGATCCGAACGCGCTGCCAATTTCGGTATTGCCTTATGGCGGGTTCTACAATACAAACGACGATTTTATTAAAAACTACTATGTACGTAACAGTTTAGAATTTGATAAAACGATTCATGAAGATCACCTGGTTAACTTTTTCGCTACGCAGGAGCTGCGGTATATCGACCGTCAGAACAAAAAGTTTGATGGATATGGTTACCAGTATGATAAAGGAGGGGTACCGTTCATCGATCCCAATATTGTAAAACAGAATGTGGAAGGCGGCTTCAATTATTATAGTATGAACTATAACTATGAGCGTTACCTGAACTATTCATTAAGAGGGGCGTATTCCTATAAAGGGAAATACAGCTTTAATGCTACCGGCAGATATGATGGCTCAAACCTTTTAGGGGAGTCGCGCACTGCCAGATGGCTGCCTACATGGAATGTTTCCGGTGCATGGAATATCGATACGGAGAACTTTATGCAGAAAGAGGGGATCAAGAAAATCCTGAACCGTGCTACCTTCCGTGCAACATACGGATTGGTTGCAAGTATGGGAAGGGCCACGAATTCCAGCCTGGTAGTACAGAATATGGCTACAAGGAGACCGTATTTAAATGAAAAAGAGACTAAATTATATATTCAGAACCTGGAAAATTCGGAGCTGACTTTCGAGAAGCTGAACGAGCTGAACCTTGGTCTGGACCTGGGGATGTTCAACGACCGGTTATCACTTACCGTAGATGCTTACCAGCGGAAGAGTTTCGATCTGATCGGAGAGATCAGAACTTCCGGTATTGGTGGTGAAGCACTAAAACAAGCCAACTATGCCGATATGAAATCCAAGGGTATCGAAGCGGCCTTAGGGGGCGTGGTAGTTAAGGCTGGCGACTTCAACTGGAGAACTCAAGTGATTTTCGCTTACAACAAAACAAAAATTACCAAGTTAGAAAACCAGCCGCTCATCTTCGCGCTGATCAGTGCCGATGGTGGTGCTTTAGAAGGTTATGCGCAGCGCGGGTTGTTCTCGCTCGATTTCAAAGGGCTTGATCCTAAAATAGGCTATCCGTCATTCGTGAACGAAAAAGGGGAGACCAGTCCGGGGGTATACCTGCAGAGCGACGTGGTAAAATATCTGAAATATGAAGGCCCGGTAGATCCAACCTACACCGGTGGTTTCTCTAACAACTTCAAGTACAAAGATTTCACCTTATCTACGCTGATCACTTTTGCCGCAGGCAACAAAGTACGTTTAGACCCGGCTTTTAAAACCAGCTACACCGATCTTGATGCGATGCCAAGTGCATTTCTGAACAGGTGGGAGGTTCCGGGTGATGAGTTAAAAACTAATGTGCCATCTATCCTGGATGCATTGAACGCTTTGCCTTTTGGTGGTGTATACGCCTATAACAACTATAACTATTCTACCGAAAGAGTGGCCGATGGCGGATTTATCCGGATGAAGCAGATCATATTAAGTTACAATGTGCCAGTGCCTTTTTCTAAAAAACTGGGCTTCACCAATTCATCTTTAAGTTTAGTAGGCAACAACCTGTTTCTGATCTATTCAGACAAAAAACTAAAAGGACAGGATCCTGAGTTTTTTGGTTCAGGCGGTGTGGCCCTGCCAATTCCACGTCAATTCACCTTATCCCTAAAAGTAGGTTTCTAATTTAACTATCATGAAGAAATTATATATATCACTATTTGCGCTGGCACTCTTTACTACCGGAGGCTGCAAAAAGTATCTGGAACATGCGCCAGATCAGCGTACAGAGGTTAACACAGTTGATAAAGTTGCACAGCTCCTTACCAGTGCCTATCCGCAGGCAAATTATATTGCATTTACCGAAGCGGCTTCAGACAACGCCGAAGACAGGGGGGCGGGGTACAGTTTAGACCGGATCTCCACCCTGCCTTTTATGTGGCAGGATAATGATGATACCGACAATGATACACCTACAGATTACTGGAATGCAAGTTACCAGGCTATCGCCGCGGCCAATCAGGCATTGGTGGCTATAGAAGAAGCAGCCGATAAAACCGGTTATTCACCTTACAAAGGGGAAGCACTGCTTGCCCGCGCCTATGCGCATTTTATGCTGGTAACGTTGTATGCGAAATCTTATACACCGGCTGGCGATAACAGTTCTCCGGGTGTGCCTTATGTCACTACACCAGAGAAGGTGGTTTCCCAGCAATATACCCGTGGTACGGTAGCTTCAGTTTATGAGGCGATAGAAAAGGATATAACGGAAGGGATGCCTTTGATACAGAACCAGGCCTATGATGTGCCTAAATACCATTTTAACGTGGCTGCGGCACACGCTTTTGCGGCAAGGTTTTATTTATTTAAGGGAGATTACGCAAAGGTGGTAGAAAACGCCAGCGCAGTGTCACCAGGAAACGGTTTTGGTACGATCTTAAGACCATGGACTACCCGTTACCGTAATTATACAGGTGAAGAAATGCTGACGAACTTTACGCAGGCTACAGAGCCTTCTACGCTGCTGCTGATCGAGACACCATCGAGCTGGGCTAGGACTACCGGTGCGCGTTTTGGGTACGGACAGGTTTTGTTTGGTCAGTATTTTGGATCTAATAACGTGACCGGCTCAAGATGGGGACACGGGGTATATACCTATGGTGTTCCAAATTATACCTTCCTGAAGTTTAATGAGTATTTCGTTAAGACCAGTCAGAATGCCACTATCGGTTATCCTTATACTATTGTTCCGGTATTAACAGCCGACGAAACTTTATTGAACAGGGCAGAAGCTTATGCCAACCTTGGTCAGAACGATCTTGCATTACAAGATTTAAATACTTTCTGCACCACCAGGATAGCCAGTTTTAATCCGGCAACCCAGGGCGTAACGCTTGCTAAAATTGCCGCGTTCTACGGTCTGGCAAGCCCTAAAGAAGGGTTAGTAAAAACCGTGCTGGAATTTAAAAAGGCAGAATTTGCACAGGAAGGTTTGCGCTGGCTGGATATCGTCAGGTTAAAAATTCCGATCAAACACAGTATCGTAAAGTTTGTAGGCCTTCCCGATGTGATAGAATTGCCTGCTGATGATAAACGCCGTTTATTCCAGCTGCCATCACAAGTTAAATTGTCCGGTATAGAACAAAATCCTAGATAAGTCAAATGAAGAAGATATATAAAAATGGTTTTGTTGCCCTGTTCGCAATCGCCATGCTCGCCTCCTGTAAAAAAGAAGGCACCCTCAATGCCAACCTGGATATCATAGATAAAAGCGTAATTAAAAAAACGGCGGTAGATGACTGGCTGGACCAGAATTATCTGAATCCGTATAATATTGAAGTAAAATATAAGTTCGACCGTTTCGAACTGGCTTTAGGAAAAAATGTGACGCCTCCTGTAGAAGAACAGGTGATTCCTGCGATGGAGATGGTCCGTGATGTATGGATCAAACCGTTTGAAGCTATCGGCGGTGCAACGTTCATCAAAAGGATTTCTCCAAAGCAGTTTGTACTTGCCGGGAGTGCAGAATTTAACGACGACGGTACCATCACTTTAGGAACTGCCGAAGCGGGCCGTAAGATTGTATTGTATGTGATCAATAATTTTGATCCTGAAAACCTGGGTTCGGTAAAACAGATGATCCAGGTTATCCAGCATGAGTATACGCATATCTTAAACCAGACGGTAGATTATCAAACCGACTATCAAACGATATCACGTGGTGGTTATGTGGCCAACTGGACGCAGGAAAGCCTGGCCGATGCAAGAGCGGCAGGTTTCATCACGCAGTATGCGAGATCGGCCCCGGGAGAAGATTTTGCAGAAATGAGCTCCAACATGTTAATGATGGGCAGGGTAGTGTTCGACGCACAGGTGATTTCATCACCAACCGATGGCCAGACTAAGCTGCGTAAAAAAGAACAATATGTAGTAGACTACTTTAAGTCGGCCTTTAACATCGATTTTTATGCTTTGCAGACAGAAGTGCAGAACGCATTGAATAAAATCAGCGCACCAAATTTATTGAGCATGATCGGTCCTGGTGTAGGTTACACTACACTGTATTCCAGACCTGCGACGGATCCTAAGCAGTCTGCAGATTTCCTGGGTACCTGGAACACGGCTAATGCTACACTCAGGGCCAATCAGGGATATAACCTCAATGATGTCCGGTTAAACTTTAAAGGAAACATAGTTACAGCAACATATACTTTTTCAACGCTCAGCGGCGCGAATACGTATACGGCAGAAACAGATTACAGCATGATGCTGAATAGTGAGGGTATAGCGACCATTACAGTAGCTGCTACCCAGCCAGCCACGGTTACGTATAGCAATATGGGAGTGATCAGGAATTCCATAGCGAACCTGAACAATTACTTTGTAGGTAAGTTTAAGATCGACTGGATCAACCAGCTGATCCCGGGGCCAATTGGGGTAAAAGGGTCACTGGGTGCTTTCTACAAACAGACAAATCCGAATTCATACTTCTACGGAACATTGGGCCAATAACTTAAAGAACAACAAGATGAAACGATTTTTAATATACATAGTATTCTCCTTTGTCCTGTTCTCCGGGTGTAAAAAGGATGACGATCAGCTGATCGACGGCAAAAAGCCGGAAGAAAGAATAATTGAGGCCTTAACAAAGTACCAGGACCAGCTCATCGCCAGTCCGTATGGCTGGAAAGCATATCTGTATACCGCAGGTGGCAGCGGATTTTCATTTTACCTGACCTTTGATAAAGATAACCGGGTTAAAATGGTCGGCGACCTTTCGCCTGAAACTACTACGGATCTTTTTGAGAGTTCGTATAAATTAAAGGCAAGTCAGGCCCCGGCGTTATTATTTGATACTTATAGCTATTTACATATCATTGCCGATCCTGATAATGCCGTTTTCGGCGGTGTGCCGGCATGGGGATATTATTCGGATTTCGAGTTTGATTTTGATAAACAATCGGGGGATACTTTAAAACTGGATGGAAAACTCCTTGGCAGTAAATTGTTGCTGATCAAAGCTACCCAGCCGGAACAATCTGCTTATACCAATGGCGACTTATTACCATCAATACTAAATACACTGGCCTTTACAGAATCTTCAGAGAATTTGTATTTAACTTTCGGTGATGGCATTAAGATACAAACCGGCTTTAATGTCAGTTCCAAGGTGGCATCAATGTCCTGGGATGATAAAGGAACTTTTACCTCATCCAGTCCTTTTGCATTTACCCTTACGGGTATTGTCTTGCAGAATCCGTTGATTTATAAAGATAAACAGATCACAGATTTTACCTATGATGCTACAAAAAAGCTGTTGTATACCACGGTAGGAGGCACCCGGTTTGACGTGCTGGTTTCTTCTACGCCGATCCTTCCTTTGCACTCATTGATAGGATTAAACTATTCAGCTATCGTTGTACCGAACGCCACATCGTATCCGGGATGGTCGGCCGATTTCGTCAACCGCAGAGCCGCTGCCCAGGCAGCAATGCTCGCTGGCCCGTACCGTTTAAGATTCGACCAGATCGCGATAACGTTTAATACCTCTACACAATCAATGAACTTTACAGTGGATATCTATCAGGGTACATCAAGGTTCACCGCACCTTTCCCTTATACATATACCAAAACAGTAGATGGCGTTTATAAATTCACCGCCGGTGCGCCGACAGGAAATGCCGCATTGATCATCGCCGATATGGCACCATTAACTACGCAACGGATAAACGCAGACCGGTTTGTGCTGGATTATTTTGTGAATCCAAACAACGGGGAGCTGCTCGGACAATTTAAAAGTGTAGAACACCCGGAGTTCACCTTTACCGGATCGCTGCGCTAAAAACTGCAAAATGATCAAAAAAGTAAACGATCAGCTCAATTACATTGAGAACCATATGTTACTGAGCAAATAATAAATAGGTGTGATGTTGATAAGCCCCCTTTCTTAACTGATCGGGGGCTTTTTATAGTGAAGGTTTCAGCGCTTACGGTTTCTCTCTCGTCATGATAAAAGTTGCCCCGTTTTGCTTAAAGGTCATCTGCCCTTTGGCCACATCAAAAGTTAAACTCACATTTGCAGCCTCCAGTTTAAACTCATTCGCTTTGGTAGCCTCCAGCGCAAATGCAGCCTGCCCGGTAGCCTGGCCCATCAGGGTAGCATTATTTTTACTGATGGTAATTTTAATAGGCAATTGCGGAGAAGCATATACTCCCAGGTATTTGTCCAGATCTTCAGATTTAAGTGTGATAGCAGCAGCCGAATCATAAGCGGGGATGGTATAAGCCTTGTTGAAAGTGATACTTAATACGCCGATCATAAGATCATTCAGCATGCTGTTAAATCCATTGCCAACAATCGCAACAGCTATTTTGTCTTCAGGATAATAAACCGCCTGTGATTGAAAACCATCAATTCCACCATTGTGGCCAAAGCCGCGTCTTTCGTAAAAAGGTATCATAAACATCGCCATGCCGTACCCATCCTGTATTGTTTTCATCTGCGTAAGGCTCTTTTCATTCACTAGCTTTCCATTAAATAATGCATCCAGGAATCTGGTTAGGTCGCCCGCCGTAGATACCACCGCACCCGCACCTGCCGGGATACTCATATCTGTTTCAGTCGCCGGTTCCCAGCTGCCACCCCATTGGTAAGAATTTGCTTCCTTATTCAGCGGGTTAATCTTGCCCCCATAATACGTGTTTTTCAAACCAATTTTATCCGTTATCCTTGCTTTCAAAGCTGCGGGATAAGTTTTTTTATCCAGTTTCTCAACAATGTAACCTAACAGCACAAAATTCGTATTACTGTACTCATGTTTTGCACCCGGCTCAAATACGGGCTTCACCTTAAACGAAGCCAGCAAATCTTCGTGGGTTACTTTTTTATCCAGCCTCTTACTGTAAGTACTGTCATTTGTGAAATTGAATAATCCGCTGCTGTGGTTCAATAGATTCCCGATCGTGATTTTTGCCGCATTCGGTATTTCAGGATAAAACTTTGATAAGGGGGTTGTCAGGCTTAACTTGCCTTCTTCAATCAGCTGGAAGATCATCGTTCCTGTAAATACCTTAGAAATAGAACCGATCCGGTAGCGTGTATCTGGCGTTGCCGGGGTTTTTACCGTCGGTGTGATTTCGCTGTATCCTGAGGCGCTGCTGTAAAGCGGCTGACCGTCTTTTAGAATGGCGACGCTGACCATCGCTTTGTTTTTTGCTCCGATAGTGGAAATCAGGCTGTCTAGTTTTGCTTTGTTCAGTACTGGTGTTTGCTGTGCAAAAGCCGTCTGAACAAGTATAAAGGCACAAAAGAGTAAGAGTTTACGCATGGTTAATAGTTTTTATAATTGTATGGGAAGATTGATTTAAAGTTACAGGATAAAAGTATTTATAAAAATCCATCTTGTTGGTTTTTACTGAAAATTGATAATGTAAAAGGAAAATACAGGTAGATAGTGTACTTTTTACAATAAATAAATTCACTTAATTGATAAAAGATATTAAATTAGCGGTTATCAGTGTTATTTATATATTTTTGTTACGATGAGCTATACGAAAAAAACAGACACCTATGTGTTAATCATGGCTGGCGGCGTCGGCAGCCGTTTTTGGCCAAAAAGCAGAAACAATTTTCCAAAACAGTTTATTGACATTTTGGGAACTGGAAAATCATTATTGCAAATGACATACGACAGATTTCTTGAAATTTGCCCGCCAGAAAATATTTTTATACTCTCCAACAACCAGTACATTGATTTAATACAAGAGCAGTTAACCTCCCTTCCGGTTGGTAACATCATTGCAGAACCCTGCAGAAATAATACCGCTCCCTGTATTGCATTCGCATCCTTTAAAATATCCTCTTTAAACCCTAATGCAAAGATAGTCGTTGCACCATCAGATCACCTGATTCTAAACGAACCTGTATTTATAGAAAAAGTAAATGCCTGTCTGGATTATATAGAAGATCATGACGCATTGCTAACCTTAGGTATCCACCCTACAAGACCAGATACTGGTTATGGTTATATCAACTATAAACCTGAACTGGAAGAAGGCGTATATAAAGTAAACCGTTTCCACGAAAAACCAAATTTAGAGACAGCAAAGCAGTTTTTAAATGACGGAGGTTACCTGTGGAACGCCGGTATCTTTATCTGGAGAGTAAGCTCTATTCTTTCCGCATTGTCAGCTTATGTACCGGAAATTTACGGCCTGTTTGAACAAGGCAAAGACCATTATAATACAGATACAGAAACTGATTTTATCAGTGTAAACTACCCGCTTTCGCCAAATATCAGCATTGATTATGCGATTATGGAAAAAGCAACCAATGTATATACTATCCCCGGCGATTTCGGCTGGTCAGATTTAGGTACATGGGCATCACTATATGAAGTATTAGACAGGGACGAAGACAATAATGCCTTTGCTGGTCATACTGCGGATTTAAGTGACACCACGAATTGTATCATTCAAATTCCGAACGATAAAGTTGCAGTAATAAAAGGTTTAGACAATTTCATCGTTGTAGATGATGGAAAGGTGCTGCTGATTTATCCTAAAGCCAACGAGCAGGAAATTAAAGAAGTATCTAAAACAATTGTAAGCAGCTGCGGTGAAGACTTCGCTTAACACATATTTTAATTAATGAATACTATACTAGTAGTCGGCGGAAAAGGCCAGTTAGGACAATGCCTGCAGGAAAAGATAAAAAAGTCTGATCCTGTAAATCAATTCATCTTTCTTGGCTCTGCAGATCTCAATATTACCGATGCAGCACAGATTGAAGCTGTCTTTCAACAATATCAGCCAACTTATTGTATTAACTGCGCAGCCTATACAGCGGTAGATAATGCGGAAGAAGATAAAGAAATGGCTTTTGCAATCAATGAAACCGCGGTTAAAAGATTAGCCGAAAATTGTTTAAAACACAATACAACGCTGATCCATATCTCAACTGATTTTGTATTTAACGGAGATTCCAGCATTCCGCTTACGGAGTTACTGCCAACCAATCCTGTTAACGTTTATGGTTTATCCAAACTAAAAGGCGAGTTACAAGTTCAGGAGCTGATGGAGCAGTATTATATCATTCGCACCAGCTGGTTATATTCGGAGAAGGCAAATAATTTCTGCAAAACGATGTTAAAGCTAGCACAGAGCAGAGATAGTTTAACTGTAATCTACGACCAGGTAGGTACGCCTACTTATGCAATGGACCTTGCCCTAGTAATAATCAAAATCATTTCAAATGATAATAAGGCATATGGCCTTTATCATTATAGTAATGAAGGCGTAGCTTCATGGTATGATTTTGCTAAAGCTATCTTTGAATTTGCAGAAGTAGATATGAAAGTTACTCCTGTTGCATCATCGGCATTTGTCACCAAAGCAAAACGCCCGCATTATTCTGTATTAGACAAAACAAGAATTAAAGAAAATTTAGGAATTGAAATACCTTATTGGAGAGACAGTTTGAATATCTGCGTCCAAAACTTATAATAAAAACCACGGGATTGGTGTTTTTTTCAGAAAAGACAGTTTTATCCAATTATATTTGTAATTATAACTTAAAAACATACCCATACTATGAAAGTTGCCTTAATCACCGGAGTTACAGGACAAGATGGAGCTTATTTAGCTGAATTTCTTTTAAAAAAGGGATATTTCGTCCACGGTTTAAAGAGACGATCGTCTTTATTCAATACTGACCGTATCGATCATTTGTACCAGGATCAGCACGAAAACAATGTAAATTTTAAACTCCATTTCGGCGATTTAACAGACTCAACCAACTTAATCCGTATTGTACAGGAAACACAGCCAGATGAGATTTATAATCTTGCAGCAATGAGCCATGTACAGGTAAGTTTCGAAATGCCGGAATACACTGCTAACGCAGATGGTATCGGTACATTGAGATTGTTAGAAGCGGTTAGAATTTTAGGGTTAGAGAAAAAAACCAGAATTTATCAAGCTTCTACTTCAGAACTGTATGGTTTGGTACAAGCAGTACCTCAAAGTGAAACAACTCCTTTTTATCCGCGTTCTCCATATGCGGTAGCAAAAATCTACGGGTACTGGATTACAGTAAACTACAGAGAAGCTTATAATATGTTCGCTTGTAACGGTATTTTGTTTAACCATGAGAGTCCTTTACGTGGTGAAACATTTGTAACCCGTAAAATTACAAGAGCGGCATGTAAGATCGTTTTAGGTCTTCAAAAATGTTTGTATTTAGGTAACCTTTCTGCACAAAGAGACTGGGGACATGCTAAAGATTATATCGAAGCAATGTGGTTAATCCTTCAACAGGATGTTGCCGAAGATTATGTAATTGCTACTGGTGTAACTACTACAGTACGTGACTTTGTGAAAATGAGTTTTGCAGAGTTGGGTGTAGAAGTAGAATTCAGTGGTAAAGACGAACATGAAAAAGGTGTTATTATTGATGTAAACGAAGAATTGGCATCATCACTAGGTTTGAATTTAGCTAATCTTAAACCAGGTACTACAGTTGTTAGTGTAGATCCTAAGTATTTCCGCCCTACAGAAGTAGATTTATTATTAGGTGATCCTACAAAATCTAAAACTAAATTAGGATGGGAGCCTAAGTATGATCTTCCTGCTTTAGTTAAAGAAATGATCGAATCAGATCTGATCTTAATGAAAAAAGATGAATACCTTAAAGAGGGTGACTTTAAAACGTTGAATCAGTTTGAATAAATAGTAGTAAATTTTATTTAAATATTACCTTTGGAGATGCTAATGGCATCTCTTTTTGCCTTTTATGGAATTAACATTTTATGATATATAAAAATATATTAACTGCATTTGCGCTTTTCTTTTTGTTGTTTGTTACTCAAACAACGTTTGCACAAACAACAGATTATTCTAATGTAAAGGTAGATGACCTCAGCGATGCACAGATCAGATCACTGATCGCACGGGCAGAATCGATAGGATATACAGATGCGCAGCTGGAACAAATGGCACAAGCACAGGGAATGAAACCTGCTGAAATCGAAAAACTCCGTTTAAGGGTAGATAATATCAGGAGCCAAAGTCCTGGCAGCACATCCAATACTTCAAAAACTACCAGCGGATCTACTGTAGTAACACAAAACGGAAGGACGTATCTCGCAGATACGTTAAGTTCTGGCAATAAAAGTATTAGCGGCACTCTTAAAAAAACTACAGCCTACATTAATCCTAAAATATTTGGGGTTGAACTATTTGCTAACAGTGACCTAAAATTCGAACCCAACCTGAGGATGGCAACACCTAAAGGATATATCATTGGTCCGGATGACGAATTGCTAATCGATCTTACAGGAGATAACGAAGCCAACTACCGCCTTAAGGTGAGTCCTGACGGTAATATCAGCTTACAGTATGTAGGGTTGGTAGCAGTTAATGGTCTTTCCATAGAACAGGCTACGAGTAAGTTGCGCAGTATCATGTCTAAAACTTATCCGGCTTTAAGAAGCGGAAGGAGCCAGGTAGCAGTTAATTTAGGTAATATCAGGAGTATTAAAGTAACGATAGTAGGGAATGCAGTTAAACCGGGTTCATTTACTTTGCCATCATTGGCTACGGTATTTAATGCATTATATGCCTGCGGCGGCCCAAGTCAGAACGGATCATTCCGTAAAATCCAGGTAATCCGTAATAACAAAATTGTTTCCACCATTGATGTGTATGACTTCCTGCTTAACGGAATACAGTCCAAAAACATCAGGCTGCAAGACCAGGATGTGATCAATATCCCGGTTTACCAGACCCGCGTTGAGATGACCGGCGAAGTAAAACGACCAGCAATATTCGAGGTTTTAAATACAGAATCACTGGAAGATGTAATCCGTTTTTCAGGAGGTTTCTCTAACGAGGCTTATACGGCAAAAATCAAAGTATTACAGAATACTAATAAAGAACGCAGAATAACTGATATCGCCGCAGATAACTTTATCACTTACTACCCGCTAAATGGCGATACGTATGTAGTAGAAAAAATATTAGACCGTTTTGAGAACAGGGTAGAGATTGCAGGTGCAGTATTTCGCCCAGGTCAATACGAACTCGAAAAGGGATTAACCTTAAAAGGATTAATCAGCAAAGCAGAAGGTTTAAAAGAAGATGCTTTCCGTAACAGGGGCTATATCTCTCGCCTGGGTGCAGATAACAGTCAGACCCTGGTTTCTTTTGATGTGCAAAAAGTATTAGATGGAACAGCTGCTGATGTGCCATTGCTTCGTGAGGATAAGGTAACGATCTCATCTATTTTTGACTTGAGAGAAGAATATAAAGTAAGTATACAGGGAGAAGTGAGGTCTCCGGGAACTTTCCCTTATGCAGAAAACATAAGCCTCGAATCTTTGATTCAGCAGGCTGGCGGTTTTAAGGAAGGCGCTTCGCCAAGCCGTGTAGAAATTGCAAGACGGGTTAAAAACAGCGATGCAACCTCAAGTTCAGCTATTACGGCCGAAGTATTTACTGTTACTGTAGATCCAAAATTGCAGACTTTAAGTGAGGCATTTACGCTGCAGCCTTTTGATGTGGTATCTATTCGTAACTCTGAAGGCTACCAGGTACAGAAACAGGTTAGAGTCGAAGGTGAAGTCCTTTATCCAGGTATTTACACCTTATCCCGCAAAGATGAGCGTATATCAGACCTGATGAAACGGGTTGGTGGGTTATCACCATCTGCGTATGCAGAAGGAGCTTCATTAAAACGTCCGGGACAAAATGCAGTGCGCGACCAGCAGAAGCTGGATAGGGACAAAGAACAACAGGTCAACTTGAAGAATTTGCAACGGATGAAAGAAGCCGGCGCGCAGGATACGAGCAGTATCGATGTACTGAGCAGTGATCTGGTAGGCATTAACTTGCCTAAAGCAATCAAGTCGCCATTAAGCCGGTATGATCTCATTATGGAAGATGGTGATGTGATCCGTGTGCCACGTCAGTTACAAACCGTGAAAGTTATTGGAGAAGTCTTAAAACCAAACAGTATGGTATTTATACCGGGCAGAACGTTGAGGCAATATATCAGCGGGTCTGGAGGTTTCAGCTTTAACGCTTATAAAAAAGCAACCTATGTGGTGTATCCAAATGGATCGGTAGAGGCAGCAAAGAAATTCCTGTTCTTTAATAATTATCCCAGGGTAACAGCAGGATCTGAGATCTACGTTCCAAAACGTGCAGAAAGATCAAAATTGGGTATTGCAGGTTTGGTAGGTCTTTCAACAGCAGTAGCCTCTATGGCGGCAATCATCGTTTCCTTACTGAGATAATATGAAGATGTCCAACGAATTTCCCGAAAAAACAAATGAGGTTTCTTTTAGGGAACTGATACATAGTTTGCGCGACCTGCTGCGATATTTACTAGGCAAATGGATAATTATCCTGTTATTTGTTATTGCAGGAGGTGTTTTAGGTTTTATCTTTTCTATAAGAAGTAAAGTTACTTACCTGGCTAACTGTACATTTGTATTAGAAGAAGAATCTGGCGGTGGTGGTGGTATCGGTCAGCTTGCAGGTCTTGCTTCTATGGTCGGCCTCGATCTTGGCGGCGGCGGCGGGGGTGTGTTTCAGGGCGAAAACCTGTTGGAACTTTACCGTTCAAGGATGATGATTACTAAAACCTTATTGAGTACTTATCCTATCGATGGGAAGCCGACCTTATTAGTAGATCGTTATATCCAGTTCAATCATCTTAAAGAGACAGCCTGGGAAGATAATGAAAGACTGCAAAAGGTAAATTTTACACCTGATAAAAATGGTAAATTTTCTCGCTTACAAGACAGTTTGCTAACGGAGTTTTCTACAGAAATTGATAAAAAATATTTGGTAGTAATTAAACCCGATAAAAAGTTAAATATTATTAAGGTGCAGCTTTCGGCACCAGATGAGCAATTTGCGAAGGGATTTAATGATCTTATTGTTAAAAACGTCAATGATTTCTATGTACAGACCAAAACTAAAAAATCCACGGTAAATCTAGCTATCATCCAGCATCAGGCAGATTCAGTTCGCCGTATGCTAAATGGAGCAATTTCTGGCGTAGCGCGGTCTACTGAAATTAACCCGAATCCCAATGCTTCCCGTGTAGTACTTAAAGTGCCATCACAACTTCGACAGGTTGATGTTCAGGCCAATACAGCCATCTTAACGGAGTTGGTTAAAAACCTGGAAATTTCTAAAGTATCGCTTAGAAAAGAAACGCCGCTGATTCAGGTAATAGACGAGCCTATCTACCCGCTGCCTGCAAAAAGAAATGGCAAGTCCCTTTCGATTATTGCAGGTATGTTTTTATTCGGGTTTTTAGGGGTGATGTTTCTTTCTACTCGCCGCGCGATAAGATCGGTGCTAGCTTAATATGTCGCTGCTCAAAAAAAATATATTATTTAATACTTTACTGTCATTATCCCAGCTGCTGTTTCCCCTGATTACCTTCCCATATGCTTCAAGGATATTGGGACCGGAAGCGATAGGTGCAGTTAGCTTTGCAGATAATTTTACTACCTATTTTCTAATATTTGCCGCATTAGGAATACCTATGTACGGGATCAGGGAAATAGCCAAGGTGAAAGACGATAGGGAAAAACTAGGTGCTGTATTCTCTGAATTATTGATTATTCATTTGTGCACATCTTTGATTGCTATATTTATTCTATTTAGCATCAGCTATTTTACAGACCGTTTAAAGGTAAATTTTGGTCTATACCAAATCGGGATGGCCATTGTAATGGGATCGGTTTTCATGGCCGAGTGGTTTTTCCAGGGGATAGAAAAGTTTAAGTTCATCGCAGTAAGAAGTGTATGTATCCGTCTGTTCACCATTTCGCTCTTATTCCTTTTTGTGCATGGTATCGAAGACCGCGACCTGTATTATGGCTTAAACCTGGTTGCGGTGGTGATCGGATCGGTAATCAACATGTATGCGATTACTAAAATGGTAAAATTATCATTTAAGGGAACATCTTTTAAAAGGCACTTCAGGCCATTGCTAATTATCTTTTCTAATAGTATCATAACCAGTGTTTATCTCGTTTTTGATACCATCATATTAGGATTTCTTACCAACGATCTCCATGTAGGTTATTACTCTGCTGCAATGCGGATCAGTAAAATCTCTATGGCAATTATTGGGGTACTGGGTGCGGTATTATTGCCAAGGCTTACCATCGCCTTTCAGCAGTCAGACCATACGGCCGCAAAAGCAATTATCAACAAATCTTTAAGTTTTGTAATTTTTCTCAGTGTACCGATTGCATTAGGCACGTTATGCCTGTCAAGCGAGATCGTGTTTTTATTTGCCGGCGCCAAGTACAGTGGTTCGGTTAGCTCTTTAAATATCCTTTGTTTTATCGTCATTGTAATTGGTATGGCCCAGGTGTTCAGTCACCAGATCTTGCTGCCACTACACCAGGAAAAAAAAATCCTGTTTGCCTCTATTTTTGGTATGGTAATCAGTTTAAGCCTTAACTTTTCCCTTATCCCTTTTTTAAAACAGGAGGGGGCGGCAATCAGTTCGTTAACTACAGAATTTGCGGTAACTGTAATTCTGTTTTTATATGCAAGAAAAGCGTTAAAGATCACCTTTCCGGTAACGCCATTTATACAAAGCCTGGTTACGGCACTTTTCTTTTTTGTGTTCCGTTTCCTGATGCTGGAGTTAACGGCTAATCCTGTATTGATTATTTTGGGTACGGTAATACTTTCAGGTCTTTTTTATGGAGTGGTACAGCTGTTTGTATGGAAAAACAAAAATGTACTGGAAGTTTTGTCTGGTTTTCCTAAGTTAGGGTTCCTTAAAAAATACAGCGATGGATAAAACTAACCGGGTATGTATAGTTATTCCCGTATATAAGGAAGCAATGAGCCCTTATGAACTGATTGCGCTGCAACAGTGTTTTCGCGTTTTGGGGCATTACCAGATATTTTTTGCCGTGCCCCAGCACCTGGAGCAATACATACAAAATAGTACGTACTGCCAGTCTGGTGAGGCTACTTATAAAGTGTTTGAGAATGAATTTTTTACCGATATCCCCGCCTATAACAGGTTGCTGAAATCCAAAGTATTTTATAAAACCTTCTTGGATTATGATTTTCTGCTTATTTATCAGCTGGATGCTTTTGTGTTTAAGGACGATTTGCTGTATTGGTGCGAGCAACAGTTTGACAATATTGGCGCGCCATTGTTTGAAGGGCACGATTTTGCTGATCCAGATAGCCCACTAGTGGGTCAGGGAAACGGCGGCTTCTGTCTCCGAAATGTGAAAGCTTGTTATAAGGTTGTCACTACTTTTCGTAAGCTAGACTATCAAAAAGAATATACAGACAGCAACCGTTCTGTATTACGTAACGCGTACAGGTATATTAAACACCATTGGTTATATAATTATTCTTATTACCCTTTTCAGCCGATTATCAATGAAGACCTGTTTTGGGCCGGGGTCGTGCCGGAGAAGTTTCCGGAATTTAAAGTGCCATCTCCGGTACAGGCTATTGGCTTTAGTTTCGAAGTCAACCCCGATGTGCTTTATGCAATGAACAACCACCAGCTGCCCTTTGGCTGTCATGCATGGGAACGTTACGACCTGGAGTTTTGGAAACCACATTTTAAAACACTGGGATATGAGTTATAAAGAGAATAAACCAGAGCTAAGGCTGATGCAGTCGGCCGACAAAGATTATTTCCTCGATTGTATAGACGAACTGTATACTACAATAGAGAATAATCCCGGTGCGTATACGGTTAGTCGTACCCTGGTAAAAGCTGGAAGAATCAAATCTTTTTTGGTAAGGAAGCTGAGTGCCATTCCTGCACTCTTAAAACTAAAGACCCGTGTAGGCAATTCAACTACGATCAATTTTGCTTCAATGATCAGTGGTGATTTCCGGCTGATGATCCCTGTATGTTTTTTTAGCAGACAAAATTATATCTATATGTACGATGTATGGCCAAGGTTCCACCATTGGATCTTTCCCATGCTTCGCTTTTTTAATATTACGTATGTTTTCTTTTCCTCCAGACAGGTTTATGATGCATATATCAAAAGCTACCCTGCCGGGCCATGTAAAGCGATGTGGCTGCCGGAGGCATTGGATGGATCTGCCTATCATTTTAAGACACATCAGGAGCGGAGCATTGATGTATTAGAGTTTGGGAGGAATTATGATCAGTACCACGACCTTATCCTGCAGCCATTAAAAAAACATAATTATAAACACGTTTATAAAACCCCTGATATGCCGGTATTATTTCCCGGCAAGGCGGCTTTTACTGCTGCATTAGCAGAATCAAAAATTGTGATTTGCGTGCCTTCCAATATTTCTCATCCAGACCGTGCAGAGTATATCTCAACCATGACGTTGCGTTACCTTCAGGCGATGGCTTCCAAATGTCTGGTTGTGGGTATCCTTCCTTCAGATATGGAAGCAGCATTTGGTTATATTCCTATTGTTGAAATTGAAATGGAACGGGCAGGGGAGCAGCTTACTGCTATCCTGGCAAATTATGAGGAGTATCTTCCGCTGATTGAAAAAAACTATCAGGAAGTAATGGTAAACCATCAGTGGGTTAACCGTTGGGCAGTGATCCGGCAAAAAATGGAGGAAAATAAATGAAGAATCCGTTAGTATCTATAATTATCCCTACTTATAATTATGCTCATCTAATTATAGAAACGCTGCAGAGCGTATTGTCGCAGACCTATACCCATTGGGAATGCCTGGTGATCGATGATGGTTCAACAGATCATACTAGCGTGGTAGTGCCTAATTTTATACAACAATACAGCGAATATAATTTCAGGTATGTAAAAACTGAAAATGGTGGTACTTCCGCCGCCAAGAATGCGGGGCTGTCCATGGCATCGGGCGAACTGGTGCAGTTTCTGGATGCGGATGACCTTCTTTCGCCGGATAAGTTAGCGATACAGGTTAAATTAAGTTTGGAAAATGACGCTGCACTGATTTTCTCCGAATCCAGATCGTTTAAAGTGATTGAGGGAATAAAGGTTACACAGGAGAGTCATCCCGACTGGCTGTTGGCCACCGCTACGCTGGAAGGATACCATTTGCTGGCGCGCCTAATCAAGGCTAATGTAGTTACGATTAGCAGCCCCCTTGCCAAAACCTCCCTGATCTGCAAAGCGGGACAATTTGATGTCACTCTCCGTAACAATGAAGATTGGATCCTATGGTTTAAAGTAGCCTTATTACATCCATTGTTCATATACGATAATAATCCGCAATCGTATGTTGATATAAGAATTCATGGGGCCAGTGCAATGAAGCAGCGACACCAGATGTTTTTAGGCGAAGTCCGTGTAAGGGAAGAACTGGAGCAATTGCTTAAGCTGCAGCCAGAAAGCACAGATAACAAGAAGCTGCAACAGCTCAATACAGACCTTTTGGCATTGCACAGGGTGAGATCCCTCGAAATCAGGAAAGGCTTCTCTTACATTATCAGTAGTTTTATCAAAAATCCATTGGCAAACTATTCCCTGCTGGCAAAAGGATGTTTCAAATTGCTGGTACGAGTATATAAAACGGTAAAAACTGAACCTGTGATAAAAGTAAATAAACAATCAACAACAGAATGAAATCTAAGAATATCATATTGCTTAGCCTGGTGGGGTTGTTTATCATCGCCGATATTTTACTGTTAGACAGGTATGCTTCCTGGGATAGTAAACTAGACGAATTACTGCCCTTTTTGGGATTCACGCTGATCGCAGAAGGGGCAATAATTTATTCGATGTACATTTATGAACAGCTGATCAATCCGTTCTCTATCTATTCGGTTTTTATCTATACCGCCGGTTTCTCTTTTATCAGAATTTCGAGTAAACAGCAGGCTTACGACTTTAACTTCAGCATACTGCTAATCGTCAGCATACTGTGTTTTATCACAGGTGGGCTTATTGCCTCTAAAACTTTCAAGTTCAGTATTAAAAACCTTTTCCCGCCATTATCAGCAAAATTGAGTTTTTACTTTTTATTGCTGGTGCTAATTATTGGTATAGGCGTTTTTGTAATGGAGATCAGGCAACTGGGATATCTGCCGGTTTTAAACCTGGGCAATTCTGCGGTTTATAACGACCTGAACGAAAATGAAGTTACCCCGCTGCATAATTTTATTGTGCTCAACTCGGTGCTTCCCGCCATGTTTTATATCAACTACAAGAAGAAGAATATCTCCTTTCTGGTATTTTTAGGGCTTACGTTTATTAGTTCTTTTATCATTCTTAATTTCTTTAGCCGCCAGATTATTATCATTTTCTTTTTCTCGATGCTGATCGCGGTGAATTACTATCGGAGCATTCCTGTACTTCGGTTAATGGTAATTGGTGTAGGCATCATGGTGATTTTTATTGTACTGGGGCAGCTCAGGAACTCCGGGGATAGCGACACCAAAGAAACGTCCATTAACGAATTCCTAAAAGAATATAATGGTGTGAGCAAGCCTACAAACTTGCTGGAAACCTATCTCTCCTTATATGGCGGGGTTAATTTTTCGACGGCTAATAAAATAATCAACCAGGCCGAGCATGACGAATATGTTTCTTATGGGGCATATAGTCTCCGGCCAATCGTTACCGTGTTGCCCGTAAATAAAAATGCAATATACCCGCCTCTTTATAGTTCGTACACCCAATTAGGTACTTATGTAACGGACCCATTTCTCGATTTCAGATGGGCTGGTGTAGTGCTGTTCAACCTGTTATACGGCTACCTTTCCATGAATTCTTTTAAGAATTATCTGTCTAGAAAGGGTGAATATTATATTGTGGAATGGTCATTGTTTATCTTTTGCATATTTATGTGTTCATTCACCAATTTCTTCCACATGTTTTTCGTTGTATTTTTCTTTATTATCAACAGGATCGCTATAAAGTAATATGTCTGATCCGAAAGAAATAACTACATTGAGAGCAAGCTATAGTACTGTATTACAACAGAAGAAGTTAATACTGCAATTAAAACTTAAAGTTAAATGAGAATACATTACGACAATATTGTATTTAGTTTGCAGCGTGCCGGAGGAATATCTACCTATTGGGCAGAGTTGATCACGCGGCTTCAGAGAGATCAGATTGATGTAACCTTTGAAGAATTTAAACACCAAAACATTGTCAGGAATACCTTTTTGATAAATGAGTCCGCCCTTCGAACTCGGGGCAGTAGATACCTGCTTGTTGAACGCTTCAAAGCTTTAAAACTTCCGGAACAAAACCTGCCTTTCGTATTTCACTCCAGCTATAACAGGATTACTAATAATCGAAATGCTGCGCAGGTAACCACCGTACATGATTTTGTGCATGAAAAATTTTATAAAGGCATCCGCCGTAGTCTTCATTTGATGCAAAAAGGAAAAGTACTGCGTGCAGCGAAACAGATTATCACAGTATCAGAAAACACTAAAAGGGACCTTATGCATTTTCACCCTGCCATACCGGAAACCAATATTAGAGTGATTTATAATGGCGTTTCAGAAGATTTCTATCCCTTAGATGAAATACAGAAAGTTGCTCTGTCGGAAGCTGGTAAACGGCCTTACTTACTGTATATTGGATCGAGAGAACATTATAAAAACTTTAAATTTACAGTAGACCTACTAAAAGAGGTTGCCGATTTCGATCTGTATATTATCGGTAGTGCATTACTCAGAACAGAATCGCAATATTTAATGCAACAGGTGCCGGGGAGATGGAAACATTTCGACCATATTAATAACCAGCGGCTGAATGAACTATACAACTCGGCTTATGGATTGATTTACCCATCCTTGTATGAAGGATTCGGTATTCCTTTGCTGGAAGCAATGAAAGCGGGTGTACCTTTTTTAGCACTCAATAATTCTGCTATTCCCGAAGTTGCTGGAGATGCAGGGATATTGCTAGAGCATGCCGATATCGACTTATTTAAAGATGCATTACATAATCTCAGTTCAAACAGGTTCGGCCTGATAGAAAGAGGATATGTACAAGCTGCCAAATTTTCCTGGGAAAAATGTTATCAGGAAACCTTATCTGTTTATAAAGAACTAGCTAATCAATGAAGTTGTCAATTATCACCGTTGTCTATAATAACCAGCAAACCATCACAGATGCCATTACATCTGTACTGGGTCAGACTTATAAAAATATAGAATATATCGTAATAGATGGTAATTCTACTGATGGTACTTTAGATCGCATAGCCCCTTTTCGTGGAGAAATTCAACACTTTGTTTCTGAAAAGGACGAAGGTATTTATGATGCGATGAATAAAGGACTGTCTTTGGCAACTGGTGATGTTATTGGCATATTAAATTCAGATGACATTTATGCTGATCATGAGGTTTTGGCAAGGGTAATGTCCGCATTTGAATTTGATCAGCATCTTGATCTTGTTTATGGAGATTTAGTGTATGTAAAACCGGATAATTTAACTAATGTAGTTAGATATTGGCAATCTGCTCCATATTATGACAGGTTTTTTTCTGATGGGCATGTTCCACCTCATCCATCGCTCTTTGTTAAGAGAAAAGTTTATCAAGAAGCTGGATTATTTAATACAACCATGCATCTTGCAGCAGATTATGAATTAATGCTGAGAGTTTTTAAGAAATATGATTTTAAAAGTAAATATATTGCAAGTGTATTTGTTAAAATGAGATTAGGCGGTAGTACTAATAAGAACTGGAAAAATATTATCAAGGGCAACAAAGAGATATTGAAAGCATGGAAAATTAATAATTTATCTGTGCCAATATTATTGATGCCATATAGGATCATCAAACGTTTAGCGCAATTCAAGAAATGAAGATCATCATTACAGGGGCATCAGGATTTCTAGGTAGGCATCTGGTCCAATACTTTAGTAAAGAAGATTTAGTCACAATAGGACGGACCGAAGGAACTGTTATTGCTCATTTAGAAAATGATATACCTGTTTTGCCAAAGGCTGATTTAGTAATTCATAATGCTGGGAAAGCGCATTTGAATCCTACGACCCAAGCTGAGGTACTGGATTTTTATACCGTCAATGTTACCGGAACTAAAAATTTATTGTCAGCGCTTTCAGAATCGAACGCTATACCAGCAGCTTTTGTCTTTATTAGTTCGATAGCTGTGTACGGAAAAGAGACGGGATATTTAATTCCTGAAGATGCGCCTCTGGATGCCAGTGATCCATATGGAAAATCTAAGGTCGAAGCAGAATTTTTGGTACAAGAGTGGTGTCTGTTGCGGCAAGTGCCTTATGCTATTCTCCGTCTACCACTAATTGCCGGAACAAATGCACCGGGAAACCTGAAGGCTATGATCCGGGGAATCAAAAAGGGTTATTATTTTAATATTGGCGGTGGTTTAGCCAGAAAAAGTATGGTTCTGGCATCCTCTGTTCCTGAAGCTATATTGCCATCAGTTGCCGCCGGTGGTATATACAACCTAACGGATGGCTATCACCCTTCATTTGCGGAGCTATCGGAGCAGATTGCGCTGCAGCTAAATAAGAAAATGCCTGGCAGCATTCCAAACTGGGTAGCTAAAAGCATGTCATTTGTGGGTACTCTTTTGGGTAAAAAGGCTCCGATAAATAAGAAAAGTTATAAAAAGATGATTAATGATCTTACTTTTGACGATGCAAAAGCAAGGCGCGCTTTTGGTTGGTCACCATTGAAGGTGGTCGGCAATTTTAAAATTTAACAGCCGTAGATGACATTATCACTGGTTATTATTACCATCATTCTATCAGTAATAGTAGAGTTGCTTTACTTCCGCCTGGCAGATCATTTTCAAATTATTGACCAGCCAAATGAGAGGAGTTCGCATACAGAAATAACTATTAGGGGTGGAGGTATTATATTTCCGATTGCCCTATTATTATTTCCATTATACTTTGGTACCGCAAATATCTGGTTTCTTACAGGGCTATTGCAGATCAGTGCTATAAGTTTTGCGGATGATATTAAGCATGTTAATAATAAGTTGCGTTTATTTATCCATTTGGCAGCAGTTGGGTTTTTATTTTACCAACTGAGCGTATTTGAATTGCAATGGTATCTGATACTTTTTGCATTTTTCTTTACCATTGGTACTATAAACGCCATCAATTTTATGGACGGTATTAATGGGATAACTGGTGGATATGGTTTTATCACTCTACTAAGCTTATTGGCTATCAATTACTATGTAATTGAATTTACCGATCGTAATCTCCTAATCACAGCCCTTATTGCTGTAGGAGTGTTCAATATATTTAATTTCAGAAAGAAAGCAAAATGTTTTGCAGGAGACGTAGGCAGCGTAAGTCTTGGTTTTATAATAGTATTTTTCATATTGTCCCTCATTCTTAAGACAGAGAATATCCTTTATATTTTATTGTTATTGGTTTATGGAATGGATGTAGTGTCTACGATTATTTTTCGGTTAGTCCGAAGGGAAAATGTATTAGAGCCACATCGTAGTCATTTTTATCAATATTTATTTAATGAAAGGAAAATACCGCAAATAATCGTGTCTTTACTGTATATTGCCTTGCAACTTTTGATTAATATATTATTGATCTGCATAGGATTAAATTCTGTTTGGATAATGGTCATAATTCTTGGAGTCTCGGGCATAGTTTTTGTTAAAATAAGATTTATGCTTGAAGGGACTGTGAAACTGTTAGGTAACCAGTAGTTATATGATTAAATCTTTATATTTTGTTTACTAAGATAAATATAGTTCCCAGGTGGATCATTTTTCTACTAGATTTAGCTATTTGTTCAATAGCTTTAAGCATTGGTTATTTAATTAAGTACAATTTTGACTTCTACAGTTTTGATCACTCGGAGTTTTTCAGCAATTTACTAATTACTACAGTTATCAATAGTATAGTATTTGTGAATGTGAAGTCGTTCTCGGGTATCATAAGGTATACCAGTGCCCAGGATACATTTAGGATACTGTTTGCTATTTCAGTCAGCAGTGGTAGTATGCTGATCTTAAATTCGATCATATCAGTAATCGAGCATGTTATAATTATCTCACCAACAGTAATCATTTTAAGTGGATTAGTCAGTTTCTTGTTTTTAATTACTTATAGAATACTTATTAAATACTTCTTTATGTATATCAAAAACCTTAATCTGGATAAAATCCGGGTGGTTATATATGGTGCAGGAGAAGCAGGTGTAGCAACCAAACGTACATTCGACCATGATCCAAGGGTCAATAAAAATATCATTGCTTTCGTGGATGACGATGAACGTAAGGTCGGTAAAACTATTGATGGAATTAAAATTTTAAGTGCAAGTACTTTGGAGGCCAGGATTACAGCCGATGAGGTAGATGAACTAATCTTTGCTTCATATACCATTCCGGTAGAGAGAAAAAATCAGATCGTGGACACCTGCCTGGAGCATGATGTACTGGTACTTAATATCCCTCCTGTAGATGTATGGATGGGCGGAAAATTACAGTCCACCCAAATCCAGAATATTAATATTGAAGATCTGCTAAACCGTAAAACTATCCAGATAGATGCAGAAGGTATACAGCAGCAGTTAAATCACAAACGGATCCTAATCACCGGTGCTGCTGGTTCTATTGGTAGCGAGATTGTCAGACAATTATTGAAGTTTGAAACCAGCTTAATTATTCTCAACGATCAGTCGGAAACTGCTTTGCATGATCTTTATTTGGAACTTGGAGATTCACATCAGATTAAAAACTTCCACGCTTTTATAGGTGATGTAAGGGATAAAAAAAGGATGGAACATCTCTTTGAAACCTATAAGCCGCATTATGTTTATCATGCTGCTGCTTACAAACACGTTCCATTGATGGAGGATAACCCTTCTGAAGCAATTAAAGTGAACGTAATGGGTACCAAGATTATTGCTGATCTTTCTGTAAAATATGGTGTACGTAAGTTCGTGATGATTTCTACAGACAAAGCTGTAAATCCAACCAACGTAATGGGGGCCTCTAAACGTGTAGCGGAAATTTATGTACAATCACTCAATAAGACATTGCATTCTGATAATTTCATCTTCAGTAATGGCTTAAGTTACATTAATGATCTTAGTATAAAGCCTATTACTAAGTTTATTACAACCCGCTTTGGCAATGTATTAGGATCTAATGGATCGGTAATTCCTCGTTTTAAGCAGCAAATAGAGAAAGGTGGTCCTATCACAGTTACACATCCAGAGATTACCCGTTATTTTATGACTATTCCAGAGGCTTGCCGTTTGGTACTTGAAGCAGGATGGATGGGAAAAGGAGGGGAGATCTTCATTTTTGATATGGGTAAATCAGTAAAGATTGTAGAATTGGCTAAAAAGATGATTAGGCTTGCTGGATTGGAACCAAATCATGATATCAAAATTCAATATACTGGGTTGAGACCGGGAGAGAAATTATTTGAAGAGTTATTGAACGATAACGAAAATGCTATGCCTACTCACCATGAGAAGATTATGATAGGTAGAGTGAGAGAATATAAATTTAATGAAGTTGCCGATCAGATTTACAGCCTGATTGAGTCAGCAAAAGAAAATGACGACAGACAAGTTGTAATTAAAATGAAAGAATTGGTACAGGAATATAAGAGTAAAAACTCTATTTTTGAGGAATTGGATCATTTGAATGAATCTGTTTAAGTGATACATCAATTTTATGAAAAGAATTTTACTTGCCTTTACTTTTGTATTATGCGTTTTAACAGGCGTGGCACAAGAGCAAACACCTAACCAGGTTATACCATATTCCTACCAGTTTTACCAAAAGTTCAACAAACAAGTTTACGATCAGAACGCAAAATTCCATAGTTCAATCAGGGGATACTACAGCGATGATACAACTTTGGTAACCCGATATAATGAACTCATGAATATGGGTGTCGATTCTGTAAACCACAGAAGCTGGATACGCAGAAAACTTACACAGGAACATCTTTTTGAATGGAAAGACGATGACTATAGTGTTTATGCTGATTTCCTTCCTGATCTGATGATTGGAAGAGAGGTCAACGACAAAAAAAATACCTGGTTAAATACAAGAGGTTTCCAGTTCGGTGGTAATGTAGGGAAACAATTCTCTTTTTACACCAGCGGTTATGAAAACCAAGCCGTATTTTCAAACTATTATAACAGCTTTGTCGACAAAAACCAGGTAGTACCAGGTCAGGCTGGCGGAGATAAACTGAATAAACCTACTAAAGATTACGCATATGTTACCGCATTAATCTCTTATACCCCAAACAAGCACTTAAATTTTGCCCTTGGTTACGATAAGAACTTTATCGGTGATGGATACCGTTCCATGCTTTTAAGCGATAACACGGCACCTTATTCGTTTTTCAGAATGCGTGCCAGCTTAGGTAGCGTTCAATACCAGACCGTATTTGCTTACATGTTAGATCCCGGCGCAGAGAAACTGACAACTGACAGGCGATTAGGAGATAGGGGTAAATGGACAGCAATGCATTATGTTGATTGGAATGCAACGAAAAAATTCTCTATCGGTTTTTTCCAGGCCGTAACCTGGGCAGATGCACAAGTAGAAGGTAAACGTGGATTCGACTTTAATTATGTCCATCCATTCATCTTCTTACGTTCAGTAGAAGGTGCAAACAGCACCTCACCTGATAAAATGCGTCTAGGTTTCAACTTAAAATATGAAGCATTAAAGAAAACGACAATTTATGGTCAGTTCATGTTCGATGAATTTACAGCAAAAGAGATTTTTGCAGGTAACGGCTACTGGGCTAATAAATGGGCTTTACAGATAGGATTTAAGGGGTCTGATCTATTTAAAGTCAACAATCTCAACTACCTCGCAGAATTTAATACTGCAAGGCCATACACTTATTCACATTTTGATCGTTTATCAAACTATTCTTCTATGAATCAGGCATTGGCACATCCGCTAGGTGCTAATTTCAGAGAGGTAGTTAGCCAATTAAATTACACCTACAAAAGGTGGGATTTCAGCGGTGAGGCGATGTATGCGCGTTACGGATTAGACCCGGATGGATTAAACTACGGAGGTGATATCTTTAAAACCTACGATACCCGTGTTTCTGAATATGGAAACTCAATAGGACAAGGGATTGGCACTAACTTATACTACGCAGAAGCTAAAGTTGCATATGTCCTGAATCCTAAATATAACTTAAGAATTGAATTAGGTGGTATCTTTAGAAAAGAAAGTAATACGGTCTCTCAAACCAATACAGGTCTATTTACCATAGGCTTACGCAGTACCTTTAGAAATCTATACAGTGACTTTTAATTAAAAAATATGAGATCAAAAATTTTACTCATTATTACTTTATTTATAGCTTCTAGTTTATCTCTAGTTGCACAAACGTTGCCAGTAGGGTTACTGGACAATGTTGAAGATGCTTACAGAAGGCAACAACTATTAGGAAAAGACTCTTCCAACAGTTCTTATATGATCAGGCCAATGTTTATGTCAGATCAGAAGAATTTTAACCTAAACAATGATTCTACTTTTTCAGTAAATCAATTCAGGAAGTTATTATACCACAATTCAAAATATAAAACTGAAATCTATGCCCTGCCGCTAGTTTGGCAACAGCAAGAAAATACACACCATCCTTATGGATGGAATGATGGATCGATGGTACAGGCAAATGGATATCAAACGCAGTTTTCTGCAGGTGTATTTGTTAAAGTAGGTCCGTTAAGTATTCAGTTACGACCAGAGTATGTATATGCAGAGAATAAACAATTCCAGGAATTAAACGATGTGAAGTTCAGCAAATCGATAGATTTACCTGAGCGTTATGGCAATGGACAATATAGTAAAGTAAGCTGGGGACAGAGCAGTATTCGTTTAAACGCTGGACCAGTTTCTCTAGGTCTTTCAAATGAGAATTTATGGTGGGGTCCGGGAACTAGAAATTCCTTATTAATGAGTAACAATGCACCAGGATTTAAGCACTTTACTTTAAATACGACAAGACCAATCAAAACTTATATAGGTGCGTTTGAAGCGCAGATTATTGCAGGCAGGCTGGAGCAATCTGGTATTGATCCGGTTGGTGTTGCAGCAAAGCCTAAAGATTGGAGATATATGTCTGGCCTTGCAGTGACCTATCAGCCTAGATGGATCCCTAATTTTTATTTAGGCGCGCAACGGGTTTATATAGTTAACCGTCGTGATATGGGTAGAAGCTTTGGTGATTACTTCCCAATTTTCGATTCTACAACTAAAGCTGCCTATGTCAATTCTGACGGAACGAATAGTGAAGAAACAGCTGCAAGAGATCAATATATTGCATTTAATGCCAGATATGTGCTTCCTGAAAGTAAAGCAGAAGTGTATATTGAATATGGACGTAACGATCACTCCTATGATCTTCGAGATGGTCTTGTAGAACCTGAGCACAGCCGTGCATATATTGTTGGGGTAAGAAAATTGATACCATTGAATAGACCAGATGAATTTATACAAGTTGGTGTAGAACTTACGCAAATGGAAGAACCTCCAACACGCGGTACCAGGGATACTCCACCGTGGTATATACATTACCAGGTTAAGGATGGATATACGAATAGGGGACAGATCTTAGGCGCTGGCATAGGGACCGGAAGTAACTTACAATCATTAGATATTAACTGGGTAAAGGGCTTAAAGAAGATCGGATTGACCTTTGAGCGTTTAGTTCAGAACAACGACCTTTTATACGAATATGTTAAGTCAGATGATGATTTGACAGATTTTACAAACAGACACTGGGTAGATCTGTCGGTTGCCGGTAACTTTGCCTGGACTTACAAGAAATTTATTTTAAATTCCCAATTTACCTATATCAGATCTTTGAATTATCAATACCGTTGGAAACCATCTTTAGGAAATACGAGCTTTTGGGACTGGGATAGGCAAGATGTTAATAACCTACACTTAAAAGTTGGCATCCTTTACAGGCTGTAATTTCAATTTATTGTCAACCTACAATTAAAGCAACGAAAGAAATGAGATCAAGATTTTTACTTATCCCTATATTATTACTACTCTTTACTTTGTCAATTACTGCGCAGACTTTACCTGTTGGTATCCTGGAGAATGTAGAAGATGCCTACCGAAGGCAGCAATTACTAGGTAAAGACACTACAAACATGTCTTACATGGTGCGGCCTATGTTTATGTCTGAGGATAAGAATTTCAATTTAAACAATGATGGAAAGTTTTCAGTAAACCAATTCAGGACACTCTTGTATAAAAATGCAAAGTACAAAACTGAGGTTTATTTGTTACCCGTTGTTTTACAACAGCAATTCAATTCGGATCATCCTTATGGAATGAATGATGGCTCGATGGTGCAAAACAGAGGGTATGAAATGCAAGTTTCTGCTGGTGTGTATGCTAAAATAGGCCCATTGAGTATCCAATTACGTCCAGAGCATGTTTACGGTGAAAATAAGCCATTTCAAAAAATGAGCGATGCGCCAAACGGTGTTTACTGGAATACTTCAATCGCGAATTATTATAATACTATTGACTTACCAGATCGTTTTAATGATGGAAGTTACAGCAAAGTTAGTTTAGGTCAGAGCAGTATCCGTTTAAATGCTGGGCCTATGTCTATAGGTTTTTCTAATGAAAATTTATGGTGGGGGCCGGGTGTTAGAAATTCTTTACTAATGAGTAACAATGCCTCAGGCTTTAAGCACTATACTTTAAACACCACCAAGCCAATTAAAACAATGATCGGATCTTTTGAAGGACAGATCATCGCAGGTAAACTGGAACAGTCTGGTGTAGACAGTTTAGTAGGATTTGAATACAGATCTAAACCGAGAGATTGGAGATACATTTCTGGGGTGGTAATTACTTATCAACCAAAATGGGTGCCTAACTTTTTCATAGGTGTAGACCGTACGGCAATTACTAACCACAGTACGATGGGTAGTAGCTTAAAAGACTATTTCCCTGTATTTAGGAAAGTACAGAAATTTGATACCATGAAAGATGGCTCTAAGGTTCCTGACGAAGGTAAAACAGATCAGTACATGTCTTATTTTACGCGTTACGTATGGCCAGAAAGTAAGGCAGAATTCTACTTCGAATATGGCCGTAATCAAGCCGCTTTTGATACAAGGGATGCCTATGTTGAGCCAGAATTCGGTCGTGCATATATTGTAGGTTTCAGGAAGTTGCTGCAACTAAAAAGACCTGATGAATTTATTCAGTTGGGTATTGAATTTACGCAATTGGAGAAGGGTAGTACAAGACAAACTAGAGCAAGCGAAAGCTGGTATAACGATAATATGGTGAAAGATGGATATACTAACAGGGGGCAAGTACTGGGTGCTGGTATTGGTCCTGGAAGTAATCTCCAATCTGTAGATGTGAACTGGGTAAAAGGATTAAGGAAAATTGGCCTGACATTTGAAAGACTAGTAAATAATAATGACTTGTTTTACAAATTTGCCTATGCCTCCGCAGATAAAAGCCAATACATTAACAGGCATTGGATTGACCTTTCCGTAGCGGGGAATTTCGCTTGGACTTACAAAAAGTTTATCCTAAATTCTCAATTTACTTATATCAAATCTTTAAATTATCAATATCAATGGAAAGAGGGAGCATCATATTGGGACTGGGATAAACAGGATGTAAAAAATATACATCTTAAAGTTGGTGTAATGTACAGTTTATAATAATATAAAAAAATACTAATGTTTAGCTTCTTTAAGAAACGTAATCTAATAACTGATATCACTTGGCTAGGTGTGGATATACATTCTCATATTCTGCCTGGGATCGATGATGGAGCAAAAGAGGTGACCCAATCTTTAAGTTATATTAGTCAGATGCAGGAATTGGGATTTGAGAAATTATTTTTCACACCACACATTTATACTGAGCTTTATCCAAATACAGCTGCAACGATCCTACCTGCGCTGCAAAATGTGCAAGATGGCCTTATTGCTGCAAATAATTCAATTTATGTTGGTGCAGCAGCAGAGCATATGGTTGATTATAGCTTTGTAGTAAAAGATGACCTAATGTGCTTGCCAGGCAAACATATCTTAATTGAGATGTCTTATCTATCAGAAACACCAAACATTGAAAAAGTGGTATTTGATTTACAGATCAAGGGATATAAGGTGATTCTGGCACATCCTGAACGATATAATTTCTATCATAAAACGGTAGACCGTTATCACCGTCTGCGGGAAATGGGTTGTCTTTTCCAATTAAATCTATTAGCTACTACCGGATATTATGGTAAGGAAGTGAAACAGGCGTCCGACTATCTATTAGCTCATCAGCTGTACGACTTAGCTGCTACAGATTTGCATCATGATAAACATATGGGCCTGTTAACTAAAATAGTTCAAAATGGCGAATTATTCAAAAATATTGGCCATTACGAATTTAAAAACCGAGAATTGTTCTTGTAAGAAACCGCACTATAAACTTATACAATAAATTGTTTAAGTTTGCGAACTTCTTTGAAAATGATGATATCATTTAAAAATCAGTATGTAACTATGACTAAAAATATGAATGGGAAAAAGGTTGTCAGTTTTACTGCCATACTAATGATTATAACCCTGGCAAGCTCTTGTGTAAGCAATAAAAAAATAGCCTATTTTCAGGATATTCAAAGTATTGATAAAGCTAAGCTGGAAAATGCGGCTAAATTCACTGAACCGGTGATACAATCTGACGATATATTAAGTATAAATATTTTTACGCTAAATCCTACAAGTGGCGCGATTGTGAACCAGGCTTCCGCAACTCCCGTATTAGGTGGCAATGCAAACACATCCTCTTCTGCAACCCAAGTGCCAGGATTCCTTGTCGACAAAAACGGCGAGATTGAGCTTTCACTGATAGGAAAGCTGAAGGTTGTAGGTCTAACAACTTATGAGGCCCGAGAACTGATCCGTGAAAAAGTAAGTACAATCTATCAGAAGCCTAATGTTCAGTTACGTTTTGCCAATTTTAAAGTAAGTGTGCTGGGGGAAGTGAATTCACCTTCAACCTATACATTGCCCAATGAAAAAGTATCTATTATGGATGTACTGAGTTTAGCTGGTGATTTAACTATTTATGGTAAAAGGGAAAATGTTTTGATTGTAAGAGATAATGATGGAGCGAAAGAATACGCTCGTTTAAACCTTAACTCCTCTGAAATTTTCAATAGCCCATTTTATTATTTGAAACAAAATGATGTGGTGTATGTAGAGCCCAATAAACGTAAAGTGTCTGCTTCAAACTCTGCACAAATCCAAACCATTAGCGTAGTTGCGTCTGTACTATCGGTAATTGTACTGGCGATTACCAATTTATAACTCATCTGCTTCAATACATGAATAACGTGTCCGATTTAAATATGCAACAGCCTGCTGCCGAGGCAAATGGAATAGATCTTGCAAAGCTTTTTAGAAAACTTTCAGATAAATGGTACTGGTTTTTAATCAGTGCTGTAATTTGCCTATTCGCAGCATACTTATATGGCAAGTATGTTGCCCCCCAATACCATATTTACGCTAGTGTATTAGTAAATGATGATGATAAGGGTGGTGGCCTAGGGAAAGATGCTATGATGGACCTAGGCGGCCTGATGGGATCCAAAAGTTCGGTTGATAACGAAACACATATTCTCAAAACCCGCTTCCTTATGGAACAACTGGTAAGAGAGCTTCAACTAAACATTATTTATGCACATAAAGTAGGTATTGGTACCCGAGAATTGTATAAATCGCCCTTCAAAGTAGAGATTCTGCAGTCCATCGATACTATTAAGGCTGTTAAACTCGAAATACATCAAGCCTCAGGAAATAAAATCCTGGTCAGCACTAAAGGTTTTGAAAAAGAACTAAGCTGGAACGAGACTTTCAGAATTAAAAATGTAGGCACAGTGCGTTTAATTCCGCAACCTGGAATTTTGATGGCTAATGAAGAATATTTTGCTACAATTAATTCTATTGATGAGCGCACTACCGCCCTGATGGAAAATATTATAATTGCCCCCACCAATAAACAGGAAAGCATCATTGATTTAGGCCTTGTGTATCCTGTTCCAAGAAAAGGTGAAGACATATTAAATGCACTTATCAACAAATACACACAATCTAATTTGATTGATAAGAACAATATTGCAGACAGTACCTATAAATTTATTACGGAGCGTTTGAGTATTCTTTCTGGTGAACTCGGTGATGTGGAAGATAAGGTAAGCGATTTTAAAAAAAATAACAGGCTTGCTGATATGACTGAGCAAAGTAAGCTATTGGTAAAAAATACAGGAGAGTTTACTTCAGAACTGGCAAAGGCAGAAACTCAAGTTTCGATCTTAAATGATTTGGAAGCTTATTTAAAAGACAGCGCAAAGAACAAACGTGTTTTCCCGACATCGCTGTTACCCTCAGATCTGGTTTTTTCTGGTATGATGGAACAGTACAATTCATTACTGATAGAAAGGGAGAAACAGCTGTTAAGCGTAACTGAAAACAGTCCATTTATTCAGAATATAGATAGCCAGATCGCAGGGTTAAGGGCGGGTATATTAGGAAATATCAGCAGTACAAAAAATACTTTTGTACTGACCAGGAACAAATTGCGCAGCCAGTTAAATAGTGCTGAAGGACAGATTGGCGGCGTTCCGCAGATCGAAAAAAACTATTTGAAATTAGCTCGTAACCAGCAAATCAAGCAGGAATTATATGTTTTTCTGATGCAAAAAGCTGAAGAGACCGCAATCTCTAAAACATCTAATACAGCTATAGCTAAAATAATAGATCCACCAAAAGCATCTTTCTACCCGGTTAGCCCACAAAAAAGTATTATATATATCGTTGGTTTATTTGTTAGTTTATTAATTCCTACACTAATTGTATTAGGCAGAGATTTATTATCAACTTCAATTAGGACTAAGGACGATATAACCAGCCTGACAGCTGTACCTGTAATCGGGGAAATCAGCCACAATGATAGTACAGACAATTTGATTGTGGCTAACCAGGGCCGTTCGGCAATTTCAGAGCAATTTAGGGCGCTAAGGACTAATATGTCCTTTTTTCTGAAGAATGATAATGAAAAGGTAATTCTCTTAACCTCCAGTATGTCTGGTGAGGGGAAATCTTTTACAGCAATCAATTTAGGGAATATCCTGGCGATTACTGGTAAAAAGGTTCTGCTGATGGAATTGGATTTACGTAAACCCGGGCTTTCAAGTAAGTTGAATATACCCAACACTACTGGGTTTAGTACGTTCACCATCAATAAGAATACTCCGGTACAAGACCTGATAAAGCCTTTGGCTATCAATGAAAATCTCTTTATAATGTCTTCAGGACCGTTGCCACCAAATCCTGCAGAGACGCTGATGAGCGAGCGCGTTCAAGTGTTAATAGATGAGTTGAAGGCAGAATTTGATTATATCATTATGGATGCACCTCCGGTTGGTATTATTACAGATGCGCAGTTACTATCCAGGTATGCAGATATGACCGTATACATGGTTAGACAACGGGTTACATCTAAAGATCAGTTGAAAATTGTGGACGATTTGTACCGCCACCGTAAAATGAACAACATTGGAATCGTTGTAAACGATATTATTAATAAAACATACGGTTATGGATACGGTTATGGCAACTACGGAGAAGTAAAAGATGACAGTTTTGCTAAAAAGCTGATGAAGAAATTTAAGTAGCAGATTTTATGATGAAGTTTTTTAGTAATAAAATCAACGCGATTTTTCTTGATGGCGGGGAGCGGAGTATGAAAGTCAAGAAGAATATCATTCAATCTTTTTTACTAAAAATAGGGAGTATCGGCATAGGGCTTATTCTTGTGCCGTTAACAATCAGCTATGTAAACCCATTGCAGTATGGAATCTGGTTAACGTTGAGTTCCATTATCAGTTGGTTTTACTTCTTTGACATTGGTCTCGGCAATGGGCTTAAAAATAAACTTGCAGAGAGTAATGCAATAGAAGACTATGACAGGTCAAGGATTTATGTGAGTACTACCTATGCTATCATTGCCATAGTTTCTGTAGTGATATTTATAGTATTTGGAATCGCCAACTTTTTTATTGACTGGAATAGAATCCTTAATATTAAAGATTCTAGTGGCTCAAATCTCCAGCTTATTGCTTTGATCGTCATCAGTATATTTTGTTTACAGTTTGTTTTTCAACTAGTCAATACTGTACTCACCGCCTGTCATGAGCCTGCTAAGGTATCCTTATACTCGCTAATCGGACAACTGTTATGTTTGATCGTTATCTATACATTGATCCTGCAGGGTACCGGAAACCTGCTAACGCTCGTTGTTGTAGTAGGGGGAATCCCCCTAATTGTCACAATCTTTTGTAATTTTCAGTTATACTATAAAAAATACAGTTATCTACGTCCATCACTAAAAAAGATCGATTTTGGATATGGGAAGCAACTGTTATTGATTGGTGGTGCTTTTTTTGTTATTCAGATAGGTCAATTGGTTCTTTACCAGACCGATAATATAATAGTGACCCAATTATTTGGACCTGAAGAAGTGACAGTATTTAACATGGCGTATAAACTATTCTCGATAGTAATTACTGTCTTCACTATTGGTATAACACCATATTGGAGTTCATTCACCGATGCCTACTATAAAAAAGACTTCGACTGGATCAGAATTACTTTTCAGAAACTAACCAAAGGATGGTTATTGGTTGCACTTCTTACGATAGTCTTAACCGCAATCTCTCCTTTTATCTTCAAATTATGGCTAAATGACATGGTACAGGTACCTATCAGGCTATCTATATCGATGGCATTTTACGTGGTCGTTTCTACCTTCCATATGTTATGCTGTTTTCTGTTGAACGGTATTGGAAAAATAAGATTGCAATTGTATTTATATATTGTTTGTTTCTTTACAAATATTCCTTTGTCTATTTTATTAGGTAAGATTTTGGGGATATCAGGAGTAACATATTCTAATGCTATCATCTTATTACTAATGGGGGTAGTGCTATATATGCAGTGTAATAGAGTGATCAACCAAAGGGCAACGGGAATATGGGAGCGGTGATATCAATAAATTAGCTATGGCAGAAAAAAGTGTTTTCTTCAATTATATTATTACCATTCATAATAAACAAGAATTAATTGAAAGAGTTATGATGAGTGTCATCAACTGCGCAGGAGAATATAGCCATATTTATCCAGTACTGGACGGTTGTACCGACCGTACTGAGAGTATTATCGATCAGATTATAGTAAGTAACCCCTCAGTTTCGATTACTAAATTATTTGCTGGAGACGTTCATGAACTTAAGTCTATTAATATAGGCCTTAATTCTTCCTCGCAGGAGGGATATGGGTTTAATATTATCCTGCAAGATGATGTTGTACTTACTGATTCGGCTATGGAGACTCATTGCGTTGCTTTATATCAAAAGTTTAAAAATCTCGGGATAGTGTCCTTTCGTCATGGGCAAAATATTTCAAGATCTGTTTATCAAAAGAATAAACGCAGAAATTTTTATTACGGGTATATTGAAAACGAGGCGGGACATGGGCTAAATCAGTTCTCCTTACTCAAAACTGGGTACTTCACCTTTAAGGAGGTCGTGATGAAAAGTCCGATTTGCATTCCTTTTGAAGTGGTGAAAGCTGTCGGCATACCAGACGATAGATATGCCCCATGGGACGATTTAGCATATTGTTATACCGTTGTGCAGGCAGGATTTTATAATGGAGTGTATGCTATTGAATTCCAATCTGACCTGGAATGGGGTACCACTAGGGAGAAAGTACAGAAGAAATCTGTGCTTGATGTGCAGCTCCATAATATTGAAAGGTTCAGGGAAGACCGTCCGGAATTAGCTGCCTTCGATTCGTCTATTTTCAACAATAAAAAGTATTTAATATTTGATGCAGGAAAACGTTATCCTATTAACTTTTCAACATTGATTACAAATGTTAAATCAATATTGATTGATGGCCTAAAAAATTTTATAAAAAGTAATTAACAAATGCATATCAAATATCTACCATACCAACCACATTGTTTTGCCTTTGGCGGATTTGAAATACAAATTTTGAACAACCTGGAAGCATTATCCTCTATAGGGATGAATGTGAGTAAGATGGATTATTGGGACAGATCTGCGGAGTTTGATATTATGCATTGCTGGGGCCTGGGCTTTCCGCACCTTGAAAATATCGATTGGGGAAAAAAAGCCGGTAAGAAAATTGTTGCAAGTATTTTGTTATATGATTACGATACAGTAGCAAAGCGCATTAAGTTTAAATTATCTTCTTATATATCTGTACAACGCTATCTTATAGCAATGTTGTCCAAAGTAGATGCCGTATCAGTTGTTAACGAATTCCAGGCAGATACCTGTCACCGGTTGTATGGCGTACCAAAATCCAAAATTTGGGTTATCCCCAATGTTGTGGACGAAAAATATTTCATGTCGCGCACTGCAATCAAACCTATAGCTGATTTAGTATCAGATTACGTTTTGATCCTTGGAAATGTTTGTGCCAGAAAAAACCAATATTTACTAGCTGAAGCTTGTATAAAAGCAAATCATCAGTTACTCATTATTGGAAAGGTAATGGAAGGTGAGTCCGTCTATGGCGATAAATTACAATCGCTCGTAGATAGTAATAGCAAAATAACATGGATTAAAGGGTTAAAGGAAAATAGTAATGAGTTACTTAACTATTACTGTGAAGCAGCAATGATTGCGCTACCTAGTTTTGTCGAACAACAGCCACTTTCGTTACTTGAGGGGGCGATAATGGGTAAGCCATTATTAATTGCTGACCGAAAATACGCAAAGCAAAAATTATATTCTAAAGCGTGTTTGGTAGATCCTTCATCTGTTGATTCGATTATATGCGGCATCCAAAAGGTTTATGCCAATCCACACATTTATCAGCAGACTGCAAAGGAAATGGAAATCTGCCGTGCAGCAAACGTGGCAGAGCAATATAAAAAGTTGTATCAAAGTTTAATGCAGTAAATTGATATGGCAGATCAGAATTTACCATTAATAACTATAGTTACTGTTTGTTACAATTCCGCACGTACAATTGAAGAGACGATACAAAGCGTTTTGAACCAAACTTATTCAAACATAGAATATGTAATTATAGATGGAGGCTCAAAAGACAACACTGTTTCGATACTCGAAAAATATAGTAACCAGCTAGGCTATCTGGTATCAGAACCAGATAAAGGAATTTACGATGCTATGAATAAAGCCTTGAAGGTAGCTAACGGAGAATGGCTTTATTTCTTAGGTAGTGATGATGTCCTGATCAATGAAAATATTATAATGGAGATGGTGAGTACTTTTGATGATAAATCCACGATATACTTCGGTAATGTGATTTTCAAAAGTGAAAATACAGTTTATAATTTCAATCTAAGTAAATGGACATTATGCTATAGGAATATTTCACATCAATCATTATTTTATACTAGAGAGAGCTACAAAAAACACAATTATGATACCTCATTTATAATATTCGCCGACCACATTTATAACATATTGCTTTATGGCTCAAAAAAGTATAATTTTAAACATATTGACAAGGTTATAGCATTATATAATGATGCTGGTGCCAGTTCAAATACCTATGATAAAAGGTATTATCAGGATCTGCCTTTAACCGTGTACAAAAACCTTGGGTTGCAATATGCCGTATATGTGCAGCTACGTATTCTATTATTTAAACTGAAAAATAGCCTAAAACGTCTTGAAAATTAACCTGAAATTTTTAGCGAACCCTTATATGGCCTATGTCGTTATTTGGACATTGGGTCTGCTGGTCTATTTACTAGAGTGGTCAGATATGTTTCCCGCTATAACATTAGGCCTTTTTCTTTTTGTTAGTATATCTATCATCCTGTGTTATACTATAGGGCAGTGGCTTGGTAGAAAAAAGTTTTTTGAATTCAGGAATGTGAGTAGCTTCTTAAATATTAAAACCTTATTTATTGTAAATGCGGCATTATGGATAATCAGCTTTGTTTATTCAGGGTTGCCGTTATATGAAATTTTAACCGGTGTGGATTATGCTTATTCAGATTTTGGAATTCCTATTCTCATTGTCTTTATCACTTGTTTTAACAGCTTTCTTTGTGTATACTGTTTTCATTGTTATCTATCTAGCAGAAATAAAAAATATGTTTTATACTACCTATTCTGTTTAGGCCTATATATATTAGCCTATTCAAGAGGTTTGATCATGGTCACTCTGATATCTTCTATTTTCCTGTGGCTGTCAGCTAAAGGAAATGTAGTTAAAACCAAACATATCTTAATTTTATTCACGGGTGCATTAATTATTCTTTATGGATTTGGCTACGCCGGAAATATCAGAACTGCCCAATCTGTTGCCCGCGATAATAATGCAAGTGGATATGCATACGACAATACTTTAATTCTTGAGATTGCATCCGCTTCTCCGGCATTTACCAAGAATATCATACCGAATGAATACTTCTGGACGTATGTTTACATCGCATCACCCATGAGTAACCTGCAATATAATGTATCAAAACAGGAATTGAGAACTTATACAATGAGTGATTTTGTAAACCTTATTATTAACGAGACGTGGTATGAAACTGTTTCTAAACGTATAGGTGAGATATATCCCTGGCTTAAGCGAAGAGAAGTACCGTTAGTAATTGACAACTTAAATGTTTCTACTACCTACGTGAAATCCTTCATGTATATGGGATATCTGGGTATGATTATTCTTTTGGTACATATTTTGGTAATGCCGATTATCTACCTCAAAATTTTAGGTTTGAAAAGTCAGTATTTACCCGTTGCAGTCGCTATTATGTGCTCTATATATTTCTTCTCGATATTTGATAACATGTTTATTTTTGTTGGTACAGGGCCGCAACTCTTGTTTCCACTCTTTTTTGAATTCCGCGACAGGCTTCGCAAAAAACAAGCTCTGTAATGAATAACCACTGTATAACGATTTTAATGGCAACGTATAATGGCTCAAAGTTTTTTTACGAGCAGCTAAATAGTATTTTGGCACAGACTTATACGAATTGGGAACTGCTTATAAGAGACGATGGATCTTCCGATGATACAATTACTTTAATATTAGAAGCAATCAAAAATGATGCACGTATCAAACTTGTAGTTAATCCATCAGAAGCACATGGTGCTTGTGCAAACTTTTCTTCATTATTAACATGGGCAAAAGTAAATAAAGAATTAGAGTACATCATGTTTTGTGATCAGGACGATATATGGTTGCCAAATAAGATTGCATGCAGCCTCCAGCACTTGCAACGAACAGAAAGTGCAAATAAAGATAAACCATGCCTGGTATATGGTCATTTAAACATGATGGCAGAAAATGGGCATCACTTGCAAGAAGTAATCTCTATGGATAGTCCTCCGAAGTTCAATAATATTATAGTACAAAACCCTATGTTTGGGTGTACAATGATGTTCAATAACATGTTGGCAAATCTGATACCAGAGATTCCAACTTATGCAGAGAATCACGATTATTGGGTTGCACTTGTTGCTGTTTCATTTGGTTCTTACTCGATTATATGTGAAGATATTATTTTATACCGCCAGCATACAAATAATGTTACTTCTCAAGGTGCAGGTTTGATGAATAGATTTAATAGGTATTATAATAACACAAAACGTATTAAAGAATTGCAAAGCAAACTAATCATGCTAGGAGCTTTTTTGGAAGTATATGGTGCAAAGCTTCGAAAAGCAGATCAGATCGTGTTAACAGAGTTTCTGAAGGCTTTCAAGGCTGGAACTCCTGCTAAGCTGGTAAATGTAATTTTTTATCATAAAATCTATAAAATCACGAAACTTCAAACCGCGGCGATGCTATTTGTAATGATTAAGAATTATTTCAAAGTACGGGAGGTTATTCTAAATGTTAACTTTTTAAAGTAAATTTGAGCCTAAATCAATGAAAGTAGTGATATCTGGAGTAAGTCTCACTGAAGGAGGGATATTAAGCATTTTACAAGATTGTGCAAAATCTGCGAAAAAGATCAGTGGTGAGCACGATTTTATCTTTTTGGTACATCAGAAGGAATTGATGGCAACTGAAGATCCGAGATTTGTCGTAAAAGAATATCCTAAAATTAAACAATCATGGTTTAGGAGGTTATATTTCGAATATATTTATTGCAAAAAACTTTCAAAAGAACTCAAGCCGGACGTTTGGATATCACTCCACGACATGACGCCAAATGTTCTCGCAACGAAACAATTTGTTTACTGCCATAATCCATCGCCTTTTTTTACAGCAAGACTAAAGGATGTATTTATTGATTATAAGCTATTTTTGTTTAGTTTTTTTTATAAATACCTCTACGGAATAAATATAAAAAAGAATAAGTATGTAATCGTTCAACAAAATTGGTTAAGAGAGGCATTCAATGCAATGTATGACGTATCAACAATTGTCGCCTATCCATCTATTGATTTGCCGGAGATTTTATTTGGCACATTAAATGCAAAAGTAGATGATCAGCCATTTACCTTTTTTTATCCATCCTTTCCAAGGATCTTTAAAAATTTCGAAGTATTGCTGGACGCAACATTACTCTTGGCAGCGCAAAGAGTTGACTTCCAAGTTGTGGTCACAATTGATGCATCGCAAAATAAATTAGCAGAACAATTATTTAAAAAATATAAGCATTGTGATCAAATAAAATTCATAGGAAAACAAACTCGGGACTCTGTGTATGAGATATTTAATAATTGCAATTGTTTACTTTTTCCATCAAAATTGGAGACTTGGGGCCTTCCGCTAACAGAAGCAAAATTGTTTAAAAAGCCAATTCTCGTTGCTGATTTGGAATATGCTCATGAAAACATTCAAGACTATAAAAATGTTAAGTTTTTCGATCCCGACAATCCCAAGATGTTAGCCAGTTATATGGATAAACAGATCGATGGAATACTTTTATTTGATAAAAATGTAGCTAAAGTGCCTCTGTCGCCGTTTTATAAGGACTGGGATAACCTAATACAATTTTTAATAACAGATAAACGATAAGAGGTGAGTAATATGAATGTAGGAATATTAGTACCAACATTAAATGCAGGTATTAGCTGGGAGAGATTTTTAATAGGTCTTGACAATCAGTCGTTATTAGTTAAAAAAAAAGTAATTCTGGATTCAGGTTCCAGTGACAATACTGTAAATCTAGCGGAGAATCATGGATTTGATGTGCATTTTATAGATAAGAAAGATTTTGATCATGGCTATGCTAGACAGCTCCTCTTTGAGGCCGCTAGTGATTGCGATATTTTAATTTACTTAACCCAGGATGCTATTTTAAAAGGCAAGGATTCTTTGCTAAATTTAGTAAATGCATTTAGTGATCCTACAGTAGGATTGGCTTACGGACGACAGGTACCTCATGAGGGTGCTAAAGTTTTAGAGAGTCATGCACGTTTATTTAATTACCCAGCAACATCTATTGTTAAAGGACTGAAAGATAAGAGTAAACTTGGAATTAAGACTGCATCTTGTTCTAACTCCTTTGCTGGTTACAGGCGTTCAGCCTTCGTAGAAGTTGGTGGTTTTCCGAAACAGACTATTTTTGCAGAAGATGTTATTGTAGGTGGAAAGATGTTAATTAAGGGCTGGAACATTGCCTATGTTTCTAATTCTGAGGTTTATCACTCACATGATTACAGTGTAGTTGAAGAATTCAGAAGGTACTTTGATATTGGTGTTTATCACGCAACCAATATGTGGTTAATTGATGAGTTTGGTAAAGCCGATGGGGAAGGATTAAAATATTTGAAATCTGAACTACAATACGTAATCAAAAATAATATATTAGTTTTGCCAAAGATGATTGCATCAATCGGAGCAAAGTTTTTAGGTTATAAGCTGGGAATGATGCATGATAAACTTTCTATGAAACAAAAGAGGAATTTATCAATGCATAAAAGGTATTGGGATAAAGCATTGATTAAGTAAATATGAACCATTTAATATTCGGGGGATCCGGATTTATAGGCACACACCTAAGAAAATATATAGAGTCTAAAGATTCAACTAATATAGTTTTCAGTTACGACATAAAAAAGAAAGTCAGTGATGAATATACAAAGGCAGACGTTAGGGAAACCATTGATATACCTTTGTATAATGCGGGTAATTCTGTAATTTATAATCTAGCTGCGATTCATATTACTCCTGGTCATCCAGACCATGAATATTTCGATACAAATATAAAGGGCGCAGAGAATGTCTGTAACTTTGCCCGTAAGCATAATATAAAGACAATTGTCTTTACCAGCTCAATTGCTCCATATGGGCCATCTGAAGACTTGAAATCTGAATTAACACTACCGATGCCAACTACTCCATACGGCATATCAAAGTTGACTGCAGAATATATTCATAAATTGTGGCAATCTGAAGATCCGGAAAATAGAACCTTAATCATCTTTCGTCCTGGAGTAATTTTTGGGCAGCATGAAGGCGGTAATTTTACCAGGCTTTATGAGTCCTTAAAAAAGGGATTTTTCTTTTATCCCGGAAGAAAAGATACTATTAAGGCATGTATTTATGTGAAGGATGTGGTAAGAATATTACATGATACTGCCCAAAATGAAAAGCCTGGAGCAGTAACTTTCAATCTGACTTACCACCCTGCTCCGACTATAGAAAAAATCTGTCAGACTATGGCCGAGGCTACCAACGTCAAAGCTCCCAAAATACTAGTTCCAGGCTGGGCATTAATATCTGCCGCAGGATCAGCATATTTCGGCGCTAGAGTAGTCGGCAAAAAGATCAGCGGTATCCATCCAGATCGGGTGAAGAAACTTATGGTGTCTACAAACATATCAGGAGAGAAGCTAAGCAAATCACCCTATAAGCTTCAATTTACTTTGAAGGAAGCACTTGAAGACTGGTTGAGGGAAGGGGAAGGGAAAGAACTAATTTAGTTTTTAGCTCTCACTGAAAGTTTTGGTGAATGCTCAATCTTTGTATCGAAAGAACGCCATCCCTTATTTTCTCCTTTAGTAAATGTGCCGGTCGAGTTATCAATAATATAAGCACTATCATGCAATGGTAATTTTCGGTTATCAATTATATTATTATTTTTTACTAGTATATTTGTGCAGTTGTATATTTCGCAAATATTTCCAGTAAATTGTGGTGCATTTACTGTATTTGTATGACAATTTATGAAGTTGTTATTAGCAAATTTAAGCCCATCGATATTGTAGCATAGAATCCCATTTACCCCACTCTCCTCTACAACATTATTAGCAACCTGAATATTCGAAGATCTTAACTTGCTGCTATTAAATGATCCATCCTTTCCATTACTTGCTACATAAATCGCTGCATGACCAGTAGACACCTGCCCTCCATTTGTTAAAGCGACTTCATTTATTATAGCATTATCTCCACAATGAAATAGCTTGTTCCCGGTGATTTTAATATTTCTAACACGTGCTGTAGAACCGGGTTGCAATGTTTCGCTATTAAATATAGCGATCCCGGCATTAACCGTTTTAGATATCGAATTATTGCTTATGGTAATATCTACACATCCTATTGAAGAAAAGCCTTGCATCGCGTTAGATATTATATTTTTTGAAACTACAGCGCGTCCTGCCTGCTTGGATCCGGCCTTTAATATTTCTGGTTTTTCTCTATTTAGTCCGTAATCATGTATAGATAGGGCATCATCTTTAATATTAGACAGTTTGTTGCCAATATATTTTACATTTAAGCTATAGTGCGAATAGATACCATCCCTCAACGTATGTTCTATAGTATTATTTAATATGGTGGCACCCACTGCACTCATAATACAAATGCCCATTTCAGGAGAATTAGAAATATGTGTGTTTTTTACAATAATATCTCTGCATCCAATAAATGTAAGTGTATGCTGATCTTTATCATTTTGCTTTGCCGGTAACAATGGCCTTGTTAGTGAGCCATCTTCTACAGTTACCGTATTGCAGTGATCGAACTTCAAAGTTTTAACATTCAAATTCACATTACTTATAGTAGAACCATTCAGTTTTAAATGAAGATTATTTATCCTATTTAAAAGTATCTCACGCTTAATCGTATATATCTTATCTTTTGGAAATATGATCGTTTTACATGCAATAATTGCTTTTTGTATAATTGTAGAATTATCGAACGCTATATTTCCAGCCTTAGCGCCAAACCATTCAATATGGGCATCCCCCTGATACAACCGCTTCAGTCGTTTACCATCTTCACTGACCAGAACTGTACCTTCGTTATCCAGCGACAATTTGTCTTCTGTATCCCAAATCCATTCTCCAGCTGCAGAACCATCGGTTATATATTTAACATTCTGCGTAATACCTCTATACTTTCTTAAAGCATTAGTAGAGGGAAATGTATAGGAATATGTCTTTACACCCTTATTCCCTAATTTAACGCTCGGGTTTGGAGATATGCTATTAGTCGTGTTAGACTTTAATGTATTATTTTCATTACTACTGCTAAGATTGCAACTTAGCAATGTGGCTATTACAAATGGTGCTAGATATTTCAAATTGCTATGCTTTGGTAAAGTAATCTTTAGCGTGAACTATGACGATGTCTACAATGAACGTACCAATATTTTTCGTTATCATAAGCTTTACGAGATAGCATAAATAGTTATTTTAATAATTTTAGCCTACTACGAACACAGTTATCTACAATTAGAATATAAACATAATGATAAGTAGTTAATGCAAGAACAAAGTATTATAAGAATCATTGATGAACATGTATTATTATTCGATTCTACTTAATTATTTCTTAAGGATTGGGTAATATCATATGTCATTCGATAATGGTCTATTATAATATTTAGCTACTTTTATACCGAATAGTTAAATAGTTAATAAAACAACGACGTACTGATGGTTAAAAACTTGAATAAATTTAGATATGATATAAACGCTTTGCGTGGAATTGCTGTTCTTGGAGTAATATTTTTTCATTTTAAAATTCCTCATTTTAACGGTGGGTTTTCAGGTGTTGATATTTTTTTCGTAATATCCGGCTATTTGATGACCTCAATAATTATAAGAGGAGTAGATAAAGAGAATTTTGCTCTAAGGGAATTTTATAGTAAAAGACTCAAGCGAATCGTACCTGCGCTTTTATTTCTTATCACAGCTATTACGATATTGGGTTTCTTTTTTTATTTCCCAATTGATTTCATGCTAAATGAGAAAAATGCAGCGGCAAGTTTATTGTTTTTATCAAACATTTATTACTGGACAAATTCTGGATATTTTGACGCCTCATCAGAAACAAACATTCTATTACATACATGGTCATTATCTGTAGAATGGCAGTTTTATTTACTTTATCCGCTAGCTCTGTTACTTCTGAATAAGATTATAAAGAATAGATTATATTTTGCAATTTTTTTCTCTGTATCTACTATTTTAATGATGGTGCTTTCATTCCTCTTTACTAAATGGATACCAGCAGCATCTTTTTATCTACTACCTAGCAGAGCCTGGGAAATGATGTTTGGTGGAATCGCTTTTTTTATGAGTGATTATTTAAAGAACACTGGTGTTAGAAAGAGCTTGTCAATTGTAGGATATATTTCATTGTTGATCTCTATGTTTTTTCTCAGATCTGAAATGGCATGGCCAGGGATTTATACAATTATCCCGGTTTCTTGTACCTTTATTATAATAGTTGCTAATTATAATGAATTTGAAACTTTGAAAAATAGAACAGTCCAATTTTTTGGAAAAATTTCGTATTCATTATATTTATGGCATTGGCCTGTTTTTGTGTTTGCTAAATACTTTGGTGCAGAAAGCACTTTTATATCTATTATAACCTTAATGACAATATGTGTACTACTAGGATACTTATCATATAGATACATTGAGTCTATTGATTTCCAAAATAACAGGTTCATTCTAACAACAATGACTTCCCTTACAGTAATTACTATTTGTTTAGGATTAATTGTGACTAATAGTTCTATGTTCAAACCTAATTCTATTTATTTGACTAACTATGCATCTAAAAATGTCAATAAAAAGATTCAGTTTAGTGCGGGATGCTGTTTTTTGACCAGCTTATCTTCTAGAATTGATAGGTTTAAAAATACAGAATGTTTAAAAATTAAAGGAGATATGAATAATATACTTTTAATTGGAGATAGCCATGCTGCACAACTTTCATTATCCTTAAAAAATATTCTACGTAAGGACGGGATAAACTTATTACAAGCTACGTCCAGCGGCTGTTCTCCAGTAAAGAGGTCAAATGGTCAATTAAGATGTAGTGAAGTAATGGATTATGTTTATAATGACTTTATTTTACACAATTCAAAAAAAATTGATGCAATATTTATCTGTGCTAATTGGCTCGGTAAAGGAAGGATGTATGATAATCAAATGATTATGGATATCAAATACACTGTTAAATACTTAGATAAATTGAATATTCCTGTGATCTTGATAGGGCAAAACGAAACTTTTAAAATGCCTTATACTTCAATTCTGGCTAAGGAAGAAGAATATAATATGAAATTATTAACTGACCAGCTAGACCTAGAATCTTATGAGGTTAACGATCTCATGAAAAAACATTTTGGATCAAATTATGTAGATATAATTAACCGAAACGATTTTCCGCGTTTTTCTAAAGCGGTAGGCCCCTATATGTTTGATAATAATCATTTTACTAAATATGGTGCGGATTTAGCAGTCGATAAGATATTCTCAAATTTAATTACTCAAAAATTGATAGCAGGGATCAATTCAAAAAATAGATCATGAACGACTCTTTGCAGGGGGTCAATAAAGTTATGACAAGATAATATAAGATAAATCTTGAAGTCATGAATGTTCCAAACGTTGATGATAATTTTGTTCCGATCGAATTGGATAATGCTATTCATATTATTACTACGGCTACTATACATATTGTTATAATTTAAACTTAGCTTTGCACAAATAAATCAGCTGTTCTATGTTTAGTGTATTCTTTTCTGCGCGTATATTACGATTTTCAATATAGGTAGCAGTGGATTTACAGAAACTATTTAAATAATATAGATTAAACGCAGGTGTCGTATTTTGATCGGATGTATTTATCTGTCAGGAAGACTGAGCTACATGGACTGTCCAAATTGTCATTAAAGGCATACTACGCAATTATTTTGTAGTGGTTGTTATTTGTAGTAACAGATTAAGGTTTGTTTACTGATAGTGTATACATCAAAGTAACAGAGTTAATAAATTGGAATATAATGAGAAAAACTGATAATAGAATTATGAAGTTAACTGGTATGGTCTTAACTAATGGATAGTTCAAAAGGCTTAGTACTAAAAGGTGTTATTTGGTCGGGTGTACAAATTATTGTTAATCAAGGGTTCGCTTTTATAATCCGATTGGTCTTGGCTAAACTTTTATTTCCGGAACAATTTGGACTTATTGGAATGGCGGTGATTTTTACTGGATTTGTCCAAGTTTTAAACGATCTGGGAATAGGAGCCGCATTGGTTCAAAAAAAAGATGAAGATCTTAGAAATGAACATTTCCATACAGCATTTTGGACGGGTATCGGATGGTCTATTTCGTTATATGTTATTATGAGCTTCTTAATATCGAAGCTAGCTGCTGATTTTTATAATGAGCCCATGTTAATTAAGCTAATTCCTGTATTAAGTCTAGGGATTCTGTGTAGTCCCATTAACCTGGTCCATAAAGCACAACTCACTAAAAGCATGTCCTTTAAAAAAATTGCTTTCATTGATAACACTTCTAATATTATTGCAGGTTGTATTGCCATGGCACTGGCATTTCTTGGTATGGGTGTATGGTCCTTAGTTTTCAATTCCGTCGCCTCAATTGTTATATCTATGCCATTGTATTTTAAGGCTACTAAATGGTTCCCCAAATTAATTTGGGATAAAAATGCGTTTAAAGAGATTTTTGGTTTTGGGGTATATACGACTGGAACAAGTGTCGCTAACTATTTTGTTAATAATGTAGATTATTTATTGATCGGTAAATTATTAAGTGCACAGGCCCTTGGAGCGTATACTTTTGCATTCATACTAACTGATACATTTAGAAGTAGATTGATGCTTGTTGTAAATAATGTAATGTATCCTATGTATGGTAGAAACCAAGGTGATCCAATTGCATTAAAACGGTTTTATTTGAAGGTCGTTAATTACAATAGCATTTTGATCTATCCTATAATGGTCTTTTTAGTTGCATTGGGAGATCCTTTTACTACAAGTGTGTTTGGAGCTAAATGGCATGACTCAATAGCTCCCTTGCAAGTACTTTCGATTTCGGTAATGATTCATATGTTAGTTAATAGTAATACTGCGTTAATTCGAGGAATGGGAAGACCTGGCTTAGAGATGAAATTACAGCTTTTTAAGGCTGCTATTTTTATCCCCATGCTAGTTGCGGGTATTTATGCATACGGTGTAATAGGTGCTGCTTGGGCAGTCTTGATTAACAAGTTCATAGCCGTGATTATTGCTCAATTCACATTTAATAAATTATTAAATATCAAAATTAGTACAGGAGAATTTTTAGCAGCTATTAAAGTGCCTTGGATTGCTGCCTCACTAGCCTATATTATAACAGTTGTAACTTATAATTTCCTACACCTGCACTATATTTTTGCTGGTTTGCTATTATTTGGAAGCTATTCATTGTGTGTTTGGATTATGATGGGCCCTGAAATTAAGGTACAAATTACTCAAATAAAAATGTCAAGAAAAGAAGGAAAAGTATGATAAAGGAATTTTTCAAAAATCTCAAGAACAGTGTAAAGCGATATATTAGCGATACATTACCTAGATATTGTGTGTCTTCAAAAAGACTTTCGATTCTTTATTACTTTGTTTTTGATCGTTCTTTTGATAGAGAGATACAAGCAGTCTTAGCTGGAAAAATAAGCCATAAAGACGAAGAAAAGATGAGTAAGGTAGATTATTTTATCTTGGTAAGAAATACTCATAGGATGGAGAAAGGTTTGTTAATGCGTCCTAGAAAAGATGTTTTTGGTAAAGATTACTTAACTGAAATGCTAAATAGTTATGAAAGTATTTGGAAAGTGCAAAATGAAGATATGGATAATCTACAGCTAAAATGGTTTTATGATGTTTTATCTGAATACTTTTCCGTTGTTAACAATGAGGATCCATTGATAGCTAAAGAAAAATTACGCTTCGATAAGCTATCCGCTTTTGTGTCAAAAGAACCTACAAAATCAATACCTTATTATAGAGCTCATGCTAATCAAACTGACATAACATTTGATGAATTTTTTAAACTATGCAAACAAAGAAGGTCAGTTAGATGGTTTCTTAATAAGCCTGTAGACAGGAACATAATTGATCAAGCTATTTTAGCTGCCAATCAATCTCCTAGCGCCTGTAATCGCCAGCCTTTCGAATTTCGTATTTTTGATGATCCTGAAATCGTTAAACATATAGTTGATTTCCCGATGGGTACTAGTGGTTATGGGAAATCTATACCTGTTTTTATAGTTATCGTCGGAAACTTGGATGCTTATTTTAACGAAAGGGATCGACATATCATATACATCGATGCCTCGCTTGCATCTATGTCCTTAATGTTTGCCCTTGAAACATTAGGACTTGGTAGCTGTTCTATCAATTGGCCTGATATCGAATTTAGAGAACAAAAAATGGAATCGTTTTTACATCTGGAAAAACATCAAAGGCCAATTATGTGTATGGGGATAGGTTATCCTGATCCGGATGGTATGGTTGCCTATTCGGAAAAAAGACCATTAATGCATATTAGAAAATACAATTAATTTTTAAATGAAACACATAACAATAGAATTACGAGGTGTAGAATTTCATAATAAAGGCGCAGAGTTAATGTTATATGCGATCTTGGATAAGATCCGTAAGGAGTTGCCAAGTGCAGAATTTGTGATGGAAAAAACGACTTCCGCGCCCATTTTTAAACAACGAGCTGTAGGAATATATACAAAACTAAATTTTAAAAAATTCGGATTAAATGCTGCCGTTTTAGGAAAATTAATTCCTGCTGCACTCAGGAAGAAGATGGGATTTATTCTGGAAAAAGATATTGATGTGGTATTAGATGGATCAGGATTTGCATTTGGTGACTTTTGGGGAGCTAAGAAAGCAGGTTTAAGACTAGCTGATCATATTGAACAGTGGAAACGAGAGGGCAAAAAAGTAATTATGTTATCTCAGGCCTTTGGGGAATTCGAAGATGCTGCGCTAAAAGAGAAAATGCAGATAATTATAAATAATGCAGATTTGATTTTTGCAAGGGATAAATACTCTCATATGTTTATAAAGAATATAGAGGTAAAAAAAAGCAATATTCACTTAAGGCCAGATTTTACTAATTTAATCAAAGGGAAGGTCCCGGCATATTTTAATCCCGAAACCCATCAAATTGGGATTATTCCAAACAATAAAATTGTTGAATCAAAGACCTTTGCAAATAGAGAAGACTACCTGGAGTTTCTGAAGACTGTGGTAGAGCTTATCAGTAGTAAGCAAGAACGACCTTTTTTTCTTATACATGAGGGAGTTAAAGATCTGAAATTAGCTGAAGATGTTAATAAAATTCTGGAGTATCCAATACCAGTACTTACAGTTGACGATCCTTTGCATGTTAAAGGGATAATCGGAGCATCAAAAGGTTTGGTAACCTCTAGGTTTCATGGGCTAGTTAGTGCACTATCTCAAGGCATTCCATGCTTATGCATTGGATGGAGTCATAAATATCTTGCTTTAATGGAAGATTATGGATATCCTGAAGGCTTAATAAAAGACGAATCATTAGCTGGTGAAGAATTAGTATTAAAGTTAAATCTAATATTGAACTTGGATTCTGTTACGAAAATACGTGAGCGTCTGATGCTTGAATCTATAAAACAAAAAGAATTATCAGAAGATATGTGGAAAATGGTTATTAAGGAAATTCAAAGTAATTAAAATAAGTGGCAGGCCCGTTAAATAGATTAGTTTCCGTCATTATCCCAACTTATAGAGATTGGGATAGGTTGGCTTTATGTGTAGAGGCTCTTTCTAAGCAATCTTATCCAGCTGAACTTTTTGAAGTGATAATAGTTAATAATGATCCTGAAGATCTGATGCCCAAAGATTTTGTTCTACACAAAAACTTTCAAGTTTTGGTCGAAGGTAAAGCAGGAAGTTATGCTGCACGTAATGCAGCAATTAAAATTGCTAAGGGAGAAATATTAGCGTTTACAGATTCAGACTGCATCCCATTCACTACTTGGATTGAGAATGCTGTGAAATTTCTTGTGACTACCTCATACCAGAGAGTAGCAGGGAATATCGAACTATTTTACCTTGATCCAAACAACCGCACTGATGTAGAAAACTACGAAATGGTTTTCGCTTTTAAACAGAAGGAAGTTGCAGAAAATAAGAATTCTTCTGTAACTGGAAATATGATTACATGGAAATCTGTCATTGATACTGTTGGTCTATTTAATGATACCTTATTCTCAGGAGGAGACCACGAATGGGCACTACGTGCACATCTTAAAGGTTTTAAAATAGGATTTGGCGGAGATGTTTCTATATTTCATCCTGCGAGAAGTAGTATTAAGCAATTAATAAAAAAAACTAAACGAATAAGTGGGGGTTCTGCTTTACTTACAAAGAAAAGTTTAGTTCAAATCTTTATTAAGTATTTAAAGACATTCAAACCACCTCTATATTGTATAGATGATATAAAAAGGCATGGAAATTCTCTGTCATTATTAGAGAAAACGAAAGTATTTTTTCTCAAATATTATATTATACATATTACTGCTTTAGAAGAAGTACTTATTGCATTTGGTAAGTCATCAAATAGGGAATAGGATATTCGACTGTAAATCATTACAAGAATACCATGTAACTAAATGAAAGATGCATTTTTACGCTCCATTAAAAACTATAATGTTAGTCTGTAACTAAGAGGGATTTTAATACATTTATATATTTAGTGTATTCGTCCTAATGATAATTCTACTTATTAATTGAGTAGAGAATGTTATACAGATTTTACTATATTTGTCATCGCCTATTTATCTTGCGATCTACTATCCTCTATGAAAACACCAATAAACTACCTATCGCGCCTTAATATTTTCTTTCTGCCGATGGTTTTTTTAATGTCATCTTGTGTAAGTACAAAAAAAGTATCTTATTTTCAAAACATGTCATTGAATGAACAGAGCAAGATAGACTCAGTTGCCAAATTTACTGACCCCGTTATCCAATCTGATGATATTTTAATTATCAATATCATCACAGCAGATCCTCAAAGTGTACAAGTTATTAATCAGGCTTTTACCTATCAAGCGCAAGGAACAGCTACTAATATTCGCAGTCAAGAAATTACCGGATTTTTTGTAGACAGCGAGGGAAATGTTGAATTGGCTAATATTGGAAAGCTACATGTAGCAGGATTAACCACCCGTCAAGCAAAAGAATTGATTAGAGCAAAAGTTAGTATTGATTTTAAGGATCCAAACGTTAATGTCCGGTTCGCGAATTTTAAAGTGTCCGTACTTGGAGAAGTTAATAAACCAGGCTCTTACACACTTCCTAATGAGAAAGTGTCTGTTTTAGATGTACTTAGTCTTTCTGGTGATCTAACTATTTATGGTAAAAGGGAGAACATATCTGTGATAAGAGAAAGCAATGGGAAAAAAGAGATCGGTCGTTTGAACTTAAACTCCACGTCAATCTTTTCCAGTCCTTTTTACTATATGAAACAAAATGATGTTATATATGTTGAACCAAATAAGGCTAAAGTTTTAACTCTTAATAGTGCTGCGAGAACTACTGCTACTGTAACTATATCCGCTATTTCTACCCTTATTTTAATTTTCACCCGAATCCTATAAGCATTATCTTTTAAACAGTCTGCATTTATTACATGACCACTCCTACAATGAATAACCAAATGTCTTTTAGTGAAGACGACGAAACAAACTACAGAAGACTTTTTGGGAAAATCACCTCGGGATGGCCATGGTTTGTATTTTCTATATTGCTTTTTTTGGGCCTTGGAATTCTATACATAAGATATACTGTTCCGCAATATAATATTTATGCCCAGTTAATGATCAGTGATGTAAGAAAGGGAACTGGAGCTGGGAATGATATGTTATCTGAGCTTGGAGTTTCTGCAACTTCAAGTGTAGAAAATGAAGCTGAGGTTTTGAAAACCAATTTCCTTATGGAACAGGTGGTGCGTGACATGGAACTTAATGTCATATATTATACCAGAGGTGCACTGCGAAGTGATGAAATGTATAGTCCCCCTTTTCATGTGGAAATAACGAAGCCTGATAATCTTATAAGAACAACACTATTCGATGTAGTAATAATCAATAATGATAAATTGTCTATAGAATCACCACAGTTTACAAAGGAGATAAGCTTCGGAGAAATGGTCAATGTACCTGGTGTTGGACATATTCGTATTATGAATAATCGCACTCTTTTAAAACCAGGTGCAGAATTTAAATTTTCTATTAGCTCTATAGATAATGCTGTTGCAAGGATAAAAGGTGGCTTCGAGATAACATTAATAAGTAAGTCGGTTTCTATTATAAATTTAAATCTCTTATATCCCAATCCATTTAAAGGTCAGGATATTCTAAATAAACTAATCAATATTTATATCAAAACAAATGTTGATGATCGTAATCGAGTTGCCGACAGTAGTTATATTTTTATACAGCGTCGACTAAATTATCTGCGTGGAGAGCTAGGTAGTTTGGAGGGCAATATCTTAACCTTCAAACAAAAAAATCAAATTGCTGAAATGAACCAGCAATCAAGCGTTATTATTCAGAACAGCAATGAATATATAAATGATTTAGCTAAAGTTGAAACTCAACTGAGCGTTTTAAATAGTATTACTGACTATATAAACAATAATGTAAAGGGTGGCAGAATTGTTCCAAGCTCTCTGATTGTCTCAGATCCTCTTTTTTCAGATCTGGTAGAAAAGTATAACGGCTTGTTAATGGAGCGCGAGAGACGTTTGACCAGTGTCAACGAAAGCAATCCGGTGATCGTAAATATGGATAACATGATTGCCGGTTTGCGTACTGACATGTTGTCCAGTTTAAATAGCACTCGACGTACTTTAGAAATTAGTCGTTCCAGAATAACTGCGCGCACCAGACAAGCTGAAGGGCAGGTGCGTGAGGTTCCTCAGTTGGAACGTAATTACTTGGAGATGGCCCGGCAGCAAAAAATTAAACAAGATTTATATATATTCTTGATGCAAAAGGGAGAGGAAACAGCTATTGCCAAAACTTACAATACACCCAATTCCAAAAATATTGAACCTCCTAAGGCCGATGCAAGCCCAGTATCACCCAAGAAAATGATTATATACGTCATGAGTGTTATTTTTGGAACTATCCTGCCTGCTTTGGTAATATATGCTCGCTTCCTACTTAATACAAAGGTTGACAGCAAAGATGATATTTCTAGAGCTACACAAGTGCCCATTATTGGAGAAATTAGTCATAGTCCAAATGCTGAAAACCTTCAGGTAGTTAAAAATTCAAGGTCTGCTATTTCAGAACAATTTCGTGGACTTAGAACTAGTCTCTCTTTCTATCTGAAACCAACTCAAGGAAAAGTTATACTATTAACTTCAAGTATTTCAGGAGAAGGTAAATCATTCATATCTCTAAATCTAGCTAGTATCCTTGCGTTATCTGACAAGAAAGTCCTAATAATGGAATTAGATCTGCGTAAACCAGGGGTGTCGTTGAAGATAAATTTAACAAATGTTGTTGGTTTTAGTAACTATATTATTGACGAATCTATCAAGCCCAAAGATATAATCAAGGAATTGAATGATATTATGCCCAATCTTTATCTAATAAGTTCTGGAGCCATTCCGCCTAATCCTGCTGAATTATTAATGCATCCTAGAACTGAACTTTTGATGAAGGAATTGATTGATAAGTTTGATTATATTATAATTGATGCTCCACCTGTGGGACTAGTTACTGACGCGCAATTATTAAGCAGCTATGCTGATATGTGTATTTATGTTTTACGCCAAAAATATAGTGCTAAAGATAAGCTACACATTATCGAAGATTTGCGTAAAGATGGTCAGATGAAAAAGATTGGTATTGTTATTAATGATATTAAACATGAAGCTGGTTCAGGCTATGGTTACGGGTACGGTTATTACTCTGAACATGATCAGGAGTTAGGATTGATGGATAAAATTAGAAATTTCTTTAAAAGAAATTAATATTAAATAGTGTATTTTTTTTCACTGTTTAATATTAAATTAGAACTAAACAAATGCTTGCAGATGACACATAATGATGTATGTTTCTTATTGCTGGCAATAACAAAAATAAGTCTTTATGAATTTAGTAATCATTACCCCTTTCAGAAATGAAGGTAAATCAATTGTAAATACAATTGAGTCGATTATCAAGCAAAGTATTCATCCTAATAAATGGATTCTGATTGATGATGGGTCAGATGACGACTCTCCCGAAATTGTTAAGAATTATCAAAATAAGTATCCATTTATTCACTATTATCGTCGAAAACAATCCTCGCAATCAAGGGCAACTGGCAATAATGTCGTTGAGGTCTTTAATGAGGGGTTGGAAGAATTGGAATCCTTAAATATTAGATGGGAAATAGTTTCTAAGTTTGATGCTGATCTAATGATAGATCGTAATGATTATTTAGAGTTTCTCCTTAATAAATTTAGCGAATTTCCAAAATTAGGTATAGCTAGTGGTGTGACCTATATCAAAACTGAAGATAATAAAAAAATTATAGAATCTGTTCATAGGTGGCATACACAAGGACAAACCAAGTTTTATAGGAAAGAATGTCTTAAAGCTATGGGTGGATTGAAACCATTCAAAGGCTGGGATGGCATTGATGACATTTTGGCCAGAGATAATGGTTATATCACAGAAAAATTTTTTGAACAGGAAATATGGCATATCTACCCGACCCAAACAAGGTCTGCAGAAGGCGGATTTAAAAAGGGATTATTAAGGGAAGCTATGGGATATAGAAATATGGGTTATCCATTTTATATGTACATTTTTAAGTCTCTTAAACTAATAAAAGACAGAGGACTCTATTCAGGTCTGTTGTATTTTTACTATGGATTAAAAGCTCAAAAAAATAAACCTTTAGTGACAAAAGCAGAATCTATTGCTGTCAAAAAGTTTATGATACAGCGATTAAATAATTCATTTATTTACACATCATAATGAAAGTTTTAGCTATAGCTTCAAAAGGAGGACATTGGGTTGAAATGCTACGCTTAACGAGGGCTTTTAACGATATGGAAATTGTTTATGTTTCGACTAACAAAAACCTTGCAAAAACAGTAATTGATAATAAATTTTACGTTATCCCTGACTCCAGCAGATGGAACAAATCTCAAATGATCAGAAGTTTTACTAATGTTTTTAAGATTATTCGCATTGAAAAGCCTGACTTTATAATTAGTACTGGTGCAGCTCCCGGATTAATGGGCATTTTGGCTGGTAAATTACTTGGTAGAACCACTATATGGATTGATAGTATAGCAAACGTAGAGAAGTTGTCTATGAGTGGACGTTTGGCTATACCTATAGCTGATAAGATCTATACACAATGGCCTTCTTTAGTAGATTCTAAAGTTGAATATGCGGGGAATGTACTTTTATGATCTTAGTAACAATAGGAACACAAGCCCCCTTTAACCGTTTAATAAGAGCCATGGAGGATATGGCTAAAGATATTGAGGAGGAAATTATTGTTCAGGCATTTGATTTGGACTTTGAGCCTAAGCACTTAAAGATTTTAGGTAATGTACCAACTGATGAATTTAATTCCTTGGTTGCTAATTCTAACATTATCATTAGTCATGCTGGAATGGGTAATATTATATCTGCAATGCAATATCTCAAGCCTATTGTGATATTACCTCGCTTATCAAAATTCGGAGAACATAGAAATGATCATCAGCTAGCTACCGCAAAGAAAATGGCTTCTCTGAATTATGTTACTTCCGTATATAGTACAGACGAGTTAAAATTAAGAGTTTTTAGACATCTTAAAGGTGATTTACTACCTCCCCCACCATTTTTAGGTGAGTTTGCTTCTGAAGCATTAATTAACTCTATTCAAAACTTCATGATGCTGAAAAATAAATAATCCGGAGTCTTTTTATCTAACTAAAAATGAAAAGTTTTTTATTCAAAAAATCTTGGCTATTTATAATGGGCACAATAGGCAGTGTATCTGCATTACTGTTATTGGATAGGGTTAATCTAGTCTCCATGATTAGTCTTTTGGAAGCATTTCTAGTATTATACTGTGCTTTTGCCTTCTTTTGGGCCCGATCGAAAAATATACCTACAATAATTGCAATTCAAATTACAATTGTGCTGTATTTTGGTTTGTCTTTACTATATGCCGTAGTATATCGAGGAGCCAATATCTTGGATTTTTTAATGATTTATAAATCATTTTTTTATCTCTTCCTATTAACTTTTCTTGCCAATAAAAAGCTGATGGAGGGAAAGCATATTTTAACCTTTTACAATGTATTGCTTGCCGTATTCTTCTTTAAATATTTAGCGGTAGTGGCATTCGGTATCACAGCCCGACCAGTAGTTTATGATGAGAACAACTTCGAATTAACTCTTCTATATGCTCTTTACATCGTTAGATATTCTATTACAAAGGACAAATATCTACCATTTCTTGTATTAGTTGGCATAATAACAATTATTTCCCTTTCGCGATCTTCCCTCGTGATGTACGCTGTTCTGGCAATGTATGTTTTCTATGATTCCTTTAAAAAAACATGGGTGTTTATACTTCCAGTTGCTATGGCTGTAATGGCTTTTGGTATTTATTACATCTTTTCGGAACGATCAAGTTCCCTTGAAGAAATTGACAGGTATAGATTTATGCTGCTTTTTTTAGACGAAGTCAAAGATTGGTCAGTACTGCAATGGTTTGTCGGAGCTGAAAGAATCACGCCTCTGAGTTATACGACTTGTGGTCTTATGAGTACATGGACTACTCTATTCAGTTATTCGGGAGATGGTACATGTTATTCTGTAATTCTGCATTCGTTTCTATTCCGTGTGATCTTGGACCATGGAATTATAGGATTAATATTTATAATTTATGCTGTCAATCAGTTACTGATAAAAAGTGGTGTTGAAAAATTGCATGCACTTGTATTTATTGCCATTGTTGTATTAAATGGTCTTTCTGTTTCATCTTTTAATAATTTATTCTTCGCGATTAGTATGGTGTTTTTAATGACGACAACTAGAAATAAGATAAAAAAGTCACCCTTAGCCTTAAGTGTTAATTAGTTATATTATCGCCTTCGGTATTTATCAGTTTCTGACTTCTGTCTTCGATGGACATATTAAGTTGGCAGCATACATTTTGTAAGTTGTGACTTTAGTTTCTTATAAAGTCGATAAATATAGAATCTAAAAACATTTCTTTTACAACTGCATCTGCACCATATTTAGTATAATGTTGTTGATCTGACATATAAGGTATTCCACTTTCAGAAGTTTTTTTGACCGATCTTCGGTTGTATATATTAATATAATATGGAGATAGCTTAGCCTTTAAAACATTATTAAGTATCAGAGAGTTTGATATCAGGTAATTGTTGCTCAAATCACTTCGATTATATTCATATTCACGGGCCGCAATGGTGGGATAAGGTATAGCATAACTCTCGGTTTCCCCTAATATCACCACTTTCACATTCAATTTATGTATATAATTTATTGTCTCTTGGATATCGTCAATTAGTTCTCGATTATTCTTAGGGCCATAGATCCAATTGGCACTTAAAATAACTCCATCAATCCGTGAGGCATTTTTTTTAATATAATCATAATATATATAATCAATTATCTCACTGCAGACACTGGTCCCAGATTTCTTTAATAAAGGTAAGCAGCCACTAGCTGTAGCTTGACTTAAGTGAATATTATGAATTTCTAAGGCTGTATATAATGATTCTGCAAAGTGTGCCGCATGGCTGTCACCAATTAATATAAAGTTCTTTTTACCGCTTTGAATGCCCAAACACTGATCCCTATTAAAATCATTTCCCGAGTTACTATTTGAAGTAATAAAACATGTGTTAACTCGGTATTGATTCTTCTTTTCTGATGGATGGTTTTTATTATAATTTGCTATTTCTATAGTTTTCTTCTTAAATACAAACTCATTAAGACTTAAATGAGAAATCCCTCCGCCTATTATTGATAGAATTAGAACAATAATCAAAATGTGTCTGGTTTTATTAAATTTTATACTTTCGATGTATTTGAAGGATATATAGCCTAATATTAAAGCCACTGCGCATAAAATAGTAGTGGACTTGTAGTCGACGTGGAATCCAAAATATATAAAGGCTACATATAATGGCCAGTGCCATAAATATAAAGAATAAGATACTCTGCCCAGAATTTGAACAATATCGTTCTTTAAAATCTTAGCTTCATTTGAGTTTGCGATAATAATTAGAAAAGTACCGAAGACAGGTATTAGCGTAAAGAGACCAGGCCATTTCATCCTATTATCCAAGGTCAGTACACACACACCTAAAATGAAATAGCCAAACGCTGCAAGTTGCTTCCTATAACGCACATTATATTTTCCTTCCATAAGGTATGCTATCCCACCAATAATCATCTCCCATGATCTTGGAGGTAGCAAATAGAATGAATCTACAGGTCGGTAGTAGGTAAGGAAACATGAGCTGATAAATAAGATTGCGGCACTGACAGCGAAAAATAATAGAAATTTATTTTTATCATTTTTAAAGAAACCATTCAAAAAGGTCAGTATAATGGGTAATATTAAATAGAATTGCCATTCAACTGATAAGGACCACGTATGCAATAAAATATTAGTATCTGAAGACGCATCGAAATAATCAATTTTCCTGTAAAGTAGGTTTGAATAGAATAGTATTGAAGAAACTGCATTCTTCGCTAGTGTTTGGTAATCATCTGGAATGTAAAAGAAAAAGAAAACGATTAAAAGTATTAATGTTAATACAACCAGGGCAGGTAATATTCTTTGACATCTTTTTTTATAAAACTCAAGTAACGAAAAGGTGCTATTAACATTGCCTTTAATAATAATGCTGGTCATTAGATAGCCTGATATTACGAAAAATATATCAACGCCGGCAAACCCCCCATCAAAAAAAGGAACTTTATAGTGAAATAAAACAACACCAATAACAGCTATTGCTCTTAGGGTGTTTATATCATATCTAAAATTTGGTTTAACTGGAGTCATTGATTGATGTTTGTAATATTTAAATATTAGATTTATACAAATCTGAGATCTGTTTTGCACCAGATTTCATTGAATAATTCTGTGTAACATATTTCAAAGCTTGTGTTCTCTTTGATTGCCTTAAAAATTCAGAATTCTTATATAAAATTACTTTACTAGCAATTTCATGATAATTAGGTTCGATAAGGAACCCATTGTCATCATTTGTTATTAAATCACGTAAGCCCGGTGAATTATACAGAATAGAGGGAACGCCGCTTGCCATAGCTTCTATCGCTGCAATACTTAAACCCTCGTGGGTTGAGGACATTATATAAACATCAGATGCAATAAGATAGTCCCTAACATTATCCTTGTTCTTTAAGAAAAATATCTTATCATCTAATTTAAGGGAAAGTGCCAAATCTAACTCCTCTTCTTCAGTTGGGCCGCTTCCTAAGTGCAGGTATAGACATGGAGTAGTTTCATTTATAATTTGTAGCGCCCTAATTATATCGTGATGATTTTTAACGTGCGTACATCCACCAGTCGAAATTATTACAAAGCTATCCACCGGTATCCCTAAGTTCTCTCTAAGCTTCTTTTTTTCCTGAATCGAATCTGAAGGATAAAAACGTGTATGATCATACCAATTGTTAATTAATGTCGATTGGTTACGAAAGTACTTTCGCTCATGTTCGTCTACACTCTGTCCAATAGTTTGAAATGTAACTTTAAACAGATGACTAGATACAAACCTTTCAGTCACAACCTTCGGCCACATTATTTTCTTGTAGTGAATTACATTATGCACCGTTCTAATCACTCTACATCCTGCTAGAAATCCGATCATGGCAAAACCAAAGTAATAGGGGTTACGATGAATATGTATCACATCTATTTCTTTGTCTTTGATAAATTTGTAAAGCCATCTAAAAAAGCGGAGAAACTTTATCGGAGATTTAGTGTCATTAGACAGTGCTTTATGGTATACCTTGATGCCTACCGATACAAATTTTGGTGTGAAGTCTCCTAAATTCTTTCCGGTATTTAATGCAAGCATTTCAATACCGTTATTTTGGAAAAGTTCAGAAGCATTCGCATACATAATTTCTGCACCTGAATATTTTATTTCATAGAATATATGAAGAACGCGCATTGGCCTAATTTAGTTGTTGATTATTTTAGAAAATTCATGCACATAGGCATTACAAACTTCCTCTTGTGAGAATCTTGTTAGCAAATTATTAATTCCTTGCAAACTGAATTTCTCATAAAGACTAGTGTCTGTTATTAAATCTTTTAAACCCTTAGCTATTTGGAGAGGATTCTCAATATCTACTAAATATCCAGCCTTGCCATAGTCTAGTACCCAAGGTACTGCACCAGCATCACGACCAGCGATAACAGGTATCCCTTTTGCCATTGCTTCAATCAAATTATTACCAAAGCTTTCCTCTCTTGCCGTATGCAACATAATATCAAAACTTTTCAGTTCTTCCATTAAGGCCACGTGTGTCATTGGCCCTCTAAAAATTATGTTTTTTGGACATCCATTTTCCTGATTTCTAATATAGTTTTGGCCATATGGTTCAAATCCTTTTCCTATCAAATGAAGTTCTGCGTTTACATTATTATTTTCCATCAATAACTTAAAAGCTTCAATAGCATTTTCAGGATTTTTTCTATGATCCCATCCATTTGCAATGTAGCAAATCTTCATTCTATGAATTTTGCCTGGATGTTTTTTTGCTTTAGTTATTTCTGCAGTACGTATAGGATTAGCGATAACTGTGCCGTCAATCCCAACTAGAGATGCCAGGTAAGTTGAATTAAAACTGAAATTGCTACCTTTCTTGCGTACCCACAGATCCATCAGCAATCGTGTTAATCTATAGGGATGTTTCGTTAATTTTAGTATACTTTGTGAATGATCTCTAAAAGTTATTAAATGGGGTAAACCGGATAATAAAGTTCCAATCGCAAATTCATAACTCCAATGCGCATTTACGATATCTATATTATGTTTTTCAATTTCAATAAATCTTTGAATTTGTTTATACTCTATTTTGCAGAAATCAAATATTTTATATTTTAATGACGTTCTGAATTTACCAAAGTATATTTTTAGATTAGGACCCTCTAGGATATAATCTGACTTGAGCGTTCTATCTAATGTAAATACAGTGACATGATGACCCGCATTAATAAAACCATCTATGAGTATATTGATTGCCGTACCGCCTAATCCGAGGTTAAGATCCTCCTTATTCAAATTCGGCAGATGATTTTTTAAAGAAGCTACTTCAATGGGAGCGGCAATACCTATTTTCATAGAAGTTATAATGTTAACGAATACGCCGAATTTACTTATAATCAGCTTACCTTGCAATTTTAATACGATCTAAACCTGGGCTAAGTTATTATAGCCACAATTAAATACTAATTGACTATAATATTTGTTAGTAGATATTAGCGATTAGATAAACTTTTTAGCAAAGTTTTATATGCAGGTTTTGGATTGTAATTTTTATCAAATAATAAGGGACTACGACTGGAATTAGCGCTATTACTGAACGCGTCCTTATCACTAACATTCCATGTTGTAATTCCATATTGTTGACTTCTGGGGATTTTTGAATAAGAACTAAAAATAACCAAATATTTTTCTGCTTGTTTTTTTGCTAAACTCTCATCTAATAGTTTTGCTTTAGACATACTATTTAATGAGACTTCAAGTTCAGATATGTGTATTTTTAATCCACTTTTCGCCATATTATTTATTACGTTGATTAGTTTTTGATTATCAATGCTTAAGGCGGTATGCATCTGTATACCAATCCCATCAATATGTATACCTTTATTAATTAGGTTCTTTGCCATCTTTAAAATCGCTTCTCTTTTGGCAACACTATATTCCTGACCATAATCATTGTAAAATAACAACACATTGGGATCAGCTTCGTGAGCATATTGGAAACTTTTTTCTATATACTCTTTACCAAGCTTTTGAAGCCATATATTTTTTTTTAAAGATCCATTAGATTCGTAGGCTTCATTCACAACATCCCAAGACGCAACTTTACCTTTGAAATGTTTGACTACTGTCTGTATATGGCTTTTAAGTAGGTTATCCCACGCCTCTTTATCACCTTGGTAATTTCTAATCCAAGCCGGGTTGTTAGATGGCCATAGCAGCGTATGCCCATGTACTCTTATATTATTTTGGTTTGCGAAATTCACCAAATAATCCGCATTCTCCCAACGATATGTGTTTTCTGCAGGATGTAATGATATGAACTTCATAGCATTTTCGGCAGTTATACTGTTAAACTCTCTTGCTATTAGTTTTCGATATGCAGGACTTGTTTTTAATAGGTCTACCTTTATTGCTGCGCCTAATTTGAAAAACAATTCCTTTCTTAAAGTAGTATCTGTTAGGTTATGCGCATGCACATAAATGGATGATATCAACAATAGTATCGTTAAAGCTAAGTAATTTAGTATTTGCTTCATGAAATAAGATATATATATATTGTGGATTAGATCAAGAATCACGCCGATGTTGATATGATTTTAAATCATACAAAAAATATGTACAATTTATAGGATATTTGCCGGCGTTGGCGATGTATTTGCAACGAACTAAATTGATATTGATATGATTTATATAGTTATTCCTGTTTTCAATAGATGGAATTATACTAAACAATGTTTGATTAGCCTTAGTAAACAAACAAATGTTAATTTCACAGTTGTAGTAGTTGATCATGGATCAACTGATGGGACGGCTGACTTTATAAAATCCGACTTTTCGTCAGTAATCCTTTTAAAAGGTGATTCTAGTATGTGGTGGACGGCTGCTACGAACATGGGTGTTAAGTATGCTATGGGAATGGCTGATGCACAATTTATTTTGACCCTTAACAATGATCTGATTGTAAAAGAAGACTATATTGAATCCTTAAACAAGGCCTCTGTTTTGAAACCAGATTCTATAATTGGCAGCATTAGTCTTGACATCGATCAGCCTGATAAGATTATATATGCAGGAACTAACTGGAATCAGCTAACTGCAAAATACAGTATTCCAGTACCAATAAATGTGACTTATTCCTTGTTTAGATTAAAATATGAGTTTATCAAGACTGATTTATTGCCAGGCAGAGGTACATTAATTCCGGTTGAAGTTTTCTCGCGTATCGGGCTTTTTGATGAAATAAACTTTCCTCATTATGTTGCAGATGAGGAATTTGTATTGAGAGCACGTAGGAACGGTTTTGGAGTATACGTTTATGCTAGAGCATTTGTGTTAAGTCATGTAGCGCTTACAGGGTTAAACAGTCAATCGTTAAATAAAAAGAATAAGTTTAATCATTTAATAGATGTATTAACTTCCATCCGTTCATCAAGTAATCTTGATGTAAGATGGAAATGGGCAAAAAATACGAAATTTCCCCTTATCCACTTTGGTATTGATATGATGAGATTATTTGCTTCAAAAATGTTAAAAAGTATCGAAGGAAAATAGTCACCTATAAGTATCGATCTTGAACTTTGGAATATGGATCTAATTAAAAATAAAGCAATATTTGTTGTCAAGAAAAGACAGTTTAATAAAATACGTAATTCATTCATGCCGTTCGCTATCTTTTTATTATTGACTGGGCTCTGGTGCTGAGCTACTTAGCTGTAGATTATATATTTATAAATTTAATGGAAGGATTATTGCTCATATATGCAGTGTTTACATACCTTAAAAACTTACTGTTGACAACTCATGCAAACTAGATATCTCTACTTACTGCGTTTCATTTTGCCGGTTGTTGATTTGTTAATGCTGAATACTATTTATTATTTAGCGTTCTATGTAACCAGTCGACTTGGGCTGCATAAACATGGAGAATGGCATAATCATTATGTGATAATTTGCAACTTATTATGGCTCCTAAATTCCTTCATATTTAGTCTTTATACAGAAGCAAGTGCAAAACAAATAGAGAAAATTTATAGGGCTACGTGGAAAACGGTAGTATTACATGGAGCACTATTTACCTGTTATTTGTTTTTTTTCAAGGACAGTGATTTTTCACGCGCACTTCTTGTTGTATTTTATGCACTTCTTTCTATTGCATGCATATTAAACCGGTTTATAGGCACAATCTTTCAGTATATTCTTGTCAAAAAATTTAAAGCGACTAAAAGTGTAGCTATTATGGGAAGTAATTATACTGCTGCACGATTAAAACATTATTTAAAAACACAAAAAAACATCAATTTTTATGGCTTCGTAGGTTCTAACACAAGTATGTTTGCCGATGAATCTGGTCTTTTGGCATTAGATACTATAAGTGAGATCTCGGAAGCAGTTAATGCTGGTGTGAAGGATTTGTATGTATGCATAGCACCTGAGAGAATGGAGGAAGTAACTGCACTAGTGAAAGAGGCGGATAAGCAATTACTTCGTTTAAAGTTTATTCCTGACATGGGAAGGACCTTGGCTGCATCTTTTACAATTAGCTACTTGGGTGGAGAGTTTCCTATGATGACCCTAAGAAATGAACCCCTCGAACATTTGGAAAGTAGATTCAAAAAGCGGGCTTTTGATCTACTATTTAGTTTTCTCGTTATCATGTTTATCTTAAGTTGGCTATATCCAGTCATAGCGATAATTATAAGGTTAGAAAGTAAAGGTCCTATTTTATTCAAACAGCAAAGAAGTGGGCGAAATGATGTGCCCTTTTGGTGTTACAAGTTTAGAAGCATGTCGGTAAATAGTGAGAGTCACTTTAAACAAGCTACGAAGAATGATTCTAGAGTTACACGTGTAGGCCGTTTTCTAAGGCGTACAAGTTTGGATGAATTGCCACAGTTTTTTAATGTTTTTGAAGGAAATATGAGTGTGGTTGGACCGCGACCACATATGTTGAAGCATACTGAACAGTATAGGGCATTAATCGAAAAATTCATGGTTCGGCACTTTGCTAAACCAGGAATAACTGGCTGGGCACAAGTGAATGGCTTACGCGGAGAAACAAAAGAAACAGATGATATGGAACGTAGAGTTGAACATGATATATTTTATGTAGAAAATTGGTCGTTAATGTGGGATGTTAGAATTATTTTTTTAACTATTATTAATGTGTTCAGAGGCGAAGAAAATGCTTTTTAGATTTAATGAAAAATCACTAAATAATATAGTCAATGGGGTATAGTGCACAGTATGATGCTGTTGTGGTTGGTTCTGGGCCCAATGGATTAGCTGCGGCAATTGCAATGCAACAAGCAGGTCTTTCTGTCTTGCTAATCGAAGGAGCAGACAAAATTGGCGGAGGCTTAAGAACTGCAGAATTGACACTTCCTGGATTCAAACACGATGTTTGTTCTGCGGTACATCCAATGGCTATGGCTTCACCATTTTTTTCAACTTTGTCGCTTCATAAATATGGCCTAACTTATATAGATCCTAAATTGCCTGCTGCACATCCCCTTGATGATGGAACGGCTGCTGTACTTTATAGGTCATTACTCATGACAGCAGAAGGACTTGGAACAGATAAGCAAACATATCTAGATTTAGTTGCACCATTAGTTTCTGATTGGGATAAATTGGTTGGAAATCTACTATCCCCGCTTCGGTTCCCCCGTTATCCAATCGCAATGGCGAGATTTGGAATTAATGCTTTGCAGCCTGCCGCCCGGATAGCTAAACGGTTTTCGACTGAAAAAGCAAAGGCACTATGGGGTGGGATGGCAGCACATTCTATTCAACCTTTAAGTAATTTGACTACTGCAGCAATTGGTATGGTTCTATCGGCGGTTGGCCATATTCATGGATGGCCAATTCCACAAGGTGGAAGTGAAACCATCGCCTCGGCACTTGAATTGTACTTTGTCTCACTTGGTGGAATAGTTCAAACAGGTTTCAAGGTTAATAATTTAAATGAGATTCCTCAGGCAAAGATTATTTTATTAGATGTAACACCAAAACAATTGCAAGATATCGCAGGGGACGAATTATCAAAGATTTATAATTGGCAATTAAATAATTACCGGTATGGAATGGGAGTGTTTAAAATAGACTGGGCGTTGTCTGAGGTCGTCCCGTTTACGGCATTAGACGCCAGAGATGCAGGTACTATTCATCTCGGGAATAAGTTCGGGGAAATCGAAAAGTCAGAACTATATTCTTCGAACGGCAAGGTTTCTACTAATCCTTTCGTTCTAATGGCTCAACCAAGTGTCTTTGATCCTACCCGAGCACCTGAAGGCAAACATACTGCTTGGGCCTATTGTCATGTTCCCGCTGGATCAATGACTGATATGACTACTATTATTGAGAATCAAGTTGAAAGGTTTGCTCCCGGCTTTAAAGATACGATCATTGCGAAGCACACATTGAATACACGTGAAATTCAAGCTTATAATCCCAACTATATTGGAGGAGACATCAATGGGGGAATTCAGGATATTCGACAACTTTATACTAGGCCCGTACTCAGCGTTTCCCCTTATCGTACTTCAAAGAAAGGTCTGTACCTGTGTTCGTCAAGTACGCCTCCCGGGGGAGGTGTACACGGTATGTGTGGTTATCATGCTGCAAGGCAAGCTCTTCGAGATGTCTTTAATATTAAAATATCCAATTTGTCTAGTACATAGCTTTCTAGAGTGGATTACCTCTAATAAGATACTGTATGATAATATAATAATCAAAATACGGCACGCAGATTATAAATTTTTACCCCGTGTTAAATTCCATCAGTATTAGAATACCGTACTCAAATAGCCTATCTTTGAGCACGAATTTATAAGTATTTATTTTCATAAGACATTATAAGTAAACGCTCCCGCAATATATGAGTAAAGAAAATCTGTACAAGACTATCATTTACAGCTACCTGATCATACTGTTTTTACATTTTCTTGCTCATCGGCGATATAGTATTTATCCTTCACTCGTATTTCCGGCTTTCTCGCAGGCTCCTAATATTGAGAAAAGTATGCAATATTCTGACATAACACTATATGCAATAACTGATAAAAACGAGCTGAAGGCATTAAGTAAGGCGGACTTTTTTACGGGGTATAAGAAACATGTCAATTACTTTTTGGCCACTATCGTGCGTAATGAAAAAGTGAGATTATCTAAGCCATCAATGCTTCAGGCACGAGAGGAGTTCTTGAAATATTCACTAAAGCAATTAGAAGCACTATATCCCAAGGACTCATTTAAAGGTTTGCAAATCGATCAAAGTGTTAAGAGTTATGATACTAAAAAAATGATTTTTAATGCAAACAAAGCAGTGGTTTCAACAACATTTCTCTATTTTACAAAGTAATATGAAATTAGAAAACATTGTGGATGGATATTATATTGATCCTAAATATCTATCCGTTTATCGCATCCTATACTGTTCTATAATTTTATTAATTGTAGGTCTACCATCATATACATGGATGATAAATAGTTTGAATTATTTATTTGCTCCTCCAGAAGTAAGTTTTGCCGGACTATTTCATCAATTTCCTGATCCGTGGTTTTTCATGCTGTTAACAGGATTGAACTTGGTTTTCTTCATAATGATGTTTTTGGGTGTCGCAACCAAATGGACATCCCTATTATTTTCAATCACATGCCTTGTAGGACATAATTTCTGGTACTCATTTGGGAAAATAGATCATTTAATCTTGTGGTATATTGCTCCGGTATTTCTTGGTTTTGCTGGTTGGGGAAGATATTTTAGTGTTAATGCATTTAGAGTAAACTATATTTATAAAGAGGTTTCATTCAGTACTAATGCTATTCTTATTTTTATTTTTGCATTATCAATTGGGTTTTCCATGTTTACATCCGCAGCTGAAAAAATGGCGGGTGGCTGGTTAAGTTGGCAAGGGGAAGGAGTAAGGTTTAATTTTATTAAGAATTTCCTCAGTCTCAATAGGGATAATTTACTTACCAAACCTCTAATAAGATATCATAACCATATTTTTTGGAAGTTTATGGACTATTCTGCTTTAATTATGGAATTTGGCTTTATACTAAGTTTAATCCGAATTCAGTACTTCAGAATCTTTCTAGCAATTGGAGTTGTTTTCCATATGTTGGTTCTATTAATGTTTAACATCCCATTTTACTCAAATTTGATTGTTTATTTATTATTTGTAGACTGGCATCTAATTATCCGTAATATTTACGGAGAAAAAAATGGCGATAACTTTCCACGAGAAAGATTATGTGTGAAATTTATAGCGGCGATTTCGTTGTTTTTTACAACTTTTTGGGTAATGTACCTATTTCAAAAGAGATCTTTTTTTAATTTTCCAGGACTTTTAGAATCACTTTTAACTGGCTTTTCTATCCCAAATGCATTTGATAAGTCTCTTTTTGCCTTCTTTTTCCTTGTCTTTATTTTTACGATTTATGTGATTTATTGTCATCTTGAAGTATATATTAAAAATAAACTTTGAAAGCTGGTAAGTGGCTTTTAACGCCGATTCCAAATCTGTAGGAATAGAGATTCAGATAGTTTGGCATCCGGAGTTGTATTTGGTATATTAAGGATCTAGCACTATGTATTGGCGACTGGGTTTTCATGTAATCTAACCCTTTTTTCCGCTTATATTACATTGATTTTTTAAATTGTGCCAAGAATACATCGTTTATTAAAATTCTTCTCTAGCCCTTTTATAGAGCATAGCTTCTTTCGCACTGATGTATTTATGGCAATTTGTCTCTTTCTTGGTCGTTAATGCGGAGAACCTTCCAACTCGCTTGAATTTGCAAATTGTGATAATTTACCCATGTTCGCTGCTTTTGAACATGGTATAGTGGTTGATCAGATACAACGCAACAAAGCGGAAGTTAATTGAACTACTTAATAAGATATGTTAAATGACGATTCCGGTTTTAAGACAATTATTTCAAACTAGCACTTCGGCTCAATTGAAAGCAATTTTTGAAATTTTCTGTGAATTTAAAGCTGCTAATGAACATGAAGTTGACATCCCAGGAGAAATGATTACCTGTATTTGTGGTGCTTTTGAAATGCACTAACTAATCATCGAAAGTGCTGTTGAAAAAGATGCACTAAAAGCGCTCGGCCACAAAGTAATGGCTTCGATCGATCGATAGTTTTCTTTGCAAATAAAATCTACTTGCACGTATAATGTCTCTAAGGGGGAGATGTTAAACTAGATGAAGGCTTGGGGAAACGTCAGTGTAAATAATAATGTACGTGGTATGTCGAAGCAAATTAAAATTACTTTCCTCAATATGGTTAACCTCTTTCGTGTTGATAATAGTGCATTTTAAATTCGTTTCAAATGAACAAAATGAATGTAGATAATATAATTAATTTGCTTTTCTTGACTAAATCTTTTTATATTATTATTTTATTACCCATTTCAGTGTTAGTATGAGTTACCTTGATCACAAATGTAAAAAATGTTCAAACACATTCCATTATCAGATCCCAAGAGGGTTTTTCCTAAAACAGATTTTAGGATTTCTCCCCATCAGGATCTATTGGTGTCCCTACTGTAAACGTGAAAGATATGTTTGGATATAGCTAGCGGCAGGCTAACATTTGATGTATGATTGTTTTCCGCAAACATTGCATAAATATCTTTTATTGCCTATCCAGGTGAAAACATACTTCACCATTATGCTTCTTTTAATACGGGTGTTTAGTATGCCTTTATCACATTTTGGACATTTAATATCTTCTTTTCTAATAGTTGTCCATGACGTATCGGTATGTTGTAATATCATGATGCTGAAATATAAAGGTTGAAATTCTCAATGTTCATTACTCAACATTTTAGCCAACTACATCGAATGATCATGTTAAAAATTACATTTAATAATGACAGTTTTATAAGGTGTGCTAATTTCTAATTTTTGCCTGCTGATTTACCACATTTTGCGTTATTAAATAGAAATTGCATAGCCAAAATGTTAGTTTTTAACTAGACATGTTTAATCCAGGTTACTGTTTATTTTTTTGCTGCTGTAAAATAAATAGATTGGATAGGTATTCTTGATCTGATGAGTTAGCGTCAAGGTTTTTGGCTGAGACTATTTCTTCTCGTCTGTACAGATTTTGAGTAATAACATTCCCATGTAATGATTTTTTTGTACTGACAATCGACTCATTCGATTATGAAACCGAAATCTGCTATCGTTTTTTATTCAGCATTAAGGCTTATCGTCTTATCTACGATGGTGTTACTTTAAATAATTACTAGCCCCTCAGTTTCCTACTAATATTCAGTAAAAATTTAATAAGGTGCTCGTAAGTTTTCATTCGGGTACTTAACTTCTTCGGTGTACATTAAATCGGGGAGTGGTATACCTTTGTTTTGGCAAAGTAAGGTTTGCCAGCGGTGAAAGTCCGGTGTAAGTCCGTATTTTACGCTAGGGGAGAAAGACGGACTTACACCGGACCTACATCTAAGTTATAACTGATTTTCCCAAAGCAAACCACGGGCAAAAATATACGGATTACTAGATCATCAATGCAAATACTGGATATTAAAGGAGGTACAATAGGGTGTTTTAGGAGACTTTTCCACCTTTAAAGGTGTGCACTGCGACAGATCGTCTGTGTTCACAAAATAATGATATAGCTTTAATGAACTAAAAGAATAAATCATTATGGCAATTATCAAAAACAATTTTCTCGTCGGCGTATTAGGATCCTTAATTTTCAAAGTTGTAAATGGGGAACAGGTCGTAACGACCAAGAAGCAAAAAGGTACTACAAAACAATCGGTTGCGACAGTCGCCGTATCAAAAACTTATGGATTGGCAAGCAAATTTGCCAGCGAGATGATGCAAAGTCATGAGCAAAACCTGAATAAAATGCAGGATGGATCGATGTTTAGCAGATTGACACCACTGTTATTCAAGAAACTTGATGAGGCATGGGATCCTGCACGGCAGCGTTTTGAGGTAGGCAGAATGGACTTTACTTCAATGGCTGGGTTTGCATATAATATTAAATCGGCGTTGCATAAAAATATGAATGCCAATACCATTGTAAAGTTGACTAGTGGCAGATTGCAGATCACTTTTGATCAGGGACCGCTTAAGACACCTATAAAATTTCCGAGAGGAGCTACATCTTGCGAACTGACAGTCGCAATTGTATTATTTCGACTGGAAGATGGTCTTAAGACAAAAGTTGTGATAAGTCAAGACCAATGGATCTACAGACATCAGGACGAGATTGAATTGGAAAGCTTTCAATTTGAGGTGCCACAAGGATGTTTGTGCATGGTGAGTACTTTCCTTCATTTTTACGCGTATCGGAAAAATTATCTAATTAGCATGAACACCAAAAATTTCAATCCGGCAGCTATTGCTGCTGTACTTTTTATTCAAGAAAGTGAGGTTCCGCTCAATAAATATAAATGGGTAAAAATGCCTGGATTAAAATTTTCCTGAAGAACCACGCATTGGGCAAAAAGGCAATAGCAATTGCCTCTATGAATAGCCCGGTAAACGTCGGATAACTCAATCTTAAAAAAATCTCTGGTACCGCTCCTGAAAATATTACTTCGGGATGCAGTGCCGGAGATTTTGTGTTTTCACCATGAGCTGATTTACAATGGACAATTGGGTATTTAAGGGTTGTATAGGGTATTATAGGGTGTGCATCTCTCTGACTTTAAGGTTTTTGTGATTATTTCATCTACATTCGTTCAACGAGTTCGAGCTACCGGTGGCAAAAACTTGAATTAACAGATTATTTAACAATTTAAATTTTATTACAATGGCAAAACTTCCAAAAGGAATCCTGGGTGGTATCTCAGGATTAGTAGGTACAGTTGTCGGAGCGACATTCCGCACGCTCGACATTATCAGGAGCAGACCTAAAAAGTCCAGCAAACCTCCGGTACAAAAACAAATCAATCAGCGGACTAAGTTTGGGTTGGTTACAGAGATAATCAGCCGCATCAAAGTTTTTATTGACGAAGGTTTTACACCTAAGAGTAAGTATCTCTCGCCAGTTAATACGGCAGTGCAGTATAACCTCAACAACGCAGTGAAAGGCGTTTCTCCAACCTTTGAGATTGACTTCCCAAAAATGCTGATTAGTAATGGAAAGATGGTCGGCGTGGTTGATGCCACGGTGAAAGCTGTCGCAGAACGGAATGTTACTGTTTCCTGGAGTACAGATGACAGGGATTTTGCAGAAATCGATAAGCCAGTTCGTGCTAAAGATTCAGCAAGGTTGCTACTGTACAACGAGGTAGCAGATCCTTTACCATGGCAGGTTATATAACGCGTCCTGCGGGAAAATTCAAGATCATGAATACAAAATTTATCAGATTCCCGGAAATACCCAATCTGCCAGAAGAAGAGCGGTATATCTATAAGCTCCAGAACCTATGTTGTTATTTCTCTGCTTACTGCTGCTCTGGTTTTTTGCTCCATTGCTGCTGCAGCGAATAGATCAAACTGTAGGGAATGTAGATCAAAGTATCTGGCTGCTGATTATACTCAGCCTGATTAGCTTCTTGCTGATCTGTGGACTATGGCTGGTGGTTATTAAAAAAAATCTGGCTGGCAGTACATCTTCCAGATATGATAATAATTGTTTCACAACTAATGTTTTTTTATGATAGAGCGCTGGTAGAGTATATAGACTATCTATTTAAAATAGCCTGTGCAATAACAGCATCCAAGTACAGAATCCCTGCGGTATAAAGAAACAGCTCCTTCTGGAAAAATCAGTCTCCTTGCGCTTACTTGATACAGATAATACTATTGTTGCAACGATCAAAGAAACGATCATAGGACTGCGCGCAGATCTGAAAAATTTTAGAGAAGTTTCTGTCGAGAATATGATTATAAGACCGCCTGCTCGTATTGTCGGTGCTCACTTTTAAAACAAAAGAGTCGCTTGAACGGTGGCTTTTTGGTTACGTTTACATTTTTTTGTTTCTTATTTAAGTACAATAATAATAATCCAATTGAAAAATTACATACATATCTATCAGAATTTGCCCTTGTAACTGGATTGAAAGCGGCTCAAAATGGGGCGTTTGCTCAACTTATAATCAGTATTGTACGGCACTTTTCGGCATAATTTTCAAAATTATTCCACATCAGGAAATTGCCTAAGATGTATTACAGGAAGTCTTTATCAGGATCTGGAGATCTGCCAGTGATTACGATAGCAGAAAGGGTCGATTATTTACATGGTTACTTAACCTCACCAGAAATTTAGCTATAGATAAGACCAGGTCTAAGTCCTATCAACAGTTGATTAAAAATGTAGAGCTTGAGAGTAATATCAGCCAAGTCGATGAGCAAGAGCAGGTGGTCAATAATACTGATTTAATAGGTATTAAGGATTTAATGCGAGTTCTCCCGTACAAACAATCCTGGTTTTAGACCTGACTTTTTTTAAGGGGGTATACTTATGTTGAGGTTTCGCAAATGTTGAGCTGGCCATTAGGAACTGTTAAAGCGAATATCCGCTGTGGAATAAAAGCTCTACGTAGCCTCTATGGTCCAAATAAATAAATGATCAGAAATTGAATTGCCGATATCTTTTACATTTCTGCAGAAACCAGGTAGTTATTAGTTTTTAATATAGGATTTTCTACCGCATGTATTACATTGGTATCTTTTAGTACCTAGCCAAATGAAAAAATTCTTGACAAAAAAGCTCCTTTTTACCCTGGTATCTAAAGTGCCCTTTTTGCAATGAGGGCATTTATGATACTTTTTCCTGGTATTGATCCACGAATTATCTTTTGGAACGCTCGTCATTGTGTGCTTGGAACGCTCATCATTGTTTCTATCAGCATGTATCATACTAAATTTATTTAGTGTTTACTTTTGCATATCTAGGAATTATTGTTCTGTAAAGAAAAGCTATTTTTAGCTTTATTTTCTATTGAATTAAATATTTACACATTGATGTGTTTTGGATGCGCAAATAATGCATTTTTAACAATTATCTGGCTAATATGCAGATTGATTATTTTTCAAGCTCTCATATATATTTTTATACCGCAGGTACTGCATTGGTATCTTTTATTCCCTTTCCACTTGAAGAAATGTTTTACTAGAAAGCTCCTCGGTATTCTAATGTCAAGCAGTCCATTTTCGCAATTCGGACATTTTTTGAAGGTTTTAACTTTGAAAATTTCGGGAGGTCCCATTTCATTTTTCATTGTGAGTGTGTAGTATTTGGTTGGCAATTACTAAATAGTGTGTTAGTATGACGTAAGAACTATAAGGTTGTTTTAGAAATATATCTTGAAATGCTTAAGTAATAGTAGAAAGCAATATTGTATATTCTTATCTAATGATAAGAATGATAATTTAGTAATCTGCTATTTATAGAAATTTCGCATTGATTTATCTTTGAATAGGCTTATTGGCATGAAATACGCATGCAAAAATACTTTTTATATATTAAAACCTAAAATTAATATTCCTAAATTGAGTATTGGTTTTGGTTAATAATAGTGATTCTAAATATTTTCGTAGTTGTATTAGTCAGATTTAAGCGTTTCGTATCAAATTATTAGTTGAAAAATAATGTTGTCGAGAATTCGCATGTTATTTTTTTATATCATTTTAATAATCAATTGTTTTTGCAGAATATTTTCACATTGTCATTATTATTGGCGATTATTCAATCTGGCTTTTATACTCTGCAGTCTTCCTTCTTTTCAGATTATCATTCGATAGGATTGATGTTACGCAGATTCTAGAGAAACCTACTATGAATATTATTATGTAGAGTATTATACACTAATTGCATGAAATTAGTTAACATATATTCTTGAGGGTAAATTTAATGTCTGACTATTGAGTTGAAAAATAGTTATTTTTTTATACCTATACAATGCGGATTTAAATACTCGTATTTATGATGTCTATGGGTATAAATATACACAAAATCCAGAGCAAATAGTTGTGCCAAAGCAGAATGGTCTATGATAATAATTTATATAATATTTGGTATTAAACATCTTTTTAAATATTTTAGGACATTACTTAGTGTCGAGGATACACTAAATAAACCATAATAAATTGGTAATCATTAATTTAACTTGATTCAGTTCTTTATTTTGTTCTATAAAATTTAAATAAGGATAATAACCCTATTTCTGCGATAATTAATGTATCAAAAAGATAGTTTTGTATTTAAAATTTTTATATTAAATTTAAAACTATTTACTAACAATGTTGCTTATATTTACGTACTAGTTCAATAATTAGTTCACTACTTTTAATAGCCTTTTTTAATCCAAATATATTCCCTACGAACATTTTTTAAATAACTGTACTGTAGTGTAATTAACATACAGTTTATTTAAATGTAACATATCAGATACAATAATGTGTTTAGGCTCACGTTTGTATTGGTAAATTATCTTAATCGGCGTGCTTAATCGATTAACTAATGGATGATATAGTTGTATGTGGTTTAATGTAATATGTTTTTAACTCTAAATTTCGCCCTGTCTATGATTAAAATGTACAAAAGTGGTAAGTTATTAATGGGTGTCCTTATCTTGGGGGTGTTTGCCTTCTCCTCTTGCGGTAGTAGCCAAAACGCAGTTTATTTCTCTAATCTAGATACTGCTGCCAAATTCATTCAGGTTCCTAAAGCTGATTTCAAAGAACCGCTGATTCAAACTGATGATATCCTGCTGATAAATGTTCAAAGTTTAGGGGAGGATGCTTTCACAGCTCCACAAGCTTCGTCTTCTTTAGGAACGGCGATAACTTCTGCTTCTGCTGCATCCGGTGTTGCAGGCAGTAGCATCAGTGGATTTCTGGTTAATAAATCTGGTAATGTAGAGGTGCCAATGCTAGGGATTGTGAAGCTGGCAGGGTTAACTACAAGCGAGGCTATAGAAGTGATTAGAGAACGAGCAAATAAGTATTATAAAGATCCTACTGTGCAAGTCCGTTTTGCAAATTATAAAATTACTATCCTTGGTGAGGTGATGAAACCTGCAACCTATACTGTACCTAGTGAAAAGGTCACTATTCTGGATGCCATATCGATGGCGGGAGATATTACGGTTTATGGAAAGAGGAATAATATCATGTTAATGCGTGATAATGGAGACAAAAAAGATATTGTTCGTCTCGATCTGAATTCGAGTTCTATAATCAATTCCCCTTATTTCTATCTTAAGCAAAATGATGTTTTATATATAGAGCCAACCAAAGCAAAGTCGGCGGCTAATAGTGCGCCAAACAGGAGTTTGATCACTATTGGAGTGGCTGTTGCAACACTACTGGTTACGATATTAATAAATCTTTAGTAATTTTTAACTGACGTACATGAGCAATAAAAAGTCTTATCCTGAAGATGTTTTCGTAGAAAAAAATAAGGTTAATTTTAATGTTTTGTTTTCTAAAATGATTAGTGGGTGGTATTGGTTTGTAATATCAATGGTAATTTGCTTGGTGATTTCTTACGCTTATTTAAGATACACTCCGCAAACCTATAACACTTCTGCAAAAATCCTGATTACAAGTGATAAAGCTGCTAATGCAGAACAAGACGCATTGGCAAAAGCATTAGGTGGTCAATTTGGTACAGCTAATAATGTCCAGGGAGAGGCAGAAATACTAAAGACACGACACCTGATGGAAAAGGTAATAGTAGATTTGAAATCATATATCACATATTACCATAAGGGACAGGTCCGCTCTGTCGATTTGTACAAAGATACTCCTGTTAAAATTACGCTGTTGCAATCTCCTGATAGCATTAGTCCTACTGATTTGGAGGTAACACTACAGGGTAATGTAGCAGAGGTGAAGAGTGGAGTGTTTACTAAAAAAGTAAATTTAAATGAACTTTTTGCTATTCCTGGTTTAGGAAAGGTGCAGTTAGAAAAAGGACCTGGATATAATGTGCCTGGAAGTACTTATGTTATTAAGGTTTCTTCTGTCCAGCAGGTGGTCTCAAATTTCCTGAGCAAACTAAGAATATCCATTCCTATCAAGGACGTAAATATATTGACACTAGATTTTACCTCTCAGGTGCCTAAGAGTGCTGAAGATATCCTTAATAAATTAATTACTTCTTATGTTAGTGGTAATATTCTGGATAAGAATACTATTGCCGACAGTACTATTTCTTTTATTGAGGATAGGCTGCGATTTGTAGGTCAGGAATTAGGCCGAATAGAAGGTGATGTCCAGACATTTAAACAAAAGAATAAAGTAACAGACATAGCAGCCCAATCAGGTCAGTTGATTACTTCCACAAGTGAATATATGGATCAGCTGGCAAAAGCTGAAACACAGATCAGCGTATTAAACTCTGTTGAAAAACATGTGCTTGATGCGAGAACAAATAAAAGTATTGTACCTAGTGGAGCATTACTTGAAGATCCTGGCTTTGCATCACTGGTGGAAAGATATAATGTGGCCGTTCTTGAAAAGGAAAAAGCAGGACTAAGGCAAACTGAGGATAATCCATACATGCAGAATTTGAATGCCCAAATTGGAAGTGCAAGATCTGATATGTTGTCTAGTCTAAGAAGTTTAAGGTCTGCTCTTGTAATTTCAAGAGACAAAGTAAAATCCCGAACAAACATAATAGCCGGTCAGGTTAAAGATGTCCCGGCTGTTGAAAGAACCTATCTTGATCTTGCGCGGCAACAGCAGATTAAACAGGATTTATACGTTTTCCTGATGACAAAAAGAGAAGAAACTGCGATATCAAAAACCTCGAATATCTCGAATTGTAAAATTATAGAACCCCCTGTATCTAGTGGCCCGGTTAGTCCGGTGAGAACAAATGTTTTGGGATATGGTTTTATATTAGGACTATTCATTCCATTTTCGATATTTTTTGCATTTGATAGGTTAAATACTAAAATCAACACAAAAGAAGAAGTTAAAAATCTGACACAGATTTCAATCATCGGGGAAATCGGAAAAAGTTTGGATATAAGTGATGCCATTGTAACTAACCATGGTTCAAGAACTGCGATTTCTGAACAGTTCAGGGCACTTAGAACTAACCTTGCTTTCTTCCTTAAAGAGGGGCAAAAAACTATTATGCTAACTTCAAGTATGTCGGGTGAAGGCAAGTCTTTCCTGTCTATTAATTTAGCGGCGATACTTGCGCTTTCAGGCAAGAAAGTCATTGTATTGGAAATGGATCTCCGAAAGCCGACTTTGTCACATAAATTGAAAGTTACCAATGATATAGGTTTTACTAACTATATTATTTCACAATCCCTAACGCTACATGATATCATTAAGCCTTCTGGTGTCAATGATAAGTTGCAAATAATTACATCAGGCAATATGCCTCCCAATCCTTCGGAAATTATTTTAAGTGATCGTACGGATTTGTTGATTAAAGATCTTTATGAAATTTATGATTATATAATTATAGATGCGCCTCCGGTTGGGTTGGTTACTGATGCCCAGCTGTTAAGTAAGTATGCAGATTTAACATTATATGTAGTAAGACAAGGGTTTACTTTTAAGGATCAGTTGTCAATTGTACAGGAACTACATAGTGGTAAAAAGATAAAAAATATGGCAATCCTGCTTAATGATGTAAAGAATTATGGTGGTTATGGCTATGGTTACGGTTATGGTGTTGAGCTGGAAGAGAAAGGATTCATTGCTAAATTATTTAGATCTAAATCATGAAGGCACTGATCCATAAGTTAAATGCTGATCCCAGATATTCAAAGGTATTTGAGTGGGGAAAGCTCATCTCTCTTACTGGATCTGTGCAGCTTCTGGTACAGGCTAGCGGATTGCTGACTGGAATTGTAATTATCCGAATGTTACCTACACAAGAATATGCTTATTATACACTGGCAAATACAATGCTTGGAACAATGACCGTTTTGGCGGATGGTGGAATTAGTTCAGGGGTAATGGCGCAAGGCGGCAAAGTTTGGAGAGACAAAAGTCAGCTGGGGGAAGTTTTGGCAACCGGCCTGAACTTGAGAAAAAAATTCGCATTAGTGAGTTTATTTGTTGCGATGCCCATATTATGCTATTTATTACTGCATCAAGGTGCAAGTTTATGGGTGATTTCTCTTATTGTTTTAGCTATTATTCCTTCTTTTTTCGCTGCATTGTCAGATTCCTTGCTTGAAATTATTCCAAAATTACATCAAGACATAAAACCTTTACAGGCAAACCAGGCTATGGTAGGGCTTTTTCGTCTCGGATTATCTTCACTATCAGTTTTCGTTTTTCCATTTACTTTTATCGCCTTATTATCAAATGGTATTCCACGGATGTTTGGTAACATCAGACTCAAAAAAATTGCGCTGAGATTTGCCGGTGGTGACGAGTCACCTAATCCTATATACCAGACAGAGATTTTGAAAATTGTAAAGAAGACACTTCCTGGAGCAATTTATTATTGTCTTTCTGGTCAGATCACGATCTGGTTGATTTCCATTTTTGGAACAACTTCATCCATTGCACAAATAGGTGCCTTAACTAGGCTGTCAATGTTCTTAACTGTCTTTACCGTGATTTTTTCTACGCTGATCGTGCCCCGTTATGCCAGAATATCAAATGACAAGAAGTTGCTTTTAAGCCATTTTTTAAAGATCCTTGTGGGTTTGTTTGCTTTGAGCTTTGTAATTGTCGGTCTCGTTTACACTTTTCCACATCAGTTGTTATGGCTACTTGGAAAAGATTACTCTGGACTCTCTGAAGAATTAATAATGAGTATGGCTGGAAGCTGCCTGGCTTTGGTATCCAGTTCTATTTTTGCGTTGTCTACCTGCAGAGGATATATTATATATCCTGTGATTTCTATACCACTTAACTTGCTAACGTTGCTTGCCGGAATACTACTGTTTGATGTGAGTACCATACATGGTATTTTATTATTGAACATCATGATTGCTGCTGTCCAGATAGTGATGTTAGTAGTCTTCTTTTTTATTAAAGTGTTGAATTTAAAAAATCAAATAGACTGATATGGGATTAGTTTATAGAATAGTTTTCAAGCTGGAAAAAATGATTAGGGCTGAGCGGTCACGCCAGCTAAGGAACAAAATTGGTTTTTGCGGCAGCAATGTTAGAATTGATGACAACTGTCATATACTCGTTCCGCAAAAATTTAAGATAGGTGATAATTCTTCTATCTCTTCTTATACTACAATTTACGCAACATTTGGTGTAACTATAGGTAGTAATTGTCTGATATCAAGCAATTGCGGGATTTCATCATATAATCATATACAGCTGTCTGAAAACAGACCTGGCAATATTGATCAGGATGTAAAGTTTTCAAAGCCTGTAATTATAGGTAATAATGTATGGGTAGGAATGAATGCCTGTATTCTGCCAGGTGTAGAAATCGGCGATAATAGTATCATTGGTTCGGGGAGTGTGGTGACTAAGAATATTCCTGCAAATGAAATATGGGTAGGGAACCCAGCAAGATTTGTTAAGAAGCTAATCATTAAAACTGAAGGGGCATAAGATGTTATCAATCATAATACCAACATGTAACCGAAATGATCTTTTAGCAATATGCCTGGATTGTCTGAGTAAAGAGAAACAGCATTTTACTGCTGCAGAGTACGAAGTAATCGTTACTGATGATAGTAAAGATCAGAAAGCCAGGTCTTTAATGTTGCAAAACTACCCTTGGGCAAAGTGGATTGAAGGACCTAAAAAAGGACCAGCTTCAAACAGGAATAATGGAGCAAAGCATGCAAAGTTTGATTGGTTGATATTCATAGATGACGATTGCCAGCCGACTTCACAGCTGATAAATAACTATTACAGCGAAATTATAAAAGGTAAATACCAAGCTTTAGAAGGAGCAATTGATCCGGGAAGAGCACAGCAGAGATATGATGAGGAAGCACCAGTCAATCTAAAGGGAGGATGTTTCTGGTCTTGTAACATCGCTATTGCGAAAAGTTTATTTTTTAAGATAGATGGATTTGATGAAGGATTTCCTTACCCGGCAATGGAAGATACAGATTTTTTTATCAGGGTAAAAGAAAATGCAGAAGTGAAATTTCTTCCTGATGCGATGGTTATACATCCATGGCGTAGAATGGTTGCTTTTAAAAGCTATAAGAAACATTTGGCTTCCCATCAATATTTTGAAAGTAAATACAGCATTAGTAAACCAGATAATTACAGGCTGACACGGGTTAAAATATTAATTGGACATTTTTTTAAGGATGGTATTGTGCTGGCAGGATATTCATTTAAAGGGATAGGTTTTTTTCTTGAAAAGGTGTATTTGAATTTTAGATTGATTTTTCAATAAAGGTTTATGGGCGGTATACAAAGTTTTTTTCAGCGGTCAATGTTTGCTTTGCGATTTAAGTTTCTGCAAAAGCTTGGCAGCAGATTAAGAATTTTAAAGTATTCGGCCTCCGGATTGAAAGTAGGTACAAATACATTATTGCCAGAATTAACTATTACATGGCCTCATCAGGTGGCAATAGGTAATAATTGTCTACTGGAAAAACAGATCTATTTTAAGTTTGATGGCATTTGGAAACCGGGACCTTCGATTATTATTTCAGATCATGTGTTCATAGGTGCAGGCTGTGAATTTAATATTCGCAAAAAAATAACTGTTGGTCAGGATGCTCTGATCGCATCTGGCTGCCGTTTTATTGATCATGATCATGGAATAGAAGCGGGTGGATTGATGCGAAAACAACATGGAGCGGAAAAAGAGATCATCATTGGAAGTAATGTCTGGCTTGGATGTAATGTAACAGTGTTGAAAGGGGTAGAGATAGGCAATGGTGCTGTAGTAGCCGCTGGTGCTGTGGTAACTAAGTCAATCTTGCCTAATGAGATCTGGGGAGGTATACCTGCAAAAAAAATTGGAGAAAGAACAAATAAAGCACAGATATGAAGATTTTATTTATTTGTGGCTCTCTGGAGCCTGGACGTGATGGAGTTGGTGATTATATAAGACGTTTAAGTCTTGAGATAATCCGCCATGGCCATCAGGTTGCTTTAACTGCAATAAACGACAGGCACGTCCAGGAAGTTCAAAAAGATACAATCGAAAGTGTTTATGGGAAAATTTCAATTTTTCGTTTACCAGAAATAGTAAGGGAGGAGAGTAAAATTCCTTTGCTGGAAAAATGGATTACTGAGCAGGATCCTGACTGGCTAAGTTTACAGTTCGTTCCTTTTTCTTTTCATCGCCGCGGTTTAATTTTTGGCCTGGCTGGAAAACTTAAGAGTTTAGGGAAAGGAAGGAAATGGCATATCATGTTCCACGAACTATGGGTCGGGATGGACCAAGAATCCGGACAGAAACAAAGAGCATGGGGAATAGTTCAGCGTTATTTAAATAAGAATTTAATAAAAGTGTTAGGACCGGTAATAATCCATACCCACACGGGGATTTATAAAAAACAGTTGGAAAAGTTAGGTGCAACAGTACAATTATTACCGTTGTTTTCTAATATACCTGTAAGCTATGCTGCAGATGTGCAGGAGAAGATTAATACCGATTACAGCTATAAAAACGAGGCTGATCTTGTGATATTTGGGGGTATCCACACTGGTGCGCCAATACAGCAATTAGCACAAGATGCCGCAGATTATGCAAGGTCAAAGGATGTTGTAATCAGGCTTGTAATTATAGGTAAGAGTGGAATGGAACAGCAACGTTGGATAAATGAATGGACTGCTGTAGGACTACCAACTTTGCCTTTGGGGGAGCAGACAGAAGAAAATGTTTCCAGGCTGCTGTCTAAAGCTACCTACGGGATTTTTACTACGCCTATTGCTCTTGTAGAAAAAAGTGGATCTGTTGCTGCGATGCGAGAACATGGTGTCCAGTTGATCTGCGTATCGAGAGAATGGAGTCCAAGAAACATGATAGTAGAGGAAAATCCTTTTGGGATACAGGAATACAAAAAAGGCAATCTGGAAGCCTTTTTTAAATCAAAAGCTGATTTTAGTTGCCTCCCTACGCTGCCAAAGATAGCGGAACAGTTTATTACTAACCTTAAAGTTATTTAAGATATGGCAACTATAAGTTATTTATGGGTACACAGGATTAAGTTTCCAGCTACTTCAGGCCAGTTTTATAAGGTGTGGGCAAAAAGATTGCTGCTGCTCCCATCATTGATAAAGAGGAATAGAAGGCGGACTACTCTTGTAAACAGAGGTGCTGTAATTCATGAAAGAGCAGAGATTGGTGAGGTTAACGTGGAGGGGCCAAAAAGCTGGCTAAAAATAGGAAGTCAATCTTTTCTTGGGAGGGTGACAATTGCTTTGCATGATAATGTGACTATCGGAGAAAGGGTGTGCATCAATGATGGTGTAGAAATTTTAACTGCTTCACATGATGTATCTGATCCGCAATGGAAACATGTTAAAGGTAAAGTTATCATTGAAGATTATGCATGGATTGGCACAGGAGCTATGATACTTCCGGGTGTGACTATTGGCCGTGGCGCTGTTGTTGGTGCCAGAGCAGTAGTAAGTAAGTCTATTGCTGCCGGAGCTATTGCAGTAGGTGTACCTGCAGTTACGATCTCAAAAAAAAGATGTGAAGAGTTAAATTATGATCCCTGCGAGTTTTTGGCTGCGAACCGTGCCTGGCTTATAGGGTAAAAATAAAAATATATGGCGATTAAAATTTTTTTAACACATCCTACTGGTAACCGGAACGTAAGGGCCGTGATGACTGCTTTTGATGAAGCCGGTATGCTTGCGCAATTCGGTACTACATTAGCAGTTAATCCCAAAAACCCCTTTTTGGCCTTGCTTCCGGGTACTCTCAGGAAAGAGTTGTTAAGAAGATCCTATCCCTTGAATACAAAGAAGATTTATATCCGTCCTCTATTGGAATTATCAAGATTTGTCCTTCCAAAACTAGGTTTTAAGGGTGCTGTAAAACATGAAGTTGGAATGGCTAGTGTTGATAAAGTATATGCGGATATGGATGCAGCTGCCGGTAATCATCTACTATCTTTAAATAAAAGAGAAAAGATCGATGCGGTATATGCTTATGAAGATGGTGCTCTGGATACATTTATCTCTGCAAAAAAAATGGGAATATCTTGTATTTATGATCTCCCGATCGGCTACTGGAGATCGGCCAGGATTCTTTTAAAAACAGAGCAGCAACGATGGCCGGAATGGGCTGCTACGCTAACGGGTTTCCGCGACTCAGAAGAGAAATTAACAAGAAAAGATAACGAGCTTAAACTGGCAGATATCATTTTTGTAGCCAGTAGTTTTACGGCTAAAACATTAGCTGATTATCCAGGTAAACTACCCGATGTAAGAGTAATACCTTATGGGTTTCCTCCGGTAGCCGCTTCAAGGGAATATTTACACCCTGCAAACAGGCCTTTGAAATTGCTTTTTGTAGGCGGGCTTTCACAGCGTAAAGGTATTGCTGATCTATTTGCTGCGGTAAAAAATATTGGAAGTAAAGTTGAACTGACCATTGTTGGAAGAAAAACAAATGCAGAGTGCCCGGCACTGGATGAAGCATTAAAGCGGCATAAATGGATTGCAAGTTTACCGCATGAAGAAGTTTTAGAATTGATGCGTGAAAATGATGTGCTCGTTTTTCCGTCGCTTTTTGAAGGATTCGGACTAGTAATTACTGAAGCAATGTCTCAGGGTACACCTGTGATTACAACAGACAGAACAGCTGGCCCTGATTTAATTACACATAACGAGAATGGATGGATTGTACAGGCAGGATCTACTGAAGCACTTCAACTACAGATAGAAAAACTTATTGAAAATCCTGAAATGGTTGCTGTAGCAGGAAAAGCTGCAATGGAAAAAGCAGCACAAAGACCTTGGGAAAAATATGGACGGGAGCTTTCGGACGCTATAATTGAATATTTAAAATGAGAGCAACAGATCACGAATCATTAATGTTAAAAAAGGCAGTATGGGCCTATTTTCTTCTTGTCATTTTTGAGGGGGCTTTAAGAAAATGGTTTCTTCCGGGTCTTTCTACGCCTTTGCTGATTATTCGTGATCCGCTGGCGCTATGGGTAATTTATAAATTATGGAATAAAGGTGAACTTCCTAAATCAATCTATCTCAGTGCTATGGTAATAATAGGGGCGCTGGGAATCGTTACGGCAATGGTATTTGGCCATGGTAGCCTGCCTGTAGCTATTTTCGGGGCTAGAATATTACTGATCCACTTCCCTTTTATGTTCGCCATGGGGAAAATATTGGATAGGGACGATGTGCTTGCTATAGGAAGGGCGATCTTATGGATCTCTATACCGATGGCGTTACTAATCGCGATACAATTTTACAGCCCGCAAAGCGCATGGGTAAACCGTGGAGTTGGGGGTGATCTTGAAGGAGCCGGTTTTAGTGGGGCAATGGGATATTTTCGTCCACCGGGAACTTTTTCTTTTACTAATGGAAATTCATTCTTTTTTAATATAGCAGCTGTTTTTGTGATCTATTTCTGGCTGAATGCAAAGGATACTAATAAATTGATATTAATCGGTGCCTCAGTAGCAGTTTTAATGTCTATTCCGCTTTCAATTAGCAGAAGTTTGTTTTTCTCCATGATTATCTCTGTTTTTTTTGCTACAGTGGGTGCAATACTCAATAAAAAGTATGCATCAAAAATGGTTTTCTCCGGAGTGATCCTCTTTTTCGGACTATTGGTGCTGAGTCAGATGACTTTCTTTCAATTGGCTACAGCAGCATTTACTGATAGGTTTGAGAGTGCAAATACAAATGAGGGTGGACTTGAAGGGGTGTTGGCAGATCGATATCTCGGAGGGATGATAGGCGCATTAAAAAGTTCTGCTGAACAGGATTTTTTTGGTTTTGGAATAGGAATGGGGACAAATGTAGGGAGCAAACTCCTTACTGGCGGATCGGTGTTTTTAATTTCTGAAGGAGAATGGGGTCGCGTAATTGGAGAACAGGGAGCGATAATGGGAATTGGAATTATTTTGATCAGGCTCGGGCTCAGTCTCAAGTTAACGATTAATGCATACAAAAGAATGACAGGTGGGGATCTTCTACCCTGGATATTATTAAGCTTCGGGCTGCTAATCATTCCACAAGGTCAGTGGGCGCAGCCAACCTCATTAGGATTCAGTACGCTGATTGGCGGTTTATTGTTTGCTTCTATGAGGCTTCCGGACAGGCAACAAGAACAATTTATGGATAGTGAGGAAGAGGAATATAAAAAAGAGTTTATAATGGAGAGAACACTATGAAATTCGTTTTAATAGCTAATTATCCGCCAGACAGGCAAGAGAGCATGAAAAAATATGCTGTCACTTTAAAAGAAAATCTTGTAAAGGAATCTCTTGAAGCAGAGATCTGGTACCCGAAAGTTTTCTTTGGATATGCTGTTAAATCTACTGGTGCCGGTTTTGGTAAATGGCTGGGATATATTGATAAATGGATAATTTACCCTGTTATTTTAAGGGCTAAACGTATGTTCTCTTCAAAATATGCTGATAAAAATACTTTCTTTCATGTATGCGACCATTCGAATTCGCCTTATCTGAAATCTTTACCCGCCCACCGCAGTGGTATTACCTGTCATGATGTACTGGCTATCAGGGGAGCGTTAGGTTTTGAAGACGCTTATTGCCCGGCTTCTTCTACAGGTAAAATTCTGCAGAGCTGGATCTTTAAAAATTTAATAAAAGCCCGGATACTAACGACTGTTTCGCAACTGACAATGGACCAATTAATCAGTCTTTGCGGGGGTAATGCACCATTTAGCCAATGGAAAGTAATACATAATTCGTTTAATGCTGATTTTTCACCGATGGCTCCAGTGGCAAGTAAAAAGCTGCTTGCTGGTGCAGGTATCTCACCGGATAAATCTTTTATATTGACAGTAGGCTCTTCTTTGCCGCGAAAGAACCGCAAAATGCTTTTAGAAATGACAGCGGTACTGGGAAAAAAATGGGATGGGCTGATCTGTTTTGCAGGGCAGCCTCTAAATGAAGCTTTATTGGTATTGGTAAAAGAGCTTGGATTGGAAGACCGTGTTGTTTCTATCGTGAAACCCGATCACAGTACGCTCGTTGCATTGTATAGTACCTGTACGGCTTTCGTTTTTCCTTCTTATTCGGAAGGTTTCGGATGGCCGCTAATCGAAGCACAGGCCTGCGGGGCACCGGTTATTGCCAGTAATGTAGATCCCATGCCCGAGATTAGTAATGGCACCGCTATTCATGCCGATCCTGATCAGCCAAATGATTTTGCAAACGGTCTTTTGCTGCTGCTAGATCCTGAGAAACGAAAAAAATTAATTGATGCAGGTCTTGAGAATGCCAAACGGTTTGATACAGGTTTGCTGACCAGAGAATTTATTGGATTGTATACTAACTCAGGGAGTAATTAGATGGGGATGATCAAAAAAATAATAACAATGATACTGCCCTGGTCTTTAAGGAGGGCAGCACTAAACAAGTGGTTTGGGTATGCGATTCATCCAACGGCAAGAATCGGTATGGCCTGGATATTTCCAGATCAGCTGCTGATGGGTGAAGGTGCAAAGATTGCGCATTTTACAGTTGCAGTACATCTGGATAAGATTGAGATGAAGGAGAAATCATCTATCGGACGCAGTAACTGGATTACCGGATTTTCTTCTAAAAGAAAAAGTAAGCATTTCAGTCATCAGCCGGAAAGGGAGTCTGTGTTAATACTGGGCAGACACAGCGCTATTACTAAAGATCACCATATCGATTGTACTAACCTGATTAAAATAGGAGATTTTGTAACCGTAGCAGGTTATCAATCTCAGTTGCTTACACATTCTATTAATGTTTATGAAAACCGGCAGGACAGCCAGCCTATCCTAATTGGAGATTACACTTTTATAGGTACAAACTCAGTGATACTGGGCGGAGCAGTCTTACCGGCACACAGCTTATTAGCTGCTAAATCAATGCTGAGTAGGGCTTATACGGAAGAGTGGAAAGTATATGGTGGAGTACCGGCAAAGCCAATAAGCGACCTGCCAAAAGAGGCTAAATATTTTACAAGAGAAGTTGGATTTGTCTATTAACGATATAAAGAATGAAGATACTACACATAGTTCCCTCTTATAAACCTGCGTATATCTACGGCGGACCGATCGAGTCTGTTTCAAAGTTATGCGAGGGACTGGCTGCGCAAGGCCATGAGGTTGATGTGTTTACGACTACTGCTAATGGTGAAACTGAACTTCATATCGCTGAAGGCATGCCATTGAATGTAGATGGGGTGATGGTTACTTATTTTAAACGGATTACTAAAGACCCTACTCATGTATCTCCTGCCCTGTGGAAGCAATTGTACCGCAGTGTAAATGGTTATGATGTCATACATATTCAATCGTGGTGGAATATCCTGGTTGTAGTTGCAGCATGTATTTGCCATGTTAAAAGAGCAAAAGTTATCATTGCGCCAAGGGGGATGCTCAGTCAGTATATTTTTGAAACGGGCAATACTAAAATGAAAAAGCTTATTCACTATACCGTAGGTAAATGGGCATTGTCAAAAAGCTGGTTTCATGCTACAGCAGCGTCTGAGGCAGAAGAATGCAGTAATATCATCCCCGACTGGAAGGGGTTTACGCAACCTAATATTCTTACGCTTCCAGACCTGTTAATAGAGAAACCTGAAAATGAAATTTTTACACTGATCTTTTTATCCCGTATCCATCCTAAAAAAGGAATTGAAATCCTTTTAAGAGCGGTGAGTAAACTTCCCTTCCCGGTAATATTAAAAATCGCCGGATCAGGAGAAGATGAATATGTGCAACAGCTGAAAGATTTAGCTGAGGAACTGGGTATAGCTGCCCAGGTGATCTGGTCAGGCTGGCTGAACAGAGACCAGAAGTTTAAAGAACTGATGCATGCTGATCTTTTTGTGTTGGTTTCGCTGAATGAAAACTTTGCAAATGTAGTGGTAGAATCACTGCATATGGGTACCCCGGTGTTGCTTTCTGAAGATGTAGGTCTCTCAGGTTTTGTAAAGGAACACAACCAGGGCTGGGTTTCTTCACTTAACGTGGATAATGTAGCGGAGAAAATAGTTGCCGCTTATCTGGATAAAGATAAACGCAACCGTATAAGGGATCAGGGGCGAATAATAATTGATGCTGCCTTTTCACCAGGCCGACTGATCAGGAATTATGTGGATGAGTATCAGAAAATAATAGATACTAATTAATTATAGCTGCAATAACAAACAATAAACTATGGAAAAGCTGAGTGCGAACTTATTACAAGCCTTAATTCTGACGAAGAACGAGGAGCCAAATCTGAAAAGAGTATTGGATAAGCTGGCTTGGCTCGAAAAAGTAGTGATAGTGGACAGCTATAGTACTGATGCTACGCTCGAAATAGCTGCATCTTTTAATAATAGTGTTGTAGTTCAACGCTCCTTTGATTCATTCGCCGGACAGTGCAATTATGGTCTCTCTTTATTAACAAGTGACTGGGTTCTCAGTTTGGATGCTGATTATGTGCTGACTGACGAGTTTATTAATGAGACTAAAGAATTTGTCAACACTGGTAATAAGGCTGCCTATGCTACGAAATTTAAATTTGTTGTATTTGGTAAGCCATTATTAAAAGATAATACGACGCCAAGACCTGTTTTGTTTAGAAAAGAAGCAGGTTCGTATTTTGATGATGGACATGCACATCGTTTGCTTCTTAAGGGCGAAGAAGGAACATACAATGCTTTTATTTTACATGATGACCGTAAATCTCTGAGTAGGTGGTTAAGTAATCAGGATGGCTATTCTATTAAAGAAGGACACAAATTGATGGATACGCCTGCTAATGAACTTCCTTTGAGTGGGAAAATCAGGAAGACTAAGATCTTTGCGCCATTTTTCGTTTTTTTTTATTCCCTTTTTGTGAAGGGGCTGATTTTTAACGGATGGAGGGGGTGGCATTATACTTTGCAGCGCACTATGGTAGAGATCGTTATTGCGCTTCGGTTAATTGAAGAGGAAAAATTAAAAAAGGACAATAATATATGATTGGTATGGAAAAGATAACGCATCAGTCAAGAGTGAATCTGGCGGGATTTAATTCTGCCATAGGATTGGATAGAGGTGCCAGTAAACTTAAAGAGATCAGCTGGTATTTTGTTAAAATGATCTTCTTTTTGTCGGCCTTACCTTACCCAAACGCACTAAAAAAAATGCTGTTAAAGCTGTATGGTGCCCAGGTTGGCGTTGGCGTAGTGATCAAGCCCAGAGTCAATATACATTTTCCATGGAAATTGATTATTGGCAATCAGGTATGGATTGGAGAAGAGGCCTTTTTACTGAATTTTGAACTGCTGACCATCGGCAATAATGTATGCATTTCTCAAAGGGCTTTTTTATGTGGGGGGAACCACGATTTCCGCATTCCGGAAATGCCATACAGAAATGGTCCCATTACATTGATGAATGGATGCTGGGTAGGAGCATCAGTGTTTATTGCCCCTGGGGTAACGGTTGGTGTTGATACAGTGATTAGTGCCGGGTCTGTAGTAACGGCCAGTTTAGAATCAAATGGAGTTTACAAAGGGAACCCTTTATTTTATATAAAACCAAGATGGACATGAAAAAAAGGATATTAGTATTAGGGATCAATTGTTTCCCGGAGCTGACCGGTATAGGAAAATATACAGGTGAAATGATTTCATGGTTTGCAGAAAATGGTCACGAGACTACAATAATTACCGGGTTTCCATATTATCCAAACTGGGTGGTGCAAAAACCCTATTCAGGTAATTTCTTTAAAAAGGAAAAAATGTACGACGGGAAATTGAACATCTATAGGTGCCCTTTATATGTCCCAGCCGATCCTACAGGTTTAAAAAGATTAGTACATGAGGCTTTATTTTACTTTTCGGCCAGCCTTGTGATTCTTTTGATGCTTTTTAAGAAGAAACAAGATATTATTTTTGCTATTGCCCCACCTTTTCACCTGGGTATACTCGCTTTATCTTACAGGCTGATCAGGGGCGGAAAAGTAGTTTACCATGTACAGGACTTACAAATTGAAGCGGCAAAGGATCTTGGTGTATTGAAGTCTAACTGGATGTTCAATGTTTTATTTGCCATCGAGCGTTTTATTTTGAAGAATGTGGATGTGGTAAGTACGATTTCTCAGGGAATGATTGCCAAAGTGGCTAAGAAGGTGAACAAGCCGATCCTGTTCTTTCCAAATTGGGTAGATACTGAAACATTTTACCCATTGGACGATCGTACAGCACTGAAGGCAAAATGGGGTTACCAACCAGATGATCATGTTGTGCTGTATTCTGGAAGCATTGGCTTTAAACAAGGATTGGAAGGGTTGATTAATGTAGCTGAAAAGTTAAAAGATAAAGTGCGAATCAAAATTCTGATCTGCGGAACTGGACCACACAAAGAAGTGCTGGTTCAATATGCCGCGGAATTAGGGCTTACAAATGTTGTATTTGTGCCTTTACAGGGATTTGATGTTTTTAATGAATTTCTCAATATGGCTGATGTACACCTGGTGTTGCAGAAGGGGGATGCGAGTGACCTGGTCATGCCATCTAAGCTCACTACAATTCTTGCAGTTGGTGGTCTTGCTTTGGTTACTGCAAATGAAGGGACTACTTTATATGAAGTAATAAAAGAACATCGTATGGGCATCATTGTGAAGGCAGAGCAAGAAAATCTCCTTGCCGAAGCTATATTGGCATCTTCTGAAGCTAACCATGATCAGACTCGTTTAAATGCGAGGAGATATGCCGAGAAATTTCTCGATAAACGAAATGTATTGCCACAGATGCTGGAGAATGTGTCTCAGTCGCAGGAAGAAAAGGTTTATAATTTACACACGGAACCTATGAAGCCGGCTTAACAATTAAAGGTGATATCAATGATAATTAAACAGGACATAACGAAAAAAAATACGCCTATGAAAAAGTATATCATTCTCGTTTTATTATTCGCTCTCCAAACCGTCGCCCGAGCACAATTCATGGATTCTTTACAAGTGAAGACGGGAAGTATTGTTTCTATCGCTACATCTGGTTATTTACCCTTGTGGCTTGTTTCTAATCGTTTCGGGGTAATTACGGATCAGCAGTTTGATTTATCTACTCATTTCCGGGCTACAAATTCTCATCGTCTTGGTCCCTTGCCTACAATATATGATAATACAGATGAAGGTGTGTACATTGATTATGGGATCGATTTGTATAATAACGACCATTTTGGAAAAGCTTTGATCCAGGAGGCGTTTATTAAAGCGCGGTATAAAAATATAACATTTAGTGGTGGAAGATTTAAACAGGTGATCGGAGAAGTTGACCTTGATCTTTCTTCAGGTTCGCTGGGAATGAGTGGCAATGCACTTCCTATTCCCCGGATTATGCTCTCCATGGAATATACAGATATTCCTTTAACTCATGGCTGGCTCCAATTTAAAGGAGAATTTAGTCATGGCTGGATGGGAAATGACCAATATATTAAAAATGCTTTTCTACATGAGAAAAATTTCTATGTGCGGATTGGTAAAGGAAAGCTAAAGCTTTATGGCGGATTGCAGCATTATGCGGTATGGGGGGGAGGAAGAGATGATTTGCCTTATAGATTAAGTAACTCCCTGGTTGGATTCTTTAATGTTCTGCTCGGCAAGGAGTCTGATGATGGAAGTACAGCAGGAGCTGCGCTGCCGAATAGGGCGGGTGACCATCGTGGGGTAATTGAAGGAGGGGCCGAATGGGAAAATGATAACGTTAAAGTTCAATTGAATAATCAGACCCCTTTTGACATGGGTCAGGGTATTGATGTAAAGAATATTGACCGCTTGTTGAGTCTTAATATTATAAATAAAAACCCTGAGAACAAATGGAAGAAGGTTGTGGTCGAGTTTATCTATACTAAACAAATGAATGAGTTTTATCCAGAAAGAGTTAGGGAAAGTTATTACAATAATGGTGTATATAAAACAGGTTGGGAGTATAATGACCGTGTTATTGGTACCCCCCTTTTCACAAATAGGGTTAGGGCAGCGAACTATTTTGATAATGTAAGAACTTATGATTGGGATGCACCTGCAAATACAATTAGCGGAACTGATAATATTATTAATAATAGGGTAGTTGGAGGACATGTTGGTTTTATCTATGCTTTCAATGATGATATTACTAGTAAAACTATGATCACCTATACGCAGAATTACGGAGATTGGCGGAAGGGAGGTCTTTATGGGTTATATAAATCACAATGGTATAGCCTTCAGGAAGTCAGCGTTGCCATTCCGAAATCCAGATGGTCTGTTACAGGAAGTGTGGCTTTAGATCTTGGTCAGCTTTCCAATAATTTTGGCTCTATGCTAGGTTTTGAATGGAAACTTAGAGAGTAATTATTTAATAAAAAATGTAATAACGGTATAGTAGTTGTTATATCGTGATATCTTTTTAACTATAAAATTTTTTAGTATTTATGCCAATCCAAACCCGATATCTTTATTTATTAAAATATATCCTCCTGGTTACGGATATATTATTGCTAAATATAGTATATATTCTTGCCTATTATGCAACAGGTTATTTGGGCAAGTCAGTAAATATGGAAGTCCAAACACACTATCTTGTAGTGTGTAACCTGTTATGGTTCTTTAATACAGCTGTTTTTAAATTGTATTCGGCATATAATGCCCGAAAAATTCAGAGAATTTATAGGGGCACAATCAAAAGCGTACTCTTGCACTTTATGCTTTTTACGATTTACCTACTGTTTGCAAAAGACTACGAGTTTTCCCGTACATTCCTTATTTTATTTTACATTTTCCTGGTGGTGTCCTTTGTGATAGACAGATTTATTGGAACATATATTCAGCATGTATTAATCAGTAAATTTAATTCTACCAGAAAAGTAGCTGTAATGGGTAATAATGGAACAGGAACCCGGATTTCACAATACTTACAAAAACAGAAAAATGTCGACTTCTATGGGATGATAGAAGAGGATCAGAGTATTTACGGCAATTCTAAATCAATGATTTCAAATGCAATTGTTAACCAAATGCGCGAGGCGGCTATCTATGGGGTTAAAGATTTATATGTAGCAGTTTCACCTTCCAGGATGCATGAGATTAATCCATTGGTGCAGGAGGCCGATAAACATTTACTCCGTTTAAAGTTTATCCCTGATTTAGCGGGTGCATTGGCTGCGCCATATACAATAAGCTATATGGGAGGTGAGTTTCCAATTATCACCCTTCGTGACGAACCGTTGGAAAGTATGAGCAGCAGGTTTAAAAAGAGAGTATTTGATTTGGTATTCAGTTCACTGGTTATTGTATTTGTGTTAAGTTGGCTATATCCAATCATTGCTATTCTAATCAAATTACAGAGTAAAGGCCCCGTTTTGTTTAAGCAGCAGCGGAGCGGAATTCATGATCAACCCTTCTGGTGTTATAAGTTCAGAAGTATGCGCATGAACGATGACAGTCATAAAAAGCAGGCTACAAAAGGAGATTCCAGGATCACGCCAATTGGTAGTTTTTTGCGTAAAAGCAGTTTAGATGAGATGCCTCAGTTCTTTAATGTTTTCCTTGGCAATATGAGTGTAGTGGGGCCGAGACCGCACATGTTGCGCCATACAGAAGAATATTCTGCAATTATCAGTCAGTATATGGTTCGCCAGTTTGTAAAACCAGGTATTACGGGTTGGGCGCAGGTAAATGGTTACCGTGGTGAAACAAAGGATGATTCTGCCATGGAAAGCAGAGTAGAACATGATATCTGGTACTTAGAGCATTGGAATTTAATGCTGGATGTACAGATCATCTTTATGACGGTAATTAATGTATTCAAAGGAGAAGAAAATGCTTATTAAAATTTACCATTTGAAATTATAAATTTTTTTAAAGCTATTGTCTGATAATGTATAATGATGTTCTATCCATTCGCCAATTTGACTGAGCAATTCTTTATCGGTAATTTCGTGTGAATACCACAATACAATACCTTGTTTTTTTACAGGTTGCGCCCGGCCGAGAAATTCATCTTTGATATAAACAGAAAATAAGGAATAATCCTCATAAACAGGTTTAACCAGTAACAAGCCAATATAGTGCTGGCTCATAACCTCAATTTCAATGGCGTTCATAGTAAAGCTTATTTGGCAGTATAATGTTATGGAATAAACGTAATTTTATCAATAGCGGATTCGGATATATTTTTTCCGGTTTGTGAATTAGTCAAAACTCCTGCCATATTCAAGTCTAGGTAAATTATTGGGCCTTTTGTCCTCATAAGATTTCTTTTCAATGTAAAGAAGCTGGATAATTGGCTGATTTTTACATTTTTTGTAAAAATGTAAATAATTGAGATTTAATTATGTAGTCGACATTTAAATATAAAATTTAAAGAGAATCTTAATAGTTAGATAGCATTCAAATAAACACTAGTTTTTACACGAAAAAATCCATTTAACCTGGTTGAGTGTTTTGGGATAATATTTTGGGTATAATTTTCCACAAAAAATAGTCATTATGGATATTTTATTGTTTACAATAAAGTAATAGTGATAAGGGTAGAATGTGTAAATTGTGCGTTTTACAGAATAAGGAGAATGCAGCCGAATACTTCAAATACAAAAATTGCAATAATTGGCTTAGGTTATGTAGGATTACCTCTTGCTGTAGCCTTCGCAAAACAGTATATGGTTACGGGTTTTGATATTAGTCGGGACCGGATCGTCGAATTGAATGAAGGGCATGACCATACTTTAGAAGTAACTGAAAATGAACTTAAGGCAGTCAGTGTAATAGCGGCTTGCGATAGAGGTTTATTTTTCAGTGATCAGCTTGTTGACATAAAAGGATGTAATGTATATATTGTTACCGTACCTACACCAATCGATAAATACAATAAACCGGATCTTACAGCCTTATACAAAGCGAGCCGGACCGTTGGGCAGGTGCTTAAAAAAGGTGATATAGTAATTTATGAATCTACGGTTTATCCTGGTGTTACCGAAGATGAATGTGTTCCCCTACTGGAAAAGGTAAGCGGCTTGCAATTTAACGTTGACTTTTTTGCGGGTTATTCACCAGAACGCATAAACCCGGGAGATAAGGAGCGGACGGTAACACAAATCCTAAAAGTTACTGCTGGTTCTACACCGGTAATTGCAGACTATGTGGATGCATTATATCAAACAATTATTGTTGCTGGAACCTATAAAGCACCTTCAATTAAAGTAGCCGAAGCAGCTAAAGTAATTGAAAACTCTCAGCGCGATATTAATATTGCCTTTGTAAATGAGCTCAGTAAAATCTTTAACCGTATGGGAATAGATACCCATGAGGTTTTACAGGCTGCGGGTACAAAATGGAACTTCTTAAAATTTCAACCAGGTTTAGTAGGCGGGCATTGTATTGGTGTAGATCCGTACTATCTTGCACAAAAAGCACAGGAATTGGGGTATCATCCTGAGATCATATTGGCCGGAAGAAGGCTCAACGACAGCATGGGTGCTTACGTAGCTGAAGAAGTGCTTCGACTGATGGTTAAAAAACAAGTTTCAGTAACTCAGGCCCGCGTTTTGATCCTTGGTTTTACTTTTAAAGAGAACTGTACAGATGTAAGAAACACTCGGGTAATCGATATCGTAAACGAATTCAAATCTTTCCATATCGAACCTGTAATCTATGATCCATGGGCAAGCCCTGCTGCAGTAATCCAAGAATACGATCTTGTTATTGAAAATGAGCTTTCAAGTATAATCGGACAGAAATTTGAAGCCGTAATACTAGCTGTAGGCCATCACCAGTTCGCTGACATTGATGTTAAGGAATACGTAAATAATCCAGGCGTCTTATATGATGTAAAGGGATTTCTTAAAAAGGACCTGGTAGATGCAAGACTTTAATTCAATTTCTTCATTTTTAAGGTTACTACTATTGTGTTAAAATGCCCAATTTTAACTTTTTTAGCATAAAAATTACGGTTATACATATGCTGAGAATAAGTAACGTTGATAAAATTGTAGCAATAAACGAACAGCCTATAAAATCTAAGTGAAATCCTGATATCTTGACTAAATATTCCAGACCTAGTATTACCAGGGGATTTAAGCAGAATATACCCAAAGTCGTGCTTGCAATATATTGGATACTTTTGCCGGTAAATGTGGTCATGTTCTTATAAGTAACCTCTGTCTTCAAAATAGAAGTTGTTAATAAAAATGATGCAAGGAAAGTGCTTGGAAGAAGGTATAAACTGTTGTTCTGAGGATGTAAAAAATGCACCTCCAATGGTATAAGTATAATGGATAGTATGCCGATCAGAACCGGGATTTTAACAGTTATATTTTTTGCATAAATAATACCAATTACTAAATAAGGAATCCAATAGATAAAGGCCCTATGGCTGATCTTTTCAACGATTGGAATATTCATCCAGTTGGAATAGGATATACAGCTATAAAATAACAATGATAGCGCTAGTACTACGTATAGGTTAATTTTAAATTTATTCATTAGCCAGCGTATAATAGGAAACACAACAAGCAACTGAAATATAATGATAAAATAATATTGTCCAGACCAGCCGTATCCTACCCAATGTTTAGTGATCAAGCCAGATATACCTGATCTTTTAATATCTGCAGTGATCAGGAAATAGACCATAGACCAAAAGAAAAAAGGAATAAAAAGTTTTAAGAGTCTGGGTAAGACAGAAGAGTGGCCTTTTTTTATAAAGCTCTTTTCCTGGAAGTATGCAAATAATAATATAAATACGGGAACACAAAACCTGAATGCCTCAATTCCAATTGAAAGCTGAGGTACAGATAATTCGAATTGTGTGATAGTATAGGGAAAGATGAATGATCCGTGAATTAGAACAACGCTTATTATTGCTGCTACTTTTAAAATATCGGGAGAAGCTAGTCTGTTATTCATGCTGCGCTTTAAACAAGATTACGGCTTAAGCTGCCTATTTAGCAAGGTCATAGCTATAAGAATATTGTCATAAAGATAGCATAATACTGCGTAATTACAATTATGAGGAGTAAGCAATTGCAGCTTGAATTTGTCCGGATCGTTGTATCTAATGTTTCCGCTTAGTTGACCTCCTGCTATGTAATTCGTCATAAAGCTTTATTGCCTTGATTTGAAGATCAATTAGCTCAATTGTTTTCTTTTCATAAGCCACCTGTAACATTTCTAATTCAAGTGATGCCTCCTGTGCCTTTAAATCTTCTGCTGAATGCATGAGATCGTATACAGTGATATTAAAAAGCTGTGCCAGCTGCTTTAACCTGGTCATATTGACGGTAGTCAGCCCCGTCTCTATCTTGGAGAAAGCAGGTATGGATATACCCAGCTGCTCTGATGTTTGATCTTGGGTCCAATCCTTTTGACGGCGTAAAAGTTTGATTCTATTTCCAAGATGGTTATCTTTTGATGAAATATGTCCGTTCATATTATCTTAATTTTATTGTTACGATTCTATATGGAAAGTATAGCTGATGTTTCTACAAATTTACAGAGTTGAGTAATGTTCGGAATGAAATTTCTACAGATACGTAGAAATTTACTAAAATTTAACAATTCAAGTATTAGTGTGAATTTTTGAAATAATGGTTAATTTTATATTACTCTTAGTTTTACAATATTCGTTTCCTCATTGGAAGAAATATTTGCTACGCTGTAAAGTGACATCGTCCGGCTTTTTTAGAAGGTAAATCCAAATACATGTAGTGAATTATTTGTGGACTCTTAACATCAAAAATAATCCTGTTTTTAAAAGCTGAGGCTGTAAGAGATTTAAATTCCTGATTGAGCTTGACAAATAGGTCTAAGAAGGTGAATACTGTATATTCAGGACTTAAGGTACCAAAATCATGATTTACAAACAAAAATACATTTGTTACGGTTAACTATTTACTATGGAATTTACCCGCATCTTTTTTGAAGGACTTGATTTTAGCTTTGCTCTGGAAGTGATTTTCAGAACATTTATCATGTTTTTGCTGATCCTGATTGTCCTAAGAGCATTAGGGAAAAGAGGCATCAGACAGCTTTCTCTATTTGAAGTTGCCATTATTATAGGATTAGGCTCAGCGGCTGGAGATCCCATGTTTAATCAGGATCAGCCTATACTTCCGGCAATTATTGTATTTATTACGATATGCCTCTTTTACAGGTTAATAACCTGGATAGCAGCTAAAAACGATCGGTTTGAGGGGGTTTTGGAAGGAAAACCACTATACATTATTGAGAATGGTGAATTTAATGTAACAAATCAGGATGAACACTCATTTGCCACGGATGAGTTTTTTGCTGAAATGAGACAGCAAAATATAGAACATTTGGGACAGATCCGAACTGCTATGCTGGAAACGAATGGTAATGTAAGTTTTTTGTACTTTTCAGATAAGGAAGTAAAAGCTGGGATGCCTATCTGGCCAAAGTTGTACAACAATAAGAGTAAGATTATTCCAAAAGACGGAGATTATGCTTGTACCCGCTGTGCCTGCGTATCTCCTATAACCACTGCTTCGCATACCTGTACAAATTGCCATGGTGAAGAGTGGGTGCTGGCTCTGGATTCTATAAGAAAAAGCTAAAAAATCTCTTATGTTTCGATAAGCTTTTTTCTGCTTTTCCCGATTACCTCCATAAAATTTAACCCTTCTCCCTGTTTATCATTCTATTAGAAAATTAACTTTTCATGGAGTATGTTTTGACTAAACGGCTGCCCTGTTTATTTGTTCGAGGCTATCGAGTACAAGTCTAGAGGCAGCACTGGTTATTGTTACTATTTTTGCTTCTGTTGCCGCTTTTGTTTGCAGTTTCCCGTCTGCTGCATCTTGAAGAAGTTTAATCAACAAATCCATATTAGCAGTAAGGTTCATCAAAATTGACGATAAAGATAAGGGAACTGGTTGGTTTCTATGGATGATTAAACCATTTGCTGCACTTAACTGGCTAAGAACAACTTTAAGATGGCTATCAAAACTTCCAAAATTTGAAGAGGTATTCATCACCGCGGTTGTTGGAGTTACACCCCCCTCTATCAAATCCTTAAGCACATCTAGGTAGGGAATATGTGTCCTTAATTCTAGCGACGTATTGATATTCTTGAGTAATCTTTCTGCTAATTCTGTTCCTGTATGCATCGTACTTATGTCTTTTCGCTGGCTTTAATAAGATAGCAGAGCAGGAAGGCAAGGTGTACCATTTCCGATAAATCTACTTTTGCAATGCTTTTTTAGCTCTAATCTTTTTTCTGTTTTGCTGCCTGCGGTGTTTAATTCTGCCCTGATCTTGATTTTAAAATGGTTAAGGTTTTAATTAAGGATGCGGTTTAAGGTTGGTTTCCATAAAGTTGCAGATGGCACAACAATTTAATCAGGCTTTAGACTATAATTTTTAAAACTTGTTTTTGCCTTGCCATATTTCACATTGTTAGAAAGTCTGGCAAAAGGTTTTTCGATGAAATGCCAAAATACATAACCCGCAAAAAAACAGACTATTAAAGCGCCAATAAATATTAATATGCTGAACGATGGATTGACAAACCTTTGAAGAATATTGATAAGTTTCACTCCAATAGGGAAATGGATGAGGTACAGGGAATAAGATATTTCACCGGGAAATTCAAGTATCTCTGATGGTGTTTTTCTAAAAGTTAGAATAACCAATATAGTAAGACTTGATACAATTGTGGCAGGAAGCTCACTAAAAACATAAGTAAATATTATCAATGATAATAGAAGTATATATTCATAAAGGTTATTAGTGGTCTTCACATAAATTAAGTATCCCACTGTTCCAATCATAAAAAAGGTAATATAAGAGAATAGGCTAATGTAATTTGTTAAAACTGTTAAACTTAATAGTGCCAGGATTGGAATGCCAAGCATTAATGTAGCTCTTGGAAATTTTGTCATTAATACAAAGAAAAGACCAATAAACATGTAGTATTCAGCTTCAACTTTTAAAGTCCAAAATACTGGATTGTCGCCCGGCGCATGAATATAGAACAGGCTTTGAAATATGGTTGATATTGTTTCCGGGTTGGGAAGGTGCTTCGAGTAGTATGAAGCTCCTGCGATTAATAAGGTAAATAATAATGCAATTAAATAGGGTGGATGAAGCCGAAGAAAACGTTTATATAAAAATAGGAAATAGTCTCCTAATTCATACTTCGCTTTGTATAGACTAAAAGGAATGATAAAGCCAGAGATCACAAAAAATATGTGAACTCCATATTTTCCATATTCGTGGAAAGCTTCAAATAAATCAGGAAGGACAATCCCGTTGGAAAACGGGTTTCCAAAATGACAAAAACAAACAGCTAATACAGCTATTCCACGCAGCAAGCCTAAACTGGTTACTTTATTATTGTTGTTCATTTGTGATCGGATTATAAATTTCTGAGCCTATGTTAAACATATAATTTGTTAAGAAAAATCAATTTTAAACAACATTCCATCACTTGATATTTATTTCATTATTGTGGGTATATTATTGTTATTAACAATCATCTCCAGTAATTATATATTAAGTTAAATATTGGAAATTGTATGTCTGCGTTATGCTTCTAAACATAATAAAAATATTCTACATGTAACGTATCAGTTTATTGTTTATAACTTTATAGTAAAACGAGTACGTAGTTTATCAATTCCAAAAATTGTATTTCTTAATCATCATACCAGGAGTTACCAGAATATATAGGCTTTAAAACGAAGTGGCCATTGAGTGATGAGCTCAAAAATGAAGGAAAGCTTATTGTATACATATCCTGGCGATATCTGCTCATATAAGCTATTCAATAATAAATTCTTCAATTAAAATCCAAACGTCCGAATCGTGTTTATTTATTATTGGGTAGAATTAAGCAATCCATTCTGATGAGGGTAATCTAATCTGCTAAAAACAAATTGTATCAATTGGGCATACCGTTGGGCATACTAATAGGCATACATTAGTATCGTTTCTGGTGGTATATATCAGTCTGGATAAATGCCGAATGACAATTTTTATGGCTTTACAATACCCTTTATCACTTGTTTTTATCCCATTAATTTTATTAAAATCCTACAATAGATGCAATCAGGATAGCTTTAGGTAGAATATTTATTGTTGTAAAAAATTATTCGAGACGGATCACGCCTATAACCAAAGCAACTCCATCAATTTCTGCCCATGGTATATCAAAAGGATCGTAATCCTTATTGTCACTGACAGCGGTAACTCTATCAGTTTCGGCACACTTTTTCAATCGTTTTACAATCATGCCCTGGTCTTTTGTAGATAAGACATGTGTTTTATTCCATTGTATAAATTTATGCTCTCTTAAGATTCTGCAAGCCACAACATCACCACTATTATACTTAGGTGCCATGCTATTTCCTTTTACCCGGATCATAAAGTCTACATTGTCAAAGTCTGGAACTATGTATCTTGATTGGATATTTTTTTCCTCGATAGAAAATGAAGTGCTTCCTATACCTGCGAATGCCTGGATATTGACCAAGGGAATAGCCTTAGGATTATACGTTTCTATTGCTTTATATTTTTCTTCTTTACTTAATTTTATTTCTGGTACTTCAATTATTTCTGCTCCAGATAGCAGCCATTCAAGATTTATTCCTACGCATTTTGAGAATATACGGTCATAATCAATAGAGTTACGGGAGTACCAAGAGGATAGTGTGGTTGGACCGATGTCCAGAAAATTTGCTAGCTCAACGTTTGATTTTAAATTATATTTAAATTTTATTTTGTTTAAAATCAAAGATTTGTCTAATGGCATACTCATTTTGAGAAGTTAAAATTAAAATTGTACGCAAAATGCGTTATACTTGTAGTGACAGTTATAAATCTGTAAATATTTACACAAGTATAAACATTATGGAGGCTCAAAGCAAAAGAATCAAGTTCCCGGAAAACATTTACCTGAAAGATTTGGTCATTTCTGATGGCAGATCAATTTCATTATTAGCAAGAACAATCGGTGTAAGCAGGGTTACACTAAGTAATACTGTACACGGTCATTATAAGGGACAGAAAATTATTCCTGTTTTAAAAGCGGTCTTGTTTCAGCACTTAAAAAGCGATATATAATGTACGAGTTTAATAGCACAATCTGTATTTCAGGATCAGAATTAATACGTTCTGATATTAATCCTGGTGGGTTTCTTTCTAAAAGTAATTATGATAAACTTTCGAGGCTAAAACGTTTAGATATTAAGCGCAAAGGATGTTATGGCACACCGGCACTTATTGCTGTAGATAGTTTGCCTGCTAAATATCAGGAGTTGATTAAAAATAAATATGGATGCTTGTTAAATGAGGCAGCCAAAAGGACTTTTACGGATGAAATTTTTAGGGATGCTAAGGCTGTAGAATATTTTACAGCTTATCGTTTAGAGGATGGGCGGGCACTTCCAGTTCGCACCATCAATCAATATAGCAATGATGCATCCATTCTAAATGCGTTTAAATCTCTTATTAACAATACAAACAAACACAGGGCCATTGGTGCAAAAGTAAAACAGTTCTGGCCAAAGGCCATTGCTGCGCTGGCAAACGTTGCTGCCTTATATCCTAATAGCCTTCCCACAAGTGAAAAAAGATTAAAATGCCGATATGAAGCATACATGAAAGCATTATCAGTTTCGCCAGAAGAAGGATACCGCTCTTTAATCAGCCGCAAATTTAATAATGATAACAGCCGCAAGGTAACCGCGTTGATAGAAAGAATGTTATTGAGTTTATATGCAATGCCAAATAAACCGTTTGGCTCCAGCGTGCATGAAATGTACCTCAGCTTTTTAAATGGGGGGATTGATATTGTAGATAAATTAACTGGTGAGTTTTTTAATAGGAGTGATTTTCAGCGTAACGGTCAGCCCGTTGAAATATCTGATACAACAGTTTGGAATTATATCAATAATCCATTAAACAGAATTTTAGTAGATAAAAGCAGACTGGACGGTCTTGATTATAATAATACACATAGGCCGCATCATCGCAGGCATGCACCAAATTTTTCATTTAGTAAGGTATCAATGGATGATCGGGATTTGCCGAGAAAGATTATTAATGGGGGGCGGGTTAAGGCGTATTATGCCTACGATGTAACTAGTGGAGCTATTGTTGGTGTTTCTTATAGCAGAGATAAAGATGAGGAACTTTTCCTGTCGTGTTTGCGCGACATGTTCCGGCTGATGGATACCCATGATTGGGGAGTGCCAATGGAAGTGGAAGTAGAAAATCACCTGGTAAGCAAATTTTTTGATGAGCTAGGCAGAATGTTTCCGATCCTTCGCATCTGTGCTCCGGGTAACTCACAGGAAAAACATGCGGAACACTTTAATAAAGCCAAAAAATATGGGACAGAGAAAAAAACACAAATAAGTATTGGCCGCTGGTGGGCAAAAGGCGAAGCTTATCGTATCCGTACGCAAAAGGTAAGTAACGAATTTACTGAAAAGGCATATTCTTATGACCTGCTCGTTGCCGATGATCAGCAGGCTGTTAAGGATTATAACAATGCTTTGCATCCTAGGCAGAAAAAATATCCGGGGATGACCCGATGGCAAGTGCTGTGCAATAATATCAACCCTAAAATTATCAGACCAAACCGCGCATTGTGGATTAAAAGTATTGGTAACCACACCGTAACCAGTATTAAACGCAGCGGGTATATCACGGCTAACTACAATGAATACAGGTTGCCTGGGCCCGACGTTATCGGAAGGTTAAAACCCAATAATTATACCGTGGATGCTTATTGGCTGCCAGATGAAAAGGGGAATGTAGCTGAAATATATCTTTATCAGCATGGTGAATTTTTGTGCAGATGTGAGGCCGGCCAAACTTATAATACGGCAAAATCGGAGTGGAATAAAGATGATTCCTTGATCTTTAGTGAACAGGCGGGATATATTTCGAAGTTTGACAAGCTAGTAGCAGCAGGCAGGGCAGATAAAATAATTAAACCGGAAATTATCACTGCTGCGATGATGACTTCATTTACACCATTACCTGTAGAGATTACCATTTCTAAACCACATCACCCAATAGATTTTGATATCGATGCTGCCTTAAAGGATTATGCTATTTCTGGTATGACAGCAAAAGGAATTGAAAGTATTTAACATGAAAAACATGAATAAAGTTAAATGGAATACCGCTAAGACACCCTTTTTTGAATTTGTAACTGCCCAGCTTTCTTTTTGCCAGGTAAATGCTGCGAGCCGGATCTTATGCGATGCCTCGGATCTAGGTAAGACCCATACTGCAGTAGAATACGCAGGAAATAATAAAAATGCTGTTTATATCGATTGCTCACAGGTGAAGACCAAGCAAAGGTTGATCAGGTATATAGCCAGGGAATTTGGTGCCGGGCATACAGGAACATATAACGTTGTATACGCGGATCTGATTTCCTATCTACGGCAGATTAAAACGCCGCTGGTGATTCTTGATGAATTCGGAGACCTGGAATACGATGCTTTTTTAGAATGTAAAGCTTTATGGAATGCTTTGGAAGGTGTATGCGGATGGTATGCGCTTGGAGCAGATGGCTTACGAAAGAAAATTGATACCCGGATAGAGCATCGAAAGGTTGGGTACACGGAAATTTTTAGCCGGTATGGTAATAAATATCAAAAGGCTAGCCCGGATGGTTCCAGTGATTTCAAAAGCTTTAAAATAGCGAATGCAGCATTGATTATACAGGCCAATTTCCCCGATGGAACAGATATTAAAAAAGTAATCGCAGCGGCTGATTTTACCCTGCGTAATTTAAAAGATGAACAAAAGAAATTAACTGCATGACAAACAAGCCGACACTTAAAGAATTAGGCGTAAAAAGAGCCTTATCATATGCCAATATCATGGACACCGAACATAAAGTCCTTCCCTTTACCGGGCAATGGCTAAAGGCATTGGGCTGTCCTGAAATGGGTAGTAACTGGCTTGTTTGGGGGCTTTCAGGAAGTGGCAAAACGAGGTTACTACTCGAAATTGCCAAGTATGCAACCACATTTGGGCGTGTACTATATAACCCGCTGGAAACGGGAAATAATTATTCATTTAAATTGGCATACGGCGCAGTGGGTTTTGCGGATGTTAAATCCAGGATAACAGTATCTGACAGGGAGCCGATGAAAACCATTGAAAAACGGCTGGATATGCGAAAAGGGGCTGACATCTTAATTGTTGATAGTCTGCCTTACACCAGATGGAAGAGTCATGAATACTATGAATTCTGTGAAAAGTATAAAAACAGGATGATCATCTTTAATACACATGCCAATGGTAAGGAGCCAAAAGGAAAGCTATCCGAGGATGCGCGCTACCATGCAGATATCAAAATCAGGGTAGAAGGATTTAAAGCTTTTCCGCTGAGCAGGTACGGTGGTGAAGGTACGCCGATTACCATATTTGAAAAGGGTGCCAGAGAGTACTGGGGACTTGACTATTAATCAAAGAATCATAAAAACATTCAGTATAAAAAACAATCAAATGATAGGGTTATGTTAACAGTAGTTTCTGCAATGAGGGAGCTTTCTATGATGATGAAAGCCCAGTTAAGCGAGTATAGAGAGGCTGATCTGATCAGCGGATTTATAGCAGCTGTCTGCCGTGCGCTAAATGTAGAAAAATCGGCATTGAGATCTCCGGGAAGGACTACTGCCCTGGTAGAAGCAAGGTACATTATTATGTATGTATTGGTGAAGCAACATCAGCTGTCGTTAAAAAATGTGGGGGAGATCTTAAACAGGGATCATTCGAGCATAGTGGCAGGTATAGAAAAATATCAGTCTTTGGTTGATGCAAAGGACAAAGCTTTCCTTTATAAAATTAATAGTGTTATTGAAGAGCTTGAAGATTAGCTTTTTAAGTAACAATCAACAAGGATAAATGGAAGCAATGTTGATAGACCTGCTAATAAGTTTTGCGAAATTTCAGTAATGCAAAGTGTATTTTTGTATAGATCAAATTTTAAGATATGCGTAACCAAACCCTCCTCCTTAACAAGTATTCGAAGATTTTAGCCAGGTATAACGAAATGTACTTCGGATTAATGATGAGAGATGAAGAAATTTATAAAGCCCTTGAAAAAGAGTTTGATTTGAAGCCTAAAACAATATATGGAATTGTATTAAAAATGAGCAAAGCGGCAGCAGATGAAGCTGGTCCGGTAATGCTTTAATAGCAACAACCTAAACAAAATAGCCTGTGTCATTAATCATGATCACAGGCTATTTTGTTTAGGTTAAAAATGCAGGCAGACCGTTTTCCGGAGATGGCCTGGAGCTTTCGTCTTTATGTGTTATAACCAGGGCGGGATCAGCTACATCAATGTAGTTCTTTTTAAAATCCGTCGAGTTATCGAAAATGGTTATGCTGTATTGTACTGAGGTGGCGACAATGACATCTTGTTCTATATCTTCTACATCACCTACACGTGTCAGCGCACTCATAATGCTGTTTATCCCTAATCCTTGCAAGGCCACATGTAATGCTTCAGTAAATTCAAGATACTGGAAAGCCATATCCTGATCGGATGAACCGGTAAATGAATTTGCATAGTTCTCATAGTAAATTGAAAACTTTAAGTTGCCACTCCCTTTCTGGTTATTTGATGCAGTGGTCTGCCATACGATTGGGCCGTATTCCATCAATACTGCAGGCAGCGGAATGGCCGACGAAGCATCTTCAGCATCAAACTGACCCATTTGTTTGTCAAACCATTTTAAGTCGGGCAATCCATCGGGCAGGTTTTTAAGCTTATCCATTAAATGGTCACCTATAGTTTTAAATATTTGTTTTTTTACACTCATTAGATATCGGGTTAATCAGTAAATTGATTTTATAAATTTTCTGTTATTCGGTAGCCAGCGCAAGTTCACTGTCATATACGGCACCGGTTAAAATCTCAGTGATCATCCGTTTAATGTCTAATGATCCATTGCCTTGAAGGTTAGTAGTGGCTACAGTTAAATTCTCTACCAGCTTACCTATGGTTACCTGTACATTGCGCACTTGTTTATTCCCTGCTACTTCTGTTAAACCACCTGCAGCAGATGGATTACTTCCTTTCTGTTTATACGCAGTTGTTCCAACTGGTACCAGTGATGAAGCAGCATCTCTTTTTCCTGTACCAAGTCCTTTGTTTAACAGTTCATTTTGCGCTTTCTCTTTGGCTTCGGCCGTTGCCTTTTCTCTACTCTCACTGGCAGATTTTGCAAGACTTTCATCGTGACCTTTTTTATATGCATTCTGAATACCTCCATCTGCAATCGTTTTTGCAACTTTTATTGAATCCTTAACGCCTTCCATAAACATAGAAGGATTGAAAGAAAGGGCACCAACGATGATTTTCCCGACTCCCATAAACACGTCTCCCAGTATTCTGCCTACTGCAATAACTCCGTCGATAACGGCTCTGAAAGTTTCAAAATGTTTATAAGCCAAAATTACACCACCAACTGCCCCGGCAATCAATCCTATTACAACTCCTATCGGATTCGCAGATAGCGCTGCATTAAGTAACCATTGACCAGCTGTGAAAATGGTCATTGGTGCTTGAAGTGCCAATACATAACCCTGATAGGCTAAGTATCCACCACCAACTACAGCGAGTACCTCACCAACGATCATCAATACGTCGGTATTTGCAGAAAGCCATTCAACACCAAGCTGTAATTGTTCTATGAAGGAAGTCATAGCATTAAATACTGGGTCGAGTCCGTTAGTTATTAGCCCTCCTATGCCTACTTGCAAATTTTTTACTGACATATCAAAATCTGCTTGTCCACCAGCCGCTTCTCTCGCAGCAACGGCAGATCCACCAAATTGATTGTTTAGTTCTCCCAGAATAATTGCCTGGGCACCAGCAACATCATTATGGTTAACCATTGTTGTAATCGCATCTTGCTGAGATTTTGAGAATTCTACGCCTACACTGCTTAGTTCTTTGATACCGCTAATTGGGTCATTGAGTGCTTTTCCAACTTTACCAGATGCATCTTTCAGGTCTATTCCCATACTTTGTGACATATCTTGTATGGCTGGAATCGCCTGATCAAAAATCGCCCCTTTGATATTCGTAAAAGCCTGGATGGACGCCTGTGCTCCCGCTGTAGATGCAGGGTCAAACAGTGTAGTCTTAGATAAAGCATTTGCTGATGTTTTCAAGTCACTCAGTGTTCTTCCGACTGCCCCGCCAGATTTATTTAATGCCGCCGAGTTTTCGGCATCGGCCGATCGCATGGTTTGGTAAGCTTTAGCTGAGTCTACACCAAATTGTACAATTGCGTCTATTGAGAATTGATCAGTAATAAGTTTTCCTGCATTTTCTACAAGTTTAACAATCCCAGTTAATTTCTTCTCTGAAGTGTTGATTACGTTGTTAAATTGTGATAATGTGACTATAGCCGTATCTACGTTTTGTAGACCAATATTGTTGAAAACCTGGTTATGGGTTTCTGTGATTACATAATCTCCGCCTAAAGCCATAATTTGTTCCCCCTTGTTATACTATTATTGTTCTTCATTTCATGTTTTTTAAAGTTTCCTATTTATGATGGATTGCTGGTTACTGCAACTTTAGGCAGGTCCGGATTTAGTGTTCCAAGGCTTACTTTTTCCAACCAGGCTATTGTTGCGGTGTAACGGATTTCTCTATTAACCGGCATGGCCTTAACCACTATCGCCGCATAGAGATGATAAATAGTGAGATCAATCATCCGCATAACCATCACTGCATTTCTTTCGGTACCTGATGCACTGAAAATAGCTGCAGCATCGTATCCTCCCGTATGAAGGTAAACACTCATTTCGTCCTGCGCCATTTGTTCTGCGAGGGCTTGGGCAGTAGCTGTCTTAACTATTACTGCCTTAATTTCACTGCGTATCTGTACGCTGTAATCACTTTCATTTAAAAATGCCATTATAATGTTGTTTTATATTTTGTATTAAACCTTTCCAGTTCGTGAGTTACTTTTCTTAGCTCTTCAGAGAGTTTATTCTTCTGGTCAAGTTCTAAGTAATATTTATTCCTCCAGTCGTCAACTTCCTTTTTAAGGCTCTGTATTTCCATGTTATTGGCGTTGACATTTTCCTGCAGCTGTTTTACCAGTAAAAGGATATAATCATTCTGATCTTTTTTACTGACAGTAAAGCGGTCAAATATTTTAATCGCTGCGCCTCCTCCAAAAAAAGGGACGACTAAAGTGGCAATTGTTTCAAATAGCGTCATTCAAATTCTATGTTTTTAGGGTATAAATCTCTTGTCGTATGGCAAAAGTGCAGTAAACAGAGCGTCTATCTAAACTGCTTTTTCCATGACTGGTCAGAACTGCGTATTCAATACGTAAAACGCTCTATTTATGGGAATAGCGGTTTTGAAACGGGGTTTTATCTCTTCACTTTTGGGGACACAAAAACAATACGGGGGTAAAAATCCTGTCTAAAAAGGGAATAGAAAATATGTCAAGAACTCAGAAAATTATTGCAGAGGCAGAAAAATATATAGGTGTAATTGAAAGACCGGGGAACAAAGGTTTTTTCAACACCACGTTTGAGAAATTAATGCGACTGATCGGATTTTATACAGGAGCACCATGGTGTGCCTTCTTTACTAAAATGATCTATGCAGCTGTATATGCTGATAACAAAGCACTAAAAGCTGCTATCAATAGCTGTAATACCGGAGGTGCACTGGATACCCTGCACAGGCACGAAAACAACGGAACGTTTTCCGTTGGCGAAGAGCCTAAGCCTGGTGCCATTGCCGTGTGGAGACACGGTAAAGGTACAACCGGGCATCACGGCATTGTGAAGAGTGTTGATGTTAAAAACAACACCATGGTCACTATTGAAGGCAATACCAATGCAACGGGAAGCAGAGAAGGCGACCGGGTAGCGGTTAAGTTAAGAACGATCACCCGTGATTTCAGGGATGATGGCTTAAACCTCGAAGGTTACATTTATCCAGTGGAGGATTAATCATGGGAACCCGAAAAATCATCACGCTGGCTGCTTTCGCAGCTGTATCCATCCTTGCTGCTTCCTGCAAGGTTGTGAGGCCAGCATCAAGTTATTCCAGAACGGACAGTACATCTGTTAAACTAACCCCGGTCGATGTAGCCGTTAAAGGAGGCAAAGTCGGCATTTCTTTGAACCTGGACAGCCTGCTTGCTGTCTATGAACAAAAAAGAACACTATACCTGGCAGATAGTGTTACGGCCGCCGCCCAGGGCAGACCTATACCTACAGCTCCCGAAACTGACAAGCAGAGTTTCAGCGATCCGCAAACCAAAGCTTTGCTCACCTACTGGATCGATAAATATGGGAAGCTGCAGTTAGGCTGCGAAAGCAAGGACCAGGTAGTAACCATGCTGACAGCTGAAATAACCAGGTTAACGCAAGAGGTGTCGACCCAGAAAGAACTGGTTAAGCAAATGCCAACATGGGCTGTAATGCTGTTTGGGAGCCTTGGCGTGCTCCTTCTATTATCAATACTATTTAATATTCTATTATTTAAAAAATAAATTAAAATGGCAAAACACAACGTTACCATTACAAAACGCAACGGTGCATTGGGCAGGCGTTCCCCTAGTCAGGACGGAGTTTGCGGACTGATCACTACAGGAGTTGCTGTAGCAGGCAAATTGGTGCTGGACACCGTTTATCCTATGCTTTCTATTAGGGATGCAGTATCAATTGGCATTACCCCTGAGTACGACGCTACCCATTCGGTATTGGTATACCATGCGATCGACAGGTTTTTTAAAGCTAATCCTTCAGGAACCTTAAACGTGATGATTGCAGCGCAGGAAAACACTATGGCCGACCTGGTAGATCCTTCGAAAGATCTGGCTAAAAAACTGTTAAGAGAATCTCAGGGATTAATTAAGTATTGTGGTGTTTCCCGCAATCCTGTTGCCGGTTATGTACCTACAGGATTGAATGGCCTGGATGCAGATGTACTGACTGCCGCTGCTAAAGCGCAAAGTTTGTATGAATCTGAATTTGCTGCTTTCAGGTATGCGGGCTTCCTTTTGGAAGGACGTAGTTTTAGCGGAACTGCTGCAGCTGCTAAAGATCTGCGTACGCTTAACACGCCAAATGTGAGTATTACTATTGCTGCTGACCCGGCTATCAGTAATTCAAACTCTGCATATGCTGGTTATGCTGCCGTAGGTGATGTACTGGGGTTAATCAGTAAAGCATCCGTAAGTCAGGATATTGGTGAGCTTAATTCAGATTTTGATCTTCAGGATACAGGCAACGGTGTTTTTGTTACTGCCGGTCTGAGTTCAGGATTAGAGTTGTCGGCTTACAACGAAGCAGACTTGGATGTTCTTGATGAGAAGGGATACATTTTTCCTACTGCAGTTGCCGGTATTGCTGGTTTTCACTTAAGTGACAGTCACACTGCGAGTGCATTGGATAACAATGATTATGCTTTTATTGAGAACAACAGGACAATAGAAAAAGCGATTTTCTTAGTAAGACAGGCCTTATTACCAAAAATCAAGGGGAGAGTAAAAGTTGATCCTGCAACCGGATACCTGCAGGATGAAGACGTGAAAGCATTGGAAGCCACGGGCGCAAAAGCGCTGTCGGGAATGGAAAGCGATGGCGATATCAGCGGGGGCATAGATTGTTATGTTGATCCTGAGCAGGATGTGCTTTCTACCTCAAAATTAGAGATAGAAGTAACATTTATCCCTGTATCCATAGCACGTGAAATTACAGTAGCAATCGGGTTCTCAAACCCTTTTAAATCAAACTAAAAATGGCATTAGAAAAAGTTATTAACGCAGAGATCCACAGCTGGGGCAGCGTGAGAGTAAATTTATTGGGACGCAGTATTACTGGCCTGAAAGGTATTGATTACAGTGATAGTCAGGAAACGAAAGGCGTAAAAGGAAGAGGTAAAAAAGATATCGGATTTGTATCCGGTAACTATGCGGCAACCGGAAAGCTGATTTTTGAAATGTCTGAAGTGGAAGCATTGAACAGATTGATGGAGAAAGGAACGAGTATTTACGATATCCCTTCATTTGATATCGTAGTATGCTACAGAACCGGTTCTGAACTGGTTACGCATAAGCTGATCAATTGCAAATTTACTGGCCAGGGCAGATCTGGCAAGGCAGGAGAGGTTAAAGAATTCGAAGTTGAGTTGCCATTATACATTGGCGATATCGACTGGAACGCTTAATTATTAAACTTCATTTAGAAAATGGCGAATCCAACAAAAATTAAAGAAACACCAACAGAGATGATCCCTGGAGAGGTTGATCAGAGAACACTTGAACTATGGAAAACGAACCATAAACAGGTAATTATTATTGACGTAGAGCTGGAGGATAAATCAAAGATCCGCGGCTACTTTAAGAAACCCACAAGGGATATCATTGCCAATTGTGTAAATGATGCAACTGCGGGGCAGATTTTTGAAGCCCGTGAGTTTCTTGCGTCAAGCACATGGTTAGGTGGAGACCCGCAATTCCAGACGGATGAAGATGTGGCCATCACCTGCCAGGTGCAGCTCTGGAAGTCCTTAAATTTTCTAAAAGCGGAAGCAGTGAAATATTAAATCTTTGCCCGTCAATTGCTACGGGCAAAGATCTTGATCTCTTCCGCAAGGCAAACGCACTGATCAGGTATCATTTTAAAATTGATCCTGATCAGTTAACGGATGCCGAATTTTCGGAAATATGGCAGCAATTATTATATGCATTACACTTTGAGAGCAAACGGCTTTCCGGGGATGGAAAAACACCAATTTATTTATAATTACAATGGGCAATATTAATTTTAATCTTAACGAGTTATACGGAAAAGTTTTTGGCCACCAGGCAAAAACTGGTTCGTATGATTCATCTCTTGTTGCTACTCAACAGACAATAACCGCAAAAAATATTTTGGGACAGTTACTGTTTGAGCAGATAACTTTTAAGACCCCGACAATGGCGTATACTTTCCCGGATTGTCCTTTGATCGATATTACTGCATCAAAGAATATCGTTACCACCCCTATCCAGGGGCGTAACGGTTCTGTGAAGGAATACATAAGTATCGACGACTATCAGGTAACGATCAGGGGTATACTTATCAACTATGATAATGATGATTATCCGGAGGAGCTGGTTTATAATCTTCACCAGGTTTTCAAAGTAGAGGCAGAATTACAGGTGTTATCGCCAGTACTGAACCTACTGGACATACACAACCTGGTTATTAAGGACATCAAGTTTCCTGAAGTTGAAGGTTATAGTAATATACAACCCTTTGTGTTGCAATGCCTGAGTGATGAACCGCTGGAGCTGGTGATTAAAGATGCCAAAAATCAAACAAAAAATTAAGGATATGATCATACAGGTACTATACGGTCAGACACTAATGGACATTGCTATCCAGTATTATGGAGATGCAAGGGCATTGGTAGATCTGGCAAATGATAATGGATTAAGTATAAGTGCTGATGCTTTTGCCGGACAGAGTCTATTTATTCAGGACACTTACCCAGAAACTGCATTGCGTATTTATGCAGACTACCTGTCAAAAGACAGCATTAAAGTAGTAAGCAGCCAGGGTGGCGATACCGAAATAACCAGAGTCCTTGCTACAAATAACAATGATGTTCTGACAAATAGCGAGAAAAAAAGGATTCAGATTTAATGTGGAACTTATTTAAGAGAGGGCAATTACTCCAGGGGACGGGTCTGATTGATAATTACAAAAAATAACAGAATGGATTTAATTAAAATATGGCAATTACTCCAGGGGACAAGTCTTCAGGATGGGCATGAGCTGCCTGTAAGTGAGGGGCAGGCTTCAGGGCAAACCAAAAAATACAACATCGGCCAGTTAAAGCAATACATTTTAACATTTGTTGTGGACAGGATCTCCTTAATTACAAAAGGGGATAAGGGAGACCGCGGCGAAACGGGTCTCCGTGGTGAGACCGGTGCCCGTGGAGAAACCGGCGCCAGGGGGGATAAAGGTGATCAGGGCGTTAGGGGCGATGTTGGTGCCCCGGGCCCGATCGGTATCCAGGGCGTAACTGGTTTGCAGGGTATGCCTGGTGCACAGGGTGCAGAAGGTGTTCAAGGCATCCAGGGTGTAAAAGGAGAAACCGGAGCGGCTGGTGAACCTGGAATCCCTGGTGTTGAAGGTTCGCCGGGCCTGCCTGGCGCGCAAGGTGTTCAGGGTCCCCAGGGTATAAAAGGGGATACAGGAGCTGCTGGTGTACAAGGAGTACCTGGCGTTGATGGTTTGCAAGGTGCACAGGGAGCTGCAGGTGCACAAGGTCCGCAGGGGTTAAAAGGCGATACTGGTGAGAAAGGCGCGCAAGGTGTACCTGGCGTTGACGGTTTGCAAGGTGCACAGGGAGCTGCAGGTACACAAGGTCCGCAGGGATTAAAAGGTGATACAGGAGCTCAGGGTATACAGGGAGCTACTGGTGCACAAGGAATTCCGGGAGTAAAAGGAGATACTGGTGAGAGAGGTTTAGCCGGCGCTCAGGGTGCCAACGGTGCTGCAGGGCCGGGTATCGCAGCTGGAGGTGCAGCCGGTCAGTTTTTAGAGAAGCTGAATGCCACGGATTATAGTACCCAGTGGAGCGATCTTGCTACAAAAATCCGAGCTGCAGTATTAACAGGGATATTTTTTACTTCGAATATAGCTGTTACAGCAACAGATACATTATTGGTTGCTCTGGGTAAATTACAAGCGCAGCTAAATGCAAAAGCACCGGCAACTCCGGCAGAAGCACTAGCTGGTACTGAATCAGTAAAATATGTGACTCCTTTGACACTGGCAGCAAAATTTACGGCGTTCCTTGCTAATGCGGTTTCTTTTGGTGGTGCGATAAAATTATCTGCGCTTTCAGGAACTGGAATTCGCGTGGTACAGATAGATGATCTGGGAAATTTACAGGCAACTGCAGAGATTGTTCCAGGAGGGTTTATTTCGGATGCTGATGTGATTATCGCGATACTGGATGCCGAATATAATGAAGCAAATAACTTCCAGCCAACAATCAATCCGGCAAATAACAAAGTGTTTTATCAGGGTTTTTACTATAATTCAGGTCGTTATGTCTACTTCGCTGTAGCAGATAATACACCATGGAGACAATCAGGGAATTAATATGGTAATTAGTCAGAATAACAAGGTAATCCGTTTCGGAAATAAAGTTGTTGATTTTAGTATTCCAAAGACCCCATGGGTGTTCAAATGGACAGGGTATAGGTTTATAGAAAATTCGACAGGAATTCAGTTCACCTTTACTTTCCCGGCAACGATTAGTATAGACTGGGGTGATGGAAATGTAGTGACTTATGAAACATTTGACAGGGGAGCCGGAACAGCGAGCGCGGCAAGGTATGCTATAACATTTCTGCAAAATATTGACGGCACAATGGGTGATGGTACTGGCGGAAAATTTAGCTATATTTATGCTGATGGACTAAATAAAAGCCGGACGATCTCAATTACTATTAACAACAGATCTGCATTATGGTCCATTTATATCTTAGGTTTACCAAGTCAGGAACTAAAATTAGTATTGGCACAATTCCCAAGGCTCAGCAGAATTCAATCATACACTACCTTTAGTCCTGTAAATTTCTCTGACTTAACATCATTGCCAAGTTTGAGTGTTTTATTTTTTCCAATAGAGAATGTAGTTTATCCAGTTGAGATATTTTTAACGAAAATAATTGAATTCTCACTGGTTTTGAAGGCATCTCAGTATGATCTTCCATTCAGTTACACCAATTTCGACAAACTTATTTATCTGAAGCCTACACTCAGGATACTAACACTCAGTAGTTTCTTAAAGGACTCGGATGGGACAAGTGCTGTACCTGAAAATGTTGGGGAGCTGGAATTAGAAACCCTGATTTTTGGTACGGTAGTAAGTCCAAGAGAGATTATAGAATTCCCTGAAGTTTTGTCACGAATAAGGACATTGAAAAAGCTGATTTGTAATTTCCAGGCAACCACCTGGAATAATTTTGCAAATCTTGTTAATCTGGTAACTTTACAGGCCGGTTCGTATAATGGCTATGCTAATAGGTATCTTACATCGAACGTCCCTACAGTTCTTTGGGCATGCCCGTTACTGAAATCTATTGACATCAGTGGTGCTTTTAGGGCTGCTCCAAATCCTCAGGTTGCAATAGATAACTTCATCAATAATCTATACGCCTTTATGGATGCGAATGCACCTAAAACGGGTGGTTCAACTGTCAGTCTAAGATACATTATCTGGAATTTAAATAGGTCGGATATAGGTGATGTACTAACTAAAGCTCCAAGCGGCGTGTATCAGCAACCTGCTGGGTATGTAATGGGAAATAATAATGGTTCACCATCTACCCCTTTAGAAAAATTATGGGTGATGACCGCTCAGTATAAATGTACATTCACAGTTGCATCTCCTTTTACACAGCAAACTGATCCGGTTATAGTAACAATGGATATTAGTTCAGGAGCATTAAATATAACTTTTACTAAGTCATTTCTTGTGGCATATACTATGGTTATTCAATACGAGTTAACCTATGTCTCAAGATCTGGAGTAGTAAATGTAATAGATATTGCGAGAGGTGATATAGGAGCGAACCTTTATGCCAAAACTGTAAGTCATACAATAGACATCTCTACGTTGGCGTCAGCATCGGTCTCCATTTTTAATTTTGGTTACTCGAACGGTCCAGCTAACCCTCCAATCCTATTAACCTCAAACAACCCGTATACACAAATTTTTAACTAATCAACTTATGGAAGAATTATATATCGCAAGAATTGAAGATGGTATGGTGTACAATTTATCGCCATATGGCGGAACAATATACCAGGATAGCAAAGCACTTATTGCGACTCTGGACGAAATCAAGATCATCTGCCTTGCTATGGGCTGGAGCTATGAAAATTATACAGCTGAGCTGGATAAAGAGGTTTTATGATAAGCCTGTTTAGTACGCTGCAAATGTTACTGATTGTGGTAACTGATCATCAGGAGGTGGTGATTAGTTACCAGCAAATTATGAAGCAGCTATTAGGTGGGCAGGATATCACTGTTTACCTGAGCGGGTTTGTTTTTGCTTTGATTGGAGTAGCCATCAGATTGCTGAACAATGCTAAAAAGAGAAATAAACTCAGTCTACATAGTCCCTACCAATTTTCATGGAAGTTTCTATTGATCAATAACCTTCGTGACTTATCCCTCGGGCTTCTAATGGGCTTTATAATTTTCAGGTTTACTAATGTATTTATCTCTGTTTTTGTACAATACCTGGTTGGTTTTAGTTTGGATGGGATAGATAAAATGTTTTATGCTTTTCTGGTTGGTACAGCCTTTACCACAGTTTCGCAATGGTTTAAAAGGCTGGAATTAAACGCAGGAAAATAATGCTTAATCCAACAGTAAAAATTGTTTTTACAGATCTTATTACCTCCAAATCACTTGAATTTGATTTTGCCAATGAGATCGAAATAAAAAAGAGCAGAAGCGTCCTCACGAATACATGCACCATTAAATTTCCACGAAAAATGGTGGTATTAGATGGGGATATCAACACTATTTTGAAACGTGGATCGAGGGTTACAGTCATGTTGGGATATGGTACAGACATGCATCTTGAGTTTACAGGATATATCGCCCGTATAGGAGCAAAAATGCCTCTTGAAATTTCATGTGAAGATGAGATGTGGAAGTTGAAACAGAATTCATTTAGTAAGGCATGGAAAAAAGTTTCCTTGGAAGAGGTAGTTAAGTATGTATATCCGGGTGAAGCCAGGATAAAAGATATTGACCTTGGAAGCTTTGTAATCAAAAAACAAAGTACCGCATTAGTATTTGATAAGCTGAAAGGCTATGGCGTGCAATGTTTTTTTGATTCTGAAGGTGTGCTTGTTGCGGAATTCACTTCGGCAGCAAGAAAGGAACCCAACCGTGTAAATTATGATTTTAATAAGAATGTAATTGAAAATAACCTGGAGTTTGTAACACCGGATGATCTCAAAGTAATGGTAAAGGGGATTAGCAAATTAGCTGATGGAAAGAAGATTGAAGAAGAATTTGGAGACAAAGACGGTGCCATACATAGTATGAACCATGTGAATATGGATAGAAAAGCACTTAAAGAAGTTGTGGAAGAAGATTATAAAAAACTGAAAAAAGGAGGGTACAAAAAGAACTTCAAAACTTTCGGAATTCCATATGCAGAACCAGGTGATATTGCAATTATGCACGATAAAAAATATCCGGAGCGCCAAGGTTCTTATTTAATCGGAGAGGTACACATCAGCAGTGGTACAAGCGGTTACAGAAGAGATATTACATTAGAAACGAAATTAGCATGAGCGATTTAAAAAAAGCAATTCAGAGGCTTTCAACAAAAAATACAGGATTCGATGCCATAATGGAACTGGCAATCATTCAAAGTGTTGACAAAGCAGAGATGACCTGCAGTGTGATTCTTTATGATGACAAAGACCTGGTGTTGGAAGGCGTCAAATTAAAACCTGTTGTCCCGGATAATGATGTTGCCGCAATGGGATTAGTAACCTACCCGGCAATTGGCAGTTACGTAATTATCGGCCAGATCAATAACAGCGATGATGACTTAATTGTACTCGCTTACAGCAAAATGGCAGGTATTTCTATAGATGCGGGATCAGCCTTTAAATTGCTTGCCGACTTTGAAAAGGGGGCACTGGATATAACGGTGCCACAATTAACTGTAAATGGGGGGAAATTGGGCGGATTACCGATGGTGAACCCGTTGCTTGAAAAGATCAACCAGCTTGAAGATAAAGTAAACGGTCTGATCTCTGATTATAAAGTGCATAAACATCTTGGTGTTACTGCCGGGGCGGGGGTATCAGGGCTGCCCGATAAGCTTGGGCCATCTACTATTGAAAAAACAAACTTAGCCGACTTAGAAAATAAATCAATACTACAATGAACGACATACTACTGGATGACAATTTAGACCTGGCCTTTGAGAATGGCGACTTTATAGTTGGAGATGCTGAGGACCAGCATCAACAGCTTATCCTGATCGCGTCTCAGGGTAGTTTTAGGGAAAGCCCCTTGACAGGCGTCAACATTACACAATATATTAAAACGGGTTTCACACAGATCCAGGTTGATGAGCTAAAGCAAAAATGCAGACTGCAGCTTCAATATGATGGATATGCAAGATCGTTCGTCACAATAAATTCATTTGAAGACATACAAATTAACGCAGAAAGATAATGGCAAGAACACCGGAAGAAATTAAGGCGCAAATGATCGCCCAAAAAGAATTACAAGTAGAGCTGACTACCTTAAACAGCGTGAGCAACTCTGCGGTATGGAGGCTCTGGATGTTTATCACTGTTATGACCATTTATTATTTTGAGGTCGCACTGGATGCTTTCAAAGCGTCGGTACAACTGATTATTGATGAAAACCAATATGGTACCCTCAGCTGGTGGTATAATCAAGTAAAAGGGTATCAGCATGGAGACTTGTTATCGTTTATCAACAATGTCTATAAATATCCGGCAATTGATACAGGCAAGCAAATAGTTAAATATTGCAGTGTTACCGATAATGGTGGCAAGGTTCAAATTAAGGTTGCAAAGCAGGAAGGTAATGAGCCGGTTGTACTTACGGCTGATGAAATTAATGGAGTGGTGGATTATGTAAATGAAATCAGGCCTGCAGGAACACAAATTACCGTGCAAAGTTTGGCTGCGGATCTGGTAAGAATTAATCTGAATGTATACTATAATGCAAATGGCGATATCAACCTGATCAGACCTGCCGTAGAGCTGGCTATCACGAATTACCTGGCAAATATTCAGTTTGATGGTGTGTTTTATATTAACAGGTTGATTGATGCTATTCAGGCTGTTCCGGCTGTGATAAACGATCAGGTAGAAGTTTTAAGCGCAGCAGCCCAGGGTAGTGGTGATCCCTATAAAGCTTTTACAAGCAGATATTCTGCTAAGTCGGGCTATTTTAAAATTGACCCCTCATATCCACTGAGTACACAAATAAATTACATCACATGATTTTCGATATTGATTTAAAAAAGATTGTAAAGTGGCTTACACCTTACTTTTTATGGCGGCCTAAACAAGTTGCGTGGCTTACGGTGTTAGTTTTTCCGCTTACGTGGCTTTTTAAGCAATTTATAGCCTACCGGCTTGATAAGTTAAAGGAAGCAACAACAAATAGCCAGGTGATTAGATTAACAAGGGCTTTAAGGGACAGGTATCTGAATGAGAATATCAATATTATTCATTTTTCGGATACAATGAGCCAGGCATTTGTGTACCTGCAATTGGAAGGATCATTTGATGAGTTCGATTTTACGGGTGCAGAAGGGCATTTGCCTTCTGATTATGATTATGTACAGACAGAGTATAATGATCAGTATGATTTTGTGGTGAGGATTCCTGCGGTAATCGCTGTACAGGCAGATGCTGTAAAAGCATTTGTGAACAAATACAAATTAGCTAGTAAACGTTTTAAAGTAGAAATTATATAAATGAAAAATCTAAAAATATTACAGGGAGGTTACCCACGCCAGATGGACTATACATTGACATTGCAAACGGAGTTTATGACTGTTGCCAATTCAATGTTCGGCAAGTTGGGAAAAGATATAGTTTTAAGTGGATGTGATGTGGTTAACAATGGTAACGGAACTCTTAACATCTCGGCGGGAATTGTTTTTGTGGATGCAGAAGTAGTCAGGTTTGATGGGGCAAATAATGTGCCGGCAGACCTTACCAGAACTTTTGTGAAAGATGTCCCGGTATCAACAGATACCAAAACATTTGGTGATGGCATAGACAAACAGATATATACTGAAGTGAAAGCAATTATCGGTAACAAAGTATCGGTGTCTCAAATAGCAATAGGAACAGAACTTTATACGCTGGCAACTTATATCCGTGATGTATCTGCCGGATACGCTGTAAAGGGAGAGTATAAGGAGATATATGATTTTGACGGCACTTTTCTGCAGAATTTTGATGAAAGCGGACTTGGTATTACTACTGGTTATTTAAACTGGGCTTTAGATAATGGAAATAATGGTACACCAGGCAGTGTAGGACGTGTGCTAATCGGTACTGGAGTTTTCAATGATCCTGTAACAGGTTTGCAAACGGTTTATTATAATGGGGAACGGGCAGGAGAACGTACGCATAAACTCTCCATCGGCGAATTGCCATCACACGACCACGGTTATGTACAGCCAAAAAATAGCCAGAATGTTGATGCTGGTGGCAATAGCAGGTTCGGAGATACACAATCTGGTGCTTCAGCAAAAACAGGCGGTGATCTTGCGCATAATAACATGCAGCCATATTTGGCTGTCTATAGGATTATCAAGCTTAGATAAGCAGAATAAAGAGAATTTGTGATCAGCTTAAGGCCATTAATATGTTTTTAATGGCCTTTTTTATAAAATTCCGGACGTTTGGTATTGTGGAGACAGACAATTGGTTTTGGCGATCATATAGTTACGCGAGTGGCAATTGGAAATAAAAGGTTGATCCTTTACCAATTTCACTGGTGGCCCATATTTTTCCGTTATGCCTTTCTATAATCTCTGAACTGAGGTACAGACCGATGCCGAAACCAGAAATCGTATGGTTGGTTTCTGCCCTGTAATAGCGTTCAAATAGTTGGGGAAGCTGCTCACTGGAGATGCCCGGCCCCTGGTCCCTGACACTGATCTGTGCCATGCCGCCGATCAATTGGCATTTTACTTCAACCTCGGGGTTGTTGGGTGCATATTTTATGGCATTACTGAGCAGGTTTGATACGACATTGCTGATCTTATCATAATCTCCGGATAAGGTGGTAGGGGTATTGCAGTTAAAGCTAATGATGTGGCTCGTGGTCATGACCATAGTTTCTTCAATGACCGCTTTCACCAGTTCATCTAACCTGATGGTGCTTTTGTTCAATACGATTTTACCGGATTCCAGCCTCGAAATATTCAGGAACCCGTTGATCATAGTTGTCATTTTTTTTACTTGTTTGCCGGCGGTTGCCAATGCCCCGGATGTAAATTTATCCCCTTTGCCCTCGGCCTTGGTCTGCAGCAGCTGGATATATCCGTTTAGTGAAGTTAAAGGGGTTTTTAATTCATGGCTTACCATACCAATAAAATCGTTCTTACGCTGTTCATCTTTTTTAAGTTCGGTAATATCCATTACGAAACCTGAAAAAGTCCGCAGGCCATCTGCACCGTCCTGATTTATTTTACCCAGTGATCTTAGCCAGATAATTTCTCCATCGTCGAATCTTTTTTGTGAATAGGTGATGTCATAATCGCCGCCATTTACGATTGCGTTTTCTATTTCTTCCACTATTTTATCACGGTACTCTTCTGTGACCTGTCCGATCGCCTGTTCGTAGGTCATTTTCTCCGCACCTTCATAACCGAAAAGTTTGGCCAGCATATGGTTATACTTTAAAGCTTTAGTTACAGGATCGATATACCAGGAACCTAGTTTTGCAGCTTCTATGGCTAAGCGCATCATTTCCTGCGCTTTTTCTAATTCCAGTTTGATGGTAACCTGTTCGGTCACATCACTGGCTACCTGTAAAATGCGGTCGGTTACACCATTTTGATTTCTGATCGGTTTGTAGATCAGGTTAAAGTATTTCTCGCTTTCCTTACCGTTGGTGATGATCCTGGCCTTACTTTCATTACCATAATAGGTCTCTCCGGTGGTGATGACATCGTCCAGTATTTGTAAGAAAGGCTGTCCTTCGAGTTCTGGTAACGCTTTGGCTAGCGGCATTCCTTTGATGTCGCTGGTTTTGCCCCAGATTTCCAGCATTTTATCGTTTACGACATCAATGATCAGGTCTCTGGTTTTAAATATATTAATGGCTACAGGCGCTTGCTCTACCAATAAGCGGAACCTGGATTCGCTTGCTGCAAGTTCTGTGTTGGTGTTAACAAGGTTGACTTGAGATTCGGCGAGTTCTTCGTTGGTTACGGTTAATTCTTCATTAGAGGCGGTCATCTCTTCATTGATGGCAGCCAGCTCATCGTTTAATTTTTGCAGTGAGACCTGGTTTTCTTCTAATTGTTTGCGGGCTTCTACTTTATGTGTAACATCGAGCACTGTTGCCAGAACGGCTGTTCTTGTGCCGTCGAAGTCTGTTAAGGGCTGATAGTAATAGTCTACGTAATACAGGCGCGGTCCGCTTTCTTTGTTAAATACAACAGGTTTTTCTTTATTGATAATGGTTTCGCCGGTAGCTAAAACATGCTTCCACCGATTGGGGAAGGGCTGGCTCTTCAGTTCCGGAAATACTTCGAGCATCGGGCGGCCGATAACTTCTTCTTCAGTTTTGTTCCAAAAGGAAAGCAGCGCCTCATTGGTCACCTCGATCACCTGATCCGGCCCCCCCAGAACGACAACCGGAGAGGGAAGCTGGTGTAAAATATTGTCCAGCCGCTGTTCACTGTGGACCAGCTTTTTCAGGCTTTCGGCTAAGTCATTCGTACGCCTTTTTACCCTTTCTTCCAGTTCAATATTAAGCAGGTGGAGATTAGCCTGCACCTCCTGGTATTCCTCGTTCATTGCACTCAGTTCTTCATTCGCTGCTGCTAATTCTTCATTGAGTGCCCGTTCCCTTTCTAATGCCGCCTCTTTTTCGAGCGCATACCGCATGGCTTCCCGACCTAAAAAACGATCGGTTACATCTGTGGCGGTATGTAAAATGCAATAGGTTTGACCCAGGTTATCCTTGATGGCACGGTATTCAAAGTCGAAATAGACCGTTTGTATTGTGCCGTTAATATTCAGATCGGCCGGTGTATCCGTTCCGGAGATCGTAAGCCCCTCGTTCCAGACCCTCTTAAACATGTCAATAAATGGCTGCCCCTTCAGTTCCGGCAATGCATCTTCCAGTGATTTACCGATAACACTCCGGTCTTTATCCCATACCCGGAGCATCGCATCGTTCGCAGTTTGTATGATCGCATCTTCGGTAACATGTATAGCGGTAGCAGTTTTTGTCAGCGTGTAAACTTCTAATAACTGATCGGCAGTAAGGAAGGGCAAGGGTAGGCTCATTACAATGTTTTTAATGCAAATATGTATAATTTATCGGGTTGTTTTACCTCTTTCGGGACTGAAAAATAAGGCATTTGGCAATAACAGCGGGGTACAAAAATAGTTTGATTTTTGGGTGCTGACTTAGAATTATTCTACGGAATAACATTTGTATGACAAACTATGTATTGATAATTTTTGGTTAATCATTTGATTAACTTGGCTATAAAAAAAGATATAATTATGAGATTCAAGGCCGTTGTCACCCTTTCTGTACTCGTAGCCACAGTGGTTGGAATGAGCTCTTTCATGCCAAAAGCAGCAGAGAAAAAAGGAAATAATCTGAAAGTACTTCCTAAAGATATCAGTCGCGAAGACCTTGATAAAGTAATGCATGGATTTAATAAGGCATTGGGTGTAAGGTGTAATTTTTGCCACGCCGCGCAGAAGGACGATCCGAAGCGTATGGATTTTGCCAGTGATGCCAAACCTGAAAAAGACAGGGCCAGGATGATGATGAGGATGACCAGCAAAATCAACAAAAAGTATTTTCACGTTAAAGACGTCTCTAATCCTGCAGCAGTAATGGCGGTCAGCTGCGCGACTTGTCACAATGGTAAAGCATTTCCTGAAGCAGATTAAACATTTTTTAACATCGCTACGAGCAGTTTCAATTCTATAGGCTTTGACAGATAGTCGTCCATGCCCGCTTCGATACACTTATTTCTATCCTCGGGCATGGAATTGGCGGTCATTGCTATGATTTTGGGCTGAACAGCAAGAGCAGACCGGATCACTTTTGTTGCTTCAATACCATCCATTACCGGCATCATGATATCCATTAAGATCAGGTCATATTTTTTTGCCGAAGACATGGCCACTGCTTCTTTACCATCATGTGCGGCGTCAATCGTGTAACCCAGTTTTTTGAGCACGATGTGGGCCAGTTTCAGGTTGATCGGGTTATCCTCTACCAGTAAAATGTCCAGCGGATAATTCAATGCGAAATTCTCGCTCAGCAGCTCGGCCGTCACTTTTGCAGTATGATCTTCCGGCTGCTGCGTAACAACTGGTGCTGTGCATATAGCAGCTTCGATCTCAAAAGAGAAAGCAGAACCTTCGTTCACTTTGCTTTTTACGGTGATCTTACCCTTCATTAAGTTAACGAGCCGTTCACTGATTACTAAACCTAATCCTGTCCCTTCGTATCTGCGGGTATCTGAAGAATCGACCTGCGAAAACGCTTTGAACAGCTGCGCCTGTTTTTCTTCGGGGATGCCTATCCCTGTATCCCGGATCTCGAAAAGTATGGTTACCTTGTGTTTATCGGCGGCTAGCTTTGTGATCCTGAGCTGCACTTCTCCCTGATGCGTAAATTTCAAAGCATTGTTGACAAGGTTGATCAGCACCTGGCGTAATCTCAGGCTGTCGCCGATCAGCATTTTCGGTAACGCCTGGTCTATCGCGTACACCAGTCTGATACCTTGCTGTTTTGCTTTATTGGCGAAAAGATCAATTACATCTCCTGCACATTTGCGCAGGTCGTAGCTTTTTTCTTCGAGCTGCATGTGCCCTGATTCAATCTTTGAAAAATCGAGCACATCATTAATCACATTTAGCAAAGCTTCACCGCTGGTGCTGATCACATTAATGTAATCTGCCTGTTCTGGTGTTAAATTGCTTTCGGCCAATAATGTAGTCATCCCGATTACCCCGTTCATAGGTGTGCGGATCTCGTGGCTCATGGTGGCCAGGAAGATACTTTTAGCCTGTGCTGATTTTTCGGCATCGAGCCTCGCGTCAACTGCGGCCTGATGAGATATCTTAAGTTCCTGGTTCAGCTCCTCTAATGTTTCTTCGTAAACCAGCCTTTCGTGTATATGGGTCAGCATATTTAGCTGCGACCCGTTATACTTTTTGAGATGATAAGACCACAGCCCGCAAATAAAAAATATGACTACGGTAAGTACAATATGGATAGCCATAGTTTGTAATTCCAGGTAATCCAGGTTGGTGAAAAAGACGCCCCCGTAACCGATACTTTGCAGGTAATTGAGGCCGAGGTGATGGACAGCAACAAAAACCAGCATCGGGACCTGTAATCTCCAGTTCTGATAGGTGATTAAAATGGCACTGCCGATAAAGGCAAAAAAGTGCATCTCGAACAAACCATGCATCTGGTAAATATATTGTGCCATAAACAGGCCGAGACATACACTTAATACGTATTGATAGAGGTTGGATTCTGGCAGGAGCCATTTTATGGAATAATAGGCAAGCAGACAAATACCACCGGAGCCGACAGCAATTAAGTAAGTGTCATAGTAGTGAGCCAGGTATAAACCTGTAAGGAAAAATGCGGTCAGAAAGTAATTGATCAGTTTGTCTGATCTGGTTTTAACATTAAAGCGATAGTCGTCGATAGCGTACTGACTTTCGGAAAGCGGGTTCTTTAGATTATAACTTGCCATTTATTTTTTACAATTGGGTAGTGTACAGCCATAAGCTGTAAGTGCAGCACGGTCAAATTGCAGTAAGCTGGTTTTTTTAATTAAGCTTTCTATCGCAAGTTTGGCGTAACTGGTTTTTTGGTCTGTGCAGTATCTTGTTTTGTTGTAGTTGCCACGGTAAAATAAACTGTGATCGGTCTTCAGGATTACGGCCTGTGGTGTAGAGTATACACCTGTTGCTGCTGCCAGGGTACTATCCGCTATAACAGGTACGCTGACTTTAAAACGGTCCTGAATTTCCTTTTCTGTATAGGGCTTTGATGCCATCAGTACAATAGCGAAATCAACGTCGTTATGGTAGGCTTTTACCAGGGATTTAAAGTGATCGATATTGAACCTGGAGCAGGGGCAGTCGGGGTTAAAGAAATGAAGGAAAACAGGCTTTTCATTTGTAAAATGCAGTGCGTTATTTACCGGGATTATTTTTCCGTTGGGCACTGTTTTGTATGTTGCCGGAACAGGCGTAGGCAAAGTATAAACCAGTTCGTTGTACCAAAACAGCGCAAATACGACTGCGCTAAGCATAACAAGCCAGGCAGAGGCGATATAATATTTCTTCATTTATTGATGAATCTAATTGATCCGGGTATTGTTGGTATTATTAAGGGGAATATAAACGAATTAAATGTTACAACGGATTTTTTAGCGGCTCATTTTTTATTCAGTTTATTCAGGGGCAAAAAAATAGAATTCCTAACTATTCTTGTCGTCAATTGTTTGTATATTATCCTACCGTACACATGGTATGGAACACTATTTTTGAAAACATGGATAATAGAAGATCATTTTTACTGAAAGCAGGACTGTTAAGTGGTGCTGCAATGACTGCTGGTTCACAATTAGGCTCGGCAATGGAACTTTTTTTGCCGAAAGGTGTGAGTACAATCGGACTGCAATTGTATACCCTGAGGGATGCCTTAACGAAAGATGTACGGTCCACGATTGGTAAAGTTGCCGGTATTGGCTATAACCATGTGGAAACTTTTTATGGTTATCAGGCAGGAAAGCCGGTGCAGTTCTGGGGAATGACGGTCAAAGAACTGAAAGCTTTGCTGGCAGAGAATAAATTGAAGACACATAGCGGGCATTACCAGTTAAATGATTTCCTGACCAGGGGCAACGGTGATGATACCGCATTGAAAAACCAGATCGAAATAGCCGCAGAATTAGGTCAGCAGTACCTGATCGTACCTATACCGCCGTTTAATATCTGGGACAAAATGACTGCCCCTGATTTCGAATATATGGCTTCCCAGCTTAATAAAGCGGGAGAGCTGTGCGCAAAATCCAACCTGAAAGTTGGCTACCATAACCATTTCTGGGAATTCCGGACATTGGCAAACGGGCAGAGGGGGTATGATATCCTGCTGAAAGGTACCGATCCGAAACTGGTGACCTTTGAGATGGATCTTTTCTGGATTGCGAAATCGGGTGTAGACCCGGTGAAGTATTTTAATGAGTATCCGGGCAGGTTCTCTATGTGGCATGTGAAGGATATGGACAAAGCCAATACCGCAAATATTACTGGTCCGGGTTTAGACTCAAAACCATCTATGGAAGTGCTTAAAGGTATCAGCTATGCCGAAGTAGGCACAGGGAATATCGGCTATAAAGAAATCTTTAAACACCAGGCGGCGTCTGGCTTGAAATACATCTTTGTAGAACAGGACGTAATCAAAATAGATCCCTTTGTGAGCATCACAGAAAGTTATAGTTATATCAAACGTAACCTGTTAAAATAAGCCGGTTTAAGTTTCCGATAAAAGCAATCAAAACATCATGATCTTACAGCTCACAAATAGTACTCAAAGATCATGATAGCTTGATTAAAAATAAAAACTTACTCATGGAATCGTAGAGGGTATACTTATTCTGCTTCTGCCTGTTTAATGATCGAAGTAACGATTTCATTGAGCTCCTGGGTAGAAATAATCAGGTATTTAAGTATATCCTCTTTTTCTTCCGCCGGGAGTTGCCGCGACAGCAGGTCGCTCAGGCTCATTACGCGTGCAAGCGGGGCCCTGACTTTATGGCTTTGGATCCAGGCGATATGTTTTAACCGTTTATTCTGCTCTTCTATGTTATTGACATAGCGTGTACGTTCGGTAATATCTGTAGCCAGTACCAGTCGCCCTACTTTACCATTAACTTCGATTGGATTGCTGCGGATCTCTACCGGGAAAACATTTCTATTTTTTTTAACATGAATGGCAATTCCTTTAAAATCCAAATTACCCTCCAAAGTAGCTTTGATATTTTTATATAAAGTTTCCAGATCCTTTGTTGGATAGATCTTATCAATCGTCATGTCCAGGAATTCCTGCCTGCTAAAGCCGTAATGTTTTATTGCAGCATCGTTTACCTGCAGGAAGCACAGCGTGTTGCTATCGTAAACCCACATCGGGATTGGATTTGAAGAAAAAAGATAGCGGTAATAATCTTCAGATTCCTGTAGTTTGTTTACAAGAAACTCTCTTTCTAAAATTTCGTCTGCCAGCTGGCCCTGTAATTCACTTTCCTGGATAATGATTTTTTCGAGCCTTTGGATTACACGCTGAATCAGGACGAGACAAACCAAATTGATGAAAAGCAAATTGGAGGAGTAATTTAACCAGGATAGGGTATTGAAATGCTGCTGCAGCGGAAATCTGAAAGGCTCCAGATAAATCAGCACTGCAATGCCGAAAACAATGATCACATTCGCCAGAAATGAATAATAGATCTTATTACCTTTAAAAAGAAAGACTGCAAATATGCAGGTGCAGGTGAGGTAATGTATACCCGGACCGGCAACGCCTTGTATAAAAAGCAGGGTGATGGCAAACAGGTATAGCATGATCATCACGAATATCCTTTTAATACCTGCAGCAAGGGGTTTAAAAAGCAGAACGCTGCATAAAATGATATAAAAGATAAGGTCAAATATGGGCAGGAAGAACTGATGATCCAGCAGGCCAAAAACGATGCGCGGGATAAAAGCCAGCAGGCTGATCGGTAAAAGGTAAGCGATGATTTTTACAAAAGATAATTCACGCCAGTAGCTAACGTCGGAATCGTCCTGCTGAATTGGAATGACCATCGTACGGTGAATGTACTTTAAATAGCTTCCCCACCAACCCTGCAAATATCTTTGTAAAGATTGTCTCATTTTTAGCTTACATCTGGTTGTACTGATTGGCTTAACAGGTGACAATTTAATCAATTAAGCTGGATTAGTATAACATTTTAGCTATTGTTTTATCCAGAGTTTCAGCGGATCTCCGGTTATATATTTCACACTTTTATAATCGCCCGGCAAATACCCGTCAGGGCAATGAAAAGTGGCTACCCTTGTACCTGACGGTTTATTTTCCAGTAATTCGTAAAACTGGTTACGGTACTCATCATATATTTCTACAGAAGTGCTGACCAGGTTGTCTATAGGTTTATAATGGAAAAGGTTTTCACTAAAAGAATTATATAAATAGAAATGGTCGTACCGGTTTGGGTCGACCTCATTAAAATTGGCATGGATAAAATCTACGTTTAGGACTTTTGTCGCAGTTTGGGTAATAATCGCCTCGTCTACCAACGCTTTACGCTGTTCCACCCCTGTAAAATAAAAATCCGGGAAGTAGTATCCTGCCACGAGACAAAATTTTCCTGTACCGCTGCCAATATCCAGAATATGATTTCCCCTGCCGCCGCAAAGATGAAAAGCCGCCTTTTTCGCTACTTCTATCGGGGTCCAGTGGATAGCAGATAGTTGTCTTGCTCTTAATGAATACAAACTGTCGAATTCGGCATCGTTCGTAAAAGTTTCATCCATTGTTAAAATATTAATAATTGTAGCTTATTTATGCAATAATGGATAGAAATTATGGTTTTAAAGAAAAATGGAGTAACTTTTGCTAATTTATAACTAAAACTTTAAAAGTATATGTCGACAACCAAACCTTCCCTGGTTATTCTTGCCGCTGGTATGGCGAGCCGTTATGGTGGGAACAAACAAACAGAATCATTCGGTCCTTCCGGAGAGACCATCATGGAATATTCTATTTATGATGCAATAAAAGCTGGCTTCGGTAAGGTAATATTTATTATCAGAGAAGAATTTTCAGATGCGTTTAAGGCTAGTATTGAACCTAAACTAAGCGGTAAAATCGAAACAGACTACGTTTATCAGTCTTTGGAGAGCTTTAGCGGTGGCAGACCAGTTCCTGAAGGCCGTACTAAGCCATTTGGTACTATGCACGCCCTTTTATGCTGCAAAGATGTACTGGATGCGCCTTTTGCTGTAATCAATGCAGATGATTTTTATGGCTTTGATGCTTTCAAACAATCATTTGATTTCCTGACTAAAGAAATTGAAGCTGGTAAATATGCTTGTATCGGCTACGAACTTAAAAATACATTAAGTGATAACGGATCTGTAACACGCGGAGAGATCAACGTGAACGACAAACAGGAAATCGTGAGTATCACAGAACGTAAAGAAATATATAAAAAAGACGGCAGAGCTTTTACTAAAGAAGCGGCTGGTGATGTTGAACTGGCTTTAGACACTAAAGTAAGTATGAACTTCTTTTGCTTTACACCGGAATTTGTAAACTGGTCTGAAGAAGAATATTACAAATTTCTGGATGCTAACAAAACGGAACTTAAAGCTGAATTCCTGATCCCGGAAGTAGCCGATATTCTAATTAAATCTGGCAATGGTGTCGTGAAAATGATCCCTACAGAAGCTAAATGGTTCGGTGTAACTTTTAAAGAAGATGCACCGGTTGTGAAAGCAGCATTACAGCAGTTAGTTGATGAGAATGTTTACCCTGCTAACCTTTGGACAGCATAAAATATGTTCTCATTAAAGCCATATTGGTGGAAAGTTCAAAGCCTGATCGAACAGGCGGTTTTAAAGAACGCGGACCCCTCTGAGGAGGAGCATGTTTTTTGGCGCAAAAAACTTTTCACCAATATGATAAGCTATGGTTTTATCGTTAGTACTATAGGATTTGTTTCTTCAATGACTTTTGGCATTTTTGCGAACAATCAGATTGTACAATGGTTTAACGTCATCTTTATACTGGCTTTATTATATGTTATTTTCAATAAAAAGATAATGATACAAACGAGGAAAATACTGGCACTGTTTCTTCTTTATGTGCTTGCTGTGGTTTATATCGCAGTATTGGGCTCAGATGGGCCTGGTGTATTATATCTGATCATTATCACCATTTTTTCTGCGATGATTTTCCCAAGACCGGCGGCTTATTGGCTTGTAGGGCTAAATGTGGTGATTTGTGCGGCTTTTGGTGCAGTGATCCAGTATAAATTATTTGACAGTCCGCTGCTGGACAGCTATGATCTCCCTTTATGGGCCTCTTATTCCGGCAACCTGATTTTTGTAAGTTTGATCAGCGTGATGCTGGTGAGTAAAGTGCTGAACGGACTGGAGCAAACAATCCAGAAAGAAGCGAAACTGGTTTCCAGGCTGGACGCTTCCGAGAAGTATTACCGGAATACTTTTGAATCTAACCCGGTTCCCATGTATGTATTTGATCTGGAGAACGGACAGTTTCTGCATGTAAATGAGGCTGCATGCGCTAAATACGGATATACGAAAGAGGAGTTTTTAGCGATGAACATTGTAGACATCAGGCCGCAGACAGAAAGCAGCAAGCTGATGGATATGAACAGCAAGATTAAAAGCAGGGATTATTCGGGGATCATGATCCATTTGAATAAGGCAAAACAAGTATTCCCTGTAGAGATCGAAACGAACCTGATCAGGTTTGAAGAAAGGGAAGCACGTTTAGTACTGGCTACTGATGTTTCTGAAAGGATTAATTATATTGAGAAAATTGAACGCCAGAACAAAAACCTGAAAGAGATTGCCTGGATGCAAAGCCATATGGTGCGTGCGCCGCTGGCAAATATCATGAGCCTGACAGAATTCCTGATCAAGTACCCAGGTGAAGATACCCAGGAAACACTTACTTTTTTACACGACTCTTCTGAGAAACTGAACCTGGCGATCAAATCTATTGTTGGACAGGCGGAAGGTTCTGGTTTAACGAGTTAACTGCCTTTAAAAGTGATGCTGAACGTTGTGCCTTCGTTTACTTTACTGCTCACTTCGATTTTACCGCCAAGAGAGGTGATCTGTGATTTAGTGATGTAGAGGCCAACACCATTTCCGTTTACATGACTATGGAACCGTTGATGGAGGCCGAATAATGCAGTTCTGTTCGCATCCAGGTCTATGCCCATCCCGTTATCAGAAAAAGTAAGGACACAGTTGTTCTGCACATCTTTAAGCAGGTTTACCTTTACCTCCAGCACCCTGTTGATATCCCTGTATTTGATCGCATTGGATAGTAAATTGGTGAGAATGCTTTCCAGATAACTCTTATTAAACAATACATGTGAGCAGTCGAACTGACAGGTAAGTGTAATGCCCAGCTGCGCAATTTGCTCAGTGAAAGAGGAACAGACCTTTCCAAAAATATCGCTGAAATCTATCCGTGCGACTTCTATTCCGTTTTTTTCTTTCAGGTTGAGGATATGTGTCAGGTCCAGTATAGTTTCACTTAACCTGTTCGTCGCGCTTTTAAAAAGCGATACAATACCCTTGTTATATTCATCTAGCAGGTCTTCTTCCAGGATATTGATCAATCCTGTAAGATTAGAAAGAGGGGTGCGTAAATTATGGGAAATGATATAAACGAACTGGTCAAGCTCCTGGTTTCTCCTGGAAAGCTCATTAACCTGTTGCTGCTGTTCCTCTGTTTCCGTTTTACGTGCAGTGATAACTCGGAATTTATAGACTAAGGCCTGTATATCTTCATCGTTCAAAAAGTTGGTCGCAACGCCATCAATCCACTCATATCCGCCTTGTTTATTGATACAGCGCATTTCGAAATTAACCTGCGGGCAAGCACAGCAAAGCAGTTGTTCCAGCTGTTGTTCGATTGCCGGCAAATCTTCGGGATGAACGATATTGCGGATGTTCAGTTGTGTATAATCAAAATTGCTAAATCCAAATAGCAGTTCTGCTGCGGATGATGCGCAGATAATTTCTCCGGATTGAGTTACAAAAAATGCGAGCTCATGACTTTTTTCAATAAAATTGAGGAAGTCGCCGTTAATTCCAATATGCCCTATCATATCAATGTTGTTATATGTGGTAGGCTATACCTAAGTTTTTGTCTACTAATGGTTTATTGACTCTAAAATATTCAAACATCCTGACAATTTTCCTTTTTTTTGTGATTTTGCAACAAATTGGGACTTGTTATTCACAATTTCATTGGTTAGAATGAACAAAAAGAACGGCCGTTTAATTCTGCGCGGGTTTAAATGTGGATAAAAAATTCTATCTTGGATTTAAGATGTTAAGTATGATTTTCTTTTTTAATAAAAGAACCAATCTTATAAGTAGCTTTGCATCGTCAAAATTGTTGACCGAAACCCGCTTATGATTAATTTACCATCACTTGAAAATGAAGCTGACAGACTCGCTGCGCTTTATGTGTTGGAAATTCTGGATACTGTAGAAGAAGACGAGTTTGATAACATTGTCAGGCTCGCCTGTATCATTGCGCGGGTACCAATTGCTGCAATTACCTTCGTTGATAAAGACAGGATCTGGTATAAATCAAAATTAGGTGTTGGGTTTAGGGAAACGCCTAGGAATGATGATATTATAGAACGATACCCATTTTTTGTATCAGTTCCTATTATCGTAAACAAAGACCTGATCATCGGTCATTTAAGTGTGGCAGGTACGCAGGCCATGACGCTTACCCAGGATCAGCATAGTGGGTTATTGCTGCTTTCAGAGCAGATAGTCACCTTGCTGCAATTGCGTTTACCGGTAATCAATAATAGCATTAAAGAGTTTTATGAAAGCATTTTAAACAATATCCCAACGGATATCGTGGTATTTGATGCCGACCATAAGTACCTTTTCGCCAATCCTGGTGCCATCAAAAATGACGAATACAGAAAGTTTATCATAGGTAAAGACGACTTCGAATATGCCGAATACCGGAACCGTGACCCTGAAATTGCGGTAGCCAGGCGCGCGCAATTTCTGGAAGTTAAAAATTCCGGTAAGGCGATAGTTTGGGAAGAAACCATGAAAAACCCGGACGGTGAAAATATTACCTTTCTGCGCAGGATGTTCCCTATGCACGATGAACAGGGCAATTTTATCATGGTGATTGGCTTTGGAGTAGACATCACCGAAAGAAAGTCGCTCGAAGTAAAACAAACAAAAATCATGGAGCAGCTGGCCATTCAGAACACGCAGCTGATCGATTTCTGTAATGTAGTTTCGCATAACCTGCGGGGTCCGCTGATCAACATGGCTATGCTGGCTGAGTTTATCCAGGAAGAGCAGGATATGGAGCAGCAGAAAGTGATGGTTTCTAAACTGGAACCCGTAATAGAGAATCTTAAAAATACATTTAATGAGCTGGTAGAGTCTATACAGATCAGGCAGGACAGCAATATCAAATCTGATAAGCTGATCTTCAGCACATGTTTGCAGGAAACGCTTGATTTATTATACGTGGAAATCAATAAAGCCAAAGCAAAGATTGTGGTTGATTTTGAGGAGGCCCCCGTTGTACTATATCCCCATAAATACCTGGCCAGCATCTTTTTTAACCTGATCAGTAATGCTATAAAATACCAGAGCCCGGAACGGCAATTATCTTTAAACCTGGCTTCCAAAATAAAAGCGGGTAATATTGTACTGACCGTAGAGGATAACGGACTGGGCATTGATATGGATAAGCATAAAAACAGCCTGTTTAAAATCGGTAAAGTGTTCCACCGTCATCCTGATGCAAAGGGACTGGGGTTATTTATGACGAAAACCCAAGTTGAAGCGATGGGCGGCAAAATATGGGTAGAAAGTATCCCTGATCAGGGCTCTAAATTCTTCGTTGAGTTTATAAATCAAAATTTGAATTAGTGATGAAAAAGGTTTATCTCATTGATGATGATGATATTTTTGTTTTTCTTACAAAGAAAACTATCTTAAAGGTGTCTTCAGATATAGATGTTGAGGTCTTTTCTGATGGTCTTCAGGCGATCACACATATCAAAGAAGTGGCGGCTAATCCCGAAGAACTGCCCGATATCATCTTCCTTGATCTCAATATGCCTGTTATGGATGGCTGGGAGTTTCTTGCTGAATATCAGGATATTTATACATCCCTGGCCAGGAAAAACGAATTGTATATCGTTTCTTCTTCCATCTCTCCTCATGAGATGGAACGGTCTAGAAATATAAGCTCCGTTTCTGAGTTTATTATTAAACCCTTAGTAAAAGAAAAGTTTCTTGAAATACTGGAAAATTTATAAATTAGGTGGATGTTTCAACAGCATTCCATTGACCTGGATATTTTAAAAAAACGAGCTTTTAATTTAAGATGGGCCACTGTGCCTGAGGGTGTTATTCCGCTAACTGCTGCAGATCCGGATTTCCGGAGCGCACCGGAAATAGCAGAAGCAATTATCCGGTTTACCAAAGACAGATATCTTTCCTATGGCCCTCCCGCAGGCTTACCCGAGTTTAAGGAAAGCGTAGCTGCTTATTTTTCCGTTAAAAGGCAGATCCCCGCACTTCCTGAATTTATTTTCCCTGTAGACAGCGCCGCTTTTGGAATTTATCTGACCTGCAAGGCTTTTCTTCAGGCTGGTGACGAAGCAATAATTTTTGATCCTGTAGATTTTCTGTTCAGGTATGCTACGGAAGCTGTTGGCGGTGTAGCCGTTCCTTTTGCTATCCCTCCGGGACCCGCGCCTGTTGATTTCGAAAAGCTAAAAGGTTTAATTACTTCAAAAACCAAAATGATCTGTTTGTGTAACCCGCTGAACCCAACGGGGAAGGTGTTTACCAAAGAGGAGCTGCTGCAAATAGGAGAGATCGCTTGCAGGTTTAACCTGGTTATTTTATCTGATGAGATATGGAGTGATATTATTTATACCCCATTTGTATATACCAGCATAGCCTCTTTAAATGAAGAGATCAGAAACCAGACGGTAACGGTTACAGGTTACAGTAAGTCGTACGGACTTGCCGGTTTACGGATTGGCGCGGTAATGGCTGCTAACCAGGCCCATTACGACCGCTTGTTTGAAGTTTCCCTACATAACTCTACCATTCATGGTGCGAATGTCCTTTCACAAATAGCGGCAACAACGGCACTGAATGAGTGCGGGTACTGGCTGGACGATTTTGTTGCGCATTTGCAGCAGATGAGGGACTTATGTGTACGGGAATTAAATGCGACCAATGGTTTCAATTGTATTTCGCCCGAGGGTTGTTACGTAGCCTTTACAAATATTACCGGAACAGGGAAAAGCAGTACAGAAATCCATAAAATCTTATTGGAGCAAGCAAAGGTTGCCGTAGTGCCGGGTGCAAAACAATGGTTTGGCGAGGGGGCGGAAGGGTTTATCAGGATGAGCTTCGCAACTTCCGAAGAAATTTTAGGAGAAGCATTATACAGAATAAAAAATACGATCAACTCGTTATGAAGGTAGTTATTTTAGGCGGCGGCATTGCCGGATTATGCATGGGTATTTACCTTCATCAAAATAATATAGAAGTAACAATTAATGAAAGAAAAGTACATGCTGCAGTAGGCGGACATGCTTTTTTGATGCACCACGATGGTATTGCTGTACTTAATGAACTGATTGCTGACCATGAATGCGCTATTCCCGGTAAACTGGTAGATACTTTTATTTTTAAAGATCCGGATGGGGAGGTAATTACTGAGCAGCACCTGGAAGACTGGCATTGTTTTAAGCGCACGGGACTGCTGGATTGTTTGCGGGACTTATTGCCTGAGGGGCAGCTGATTGATAACCGCGTGTTCTCTCATTTTGTATATGAGGAAGAAAAGATTGTTGCGGCTGCGTTTTTGAATGGTGACCTGGAATACGGGGATATCTTTATTGGTGCCGATGGTGCAAATTCTGCAGTGCGTAAAGCCGTTCTTGGTGAGGTAGCTTTCTTACCGGGCAAGGTGAAAGAAGTGGTGGGTATTGCTCACCATCCGGAGTTTGCAAGGTTATTCCAGGGAAAGTTCACCAAGTTTCAGCATGGGAGCAAAGGCCTGTCTTTTGGTCTGATCCCTACTTCTGAAACTGAGGTAGTCTGGTTTATGCAATATGACCCTGCGACAGGAGATGTACCGGATGGTGCGGAAAACCGTGGTACCGCAGCTTACAATGAGGAGCTGCGCAAATTGTGCACCGATAACTTAAACGATTTTCCTGCTGAAGTAAAGGTGGTTTTATCGGTAAATGATTTTAGTACCAGCTATATCTGGAACACCAGGGATTTTGATTTACTGCCTGAATTTCATCATCAAAATGTAGTGCTGATCGGGGACGCCGCACATGTGGCATTGCCTTTTACCAGTGCGGGAACCACGAACGCAATGGGGGATGCCAAAGTACTGATGAACTGCCTGCTTGCCAATGCGGAAACAGAACTTGCATTCAGGGAATATCATCGCATCAGAGCGGCTACAATAGAACAGCATGTCAAATTAGGGCGTGAATTAAGGGACGCTTTTCTGAACCCTGCGGCTATATTTACACTTCCGCTGATCGGAGATCAAGTGAAAGAATAAGTGCTCTTCTCTTGTTCATTCACTCAAAATGAATGAACGGAATGAATGGCTGTAGAAATTGTGTTATTGCGTAACTTTATTTTAAATCGTTTGAGTAGGCGATAATAAAGGAGGAATATAACATGATCAAAGTAGGAATTATCGACGTAAACCAGCAAAGCAGGGGAATGATGCGTGTGATGCTCGATCACCATAACCAATATAATCTGAAGGTTACATTGGAAGCCGGATCAATGGTCGAATGTAAAAAAGTTCAGCCTTCTCAGGAACCTAATGTAATGCTGCTTGACATTGAGGAAAACGGGATCGACCAGATTATGGAGATTTACCGCAAATTTCCTAATACCAATGTAGTGGTATATAGTAATATCCAGGACCATACCAGCGTATTGGCTTGTGTTAAAGCAGGGGCTATGGGCTACTTGACTAAAGATACCTGTGTAAATGAGGTTATCTCTACCATCGTGACTACTTACAAAGGGGGCTCTGTTTTCAGCCCTTCAATTTCAAGGAACGTCATCCGCCAGGTACAGCAGACAGTAGATTATCAATCTAATTTGAGTTTAAGGGAACGCCAGATTGTTGAAGGCCTTAAAAATGGGCTCAGCTACAAGCTGATCGGTTATAAATACGGAATCTCACTGGATACGGTGCGCCAGTATATCAAAAGGACGTATAAAAAACTGAACATCAACAGCAAAGGCGAATTGCTCGCCCAGTTCAGATAAAGATCAATAACTGGTCTTTATTATTTCTGCTATCAGTGTTACGCTTATCCAGGTTGATGCATCAAAACCTCTTTTCAAAGGTATTCGTTTTTATTCTTTTTTGCCAGTTATTCACGTTTGAAGTAGCCGCCCAGGTGAAGTATGCTTTTGTACGTGATACGATAGCAATAAAAGGAGGTGAAACTTTTGCGAATTCGCTGAAGGTATCGAATGCGTATAGCCAAAAAGTAGTGCTGAAAAATACGGAGAAGGGGGTTAAGGGTATGCTTTCTGTCCCAGATAGTATGGTGCTTAGTGCGGGAGAAACAAAGACTTTCCCGGTAAAATATATCGCCGACAGGCAAACAATCAAGAGTAATATCCAGGTTTTTTCAGTTAAACTGGTTTCGGTGCAGCCGGGGCTGGATGTGCAGCAATCGGCGGGGTTTATGACACAACTCTCGGATGTAAGCGGATTAACTATAGGTACGGAAGATAATGAGATCTATTTAAGTCAGCTAAGCAACCAGGCGCAGGTAATGGTACGCGTGGCTAACAATGGTTTTGTACCGGTTACATTCAGGCTTTTATTATCGGGTATACCCGACGGACTTGAGTTTACGGGGCAGACGATGAGCTTAACGTTACAGCCGGGAGCACAGCAGTTACTGCCTTTTCTGGCCAGAAATAAAACCGGGGCACGCAACTCATCAGATTATACGGTTACTATAAGGGCGCTGGATGGCGGCAATAATGAGCTGGCTTTAAAAATTCTGCGTATAGTAAGTGTGACCAGTGCCAGGAGAATGGGGCTGAATAATGACCAGTATGGTTCTGGTTTGCCAAATACCTTAGCCCTCCGTTATGTGAGTAATAACGTTAATTCTTCATTTTATCAGCTGCAGAGTACCGGTTTAGTAAAAACCGGGAAACAATCATCTTTAGAATATAATCTGAATGCTGACCAATATGTACAGCGTGATGTAAAAGGAACCAATATTTATAATACATACCTGGATTACCAGGCTAAAAAATGGGGTGTCAAAGTTGGGAACCTTTATGAAAACCTGGATTATTCTTTGAGTGGTGCTGGTGTAAAAGCGAGCCTGAAGTTTAAAGACAATGAAATTTTATCATTTTATGGTGTCGAGACCAATTATCAGCTTTTAAGTCAATTTAAAAATGTAATTCCCGGCGCAAAGATCTTTGCGCTGGATTATAATCTGAAACAACCAAAAGAAGGCGACCGGCGTTTGACTCTTTTACATGGTCACGACCCGTTCCGTGGAGTAGATGTAAACCAATTGAGCATGAAGTCTGATTTTAAATTCGGCGGCGGACAAACGCTGGGTTTTGAGGGGGGATATTCACTGGAAGATCAATATGCACAGCAAGCTTCTCCAAAACAAGGATATGCCGCAGGACTGAATTACCTTGCAGAAGGAGAACATTTTTCATTTGTTGGTACAGGTTATTACAGCAGTCCGTATTTTACTGGTTTACGAAGAGGTTTGTTGCAGGCAGACGCACGTCTTACCCATACCTTGTCGAAAACCAGCAGCCTCAGTGCCCGTGTAAGTATACTTTCCAGTGATCCGAAATATCAATACCAGGCCAGTGAAATTTTTAATCCCGCTGTCAATAAAAATCAGCAGTTTACTTATGAACTTGGATACAGTACCAAGGCGGGTAATTTTTATTTTGGTGTAAATCCCTATTATCTGGAGCAGCATTTAGTGTCGAATACATTTTTAACCCTGCCTCCTTCGGTGGCAGACTGGCGGTCTTCTTCTTTGCGTCTGGCAACTAACTTCAACTACAATGGCAATAACAAATCCTTTTCGCTGAATGCTGATTATGGATATACTTATATGAATAGTTCTTCAATCCCGCCTGCGCCTTTTCATTCGCTTAAGATTAATGCCAATTATACTATGCCTGTTGTCGGGTTTACGAGTTATATACAGATAAATCCTTTTTACTTAACTGACGCATTGTCTTTAACTACAACTAATGCAAAATATCGTTTGTACTCTCTGGGACCTAATGTCCATTTCAGCGGACTGAAAAATCGTCTGAGTTTTCAACTGGGGGGAATGTTTAATTATTACGGCTTTACAAAGATTACCAGTTATACCGCAACTGGTAATTTACGATATATGATAAAAGGACATTGGACGATTACCGGTGATATGCAATATACCCAGACCAGGCAGGAGATTTTAAATGGCGTGATAGACCCTTTGGTTAATCAGCCCTACCAGGTTAGCAACCTCGCTTACAATAACAGGCAGATACGGATCGGAATAGAAAAGCAATTTGGTGGAAAAGGCGATGCGGCACTAAAAAAAATGGAACTTACCTATTACGAGGACCACAACAACAATGGGCAGCGCGACGGGAATGAGCCTGCTATATCCGGGGTGTTAGTTAAGATTAATGGCGAAGCCGCATTGACCAATAGTAAGGGGACTGTAGAATTCAATAACATGAAAAAAGAGGCTTATACAGTTGCTGTGACAAATACAAAGGGCTGGAGTTTGCAGGAACCAACAACCGTCTTTCTGGATAAAAACAAAAAACTGGAAATTCCGTTAGTCAGGACCCAGGCATTAAATGGGCATCTTAAAGTAACAGCCTCTAAATACCTGGAAGCGAAGCCAGCTCTTTCCGGTATTCGTGTTAACGCAGTGGATGGCAACGGACAAATTCACCAGACTTATACAGATGATCAGGGTGCGTTCTGCTTTTACCTGCCAAGAAATGATTATACGGTATATATTGAAACCGAGGGCTTGCCATTCTCTATTGAAAATGGTAAAGAGAAGGTTGCCTTAAAAGGGCTTCCTGTAGATAGGCTGACCTTCATTTATAAAGATGAACGCAGGAAAGTGGGTGTTACCCATTTCTAATCAGGGAGCAACCAATGTATAGGTTATGGTTGTAGCATATTTTCCGTTTACTTTGCCCACAAGTGATTGTGCGGCCGGTACGCGGTATTGAAGGTTCAACAGCTGGTCAATTGATGGGTTTGCTGTAGAAACAATCGGCTGTGCGGTAGAAGAGAGCGTAATCGGAAGGATGGTAGTGGTGCCGTTCTGGCCTGGAATCCCCTCGATATGAATCATGCTTACTGGTATTTGATTTGCACCATTGGTAAGAAAGTCTGAATTTGCCTTCACTGTTACGCTCCAGGGAACAGTGCTGCTTACTTTAATGTGTCCCGGCATCTGTTTGGTCACACCCAGCTGATAATCTGCAGCAGCTGAGAAGGCTATAGAGACGGTTGGTGTAGGGATTGATATATTAGACATCTTTTCTACTGTAAGCTGAACTGATGTAGGCATAGTGAACTCTGAAGGGGTCGGCGCAGGAGTGTAAATATCATTTGCCGCTGTCAATTTGTAGGATATGGGAAGGTTGTAGACACCTGCCTGGACAAATTTCGATTTTAGATCTGCTGCGGTGATGTTAAAAGTTGCCGTGAGATCGCGTCTGTTTGTTGCAGCAATACCAATAGCGCTACCTGTCATTAATTGATCAGTCTGTGTAAGGTTTAACACCGGTCCGGATGTCATAGCTGGCGAACTTAACTGTGCGTTTAAAAAACTACTCGCATTTACAGGGGTGACATTCGAGTTATAACTCGTAGTGAAACCAAAGTTTGCTGCAGTGCTTTTAATGTTAATATTAGTCGGGACGGTGGTATAGTAATTAAAGCTATTTGTGCCCGTTATACCGGTTGTATTAGTGAACGGGGTAAAAGTGTTTATGTTAAGTGTTGTGATTGCAGGGTTGACGCTTTGTGTTAAAATGGAGGGTATCACAATGGTGATAGGTAGTGGTGCTGGAGAAGATGCGGTTGTGGGCGTAAAGGTTAAGGTCGTTCTATAACTCCCGGCAAGCAGTGATTTGCCAGCGGTTGAAATCCTGTAGTTGTAAATTGCTGAACCATTAAGTGCAACCAGTGCAGAATAGACCTGGGCATCCAATGTGCTGAATGCCATTTCTGTACCTTGTGATACGCCCAAAAGTGAATTAAAGTCTAATTTAAGAAATGCCAGATTTAAGGGTAGTGAGGCTGTAGAACCTGCGGTTGTAGAGGCAAAAGTTCCTGTGTTGGCCTTAAATAGAACCTTTGCACCTATTGACAGGGTGAGGGAAGGCCCTCCGTTTACGACAGATGTATAGTCTGACTGTGACGTGATATTGGCTTCAGGTATATTCAATACAACCTGGGCATAAGTATCCGTTGCTTTTAAACAGCAGAGGGCAAAACTAAGGGCGATATAGAATCTCTTTTTCAGCAACTTTTAAATCATATACGGAACCGGCATCAATTAACGCAACAACCAGGAATTTACCTTTAAGATTTGCCGGCAGATCTAGTAAGACAGTTTGTGTAGCACCGGGTAACATCGCAATGGATTTAGGATCAATCTTTATTTCTTCACCAGTTTCTTTATTGGTTAACTCTACCTTTATAAAGGCATCTTTATTGAGATGGCCATTGTTATGAATTTTTAAAGCCATTCTGCGGCTTTTTATTTTTCCATCATCATAAGCACCGCGGTCGTCAAATGAAATAAATTCGATATCTCCCGCATTTAATCCTTTAGGTACATAATAAGCCTGCACCCCGACTTCTAATAAGAGGTTAACCCCTATACCTGTTCCCGTTGTGTTTTGTGCCTGCTGCTCTTTTACCTGCGTAAAAAAGATCATGCTGTGCGTAAGCTGATTTGCGTCTTTTGGAATTTGCATGGACACCACAACTTTTTTGATTTCGCCCGGCTTGATAACAATGGAATTAGACGCAACAGACAGCCACTTCGCATTTGATAAAGGCCGGGTACCTGCTTCGTAATAAATTTTAACACCTACTGAGTCTCTGTTCCAGTCCTGTATTTTAGTAGTAAAGGAAATCGGAGCGCCGGATGTATTGCTGAAATTGATCGTCTGGCTGGTGGTTTCGCCTGGATTACCGCTAAAAAAGATGCGTGACGGAGAAACTGAAAAGCCCTGCCCTTTTGCTGTGTGTGCTAGCGTAAGGGCAAGGCTTAAGGTAAATAGAATAGTTAAGAACCTCATTAATGAATTTATGGTGTGGTAACAGTATACAGTACACTCGTGGTGAAAACAGTATTGTTAGGTTTATTTAACAATGTTGATGCATTAGGAATGGTGTATAAAATATCAAACACTGTTCCGGTAGAAGGTGATGCCGCAGCGATCAGAGGTGCACCGCCCGTGCTTAAAGGAACCTGTGTAGCGACAGTAAATCCTGGCGAAGCAAGAACTGGCAAAGCCGCAGCTACAGACACTTCAACAATACTCAGTGCAGGTGGGGTTGATGCATTAGAACTGGTGAAAGCTGTGGCACCTACAGTTACACTATAAGGTTTGGTACTGATGACTTTGAAATGCGCTGGTTTTGAAACTGACTTGGATGCACTGTAATCGACAGCATTGGGGTAAGTGAAATGGACGCCCTGGTCACCGGTAAATACGATCTCGAAAGCATCAGTAAGTGTGATGTCTAATGCAACATTGCCTGTATGGGTTTGTGCACTCGCTTTGAAGTTGATCAAAGTCATAACAACCAAAACGGCTGCGGTTATAAGTAGATTTCTTTTCATGATGGTGGATGTAATTGTATATCCAAAATTAAAAAGAAATCTACTTTAAACAGTTGTGAGAAAGACACATGTTAATGTCACGTGTGTTACACGTTTTTGATAGTCACGGTAAAAGTGGAGCCTTTATCCACTTCGCTTTCTACGCTGATCTCTCCTCCCAATGAAGTGATTTGTGTTTTCGTGATGAACAATCCTACGCCGCTTCCGTTTACATGGTTATGAAAACGTTCATTTAAGCCAAATATGCGGTCTTTATGTTTTAACAAATCTATCCCCATTCCATTATCTTTAAATTTCAGGATAATATCTCCGTTTTTATCCAGAAAGGTAGCGACTTCTATTCGTAATGCACGGTTTTCTGAACAGTATTTTACTGCGTTGGACATAAGGTTCATCAACACACTTTCAAGATAACTCTTGTTAAATGGGATCATTTCACACTGAAAATCAGTGTGTATGTATATCCCCATAGTGTGTATTTGTTTGGTGAAAGAATTACATACTTTTTTGAATATCTTGGTTACGCTGATAGATTCTATCTTAACATCCTTATTGCTTTTGATGCTGAGCATCTGTGTAAGATCGTATATGGTCTCGTTTAATTTTTGAGCAGAATCTTTAAACATGTCTACAATAGTCTTATTGTATTCATCCAGATGCTCATAATTTAGAATATCAATCAGTCCGATTAAATTCGATAAAGGTGCACGCAGGTTGTGGGAGGTGATATAGGCAAACTGACTTAAATCCTGATTTCTTGAAGTGAGGTCTTCTATAAGCTGGTCCCTTTCTTCTTCCGCTTTATTACGGGCAATATATTCCCTAAAATTAGCCGCGAGAGCACTAATGTCTGAATTTTTTATTAGGTTATTTTTTAGCGAATTTGTCATGTGCTTCTCTTTGGTAGATGAATGACTAACAATAGGCAAACACCTTGCCATACCGTTACCTTTTACAGATTTTTAACATTAGTTTCTCATTCCTGACGGGAATAGGACAGACAGTTCAGATGAGAATAAAACGATTAAGTTACAAAATCTATATGTGTAATTATAGTACTGTCAATTAGCTGGTTAGCCATTGATTTCGGGGTTGATTAACTGTTGGGCCAGTGTAACTTCTTCTGCGGAAACTGCGGCAATGCTGAGTATATACTCATCCCTGCTGCCATCCCCGATGAACTCGGTATTTGTATTTCCCTGAAGGTCTGTTATGCTGTTTAAAGGGTTGTAAGGCGTAACTTTTAAATTACTTTCTTCAAACCCGTTTTCGATTAATAGGCTAAAGGCATTTTCTGCTTCGTTCTCTTCCTGGTATACCCGGGAGATAATCTGGTATGGAATATGATCGCTGTAACTGCCGCTATGTTCAGTGGTAACAGTGGAAGATTCATCCTGATCAGCATGCCCGTACAGCACTGAGTCGGCAGAGGCAACATCTTCCCCTTTATGATAGTCCGGGAGGACATTAATCTGCTGTGCAGTAATGTTTGGTAAGATCACATGCCCCAGATCTTTGTCCAGTTGCGCCACAGTTATGGGGATTAATACCTCACGTTCTTCCGGTTGCCACGAATTCTCCCAGAGGTTAAGCACGATATATTTTACTGCTTGTTCTTCTTTATCAAATAACAGATTGCTGATTTTTCCCATCACCTCTCCGGTAGAATTATAAACAGGCCATTGGATAATATCCGGCTGCCCGTCTTTAATTTCATAGCCGCTTTCACTAAGCACCTGCAGCTTTTTTATGTGGTGTTCATTTTCTTGATGTTCCATAACGGAGTTATTTAATAGATAAGTTTATCGCTGAAGAAATAGAAAAGGATTAATCCCAGCGCAATGATTGCTATCAGCCAGCCAAACCAGCCTTTATATTTTTTAGGTTGTACTTCTAAATGTGCCATGTTTTCAGGTTAGGTAACTATTTAACAATCAGAATTCTAGTTCTGTTTAGAATTTAATAACATTGCCTCTGCCTCCTTATTTCCCTGTTGGATAGCCAAATCATAAGCAGTTAAACCCCTGTAGTCGGTGAGCTGAGTGTCGGCGCCATGCGTTAAAAGTAATTTTACCAGCTCATTTCTTCCGAACATAGTGGCGAACATTAATGCTGTGCCGCCGTTGCCATGTTGTTTATTTAAATCGGCCCCGTTTTCTATCAGTAATAATGCGATTTCCAGGTAGCCTTTAAAACATACGCCCATTAGCGCCGTGTTGCCGCCAGCGTCTGCCGCATCAATAGCTGCGCCGGCTTCAATCAGTATTTTGGCCGCATCTGCACGCCTGTTATAACAAGCTATAATTAGTGGGGTATAACCCTTGTCGTCATGAATATTGACATTGGCGCCATCTTGAATAATGGATTGGAGAAAAGCGGTGTCGCCGATTCTGGCAGCGGAGATTAATGTTGGTGTGAAGGTTTCCATGTTAAATCGTTTTTAAGATCACCCTGCTGCGGTTTAAAACAGCAGGGTAGTAATGAATTGGTTTTATGCAGGTACGTCTGGTTTTTTCTCTCTCTCCCAGAAGCGGTGACCGGCAATGGCGGTGATAAAGGCTGCCGGTGCCTGGTTGATGAGTACACCTGCGGGAGTATCTCCTTTTTTACCAGCTGGCGGCAATGCTGCTTTGACAAGCAGTTCTCCTTCTTTATCAGCTGCTATAGCTTTACAATGTTTAAAGGCTTCTGTAACAAAATGTACAGCATCGGCTTCTGCTAAAAGTGCATTTACACTTGGAGCTCCGCCAGGAATGTAAACCGCATCAAATAATACGGATGCAGATGTTAAAAAGGTAAAATCTACTTTTACTGCTGCGCCTTTATCATCTTTAATAAACCCATTATGTGTAGCAATTATTTTTGCTTGTGCGCCACCTGCCAGCAAAGCTTTTTTTGTTGCGTTAAGGTGTGCGGCGTTTACTCCGTCTGTTGCCAAAACTGCAATAATCCTGCTTTTAACCGTGTCTTTTACGGTGTTTGCCATACTTAAGGCTGCGGATGATTCTAAAGATGATTTAATGGTTTTAGATTCATATTTTTCCTGATCGCCATTTGCGGGAACCCCGTGATTAAGCGGGCGCGCAGGTTCGGCAGGCACTTCCAGACCTAATCCGTCGGCCACTCTTTTTGCCAGAACATCATCGATCTGCGTCAATATACCCACCATCCTTTCACGGATTTCGATACGTTCTACCTTGCCGAGTTCGAAACGCAGGGCATCTACAAGGTGGTTTTTCTCTGGTTCGGACTGGCTGTTGAAAAACAGGGAGGCCTGACTAAAATGGTCAAAAAAGCTTTCACTGCGGTCCCTGATTTTCCGGGCGTCAACTCTTTCCTGGTGCGAACTAAAACCGCCTTCTTCTACAGTTGCCTGTACCGGGTGGTTTCCAGATATACTGTTTGGTTCATAACTGGTGCGGCTGGTATTGATGGTCTGGCGCATATGGCCGTCACGCTGGTTGTTATGTACTGGTGAGATCGGTCTGTTGATTGGGATCTCATGGAAATTCGGGCTGCCTAATCTGGATAGCTGTGTGTCAGTATAAGAGAATAAACGGCCTTGCAGTAACGGATCGTTTGTAAAATCAATTCCTGGTACGATATGCCCGGGGTGGAAAGCAACCTGTTCAGTTTCTGCGAAGAAATTATCAGGGTTCCTGTTCAGGGTCATTTTTCCTACTCTGATTACCGGTACTAATTCTTCCGGGATCAGTTTTGTAGGGTCAAGGATGTCGAAGTCGAATTTATGTTCATCCTCTTCTGAAATAATTTGAAGGCCAAGCTCCCATTCTGGAAAAGCACCGGCTTCAATAGCGTCCCACAAATCTCTGCGGTGAAAATCCGGGTCATTACCCGATATCTTTTTCGCCTCGTCCCATGCCACGGAGTGCACACCCAATAGCGGCTTCCAATGGAATTTTACAAAGCTCGAAACCCCTTCTGCGTTTATCAGGCGGAAAGTATGTACGCCGAAGCCTTCCATCATCCGCAAACTGCGGGGAATGGCACGGTCTGACATCAGCCACATGACCATATGTGCAGACTCCGGCATCAGCGAGATGAAATCCCAAAAGGTATCATGCGCCGAAGCTGCCTGCGGGATTTCATTATGTGGTTCTGGTTTAACAGCATGGATCAGGTCCGGAAACTTAATCGCATCCTGGATAAAAAACACAGGCATATTGTTACCTACAAAATCGTAATTACCTTCTTGTGTATAAAACTTAACAGAAAAGCCCCTTACATCTCTTGCCAGGTCGGTAGAGCCCCGGGATCCGGCAACGGTAGAAAAACGTACAAAAACAGGCGTTTTGATCGTCGTGTCATTCAGGAAACCTGCTTTGGTGTAAGCTGCCTGTGATTCATACAGCTCGAAAAAACCATGTGCACCAGAACCCCTGGCATGTACAATCCGTTCAGGAATACGCTCATGATCAAAATGGGTGATTTTTTCGCGGAGAATAAAATCTTCCAGTAGTGTAGCCCCTCTTTCTCCCGCTTTTAGCGAATTCTGGTTGTCGTTGATTTTTAAGCCCTGGTTAGTTGTAAGAAACTCACCGCTGCCGTTTTCTTTGTCGGAAGCTAGTTTGGTGATTTTCTCATTTTCCTGTAAGGGCTTGCTTTTTTTGTCTTTCATGGCAATAGATGATTAGATGTTGGAGTTGCTTTAACACCTCATTACCACAAGTGTTTTAGCGGATCCTATAAATTGTTCATATTTTCATTAATAATAGTTGAACAGTGATAAAACGTATGGTTGTGTTGTCTGTGATTGCCGCGATGAGCCTGATTAAAAGACATTCCTTAAAAGGGTAAAGCGAAACTTCGGGGGGAAGTTGGTGTTGAGTGAATTATTAGTATCAAACAAAAACTATGAACCCGACACGATTAAAATAAGTAATCAGCACAAGCGTAATGCTTATTAATCGTCAAAGGCTCTGCCTGACAATTGAAAAAAATAAATAAACAGATGAAAACGTTAATCACAACTACTAAACTAGCCTTACTTGGGGGGGCATTTTTATTCGCTTCCTGCAATAGCGGATCTAACTCTGCGGCATCTGCAGACAGTACAACTACAGACACCGTTTCTAACGCCGAAAAAATGGCCGGAATAAAACCTGCGGGGCCCGCGCCAGAATGGGGTAAATCTATTCATCCTGAAATGCAGGCGGTAATAGAAAAGCTGGTTAGCTATGGTGATAAACCTATCGAAACATTGAGTGCTGCAGATGCCCGTAAAAACCATACGCCTACAGATGCGGTAATGGATCTGATTAAGGAAAATAATATAACTTTACCTGCAGCCGGTGTGGATACAACAGGAAAAGATATCCCTGTAACCGGGGGAACTGTTCATCTGCGGATTTATACGCCTAAAGCTGGCAATGCTCCTTTCCCTGTAATTGTATATTATCATGGCGGCGGATTTGTGATTGCAGATTTGGATGTCTACAATGCATCGGCACAGGGATTGGCAGAGCAGGTAGGTGCGGTAGTGGTATCTGTAGCATACCGTCTGGCTCCGGAGAATAAATTCCCGGTTGCACATAATGATTCTTTCGCGGCTTACGAATGGACGGTTAAAAATGCAGCTTCTATTAAAGGAGATCCTAAAAAAATCGCTGTAGTTGGTGAAAGTGCGGGTGGAAACCTTGCGGCCAACGTCAGTATTATGGCGAGGGATAAAAAAATAACAGTTCCCGTTCATGAAGTGCTGGTATACCCGATTGCGCAGGCAGATATGAATACTCCATCTTATCAGGCTTATGCAAATGCACATCCTTTAAACAAAGCGATGATGGCATGGTTCACTGAAAAATATGTAAATACAATGGCCGAAGCAAAAGATCCGCGGATCTCGCTGGTTAATGCAAATCTGAAAGGTTTACCGCCGACAACAATTATCACTGCAGAAATTGATCCGCTGAACAGTGACGGTTTAATGCTGGCCGATAAATTAAAAGCCGCAGGTGTAACTGTTGACAGTAAGAATTATGACGGGGTTACACATGAGTTTTTTGGGATGGCAGCAATAGTTCCGGAAGCTAAACAGGCACAGGCTTATGCAGCGGAACAGCTAAAAAAATATTTTGGAAAATAATCCAAACAATTAATATAGATTGATGTTGTTTGGATATCTATAATTTACCTATGAAACAGAAAGCGGATGTTGGAAACAACAGCCGCTTTTTTTACGCCATTTAAATAATGAAATATTAAAACATTTTGAGTCGAAATTCCTTGGTATAGGTGATGGAAGACATAACTGTATACCCGGGACGGCCCTACCCTTTAGGTGCAATGTGGGATGGCGAAGGAGTTAATTTTGCGATCTATGCCGATCATGCTACTTCAATTGAACTTTGTCTCTTTGATGACGAAACAGATCAGAAAGAAACAAAAAAGTTAGTATTAACGGAACGTACACACCATATCTGGCATATTTATCTGCCGGATATCAAACCGGGACAGCTTTACGGTTATCGTGTCCACGGTCCGTTCAGGCCCGAAGAAGGGCACCGGTACAATCCCAATAAATTACTGATAGATCCATATGCAAAAGCAATCGCTGGTGTGATTGACTGGCATGATGCTTTATTCGGCTATGTGCTGGGATCGGAAGAGGCGGATCTGGGAATGAGCACGCTGGACAGTGCGCCTTTTATTCCTAAGGCAGTAGTAATAGATGAGGCATACGACTGGGAAGGGGAAGAGCCGCTGGACATCCCATATCACCAGTCTATTATTTATGAGGCGCACGTAAAAGGTTTTACGATGACGCATCCGGATATTCCTGAAGAGATCAGGGGCACTTACGCTGGTATGTCGCATCCGGTAACGCTGACTTATCTGAAGGATCTGGGTATCACTGCTATTGAGCTGATGCCGGTACACCAGTTTGTGAACGACAGGCATCTGGCTGAAAAAGGGCTGAGCAATTACTGGGGATACAATACAATCGGTTTCTTCTCTCCGGATATCCGCTATGCGGCAAGCCAGGACAGAGGGGGGCAGGTCCGGGAGTTTAAGGATATGGTGAAAGCGATACACAAAGTTGGTATAGAAGTAATTCTTGATGTGGTGTACAACCATACCGCAGAGGGTAACCACCTGGGGCCGACGCTCTCTTTTAAGGGAATAGATAACCAGTCTTACTACCGTTTAACGGCAGATCAGCGTTACTATATGGATTATACCGGGACGGGAAATACGCTGAATGCCAATCTGCCGAATGTGCTGCGCCTGTTTATGGACAGCCTGCGGTACTGGATCACGGAAATGCATGTGGATGGGTTCAGGTTTGATCTTGCCCCCGCACTGGCACGTGAACTGCATAGTGTGAATAAGCTCAGTGCGTTTTTTGATATTATCCACCAGGATCCGGTAATCTCGCAGGTAAAACTGATCGCCGAACCATGGGATATTGGTGAGGGCGGATACCAGGTAGGAAACTTTCCGCACGAATGGGCAGAGTGGAATGGTAAGTACAGGGATTGTGTGAGAGACTACTGGCGCGGTGCGAATAGTATGTTGGGAGAGTTTGCACAGCGGTTTACAGGCAGTCCCGATTTATATCAGGACGATTTAAGGAGACCTACGGCGAGTATAAATTTTATTACCGCACATGATGGATTTACGCTGCATGATCTGGTAAGCTATAATGAAAAGCATAACGAGGCCAATGGAGAAGATAATAAGGATGGTGAACAGCATAATGGTTCTTACAATTATGGTGTAGAAGGGGAAACGGATGATGTCGGGATCAATATGCTGCGTGAGCGGCAAAAACGGAACCTGCTGACCACCATGTTTTTGTCGCAGGGAGTGCCGATGCTGGTGGCGGGCGACGAGTTCGGGCGTACCCAGCGCGGCAATAATAATGCGTATTGCCAGGATAACGAGATCTCATGGCTAAACTGGGCGAAGATGGATCCGTCACTGTTTGCGTTTACGCAGCAGCTGATTAATCTGAGAAGGAAACATCCTGTGTTTTGCAGGAGGCGCTGGTTTCAGGGGTTGCCGATCAAGGGTGTGGGATTAGAAGATATCGCCTGGTTTTTGCCGGAAGGTACTGAAATGGCGGAACATAACTGGAATGAAGATTATGCGAAATCTCTGGCCATATATTTGAACGGTAGTGGCTTGCGGAGTATCGGGCCGCAGGGAGAAAAGATTACGGATGATAACTTTTACCTGATGTTTAATGCGCATCATGATTACCTGGATTATAATCTTCCTGACGAACGTTATGGAAAGGAATGGATCAGGGTGCTGGATACAAATATAGAAGGCATTAATGAGTCGCCCATCAGACATTTTACTGGTGATCAGATCAGGGTAGAGGGAAGATCTATTATTTTATTAAAACAAATCATTGCTGTAAATGAGTAAAACGAAGAGACTGTACAGGAACATAGGGGTTACTTTTAAGGAAAGCCAATATGCCCATATCCGGATTTGGGCACCCATGGCAAAGGTTGCAGAGTTAAAGCTGAAGGAACAGCTGATTCCCATGATAAAGCAGGAATATGGCTACTGGGAATTACAGTCGCCTTTAATTTCTCCTGGAACCATCTATAATTTTGTAATTGATGGAAACGTTATTCCCGATCCGGCGAGCCTGCTCCAGCCTGATGGTGTACATGGTGCTTCGGAAGCATTTGATCCGGCTGTTTTTGTATGGACAGATGCGGAGTGGAAAAATCCGCCCTTAGGGTCTTATCTTTTGTATGAATTGCATACAGGGACTTTTACAGCAGATGGAACTTTTGATGGGATAATAGAACGACTGGATTACCTGGTCGATCTAGGGATTACTGCAATAGAGTTAATGCCGGTGGCCCAGTTTCCGGGCGAAAGGAACTGGGGTTATGATGGTGTTTTTCCTTTTGCTGTTCAATCTTCTTATGGCGGACCGGCAGGCTTACAGCGCCTGGTGAATGCCTGTCATGAAAAGGGGCTGGCCGTGGTGCTCGATGTGGTTTATAATCACGTAGGGCCGGAAGGGAATTATTTCGAACAATCGGGGCCTTATTTTACGGATAAATACCATACCCCATGGGGAAGTGCGATAAATTTTGACGATTCCTGGTCGGATGGCGTACGGAATTACTTTATAGAGAATGTGCTGATGTGGTTCAGGGACTTTCACCTGGACGGCTTGCGTCTGGATGCCGTCCATGCGATCAAAGATTTTGGTGTAAAACATTTACTGAAAGAAATCAAACTGGAAGTTGATCTTTTGGCGCAGGCTACAGGCAGAAAATATAACCTGATTATCGAGTCTGATCTGAACGATAATAAATACATCAATCCAATAGCTGCGGGCGGTTATGGCATGGATGCACAGTGGATAGATGAATTTCATCACGCCTTACGGGTAACTGCGGGTGAACCTGCGAAAGGTTATTATTCGGACTTTTCTGGTATCGCAGATCTGGAAAAGGCTTACCGGGATGCTTATGTTTATGATGGCAACTATTCTCCGCACCGTTTAAGAACGTTTGGCGGGAAGGCAGAGGGGAATGAAGGAAAACAGTTTGTGGTGTTTTCGCAAAACCATGACCAGGTGGGCAACCGGATGCTTGGTGAACGCAGCAGTAAACTGGTAAGTTATGAAATGCAGAAACTCCTGGCCGGGGCAGTGCTCTGCAGCCCGTTTTTACCCATGCTATTTATGGGAGAAGAATGGGGCGAAACCAATCCGTTTTTGTTCTTTACGAGTCATGGTGACCCGGAACTTATTGAAGCTGTACGAAAAGGACGTAAAGCAGAATTTGCAGCTTTCCATGCTGAGGGTGAAGCGCCTGATCCGCAGGATATAGATACGTTTAAAAATTCTAAGCTGCAATGGGCTTTACAGGATACAGCCGGTCATCAGCAATTGCTCTCTTTTTATAAAACACTGATCGCTATGCGGAAACAATATGCTTCTTTGCATAATGCCGACCGGAAACAAATGAGTGTAAGCGCTGAGCCTGCGAAAAACTGCCTGGTGTTAAGGCGCTGGGACCAGGAACAGCAGGTATTATGCCTGATGAATTTTTCGGATAAAATGCAATCACTCACTATTCCGGACGATAAACCCTATTGGAAAAAAATCCTTGATTCGGCAGATCCGAAATGGAACGGCCCCGGAGCTTCGCCCGTTTCTATCGATGCCCTGCAATTGATTACCCTACAGCCTCAGTCTCTACTCATCTACACGAATAAATATGCTTAATCCTGTTTCTACCTACCGCATCCAGTTTCATAAAGATTTTACATTTAAAGATTTTGACCAGGTTATCCCTTACCTGCACCAATTGGGCGTGAAGACAATTTATGCTTCTCCGATATTGGAGGCTGCCCCGGGGAGCATGCATGGGTATGACACGGTAAACCCGCACCGCATTAATCCGGAGATCGGTACCATTGACGAGTTAAAAACCTTATCGGACAGGCTAAAAGCGCTCGGCATGAATTGGATACAGGATATTGTACCTAACCATATGTCTTTCCATCCCGATAATATATGGCTGATGGATGTATTGGAAAAAGGTGCTGCATCGGCCTATGCCGGATACTTCGACATTAACTGGTCGGGCGCCGCAGATACCCCCCTGATGGTTCCTTTCCTTGGCAGTTCGCTGGAAGAGGCCATCGAAAAGAACGAACTGGAACTGGTAGCCCAGGATGATAAACTATTCATCAAATACTTTGAAACCACCTGGCCGGTGAATGCCAAAGTTACCAGTGTGGATATGCCGCTACGGGATGCTTTAGCATTACAATATTACAGGCTTTGCCATTTTAAGGAAACCAATACACATATCAATTACCGCAGGTTCTTTACGGTAAACAGTTTGATCTGCCTCAATATTCAGCACCGGGAGACTTTTGATGATTATCATTCACTGATCAGGGAGTTACTGACCGACGGTATTTTTGATGGATTAAGGGTAGACCATATTGATGGGCTGTATGATCCGGAAGGTTACCTGGAACAGTTGCGGGAAATGGCAGGGCCTGATACTTATATCATCATAGAAAAAATAACAGAAGAGGGGGAAGAAATTCCTTTATCATGGCCTGTAGAGGGAAATACCGGTTACGATTTTCTGGCTCGGGTCAATAACCTGTTTACTTATCAAAAGGCAGCCAAAAAATTTACCGGTTTTTATGAGCAGCTAACGGGCGACAAAAAAAAGGTAAAGAGCGAAATCACAGCGAAGAAAGCGGCCATTCTGCAGGATCATATGGCTGGAGAACTGGACAATTTACTGGAGTTGTTCCTAAGTTTACAGCTGGCCGCCGATGATGAAATTGCCGAACTAAAACCCGGCACTTTGAAAGAGGCGATCGGTCAGCTTTTAATCCATTGCCCCGTATACCGTTTCTACGGAAATTCGCTGCCGCTGACTGCTGAAAATTATGCAGGACTTAAAAAATTACTGGATCAGATTGCGGATATTAAACCGCTTAATAAAGCCGCCGGTCTGCTGGAAAAAATCTTCCTGGAAGAGCCATTAAAGGCTGAAAAAGATTTCAACATTCGTGCGGCACAATTTTATTTGCGTTGCATGCAATTTAGCGGTCCGCTGATGGCAAAAGGAGTTGAAGATACGCTGATGTATACTTATAACCGCCTTGTTGGCCATAATGAGGTAGGCGATGCGCCGGATGCATTTGGTGAAGAAAAAAAAGTTATCCACAATTGGATGTGGATAAGGCAAAACGAGCGGCCTTTTTCTATGAGTACAACGGCAACACATGATACGAAAAGGGGAGAGGATATGCGGGCGCGATTAAATGTTTTGCCCGACCTTTTTAAGGACTGGAAACATGCGGTTACAGAGTGGAAGGTTTGCAATGCCGCACTTACTGCGGAGGTGGATCCGAATGATGAATATTTTATTTATCAGACCCTGATCGGGAGTTATCCGATGCCTGGATTACCGGAAGGAAACTATGGCGTAAGGCTACAGGAATACCTGGAAAAAGCACTGCGGGAAGGTAAGGTGAATTCCAATTGGGAAGAGCCTGATATGGCCTATGAAGAGGCGGTTCAGGATTTCGCTTTACGGCTGCTCGATCCTAAAGCGAATTTTTGGAAAAGCTTTTTGGAGTTCCATCATACAGTAGCTGATTTCGGTATCATCAATTCACTGGCACAGGTACTGATTAAACATACGGCCCCGGGTGTTCCTGATGTATACCAGGGAACGGAACTGTGGGATTTTAGCCTGGTGGATCCTGATAACCGCCGGCCGGTAGATTATGAACAACGGAAGGGCTGGCTGAATGAAATCAATGATGCAGGTTCTTTTTTACCTGATCTGTGGGAAGAGCGGTATAATGGTAAAATCAAACTGCTGTTACAGCATACTTTACTGCAGGAACGAAAACTGAATCCCGAACTATTTGCTGAGGGTGCCTATATCCCCTTAAAGATAAAAGGAGAATTTGCCGAATTTATTTTTGCTTTTGCACGAAGGAAGGCGGGAGAGTGGCTGATTACTGCAATCCCTTTAAACCCGGCGAAATTAGCTAAGGGTAAAATAAAGGATATACTGGGTTTTGACTGGAAAGATACGGCAATCGTACTGCCGGCAGATGCACCTAAGGAATGGAGTAATTTGCTGACGGGCACAAGCGGCGAAGCGGATCAATTAAAAATCAACCGGATCTTTGCTGATTTCCCTATTGCCCTGTTAAAGATGCGGGAAACTGAAAAGAAACGTTCGGCAGGGATATTATTGCACATCACATCACTTCCTTCGCCCTATGGAATCGGTGATTTGGGTAGCGAGGCCACGAAATTTATAGACTTTTTGAGTGGCTCAGGACAAAAATACTGGCAGCTGCTGCCCCTTAACCCTATCAGTGAAGAGCAGGCTTTTTCGCCCTACAGCTCTGTTTCTGCGATAGCAGGAAATACCCTGTTAATAAGCCCGGATCTACTGGTTACAGACGGACTGCTCGATGCCAGATCACTAAAAAAACTGCAAATCCCTGCGACGGATAAACTGGATTTTAAAAAGGTTATTGAATTAAAAGAAGGCCTGCTGGCTGAAGCCTATAAAAACTTTAAAAATCTTCCGGTAACAACACTCAGCAGAAAGTTTGAGCGCTTTTGTGAAGAGGAAGAAAAATGGCTGGATAATTTCGCCTTGTATACAGTATTAAAGGTTGTCCATCAATCTTTGCCCTGGTATCAATGGGCGCCGGAATACCGTCATCGTGACCCTGAAGTACTAACGAACTTCATAACGCAACACGAGGCTGATCTCCGGTTTGTGAAATGGCAGCAGTTTATATTTTTCAGGCAATGGGCATCACTAAAAGCCTATGCAGGCATTCATGGGATTCAATTTTATGGTGATCTGCCATTTTATCTCAGCTACGATTCTGCAGAGGTATGGTCGGACCGCGAAATGTTCAGTGTAAATAACGACGGAGCAATCACTGGGATAGCAGGTGTGCCACCGGATTATTTTAACGCCGAGGGCCAGCTTTGGGGAATGCCGGTTTTTAACTGGGAACTCATGAAAAAGAATAACTACCAATGGTGGATGGAACGGATTGCCAAAAACATGGAACTTTATGATCTGTTGCGATTGGATCATTTCCGTGCATTTGCCGATTATTGGGAAGTGCCTGCGGGCGAAACTACAGCTATTAACGGGGAATGGAAAACAGGGCCCGGTATGGCGTTTATGCAGATACTGGAAAAGAATTTTCCGAGCCTCCCTTTTATTGCGGAAGACCTGGGTAAAATCAATGCGGATGTCTATCAGTTGCGGGACAGTTTTAAACTGGCAGGGATGAAGGTATTACAGTTTGGTTTTGATAGAGGCTCTGAACATACGCCCTATAATTTTGAGTCGAATAATTTTGTGGTTTATACCGGGACACACGATAATAATACAACCGTAGGTTGGTTTGAAGAGGAGTCGACAAAAGCTGAACGGGCTTACCTTGTCCAATATACGGGAAAAAAAGTAACCCATAAAAACGTAGCTGCGGTTATGGCGCATCTTGCATACAGTAGTATTGCCAGGATTGTGATTTTACCAATGCAGGATGTTTTAGGCCTTGATGGAAAATCAAGGATGAACAAGCCCGCCTCTATAGAGAATAACTGGGCGTGGCGGTTAACAGCGCAACCTACTTTGAAAACTGGCAAGGAGTTACGTAAAATCGCGCAGATCTTCGGTCGGTTTTAACTTCAAAATATAAATAAAATAAAAAGCTCTTTCTCTCCTCAACATTTTGCGAAAAGCAAAATCTTGCATGTCGGGGAAAGAGCTTTTTATTTTATTTATAGAAAAATCCCTAAGATGAACCTGTGGTTGAGGTGGCCTGTACTAATAAAATAAAAAGGCCTGCTCCCGCACTCCTCAACATTTTGCGAAGGGCAAAATCTTGCATGTCGTTTCAGGAGCAGTCCTTTTTATTTTCTGAACAAACTTGTTTGATGATCCTTTTGTTACTACTGCAGTGATACTAACAAAAGAAACTTATGAGTGAAGAAAACAGAGGTATTATTGTAGTAGAATTGATCAGCCTCATCAATAAAGGAAATGCACACGCTTCGTTTGAAGATGCTGTTAAAGGTATCTCGCTGGATCTGGTAACAAAAATCCCTGATAATTTACCTTACAGCGTATGGCAGTTAGTGGAACACATCCGGATTACGCAATGGGATATCGTAGAGTTTTGTCTGGGCCCGGATCATCAATCACCGGTTTGGCCGGATGAGTATTGGCCTGAACCAACAGACCGAATTACGAAGGAACAATGGGAGGCCAGTTTAACACAGATCAGAAAAGACAGGGAACGATTCTCGGAGCTGTTAAAAGATCAGGAAATAGACTTGTACGCTCCCTTCGAATATGGAGACGGGCAGAGCTTGTTCCGGGAGGCTTTGTTAATTGCAGATCATAATTCATACCATTTGGGAGAAATAATTGTAGTTAGAAGATTGCTGAACGACTGGAAGTCTTAGGTTATCAGCACAATGCGCCAGCAGACAAAAGTCACTTAATCCAATACCAGCATTTATTGCCGCTTCTGTAAATTTTATTACTGCTGATATAAATCAGGAATTAACTAACTTTATTTTTTTATTCATAAATAGAATGTGCGGAATAGTAGGATACATAGGACATAGACAAGCCTGGTCAATAGTATTGAAGGGTTTAAAGAGATTAGAATACCGCGGTTACGATAGTGCGGGGATCGCTTTAATAAATGAAGGTGATTTAAATATTTATAAAAAAGCTGGTAAAGTCCAGGAACTGGAAAACTTTAGTGAAGACAAAAATTTGTCGGGCACCATAGGGATGGGGCATACCCGCTGGGCTACACATGGAGAGCCTTCAGACAGGAACTCCCATCCGCATACTTCCAATGACGGAAAGCTGACGATTATCCATAACGGGATCATCGAAAATTATGCTACCCTGAAAGAGGAGCTGCTTTCGAGGGGGCATGTTTTTAACAGTGATACCGATACCGAAGTATTGATACACCTGATTGAAGAAATCTATAAAAAAGAGAACGTAGACCTGCTGGAGGCTGTACGTTTGGCCCTTCACCAGGTTAGCGGTGCTTATGCAATCGTGATTATGGATGAAGAGCAGCCAGATCAGCTGATAGCAGCCAGAAAAGGCAGCCCGATGGTTATCGGTGTAGGAAAAGGAGAGTACTTTATTGCCTCTGATGCTACCCCGATCATTGAGTATACCAAAAATGTAATTTACCTGAATGATAACGAGATTGCTTTTGTTAAAAGAGATGAATTACTGATCAAAAGATTAGATAATGTAGTACAGACCCCATATATCCAGGAATTAGAGCTGAAGCTTGAAGCATTGGAGAAAGGCGGTTATGAGCATTTTATGTTAAAAGAGATCTTTGAACAGTCAAGATCGATCAGAGACTGCTTAAGAGGACGTATTTATCCGAATGAGGGCAGAGTACAGCTTGGCGGTATCAAAGAATATGCAGATAAGCTCAAAAATATTGACAGAATCATCATTGTGGCCTGCGGTACTTCTTGGCACGCGGGATTGGTTGGGGAGTATTTAATTGAAGAATATGCAAGGATCCCGGTAGAAGTAGAATACGCTTCGGAATTCCGTTACCGCAACCCGATCATTACCGAAAAAGACGTAGTAATCGCCATTAGCCAGTCGGGCGAAACTGCCGACACCATGGCGGCTATTGAGATGGCCAAAGAAAGAGGTGCTACGATTTTTGGTGTGTGCAACGTAGTTGGTGCTTCTATCCCAAGACTTACCCATGCGGGTGTGTATACTCACGCAGGACCAGAGATTGGTGTGGCTTCTACCAAAGCATTTACTGCGCAGGTAACTGTGCTGACACTGATGGCGTTTTATATGGCGCAGCAGAAAGGTACACTGACGCAGACTAAATTGGTGGAACTGCTGACTGAGCTGGACAGCATCCCTGATAAAATCCAGCATGCGCTGGAATCCAATGAACTGATCAAAGAAATCGCCCATAAATTTAAAGATTCAAGAAATTGCCTGTTCCTGGGCAGGGGAAGTGGTTTCCCTGTTGCATTGGAAGGTGCTTTGAAACTGAAAGAGATTTCTTACATCCACGCAGAAGGTTATCCCGCTGCGGAAATGAAACACGGTCCGATTGCGTTGATTGACGAAGAAATGCCTGTTGTAGTTATTGCGACAAAAAATTCTTCTTATGAAAAGGTAATCAGCAATATCCAGGAAGTGAAAGCAAGAAAAGGTATTGTGCTCGCCATTGTTACCGAAGGTGATGTGGAAGTGCGGAAAATGGCCGACTACTGTATTGAAATTCCTGATGCAGATGAGGCATTTCTGCCATTGCTGGCCACGATCCCACTACAGCTGTTATCTTATCATATTGCACTGCTGAGAGGCTGTAATGTAGATCAGCCGAGAAACCTCGCGAAATCTGTTACTGTAGAATAACTCTGGCTGATATAGCAGTAATCAGATATAGCACTTATACAAAAGGGCCGTCTTCAATTCATTTTGAAGACGGCCCTTTTTTTCTGCTATCAATTCGATATGCTGAATATTTCTTCTGTACTTTGGCTATGGTTAAGATGCGATGGTTGCAGTTTTTCTGCTGACCGCGATCTTTTGAACAGTCTCAATAATTGCGGCCTTATCATAACCGCAGATTGCCCATAGTTCGGCCTGCTCGCCATGTTCTACTACCTCATCAGGGATACCCAGACGGATTACCTGTGCGTTGTAATTGTTATCGGCCATAAATTCGAGAACCGCAGAGCCCATTCCGCCTTGTATGCAGCCATCCTCTATGGTAACTATCTTTTGGTACCGTTTAAAAACATCATGTAACAAAGCTTCGTCCAGTGGTTTAACAAAACGCAGGTCGTAGTGAGCCGGGTGGATACCTTCGCTGTTTAACTCTTTACAAGCTTCTACAGCAAAATTACCAACATGGCCAATCGTTAAAATAGCCACATCTTCCCCGTCACAGATTTTTCTGCCTTTACCAACTTCTATCGCTGTAAAGGGACGTTTCCAGTCTACCAGAACACCGTTCCCTCTCGGGTAACGGATAGAGAAAGGACCTTTATTTTCCAGCTGTGCCGTATACATCAGGTTTCTCAGCTCTTCTTCGTTCATCGGGGCTGCTACAGTCATATTAGGGATACAGCGCATATAAGCCAGATCATAGGCGCCATGGTGCGTGGCACCATCGCTTCCGGCAAGACCGGCGCGGTCCAGGCAGAATACAACATTCAGTTTCTGGATAGCCACATCGTGGATCACCTGATCGTAGGCACGCTGCATAAAGCTGGAGTAGATATTACAGAAAGGAACCAGTCCTTGTGTAGCTAGACCTGCAGAAAACGTTACAGCATGCTGTTCTGCAATCCCTACATCAAATGCACGATCAGGCATTGCCTTCATCATGATATTCATTGAAGAGCCCGAAGGCATGGCAGGGGTAATCCCAACAATATTTTTATTGGCCTCCGCAAGTTCTACCAGCGTATGTCCGAAAACATCCTGATATTTTGGCGGCTGCGGTTTGTCGACCACTGATTTTTTGATTTCGCCAGTTATTTTATCAAACAGACCCGGCGCATGCCATTTGGTCTGGTCTTTCTCTGCTAATGCAAACCCTTTTCCTTTAACCGTGATACAGTGCAGTAATTTGGGGCCTGGAATATCTTTTAGCTCTTTAAGCACGGCAGCCAGGTTTTTCACATCGTGACCATCTACCGGGCCGAAGTACCTGAAATTTAATGCCTCGAATAAATTGCTTTGTTTAAGCAATGTGCCCTTGATACTTTTTTCAATCTTTTTAACAAACTTATGCGCATTAGGCCCAAGTTCCGAAAGTTTGATCAGTACACTGGATATATCATCACGGAAACGGTTATAAGATTTAGAGATCGTGATGCTCGTCAGGTATTCCTTTAAAGCCCCTACATTCGGATCGATCGACATGCAATTGTCGTTAAGGATCACGAGCAGGTTAGAATTCTCGATCCCGGCATGGTTAAGCCCTTCAAAAGCTAATCCGGCCGTCATAGCCCCATCACCGATTACAGCAACGTGCTGACGGTCTTTCTCGCCTTTATAGTGCGAGGCAACAGCCATACCCAATGCAGCAGAAATAGAAGTAGAAGAGTGGCCGACACCAAAAGTGTCATATTCACTTTCACTTATATTAGGGAAGCCGCTGATACCGTGAAGCACGCGGTTGGTATGAAAGACAGATTTACGTCCGGTAAGTATCTTGTGCCCGTAAGCCTGGTGCCCTACATCCCATACGAGTTTGTCGTACGGTGTGTTGAGCACGTAATGTAAAGCCACAGTGAGCTCCACAACGCCAAGACTGGCCCCGAAGTGACCGCCGTTTACGCTGACTACATCGATAATGTACTGGCGTAATTCCTGGCTGATCTGTTCAAGGTCATCCTCTTTATACTGCTTTAAATCAGCAGGGTAATTAATGTTCGGTAATAATGGAGCGGTAGAGTTTTCCATGCAGTTATTAGTAGACAACAATATACAAAGTACGTGATTTTTGTTAATAAAACCGCAAAAAAATAGTCATTCCAACATCCTTAAGCGTGTATATTTTAAAACTGCATTGATTTTGGCTCGGGAATTCAAGCGGAAAATCTTATTTTTACCGAAATATACAATTGATAAATGGAACGAGATACATTAATTTTTGATTTGATTGACAGGGAATTAGACCGTCAGGAGAATGGACTTGAGCTAATTGCATCAGAAAACTTTGTGAGCAAACAGGTAATGGAAGCTGCAGGTTCAGTGTTAACCAATAAATATGCAGAAGGTTTACCGGGCAAGCGTTATTATGGCGGATGCCAGGTAGTTGATGAAATAGAGACTATTGCAATAGAGCGTGCGAAGAAATTATTTGGTGCAGCGTGGGTAAATGTACAGCCGCACTCTGGTGCGCAGGCAAATGCAGCAGTAATGCTGGCAGTTATCCAGCCGGGAGATAAAATCCTTGGATTTGACCTTTCACATGGCGGGCACTTAACACATGGTTCTCCTGTTAATTTTTCAGGTAAATTATATCAGCCGTTTTTCTATGGCGTGAAAAAAGAAGATGGCTTGATTGATTACGCTAAACTGGAAGAAATTGCTTTAGCAGAACGTCCTAAATTAATTATCTGCGGTGCTTCTGCTTATTCAAGAGAATGGGATTATGCTTTTATCCGTAGTGTTGCCGATAAAATCGGTGCATTGGTATTGGCTGATATTTCTCACCCTGCAGGAATGATTGCAAGAGGTTTATTAGCGAACCCGCTTCCACATTGCCATATTGTAACTACAACAACACATAAAACACTTCGCGGCCCGCGCGGCGGAATGATTATGATGGGTAAGGATTTTGAAAACCCGTTTGGTCTGAAAACTCCGAAAGGTGAAACCAGGATGATGTCTTCTGTATTGGATATGGCAGTTTTTCCGGGAACACAGGGCGGACCGTTAGAGCATGTGATCGCAGCTAAGGCAATTGCTTTTGGTGAGGCGTTAAGCGATGATTATTTGGTATATATTAAACAAGTTCAGGCTAATGCCCAGTCTATGGCAAAAGCATTTGTAGCAAAAGGTTACGGTATTATTTCTGGCGGTACAGATAATCACCTGATGCTGATTGACTTAAGAAATAAAAATATTACTGGAAAAGTTGCTGAAAATGCGCTTGAAAAAGCGGATATTACGGTTAACAAAAATATGGTGCCGTTTGACGATAAATCACCTTTCGTAACTTCAGGAATCCGCGTTGGAACTGCTGCTATTACAACCAGAGGGTTTAAAGAGTCTGATATGGAAGCTATTGTTGACCTGATTGATCAGGTGATTTTGAATCCGGAAGACGAAGCCAATTTGAGTAATGTAAGGAAACAGGTAACCGAACTGGTTGCGCGTTTCCCATTGTATAAGTAGAACCACTTTAATAAAATATGCCAGATAACCCGGGAGTATTATCATATATTGAAGAAGAAAGATTGGATGCACTTTACGCATACAATATTCTGGATACTCCCGAAGAAAGTAGTTTTAACAATCTGGTGAAACTGGCCACACAGATATTTGATGTACCCATTGCCTTTATTTCTCTTATAGACAAAGAAAGGCAATGGTTTAAATCTGCTATAGGCTGTGAGCTGAAGCAGATCTCCCGGCAGGATTCTTTCTGCGAATTTACCATTCTGAAAAATGGAGTTTTTGAGATTAACGATGCACTTTCAGATACGCGCTATTCTGCCTGTCCGGTGGTTACCGGCAATCTGGGTGTCCGTTATTACGCCGGTACACCGCTGATTGATGAAGATGGTTTTGTATTGGGTACCATGGGGCTGTTTGACCGTGTTCCGCGCGAACTTTCTGTAAACCAGAAAGAAATTCTGCAGAACCTGGCTAAAGAGGTTGTTGTGCACCTGGTACTGAAAAAAAAAGATAAGGAGCTTGTTGTTAATGCCGCGCGTTTCCAGGAATTGCTGGATATCACGAGGATCTCTCCTGAAATTCATTGTATCCTGGATTTTAAGGGAAAGATATTATTTATTAATGATGCGGTAACCCGTGTGCTGGAGTATTCTGTTGAAGAAGCGATGCGCATGGATATGTGGGATGTATGTTACCCTGAAGATATACCCCGCCTGATCAGCAGTGTAGAGGATGGTTTGCGGAACAGGCGTAAGGAGTTCAATATCGACTTCCGTATTGTGGGCAGCAGCGGTAACGTGCGCTGGATCAGCTGGAGTATGGTAGCCAAAAATGATTGCTGGTATACTTATGGCAGGGATATTACGGCGAGCAAAAAGGTAGAAAGCGAATTGATGCAGTTGTCTTTTGTTGCGAGCAAGGTAAATAATGCGGTAGTGATCAATGATGCCAACAACCATGTAACTTGGGTAAATGCTGCTTTTGAAAAGATTACAGGGTTTAACCTGGATGATGTGAAGGGTAAAAGGCTGGGCGACCTGATTATCGGCCCGAAGACTGATCTGGAACTGATCGCAGAGGTGCGGAACCTGACTGAAAAGCGGCAGTCTTTTACGATAGATATGCTGGCCTATACCAAAGATAAGCGCGAGATCTGGTTATCTGTGTATAATACGGTAGTGCTTGATGCAAAAGGGAATGTAGATGCCGAGGTAGAGATTATTATCGATATTACAGATAAAAAGAGGGCAGAAGAAGAACTGCAGATATTATCGCTGGTAGCCAGCAAAACAAATACAGGTGTAAATATCCAGGATAATGAAGGGATAACCACCTGGGTAAACCAGTCGCTCGAAAAAATGACCGGGTACACGCTTGCAGAATTGCGGGGTCATCAGATCGGGAATATCCTTTCTCCCAACTATGACCAGGAGCTGATAGCCACTTCGAGAAATAAAAGTAAAAACAACGAATCGTACGCTATAGAGGTGCTTGGAGAGAAAAAAGACGGTACACCGATCTGGTTTTCTGTGTCTAATACCCCTATTATTAATAGTAAGGGTGCTGTAGAGCGCCAGATTGACCTGGTTTCTGATATTACACAGCGTAAACAGGTAGAACAGGGAATGATTGAAGCTAAAGAGCAGGCCTTAAAGCTGAGCCAGGCCAAAGAAATGTTCCTCTCTGTAATGAGCCATGAAATACGTACACCGTTAAATGCGGTGATCGGGATGACCCACTTATTGCTGGACAACGATCCTAAAATTTCGCAGATCGACGACCTGAATATTTTGAAGTTTTCCGGGGAGAACCTGTTGCATATCATCAATGATATTTTGGATTTCACTAAAATAGAAACGGGCAATATGGAGCTGGAGGTTTTTCCGTTTAACCTGAAAACACTGGCAAATGATATTATCAATTCTTTACAGGTTAACGTAAAGAAAAAAGGTAATGAACTCAAATTGTTATTTGACAGCCGTATACCTGCCTATATCTTAGGTGATAAAAACAGGTTATATCAGGTATTGATGAATTTTCTGGGGAATGCCATTAAGTTTACAGATGATGGAATAGTACAGCTAAAGATTATGCTGGTAGACCAGAGCGAGCTTTCTTCTGTGATCAGGTTTGAGATTGAAGATAACGGAATAGGTATCCCTAAGGATAAACAAAGCTATATCTTTGAAACCTTTACTCAGGCAAAAACGGATATATCCCGGAAATACGGGGGTACAGGGTTAGGGCTGGCGATTACCAAAAAACTGCTGAACATGTATAACTCCGAAATTACAGTTGACAGCACTGAAGGGGAGGGTACAACATTCTCTTTTGAAATCTCCTTTAGCAAGACCAATGAAATATCTGCCAATCTTGGCAATGGTACAGAGATGAGTGTATTTATCGGCAAAAGGATTTTAGTAGTTGACGATAATGAAATTAATATCCTGATCGCCAAACGGATTTTAAGTAAATGGGGCCTGGAGATCGATTCTGCTATAAACGGCTATGAGGCTATAGATAAGGTGATGACAGAAAAGTATGATCTTGTGTTTATGGACATCAAAATGCCGGGAATAGACGGGTTTGAGACTACAGGGATTGTGAGGGATATCAGCGGTGCCTATTATAAGGAACTGCCTATTATTGCGCTTACGGCCTCTACGTTAAAAAATGATCACTATAAATTTATAGAATGCGGAATGAATGGCCATGTACTAAAACCATTTAATCCGGAAGAGATAAAAAAACTCTTGTCAGGGTTTTTATCCAAGATAAAAGAATAAGGGAATCGAATGAGCAGTATATAGCCCTGAACTGATATAAAAAGTAAAGGGTCGGTATTTCTGTGAAGAAGATATCGACCCTTACCATCTAAATTAACGCTCTCGTATATATAAACGCAGAGGGCGCACGATTGTTTTAAAATATTTTATTTTTTTATCTGTCCTGATCATTTGTGATGAAACCATCATCCTTGAGATAGTTGATAGCTGTTATACGGTGTAGGCAAGTGCTACAATGCTGAGTTTACTGATACCGCTATCCAGCAGGATCTGCCCGCAGGCTTCCAGTGTGGCACCCGTAGTTACTACATCATCAACAAGGATCACATGTTTTCTGTAAAGTGTTGCTGGTTCCGCAACTTTGAATACGGCTTGCATGCTTTCGAAGCGGCTGTACCTGCTTTTTTTCGTTTGTGAGCTGGTAGCGACCTGGCGGACCAGCACTCCTGTCTGCACAGGAATCTGTAATGAATAAGCTATGCCGTCTGCAATACATTTACACTGGTTATAACCGCGTGCTTTCTCTTTTTTTTGATGGAGGGGAACAGGGATCACCACTTCTGCACCGGCATAATCGGGTGCTTTCAGGAGCCTGTCGCCAAGCATGGTACCCAGGGTGAAGCCTAAATCTGTTTTGGCCTGGTACTTTATCTTATGGATCAGCTTCTGGACCCGGTTCGCTTTTTTGAAATAGAGCATCGCCATCGCGTGATCGCAATGGATACGTCCCCAGAAAAGCTTTGCGACCGCATTATCTGGATAATATTGAAAATCTGTAAAAGGGAGGTCGAACAGACAATTGATACAAATCTGATTTTCTCCATGATAGAGTTCTTCCCCGCAGGCATTACAGCAGTCGGGAAATAAAACACTAACGAAATCACCGGCAAGTCGTTTAAAATTGAACATGCGCCAATGTAATCCCGAAAAAAAATATAGAGGTTAAAAATTTTTTAGTTCGCCGCCTGGTCTTTTACAGCCAGCTGTCCGCATGCCGCATCGATATCCTTACCGCGGCTCCTTCTGATATTGGTATTAATACCCTGGCTCTTCAGATAATTAGCGAAAGCATCAATCTTATCACCTTCGGCATTGATAAAGTCGGCAAACTGGATCGGGTTATATTCGATCAGGTTTACTTTACAGGGAACGTGTTTACAGAACTTTGCAAGGTCCATCGCATCCTGGATTTCATCATTGAAATTGTTAAAAACAATATACTCGTAAGTAACCGGGTTTTTAGTTTTCGCGAAATAGTATTTTAATGCTTCGGCAAGTACCTTGAGGGTGTTATGCTCATTAATGGGCATGATCTCATTTCTTTTTTTGTCATCTGCCGCATGCAGTGAAAGCGCAAGGTTGAACTTCGCCCCGTCATCACCCAGCTTCCTGATCATCTTCGAAATTCCTGCTGTAGAAACTGTAATCCTTTTATAAGACATATTTAAACCGTCGGGTGCGGTTATGCGCTCAATGGATTTCATGACGTTCGCATAGTTTAACAGCGGTTCGCCCATACCCATATAAACGATATTGGTGAGCGGTGCATTGTAATTCTTTTTTGCCTGCTGATCGATCAGTACCACCTGGTCATAGATCTCATCCGCATTCAGGTTACGTTTCCTGTCCATGTAACCCGTAGCACAAAACTTACAAGTTAAACTGCAGCCCACCTGCGAGCTTACACAGGCAGTCATCCTTTCTTCCATTGGGATTAAAACACCTTCAACGATATTGCCATCGTATAAACGGAAAGTATTTTTAATGGTATGGTCATTACTGAACTGGGAATTGTTTACTTCAACAACGTTGATGGTATAATTCTCATCCAGTTTTTTCCTGAGGTCTTTAGACAGGTTACTCATTTCTTCAAAAGAACGGGCAGATTTTTCCCATAGCCATTGGTAAACCTGTTTGGCTCGGTAAGCGGGTTCTTTCATTTCCGTGAAGTGCTGTTGAAGCTCAGTCAGGCTTAATGAACGGATGTCAGTTTTTGTAATTGTAAGCATTTAACGCAAAGGTACCTAAAAAAAATAAGCCACCCAATATTTGTAAGGAGTTGACTTACAGATGGCACTATCTTTTTGGACTCTTTGTTCTGCCGGCTGGTGCACCAGACTTACCGTTAGACGGTCTTACCGGTCTTTTGCTCGGTCCGTTAGTCTTAAACCAGTCGGTTGATGCCGAGGTACTTGCACCTCTGTATGGCGCCGAACCTGCTTTTTTTGCTGGTTTCTCTGATCTTTCCGGTCTGTCTTCGCGATCAGGTTTGGGACCTCTGCCCTTACCTGCGCCTGCTGGTCTTGTTCTGGCCGGTTTTTTCGGCGTTACATTGACCATATCATCTTCGATACTTTTTTCTTTTACCTTTTTAACTACACGTCTTGGTTCAACACTTTTCTCAGAACTTGATTTAGCGACCATTTTATTGATCTCCGCGTTTTCTTCTGGTGTAAGTTCTCTCCATTCTCCAACGGGAAGGCCTTTAAGGCTGATATTCATGATACGTGTACGTTCCAGCTTGGTTACTTCATAACCGAAATGCTCGCACATGCGGCGGATCTGCCTGTTGAGGCCCTGGATAAGCGTAATTTTAAAGATGAAAGGACTTTCTTTAGTGATTTTGCACTTTTTAGTCATCACCCCTAAAACAGGTACGCCTTTCGCCATACCGGTAATAAACTGGTCAGTAATCTGTTTGTTTACCGTAACAACATATTCTTTTTCGTGGTTATTTCCTGCACGCAGGATCTTGTTAACCAGGTCGCCGTTGTTGGTCATGAAAATCAGGCCCTGCGAATCCTTATCTAATCTTCCGATAGGAAACACCCTGTCACTATGGTTTACGTAATCAACAATATTGCTTTTTACACCAGCTTCTGTGGTGCTTGTTACCCCTACAGGTTTATTAAAAGCAAGCAGGATTGAATTTTCAACTTCTTTTGGCTCAATGGTCTGTCCGTTAACAGTTACCAGGTCACCAAAATATACCTGGTCGCCCACCTTGGCTTTTCTGCCATTAATAATTACATTTCCCTGCTCAATGTATCTATCTGCTGCTCTTCTTGAGCACATGCCGCTTTCACTAATGTATTTATTTAATCGGGTGGTAGAATCAGACATAACGAATAATTAAAAATTGATTTCTTTTTACAAAGTAATCAATTTATACCCACATAAACTATCAAAATAATTTAATAGCGCCTGAGCAGCTCATCTTTATCGTTCTGAAATGGATGTTTTTTGGCAAAGACAAATGTAATTCGCTAATTTTAGAAAAAATAAAACCAGATACGATGGCAAACTCTTCTCCGTTGGATGACATGGATAAAAACATGGTTGCCTTGTTTCATCGTGGTGACAAAAACGATTATCTCAATTTATATAATAAGTATGCCCCTGCCGTACTAGGTGTACTCACGCGAACGTTAGGTAATCAGGAGCTGGCAGAAGAATGCGTTAAAGAAGCATTTTGTAAAATATGGTCGGAGCGTCTCAGTTATAATCCTGAAAAAGAACGGTTATTTACCTGGATGCTCAAAATTGCCAGGAATAGTGCGCTTTTCGGATCGGTTGCCGCTGCAAAGGAGCAGCTGGATAATGAGATCCGCGAAGGAATAGACCTGGTTTATGCCACGGATATCAAAGCCTATCTACAGGGAAGGCAGCATGCTGAGGGTGAAAACTTTACATCAGGTATAAGTACTGATATTAAAGAAGCAATACGGCTGATTTATTTTGAAAATTGTAGCTTTGCAATCGCCGCACAAAAAATAGGCGTCTCGGTAGACAGTTTAAGAGGCGAAATGATTAAAACAATTAAACAGTTAAAGGGTTCAATACTGGCATGAATGAGTATGAAGAATTTATAGCATCCGGAATATTGGAATTATATGTTCTGGAACTGACCACCGAAGAAGAAAATACGGAGGTGGGGCGGATGCTTGCGTTATATCCTGAGCAGATTAACCGGGAAATCCATGAAATCTGTAACGTTCATGAGGGGATAGCCAATGCCGGTTACATGGAGCCTGACCCGATCATTAAACCCTTTTTACTGGCCAAAATAGATTACATGGACCGCATGATGGCGGGAGAGGTGTCTTCTGAGCCGCTCGAATTGACGCCCGACTCTAAAATCTCTGATTATAACGAATGGTTAAACCGTCCGGATATGGTTTTACCTGCTGATGCCGGAGAGGTTTTTGCAAAGATTATAGGTTACACAGCTGCGATTACTACCGCAATTGTGTGGATTAATATTATTGCTCCGCAAGAGGTACATGATGACGAATATGAGCGCTTCCTGATTTTGGAAGGTACATGTGATATCGGGCTGAGCGATAAAATGTATTCTTTAAAAGCAGGCGATTATTTTCAGATCCCCCTGCACGAGAACCACACGGTGACGGTAACTTCCATAGAACCCTGCAAGGTGATTTTACAAAGGGTTGCTGCATAGATGGAGAAATATTTGTCGGCATCATGGGTTTATCCCATCCATACCCCGCCACTGAAAAATGGGGTCATTGCTGTTTCGGCTGACGGTACAATTACCGGGATTTACTCCGCCCGTGAAGCAGAAGAATTACAAATCAAAGATATTATAAACTATACCGGTGCCCTTATACCAGGACTGATCAACACACACTGCCATTTAGAACTGTCGCACCTGCTGGGCAAAATTGCTGAACATACTGGCTTACCCGGTTTTGTACAGCAGGTGATACAGCAAAGAGCTGCTTCTCCTGAAGAAATTGATGCGGCAATGGCTGCAGCCGATGCGGCCATGTATGCAAATGGTATTGTGGCCGTTGGGGATATTTCCAATCAGCTGGTCTCTAAAGCAGTAAAACTGCAAAGCAAAATTTACTACCATACTTTTGTTGAAGCCATGGGCTTTAATCCTGAAAGGGCAGCGGAGATCATTGAAAGAGCGAAGGAGACACGGAATGCATTTACCCCATTAAAGGCCACTATCGTGCCGCATGCACCTTATTCCGTATCGGAAGGGCTTTTCAAAGAAATTTCCGGTACGTCTGGTGCTGCAGAAGATATTATTTCTATACATAACCAGGAAACACCTGATGAAAATGCTTTTTTTGAACATAAAACAGGGCATTTTCTTAAACTGTATGAATTCCTTGGCCTGGATATTAGTTTTTTTAAAGCAGGAGGGAAGACTTCCCTGCAAACCTATCTGCCCTTACTATCACCGCAGGCAAAGACCTTACTGGTGCACAATACCTTTACCAATGCAGCAGATCTAGAATTTGCAGCAGCTGCCCATCCGAATCTTTACTGGTGTCTGTGCCCTAATGCCAATCTCTACATAGAAAACAGGCTGCCGGATGTGGAACTCTTAATGGCTGCGCAAGTGAAAATTACACTGGGCACGGATAGCCTTGCCAGTAATCATCAATTGAGTATTCTCGATGAAATGAGGGTTTTGCAATCGGAAAAAGGGCTTTCCTTTGAAGAATTGCTGTTATGGGCCACTTTGAATGGAGCGGAATTTCTGGGAAAAAACGCGGAACTGGGAAGTTTCGAAAAGGGTAAAAAACCAGGAGTAAATCTGATAGAAAATCTGGATGGGGACCTGATCACATCAAAAACGGGTATCCGGCGGTTAGTTTAAATATTAAAAATCAGACCCGGATAACCAGATATCTTGCAATCTTTGCAGGATTAATTACCGATAAAGCAATACAAACAGCATGAAGCATATAATTATCAGAATTACCGGAAAAGTACAGGGCGTATCTTTCAGGTATACAACAAAAGTAGTGGCCGACCAGATGGGTGTTAGGGGAATGATCAGGAACGAAAAGGATGGCAGCCTGTATATCGAAGCTGAAGGGGATGATACCTTGCTGGAAATATTCCTGGAGTGGTGTCACGAAGGACCCGACAGGTCGCAGATAGAAAAGGTGGAAGTAACATCGGGCGAACTGAAAAACTATCGTAATTTTGAGATCATCAAAAAATAGTTCCCTTTTTATTATTTGTTTAATCCCAGCGTGTGTCAGTTATTAAAAAATTTTTAGGTCAGACCGCCGTATATGGCCTCAGTACCGTTTTGTCGCGGGTATTTAGCTTCATTTTAACACCTCTGTTTACAAGGGTTTATCCGACCCATGTTTATGGAATTTTTACTAAACTATACAGTTACGCCTCATTGATCAATGCGGTTCTTGCTTTTGGTATGGAAAGTACCTATTTCAGGTACCTGAACAAACACCAGGATAAAAAACAGGAAGTTTATAATAATTCATTTCTGTGCATTGCCTTTATTGCGGGCTTATTCCTGATCACTGCCTCTGTATTTTCCAATTCGATTGCAGGTTTTGTCAGTAATGGAGCAACGGCACAGGTGTCGGACTATCAGTTATACATTCGTTTTTTTGTCTGGATTTTATTTGTCGATGCGATTTGTGTAATTCCCTTTGCAAAGATCCGTGCAGATGAAAAAGCATTTAAATATGGCCTGATCAAATTCTTAAATATTGGTTTTTTTGTAGGTTTTAACCTTATTTTTCTTTTTGTTATCCCCTGGATTATAAAAAGTAACGGTGCTCTTTCTGCGTGGTTTGCTTCACGGTACCGATTCCATTGGGTTGGCTATGTATTTATCTCTAACCTTATTGCCAGCCTGGTTACATTATTGATGCTGCTGCCGGAACTTTTACAGATCAGGTTCCGCTTTGATAAAGCGCTGTTCATGAAAATGCTCTCTTACAGCTGGCCGATATTAATTGCCAATTTATCATTCATTGTCAATGAAAACCTGGACAAGATTGTTCTGGGAGAACTCCTGCCTGAGTCAATAGCCGATAGTGAGGTAGGCATTTATGGTGCCGTATGTAAGATTGCCATGTTCTTAAGTATATTTATTACCGCATTCAGGCTCGGTGCGGAACCCTTCTTTTTTAGTCACGCCAAACAAGCCAATGCGAAACAGACCTATGCAAGCATCATGCACTACTTTGTGATTGCCCTATCAATTATTTTTGTTGCCTTAATTGCTAATATTGAGATACTGAAATACTTTATCAGTCGTGATAAAGCGCATGTAGCCGATTTCTGGGTTGGTCTGCCGGCAGTTCCTTACCTTCTTTTTGGTTATGTATGCCTTGGGATTTACGGCAATCTTTCCATCTGGTACCGGTTATCGGATCAGACAAAATTCGGCTTTTATATTTCGGTAGTTGGCGCCATCATTACCATCGTTTTTAACTTTGTGCTGATCCCGAAATATAGTTACATGGGCTCTGCATGGGTTTCGATGCTAGCTTATTTTGTCATGATGGTGATCTCTTACGTACTGGGACAAAAATATTATCCCATTCCTTATCAACTCAAACGGATATCGGCCTATTTGGTGATTTCTGTTACATTGGTTGTATTATCTTTCTGGGTATTCCATAGAAATATTTATATTGGTAATGGACTGCTGATCCTCTTTCTCGCCGGGATATTTTACCTGGAAAAGGATGATTTAAAACTGCTTTTATCAAAAGGAAAATAAAGAAACAGGTTGCGCGGCCAGCTCACGCAGCTTTTTTACTATCCATACTAACAACACATTAAAATGAAGATTAACATTATCAACAAATCAGAACACCCGCTTCCTCAATACGAAACTGCACATGCCGCAGGAATGGATATGAGAGCATTTATAGGGGAAGAAATGGTGATTAAACCAATGCAGCGGATGCTGGTACCTACAGGTTTGCACATTGAGCTGCCGGTAGGCTATGAAGCGCAAATCCGTCCGCGCAGTGGGTTGGCATATAAACACGGGATCAGTATCGTAAATTCTCCGGGTACCATTGATGCCGATTACCGCGGGGAAATCAAAGTATTGCTGATCAATTTTTCTGATACAGATTTCGTAGTGAATAACGGTGACAGGATTGCCCAGATGGTGATCGCTAAACATGAAACAGTAATTTGGGATGCTGCTGAACAATTAAGTGACACAGCGCGTGGCGAAGGCGGCTACGGGCATACCGGTAAATAATCACCATGAAAAGGACCGTTGTTTTATGCTGTATAATGCTTTCAGGAATTTCAGGTTTTGCCCAGCAGGCAAAACCTGTGGCAGCTGATAGTGCACGCATCAAACAACTGTTCTTTGCAGGCCTGCGTGATAAACTCAAAGAGAATTACGTTAAAAGTAACGAGAGCTTCAGCCAGATTACTGCAATAGATTCTGGCAATGCCGCTGCATGGTATGAAATTGCGCTGTTAAATTTTCGTGAGAACAAGATGCCGCAGGCAGAGGGCGCAATAAAAAAAGCCGTCAGCATTGACCAGGAAAATCCGTGGTATTACAAACTACTGGCAGAATTATATAAAACCACAGGGAACATGGCGGGCCTGATCCCTGTGTTCGATCAGCTGATCCGGCTTTCGCCAGACCAGCAGAGTTATTATTTTGATCGTGCAAATGCGCTGTATATCTATGGTAAAACAGATGCAGCAATGGCAGGATACGATTTGCTGGAGAAAAAATTCGGCTCTTCTGAATCATTAGTACGGGCCAGGCAAAGGATTGCGGCCGACCGGCAGTACACAGCTGTACCGGCGGGGGTTAAATCTGATGACCTGATGGCTACCGTTACAAAGTATATTGGTAAAAGGGATTTCGCGGCAGCTGCGGCTCTCCTGAAGAGCGAGTGGGCCACACACCAGCAAGATCCACTCTTTTTAACCCTTTACGGTGATGTTTTATACGAAACAGGCAATCTCCCGGCCGCGCTTACCCATTATAAAAAAGCTTTACAACTGTCTGATCAGCTCTACGGTGTATGGGAAAAAGCATTAAACATACATATTTTATTAGGCCAGTATAAAGAGATGATCGTAATGGGCGATGCCGCATTGGCGATCTATCCCAACCAGGCAATTTTATATTACTACATGGCCTTTGCACTGCACCGGGAAAAACATAATACCGAAGCATTGGCAAATATTAAATCTGCTCTGGCTATAGATGGCGACAATAAAGAGTTGCAGGCACTGATTACAGCTTTGCAGGCAGAAATACTGATCGATGAACGTAAACCTGCTGAAGCGGATAAAGCTTTTGATCGGGCTGTACAGCTTGATCCGCGTAATTACCAGATCATGAACAATTATGCGTACTACCTGGCGTTAAGAAATGAGAACCTGGATAAAGCTGTATTATTAATTGATAAGGCAGCTAGGGCAATGCCTGACGATTCTTCTATTGCTGATACTTATGCACTGATTTTATTGAAGGGCGGCCGTTACAAGGAGGCAAAGACCTGGATAGAAAAGGCACTGGAAAACAATGAAGCAGAGAACAGTGTTTACCTGGAGCATTACGGAGACATTCTTTTTTTAGGCGGCACACCCGATTTGGGAATTATACAGTGGAAAAAGGCCAGAGAGAAAGGCAATGATTCTGCGCTTTTAAAACGAAAAATAAATGAAAAGAAGTATATTAAATAGCATGCTGGCAGGGTTGGTGCTAACTACCATTTACTCTTGTAAGGCGAAAAAGGCTATTGTTAAGGCTCCGGTTGTGGCAGTGGAAAAACCTGCTCCTGATAATAAAAGGGCAGAAAATATCAAGCTCTTAAAAGGCAAAGATGTCCCGTTTAACACTTTGTCGATGAAAGGCAAGGTGAGCCTGGATATGGACGGTAACGTCAACAATGTTACGGCAACAATCAGGATCAAAAGAGATGAGAAAATATGGGTGAGCATCACCGCAATCGCGGGGATTGAAGTGGCCCGTGCGCTGATTACCCCCGATAGTGTGCTGGTGCGGAACAATTTGCAATCCCTTGCTACAAAAAAACCATTTGCTTACCTGAACAAATTTACCAGCAAACAAGTGACCTTTAAAATGCTGCAATCTATACTGTCCGGAAATACGGTGGGAGAGTTTATGAGTGATAAGGCAGTGCTTGATTTGGTAGGCGGTGTTTTTACGCTGACTGGCAGCAATGGTGACCTGAATTACCGTAATACATTTAACACTTTGCTGAAAACCGCAAAAATCGATATGGTGGATGCTAAAGCAGGGCAGTCGTTACTGGTAGTTTATTCCGATTACCAGCAGTTAACCGATGTGCTGATCCCTTCAGTGATGAAAATCAATGCCTTATCAGGAAAGAAAAAGACCAATATCGCATTCGACTTTTCGAAAATAGAGCGCAATGTTCCGCTTGATTTTCCGTTTACTGTTCCTAATAGGTTTGAGATAATAAACTAATTTTTTATACTTTTGATGCAATGAAGCTACACAAATTACTTTTGTTCCTTTTATTTGTTGCGTTTGCGTCAACATCTTTTGCCCAGAGCAGTGCCCAGCTGAAAAGAAAAAAAGAAGCTATAGAACGGGAGATAGAACTATTACAAAAGAACCTGAATAAGGCGGCGCAGGGTAAGAAGCTTACTATGAGTGAAATACGAGCGTTAAGTACGAAAATCAGCCTGATGCAGAATAAGATTTCGGTAATCAACTCCGAAATAAAAAACTTGGATAATGAAATCCATGAAAATACGAATACCGTACATTCATTGCAGGGTCAGCTGGCACAGCTTAAAAAAGAATATGCCGGGATGATCAGGTTTGCACAGCGGAACAAAAATTCATACGATAAGATGATGTTCGTTTTTGCGGCGAGGGACTTTAACCAGGCTTATAAACGCATAAAATACCTGCAGCAATTTGGTCAATACCGTAAAAAGCAGGCCGATTATATCCAGGGAACTGAAAAGAACCTGAATTACAAGATTGTAGTGCTGGACAAGAGTTTGAAAGCAAAAAGTAACCTGTTGCGCGAGCAAGAGAATGAACAAAACAAATTAGCGAAGAATAAAAACGAGCAGTCTTCGGTACTGAACAAATACAGTAAACAAGAAAAACAGTTGAGCAATGATATTGCAAGACGTAAGAAAATGCGGGCTTTAGTGGCCAGACAGGTAAGTGCAGCGATTGCCAATGAGATTGCCAAGGCAAGGAAAGAAGAGGAAGAAAGAGAGCGAATTGCAGCCGCAAAGGCTAGAGCGGCAAATAAGGCTGCTGTAACGGTACCGGAAAAAGCTAAATCATCAAGCAGTTACCTTACTGCGACACCGGAAGCCGCTAAGTTATCGGCAGGATTTGAAAATAACAGGGGCCGTTTACCATGGCCGGTAAGCCAGGGTTCTATTACCGAGCATTTCGGTACGCACATGGAAGGCCAGGCTTCTTACTCCAATGATGGAGTAGATATTATGACCAGTGAAGGCGCCAGTGTAAAAGCGATATTTGGCGGGGAAGTAAGATTTGTGAAGATGATACAGGGTATTTATGTGGTTGGGTTAAGACATGGTGACTATTTTACAGTTTACCAGAACCTTAAGTCGGTAAACGTATCCGGTGGGGACAAAGTAGCGACGGGACAGGCGCTTGGTGTAGTGGCTACCAGATCTGATGGTCCGTTATTTCACCTGGAAATCTGGAGAGGGCAATCGAGGCTGAATCCGGAAGCGTGGATTGCGAATAAATAATTGGATCTAAAATGTTTATATTTGTTAATAAGTTATAAATTGAATTGATATGTATTCAGGAGTATTATTAGAATTTTTAAATATGGGCGGTGGCGAAATGATGGTGATCATGGTAGTAGTGTTACTGTTATTTGGAGGTAAAAAATTACCTGAGCTGGCGAGAGGATTAGGAAAAGGTATCAGAGATTTTAAAGATGCATCCGAAGGGGTGAAGAGAGAAATCCACCGAAATATCAATGCTATAGACCTTGACGAAGATCCGAATACGCGCAGTTTTGAAACTAAAGCTGAGGAGCCGGTGAAAACCGCATCCCAGACTTTGGAAGAGCAAATGTATCCAAAAGCAGAAACTGAAGTAAAAGAGCCGATCAACCTGACTAAGGAAGAGCCTGCTTCAACTTCAGAAAAAGTATAAATTATAAAAACCAACATTTAACTTAAATATTATGTTAAACACAACAATATTAGGCATCTTCGGAATGGGAGGACAGGAAATTGTTATCATTTTAGTAATCGTTTTATTACTTTTCGGAGGTAAAAAAATTCCTGAACTGATGCGCGGATTAGGTAAAGGCGTTAAAGAATTTAAAGATGGTAAAGATGGTGCAGATGAGCCGGTAGAACCTACTCATACCAACACCCACAAACCTTTATAAGGTTTACTGACCAGACAATTTATCACCTTTTTTAATTTTGACTTTATAGTTTGAAGAAGTATAACTCTTTATCGGAGATACAAATCCTTATTGCCCAAAAACAGCTTGATCTTTCGGATCTCCTGGCTTACTATCTTACGCAAATTGAAAAACATAAAAACCTCAATGCATTCAATGAGGTTTTTTTTAGTTCTGCAAAAGCCCAGGCCTTGCTGGTACAAGACAAGATCAATAATGGTACAGCCGGGAAACTTGCGGGTATGGTTATTGGTATTAAAGATAATATCCTTTATAAAGATCATTCTAGTACCGCATCGTCAAAAATGCTGGAAGGATTTATCTCTCCGTACTCTTCTACTGTTGCCGAACGTTTACTAGCTGAAGATGCGATCATCATCGGTCGTTTAAACTGCGATGAGTTCGCAATGGGGGGATCTAACGAAACTTCATACTATGGGCCTGTGCGCAATGCGGCCGACCCGGAAAGGGTTGCCGGCGGATCCTCAGGCGGTTCTGCTGTTGCTGTTCAGGCCGACCTTTGCTTAGCGGCTTTGGGGACTGATACAGGTGGTTCGGTAAGACAGCCTGCTGCTTTCTGCGGATGTTACGGGTTAAAGCCGACTTACGGAAGGATTTCGAGGTACGGTGTAATTGCTTACGCTTCTTCATTTGACCAGGTAGGAACACTTACTTCTTCTGTGAGCGATGCCGCTCTATTAATGGAGGTGCTTGCCGGCGCGGATGAGCATGATAGTACGGTGTCACGTTTACCGGTACCTGCTTATGTTAATCAGCTCCAGGAAAGCCAGCCTAAAAAGATCGCGGTAATCAGAGAAATGCTGGAAAGTGAAGTGCTCGATCCTGATACTAAAACGGTTATCCTAAGTGCTATTGAAGATTTTAAAGCACAAGGGCATACGGTCGACTATGTCTCTTTTGACCTGCTCGATTATCTTGTACCTGCTTATTATGTGCTGACTGCCGCAGAGGCTTCTTCTAATCTTTCGAGGTATGATGGTGTGCATTTCGGTTACCGAAATGTGGAAGCCAAAAACCTGAACAGCTTGTATAAAACATCGCGTGCAGAAGGTTTCGGTGAAGAGGTGAAAAGAAGGATTTTACTGGGGACTTTTGTATTGAGTGCCGGATATTATGATGCTTATTATCAAAAAGCCCAGCAGGTGCGACGATTGATCAGGGATAAAATTGAAGCTTTATTTGTGGATTATAATATCCTGTTAACGCCTGTTGCACCTACGCCAGCCTTTAAAATCGGTGAAAATATCGAAGATCCGCTGGTGATGTATATGGCAGATATCTTCACTGTTTTGCCTTCCTTAACAGGGGTACCTGCAATTGCGGTTCCATTGGGCAATAATCCTGCGGGATTGCCGTTAAGTATGCAGCTGATGGCCAGGCACTTTGAAGAAAGTACACTCCTTTCATTGTCAAATAGTTTTACGCTGGAGGTTTCCAGCTAAGTTCATCATAAACAAAATTTTGTTGCTTATTGCAAGAAACCGCCTATGAAACTAAACGTACTTATCCTCTCTTTTGGTTTATTGATTACTGCTGCTTTTAACGGAGCTGCACAACAAAAGATTAACAGGCTAGACTCTGTTTCTCCGGTTGCATTTTTATCTCCTACGATAGCACCGGATACTACAGCTGTACCGCTGGTAATGGAAAGTCCCGTTTTCTACAATTACAATTTTACCTATAAAAAAAGGCTTGATTCTATCCAGCGTGATATTCCGCTAAGCTATAACGAATCGGTACAGAAATACATCGATATCTATGCAGGGCGGAAAGACATGATGGGAAAAATGCTGGGCTTGTCGGAGTATTATTTCCCGATCTTCGAGAACGCATTAAAGGCGTATGACGTTCCTTCAGAATTAAAATATTTACCTATCATAGAATCCTCTATGAATTCACATGCCATTTCCAGGGTAGGTGCTACCGGTCTGTGGCAATTTATGTTTACCACGGCAAAAGGTTATGGTTTAGGAATGGACAACTATGTGGATGAGCGTAAGGATCCTATACAAGCCAGTTATGCTGCTGCAGCTTATTTTAAAGATGCATTTGCTGAACTAGGAGACTGGCTGCTGGCTATTGCTGCATACAATTGCGGAACGGGTAATGTGAACCGGGCAATTGCCAAAGCACATTCCAGGGACTTTTGGGCGATCAGACCATTTTTGCCAATGGAAACACGTAATTACGTGCCTGCTTTTATTGCTGCACTCTATGTAATGAACTGCCCTGACAAACATCAGATCAAACCGCAGAAATCTCTTTTTGCGATTAAGACAGATACCATCCAGGTAAACCGTTTTGTTTCCCTGACCGAGCTTGCCCAGGCGATGACGATGAATGAGGACGATCTTTTTACACTGAACCCTTCGTACAAGAAAAAAATTGTTAACGGCTCGTTGGAATCCCCGAAACGCATTATTATGCCCAAAGTAAGCCTCGTTAGTTTTGCCAGCATCTATGAGGTGCTCAATAACAGCACGGTGAACAATGATACAAGGGTAATTTTGGCATCCAATGATGACAGGAGAATTCATAATCGCCACAAAGAAGCCGCTGAAGCCAAACCAGCGCTTGCTTACCATAAAGTTGGCGCGGGACAAAACCTAAGCACCATTGCTGACCAATATCATGTAGAGGTACAGGATTTAAAAGTGTGGAACCATCTGAAAGGTACGCAGCTGATGCCCGGCCAGAAATTAATTATCTCTAAAAAAGCGGCGAACAATAAACACGCTGAAGGTAATCCGGCTAAGAAATACATTTCCTATAAAGGAAAGTCAGGAGCCGGCGCAACTGCGTCTGACCGGTTGTAATTCCTGCTCCTGTTCTTTTTGTTCATTCCCTGTTCCCGAAGTTTTTTTATAAATTATTTTACCATATTCGTCCTGGTATCTGACAATAATTAACTCTCACAACTTTTCTGTATTCACGTGTTTTGGGACCAGTATACTGATCTCAGACAAAATATATGCGGATTTGATGGTGATTATTTAATGTTAAAGATAAATTCCTTTTAGTAGATTAGCGGTGTCGCGCGTATGTGCCTGCATTTCCTGATCTTTAGAGGAAATGTGTTTAATGGATTAGATAAAAGTAGAATAATATGTTTGATTATATAGATGGCAGGTTAACGTTTAAGTGCCCTGCTTATATTGTGGTAGAGGCTGGTGGTGTAGGATATCACATTAATATTTCACTGAATACTTACAGTAGCCTTGGAACTTCGGAGCGTTGTAAGATTTATGTATGGCTCCATATTAAGGAGGATGCGCATACACTTTACGGGTTTATGGACGAAGGCGAACGCCGCTTGTTCTTGCACCTGATATCAGTTTCCGGCATCGGGCCCAATACAGGCCGCATGATGCTTTCATCAATTACCCCTGCAGAAATCCAGACCGCAATTGTTAATGCCGATTTACCGCTGATCCAGCGTATTAAGGGGATCGGTGTGAAATCTGCACAGCGACTCGTATTGGAACTTCAGGATAAGCTTAAAAAAGAAGGTACAGGATCGCTGATTGCTGCACCGCTAAGTAATACTGTTCGTGAAGAATCTTTATCTGCGCTGATGATGCTGGGGTTTGCGAAAGCACCGGCAGAGAAATCGCTCGACCTTGCGGTGAAAAACGGAGGGCCAGATCTTACGGTAGAACAGATGATTAAAATAGCCTTAAAGAATCTATAATATTTTTATTATTCGCCCTTGAAAAGAACCTTTACTTTAATTGTACTTCTGATTTTTTCTTTTTACGGGCAACGGGCTTTATCACAAATCAGGCGGTCGTCCCCTAAACAGGATACGGTGAAAAATACTTTCGGGCTGAAAGAAAAACAGCGTCTGGGTATTCGGCAACCTTTTAATTCTTTTGAACCTCTGCCCGACAATGTAAAACGGGAGGTAGAATTTGATGCGGTAAACAAACGCTACATCATAAGGGAAAGAGTGGGCGGCAGGTTTTTTAATCCCCCGCAATACCTTACGATTGATGAGTACCAGCGTCTGGTTAACTCTGAGCTTAAAAGGCAGAACTGGCGGGCAATCTCGAATGCGGAATCTGAAGAGGCGCGGCGGACAGGGATTATTCCGAATGTGGTTGTCAACAATAAATCTTTTGAGCGCATATTCGGCGGTAATGTGATCAGCATCCAGCCCAGAGGGGAAGCGGAACTTACGTTCCTTGGACGCGTTAATAAAAATGAAAATCCGCTGTTCAATGAGCGGCAGCGGGTGCAGAGCAATTTCGATTTTAACCAGCGGATCCAGATGGATGTGGTGGGTAATATCGGGAACAACCTTGCGCTGAAAATGAACTATAATACGGAAGCACAGTTCGATTTTGAGAATCAGCTGAAGCTCGATTATACCGGTGGCGAGGATGATATCATTAAAAAAATTGAAGCAGGTAACGTCAGCTTTCCGCTAAGCACATCGCTCATTACAGGTACACAGGCGCTTTTCGGGATAAAAACACAGCTGCAATTCGGCAAGCTGAATGTAACCTCTGTGTTCTCGCAGCAAAAATCACAATCACGTGAAATTAAGATCAATAATGGGGCGCAACAGAATGAGTTCAGAATGGGCGCTGATAATTATGAGGCGAACAAACATTATTTCTTAGCCGAATATTTCAGGAATACCTATAATAAATCGCTCGCTACCCCACCTACACTGCTTTCGGGTGTCAATATTACCAAGATCGAGGTATGGATTACCAACAAAACAGGGAACACCACAGATTCCAGGGATGTATTGGGACTGATCGATTTGGGAGAAAATACACCTTACAATACCAGTCAGCTGATTGGCGGTGCAGGTTATTCGGCATTACCATCCGGATTCGCTTTACAAGGCTCGCGGCAGTCGAACGACCTGCTTTCTAAATTACCTGCAGGGGTAAGGGCTACAAATTCCAATGATGTGATCTCTTTTTTCCAGGGTGCAGGGGGCACGGATAACTTCGCGAAAATGATCTACGCACGTAAGCTGACTGAAAAGGAATATACGCTGCATTCGCAGCTGGGTTATATTTCCCTGAACAATGCGCTGAATGCTGATGAAATCCTTTCCGTTGTTTTCCGTTATACCTTTAATGGTGCGGAGTACCAGGTGGGGGAGTTTTCTACGGACGTGAGTTTTGATCCTAATTCGCCGAAGGTATTATTTGCTAAGTTGCTGAAGAATGAGACAACAAAGACAAATTTGCCGACATGGGACCTGATGATGAAAAATATTTATTCTATTGGCGGTTACCAGATCAGTCAGCAGAATTTTAAACTGGATGTTTACCGTCTGGATAACGAAACGGGAATTGAGAAGCCGGTAATGGCCGAAGGAGTAAATACAAATAGTAAGTTGTGGATTAACCTGCTGGGGCTCGACCGTCTGAATCAGCAGAAGGAACGAAAGCCAGATGGGGTATTCGATTTTGAGGCAGAAGACAGACCGTTTTCGAGTACGACGAGTGGCTCTACTTCTATCGGAAATATCAGTGCAAACGGAACAACGAATCCGCTGGCTACATTTTTTAACAATGCCAGTACAGGTTATATTACCATTGATCCATTGAATGGCAGGATTATCTTCCCTGTGATAGAACCGTTTGGGCAGGACCTTGCTTCGCAGTTTAATGCCGGGGAACAAAACCTGATCGATAAATATACTTATACAGCCCTGTACGACTCTACAAAGGTAGTGGCCCAGCAGTTGTTTACAAAGCAGAACAGGTATGTGATTAAAGGGGCTTATCAATCTGCTGTTGCTTCTGAATTTAGCCTGAACAGTATTAATGTTCCCGAAGGCTCGGTAAAAGTTTTCTCTGGTACAATTCCTTTACAGGAAGGTGTGGATTTTACTGTTGATTACCAGGGCGGGCGGGTAACCATTATCAATACAGGGATACTCATATCTGGTCAGCCGATACGCATCACCACCGAGAACAGCGAGCTCTTCGGTCTGCAGCAGCGTTCGCTGTTTGGTACGCGGATGGATTACCGCGTAAACAATAAGCTGAATGTTGGGGGAACCTTTTTAAGCCTGACCGAGAAACCGCTGACGCCGAAGGTGAACATTGGGGAAGAGCCAATTTCTAACAGTATCTGGGGGATGGATTTAAATTACAGTACCTCTTCCCGCTTTTTAACAAAGATGGTAGATCGTTTACCGTTTATCTCAACAAAGGCACCTTCTAAGTTTAGCTTTTCTGGTGAGTTTGCGAAGCTTGTTCCGGGACATCCAAAAGCATTGAACAGTGCCGGCGATAAAGGCGGGGTAAGTTACCTCGATGATTTTGAAGCTTCGCGTTCGGTTATAGATTTAAAAAGTGCAATCTCCTGGCAGCTCTCGGGCACCCCGCAATTATTTTCGGAGTCGCAGTTAATAGATGATCTTGGTTATGGCTATAACCGCGCAAAACTTGCTTTTTATAATATTGATCCTACTTTTTATAATAGCACGGGAACAAATATTCCGGCGAGTTTAAGAAACAACAGGCAGGAATTATCTAATCACTATGTTCGTGAGGTTATAGAACAGGAAGTTTTTCCGTTGAAGGAGACACCAACCGGGCAATCTGTGGCATTGCCTACTTTGAACGTTGCCTTTTATCCGAACAAAAGGGGGCCGTATAATTATGCGACCACTGGTTTTAATGCAAATGGCGATCTGCTCAATCCGCGTTCGCGCTGGGGAGGGATGTTCAGAAGGATTGAGACGAATGATTTCCAGGCGCTGAATATTGAATATATTGAGCTGTGGGTGATGGACCCTAATATTTATAAACCTGCCGGTACGGGGGGTGATCTCTACTTTAATATTGGTAACATCTCTGAAGATATATTGAAAGACGGAAGGAAGTCGCTCGAAAACGGGCTTCCGCCAGATGGCGACCGTTCGAAGTTCGACGAAACCAATTGGGGCAGGGTACCTAAATTACAGCCTGTAGTGCAGGCTTTTGATAACGACCCTGCTTCGAGAAAAGCGCAGGATGTTGGTTTGGATGGGCTGGCTAACGCAGATGAGCGGACCAAGTTTGCTGCTGCAATTACACAAATCAAAGCCCAGTTAAATTCTACCGCTGCTTCGGGAATTGACAACGATCCAAGTTCTGATGATTACTCTTATTTTAAAGGTGCGGCGCTCGACCAGATCAATGCGGGAATCCTGAAAAGATATGAAAACTATAACGGAACAGAGGGCAACTCCAAAACCTCACAGCAATCTGCTGATGAACTGGGTCTGGATAACTCGGCATCTACTTCCTTACCGGACGGCGAAGATGTGAACAGGGATAATAACATGACGCAGTCTGACGAGTACTTCCAGTACAAGGTGTCTATGCGTAAGGGTGATCTGGAAGTGGGCAAGAATTACGTGACCGATGCGGTTACATCGCAGGTAAAACTGGCTAACGGACAAACACAGCCTGTTACCTGGTACCAGATCCGTATCCCATTGGCAGATTATGAACAGAAAGTAGGGAATATCCAGGATTTCAAATCGATACGTTTCTTCAGGATGTTCATGACAAACTTTGCTGATACTTCTGTGTTGAGGTTTGCGAAAATCCAATTGGTAAGAGGTGAATGGAGAAAATATAATAGTGATAATGTAAGCTCTCAAATTATTACCGACCCGGGATTGATTACGGTTACACCGGATAACTCCACAATTGATATTACTACGGTGAACATCGAAGAGAACGGGAAACGCTCGCCTATTCCTTATGTAGTGCCGCCGGGAATTCAGCGTGAACTTGATTTTAATAACTACAGAACAGATACAAAATTAAATGAACAATCGCTGGCGGTTACGATCAGGAACCTTAGGGATGGCTATGGAAGGGCAACCTTTAAAACCGCATTGAACGACTTCAGGTCGTATAAACGGTTAAAGATGTTTGTCCACCTGGAGGCTTTAGGCAACTCGGTGGTTAACAATGGCGACCTCAGTGCGTTTATCCGCATCGGTGCTGATAACCAGGATAACTATTACGAATACCTGCAGCCGTTAACCGTTACGCAACCAAATACGAGCGACCCGAACGCGATCTGGCCGGAAGCGAATATCCTGGATATACAGCTTGACCTGTTCCAGAACGCAAAGCTGGCGCGTAACCGTGCGCGAGGTGCAAATGGCGAAATATGGGATATCAGTAAGCCATTCTCTTACATCGTAGACGGAAACAGAACGATCACCATTAAAGGTCAGCCCGACATGGGCCAGGTTAAAGTATATATGCTTGGTGTCAGGAACCCTTTAAAAAATGCGGGATCCGGTACGGATGATGATGGATTAGAGAAAAGTGCGCAGGTCTGGTTTAACGAATTCAGGCTTACAGAATTTGACGAGCGCGGCGGATGGGCTGCAGCAGCGCGGATGAATGCACAGCTGGCAGACTTTGGAGAGATCAATGTATCCGGCAGTAAATCTACCATCGGATTTGGCTCATTGGACAGCCGTGTAAGCGAAAGAAACAGGGCAGATAATGTATTCTTTGATTTATCGTCGAGCCTGGAATTAGGCAAGTTCTTCCCTCAGAAAACGGGCTTAAAAATACCCATGTACGTAAGTTATTCCAGCCAGGTCAGCACCCCTCAGTATGACCCGAGGATGCCGGATATTGAATTGAAGACTGCTATGCAGGGTGCAACTAAAGAAGAGAAAAAGGAAATCCTGGAGTATGCGCAGGACGTGACTACCCGTAACAGTATTAACCTGACAAACGTACATAAGGAACGCACCAATCCCGATAAAAAGCCGCAGCTTTGGGACGTAGAGAACTTAAGCGCGACATACTCTTATACCAAATTCCTGCACCATGATTTTATCAATGAGAATACAGTGCAGAAAACTTACCACGGCTCTTTTGCCTATAATTACTCTGCACAGGCAAAGAACTACCGCCCGTTTGATAAAATCATTAAAGCGAATACACTGGCATTATTAAAAGATATTAATTTTAGCCTGATGCCTAGCGCGATAAACTTCAGGGTAGATGTAGACCGTTTTTATTCAGAGAACAGTCTGCGTAATAATGACCCGGTAAACAGCATCCCGATTAACACTACCTACAACAAAAACTTTTTGATTACCCGTGTGTATGCGATTTCATGGAACCTGACTAAGTCACTCACCCTTGATTTTGATGCCACAAATTATTCGATTATTGACGAACCCAACGGTAAAATTGAAGGGCTGAAAAGAGATACTGTCTGGCAAAACCTGAAGCGACTGGGAAGGAATACGGATTACAGCCATAATATGAATATCACCTATGCGCTGCCGATCAATAAAATTCCCGGGCTCGACTGGATTAATGTGGCCACGCGATATGGTACCAACTTTAACTGGCAGACTGAACCGCTTTCTACACTGAATGACCCTTCCATTAATTTAGGGAATACGATACAGAATTCAAGAACGATACAGATTAACCCGACATTAAACTTTGCGGGACTGTACAATAAGATCGGATTTTTAAGACGTGCGAAAAGTGGCGCTGACGGCGGATCGGGAGTTTTTACAGGATTGCTGACTACCATTAAAAATATCAATGCAGCATATACACAAACTGAGGGTACATTCCTGCCGGGGTACCTGCCTACTACCAGTTACCTGGGTATAGACGATGTAACCGGTGCGCCCGGACTGGGATTTGTATTTGGAAGTCAGCGTGACATCCGCCAAATGGCGATCAATAACGGATGGATTACCACGGATACATTGCAATCTCAACTCTACATCAACACCCTGAGAGAAGATTTTAGCATGACCAGTGTATTGGAGCCTTTCCGCGATTTCAGGATTACGCTGACCGCGAATAAGAACCGTACCATGAACTATTCTACCAATTACAGGTACGACAATACCAGTCAGAGTTTTCGTAACCTGAGTCCTTCTACAACCGGGGATTACAGCATATCATTCATCACTCTGGGTACTGCCTTCTCTGAAAAACAAGGCAGTACGATATCCAAACTTTTTAACCAGTTTATGGCGAACCGTTCTATCGTGTCACAGCGCTTAGGGAGACAGAACGTAAATTCTGCCGGTGTTGCAGGCGGATATGCCGATGGATATAACCAGAGCTCACAAGATGTGGTTATTGCGGCATTTATGGCCGCCTATACTGGTAAAGATGCTTCTTCGGTAAGCCTGAACTCTTTCCCTAAAATACCGCTGCCGAACTGGAGGCTTAACTATGATGGTCTGACAAGGTTAGACTTTTTAGAAGCGAACTTTAAATCTATCAGTATGCGCCATGCCTACCGTTCGGTATATAGTGTGAGTGGGTTTAACACGCTCCTTCGCTACCAGGAAACAGGCGGTGATGTAAGCAGCAGGGATGATAACAGTAACTTCCTTCCTTTTTACCAGTTTGGACAAGTAACGATTGCGGAGCAGTTTTCTCCGCTAATAGGTATCGATACACGGTTGAAAAATAACCTAACAGCTAACTTTGAAATGGGGCGTACCCGGTTATTGGGATTGAGCCTTGCAAATAGCCAGCTTGCCCAGCTTTCTGAAAACAACGTTGTATTTGGATTAGGTTACCGCACTACGAAATTCAGGTTCCCATTCGGCTTGTTTAAACAGGTGAAAATGGATAACAATATGGACTTTAAACTGGATATTGCAATCAAGGATAACAAGACCGTAATCTATAGAGCGGATGTACTGGAAGCTGAAGTATCATCCGGCGCTAAAAATATTACTTACAGGCCGAGTGTTGATTATATACTGAACCAAAGGTTTAATATTAAAGTATTTTATGATTCTAACATCACCAAACCGTATACATCGCAGACATTTAATACTTCATTCAGCAATTTCGGGTTTAGTTTACGGATAACGCTTAATTAGCCTTGGTATAAAGCAGATAATAATTACCTTTGAATCATAAAATCGAATAAAAAATGAATTTTCCATCAGAATTAAAGTACACTAAAGACCACGAATGGGTTAGAGTTGAAGGTAATGAAGCCTTTATTGGTATTACTGATTTTGCACAGCGCGAATTGGGTGATATCGTTTATATCGATATCAATTCTGTAGGTACAGAAGTAAATAAAGATGAGGTTTTCGGTACAGTAGAAGCTGTTAAAACTGTTTCAGATTTATTTATGCCTGTTACTGCAACAGTATTGGAAATCAATGCGGCTTTAAATGATAGCCCGGAATTAGTAAACTCTGATGCTTATGGTCAGGGATGGATGGTGAAAGTAACGATCAGTGATGCTTCACAAATAGAAGAATTATTAGATGCAGCTGCTTACCAGGCCTTAGTTGGCGCATAAAGCGAAATTAATATGTTCAAAGCATTATCTTTTCAACGCTGGGCCGTTATATGGACAGTTTGCATCCTGATACTTTGTACAATGAGAATGCCCGACACGCACAATGAGTCGGGCTTTTTCTTTGTAGGATTTGACAAGATGGTACACCTTGGTTTTTTCTTTATACTGACGATCCTGTTGTTTTATGGTAAAATCAAAAGTCAGCTGACCTACGATTTCAGTATTTCTACGATTTTCAAGATCATCTTTTTTACTTTTATTATCGGTGGTTCGATAGAGCTGATCCAGCTTAAATTCTTTGATTACAGATCTGCCGAATGGTGGGATCTTGGCGCTGATATGCTTGGTGTTTTTATGGGTGTTTTCAGTTATATACTCTTACATAGAAAGAATTACAATGAAAAGAAAAGACACACGAATGAAACCAACACGAGCATACCACTCAAAAAGTAATGAAAAATGATCGTGGTAGCTTCATAACAATTAAAAAACAAATATCTACTAATGAAAACAAGGTATAGTATCTTATTTTTTTCTTTGCTCTGCCTGTTAAGCAGCTGCAGCATTTTTAAACCCGGATGTAAATGTCCGCATGTAAGTTCTGTGCCAGCTCAGCACAGGATTATTCAAAACTCTTAGGCATCCCGACCACCGGATTGTAGAATTATCCGGCAGGTTTAAACGGGATTTTATTTGTATTTAAAATGTTACCCATGTTTTAACATTTAAAAACAAACTTTTTGCCCTCTCTGGAGTCTGATCCCATATACAATAACTTATTACTGACTCTTGATGACAACTTTTCCTAAACACTTACTGCTGATCGTTCTTATTTTCATCGGCTTTTCTTCGTACTCACAAACTAAAAACGGCTCCGTAACAGGGAAAGTAGTTAACACGAAAGATCAATTACCCATAGACTACGCTTCTGTAGCTGTAAAAAGCCTGAAAGATTCCAGCGTTGCCGGTGTAACCAATACGCTGACCGACGGATCTTTTTCAATTAAAGGGCTGGCACCGGGACCCTATCGTTTAACTGTCGCTTATCTGGGATTGAAAAACGTAAACCGCGAATTTACGGTTACTGCTGCGGCACCTGCTGTAAACCTGGGAAATGTGGGTATGGAAAATACGGGGGTAGAATTAAATACCGTTGTAATCAAAGGCGCAGTAACACCTGTTGTAGTTAAAACTGACACGGTAGAATATGATGCAAAAGCATTTAAAGTAAGGGAAAACGCTGTTGTAGAAGATGTGCTTAAAAAACTGCCTGGCGTAGAAGTAGCGAAAGACGGATCTATTAAAGCACAGGGAGAAACCGTTACAAGGGTTCGTGTAGATGGAAAAGACTTCTTTGGTAACGACCCATTGCTGGCTACTAAAAACTTACCAGCAGAGATGATCGACAAGATCCAGGTGATCGACCTGATGTCTGATCAGGCGCAGTTTACAGGAGTTGATGATGGTAACAGGGAAAAGATTATCAATATCACTACCAAAAAAGATATGAAAAACGGGTATTTTGGTAACTCCAGCGTGGGTTACGGTACCAACTCGGGTGAAGGGACAGATAACCGTTATGACGCCAATATCAATGTCAACAAATTCAATAATGACCAGCAGCTTTCTGTAATCGGCCAGTTTAATAACGTCAACAAACAGAATTTCGGCAGCGGCGGCGGCGGTGGAAACCGTGGCGGCGGCGGGGGCAGGTTTAACGCAGGTTCCGGTAACGGCTCTCCTCAGCAGGGAATCACTACCACTAACGCTTTCGGGGTTAACTTTGCTGATGTTTATACAGATCAGACTAAAGTTACTGCAAGTTATTTCTTTAACAAAAGTTCCCTCTTCAATGATCAGTCGAGTTTCAGACAGAATTTATTAGGTAACTCGACCACAACGTTTGACCAGGACCTGAACAGTACCACAGATAAAACCAACCACCGGTTTAACTTTATGGTGGATACTAAACTGGATTCAACTACTTCTATCCGTATTGAGCCGAATATTACTTATACGGAGACGGGGCTCGACCAGTTCAGCAGTTATACCAATAACTATGGTACTTCTCAAACTGTAGGCACACAGGGGTACAATACCAAATCTACGGCGCCTACTGTATCTAACAATATTTTGATCCGTAAAAAATTCCTGAGAAGGGGGCGTACTTTATCATTGAATATCAATACAAACATCAATGATAGTGACTCAAAAAATTATAACGAGATCAACAATGTGAACATGCTGACTACCGGGACTACGACAGACGTAACTAACCAGCTGAATGACCAGGATGCACATTCTATCAGTAATACATCGAGGTTAGTTTACACAGAACCATTATCAAAAACATTGAGCCTGGAACTGAATTATCAGAATACATATAACTTTGATAACAGTGATAGGTTTACCTATAATTTTAACCCGGTTACATCCTTATACGATCTTCCTGATTTGACATATACCAACACCTATGAGAACAGAACACTAACTAATGCATTGGGTGCGAGTATCAATAAAACAGCTAAGAAATATAACTGGAACATTGGTTTGGGTGTGCAGAATACTGACAGAAGGAATGAGAACTTAACTACAGGTAATATCTTTAACCAGAATTTCTATAACATTGTTCCAACTGCACAATTGCGCTATACTTTCAGCAGAAGCAAAAGATTGGTATTCAGATACCGTGGAAGCACACAGCAACCAACAATTGCGCAGATACAGCCAATTCCTGATAACTCGAATACGCAAAGTATTCCAATCGGTAATCCGGATCTGAAGCCTTCATTTACAAATAACCTGACTGTTTTTTATAATAACTTTAACTTCGCTGCTTTCCGTTCCCTGTTTATTTTTGCCAATCTGAGCCAGACTTCGAACTCTTTCGGTAATAACAGTGTATTGATCAGTGACGTGAACGATCCTAACTTCGGAAAAATCGCAGTTACACCTGTCAATGTTGGCGGTGTGTATTCAGGTACTTTAGGCTCTTCGCTGGGCTTGCCGATTATCAAAGAAAATAAACTGAACCTGAATATTGACCTTGGCGGTACTTATGCAAGAGGGGTAAACTTTACCAACTCATTACAGAACATTACCAATGACCTTTCGATCACCAATAAATACAGGTTGGTGACATCTATGGATAAATTAGATATGACTGCGGGAATCGGCGGTTCGATTAACAGGGCTACCTATTCTGCGCAGCCGGGTTCTAATACTACTTATTATACTTTAAACCCTACAATTGATATCAGTTATATGTTCCCTGGAAATATCCGTTTGGCAATGGATGTGGATTACTACCAAAATACTGGTCGCGGAGAAGCTTATGATATCAATTATACTATCATGAACGGCTACGTAAGTAAACAATTCTTTAAAAACAGGGGTACATTTAAACTGGCCGTGAATGATGCATTAAACCAGAACCAGGGAGTAACCAGAACTACGAGTAACAACACGATTACTGATTTAAGATATAACGTACTTAAAAGATACTATATGTTCTCTTTCACTTATTCACTGAATAGAATGGGAGGTAAGAATGTATCAGGTGATATGCAAATGCCAGGCGGCGGACAAGGTGGTTTTGGTGGTGGACGCGGCAGGGGTGGTATGTAATATTATTTGGATTTATTATCGATAAAGGCTAAATTGCGCCCTAATTCAAGATATGAACCTTTCACAATTGAACCCGGGAGAACGTGGCACTATCGTAGCTTTTACAGATTTAGAGATGTCTGTAAAATTAATGGAAATGGGTTGCCTGCCAGGTGAGGTTGTGGAGGTGGAGCGTTTTGCTCCTCTTGGAGATCCTATTGCAATACGGGTGGCAGGGTATCAGCTCTGCTTACGTAAAAGCGAAGCTTCTGTTATCATATTATCTTAAAGAATTTTGGCTGACATTATTAAAATTGCTTTAGTTGGTAATCCAAATACTGGTAAATCAACGCTGTTTAACCTACTTACCGGATTAAACCAGAAGATTGGTAATTTTCCCGGGATTACTGTAGATAAAAAGGTTGGGTACTGTAAACTATCATCAGGGCAGCAGGCAGAAATAATTGACTTGCCAGGCACATATAGTTTATACCCAAAGAGCAAGGATGAAAGTATCGTTTTCCAGGTACTGGCCGATAAGCACAATGTAAGTCACCCACACCTCGTCGTAGTTATTGCGGATGCAACCAACCTCCGCAGGAATTTATTACTCTACACCCAGGTTGCCGATCTAAACCTTCCCGTTATACTGGCCTTAAACATGACCGATATGGCGCAGAAAGAGGGGATCAATATTGATGTTGACAAACTTTCTGCACGGTTAGGAATACAGGTAGTTGCGATTTCTGCCCGTAGCAAAACGGGATTGGAACAACTGAAACAAGCGATTGCAAATTCGACTAAAATAGCTACACAGGAGAAAGGTGCCGATATGAAAGTGCTCGCTGCCGAAGCTATCGAAGAAGTGAAAGCGATGGTGGGTACAGATAACGATTATTATGCATTGCAATTGCTGCACCAGCACGAACACCTGGATCAGTTTACACCGCAGCACGCTCAGTTTGAGACTATCGAAATTAAACACCATTTTGAAACTTCAAAATTACAGGCCGCAGAAACGATTGCGCGTTACCGATATCTGAGTACTATACTATCCGGAGTAATTGAAGATACCGGTGCGCTGAAGAAATTTGCGATGAGCGATAAGATAGATTCAATCCTGACCAATCGTTTTTCGGGCTTCTTCATATTTATATGTATCCTGTTTTTTGTATTTAATGCCATATTTTCCTGGGCTGCTTATCCGATGGATCTGATTGAAGAATCATTTGCATGGCTCACCAGCTTCGGGCATGAACACCTGCCTCCGGGGATACTGACAGATCTTTTTCTGGATGGTGTAGTTGCCGGCTTGGGAGGGATTGTGATCTTTATACCCCAGATCGCTATACTTTTCGCTTTCATATCTATACTGGAAGACACCGGTTATATGTCGAGAGTTACTTTTATGATGGACAAGATCATGAGGAAATTCGGGCTAAGCGGCCGTTCTGTGGTACCCATGATTGGCAGTATCGCCTGTGCGGTACCTTCGATAATGAGTGCCCGTACTATTGAAAACTGGAAAGACCGGATCATTACGATTATGGTTGCCCCCTTGGTGAGCTGCTCTGCAAGATTGCCTGTATATACCCTGTTAATCTCATTGATTATTCCCGACACTACAGTATTGGGCTTTATCAGCCTGCAGGCTTTAACCCTGATGGGGATGTACCTGATCAGTATTTTCGCCGCAGTGATTGTTGCCTTTGTCATGAAGTTTATTATTAAAGCAAAGGAGAAATCTTACTTTATCATGGAATTACCCGTTTACAGGATGCCCAGATGGGGAAATGTACTGTATACCATGTATGATAAATCTAAAACGTTTGTGCTGGAAGCCGGTAAAGTAATCATTGCGATATCAATTGTATTATGGGTACTCGCCAGTTACGGTCCGCCACAGCGTTTCCAATCCATTGAAAAAAAATACGCACAGATCGAACTGCAGAAAGACAGCGTACAAACCAGTACACTGGAAAGGGATAAATCTGCTGAAAAGCTGGAAAATTCCTATGCAGGTATCCTTGGACATGCTATAGAACCTGTAATCAGACCCCTGGGTTTTGATTGGAAGATAGGTATAGCGCTGATCACGTCATTTGCTGCACGTGAAGCCTTTGTAGGCACAATGGCTACCATCTATAGTGTTGATGGCGGAGATGGCAATGAAGGGACCATACGTGATAAGATGAGGGTTGCTATAGATGCTAACACAGGCCTGCCTTTATTTACTTTTGCTACCGGGTTTTCACTGATGCTGTTTTACGCCTTTGCGATGCAATGTATGAGTACCGTTGCAGTTGTTTACCGGGAAACAAAATCATGGAAGTGGCCGGTGATACAATTGGTTTATATGACGGTACTTGCCTATGTGGCCAGCTTAATTGCCTATCAACTATTGAAGTAAATTCATTATCTTAGGACTGTGGAAAAAGTGAATGTTTTAGCACAGTACATGCCGCCTGGTGCCGCTCCGGTAATTGCTAAATGGATTGACTATTTTCAGTGTGAATTTAAGATTTCCAAAAGCAGGGCGACAAAACTTGGTGATTACCGTCATCCTTTTAAACAGGCAGGGCATAAGATATCAGTTAACAATAACCTGAACAGTTATGCTTTTCTTGTGACTACAGTGCATGAATTTGCCCATTTGCTTACCTGGAACGATCATAAGAATAAAGTGAAACCCCATGGCGAGGAGTGGAAACATAATTTCAAAAGAATGATGGCCCCTTTTCTGGAACAGCAGGTTTTTCCGGAAGATTTGCAGAAAGCGATTACAGGTTATCTGAACAACCCATCCGCATCCAGCTGTACCGATCTTAAATTATCCCGTGCTTTAAAGAAATACGATAGTGTAATGGATCATTCCCGTTTGGAGGAATTGCCGCACAATACTGTATTTACTATTAAGGATGGGCGAAGGTTTAAAAAGGGGGAACAGCTGAGAAAACGTTTCAGGTGTGAATGCCTGGATAATGGCAATATTTATTTGTTTAGTCCGCTTGCCGAGGTGGTGGTATCCGCTACGGGTACATAAACCGCTTCTTTATCTTCGATTTTCCATTTCAGCTTTAACTTTTCATCCTTAAAAAGTGCGGGCATGCTGAGCAGGCTATCGATATATTTATCTTTAGCAGTTACCAGGATCGATGCTTTATAGGTGGCCAGTTTTTTGTTTTTGAGATTGATATAATGTGATTCCGGGTAGGTGGTGATGTTATCAAAAACCATTTCAAATTTGTCGGCACCCAGTATCGCATCGTTCAATCCTTTAACATCTGCAGCAAAGCCCTCCTGCGGGTATTTGTTATCTGTTGGCTGCACCAGAAGAAAGGGAAGTGTTTGCAGGGCCTCTTCCGAAACCGCAGTGCGGCTATCAATCCTAAAGGTCACGTTATTTCTCAGGTAGGTGCGGATATCTTTGTATACATCGCCTTCTTCATTTCTTACGTTACTTTGTTCTTTGACCAGGATCAGGCTATCATTTTTAAAATAATAACTTTTTGTTGTATTGCTGATATTACCATTGGTGCTGTAAATTTTATATAACATGCCCCCATTGTGCTCGCTGTACTTTTCTACATACATGGAAAGGTCTCCGGTTGTGTAAACGAGGCTGATCTCTTTTTTGAAATTATTAAGGGTGCGGTCGATAGTTCCTGAGAATTTTAAGATGGACTTATCTGTCATTGCAGTAGAACCGTCTTCTGGAAGATCTGCTTGCGGATGTTTTGGTTTGAAATAGTTACAACTTTGGAACGTTAACAGTAATAGTCCTAAACATAGTAAATAAATGGTTTTCATAGCGCTCATCGATAGGTTGTAACTATCTCACAGGCTATTATCGTGCCAACGCATTACCAGGCCAGGAGTTTCTGCACAGTTTGATGGAGGCGGCTTTTGCCAAGAAACAGATCTTCGAGCGTTTTATTCATTGGAATAGCGGTATCGAGGCTGGCGCAGCGCATTACAGGGGCATCAAGATCAGTAAAGCAATGTTCACCAATCCATGCGGCGATTTCTGCTCCAAAACCACTGTTTAAGGTATCTTCATGAAGAATGAGCACCCTTCCGGTAGATTTTACTGCTGCGGCAACAGTAACTGTGTCCCAGGGTTGCAAACTGCAAAGGTCTACTACAGTTACTGATAATTCAGGATGGTTGTCCAGATACGACAAAGCCCAGTGTACTCCTAAACCATAAGTAATAATGCTGAGCTGCTCTCCCTGTTTCAGGATATTGGCCTTTCCAATTTCCACAGTATAATGACCGTCAGGAACCTGTCCGCTCAGGCTTCTGTATAAATATTTATGCTCAAAATAAATAACCGGGTTTGGATCTTCTATCGCGGCCAGCAGCAATCCTTTTGCATCATAAGGAAAAGCAGGATAGACTACCTTAAGCCCCGGTGTTTTAGTGAACCAGGCTTCATTGCTCTGGGAATGGAAAGGTCCGGCCCCAGTACCCGCACCCGTAGGCATTCTTACCACTACATCCGCTTTTTCTCCCCAGCGGTAATGTGTTTTTGCGAGGTTATTCACGATCTGGTTAAATCCGCAGGTAGCAAAATCCGCAAACTGCATTTCTACCACTGCTTTATATCCATTGATAGAAAGCCCGAGTCCGGCCCCTACAATAGCGGATTCGCAGATCGGAGTATTGCGTACCCTCGCCTTGCCGAATTCGTTGATAAAGCCTTCGGTTATTTTAAACGCACCGCCATATTCGGCGATATCCTGCCCCATTAATACCAGGTTGGGAAACCTTCGCATACCTTCCTTTAATCCATCACTGATCGCATCGAGATAACGTATTTCAGCAGAATTTCCCGTTGGTTTAACAACGCGTTGTTTGTAGGGGAAATACATGTCTTCGACCTCGGTGGCTATTTGTGCTGTTGGCTCCTGATCGCGGAAAGCAAGCTCTATAGCCGCATCTATATCAGTTTTAAAGCCGATTTTAATCTGCTGCACGAGTTCGTCGGTAAGAATGTGCTGGGTAAAAAGATAATTTTCGAACGTTTTTACCGGATCCTTGATTTGCCATTCTTCGAACAGGCGGGCGGGTACATATTTTGTGCCCGAGGCTTCTTCGTGGCCTCTCATTCTGAAAGTAAGACATTCCAGCAGTACTGGTTTGGGATCTTTTCGCATCTTTTCAGCCAGCTGATTTACCGTATCCAAAACCGCTAAAATATTGTTACCGTGTACCTGTACACCTTCGATCCCGTAGCCGATAGCTTTGTCGACCAGGTCCTGACACCTAAACTGCTCACTGATAGGTGTAGACAATCCGTAACCATTATTCTCGATCAGGAAAATTACCGGTAAGTTCCAGACCGCTGCTACATTCACAGCCTCGTGGAAATCGCCCTCGCTTGTTGCCCCTTCGCCCGTAAAAACAAGAGTTGCATGTTCCTTTTTTCCGATCAGGTCGGCCAGAGCGATGCCATCTGCCAACGCCAGCTGAGGCCCGAGGTGGGAAATCATCCCGATGATCTTATGTTCTTGCGTACCGAAATGAAAAGACCTGTCCCTGCCCTTTGTAAAGCCTGTAGCCTTACCTTGCCATTGTGCCATCAACCTGCGTAATGAAACATTCCTTGAAGTGAATACGCCAAGGTTCCTGTGCATTGGCAGAATGTATTCCGCCGGTTTCATCGCCAGGGTGGCCCCAACCGCAATGGCTTCCTGGCCTATGCCCGAAAACCATTTGCCGATGCGTCCCTGCCTCAGCAGGATTAGCATTTTTTCTTCGACCATTCTCGGATATAACAATTGCTTGTACAGTGATAACAAGGTTTCATCACTTTTATCTTTCCGGTCGAAATGCATATAACTTAACTTTGTGTTTTATCTTTACTTTGTTCCTGCCATTGTTTCGCAAAAGATTTAGGTGCAACTTCGGGCATTGCACGGTACTTGCCCCACATTTTTTTAAAGAAAAATTTGAGGAAGAAATTCTTGAGCTTGCCGCCAAATAGATCCATTCTTGATCTTTTTGACATTCCCGTATTCCAGACTTTCCAGCCTATATCCTCCGTCTTTGTATTTTCATGCTGATTTACCGCATCCCTTCTGTTCAGCAATAACATTTTGTGGATATCGATCTTTACCGGGCATACTTCAGAACACTTTCCGCAAAGGCTGGAAGCATAACTCAGGTGTTTAAAGTCCTTCATCCCCTGCAGATGAGGCGTAATGATCGACCCTATAGGACCGCTGTAAGTAGTATTATAAGTATGTCCGCCAATATTCTTGTAAACAGGGCAGGCGTTTAAACAAGCGCCACAACGGATGCAATATAACCCCTGTCGCTGGTCTTTTTGCGCAAGCAGGTTTGTGCGTCCGTTATCCAGTAAGATTACGTACATCTCTTCCGGTCCGTCAGTCTCATACGGCTGTCTCGGACCACTCAGAATGGTATTGTAAACCGTTAGATTCTGACCTGTTCCATGGCTGGCCAGGAGGGGCCAGAAAAGATCCAGATCGGCCATTGAAGGGATCACCTTCTCAATGCCCACTATCGCAATGTGTATTTTAGGAAAAGTAGTGCTTAACCGCGCATTACCTTCGTTTTCTGTCAGCGCAATACTGCCTGTATCCGCTATCAGGAAATTCCCTCCGGTGATACCAATATCGGCGCTCAGGTATTTCTCTCTCAGCAGTTCTCTTGCCTTTTGGGTAAGCTGTTGTGGAGTATAATCTATCGGTGTGCCGAACTTCTCATGGAAAAGCTTTGCAATATCCTCTTTTGTAAGGTGCATTGCCGGTGTAACGATATGGTATGGGGCCTGGCCGAGTAACTGGACGATAAACTCACCGAGATCACTCTCTAGTGAAGTAATTTCGTTTTTTTCCAGAAAATCGTTGAGGTGGATCTCCTCAGTGGTCATCGACTTAGACTTGATCACCGTCTTCCCCCCACTTTTTTTGATAATATTCAGGATCTCCCTTTGTGCCTCTTCTGCATCATTTGCCCAGATCACTTTACCACCGCGACGCTGAAAATTTGCCTCAAATTCGGGTAAAAACTTATCCAGATTTTCCATCACACGCCATTTAATTACGTGTGCTTTCTTTTTAGAATTCTCTAAATTCTCGAATTTGCCTAAACCCCTTGTAACCGCATCATTGTATTTTCCAATATTATGGTTGATCGTATTACGGTGATCCAGATCAAATGCCTTCTCATCCGCCTTTACCAAAAACTCCTCAGCAATCTTCGTCATGTTCAAATATAAATAAATACGTTTATAGGTAAACAAAAAAACCTGCCGGTTGGGGCAGGTTTTTTTTATTTATTAAAAAGTTTATTTGATCGGTTGACCTTCAGCATCTTTATCCACTGCAGGGCGCTTGGCACCATTCGCTAATTCCCATGCAGTATAATATACAAGTTGGGCACGTTTGGCCAGCATATCAAAATTAATTTTGCTTACCTCATCTCCTGGCTGGTGATAATCGGCATGTACGCCATTGAAATAAAATATTACGGGCACATTGTGTTTAGCAAAATTATAATGATCTGAACGGTAGTAGTACTGATTTGGATCAGTCCTGTTATTATATCTCATATCCAGGTTCATCTTCACATAATCATTATTTGCTTTGATACCTGTTGCGTTCAAATCACTGCTTAACATATCAGAACCAATGATGTAAACATAATTAGGGTCATTCGCATGATCTTCATCTACACGGCCAATCATATCAATATTCAGATCTGTAATTGTTCTTTCCATAGGGAATACCGGATGTTCAGAATACCATTCAGAACCTAATAATCCTTTTTCTTCCCCAACAACAGTCATAAATAAAATACTTCTTTTAGGTCCTTTACCCGCTTTTTTCGCTTTTACGAAAGCATCAGCCAATAAAAGTACACCTGTAGTACCAGAACCATCATCATCGGCACCATTATTAACTTTATCTGTACCTGAAGTAGTTAAGCCAATATGGTCATAGTGCCCGGTTACTACCAGAATTTCGTTCTTTAATACAGCATCTGAACCTTCAAGGAAGCCTAATACATTTTCTGCCCTTACTTTTACCTCATCTTTTTTAGCACTTCCTGTCAAAGAGATTTTGATAGTCTGAGAAGCAGGCTTTACAGCAGCATTGATCTTTTGCTGTAAATCAGCAACCGTTGTACCTGCAGCTTTAAGGATTTCATTTGCCGTAGCAGTTGTAACCCTGATTGAAGGCAACGCAGCACGCTTATCCATTTTGGCAACTGCGTCCGCTGTTTTTAACGAAGGCTGTCCTGCACCACTATAGACCGCTTTCATATCGTCAGTGATGTTATCCAGTGAAGGATCGATCTGAATCACCGCAAGCGCCTTATGGTCTGCCATATATTGGATTTTGGCTTGTTGTGCCATCATCATTTTCATTCTTGTGGCACGGTCTTGCTTTACTTCTGCACCTTTTTCTGCAGTAGGGTCGCCGGCGGCAAATACCAATACTACTTTTCCGGCTACATCAATACCAGCATAATCGTTATAGCCATCCTTGTTAAGTCCGTATCCGGCAAATACAATATCATTCGAATTAAAGTTGAACCCGCCCATTTTTACAGTGGAAGAAGAGATTACATAATCCTTTCCGTACGCCTTTACCTGGCCGTTAACAGCGAATGCCATTTGGCTCAGGTTATAAGTAACCATGTCGATAGGCTGAAAATAATCACCATTTACCGGACCTTTTAATCCAAGGCCTTTAAAATAGTTCTTGATATAATCAGCTGCCATCCAAGCACCTTTTTTACCAGTTTCCCTGCCTTCGTATTCATCAGATGCGAGTACAGAGAGATGTTTGTAGGCATTATCTTTATTAATTGAAGCGCTGTATTTGATTGCCGTTTTATTTTGTGCGGCAGCGCTCAGACAGAGCAATAAGGCTAAGCCTGATGTTAAAAATTGTTTCTTCATTATTTAGTTTAGGTTTAACAGGGTATTTTATTTTTGCAATTTTCACAGTATTGCCTGATATTTTTATTGTGGTGCTTTAGTAGAACCATATAGTGCTTTGTTTTTTTTCTTTTCAATATTTGCAGATATGTAGATACTCATCTCATACAGCATAAATAGTGGAAGTGCTACGATCAGCATGGTAAAAGGATCGGCGGTAGGGGTAACTACAGCCGCTACAATCAATATAATTACCGAAGCATATCTTCTGGTAGACCGCATAAATGCGGGGGTCATGATGCCCAGTTTTGACAGGATGAAAATGATAACCGGCAGCTGGAAGATTATACCCGATCCTAAAGTCAGTGTCATCACCGAAGACAGGTAAGAGTCTATCGTAAATGTATTCTGGATATCCGGACTTACCGTAAAGTTGGTCAGGAAATTAATTGAAAGCGGGCAAATGATATAGTAACCGAACAGTATCCCTGCAAAAAACAGGAAAGAAGCAAAAGCGACGAAACCACTGGCAGATCTTCTTTCGTTCTCATGAAGCGCTGGTTTGATAAACAGCCACAATTCAAAAAGCAGGTAGGGGATACCTAATATCACACCCACCATTACGCAGGAGTTTAGTTGTAATGTAAACTGACCCGACATCTCTGTATTGATGATTTTCGCATCAATCTTGGTAATACAAAAATCCTGGCCGATAGACGGGAACCTTTCTACCAGTTTACACATCATCCGGTAGGTCCAGAAGCCCGGGTTTTTAGGCCCCATTATAATTTGATTGAAAATATAATCCGTAAAATAGAAGGCACCGATTGTAAAAAGAACAATCACGCCAACGGCCCGCATCAGGTGTTTTCTTAATACGTCAATATGGTCGAAGAAAGACATCTCAGATTCCAGACTCTTTCCTTTATTTTTAATAGCACCAATTAGGTCCTGCGCTTTATTATCACTCATGCATCTGATTTGTAAACAAAAATACCATTCTATTTTATTAGAATGGCATTTACGTTTTAAATATAAGAATTAGATTTTTCTATTCAGAAAAAACAAAAGTTTCCATGAATTTAGTTGTGAAATTTCCTGCTCTGAAGTTTGGATCTTTCATTAATTTCAAGTGGAAAGGGATAGTAGTTTTGATACCTTCAATTACAAATTCGCTTAATGCGCGCTCCATTGTGCTGATTGCTTCTTCACGTGTTTGTGCAACACAAATCAGTTTAGCGATCATAGAGTCGTAATTTGAAGGGATTTGGTAACCTGCATATACGTGAGTATCAACCCTTACACCATGTCCGCCCGGAGAGTGGAAATTAGTGATCTTTCCAGGACAAGGCCTGAAATTGTTAAAAGGGTCCTCTGCATTGATCCTGCATTCAATGGCATGCATATCAGGAAGATAATTCTTTCCTGAAATCGGAACACCGGAAGCTACTTTAATTTGCTCTTTGATCAGATCGTAATTAATTACCTCTTCTGTTACCGGATGCTCTACCTGGATACGGGTATTCATCTCCATGAAGTAGAAATTGCGGTGTTTGTCGACCAAAAACTCAATTGTTCCTGCACCTTCATACTGTACCGCTGTTGCGCCTTTGATTGCAGCCTCACCCATACGGTCCCTTAATTCGGGAGTCATAAATGGAGACGGAGCTTCTTCTACCAGTTTCTGGTGACGGCGCTGGATAGAGCAGTCGCGTTCAGATAAGTGACAAGCCTTGCCATACTGGTCTCCGATAATCTGGATTTCAATGTGACGGGGATCTTCAATATATTTTTCGAGGTATAAACCATCGTTACCAAATGCCGCACCAGATTCCTGTCTTGCACTGTCCCATGCATTCTCAAAATCTTCATCTTTCCATACCACGCGCATTCCACGGCCACCACCACCGGCAGTTGCTTTAAGGATTACGGGGTAGCCCATTTCATTTGCGATTACTATACCTTCTTTTACACTTTCCAATAATCCTTCAGAACCTGGTATGGTTGGTACACCAGCTTTTTTCATTGTTTCTTTGGCCGATGCTTTATCGCCCATAGAATTGATTTGCTCTGGTGTGGCACCAATGAATTTTATCCCGTAATCTCTGCAAACAGAAGAGAATTTTGCGTTCTCAGATAAAAAGCCGTAACCCGGGTGGATTGCATCTGCATTAGTTAATTCTGCAGCGGATATAATATTAGGAATACTTAAATAAGAATCTTTACTTGGAGGAGGCCCGATACAAACAGCTTCATCAGCAAAACGTACATGTAAACTTTCCCGGTCTGCGGTAGAGTAAACTGCAACAGTTTTAATGCCCATTTCTTTACAGGTACGAATAATACGCAAGGCAATTTCGCCCCTGTTGGCAATTAATATTTTTTTAAACATATAATTGATAAGATGATAATTTGCCAGAAGCAAATATTACATAGGTTCTACTAAAAATAACGGTTGGTCATATTCTACCGGAGAAGCATTTTCTACCAGTACTTTAACGATTCTTCCGGAAACTTCACTTTCAATTTCGTTGAATAACTTCATTGCCTCGATAATACAGATCACTTTGCCTGTAGTGATTTCGTCACCTACGTTTGCAAAAGATGGTTTCTCCGGACTTGCAGAACGGTAGAAAGTTCCGATCATCGGAGATTTAACCGTAATATATTTAGAACTATCATCTGCTTCTGCTGCAGGAGTTGCTACAGGAACCGGCTGTGCAGCAATTGCAGATGGCAACACTTGCGGTGCAACTGCTTGTGCAGGTACAGTAGTGTTAATAACTGTTGGGGTCTGGTTAGTTTTAATAGTAATTTTGAAGTCCTTTTGTTCAATTGCAACTTCATTGACACCCGAACGAGAAACAAATTTAATGAGTTCCTGAATCTGTTTAATATCCATTTTTTGGTATTTTGTTAAAAAGATAAATCTGTCTTTAAAAGACTCTAAGTTAATATTTTATTTTGTATAAAATTAGTACGCCCATTTTATGTAAACGGAACCCCAGGTAAAACCACCTCCAAAAGCAGCCAATATAATATTGTCTCCTTTTTTAAGTTGGCTTTCCCATTCCCATAAACACAGAGGAATAGTACCATTTGTTGTATTGCCGTAACGTTCAATATTGATCATCACCTTCTCTGCACCAACGCCCATTCTTGCTGCTGTTGCATCGATGATCCTTTTATTGGCCTGATGAGGCACCAGCCATTTCACATCATCGGCACTTAATTCATTCCTTTCCATGATTTCTGCAGCAACATCGGCCATATTGGTCACCGCAAATTTGAATACAGACTTGCCTTCCTGGTAAACAAAATGTTCTTTGTTATCTACTGTTTCATGCGAAGCCGGCTTAATAGATCCGCCAGCTTTCTGATGAAGGAATTGTCGCCCGGAACCATCAGATTTTAATATTGAATCCATAATCCCGTTGCCTTCCTCATTTGGTTCCAGTAATACAGCACCACATCCGTCACCAAAAATGATACAGGTTGTACGGTCCGTATAGTCAATAATTGAAGACATTTTATCGCCTCCAACTACCAATACTTTTTTGTGTTTACCGGATTCAATGAACTGCGAAGCTGTAGAAAGTCCGTAGATAAACCCTGAACAAGCTGCCTGCAAATCAAATCCCCAGGCATTTTTAGCACCGATTTTATCTGCCAGTATATTTGCTGTAGCAGGAAAAGGCATATCAGGCGTAGTTGTACAGAAAATGATCAGGTCGATTTCCTCTGCAGTAATGCCGCGCTTTTGAAGCAGGCCATTTACTGCATGAACAGCCATATCTGACGTGCCCAGGCCTTCACCTTTTAATATTCTTCGCTCTTTAATACCCGTTCGAGAGATTATCCATTCATCCGTTGTGTCTACAATTTTTTCTAACTCTTTATTAGAAAGTACGTAATCGGGAACATAACCTTGAACTGCGGTAATAGCAGCGTGAATTTTATTCATTTTTTATCAAATTTATTTAAACGCAGCCTGTATCTTTTCTACCAGACCTGTAGTTATCATATCCCTTGCCTGCATAACCATGTTCATTACCGCTTTAGGGCTGGAAATTCCGTGGCCTATAATTACAGGGGCGTTTACACCTAAAACCGGACTGCCTCCATAGTTCTCATAGTTGAACCTGTCGAAGAATTCATCTTTCAAACCTTTTTTGATGGTCATAATATAAAAGGATTCAGCAAGCTTAAGCATGATGTTACCTGTGAACCCATCACAAACAATGACATCGGCTTTTTCGTTGAACAGATCACGTCCTTCAATATTTCCAATAAAATTAAAGAGATTGCAGTCTTTCATCAGAGGGAAAGTAGCCAGACTGAGCATATTTCCTTTTTCATCCTCTTCGCCTATATTGATGAGGCCTACTTTAGGATTGTTGATTTGCATTACATTTTCTGCATACAAGCTGCCAACAATACCAAACTGAAGAAGAACATCCGGCTTACAGTCGGCATTTGCACCAACATCAAGCATTAAGCCTCTTCCACCATCCAGTTTAGGAACGATAGTACACAAACATGGCCTGATGATACCGGGAACAGTTTTTACACTGAAAACAGCACCAACCATCATTGCGCCTGAGTTACCGGCACCAATAAACGCGTCTATTTCTCCTTTTTTCAACATGGAGAAACCTACAGAAATACTTGAGTTAGGTTTTTGAGCAATTGCTCTTGTGGGATGTTCGCCCATACCAATTACTTCTTCGGTATGAACATATTCAAAGTGATCGGGATTAAACCCGTTTTCAGCAAGCAAAGGCTTTATCTGCTGAGTATCGCCGATAAGTACCAAATGCTCATTTGGCGATAGTAATTTATGGGCAGCTATTGCTCCCAAAACATTTGCTTTGGGAGCATAGTCTCCGCCCATTATATCGAGACCTATTTTCATAGTAAAAAATCAGTTTGTGAGTAAAGCATTATTGCCTTTTTTTCCAAGCGCCTAAGTTAAACTTAAACAGGATGAAAACACAAACAATTTCTCAGGAAAAATTAACCTATAGAGGTGTTTTCAATAACTAGTTTACCGTTGTAGTATAAATTACCGTCAACGTTGTATGCATGGTGAGGAACGTGTATCGCACCAGTAGTTTGACAAGTAGCTAAAGAAGGAGCTACCGCTTTATAGTGTGTTCTTCTTTTATCTCTTCTACTTTTAGAGATTTTGCGTTTAGGATGTGCCATTGCTGATTTATTTAATTATTTTATTTTAATTTTTTTAGCGCTTCCCAGCGTGGGTCGTCACTTGTTGTTTCTTCTTCTTCCTGATAAGACGGGTTAGCTAATTTTTCCAGTCTTGCGATCATTTCCTGATCACACTGGATACCATCACCGTCCTGCTCACAAATCTTTATATATGGTACTGATACTGTTATAAATTCATAAAGAATTTCAGCGATATCAATACTTGTTTCTTTTTTACTTAACATGATGATCTCCAGATCATCGCTTTCCAGTTCATCTTCAGCAAATTTTACAATCTGCCTTTCCTGGATGTTTATCGGCGCATTAAATTCAGATAAACATTTATCACAATCAAGTTTTATTGTTCCTGCTACATGAATTTGCAAGAGCAACATTGTTTCCTGTTTGTCCAGTTCTACATTTACCTTAAGATCTCCCTTTTTTACAAGAGAGTACTCAAATGCTTCAAAAAAGCTGTTATCAATCTCAAAATCAAATTGATGCTTGCCAATTTTTAAGCCTGTAAACGGGATTGAAAATTGTTTTAAAGGTTTCAATTGTAACAAAATTTTAGCCCGCAAATGTATGAATTAATTTGGTATTTCTAAAATGTTTTAGAAATATTATTGTTGTTAATTTGCATCGTCCTTAACATCGGACGCAGTTTCGATAATCTTTCCGCCGCTTCTTAACTGATTGCTTAACAGTGATTCCTGCTCACGCCTGTTTTTTACAATGTGAGTAGCTGCAAAAAGTGCCTGCATAAATGAAGCGGGATCTGCCATGTTTTTTCCTGCAATATCATAGCCTGTACCGTGGTCGGGTGAAGTACGTACATATTTCATTCCCGCGGTATAGTTTACGCCAGCTCCGAAAGCGATGGTCTTGAACGGGATTAAACCCTGATCGTGGTACATGGCCAGTACGGCATCAAATTGTTTGTAGCTGCCTTTACCAAAGAACCCATCTGCCGGATAAGGACCGAAACAAATTACGCCGCTATCAAATGCTGCCTGTATAGCCGGTATAATTACATCCTGTTCCTCAGAACCAAGCAAGCCATTGTCGCCTGCATGAGGGTTTAACCCTAATACCGCTATTTTCGGTTTCTCGATCCAGAAGTCTTTCTTCAGGCTGTTATTGATCATCATTAATTTTTTAACGATCTTTTCTTTGGTGATGCTTTGTGCTACTTCAGCAACAGGAATATGTCCGGTTACTACGCCTACGCGGATATCTTCGCTAACCATAAACATCAGTACGTCTGAACTGCCGCTGCGTTCCTGCAGGTATTCGGTATGTCCCGGAAATTTGAAAGTTTCTGATTGTATATTATGTTTATTGATCGGTGCGGTAACTAAAGCGTCAATGTTTCCTTTTACCAGGTCTTCTGTAGCTCTTTCTAAAGATAACAGCGCATATTTTCCGCCAATTTCATTGGATACGCCCAATTCAATTTTCACATCTTCTTCCCAGCAATTGATCATGTTTGCCTTTTTTGGGTTGGCATCAGCAGCTTCATTGATCACATTGAAACTGAAATCCCCTAAACCAATTGCTTTTCTGTGGTAAGATGCAACTTTAGTATGTCCATAAACGATAGGCGTACAGTAATCAAGGATGCTGTTTTCGGCTAATGTTTTCAGAATTACTTCTAAACCAATGCCGTTTACATCGCCGATGCTGATACCTATTTTAATTTTACTGCTCATAGCTCAAATGAAAATTTTGCGCAAAATACAGAAATTTCATTAGGATGTGGTGTTTTTGTAGTTTAGGTTTTTAGTTGCCTGTCTTTAATTCGTACTCTTGTAACAGATATTCTGCAGGTATATTTAACAATTTACTGAACTTACGGATCATGTTTAGCGAAAGGGCTTGTTTGTAATTTAGCATTTTACTGACCGTGCCTTTATCCCCATATTCTTTAGCGAGATCGGATGGTTTATAGCCAAAATCCTTCATCCTGATTTTTATAAACTCTACCGGATCTACTTCTGTAAGGTGAGTGTTTGCTTTTTCGTAAGTGGAGATCAAATGGATTAGCAAAGTCTTCAGCTTATAATCTTCTGAGCCTTTATTTGATTTTTTAACTTCTTCATATTTAGCAACAGCTTGATTGTATTCTTGCTCTGTTTCAATTAAGAACCATTGTTGTTTTGTGATTTTGTTTTCCATTGATTTTGTCTTAGATTGTTTCTGCATTTATTGTGTCATATTCGGAATGCGTGCCTAGGAACCTTACTTCTGCAATCTCTTCTTCATAGTCTAATTCGACAATCAGACGATATTTGTTGCCTGTTATTTTAAACCTGGCTCTGCTGCCTTTTATGATCTTCGCTTTAGGGAAATCTTTCAATACATCAGCATCTTTAGTCCATTTTGAAAGTTCTGTTACAGTCTTCCATACGTTTAAACTTTTATTGGAATCTGCATGCTTAGCTGCAAACTTCTCTATTTTTAATAAATAAATGATTTTCATCCGGCTGGCTTTTAGTTAATGTAATTGTTAGCCCTGCCGACAGATTTCCTAATGCTTTCACAGTACAAATATAATATTTTAGTTGGTAATATGCCAACTTTATTTTAATTATTAGATTTTTTCTCTTGGCTTAGGGCTTTAACTACAATGATTTTTTGCATAACGTACTTTAGATTTTTATCTATGAGTTCATTTATTTTTTTTAACAGGATTTGCATTGGTTTCCGAAATAGAATTGTCACCGCACTGTGGCGACAATTCTATACGCACCGATTGTAGAATTAAGAGGTAAGAATAACGTAAGAATTTGCCATCGTTTTGTTATCCTTTCTATTCTTATTCGGCTTTCATTACTAATCTTATCCTGTTACTCGTAAAACTTTAGTTATTTTGCACCTTTTAGTGGTATCACTGCTAAAAGCTTAGGTTAAAATATAAAGGAGAAGAGCATATGAGTTTGGTAAGGGCGAAAAAACATTTAGGACAGCATTTTTTGACCGATAAAAAAATAGCGGCAAAAATTGTAGATGGTCTTGTGCATACCGACCAATACACACAGGTACTTGAAGTAGGACCGGGGATGGGTATTCTTTCGGATATTTTGCTGGAAAGGGAAAACCTGGAAACCTTTATGATCGATATCGATGTAGAATCTTATCATTTTCTAAATGATAAATACCCGCAGATGGGGAGCCGGTTAATCAATGGCGATTTTTTGAAGATGGACCTGAATGCAGTTTTCCCTGGTAAGTTCGCTATCATCGGAAATTTCCCTTACAATATATCTTCACAGATTTTGTTTAAAGTACTGGAACATCGTGCCAATGTAGTAGAGATGGTCGGTATGTTCCAGAAGGAAGTTGCCGAAAGGTGCGCCTCCGGATCAGGGACTAAAGATTATGGTATTCTAAGCGTGCTGATCCAGGCATATTATAATATTGATTACCTGTTCACTGTGAAGCCGGGAACTTTTAATCCCCCCCCAAAAGTTAATTCAGGTGTAATCCGGTTAAGCAGGAACGACAGGGAAACCTTGCCATGCGATGAAAAGTTATTTTGGATAGTCGTAAAAGCCGGATTTAACCAGCGCAGAAAAACACTGCGTAATGCACTATCAGGTGTGCTGCCCAAAGCGAAAATGGACGAACATATTTATTTTGAAAAACGTGCGGAACAGTTAACCGTAGAAGATTTTATCGCGCTTACCTTACACGTTGCTGAACTTGCAAAACTAGAAGTACAATGAGTAAAATATTAATTGTTGACGACTTGCACCCTGTATTTAAAAACAGGGCCGAACAATTAGGTTATGAAGTAGATGACCTGCCAAAAATTACACGGGCAGAAACACTGGAAGTTATTTCCGGATATGATGGTATCGCAGTGCGTACTAAATTCAGAATTGATAAGGAATTGATGGATGCTGCACCAGGTTTGAAGTTTGTGGCAAGGGCAGGAGCAGGATTAGATAACATCGACGAAGCGTATGCTAAGGAAAGAAATATTACGCTGATCAATGCCCCGGAAGGCAACAGGGACGCGCTTGGTGAACATGCTGTGGCGATGCTGCTTGGTGTGATCAATAACCTGCGTCAGTCGGACATCGAGATTAGAAATGGAATATGGGACCGTGAAGGTAACCGCGGATGGGAGCTCAAGGGCAAAACCGTCGGCATTATCGGATATGGTTTTATGGGAAGCAGTTTCGCTAAAAAGCTTTCTGGCTTTGATGTAAAGGTGATTGCTTACGATAAATATAAAACAGGTTTTTCTGATGCTTATGCACAGGAATGCAGTATGGAAGAAATTGTAAAATACAGTGATGTGTTGAGCCTCCATATTCCTCTGACTGCAGAAACCAGGCAAATGGTAAATAAAGAGTACTTATACCACTTTAAAAAGAATATTTTCTTTATCAATACTGCCCGGGGAGAGATTGTTAGCACGCAGGCTGTTTTGGATGCGATAAAATCCGGCAAGATCATGGGTGCTGGGTTGGATGTACTGGAAGCAGAAAAGTTTCCGAATCTGGGGAACCAACCCTGGTATAATGAATTGAGAGAATCTGCAAAAGTATTGCTCTCTCCGCATATTGGCGGATGGACGGTAGATTCTTACCGTAAGATATCTGAAGTACTGGCCGATAAGCTGGAGAAATTTTAGACATAAAAAAAGCGCTGATCTGAGCAGCGCTTTTTTTATGTCTAAAATTTCTTACTTTTTCCAGCTGTTATCGGCCGGCGTAGCATCCATATATATACCTCCGTCAACTACAATCGAAGCAACGGCTTTCTTTGCATTGAAAGTAATATTGATCGCTTTCTGGTTTGCTTTCCAAACCATTGGTGTCTGGTGGATTGCTTGTGTAGTTCCGTCAGCATAAGTTACGTTTACATCAAAAGGGACTGCAAAACCACCTCTATTCTTTAATGCTACAGTATAGTTTAAGCCTTTGATTGCTACTTTGCTGATCGCAAGGTCGATGTAGTTGTTGCTGAAGAACCAATTGTTCCAGTACCAGTTTAAATCCTGACCAGATACATTATTGATACTATTAAAGAAATCCCATGGAATAGGGTGTTTCCCGTTCCAGCGGTCCATATAAGCACGAAGATCTTTTTTAAAGGCATCATCACCAAGCATATCTTTTAAACCAAGATAAGCCAGAGAAGGTTTAACATAGGCATTATCACCGGTAGCCAGTGTAGTTGGCGTAATCACAGGCAAGGCTTCTTCTGTTGCGTTATTTGAAATCCATCTGCTTACCCTGAAGTTTTTATAATTTGCATCTGCCTTGGCCTTTCCTAATTGTTCTAACGCGATCAGGTATTCTAAAGTAGTTGCCCAGCCCTCATCCATATACGCGTAACGTGTTTCGTTGATTCCCATATAGAAAGGGAAATACGTATGTGCAATTTCATGGTTCATCACGAATTGGCTGAATTCCATATCCGGGGTTGTAGAATCGTTTACCATCATCGGATATTCCATGTCAGCAAAGCCTTGTACAACGGTCATTTTTGTGAAAGGGTAAGGCACACCCGGCCAGTTGTTAGAGAACCATTTCAGCGCTTGTTTAGACCAGTCTACACCATGCGGAAAATCTTTAACAGCTGCCTGATATGCTGATTGTACACTTGCTCTCCTGTTGGTCTGGTTATCTACGATTACACTTCCTGCATCCCACACGTACTTGTTGCTCATCGCAAAAGTAACGTCGGTGATATGGTCTGCTGTAAATTTCCAGGTATTCCATTCATTTGATTTGGTTACTTCGCCTTTAGCCATTTCAGATTCATTAGCGATAGAAATGACCTCATCGCTGGTGTATGATTTTTTAAGTCGTTCAGCAAATTTTGGCTGTAATACTTCCTCCGGGTTTTTCAAATCACCGGTAGCCCATACTATATAGTTTTTTGGTGCTTTTACGTTTAACTGGTAATCATTAAAATCATTGTAAAATTCTGCTGCGTCTGTATGTGGCAATCTGTCCCATCCATTGTAATCATCATATACAGAGATCCTCGGGAAAGAGTAAGCTACAAAATATGTAGTGCTGTCCAGCTGTCCTTCTCTTCCGCTTTCTTTCGACAGCGGGTAGCTCCATTCGATCTTAAATGTTGCAGCAGCACCCGGAAGTAACGGGCTCTGCAATCTTACATTGCCTACGGTACCCCAGCTCTTGCTATCCACATTATAAGGTTTGCCATCTACAGCAAACGCGTTGATGTCTAATCCGGTAGTTAAAAAGTCTTTGCTTACTGCACCCGACCTTGGCGACTCTGGTTTGTGCAGGTTATTTACAAACCGGATAACAACCCCTTTCAAAGTATCCGGGCTGTTATTGGTATAAACTATAGTTTCTGTTCCTTTAACCACTTTATCCTGTGGGGTAACTGTAATAGTCATGTCGTATTTACCCTTGTTTTGCCAGTAGTTTTTACCTGGTTTACCATCCATGGCGCGGGTGCCTTTCGTGTAAGCCATCTTAATATTTCTTGGCATGTAAAGTTCCTGAGCCTGGGCAGTAGTGCCACCCAGTAAAACCAGGGTGAGTATCCTTAAAATGTTTTTGTGCATAATAATAAGCTGTGATTCACCCAAAAGTAACTGTTTTATGGGCTTTACCAACAATTCAAATCAAAAGATTTGCTTTTATAAGAATAGCCTGTTATCTTCGTTTTAATTGAAGCAAGACTATGTAGGCTTAGGAGCCGATGTAGTCTTGTTTGTATTTTAGAGGAAGTTATAAATAATAAATTAAGCTATGACAGAGGTAACATACTACACTCAAGAAGGATTAGATAAGCTAAAGGAAGAAGTACATTACTTAACCACTACAGGGAGGCAATTGATCTCTAAAGCTATAGCTGAAGCAAGAGATAAAGGTGATCTTTCTGAAAACGCAGAATATGATGCTGCGAAAGAGGCACAGGGATTACATGAGGCAAAAATATCTAAACTAAAAGGTACTTTGGCGACTGCAAGACTGATTGATGAATCTAAATTAGATACATCTAAAGTACTGGCATTGTCTATTGTGAAAATTAAAAACACTAAAAACGGCGCTACAATGACTTATCAGCTAGTTGCAGAATCGGAAGCGGATATGAAAGCAGGGAAGATCTCTGTGAAGTCTCCGATTGCAAAGGGGCTGTTAGGTAAATCTGTCGGTGATACCACAGAAATTGAAGTTCCTGTCGGAAAGATAGAATTCGAAATATTAGAGATTAGCAGATAACACAAGCAGGATGTCAAGTATATTTTCAAAGATCGTAGCCGGTGAAATTCCGGCTCATGTAGTTGCAGAGACCACCGAATTTCTTGCCTTTTTAGATGTAAGCCCTTTAACGATGGGCCATGTACTGGTCATTCCGAAAAAGGAGATTGATTATATATTTGATATGGATGATGAGAGCTATTTCGGTCTCACGCTGTTTGCAAAGATAGTAGCTGCAGGGATTAAAAAAGCTTTCCCTTGTGTAAAGGTTGGAGTGGCGGTTATCGGATTGGAAGTACCCCATGCACATATTCATTTGATCCCTATGAACAATGTGAGCGATATGAACTTCAGTAAGCCTAAGATGAGTCCTTCTCAGGAAGAACTGGCAGAAGCTGCATTAAAAATTAAAGCACAGTTATAAGTGACTGTGCTATTTTAGTTTCTCATTATTCTTATGCCGGTCGGCATCCCTGATACTCTTTTTAATCATATTCTTTTCCAGCGCTTCAGTAAGGTTAATACCGGTCTGATTGGCCAGGCAGATCAGTACAAACAGCACATCGGCCATTTCTTCGCCAAGGTCTACCGCTTCATCACTTTTCTTAAAAGACTGCTCTCCGTAGCGGCGTGACATGATGCGGGCAACCTCGCCGACTTCCTCCATCAGGATAGCCGTGTTGGTCAGCTCGTTAAAGTAACGTATCCCTGTAGTATTGATCCATTGATCTACCGATTCCTGTGCTTCCTCTATAGTCATCTTATTCTTTATTTTTTGTATCTATTACAATCGTGACCGGTCCGTCGTTAACCAGGCTGATCTTCATATCTGCCCCAAAAACACCAGTCTGAACGGGCTTATTTAGCAGCAGATCAAGTTTTGAGATCATTGATTCATATAAAGGGATTGCCTTTTCCGGCCGTGCCGCCCTGGTAAAACCCGGACGGTTTCCTTTTTTAGTAGCAGCAAATAAAGTGAACTGGCTGATCAGCAAAATGTTTCCATCCACATCTGCTAATGATTTATTCATCATTCCGTTTTCGTCACCAAAGATCCTGATATTACAAATCTTGGTAGCCAGCCAATCCAGGTCTTCCTGTTCATCGGCATCTTCGATACCCAGTAAAACAACAAATCCAGTCTGGATTTCACCCGTAATATTACCCTCTACTTTGCAGCTGGCTTCAGTGACCCTTTGTATAACTGCTCTCATTTTTATGCTCTTGTTTCGTTGCCATGGAAGATACTCAGGTAACTGTCGTAGCGGCTCATTTCTATTTCTCCGCTTTCAACAGCTTGCAAAACCGCACAGCCCGGCTCATTGATATGGCGGCAATTGTGAAATTTACATAAATGCATCAGATCACGCATTTCTCTGAAATAGTGTCCAAGTTCTTCAGGTTTGATATCATAGATACCCAGTTCCCGTATACCGGGGGTATCAATTAAGTAACCTCCAAAAGGCAGGGTATGCATTTCGGCGAATGTAGTGGTATGCTGACCTTTATCACTGGACTCGGAGATCTCGCCGGTTTTGATACTTCTGCCGGGGAGCAATACATTAATTAAACTCGACTTACCCACACCGGAGTGTCCTGAAAATAAGGTAGTCTGATCTTTTAATAAACTTTCGATCAGCGGGATATTTGTTCCTTCCAATGCAGAAACCTCGTAACATGGATAACCTAAGCGCTCATATATACTTTTATAATCGGCTAATACTGCCAGTCCGTCTTCATTAAACAGATCCAGCTTATTAAATACCACTATCGCAGGAATACGGTAGGCTTCGGCAGTAACCAGAAAGCGGTCTATAAATCCTAAAGAAGTTCTTGGGGACACTAAAGTGACTACGAGGTAGGCCTGATCTAAATTGGCCGCAATGATCTGCGCCTGTTTAGAGAGGTTGATTGATTTTCTGATGATATAATTTTTCCGTTCATGGAGTTTATAAATAACCCCATTTTCAGAATTAGGCTCCATTTCGAAGTCCACCTGATCACCTACAGCCAGCGGATTAGTAGTTTGAATTCCTTTGATACGGAATTTACCCTTGATCCTGCAGTCATAATCTTTACCGTCTTCCCCGTGTACCTGATACCAGCTTCCTGTTGATTTTATTACTAATCCTTGCATATTACCTGGCAAAGGTAAGGAACGTTTTTAAAACCTAATCAACTTTTTGTTGTGTGCGCAGCCGATGGTTATTATGCAGGTAGAATGCTGTATAAAAACAGACTTAAGATTATAATCAAAAAGATATCAAATAAGAATGAAAGAGAGTCTGTATATCTCTTTTGTCCCTCTTTCATCCCTCTTTGATCCCTCTTTTATCCCTGTTTAACCAGAGCACACTACGAGTCAAACTTTGCGCTCCTCCTGTTCCGGGTAAACATCAGGGCAGAAATTATTGATCCGTCAGAGAGGAAGATGATAAGATTAGCAGCCCGGCGTTATCGTTTCCTTTCGCTGCTGAAGGTGGATATGGCAGGAACATTTGTAACAAAAAGATTATTTATTCCTAAAAATGCTTGCGAATTAGAAAAATATAACTTTACTTTATGGCGTAGCGCAAACGAAGCAAACGTGGCTATTTTTTATGATAAATAATTCAACAACTATTACATCCATTATTATTACTACCACCGGGGTACTTCGGAGGCAGGTGAGATAATGGTATAATAAGAAAAATAAAAAACCAAGAAAAGCGCCTTCCTCTAAACCGGAAGGCGCTTTTTTTTTAAACTGAAAATTATGAATATTTTAAAATTCGGAGGTACTTCAGTCGGCTCATCAGAAGGCATCCGGACACTCATCAACATCCTTAAAGAAACAGACAGGGAAGAGTATCCGGTAGTTGTCCTTTCTGCAATGCATGGCGTAACCAACCTGCTGCAGGCGATGGCAGAAAAAGCAAAAGTTGCAGAGGAGTATGCAGCAGAGCTCAAAGAGATTGAAGAGAAACACTTTGAAGTAGTCAGAAAACTTTTACCAGCTTCTGCACAGAACCCGGTGTTCACTAAATTGAAAATATACTTCAACGAACTTGAAGATATTCTTTCATCAGTGTATAACCTCAGGGAATTAAGCCCGCAAACCAGGGACCTGATCCTGAGTTTTGGCGAGCGCTGCTCTACCTTTATGATCAGTCATATCGCAAAACAGGATTTTCCTGATGCCATACCCGTAGAGGGGGCCGAGCTGATTAAAACAGACAGTAATTTTGGTCAGGCTAAAGTAGATACCGACCTTACCAATCTGCTGATCAACGACTTTTATCAGGCCAATACCGGAAAATTGCTCTTTGTTACCGGTTTTATTGCCAGTAATAGCGAAGGCAGGATAACTACACTGGGAAGAGGAGGAAGCGACTATACCGCGGCGATATGGGGATCTGCACTGGATGCAGCACAGATTGAAATCTGGACAGATGTAGATGGAATGCTGACAGCCGATCCAAGGATCGTAGAAAAAGCTTTTTCCCTACCGGAGCTAACCTATACCGAAGCGATGGAGCTTTCTTACTTCGGAGCAAAAGTGATCTATCCGCCTACCATGATCCCTGCGTTTCTAAAGAAGATCCCTATTGTAATCCGGAATACTTTCAACATAGCCTTTGAAGGTACTTATATCCGTCACGGTGTGCATAAATCAGACCTGCCTATCAAAGGGATTTCTTCTATAGATGAGATCAGCGTCTTAAACCTTTCAGGGAGCGGAATGGTTGGGAAAGCTGGTTTTAGCGGCCGCCTGTTCTCCCTTTTATCACGTGAGCAAATCAATGTTGTACTGATCACTCAATCCTCTTCAGAACACAGCATCACTTTTGCTGTTAAACCTGCTGATGCCTTAAAAGCACTGGCGCTAATCAGCAAAGAATTTGAGCTGGAATTGGAAGCGAAAAAATTAGAATATCCGCAGGTAGAAAACGGACTGGCTGTATTAGCTATCGTTGGAGAAAACATGAAACATACCCCCGGTATGTCTGGTAAGTTATTTCATGCCCTGGGAAGAAACGGCGTGAACGTCCGTGCCATTGCACAGGGGTCTTCAGAATACAACATTTCAGTTATCCTTTCAAAGTCAGATCTTTCCAAAGCGGTAAATGCGGTACACGACGCCTTTTTTGCCAATCTGAAAAAAACACTGCATATCTTTTGCCTGGGTACAGGAAATATCGGAAGGACATTGTTTCGCCAGTTACTGGTTCAGAGCCCTTTGTTAGCCAAAAACAATGATATCGAAGTAAAGGTAATGGGAATCAGCAATTCGCGGCAAATGTACCTGAGCAATGATGGAATGGACCTGACCGATTGGGAAGATGAGCTGAATACTTACGAAGAAAAAGCTGATCTGGGTGCTTTTGTACAACGCATGAAAGCAATGAACCTGCCTAACTGCGTTTTTGTGGACAACACAGCAAGTGGAAATCCGGTGAATTTTTACCAGGAAATACTGGAATCAAGCATATCAGTAGTGACTTGTAACAAGATTGGTAACTCTGCGGATTATGCCCAATATCATGCATTTAAGACTGCAGCAAGAAAATATGGTGTCGACTTCCATTATGAGACTAATGTTGGTGCAGGACTGCCGATCATCCGTACACTGAAAGACCTGATGCTGAGCGGTGATAATATCGCCAGTATCGAAGCAATCCTTTCAGGCACGATATCTTACATCTTCAATAATTTTAAAGGAGAGAAACGTTTCCATGAGATCGTGAAAGAGGCGCAGGACCTGGGCTATACAGAACCTGATCCGCGTGATGATTTAAACGGAAAGGATTTTATGCGTAAGATGCTGATATTGGCCCGGGATGCAGGATATCCATTAGAAGAAGCAGATGTAGCTATTGAAAGCATGTTGCCGCCAGCTTGTATGACGGCAGAAAGCGTTCCGGATTTTTACCAGGAATTGGAAAACAATGCCGCTTATTTTGATAACCTCAAAACCGAAGCTGCGGCAAGCGGTAAAGTTTTAAGGTATATCGGTAAACTGGAAAGCGGTAAAGTTACGATCACTTTGCAAATGGTAGATGATAACCACCCGTTCTATATGCTTTCTGGCAGTGATAACATTATATCGTTCACAACAGATCGGTACAAAGCCCGTCCTTTAGTGATCAAAGGCCCGGGTGCTGGTGCGGAAGTAACCGCAGCGGGTGTATTTGCAGATATTATAAATGTAGGTAAGAAATGAGAGAGTCGGTAAAAGTTTTCGCCCCGGCCACGGTAGCCAATGTGGTTTGCGGGTTTGATGTTTTAGGTTTTGCAGTGAACGAACCTGGTGATGAAGTGATTATGCGCATTACCGATAAACCAGGAGTAGTGATCTCTAAAATTACAGGGGATGATGGCAAGCTGCCGCTTAACCCGGCAAAAAATACGGTAAGTGCAAGTGTGCAGGATTATCTGGAACATATTGGCCGTACCGATCTGGGGATCGATATTGAATTGCATAAAAAAATGCCGATTGGCAGTGGTCTGGGCTCCAGTTCTGCAAGTACTGTTGCCGGATTGTTTGCGATCAACACATTGATGGATAATCAGCTGACCAATAAAGAACTGGTTCCTTTTGCCATGAAGGGTGAGGAACTGGCTTGTGGTTACGGGCATGCGGACAATGTGGCGCCTGCTTTATTGGGTGGTTTTGTCCTGATCAGAAGTTACGAGCCGCTGGATGTGATTGCCCTTCCTTTTCCGGAAGAGCTATATTCTGCGATTGTATATCCTGAAGTAGATGTGCCGACTAAAGATGCACGTCAGATGATCCGTTCTAAGGTTTTATTAAAAGACGCGGTGAAACAATGGGGAAATGTAGCGGGACTGGTGACGGGTTTGTTCATGAAAGACTATGACCTGATCGGCCGAAGTATGGTCGACGTACTCGTGGAGCCTACACGCTCTATCCTGATCCCTGATTTTTATAAAATGAGAAGTATTGCGATGGATATGGGGGCGATAAGTTTTGGTATCTCTGGTTCAGGACCTTCTGTGTTTGCACTGACTAAGGATAAGGAAACGGCACATTTGATTACACAGGCTTTGCAGAAGCAATTAAAATCTATTCAGATCAATAGTCTCTCATTTGTATCATCAGTCAATAAAAAAGGACCGGTTATATTGGATTAAAAAATATTAAAATGAAACTATACAGTACTAATAACCACGACCTGGAAGTGGATTTTCAATCGGCGGTATTTAACAGCATGCCACAGGACAAGGGATTATATATGCCAGTTCATATTCCTGTGCTTGATGCAGATTTTATTGAACACCTCGATCAATATACTTTACCTGAGATTGCTTATAAAGTGGCATCAGCCTTAATAGGAGATGATATCCCTCCTGCAGATCTGAAAGCCATCATAGAGGATGCGATTAATTTTGATGCACCTTTACATGCACTGAATGGCGACACCTATGTGCTGGAATTGTTCCACGGGCCGTCACTTGCCTTTAAAGATTTTGGGGCGAGGTTCATGAGCAGGGTTATGGGTTATTTTCTGAAAGATAACGAGCCGTTGCTTGATGTGCTGGTTGCTACTTCGGGTGATACGGGCGGTGCTGTAGCCCTTGGATTTTTAGGTGTACCCAATACGAGGGTGACCATTTTATATCCTAAAGGCAAAGTGAGTGAAATACAGGAATTGCAGCTTTGCAGTAATGGTCAGAATATTCGTGCTATAGAGATTGACGGTACTTTTGATGATTGCCAGGCACTCGTAAAGCAAGCTTTTGCTGATGATGAGTTAAACAGCAAGATGAGGCTGACTTCTGCAAATTCGATTAATATTTCCCGTTTGATCCCCCAGACATTTTATTACTTTAATGCGGTTGCACAATTGTACCGTGCGGGTAAAAGAGAGGTTGTTTTCTCTGTTCCCAGTGGAAACTTTGGAAATATCGCTGCAGGATTACTTGCTTATAAAATGGGCTTACCGGTGAAACGGTTTATTGCGGCAACAAATGCAAATGATACTGTGCCGCGCTTTTTAGAGACCGGTGTTTATGAAACAAGGCCGTCTGTACAAACGTATTCCAATGCAATGGATGTAGGTGCACCAAGCAACTGGGTAAGGATCATGAACTTATTTGGCGAGGATAAAGCAAAGTTGCAGGAGCTGGTAAAAAGTTACCGTTATTCTGACAATGAAACTGTGCAGGCCATCAATGATATATTTAGTCAGTTTAACTATGTGGCCTGTCCGCATACTGCGATAGCCTGGTTGGCTGTGCAGGAATACCGTAATGCAGTTGATCATGCGGAAGACACTTTTGTATTTCTATCTACGGCACATGCCTGTAAATTTCCAGATGTATTTCCTGCGAATATAGCTGCGGCAATTACTATTCCGGAACAGGTAGAAGAATTAAGGGCAAAAGAAAGCACTTCGGTAAAAATGGAAAATGATTTTGAAGCCTTTAAATTATTTCTGCTAAAATCAGCCAGCTAATTAGCTGTACTGATTTTAGCTTACTTTTTTAAAGCGCATAATCGCAATGTCGCCCATCATAAAATTAAGGGTGGTATCTCCGGTAACGGTGTATTTGTTTACCTTTTTAAGCATTTCAAAGAAAATGGCCTCTCCTTCGCCCGGACAGGCCATTTTTGTTGTGACCATAGGTTCATTGAAATTAATAGAGGAATCATCGGCCGTTAATTTTCCTGAGAAGGAATTACAACTGCTGTTTCCGCTTAATCTCTTTTCTGCCAATTCAACAAATAACTCCGGTTTTTTACCCGGATAAAGCCCATTAAAGGCTATCCTTGGGCCTGAGATATAGTTCAGTTCCCATCTTCCCCCAAGCTTTGATAAATCTGAGCTGGCATCTACTGTATTCTTTAATGTATTACACGAGGAAAGTGTAACAATAGCTGCAAGTACCATCAATGTCGTTCTTCTCATATCTTTCAGATTGTATAAAACGAAATGTACAAAGAATCTGCCAAAGTTTTTAAAGGAGGCGAGAATTCTATTAAATATTAGAAAACGGCTTGTGCAATTCTTTTAGTTGGTTCAGGATTACTCATCGTATAAAAATGAAGAACAGGTGCGCCTACTTTTATTAACTCTTTGCATTGCTGTATCATCCATTCTATCCCAACCTCTTTTACATCCTTCTCATTTTTGCAAGCCTGTACTGCTTCTACAAGTCCTTCGGGCAGGTCGAGATGGAATATTTTTGGTAAACTGATCAGTTGTTTAGAAGAGGTAATAGGCTTTAATCCGGGAATAATGGGGACATTTATCCCGTTAGCCCTGCATTGTGCTACAAACTCACAATATTTAGCATTGTCGAAGAACATTTGTGTCACAATAAATTCTGCACCCATGTCTACTTTCTGCTTCAGGTATTTAAAGTCAGTTTTAAGGTTAGGGGCCTCAAAATGTTTCTCCGGATAACCGGCAACACCAATGCAAAAATCAGTTTCAAAAGCGGCATGGTCTTCGAAAAGGTACCGGCCTTTATTCATATCCGCCACTTGTCCCAATAGATCGGTTGCGTAGGCATGTCCGCCCGGGGTAGGAATAAAAGAGGCATCAGCATGTCTTGCATCGCCACGTAAAACCAGTACATTATCAATTCCTAAAAATTGAAGGTCGATCAATGCATTTTCTGTTTCTTCTTTGGTGAAGCCTCCGCAGATTAAATGCGGAACCGCATCCACTTTATATTTGTTCATGATTGCCGCACAGATAGCTACTGTTCCGGGTCTTTTACGGTAAGAAACTTTTTCCAGTAATCCGTTATCATGCTGTTTATAGATATAATCCTCCCGGTGATAGGTCACATCAATGAAAGGCGGGTTAAACTCCATCAGCGGATCTATCGCAGCGTAGATATCTGTGATGCTTCTTCCTTTAACCGGTGGCAAAAGTTCAAAAGAGAATAAGGTTTTACCCTCGGCGTTTTTTATATGGTCGGTGATCTTCATTTGTAGTTTAGTAAGCTAAATTAGGGCTAAGCCATCTTTCTGTATCTTCGAGTGTCATGTTTTTTCGCACAGCATATTCCTCCACCTGGTCTTTGGTGATTTTGCCTAATCCGAAATATCTCGATTGCGGGTGGGCAAAATAGAAGCCGCTGACAGCAGCAGTAGGGTACATGGCGAAACTTTCTGTAAGTTTTAACCCGATTTTCTCTTCAGCGCCCAATAAGTTAAACAAGGTTTCTTTCTCGGTATGGTCGGGGCAGGCCGGGTATCCTGGTGCGGGACGAATACCAGAGTATTCTTCCTTGATCAGGTCTTCGCTGCTTAATTGTTCATCCTGCGCATAGCCCCAGTACTCTTTACGCACCAGTTCGTGCATCCGTTCTGCAAAAGCTTCTGCAAGACGATCTGCAAGGGCTTTCGCCATGATGCTGTTATAATCGTCGTAGTTAGCCTCAAATTCTGCCACCATTTCATCACAGCCGATACCAGTAGTTACAGCGAAACCGCCAAAGTAATCCTGTATACCCGATTCCAGGGGTGCGACAAAATCGGACAAGGCATAGTAAGGCTGACCAGCAACTTTCTCTGCCTGCTGGCGAAGCGTATGTATAGTGACCGGTTTTCCTTCTGCTTCCAGTAAAATGTCGTCTCCAACAGCATTGGCAGGCCAGAATCCGATTACAGCCTTTGCAGTCAGCAGTTTTTTATCTACAATCTTTTTTAATAGTACCTGCGCATCATCAAAAAGCTTTTTCGCTTCGTCACCCACCGATTTATCATTAAAGATTTTCGGATAACTGCCCCTTAATTCCCAGGTATGGAAAAACGGTGTCCAGTCGATATATGGCACCAGTTCCTCTAAAGGGTAATCATCAAAAGTTTTTGTTCCGGTAAATGCCGGGGCCGGGGCTACCTGTTCCAGATCAATCTGAAACTTATCCGTTCTGATCTCTTCTAAGGTTTTGAAGCGTTTATCAGAACGTTTATTTAAATGTGCTTCACGTGCTTTATCATATTCCTGCCTGATGTTAGCTATATAGGCGCCTCGTGTTTCACTGTTCATCAAGGTACTGCAAACAGTTACACTTCTCGAAGCGTCCAGTACATGGATTGCAGGGCCGGAATAATTAGGGGCAACTTTTACAGCCGCATGGATACGGGAGGTGGTTGCGCCACCGATCAGCAATGGAATAGTAAAACCTTCACGTTCCATTTCTTTTGCAAAATGAACCATTTCATCCAGTGAAGGAGTAATTAACCCGCTTAAACCGATAATATCTGCATTAACTTCTTTTGCTTTTTTGATAATTTCCTGTGCAGGTACCATCACACCCATATCAATGATCTCGAAGTTATTACAAGCTAAAACTACGCCTACAATATTTTTTCCTATATCATGAACGTCACCTTTAACAGTGGCCATCAGTACTCTGCCGGCAGAAGAACTCTGGTCGCCATCCGGATTATCCAGTTTTTCCTGCTCAATAAAAGGGAGCAGGTAGGCTACTGCCTTTTTCATTACACGGGCAGATTTTACCACCTGCGGTAAAAACATTTTTCCGGCGCCGAATAAATCACCGACAATGTTCATTCCATCCATCAGCGGACCCTCAATTACGTGTATCGGGCGCGCGTACTGCTGCCTCGCTTCCTCTACATCGTCATCCAGGTATTCTATAATTCCTTTAACCAGAGAATGGGAGAGACGTGATTCTACAGATTCTTTTCTCCACTCTTCATTTTTAACGAGTTCTTTACCTTTGGTTTTTACCTTCTCCGCAAAATCAACCAGCCTTTCGGTGGCATCGTCCCTGCGGTTCAGCAATACATCTTCTACACGCTCCATGAGTTCTGCCGGGATCGCTTCATACACTTCCAGCATTCCCGCATTCACAATCCCCATGTCCAATCCTGCCTTTATGGCATGATACAAAAAGGCAGAGTGCATCGCTTCACGTACTGTATTGTTCCCTCTGAAAGAGAAGGAAATATTTGAAACCCCGCCGCTTACTTTAGCGTAAGGAAGGTTTTCTTTGATCCATCTTGCTGCATTAATAAAATCTACCGCATAATTATTATGCTCTTCTAGCCCGGTAGCCACCGTTAATATATTCGGGTCAAATATGATATCTTCGGCAGGGAAACCAATTTCGTCTACCAGGATATCATAAGAACGTTTACAAATTTCTTTCCGGCGCTCAAAATTGTCGGCCTGACCGTGCTCATCAAAAGCCATGACCACCACTGCGGCGCCATAATTCATGATTTTACGGGCACTTTCACGGAATTTATCTTCCCCCTCTTTCAGCGATATTGAGTTTACAATCCCTTTTCCCTGTAAACACTTCAGCCCGTTTTCAATCACAGTCCATTTGGAAGAATCGACCATAATTGGCAATTTCGAAATATCAGGCTCTGAAGCGATCAGGTTTAAAAACTTGGTCATTGCCGCCTCAGAATCAAGCATCCCCTCATCCATGTTGACATCGATTACTTGCGCACCGCCCTCTACCTGCTGGCGGGCAACAGCTAATGCTGCTTCATAATCGCCGCTTAAGATCAGCTTGGAAAACTTAGGGGATCCTGTAATGTTTGTTCTTTCCCCGATATTTACGAACATGCTTTCGGGAGTAATTGTAACTGGTTCGAGACCACTTAACCGCATGTAACGTTCAATAACAGGTATTTTTCTTGGTGTAATATTTTTTGCTTTTGCAGCGATTGCACCGATATGGTCGGGGGTAGTACCACAGCAGCCGCCTACAATATTCACGAAACCATGTTCAATAAAATCCTCTACCAGAGTAGCGGTTTCATCAGGCATTTCATCGTAAGCGCCAAATTCATTCGGTAGGCCTGCATTCGGATAAGCAGAAACATAACATCCTGCTTTTGCAGAAAGTTCTTCGATATGGGGTCTCATATCTTTAGCACCCAATGCACAGTTAAAACCGATACTCAAAGGTTTTGCATGGACTACAGAATTTAAAAACGCCTCTACCGTTTGTCCCGATAAAGTTCTTCCCGATGCATCCGTAATCGTTCCGGAGATCATGATCTCTATTTTACGGCCAATAATATCCTCATATTGTTTAATCGCGAAAATTGCGGCCTTCGCATTCAGCGTATCAAAAATAGTTTCGATCAGCAATAAATCTGAGCCGCCATCTACCAGTCCGCGGATCTGCTGATAATAGGCACCAACCAGTTCATCAAAAGTAAGCGCCCTGAAGCCAGGATCATTTACATCTGGTGATATCGACAATGTACGGTTTGTTGGCCCTACAGCTCCTGCAACAAAACATTTGCGGTCGGGATTCGCCGCCATGAACTCATTTACAGCCTCTTTGGCAATTTTAGCGCCTTCAAAACTCATTTCATAATCCAGCTCCTCCATCTTATAATCCGCAAGCGAGATCCGCTGCGTACTAAAAGTGTTGGTCTCGATGATATCGGTCCCTGCCTTCAGATATTCTGTATGGATAGCTTTGATAATATCCGGGCGGGTAATATTTAAAAGGTCATTGTTTCCTTTAACGTCACATGGATGGTCCTTAAAGCGCTCTCCCCTGAAGTCTTCTTCAGTAAGGATATAGCGCTGGATCATGGTGCCCATGGCGCCATCAATGATTAATATTCGTTTTTCTAGCTCTTCTCTAATGCTCATTATGTGGGTTATGCATAGCCATTTATCCGTTTTGACTGCGGTTATATCTCCTTCCGGAAATAAGTAGAATACGGAAAATTTTAATAAACAGGCTTAATCAGAAATCCGGTACCGGATCGAATTAACTTATCTTTCAGGAACTAATGTGTTCGAGTAGAATGTAGCACCTTGTAAGCACAGGTTGCTAAGACATCGTTGGGTCTAATCCCTCCGTCTTTCTTTATAAGCTGGTGCAAAAATGCAACAAAGAAAAATCAATTCCAAAAAATGTGCGGCTAAACACAATAAAATTGCAAACAGACCACAGGTTTTTAAGCTATGCAGGATGCTACAGGTTGCGGGTTCCGTTTGATAACTGTAGGTTAGATACCGAATTAACTGGTTTTTGGACCGGCTAGTGGTAACCAAATTATAAAATGTATGAACAGAGTCTCATCTACCGGGAGTTAGTGCTCTAATTCTATCAGCGTATCATTAAACAGGACACCAGGGAATACTCACCCGGCAACAGGTGCCATTTCAAAAAACAGTATAAAATTAAATTTTTTGAATTTCTAAACTCTAACAAAACCAAATATGTATCGGAACATTTACTTGAAATTTAATCCATTTCATTTGCGCGTAATTACATTATTACTTGTTTTTACGGGCTTTGTTATGACTGCTTTTGCCCAGCAGAATATAACGGGCAAGGTTACAGACGAGACCAAAGGCGGGGTGCCGGGTGTTTCTGTAAAAGTTAAAGGGCAAACCAAAGGTACTACAACAGGGCCTTCAGGGGACTTTACTATCGCCGCAAGTGCCGGGCAAACTCTTGTATTCACTTACGTGGGATATAATACAAGAGAAGTGGTTGTAGGTGCGTCTGCCACAATTAATGTAAGCCTTGCCCCAAGCGCAAACGACCTTACCGAGGTTGTTGTTGTGGGGTATGGCACAGCTAAAAAAGGGGATGTAACGGGTTCAATCGCCGGAATCGGTGCTAAAGAAATCGAACGTTTACCTGTACAAAATGCATTGCAGGCTGTTCAGGGAAGGGTTTCCGGAGTTGATGTAACATCAAATGCACGTCCGGGAGAAGTTGGAAGTATGAGGATCCGTGGTAACCGGTCGATTTTAGCTACTAACAGTCCGCTTTATGTAGTGGATGGAATTCCGCTTAGCGCAGGTGGTATAGATGCGATCAACCCTCATGATATTGAATCAATTGATATCCTTAAAGATGCGGCGGCGACAGCTGTTTACGGCTCACGTGCTGCAAATGGGGTAGTGTTGGTCACTACCAAAAAAGGAAAAAATGGTGTGACAAGGGTAACTTATAACGCAATTGCTACCATTGAAAAAATCCATTTTGAAGATGAATTTTTTAATTCAGGAGATTATGCGGAATATAGAAGAAATGCTTATCGTGTATTAAAAGAGGGAAATGGTTTTAACTACACTACGCCCTATGCCGATCCGAAAGAAGATTATGATATTTTTAAATCAGACCTTGTTGCATGGGAAAATATTGCTGCGGGTTACACCTGGTTGGATAAAGCAAATTTAGTAGCTCAGATGCGTCCTACAACCGCTGAAGAAAAATCGAGATGGGGAGTAGATCAGGTTCCTGTATATGATGGGAGCAAGATCCCGACCACAGATTGGGCAGATTATGTAAGTCAGACCGGGATCACTCAGGATCATAACTTAAGCGTAAGCTCTGGTACAGATAAAGTTGCCTCTTATTTTTCTGCAGGGTATTTAAATCAGCGGGGCACGAACAAAGGGCAAGATTATAAAAGATATACCTCAAAGTTGAGTATTGACTTTAAGCCAACCACCTGGTTAAATATCGGCGGGTCTTTAAACGGTACATGGGGTGTACAGAATTACGGTTATACGGGTTCTGGTTCTAGGGCCGCTAATGGTATCATCGCAGCTGCACGCGGAATGCTTCCTTTTGCACAGCCTTATGATGCGAATGGCACTTATATTTTTCAGCCGGGCGGCGATATCGGGATTCTGAATCCGATTAAAGAAGATGAGTATGTTATTAATGAAAGAACCAATCTTAGGTTGCTGGGTAGTTTCTACGCACAGATAGAACCCATTAAAGGATTAAAATACAGAATTAATTTCGGGCCTGATTTCAGAAATTCCCGTACTGGTCAGTTTCAGGATAAAAACTCTATTCTTCGTGGCGGAGGTGTCTCTACGGCAACAAACTACGCACGTTTACAACAAGCACAGTTCTTTTCCTACACGCTGGACAACCTGATCTTTTATGATAAAGCAATCGGGACTAAACACAAAATCAGTGCAACGTTATTACAAAGTTCTCAGTTTAACAGGGAAGAGAATTCAGATATGACTGCAACGAATTTACCATATACCAGCCAGTTATGGTATAATCTGGGAAGCACGTCGAAGGGAGCACTTGATGGATGGGGATCCGGTTATTCCAAGAGTACTATTTCTTCTTTTATGGCGAGGGTTAATTATACTTTTAATGATAAATACCTTTTTAGCGCTTCATCAAGATGGGATGGTGCTTCGGTACTTGCTGAAGGAAACAAATGGAGTTCTTTCCCTGCAATGGCTCTTGCCTGGAAAATGGAAGAAGAACCTTTTATCAAAAAGATCAAGTGGATTAATCAGTTGAAACCGAGGATCGGTTTTGGTGTTCAGGGTAACTCTTCTGTAGACCCATATACTACAGCCGGAGGATTGGTAAGAATGCCAATTGTATTTGGTAATCAGGTGGCAATCGGTTTTGTGCCTTCTGATCCGAAAGCAGCAAACCCTACAACGCTGCCTAATCCTGCCCTAAAGTGGGAGCGTACTACACAATATAATGTGGGTGTAGATTATTCCCTGTTGAATAGCAGAATCTCAGGTAGTATTGAATATTACCAGTCACAGACTAATGACCTGTTGCTAAACCGTTCTATTGTAAGTGTTTCAGGTTATACCTCTATTTATTTTAATGTGGGAAAAACAAAAAACAGAGGATTTGAGTTCGCTGTTTCCAGCAGAAATATTGATAAGGAGAATTTCAAATGGACTACTGATCTGAATTTGTCTACCAATAAAGATCAGGTTGTAGAATTATACGCTGGCAAACAGGATGCGCCTGAATTAAATCTGTTCATCGGTGAATCCCCGTTTTTATTTTATGACTACAAAAAGATCGGTATCTGGCAAATAGCTGATGCGGCAGAAATGGCCAAATTTAATGGGAATGCTGCTAATTTCAAGGCTGGTGATATCCGGGTTGAAGATAAAAATGGAGATTATATCATAAATGCGAATGACCGTCAGGTAATTGGTAACCGTTTCCCTAAATATACAGGTGGTATAACTAATACATTTAACTATAAAAACTGGGAGTTCTCTTTCTTCTTTTATGCAAGAACAGGGTTCACTATCGAAGGCGGTGCGAATGATATGCAGGGAAGATATGCTTCAAGAAAAGTAGATTACTGGACACCGACAAACCCTACCAATGCTTATCCTATAGCGGATTACGGTAACGGCGGACAACCTATATTTTATTCGGCATCAAATTATCTGGATGGAACATTTGTGAAATTGAGGAATATATCACTTGGTTATACTGTGCCAGCTAAGACATTGGAAAAATTCCATATGGCCAATCTGAAAATTTATGCGCAGGTATTAAATCCATACCTATACAAAAAGAATGACTTCGTTGATCCGGATATAGGTTCTTCAATTACCTCCAGAAGTTTAGTATTTGGTTTAAATGCATCATTTTAAAAATTATCGTCATGAAACCTGCATGAGCTTACCGCACACAACAAGATGAGTACAAGCTCATGTAAGCTTCATAGCCTATAAAAACAATATACAAGGATGAAAACAATAAAGAAAATATTACTTGGCTGCTCTCTTTTAGCCGTTGCAGCATTACCCTCCTGCAAAAAATACCTTGAAGAAGAAATGGTAGCTACGCTGACCAATGCGCATTATGAAACCATTGAGGGTTTGGAAAGTCTCGTAGCCGGGATGTACGATGGGTTAAGGTTCCATTTTATGTATGAATGGGCTTATACCACTACAAACTACGGTACAGATGAATTTACTAACGGGGGTGGTCTGGATAAAGTTGCATTTAACACCTACAGCTCGGTTCTGGACTCACGTACGGTTGAATTTACCAATGTTTGGGATAATATGTATGCCAATATCAATACAGCAAATACGGGCATAGATAGGATTCCAAAAGTATATCCTGCCGGTACTGCGCAGAACACACGTTTAGGAGAATGTTATTTTATGCGTGCATTCGATTATTTTAAACTCGTTAAACAATTTGGTGGTGTCCCGTTAAAACTGACACCAACTTTCACTCTGGAATTAGAATATACAAGGGCATCTGCAGCTACTATTTATGCCCAATTAATTACCGATTTCAGAAAAGCAGCAGATTTGCTTCCTGTTACTCCTGCACAAACGGGCCGCATCACGAAAGGTGCAGCGCAGCATTTTCTTGCAAACGCATACCTCTTCAGGGCAAGTGAGCTGAATGCTTCTTTCAGCAAATCTACAGATCTGGATAGCGCAATATATTATGGTAACCTGGTTATAGACAGTTCACCTTATAAACTGGCTGCCAATTATGATGATCTGTTCAGATATACTAAAGTGAATGATGCCAATGAAACCAATGCAGAGATGATCTTAGGTGCACAGTTTGATAATACCGAAGCACTTGCTGGCAGATACGGCAATCAAACCCATTTGTATTATTTATCAGTATATCAGAATTTGCCGGGTATGATCCGTGACCTGGTTAACGGACGGGAATTTCAACGTTTAAAACCAACGAATTTTGCGCTGGATATTTACAATAGAAAGAATGATTCACGTTTCTATAAAAGTTTTAAAACTGATTACTTGTCGAACAATGCGGGTAACATACCAAAATGGACCACCGCAAATGCACCTACACCAGCGCAGGCGGGACAAAATAAGTTTGCAATTGGCGATGTTGCAGTAAGATATATTATCAACGATGCTAACGATACAAGGTATACTACAGATGTGATCAATAAATCTGCCGCAACATTATTTGTGCGTAATTATGTGGATAATGGTGTTGTAAAAACCAATTGGAATTTAAGCCAGTACCCATCTTTATCAAAATATCTTGATCCGTTCCGTCCGAACGTTGCCAGCCAGTTTGGTACACGTGATGGTATTATCGCCAGGATAGGGGAGACTTACCTGATTGTAGCAGAGGCCTACGGGCGTAAGCAACAATATGGTGATGCCTTAAGATTGATCAATAAATTGAGAGACCGTGCTGGATATGCGACAGGGGAAGCGCGTCAGGCTACATACTTTATTGCGGAGAACCTGCCTGTTACCGCTACAGGTTCTACAAAAGCTGCGATGGTAGTTACAGAAGAAGTATTTTCTCCGGGAACATTAGAAGCACGAGGAGAATTGTACCCTGCAGGTGTAACGACTAAAACCGATGGGTTCATCAACTTTATACTCAACGAAAGGTCCCGTGAAATGATGGGCGAATTTCACCGTTGGGAAGATTTAGCAAGAACTAAAACATTGGTGTTGAGAGCTAAGGCATTTAACCCGGAAGCAGCTCAGTATGTGAGTGATAAACAACTGCTGCGCCCTATTCCTCAGAATTTCCTCGATGCGAACCAAACAGGTGGTAAGCCGCTGACTGCGGAACAGAAGACTGCGATGCAGAATCCGGGCTGGTAATCAGGTCTGGTTACAATAAGGGCAGGAAGCGATGCAATATTAAAGTCAATTGGTTAGTTGATATGTGTGTGTTAATGCAAAAGGGCTGCCGGAATTCCGGCAGCCCTTTCACTTATAAAGCTTTTGTTACAGCGTCTGACCTAAGAATTATCTTCTTCCGCCACCACCAAATATTCTCAGTAAGAACAAGAAGATGTTAAGGAAGTCCAGGTATAAAGATAAAGCACCCATGATTGCTAATTTTTTAGAATCATCTGCTGCAATACTCTCACCGTTTTCTTCGATGCCAGCACCAATACGTTTCAATTTCTGTACATCATAAGCCGTTAATGCAGTAAAGATTGCTACACCAATAAAGCTCATGAAATAATCAAAGCTAGAGCTTTGCAAGAACATGTTCACTACACTTGCAATTACCAATCCGACTACCCCCACCATTAAGATAGGACCAAATTTGCTCAGATCAGTATCAGTTGTATAACCAAGTATAGCCATTAAACCAAAGATACCAGCAGCTGCCGCAAAACATCCAACTACAGATGCCGTAGCATAAACGAGTAGAATAAAGCTTAAACTTACTCCTGTTAGTAGTGCATAAAGGATGAAAACACCGATCAATGCGCTATACGAAAGTTTGCTTAAACCGGCACTCATTAATAGAACAAGTCCAAGCGGGGCGAACATAGCTACATAACCAAGTGTTGTTAATCTCAGTGTTTCAGGATTTCTAAGGTAGCTTAACATATCAGGAGTATTCGCCATGTAAACTGCGGCAAGTGTAGATATGCCCAGTGCAACGAACATCCATAAAAACACGCTAGCAAAGAATTTCTTTGCAACAGTTCCAGTCTGGTTCTCTACAAATACTGATTTGTCTGACCAGTTATAATTATTGTTATCCATTTTGTCTTTTAATTTTAATTAAATATAACACTTCTATGCTACATGCAAAAGTTATGCCCCTAGTCGTTTTGTCAGAATTTGTTCAACTTTATTAAAGATTACAGTTGGTTTCAACGTCCTCCATGCCAAATCGTCAAGTTCGCCTCCAAAGTTGATATAGTAATCAATGTTACTACTTCTAAACTCTTCAATAACATGGGGATTAAAGTTTATCCCTGTGATCCACCCGTCTTCCACATCCTGAAACCACTCCTCGTAATAACTGTCTTCTGAAGAGTGGAAATTAAGGATATTCTCTCCGATCAGGATAAACTTATTGATCCCTTCATCAATCATCAGCTCCAGGATTTCCCGCTTTAACAGCATGATATCATTTGAAATTGCATCATTCCATTCTCCGATAAACTCAATAATCGCGAAATTCATGTCGTAATCGACGTATAAGACTTTGATATAAAGCGTGCTCGAACCGAAATCGTCCCATTGCGGGTGGATGAGGAAATTGTACAGCTGTTTATCGAAGTAAAACTCTGAATATTCCGTATTGTAAAAAGGAGAACGTGGATCTTCGGCGGCAATGTAATCATCCCGCCAGCGATAGTATGGTTCTATTTCGTGCATTTCTGTTCTTTATTTAGTACTGGCTTCAACGGCTTTTCTTACACTTCCGTAACGGATCAGTAAATCTTCGGCTGCTGCATAGCCGATGTTTAATTCTTCCATCACCATTAGTGTTCCCCGGTCTACCAGCTTATTGTTGGTTAACTGCATATCTACCATTTTATTGCCCTTAACACGGCCAAGTTTAATCATTACTGTAGTGCTGAGCATATTCAGCACGAGCTTCTGAGCGGTACCTGATTTCATCCTTGTAGATCCGGTCAGAAATTCCGGCCCCACAACCACTTCAACAGGAAAATCACTCGCCGCAGCAACCGGTCCGCCAGCATTACAAACTATACATCCTGTTAAAATGCCATTTTCCCTGGCTTTTAATAATCCACCGATTACATAAGGTGTAGTCCCTGAAGCCGCAAGCCCCACTAAACTGTCTTTGGAATTGATATTGAACTCCATTAAGTCAGTCCATGCCTGCTGATCATCATCTTCTGCATTTTCTACCGCCCTTCTGATTGCTGTATCACCTCCGGCGATAATACCAACAACCTCATCGAAAGGAACGCCAAAAGTAGGCGGACATTCAGAAGCATCAACAACACCAAGTCTGCCGCTTGTCCCTGCGCCAATGTAAAACAGGCGGCCCCCTTCTTTCATCCTTTCTGCTACTGCAATTGATAGCTTTTCAATTTGGGGGATACACTTTTCAACAGCCAGAGGTACAGTTTTATCTTCATTATTTATACCCTTAAGGATGTCAAGTACCGACATCTGATCAATATCATTGTACTTTGACTCTTGTTCGGTTACACGTATCATATTGTAATTTTTTATAAAAATCGTTAATTCCTGTTAATGCTGAATTATGCCTGAGTTATCACTATAGGAGTATAAGCTAATGCAGGCTTTGTAACAGCTGAAAAACAAATATAGTCAATGAACCCATCATCAGCTTATCGTTTATCAACCGAAATGAACAAAATATGATAGTTTCAAAATCATTAAATCATAATGTATTTGCTAAAAAACAGGACTAATACGGGTTATTTTCAGTGTTTTCCCTATAAAGAACGGCATTTGAAACAAAATATGAAACAATAATAAATCTGGCTGCGTTAATTACTTAATTGACAGCGTAATTTTATAGCTTTGTGCAACTGCTTATCCATGAAACCCACAACCCGAAATAATCTATTTATTGCTATTACTTATTCTGTGACATTAATAGGTGGAATGTTCCTGGGTTACAAGTTTTTAAAGGATCAGGGCTTTACTTTTCAGCGCAATGTACAGTTCGCCAGTCATAACTCCGAAAAAGTTGATGAGATCATTAACCTGATCAACAGGAATTATGTAGATGAAATTGACGCAGATACGCTGAGCCATATGGAAATTGACAGTTTGTTACGGCAGCTGGACCCGCATAGCGTTTACCTTCCTCCGGTTAAGGCAAATGAACAATCTGAATTATTGGAAGGAAATTTCGAAGGTATAGGTATCCAATATTATAATTTAAAAGATACATTGCTGATTACTAAAGTTTTTAAGGACGGCCCGGCCGAAGCGGCAGGATTAAAATTAGGCGATAAAATCCTTAAAATAGATAGTCTTTATGTAAGCGGCAGGAACCTTAACCGTGATCAGATGATGGGTAAAATCAAAGGGAAAAAAGGTACGCCTGTAAAATTACTGATCCTGCATTCGGGGGCACCCAGACCTGTTTTGTTAACTATTAAACGTGGTCATGTCAATGTAAGCAGTATTGATGCCGCTTATATGATGAATGCCGATGCGGGTTATATCCGTATCAGCGAGTTTGGTGCCAATACAGATAAGGATTTTGTAGATTGTATCAAAACGCTGAAAGCTTCGGGGATGAAAAAGCTGATCCTGGACCTTCGCGATAATGGAGGGGGGTACCTGACAGCCGCTACAGGTCTGGCCAATCAGCTCCTTTCTGAAAACAAACTGATTGTATATACTGAAGGGAAACACGAACCCCGTACCGATTATATCGCTACAGGCGGTGGTGAGTTTGAAGATGGCAAGCTTGCGGTTCTGATCAACGAGAATTCGGCCTCTGCGAGCGAAATCCTTGCAGGTGCAGTTCAGGATCTGGACAGGGGAGTAATTATCGGCCGCCGTTCTTTTGGAAAAGGGCTGGTGCAGGAACAATTTCCTTTTGGCGATGGCTCTGCTTTAAACCTGACCATTGCCCGTTATTATACTCCGCTGGGAAGAAGTATCCAGAAGTCTTATAAAAAGGGATATGCTGCTTATCAAAATGAGATTGAAGATCGTTTTAACGATGGGGAGCTTACTGAAAAAGCGATAACACCTAAAGACAGCACACGAAGAAATGCGGCATTTGTTACCGGTTCCGGCAAACGGGTATTTGGTGGCGGCGGTATCCAGCCAGATATCTATGTAAAGATGGATACCACAGGAATAAATAAATTCTATGGTCAGCTGATCAATAAAAAAGTACTATTGGATTATGTATTTGATGTTTTAGCGAACCGTTATACAGCATCTTATCTGGAACAGAACCTGGCTACTTTCACTATCAGTGACTCAGACTACAAAGATTTTGTGAAGTATGTACAGGCCAAAAATATTTCGATTGATCCAAAGCAGCTTGCGGCATCAAAACCAGTTGTATACAACGACCTGAAGGCGTTTCTTTATAAGTATCATCTCGGGGAGGCCGGATATTACCGGGCGATGAACCTAAATGACAGTATGGTTAAGCAAGCGATTCAAAGCTTACAATAACCATACTGATTTACTATTTATTTCTGTCTGAAGTAGATTTGAATAGGTACTCCGCTGAAATCAAAGTTTTCACGTAATTTATTCTCAATAAACCTTTTATAAGGTTCTTTAATGTACTGGGGAAGGTTACAGAAGAAAGCGAACATTGGTGAGGTAGCGTTGATCTGCGTCACGTATTTCACTTTAATGTATTTACCTTTTAATGATGGCGGCGGATATTTTTCAATGATCGGCAGCATCACATCGTTCAGTTTTGAAGTAGGGATTTTTTTGCCTCTGTTCTGGTAAACTTCCAATGCAGTTTCGATAGTTTTGAAAATACGTTGTTTGTTCAGAACAGATGTAAATACGATCGGTACATCAGTGAAAGGCTGTAGTTTTGTACGGATCTGCTCTTCGAAAGCTTTCATCGTCTTATTGTCTTTCTCTACCAAATCCCATTTGTTAACCAGGATAACGATACCTTTTTTGTTTTTCTCTGCAAGGTGGAAAATATTGACGTCCTGCGACTCTAAACCTTCCATCGCATCAAGCATCAGGATTACAACATCAGCCTCTTCAAGGGCTTTAATTGTACGCATAACCGAATAAAATTCGATGTTCTCTTTTACTTTGGTTTTTTTACGCAATCCCGCAGTATCGATGAACATAAATTCATGTCCGAATTGATTGTAGTGAATATGTATAGAATCCCGTGTTGTTCCAGCGATAGGGGTAACGATATTTCTTTCCTGACCCATCAAAGCGTTGATCAGTGAAGATTTGCCTACGTTAGGTCTTCCTACGATTGTTAATTTAGGCAGTCCGTTTTCTTCTAAAGGAATATCTTCGAAGTGAGAGATGACATCATCCAGCAGGTCGCCTGTACCTGAACCTGTCATTGAAGAGATCGAATAGATCTCGCCCAGTCCAAATCCGTAAAATACGGCAGCATCATTTTCTAATTGCGTATTATCTACTTTATTAACGACAATGAAAACTGGTTTTTTACTACGGCGAAGCAGTTGGGCGATCTCATCATCAAGGTCTGTAATACCTGTGATTACGTCGACCATAAACAGGATAACCGAAGCCTCTTCGATAGCGATAACTACCTGTTCGCGGATGGCTGCTTCAAAAACATCTTCTGAATTTGCTACATAACCACCGGTATCTATTACCGTAAATTGTTTGTCTGTCCACTCCGCAGTACCATAATGACGGTCGCGTGTTACACCGCTGAAATCATCAACAATTGCCTTACGACTTTCAGTTAAGCGGTTAAAAAGGGTAGATTTGCCTACATTTGGTCTTCCGACGATTGCAATAATGTTACTCATGTGTTGTGAATTGTATTAGTTATTAAGGGGTTGCAAAGGTAGGTTTAATTTTCGTACCCGAAACTTTTTAAATAGTTCTTTTTACTGCGCCAATCCGGGAGCACTTTTACGAAGGTTTCGAGGAACACTTTCTGGTCTAAAAATTTCTCGATATCCTTACGCGCTTCGGTACCAACTTTTTTCAGCATGGCACCACCTTTGCCAATAAGTATATTCTTTTGTGAGTCGCGCTCTACAATAATCTCCGCACTGATCCTCACCATCTTTTCTTCTTCTTTAAAAGCAGTGATCACTACCTCTGTACTATAAGGGATTTCTTTTTGATAGTTATTGAAGATTTTTTCTCTGATGATTTCAGAAACAAAGAAACGCTGGGTTTTATCGGTCAGGTCTTCTTTGTCGTAATATGCAGGGTGTTCAGGAAGGAATTCCAGTACCGTTTCCATAATACCATCGAGGTTGTATTTGTGCAGTGCAGAAATCGCATAGATGTGCTTTGGTTTTAAGAGCTCCTGCCAGTATATCGTTTTCTCTTCTACCTGCTCTTGTGTAGCGCCGTCTATCTTGTTGATCAGTACGATAATTGGAATAGTAGTATTAATGATCTTCTCCAGGACATCACTTTCGTCGTGCTGCTCATTAATGTCTGTCATAAACAGAATAAGATCCGCATCACTTATAGCGCCTTTCACAAAATTCATCATAGAATCCTGCAGTCCATAACGAGGTTTTATGATGCCCGGCGTGTCAGAAAAAACAATTTGATACTCTTCTTCGTTGACCATTCCAAGAATTCGGTGACGTGTTGTCTGGGCCTTCGGAGTGATGATAGAAAGTTTTTCCCCCACCAGGGCATTCATTAACGTGGATTTACCCGCGTTTGGTTTACCTATTATGCTTACAAAACCTGCTTTATGCGCCATTGAATTTTTTTTTAAAATAAATTTGCATTGCAAAGAAACGAAATATATCTTTGCAGACCAATTTAAAACAAAGGAAGATTATTAATTCAGTTGTTTAAAGAGGGAAAACACAGTGCGGGGTGGAGCAGTTGGTAGCTCGTCGGGCTCATAACCCGAAGGTCATCAGTTCGAGTCTGGTCCCCGCTACCAAAAAAGAGCATAACCTGCAAAGGTGAGTCGCTTTAATTTTGGCCCGTTCGTCTACCGGTTAGGACGCCAGATTTTCATTCTGGAAATAGGGGTTCGATTCCCCTACGGGCTACAGAGAAACGCTAGTTGCACGCTAGCGTTTCTATTTAAAAACATAGTGCGGGGTGGAGCAGTTGGTAGCTCGTCGGGCTCATAACCCGAAGGTCATCAGTTCGAGTCTGGTCCCCGCTACCAAGAGAAGCAATTAACCTTAACCGGTTAATCGCTTTAAAATGGCCCGTTCGTCTAGGGGTGAGGACGCCAGATTTTCTGTCTGGTAACAGGGGTTCGATTCCCTTACGGGCTACTAAGTCCCTAAGGGGTGAGTAACTTGAAGTAAAATATAGTGCGGGGTGGAGCAGTTGGTAGCTCGTCGGGCTCATAACCCGAAGGTCATCAGTTCGAGTCTGGTCCCCGCTACCTGGAGAAGCAAGCTTGTAAAAGTTGTCGCTTCAAATGGCCCGTTCGTCTACCGGTTAGGACGCCAGATTTTCATTCTGGAAATAGGGGTTCGATTCCCCTACGGGCTACACAAACCTCCAACGAAAGTTGGAGGTTTTTTTTTACCATACTGGTCGCAAAACGTTTCGCCAGATATCAATTCTAAGATATCTATTTGTCCCAACTTATTTATAGTAAGTGAATTAAAACAAAAATCCGGAATTTATCTTAACTTTAAGAAACAGATTTTACTAAATTAACCTTACTTCTCAAATGAATACACAACGTAAACTTTTATTGGTAGCCGCTGCTATCGGTATTATCTCTACATTCCTGCCATGGATCAGTATTTCGGCAGGTGCATTCGGATATAACATTAAACAAAGCCAGAATGGTTTTCATGGTATCGGAATATTATATTTTATTCTGTTAATTATTGCCGCTGCAATTGCTGCCCTGGGCGAACAGAAAGAAAGATTGCAGAAAAATATGCGTCTTGCTGTTATTGGTGCCGGCGCTTTAGCTCTGATCTGTATGCTTATTGGTTATGGAAATGTGAGTGATGCGAGCAGTAGTGGATTAGGAATGGTTGAAGCAGGCATAGGCTTCGGCTTTATACTGTCTTTTCTTGCAGCCCTCGCAGTTACCGCTATCCCTTTTGTAATTAAAGATCCGGGAGAAAGTCTGGCAAGTGATATTGAAAATCTTAAAAGCACGGTCAAAAATATGCAGGGGGCGGTAATTACGGCTACAACCCCTAAATATCCGTCTGACGCTGACCAGCCGGTAAAGAGCGCACCTGTGGAACAAAATAGGATTCAGGAATTGGAAAAACTGATTGAGTTGCGTAATACCGGGAAAATAAGTACAGCGGAATACGAAGAGCTTAAAGCAAAACTATTTTAATATCCGGCCACATCTGACGTCCGAAATGTACCTGAAATACAAAGCTGCCTACGAGCCCGCTTTATACTCCTAAAGCGGGTTTCTTTTTTAAAACTCTTTTCTTTTAGCTATCGTAAGTACATCTCAATTATTGATTAAAAACGATTGTTATGAACCTGATATGCGACTGAACACCTGGTTTGCCCAAGAAGACTTATGATGATATCGTAGCAAGATGCCGTTTAAAAGGATACGAGGTAGCAGAGCTGACTTCGCAGTTACATGATAAATAGGATATAAACTGAATATTTTTTAACTTGATTGAAATTTCGTGCAACATATTTATAATCTTGCTGTCTTTCATTTATATGCGAAAATATTTCCTCATCCTGCCGCTCCTGATCTTATCCTGCCAAATAAACGCACAGAACTATACTCAACTGACTGACAGTGCCCTGCATCTCATGTGGAAAGCAAAAGATACGGTTGCTAAACGCAATGCTCTGAATCTCTATGAGCAAGCTTTTAAACGTTATCCTTCCGAAATAGAAAATACCGGAAGATATAAAGCAGCTGTATTATCAGCTGGTTTGCTGGAAATAGATAAAGCATTTGAGTATTTAGGCCCCGTAGCGAAAAGTGATACCGAATCGGATCATGGATGGGAAAATATCCTTGACTACGGTGATGAGTATAAAAGTTTACATGAGGATCCAAGGTGGAAAAAACTGGTCTCGGCAGCGCAGATAGATAAAAAAGTATTTTTAGAAAAAATCGCGCATAGACAAGCTGAATTTGAGCGCGGAGGTTTAAGAACAATCATATTTGCCAAAAAGGATGGTGGAGAAGCCACTTATCAAAAGATTAAAAACTTCAACCTCTTTCTGAAAAAAAAAGAAGAGGGGTATTCTATAAAGTTTAAAGTTACCGATAGCCTGAACACTTCTTACTTTGTCAGACTACCTAAAAACTATAACCCTAAAAAAAGCTATTCTATATTATTTTTTCTTCATGGTGCGGTGGCGTACAATGGTTTTTCAGAATATCAGGATAGTTCGGTTGGCGACGATTGGAACCGCTATTACACTAAATACGCTGCTTTGCATGATGTAATAATGGTTTATCCATCAGGTTCGAAGAAGTATAACTGGATGATTCCTGATGATGGTTTTTTCATGATTCCTGCTATGCTCAGGGAAATTAAACAGTCTGTTAATATTGATGATAATAAAGTATTTATCACCGGGCATTCCAACGGGGCCACTGGATCGTTTTCTTACTTAATGAAACAACAAAGTCCTTTCGCAGGGTTTTATGGGTTTAATACACAGCCTAAAGTCCGCACTGGCGGTACTTTTATCAGAAATATACTTAACCGTTCTTATTTTAATGTTTCTACTGATCAGGATTATTATTATCCTCCCGGCGCAAATGATACTTTAAACGTGCTGATGAAAAAGTTAGGGGCTGATTATCTGGACCACCGTTTTAACGGTTTTCCGCATTGGTTCCCACAGTTTGATGAATCAGAGGCTGTGTATCCCTTACTTTTTAAAGATCTGGCAGCGCGGAAGAGAAATCCTTTTCACTCTCAGATCTATTGGGAATGTGATGATGTTAAATATGGTAAGGCCGACTGGCTGGAGATTACGCAGCTGGATACGGCGGCTAAATCCGCTGACTGGCATCAGCAGATAAATTTTGATATCCTGAAACTGTTAGTATTTGATAAAAACGACAGTTTAGTTAGTAAAGATACGTTGACAAGAGCTTTCAAATTTCCACGCAGACCGGGTGCTGTTAAGGGATATTTTAAGAACAATGAATTCCACTTGCAAACATCAGCAGTAAAAAACCTGACTGTTTATATCTCACCCGAAATGGTAGACATGGCAAAACCTGTAATCATCTACATCAACGGCATAAAAAAAGCAGGCAAAAAGCCTGCTTATAATAAATCGTTCATTATCGATAATTTTAATCGAACCTACGACCGGAAAGCGGTGTGGGTAGACCGGATCGATATCACTATCTAGCTCCCGGAGGACAATGTTCTTTTAAGTAATTGGTGAACAGTGTGGACAAATGCAGACTGGTGCCTTCGCCTTCGGAGATTGAATGTGTTCTGTTAGGGTAAGACATCAGCTGAAACTGTTTATTGTACTTCACCAACTCATCGATCAGCATCTCCGCGTTTTGATAATGTACATTATCATCTCCTGTACCATGGATATAAAGCAAGTTGCCACGCAGGTTTTTTGCATAAGTGATTGGAGATCCTTTAAGTAAATAAGCACGTCCTTCCGGAGTTGTTGGTACACCCATATAACGCTCCTGATAAATGTTATCATAAGATAACTGGTAACCAACCGCTGCGATAGCTATCCCTGTTTTAAAGATATCAGGATACTGGAACATCAGGTTTAAGGTAGACGATCCGCCGCCGCTCCATCCCCATACTGCGACCCTGCTTGTATCCAGGTATGGAAGTTTTAATAATTCTTTAGCCGTCATTGCCTGGTCGCGGATATTCAGCAATCCAATATTGCGGTATATTGCTTTGCGCCACGCCCTGCCTTTTGGTACCGGTGTTCCGCGGTTATCCATTGCAACGTACACATAACCATCTTTGGCAATGTCTCCATTATAAACATTACGGGTATTGGTGATGCCGTATTCATCCTTCACATTTTGTCCCCATGGCTCACCATAGACATAAAAAAGTACCGGATATTTTTTAGACGGATCAAAATTCGCCGGTTTTTGCATCCAGGTGTCTATTTCTACACCATCTTCTGTTTTTACTTTTATAAATTCAAGAGTAGACTTAGATTTATCTGCGGCTGCGATCGCTTTATTCACATTTTCGGCTCCGTCTATTCCCTTATGGTCTGGCAGTGTTACTACTTCGTATGCCGGTGGTGTAAAGTAGTTAGAAAACGAATGCAGTGCCATAGATCCGTTAGGTGAAACATCATACTCATGCGTACCTTGCTGATTAGCGGGAGATAAACGTTCGGCTTTACCGCTTCCATCTAATTTAGTACGGTATAAATATTTCTGTGTTGCATTATCAGGTGAAGCCAGGAAATAGACATAGCCGGATTGCTCATCAATTGCGCTGATATCCATAATGTCATAGTTGCCGTTGGTGATCAGTTTCTCATGTTTTCCGTCACGCCCAACACGGTATAAATGTCTCCATCCATCTTTTTCACTTACCCATAAAAACTCAGCTCCTTTATTTAACCAGTTCCAGCCGCCCATTGCATAGGTATCGTCCCAAAGAGGCAAAATATCGATCCATGCCTCATCTTTCTCTTCATATATTGACTGTGACTTACCTGTACCTGTATTACAAAGCATCAGGTTGCTCTTGTTTTGCTGTCTGTTTAAATGCTGAATGATCAACTCTGAGCTATTTGCTGCCCATTCCATTCTTGGTACATAAGATTGCAAAAGCGGGTCAGTTGGAATATCCATCCACTTGGTATTGCCCGAAGCCACATTAATTACCCCTATTTTAAACGGAGAAGGTGCTTCGCCCGCAACAGGATATTCTACAGGTACTACAAAAGGATAAATGGAGTCGGTTGTATTCAGCATTAAATAGTTTTTTGTTTTTCGCGCATCGATCTGCCAGTAAGCGATTTGTCTGCTATCAGGGCTCCATCTGAAACCGTCCCTGCAAAAGAATTCTTCTTCATAAGCCCAATCGAAAGTACCATTGATTAACTTTTTTGTACCATCATTGGTTAGCTTTTTAATGCTTTTAGTGGCCAGGTCTTCTACATAAATATTATGTTCGCTTACGAAACCAACTTTTTTTCCATCAGGTGAAAACTTGGCAAACATCAGGGAAGATACAGGCAGATTTTTACCAACCTGGTTCAGTGTTTTTGCATTGCGGTTATACACCCAGTAATCGCCACGTGTATCAGACCGCCATACTTTTTTAGTGTTGGTCATGATTAATACACTGGCGCCGTCTTCCGAAAAAGAGAAACGTTTTACTCCAATGGCGGTTTTGCCCGCAGGGGTAAGCATACTTTTACTAATCACCAATACCGGCTTCGTTTTACTGGCCGCATCGATTTCGAAGATTTCTCCTTCTTCGATCTGATAAAAGTGGTTACCGTCTTTGGTCCACCTTATCGCACCATCAACCTGTGCTTGTACAACAATGGAACCCGTAAATACTAAAAAGACAATTGCTGCAGCAATTTTGAAATGGAAGTGCTTGATACTCATGAAAATTGGATTGAAGCCGGAAAAATACAGTTTTTCGGCCAAAACTGCTATTGTTGGATGTTGAATTGCCTTTTTGTTACCTTTACATAGATATGCAGTTACGTTATTTGATTAAAGAGAATACTTTTCCGGCTCTCCTGTTGCTTTTTCTTGTTTGTATGACATCGGTTTCATTTGGGCAGACCGAATCTGATTGCAGTGCGATACTGGACCAGGAGCCTTATTTTGTCCGCCATCAGTTTCTGCCATCAGATTCCCTGTTTATGAAGGATGTAAGGATCTTAAAACATTGCGGGAATTTTGATGCAGTAGAAAGTGAATTATTAAAAAGTTCGGTACTAACCGGGCTGATGCGTGAGCAAATCAGTGCGGGTAAACCAGCCACTTACCGTACGATCATTGATTATATCAATTTGTTTAAAAAAACGCAGGAGTACCAGGAATTCCGCGATGGCGTATTATTGTATCGGCAACTGGAAAATAAGAAGGTGAATTTAAAAGATTGGCAAAGCGACCAAAAGTTATTCGTCCGCATGGGTTTTACCCAAAATGACCTGGATGATTTTAAAGAATATATTTCTGTACCGCCAGTTAATGGACTAACCTATAAAGAGGCTTATTTGCGGTATATAAAAGAACTGGAAGAGCCAGAAAAAGGCAGCTAACATCAACCGGATATCAATAGAATGCGCAAGTTTCGGGTAGGAAACAACTCCTGTCCACTTTACTTTTGTTTACTAAACAAATTATGATGGAAACACAGGGTTTTACTAATTTCAATCGTGTTGCAGCGGCAATCAATTATATCAATACTAATTTTAAATCCCAGCCCAGCCTGGAAGAAATTGCCGAAAAGATAAACCTGAGCCCCTTTCATTTTCAGCGTTTATTTACGGATTGGGCCGGGGTAAGCCCAAAAAAGTTTCTTCAATATCTGACCATTGAGCATGCCAAAAAAATGCTTCGGGATAGCCAGTCGACCCTGTTTGATGTCGCATTTGAAAGCGGGCTTTCCGGGACAGGCAGGCTGCATGATCTATTCGTGAATATTGAAGGAATGACACCGGGTGAGTATAAAAACGGAGGGGCTGACCTGCATATCAATTATCGGGTGGCCTTGACTCCTTTTGGCAAAATCCTGATCGCTTCTACATCCAAAGGTATTTGCCATATTGCTTTTGGTGATGATGAAGAGCTTGCTATAGGAGTTCTTAAAACCAAATTTCCCGGTGCCAGCTTTAAGCAATATGCTGATGCAGTTCAGGATAATGCCTTACTGCTTTTTACGGGCGACTGGTCAAGGCTCCATCAGATCAAGCTCCATTTAAAAGGCACACCTTTTCAGCTGAAGGTTTGGGAGACATTATTAAAGATCCCGGCCGGCCAGCTGACCACCTATGGCGCTGTTGCGAAAGGAATAGGATTTCCTAATGCTTCTAGAGCCGTAGGCACAGCGATAGGGGCGAACCCCGTTGCTTTTTTGATACCTTGCCATCGTATTATCCAGTCAACAGGTATCTTTGGGCAGTACCATTGGGGTGTTGACCGCAAAACGGCAATGATTGGATGGGAAGCGGCTTTAGAAGAGAACAGGAAAGAAATTAATAAGATTGAAAATGGATCTATTTAATACCAGTGAACCGGCTAACCTGCTGCCGTATGACGGGGAGGCGGTTTATTACGGCAAGGTAATTTCAGTGACAGAAGAACAGCGTATTTTGCAGGAATTACTGGATACTATCGCCTGGAAAAATGATGAGGCAGTGATCTTCGGCAAACATATTATTACCAAAAGGAAAGTTGCCTGGTATGGAGATGAAGCCTATGCCTATACTTATTCCAATACCACGAAACAAGCTTTATTGTGGACAGATGAATTGATGAAGCTGAAGCAATTAGCAGAGCGGATAACCGGGACAAAATTCAACTCCTGTCTGCTCAACTTATACCATGACGGGGACGAAGGAATGGCGTGGCATAGTGATGATGAGAAGTCTCTCGGCAAAAATACGACCATCGCATCCTTAAGTTTTGGTGCAGAGCGCAAGTTTGCTTTTAAACATAAGGCTACAAAACAAACCGTTTCGCTGGTTTTGGACAGCGGGAGCTTGCTGGTGATGAAAGGGACTACTCAGACACATTGGCTGCACCGGTTACCCAAAACAACCAGAGTAACCCGGCCACGGGTAAACCTGACCTTCCGGACGATGCTTTAAAGGAGACATAGGCGTTAAAAAACACAAACTCTTTTTATCATTGTTATCTTTACAAGATATTAGTTAATCCCACAAATGATAGATGTTTCCCAGAAGAGTTTCCTCGGTGCTGCCAAAGGCAAGATAATAATCGGTTTTACACTTGCTTTATTTGCTTTGTTCCTGGCTTGGGGTGTCAGTAAAATTGCATTTAATGAAATGCTTGATACTGTAGATACAATCTCCATGCCCAATGCGAAGCTGAGGTTAGTGAACCAGGTTTCGCGAAAAGTGGCCAGTCTGGACCAGCAACAGAAAAATGTTGCTTTTAATTCTCCGGGCAATTATGCCAATTTTTTTAAGGAATCCAGGCAGTTGAGGGTATTGCTTGATTCCCTTGGCAGCATGTATAAAAATGATACCGTACAGCTGAACAGAATTTCATCCATAGAAAAATTGTTAGTAGAAAGGGATAAACAGTTCATAAAATACCTCAAAGTACGTGAACGGTTAGTTAATAATAAACTCTTCAATAATGAGGTTCAGCGGTTAAATCAATTAGCCAATAAAGGTCCTCAAAAGCAGGATAGTACCATCGTCACCACAGAAAAAAAGACCTCCACAGTTACCATTCTCCCTGTAGATGAATCTAAGCGCAAAGGTTTTTTTAGCCGTTTATTTGGTAAGAACGATGCGGAGCAGCAGAATAAAAAATCATACCAGGTAACGAATGAAGAGAAGATCAAGCGGGATACAATTGCTTTGTCTGGCGAAACTGTAATTGCAAAAGGACTGGAGCAATCGCTGCGCACCATTGCAAAGGAGCAACGGATCAAAAGCGCACGTTTCCTGGACAGGGAAGCATTGCTGGCCAACGCCAATAACGTGCTAATCAATCAAATGCTAGACATTCTTAGGAAAGTAGAAAGTGAGGTAGTTACCCAGATCGAAAAAAACGGAGTTGCGGCAAAACAGGTGGTGAATACCGGGATTACCCGTATCAGTTTCATCATGATCGGCTTTTTTCTGCTTACAGTGATCTTGTTATACCTGATCCTTACAGACATTACAAAAAGTAATCTGTACCGTAAAGAAGTAGAATCGGCAAGGGATGAAGCGGAATATCATGGATTGGCCAAACAGCGCTTTCTTTCTAACATGAGCCATGAAATCCGCACACCCCTGCAATCGATTATCGGTTATGCGGAACTGATCAGGAACCAGGACCATCCCAAGCTGAAGGATATTAATGCGATTTACCATTCTTCTGAACATTTGCTGCAGATCGTAAATGAAATCCTGGACTATAACCGGATTATTTCCGGGAAATTTACTTTCCAGCAGAAACCCTTCAGTATTATAGACCTGTTAGAAGAAGTTGTTTTTGTAATGAAACCACAGGCTGCCCAAAAGCAGCTGGTGATGAAAACGGTTATTGAACTGGATGGTGTCGAATTTGTTGAAGGCGACCCGTTCCGTCTCAAACAGGTATTATATAACCTGTTGAGTAATGCCGTTAAGTTTACTCAGGAGGGAGAAGTTACGCTCACGGCCTTGTGTAAACGTCAGGAAGATAAGCTGCATTTCACTTTTCGGGTAAAGGATACAGGCATTGGGCTTACAGAAGAAGATACCCAAAAGATCTTTAACGAGTTTGAGCAAATCAATTCTCCTGATAAGGAACTGATTAATAAATCCGGTGCAGGATTGGGCTTAACTATTATTAAATCAATTGTCGAAAATCAGGATGGACGCATTTATGTGAAAAGTAAGCCAGGCAAGGGGAGTACGTTTACAGTTTATTTAACTTATAAACCTGCTGCGCAGCAATTGGAAGAAATTAACATCGCCGTACCGGAGGATAGGGTGTATACACAAGACATGGTTTGGGTGGTGGACGATGACCAGCTGATTGTGGATCTTTGCGAGATTATCTTTACCAAAAACAATATCCCCCATGTGTGTTTTAATGCACCTGCAAAACTGCTGGCTGCCAAATGGGACCCTGCGGTAAAATATATATTAATGGATATGCGCATGCCCGAGTATTCGGGCTCAAAACTATGTGAGCTGATGCGGGGAATCATTCCTGCGGATGTTAAAATTTATGCGATGACCGCGCAGGTTCTGCCTGAAGAATTGGAAGCAGTTATTGAACAGGGATTCGATGGCGTAATTATGAAGCCTTTCCGGGAGGACGATTTACTGGAAATACTGAATACAGTACCAGATAATCAGCTGGCTATTAAACAGCTGGGAGAAAATACCGCTAAAGTTCAAAAAGAGCCGGGGGCGGGGAGCATGGAAGAAGCTTCCGTACTAAAAGATACTGCCACAAATACGCTTATTGTAAATGAGCCTGCTTCAAAAGATCTGTCTGAAAAAGAAAAGGCCGCAGATTATGATTCCTGCATTTCACTGGACACTTCTGTGGTAGAAAAAATGACTTTCGGCGATCCTGAACTGCTGCAGAATATTCTGAAAAGATTTAAAGAAGACTGTGACAATGATATGGATGAACTGCAAAAAAGCATAATTGCAGAGGACCTCCCGCTGGCACGTTTGATTGTGCACCGTATAGCTGGAAGAACTGCGCAGATGGGATCCGGACAGATGGCAGCGGCTTACAGAGAAATGGAGATCACGCTCTCTGAAGCTTTAGTGATCGATGAGAAATTAAAAGGAGAATTAGAGCATCTGATCCTTAAACTACGGTCGCTGATGAAACTGGTAGAATCAAGGATCAGCTGATCTGTTTATTCGATATCGTAACGCTCCATTTTACTGTACAACGTCTTTCGGTCGATATTGAGCAGTTTTGCAGCTTTTGATTTATTATATTTTACTTTGATCAGCGTTTCAATGATCAGTGTTTTTTCGTTACTTTCATTTATCGCCTTCAGGTCAGACCCGCCGGGTTTTGGTGTTTGTCTGATTGCGAGGATCATTTCATCTGGCAGGGATTCAATACCTGCAGTATCCGTTGGTGTTAACAATACCATTCTTTTGATCACATTTTTTAGTTCCCGCAGGTTTCCGGGCCAATCGTACTGTAGCAGCAGGTCTTTTACCGGGGCAGATAAATGCTGTACATTTCTGCCAAGTTCTTCATTAGAAAGCTTAATAAAATGATCGATAAACAATTCCAGATCTTTACCCCTGTCCCGTAAAGCTGGAAGCAGGATCTTGAATTCATTTAGCCTGTGGTACAGGTCTTCGCGGAACTCTCCGTTTTGTATGCTGTTTAATAAATCGTCATTGGTTGCAGTAATGATCCTTACATTTACCGGGATCTTTTTTGTGCTTCCCAATGGCTGTACAACTCTTTCCTGTAATGCGCGCAGCAGTTTTACCTGGACTTCATATGTTAGATTTCCTACCTCATCTAAAAATAGCGTGCCACCGTCGGCGGCTTCAAACTGACCTTTTTTATCGCTTGTAGCACCTGTAAAAGCACCTTTTACATGCCCGAACAATTCGCTGGCAGCCAAATCTTTTGACAGTGCACCGCAGTCGATCGCTACGAATGGTTTAGAGGTTCTTTTGCTCTGGGTATGTAAGGTCCTGGCAGCATATTCCTTTCCGGTACCACTTTCTCCCTGGATAATTACAGACATGTCTGTTGGTGCAACTAAATCTATATGTGCATATAACTTATCAGCAGTTGCGCTTTTACCTTTTATAAAATCTTCATGCTCTACAGAAATCACTTTACTTTTCTCTTCTTTTTTTACAAGAGAACCGCCGATGATCATTAATAACTCATCTGGGTTTACCGGTTTGGTAATATAATCAATCGCACCCAATTGGATAGCTTTAACAGCAGTCCGCACATCATTAAAACTTGTCATAATTACCAGGGGGTAATTAAATCCGCTTTCACGGACATACGACAAAACATCCAGCCCGGTGCCATCAGGCAAACGGTAGTCGACCAGCAGCAGATCAAAAGATTGCTGAGCCAATATTTTCTGCGAATTTTTTACATCGTGACTAATAACCGGCTCATGACCGTGCTTTTTAAGAAAGCCTTCTAACAACTGTGAGAATGTCAGGTCATCTTCGATAATAAGTATTTTCGCCATAAGTATTCGCTTTGATATCAAGGCAAAAATACAAAAGCCGGAGGATTTCCGGCTTTTATATCATTATATTTTCTATAACCTAGCTTATTTATATTGATAAGCTGTTTTAACGGATCTCGTTTATTGTATTACTGCACCATCTTTTCCAACTTTTAAAAAGGCACCTTCAGTTCCCTTTTTCACATCTACCTGGTAATACGAAGTTTTGTCGGCATTAGTGATTAAAAAAGCTGTTGTTGGTGTCCACTCTTTGTAAGCATCGGCCTTTAACGTAGTTTTTACTGCTTCTGGCAAATCTTCTAATTTCACTGGCACTTTGCCGGTACTATCTTGTTGAACAGTAATTGCAACTGGTGTTTTTATTTCATTTGCTTTAACGGTAGAAATTCCTGCGAATGCTAATATGGCGGCTGATAAAATGAAATTTTTCATAGTGATTTATTTAAATGTACGTATTGATTAATTCTAATTGGATAAGTATGAAAATGGTGCCATGGTGCCAGAAATACATCATTTAACTTTAAACCAGTTCATTAGCATTTATCAGGTGACAGATATTTGGCGACATTTTACACAGTTTGCCCTAAATGCCTTCGTTTTTGCAATGGAATCAGTGTTTAAGCCATAAAAACGAACAGAACAAAATGAATGGCTTTGCGTTATATAGCCATAAACATAATCCTGAAACCATGACCTACAAAGAAATTTTAAATACGCTGGCTAACAAAACCGTAGAAACATACGATTTATATCTTCAATCAAAAATTGCCGGATTGATAGAAAACGATGGTTCCATTGCTGATCAGACAGAATTACACAGGTCTGAATATGACCGTTTAGAGAAGAAACTGATTGCGATGCTGGCTACAGTAAAAAATGATGAGTCTATCAACGAAGAAGTACCTGAAGGGTTTTATGAAGACTTCATTAAGTAAGATGGAAGTAACTATATCATTAGCATTTACCAATACATAAATCTTTTCTTAGCTTTGTGTCAATATGTTGTCTAAGAAAACAAAATATGCTATTAAAGCACTGGTGGCTTTAGGCAAAAATGTAGAAAATCCTCCTATGCAGATCGTTAGATTGGCAGAACAAGAAATGATTCCCAGAAAATTTCTGGAACAGATTTTACTTGATTTGCGTAATGCGGGTTATCTGTATAGCAAAAAGGGTGCAGGTGGTGGCTACAGCTTAAATAAAAACGCAGCTGATATCTATCTGGCCGATATTTTAAGGATAACGGACGGACCTATTGCAATGGTTCCCTGCGCGAGTATAAAATTCTACCGTAAATGTGACGAATGCCACGATGAAAAGACATGTGGCATCAGGAAAACGTTTATTGATGTGAGGGATGCTACGCTGGAAGTGCTTTCCAAAACAACCATAGCAGATGTAATTGCGCGGGAAAACAGTGATGAAATACTGATTTAATAATATTTTAAAATAAAAACTACTATTCCGATAGACTTTGTTATATTTGTTCATTGAACATTGAATACGGACGTTTTAAATAGTAGGTTATGATTTTAAATAAAATAAAAGGCGGAATTCAGGAACCAAAAATTACATTGGTTGGGGCTGGCCCCGGAGACCCTGATCTGATCAGTTTAAAAGGAGTAAAGGCACTTAACACTGCGGATGTCGTTTTATACGATGCTTTGGTTAATGGTGCATTACTTAATCATGCACCTGAGAATGCTATAAAAATATTTGTAGGCAGATCTGACGATGCTTCATTCTCGCAAGCTGCGGTAAATAAGTTAATGATTGATTACGCATTAAATTACGGTCATGTAGTCAGGCTGAAAAGCGGTGATCCTTTTGTTTTTGCAAGGGGATTCGAAGAAGTCGACTTTGCCGAGTCTTATAGTATACAAACCGAAATTATTCCAGGTATTTCCAGTGCGATAGGTGTACCAGGATTACATAAAATTCCCATGATCTATGGTGATTTAAGCCAAAGTTTCTGGGTGCTTGCAGGAACAAATTCAAAAGGAGAGATCTCACCAGACCTTACCGGAGCGGCGAAATCGAATGCTACAGTAGTTGTGTTGATGGGAATTGAGCGGATCAGGGAAATTGCTGCGATTTTTAAGCAGGAAGGAAAAGACAGGTTGCCAGTTGCTGTGATAGAAAACGGCTCTTTCAATAATGAAAAGATCGTAGTTGGTGTAGTGGATACTATCGCAGAACTGATAGAGGACCATAAAATTTCTTCACCTGCGTTATTGGTTTTTGGCGACGTGGTTTCTTTACATCCTTCATTTTCAAGGATCAGGGATTTCTATCACCTGCTTTCAGAAGCAGAGTAGACAGGATAAAATATTGATTCTACTGGCTCCTGATCATGCTGGGTAAGTCATTCGCCTCTTGTAAATAAATTTATTTTTTTCAAAATATTGTGTAAAGCCGGGCATTTCCCCGGCTTTACTGGTTTTATATTGACGGTAAAATATTATCTTTGGCTACTGCTAATCATGTGGTATAAACCTTTATATGCTCGTCTACCGGACAATTTTTTCTTTATTCCTGGCATGCTCACTCACTATTGCTTACGCATTGCAAGAACCCCGGCAGAACATCAATCTCCAAACAGACGTTGCTTCTTATGAAAAACTGGTAATCCACTATCGCTATGATAAACCGGATTCTGCTATATATTATGTGGAATTGGGTATGAAGCTGGCAAAACTGAACCACGATGAAGAAGGGATAGCACGGATGCTGAACCAGATGGGGATGATCGATGACAACCTTGGAAAAGCAGAGTCTTCAAGGCAGAAATATCTTGAGGCGCTGGAGATATACAAACGGCTGGATAACAAGAAAGGGATTGTTAAAGAATACATCAGGCTTGGTGTGGTAGAGAACAGAAAGGGCAATTATGATAAAGCCAGCAGCTATTTTTTGTCCGCTTTAAAAACTAGTGAAAAGAGCAGGGATAAGGCTGGTATCATGGAATCTTATCTCACGTTGGGTGAGGTTTATGCCAATCAAAAAATATATAAAAAAGCTTTAGCTTATTTTGATAAAGCGGAGATCATTAGTGAAACGCTACCTTTCTCGAGTTTGAAATTGAATTTGTATAATAATTTTGGCGCGGCTTATCGGGGGCTTCATGATTATCCTAAAGCGATAGCTTATTACGAAAAAGGGATCTCCCAGAGTAATTTCAGTGAGATGATGGGCCTTAATATTTCTATTACTATTGGCCTGGCACAGGTTTATGCAGATTCCGGGGATCTACAGCAGGCAATAGTTCTTCAAAAGAGGGCGCTAATGAAATCCAGAAAAATCTCTAATTTTATCCGTGAATATATTAGCTTATCTGCGCTCGCAGAGAGCTATAAGGATATAAATAGTACGACATCCTTAAACTATCTTCAGGAGGCACTACGACTTGTCCAGAGTAAAAATGCAAATAAGCAGGTGCTGGAAGTGCTGGAAAAGATTAGTGTCCTGCAATCAAAAAAGAATAATTTTAAAGAGGCTTACCTGTCAAAATCGATTCAATATAGTATTGCCGATAGTTTCTATTTCAAAGATATTTCTAACAAGATAGCTAATTTGCAGGCACAGTATGAACTCAATAAATCACAAGGAAAAGTTCAGGAATTAAAGTTCATCAATAGCAAGCAGGAGCTCGAAAAAAAGATCATGTTATGGATTATTGCCGGCGGGGCTGCTTTGCTGCTGGTACTTGGTGCGTACTACTTCAAAATACGCAAACTGAATCTGCTGCTGAACAAATCTAACACTGCGCTGAAAGAATCCAATAATGTAAAAGATAAGTTATTCTCTATTTTAGCACATGACCTGAGAAGCCCTCTTGCGTCGGTAATCAATTTATTGGAGATGATCAACAAAGGATGGCTCGATGAAGAAGAAAAGGCATTGATGATGTCGAAATTAGCGGTCCATTGTAATGCATCCATGGATACGCTGAACTTGCTTTTACAATGGGGCCAGATGCAGTTGAAGGGTGTTATGTTAAACCAGGTAACCATAGACCCCGCAAAGGTGCTCCGCAGAAACATTACGCTGCTGATGGAGTCGGCTACTCAGAAATCAATATTGATTACTCAGGATGTTGTTGAACATATTGCAGTTTTCTGTGATGAAGGCCATCTTGATTTTATGATGCGTAACTTGCTATCCAATGCGATAAAGTTTACCAGGCAGGGCGGGCACATCCACATTTCCGTAAAGGAATATAATGATGACCAATTGATTTTTTCGGTTAAAGATGATGGGGTAGGTATTGCAGCAGACCGGTTGGATGCTGTATTTAAAATCAGCAATGTGAGTACCAATGGAACGAATAACGAAAAAGGTACCAGCCTTGGATTAGTCATCTGTAAGGAATTTATTGTAGCCAACGCAGGCGAGATGTGGGTGGAAAGTATTGAGGGGGCCGGCTCCGAGTTTTTCTTTACTCTAAAAGCTATTAAATGATCCCTGGAAACAACTAATTGTTAAAACATACGTTAACAACCAATAAATTAACACATATATGAGTACAGTGAAAAAAAGAAAGATTGTATTAGGAGGATTATTAAGTGCAGTATTAGTTGCAGGGTTCGGACTAAGCTCATTCGCACAGACGATTAATAACTGGCAGAACCTGGATTTAAAAAAGGATTCTGTATTCGGGATCAGTACAGAAAAAGCATACACCGAATTACTTAAAGGAAAAAAATCAACTTCAGTTCTGGTAGGCGTTTTAGACGGTGGTGTAGAAGTTAAACATGAAGATCTGAAAAGCGTAATCTGGGTAAATAAAAAAGAGATTGCCGGAAACGCGAAAGACGATGATAAAAACGGTTACGTAGATGACGTAAACGGATGGAACTTTTTAGGTTCGGCAAAAGGTTCGGTTAACAATGAAACATTGGAGCTGACCAGGATTATCCGCAGAGATAAAGCGCGTTTTGAAAATATGACCGCCGCGACGGTTAAACCGGCGGATACAGCAGATTTTAACCAATATCAAAAAGCAGTGCTTGATTTTGATAAACAGACAAATGAAGCTAAAAATGCGGTTGCAAATATCAGCGGATTAAAATCGGTATTGGATGCAATGGTAAAAAAAATGGGGAAGGCCAATCCTGCGCTTGCAGATTTTCAGGCTTTTAAACCGGAAACAGGTATTGAAGAACGCTTGAAGAGTATTATGGTTTCACAATTGCAGAATTCCAGTTATGAAACCTTTTATAAGTCGCAGATCACTAAGGGACTGGAGCATTATCAGGATCAGCTGGATTATAACCTGAACCTTACATTTGACCCGAGACCGGAACTTGTTGGTGACAACTACGCAGATATTACTGAAAAAATATACGGGAGTAATGATGTGACCGGACCAGATGCGAGCCATGGTACACACGTAGCTGGTATTATTGGCGCCGACCGTACCAACACTATCGGTGTTAAAGGTGTAGCAGATAACGTGAAAATCATGGGTGTGCGCAGTGTGCCTAATGGTGACGAGCGCGACAAAGACGTTGCAAATGCAATTCGTTATGCGGTAGCAAACGGTGTGAAGGTGATTAACATGAGTTTTGGAAAAGCATATTCATGGAATAAAAAAGCAGTAGATGAGGCGGTTAAATATGCCATGTCTAAAGACGTTTTGATTGTTCAGGCTGCCGGTAATGATAATAAAAACTTAGAAGTAGAAAAAAGCTTCCCTGACCGCAGATATGAAGGCGGCGGTGCGGCTACATCATATATTGTAGTTGGTGCTTCGGGCCCGACAGATGATAAGACGCTTAAAGCAAGTTTTTCTAATTATGGAAAAACTACAGTTGATGTTTTTGCTCCAGGCGTACAGATCTTCTCTACGGTACCGGGATCTAAATATGAAGCTTATGATGGTACTAGTATGGCATCGCCGGTAGTAGCTGGATTAGCGGCTTTAATCAGATCGTATTATCCGAAATTAACTGCTGTTCAAGTAAAGGAAATCATTTTGAAATCCGTAGTTAAAGTAGACCATAATGTAGATGTGGAAACAGAGGAAGGACAGGCGCCGGTTTCAGTTCCATTTTCAGACCTTTGCTTAACAGGCGGTATTGTAAATGCTTACAATGCATTAAAACTGGCTGCAACTTATAAGTAAAAGATTTATTCGTTTTAAAACAAAATCCCCTTCTTTTCAGAAAAGAAGGGGATTTTGTTTTTAGAGTTTTTTCCTGATCATAGTGCTGTTCAGGCGAAAAGATTCTTAGAGACCCGGTGGTCATCAAGCAGGCAAAGCTTTTCATATTTATATTCGTTTACCATATCATAATTTTTAAGGTCGGTATAAATCTTAATCAGTAAGTTAAACATAAACATCGCGTTTAAAACTACTTCGTTCCGTTTAAAAAGCAGGAGACATTCCCTGGCATTTTCAATGGCCATTTCATATTCCTTTCTATTGTAAGCTTGTTGTGAGAGGAACATCAATAAAAGTGCTTCCTGATAATTGGTAAAATTAGTGTTTACGTTATTAGATAAATGCAGTACAATATTCTCAATCTGGTCGGTCCTTTTACCGGGCGATACCCTGGCATTGTACATTCCGTAAACTGTTATTATATATGTAGTGAACGAATTCCTTTTCATAAACTCTTTTGGGTGCAGTTTGATCAGGTTTGCGATAATCTGTTTGCCAGAATTTGCATTTCCGGTAAACAGGTTAACAAACAGCATCAATAGATATGAGATCCCCTGCATCGTCTCCATCTTTAGTTCAGGGTTAATATTAAATGGGTTTTCCCCGCCCTTAAAGTCTTCTATTTTCTGCAGCAATTCCAGGTGAACAGGTTTTTCTGAATTAATTTTTGCATAAATGATTTCAAAAGCCTTTACAGGGCTTACCATCCATTTGTTGTTGTTTAATTTTTTGAGGCTGTTTATGCTGTTCTTTATTCCTTCTTTATCCATCCGGATGACTTCAAGGATCGCCAGTATAGAATTGTAAATCAGCAGCTGTTCTTCATTTTTTGCAATATCAATTAAAGCAACGACAGCTTCTTTATAACAAGAGTCAATAAAGTCAAAGTTGATCAGCTTAGAAATGATAATTTCATGGAACCTGTCTTCATCCAGCAGCCTGATCAGATCTGAGTTATATTTAGATCTGTATTTAATTTCTTCGGCCATAAACAAGATCAGGTAGTTCGTCTCAAAGCTGTTAAGGTTGAGCTTGAACATGGCTTTGAGTGAGTGAAAATTACCAGTTTTAATCAAAAATCGGGTTGCCCATTGTAAAAGCTGGAACCTGACCTGGTTATAATCATACTCTGTGTTGATATAGTTGAAAAACTCTGCGTTTACTTGTAAATGGAATTTCTCCAGGATTTCAACAAACAGGAAATATTCAAACATATGCGGATGCAGGAATCGCACATATTCTTTTGGATGTGCATTCTCCAGATGTTTTTCTTCCATTAATATCCCATCACTCAGCAATTCCATATAGGCATTCCTGAATACGGATAGCTCTGCCAGTAAAGAATCTTTCTCTACGGAATTAGATTTTAAGCCGTAGCCTGTAAGTTGAATGATCTTTTTTAGAAAGAGTATTTTTTCTGTGTAATAGTTAGAGCGGTAAATCTTTTCCTGAATGAACCTCGATACCAGCTCATAGAAAGTAATGTTTGTATAATAATTGAAATCAGGGTCTTCTTCTTTCAGCTGATAATAGAGCTGGATATGGAAAGGAAACTTCAATTGAGATTTTAGCCGCGGATTAACTTCTTTATTATCGAGGTAGTTGATTTTAGAGATAATGATCTCGACTTCTTTTTCTGATAGGGGAGGCACATTAGAAAGTTCATGAAGATTGAAATAGTTTCCAGGAAACCATTTTGACTTCATAAAAGAAGAATGACGGATACGATCGTAAAACCTGGTCCAGGAAGTAGACCTCATACTCATGATGAGTTTTATATTTTTGAAGTCTTCCAGTGAACAGATCAGGTTAATGATACTATCAAATAAAAGGTTCTTATCTTCTTTTTTTAATACGAGCTCTCCGAATGCATCAATAATGATAATAAACTTACCGTTATTGATGTTTTGCACTTCATTAATATATTCCAGTGCATTTTCGTTTGGCCCCATGTTCAGTTGTTGTTTTAGCTGCTCTTCGAGGTTAACGTTTAGGTTCTCTTTGTTGAAGAAGTTATAGGCTTTCAGGAATAAAACGGTAGAACTGCCATAGGGTGCATTTGGTTTGTAAAACAGATCTTCTGTTAAATGGCTCAGTAATATTGTTTTTCCGTACCCTGGCTGTGAAATGAAACTGGTGAAGATAAAATCGCTGTCAAAAAACTCGTCGAAGTCGTGCTCAGCGAACTTTCTGCTGATCGTCATATCATAAGGGATACCAGATCGGTTTCTAATTGTCTTTAATGTATAATTGGTAATCTTGTCAGCCTTCTCTTTTAATGTTTTCCAATCATCCGCTTTTTCTTCACGTACAGGAGTTATGCGTACTACCTCGGTAGTCGCCATATCTACATATTCGGCCAGTGTAGTGAGTGTGAATGTCGAAAATTTATGCTTAACAACAGCAAAACCAAACAAACGCTTAATGGTTGTCTCGCTCACATTTTTATTAAGATGCTTACTGATCTCAATCGAAATTCTTTTGCAATCTGCAGGCGTAATAAATTTAATGCCGCATTTTGAAAGAATCAATCCCTTAAGTTCATTTAGCCGGTGACTGTATTCCATATTCAGTTTTGTTCAATATTTAGGCAATGCTAATAAGCTAATCAGGACCTGTTCTGGAACTAATATACACATATACGTGGTAAATGAACAGAATGGTTTGTAATAAAATTACTGATGAATATGATTTTCAGCAGACAAATATGTTAAAAACGCATCTGAAACCAAATATTAGGGATTTTCGAACAAAGCAATCGTAAAGTGAACAAAATGAATATAAATGAGCGATCATTTCGCTCTGTGTAATGAATGATTTGAATGAGCAATTAGACGGTCGCTATACTTAAAATTGCCGTAAGTATTCAAGTTAACCTCTAATGATCCAGGTATGAAACCCACTTCTACACACCGAATGTTTAAAAATTTACTCTCGCTGTTTGCTTTAATAGCTATAACGCTATTTAGTTCGAAATCTTATTCCCAAACAAAAAATTATGCAACTGTTACGCCATCGAGTGGAACTACTGCATATTACACTTTGCTTGGATCAGAAAATGAGTCGCCAGGTGCCACCGGTGCAGGTACAATTTTAAATCCAGGTAATGCTGCAATCATTACTCCTTCAAACCCAGCCACACTTACGGCAAATTACTTTAATGTATTGGGATTGTATAAGGGAGAAGGTGAAGCTTATCTTCAACTAAAATACGGAAGTACGGTAGCGGCGGGGAAGACTACCTATATCCGTTTCGAGGCTGGGCCTACAGGTGGACTCAATTTAGATCTGCTTGGAATTGTGGGCGACCTCACCGGACTGTTAAGTAATAATGTAATACAGGTAGATGCCTACAGTGGTGCGACTGCTGCGGGAAATGGTGTTAAAATAGCGAGTGGGGTAACTACTACTATAGTAAAGGATGCAGCTGGCTTAAACTACTTTGCAGTAACCTCCGCATCTTCCTATAACTCGGTCAGGGTCAGGCTCCGATACAGAGGCAATTTGCTTGGCTTAGCACTTGGATCGTCAGTCGGCATAAATCTATATACACCATTTAACTATGATGCCGGCAATTGCGGGCCTGCTGTATTTACGAGCATTGGTGAAACTACGGGGTTAAACGTGTCGCTGACCACTCTGGTAGCGAACCCGAGTTTTGCGATTGACGGTAATACTACTACTTTCTCCCAATTGCAGTCGGGCCTGGTTGGCTTAGGCTCTAACGTTTCTCAAACTTTTTATTTGCCATATGTAACAGCATCAAATACTGATGTTGCAAAAATCACACTTTCTCAACCGGGTACATTATTAAGTTTAGATGTTTTAAAAACAATACGAATTCAAGCCTATAACGGTAATACACCAGTTGGAAGTATCCAGTCGGCCACCAACCTGCTGACCCTGCAACTTCTTGGCCTGTTTTCCAATGACCGGCCGTTCTCTGTATTTTTTAGTCCCGGTGTTCCGTTTGACGGGATCAGGGTTACCATTGACAATACCCTTGCCGTTGGTGGAAATTTATTAGCCGGCGGAGTAAAGATCTATGAAGTTGAGCGCACGGTTGCTAAACCTCTGTTTGCCGGATCTATCAGCGGGGCACAGACAATTTGCGGGGGAAGCAATCTTGTGCTTGCTGCACAGAACCCAAGTGCCAGCTTTACCTATAATTTTTATAAAAAAGTAAACAATGCACCTGTGCTGTTGGCAGCTAATACTGCGGGCACAACTACTGAAACCGGACTTGCCCCCGGTACCTATACCTATTATATAGGTGCAGTGAAAGCGGAATGTACTGCCGAGTCTGATCGTGACAGTGTACTAGTAACCGTTAACCCGGTTTTGGTGCTTGCGGCAACATCACTTCCAAACGGCGCAGTCAACAAAGTATATTCCAAACAAATCACCGCTGCTACCGGCGGTGCCCCGGTTTATACTTATGCAGTAGCCACGGGAAGCACGCTGCCAGCAGGGCTAACACTTACCTCCGCTGGTTTGATCAGCGGCACGCCATCAGTTGCGGGAACATATAACTTTAATCTTACTGCTACGGATAGTTTTGGCTGTACAGTAACCACACCTTATACGGTAACCATTGCTGCGGTGCTGGTATTGCCACCCGCAACACTTCCTAACGGAACTGTCGGAATTGGCTATCCGGCGATTTCTCTCCCTGCACCTGCAGGCGGTACCACCCCCTATACCTATACCGCAGTAAATCTGCCTCCGGGTCTTGCGCTGAGTACGGCAGGAGAAATCACAGGCACCCCTGCACAATCCGGGACATTCACCTTTCCGGCTACTGTAACGGATGCTGATGGCAATACAGTAACCACTGATTTCACGATTATTGTGAGAAACCCGCTGGCACTGGCCTCATCAGCATTGTCTGATGGTACAACTGGTGTAAACTATCCGACACAAATTATCCCCGCTGCTACAGGCGGGAGCGGGGTATATACCTATACGGCTACAAACCTGCCTCCGGGCCTGACATTTAATCCTGGTTCAAGAGAAATCACAGGTGTGCCTACACAATCGGGACCTTTTACTGTTACCGTTAATGTTACGGACAATGAAGGTAAATCTGCTTCGGCAAACTATACCGTAACCATTAAAGACCCGCTGGTTTTAGCTACGAAAGTACTGGCTGATGGAACTGTTGGCCTTACCTATCCTACAGAAACGATTCCAGCGGCAACAGGCGGTACAGGACCATATACCTATGTAGCGACGAACCTGCCTCCCGGATTAACCTTTACCGCAGGTAACAGGCAGATCGCGGGTACACCAACACAATCAGGTACGTTTACTATAATGGTGCAGGTTACTGATAATGCGAATGCATCGGTTACCGTGCCGTATACGATTAAGGTTATCGGTGCATTGGATTTGCCAACCGCTGCTCTTCCTGCCGGAGTGGTAGGTACGGTTTACAATTCCGGCGCGCTGCCTGTACTAACAGGAGGAACTGCGCCGTATACGTATGCCATGACAAACCTGCCTGCGGGCTTAACCTTTAACCCGGCAACACGTGTGATCTCCGGAACTCCCGAATTGGGCGGAACGTTCAGCGTTACCATGCGTGGTACTGACAATGCAGGCCTAACTACCACAACAGATTATTTATTAAATATTACTGTAGGTACGCCAACAATTTCAGGTGTTACGATTTGCAGCGGAAGTGCCGCAACACTCAGTGTTTCCAATACTACTACAGGAGTTACATATAATTTTTATTCAGCTACCGGCAATACTCCACTATCTGTTGGTGCAACTTATAATACAGGGCCTTTAAATGAAACAACTACATTTTATGTAGAAGCCGTTTCGGGAACAGCTGTAAGTGCGAGGGTACCCGTTACAGTTACAGTAAACCCTTCACCTGCATTGCCGGTTATCGTAACCAATAACCTGACGATCAGCAGCGGAGGGACAGCAGTACTGCAAGCAACAGCAACTGGTGGAGCAACAATTAAATGGTTTGCAGCAGCTACTGGTGGTGCTGCCCTTTTTACCGGACCAAGTTATACAACACCTGTGCTTACAGCAAGCACTACTTATTATGCTGGAACAGAAAGCAGCCTTGGCTGCGTCAGCGCATCAAGGGTGCCGGTTACTGTAAATGTAACCAGCGACCCGGCCAATCCAAACTGTAATGCTGCCACTACCCAACAAAGCAGTATCACTGGTTTATTATGTATAAACTGCTCTATTCAGGGTGCCGGCAATTCGGTTGATGCGGACCTGAACAACTATACACAGATTTCACTTTTAGTGGGTGCAGGGGCTACAGGTTATCAGCGCCTGATCTTCCAGCAAGCCGGGGTGGCAACGGATAGTATCCGTGTAGACCTGGAAACACCGACAGGTTTGGCAGATCTGTCAGCCCTGGGCGGAATTACACTAAATGTAATGAATGGCAATACTGTGGTGAGCAGTTATCCTATCAATCCGGCACTTATCAGTTTAAATTTATTAAGTGGCAACAGGTTCCAGGCTACAGTTCTGGCCGGCGGAATTTATGACCGGGTTGAAGTAAGGTTTAATCCTGTTGTTACTGCTTTGAGCAATCTGCGCATCTATGGTGCAACAGTAGTATATCCAAACCCTACAATCGTGTCGGGAAACCAAACCATCTGTTCAGGAACTTCGGCAAACCTGAGTGTTACCCCACAAGGCGGTACTACCATCACCTGGTACAGCGCTGCTACCGGAGGTAATGTTTTAGCCAGCGGAAATACCTATACAGCAGGCCCGCTTACAGCAACTACTACCTATTATATACAGGTCAGCAAAAACGGCTGTGCAAATACAACACGCGTTCCGGTAACAGTTACTGTTACCCCAGCGGTTACCGCACCTGTTCTTGCTGCAATATCCCCGGTTTGTTCAGGATCTACCGCAGTACTTGCAGTAGATAACCCGCAAACAGGCACTACCTATAACTGGTATACTGCAGCTGCAGGTGGTACACCAGTATTTACCGGAGCGGTTTATACCATCCCTGGAGTAACTGCTAATGCAACTTATTATGTAGAAGCTACGAATGGCAATTGTATTTCCCCAACCCGTACCGCCGCAAACGTAGTTGTTAGCCCCCGTCCGCTTTTACCTCAAGTCCAGGCTTCTGCTACTGCAGTAAACCAGGGACAGACCGTACAGCTGACAGCAACTTCAACAGAAACCGATGTTGTATTTAACTGGTACAATTCTGCAGACGCAACTACCCCTGTATTTACAGGGCCAACGTATGTAACTCCTCCAATTACAGCGACCACTACTTTTTATGTAGATGCAACTTCTACAGTTACAGGATGTGCTTCATCGGCAAGGGTACAGCAAACGATTACCGTAAATCCGGCAGGAACACCGGTGCCGGTAGAATGCGAAACCCCGATCAGTCAGACTGTCGGCACAAGCGGTGTGGTCTTATTGGCAAGAGTTGACAATGCTCCCCTTGCTATAGACGGCGATCAGCAAACTGGCTCTACCCTGGTAATGCCTGTAGGTTTGCTCGGATCATCGGTATTCCAGCAAGTTAATTTCACAGGTTTATCTAACGTAGGCGATACAGTACGTATCCGCTTAAGTACAAACGGCCAGTTATTATCTGCTGGTGTCTTATCAAGTATCAATGTGACTACTTTTCAGGGGACAACAACCAATGGTGATGCCCTTGCAATCAATAATAACCTGTTAAACCTTCAACTGCTCAGCAATGGTACAGAGGCAATCATCACATTTGTGCCAGCGGCAAGATTTGACGGAGTACAGGTGAGCCTCAATGCAGGATTGCTGAGTGCGCTTACTTCTGTGAATTTCAATTATGCAAGAAGGATAGCGCAGGCACCGGTTGTGGCAGCTGCAAACGTAACTATATGTGCAGGACAGACCGCTACCTTAACTGTGTCTGCTCCGCTGCCAAATATCATCTATAAATGGTATAATGCGGCGGGCGTATATCAGGGCGTTGATGGTGCCAGTTTCACTACACCGGTACTTAATGCCAATGTCCAATACTTTGTTGCTGCAACAAGGGGTGATTGTTTCGGTTCTAAAACTGCTGTGAATGTTACTGTAACACCAGCGCCACTCGTTCCGGTACTACTTTCACCAACCCTAACCACATGTGCTGGTTCTAACCTTACTTTTGAAGTTCAGAATCCGCAAGCAGGGGTTACTTACCAATGGTATAATGGAGCCACACTGATTACAGGTGCTGTATCTTCTACTTATACAGTTACCAATATCCAGGCAGATGCCAGCTATTCGGTAGAAGCAATCAATACCTGCGGTATCGCTTCGGCAAAATCAACAGTTACTGTAACCGTTGGTTCATTAATGGCGCCGATGGTTAATCCGCAAGCCATTACGATTACCGCTGGTCAGCGTGCACTGCTTACAGCAAGTTCTGCAACTGCAGGAGTAACTTATAGCTGGTACACCACTGATCCGCTTAATCCGTTATCTACACCATCTAATGGTCAGAATGGTACTTTCTTTACTCCCGTACTGTCCACAACAACAACTTTTAATGTTATCGCACAAAATACAGGTATTAGTAGCTGTACATCGCTGCCAGTTCCAATAGTAGTTACTGTAATTCCTGCACCAACTAATACCGGGGAAGTTCCTTGTGAGGCAGCAGTAAGCACTACAACAAGAACTGGTGGTTTATTGGCACTGTTAGCTACGGTAGATAATCCGGGATTAGCGGTAGATCAGGATACCGTGACCAGTTCAACCTTACAGATTCCATTGGGTATAGGCAGCTTTATCGCGCAAAAAGTAACCTTTACAGGTGTTTCACAAATCGGCGATAGAGTAAGGCTGGGCATTTCATCTTCTGCCGGTCTGCTGTCATTAGGTGTTGCTTCGAGCATTACCGTAACTACGTACAACACAAATGGTACTATAAGTAATAATGACGAAGCAACGATCAGCAGTCAGCCCATTACCTTAAGATTATTAAACGGTGGCACATCTGCCATTATAGAATTTACACCAACGCAATCATTTGATGCAGTAGAGCTGAAACTGAACTCCGGACTATTAAGTGCGCTGACTTCAGTAAACTTTAACTATGCACAGCGGATTATTCTTCCGCCAACTGTACAATCGGCATCCGTAACCGGATGTGAAGGTACAAGACCTACACTCACTGTAACCAGTCCTGCTGTAGCGGGAGTTACCTACAACTGGTACAAAGAAGGTGTTTTAGCAGGCACAGGCACTACCTTCCAGGTAGAAGCAGGTTTGCTTGCAGGAGTGTATAATTATAGTGTAGCTGCAGTACGCGGTACTTGCGTGAGCGCACAGACACCAGTTACCGTAACTATTATCGCTGCACCTGCTGCTCCGGTACCAAGCGCGGCCAATCCAGCAACCACTTGTCTGAATACACCAGTAACCCTGCGTGTAGACCAGGTAGCAAATGTTTCTTACAACTGGTATGACGCAGCAACTGGCGGTAACTTACTGGCTGCCAATACTGCATCTTATATCACTCCGGCGAATCTGCCAGTGGGAACTACCAATTTTTATATAGAAGCAGTAAACTCAAATTCTTGTCTGAGCACTGCGGCAAGAACAGCGGTATCGATAACAATTAAACCAACAGCAACGATCACAGATCTGGATGTTACGGGAGCAGCTGCACCGTTTTGCGCAGGATCAACGGCAGTGTTAACAGCTACTTCTGCAATTACTAACCCGGTGTTTACCTGGTATACCGATGCGGCTTTAACCAATGCGGTATTTACTGGTCCGGTTTATACGATTGCACCGGTAACTGCAACTACCACTTACTACGTAACCGTTAGGGGAGACGAAAAATGTGAGAGCCTTGCAGGTAATGCAGAGGTAGTTACTTTGACAGTTAACCCGCCTGCTATTGCTGCCGATATCACCGTAACCGGAATTACTTCTGGTTTATGTGCCGGCGCAACGGTAACTTTAAATGCAACTTCTACCACGGTTTCTAGCCCGGTATTTACATGGTACAGTGATGCGGCGCTGACTACAGTTGCTGCTACTGGTCCGCAATTTACAGCGGGCCCGTTATTAACCAATACTACCTATTACGTAACGGTTCGCGGATCTAATAAATGTGAAAATGCGGCGGCTGACGCGAAATTGGTAACGATTACAATTAATCCACCAGCAGATCCGGCTGATATCATTGTAACAGGTGTTCCGACCAGCATATGCGCAGGCTCGGGTGCAAGCCTTACTGCTAGCAGCACTACGGTGATCAATCCTGTATTTACCTGGTATAGCGATGCGGCTTTAACGACTGTTGTGGCAAACGGTCCGGTATTTAATACAGATCCGCTGACTGCCACTACTACCTTTTATGTGAAAGTAAGCGGCTTAAATAAATGTGATAACTTATCCGGAAATGGTAAAGCAGTTGTGTTAAGTGTAAATGCGCCGATTACCTTTACTGGTGGCCCTTTGAGCACTGCATTTGTAGCCACACCTTATTCTGTACAAATTAGTCCTGCCAGCGGCGGTACACCTTCGTACACTTATACCCTGGCCTCAGGAAGTACATTACCAGATGGTTTATCACTTTCTGCGGGCGGGGTGATCAGCGGAAGCGCAGTAACTCCGGGCACGTATAACTTTAGCCTGATGGCTATCGACAGTAAAGGATGTACAGCAATTGCTTCCTTTAGCCTGGTTGTTACTTATCCGCCATTGGTATTGCCACCTGCAGTATTGCCAGACGGTGTAGTCGGGTCGGTTTATCCAGCTCAGGTATTACCAGCTGCAACTGGCGGCAAAGGCCCGTATACTTACGTAGCGGCCAATGTGCCTGCGGGATTGTTGTTCAACGCTGTAACAAGACAAATTACTGGTACGCCGACTGCGGGAGGTATTTTTACTATAACAGTTACAGTAACTGATGCAAATAACAATACTGCTACACAGGATTATGTAATTAATGTTACAGTACCCGCACCAGTAGTTGCAGGTACGTCAACCTGTGCCGGAACTACCGTTACACTTACCGTGAGCAATCCGGTACCCGGTGTAACTTATAACTGGTATGCTAATGCGAGCGGAGGTGTAAGCCTGGGTAATGGAACCAGCTTCCTGGCCGGGCCGATCAACGCCACTACGACTTATTATGCAGAAGGTTCTTCGGGTACTGCAACCAGTACAAGAACAGCCGTTATCGTAGATCTGAAACCTGTTGCAACTACTGCTGATATTGCTGTAAATGGTGTGCCTGCATCACTTTGTGCGGGTACAGCTGCCAGCCTTATTGCAAGCAGTACTACAGTGACCAACCCGGTATTTACCTGGTACAGCGATGCTGCATTAACACAGGTAGTGGGTAACAATGCAACTTTCGACACACCTGTTCTCACTGCAACTACTACCTATTATGTAACAGTGCAAGGGTTAAATAAATGTGAAAATGCTGCTGCTACAGCCAGGGCAGTTGTGATCAGTGTTAATCCTCCTATTGTTTTCAATGGAGGGACATTGCCAGGCGGAACTATAGGCAGTACCTATTCGGTACAGCTGACACCAGCTACTGGCGGAACACCGGGATATAGCTACACATTAGCTACGGGAAGTACTTTGCCAGACGGCTTGTCACTTTCTTCTACAGGTGCAATTACCGGAATGCCAACTACTCAGGCTGCCAGTACATTTTCTGTAACCGCAATAGACAGCAAAGGCTGTACAACTACTGCTGTATTTACTTTAGCAGTTGATTTCCCTGCACTGGTATTGCCTCCTGCAACATTGCCAGACGGAATTGTGGGGACTGTTTATACAACTCAGACTTTACCAGCAGCCACCGGAGGTAAAGGGCCGTACACGTATGTGGCCACTAACCTGCCTCCGGGAATATTATTTAATCAAACAACAAGAGAACTTACTGGTACGCCAACATTAGGCGGTACGTTTACCATCACTGTGACGGTAACAGATGCTAACGGGACTACAGCTACTGCAGATTACATGCTTAAAGTTACTGTACCTGCGCCGGCAGTTGCCGGAACAGCGGTATGTGCAGCCAGCACAACAACCTTAACTGTAAGTAATCCTGTACCCAATGTAACTTACAACTGGTATGCAGCAGCTAGCGGCGGTGTGAGTCTGGGTTCGGGAACAACCTTCCTGGCCGGTCCAATTACTGCTACCACAACGTACTATGCTGAAGGCTCTTCGGGAACAGCGGTAAGTACAAGGACAGCGGTAATCGTTACCTTAAAACCATTGGCAACTGAAACTGACATCACAGTAACAAATGCATCAGCAGTTGTCTGCTCAGGAACAAGCGCCGGTTTAACTGCCAGCAGTACTACAGTTACCAATCCGGTATTTACCTGGTACAGTGATGCGGCCTTAACACAGGTAGTATCTAATGATGCTGCATTTAATACCCCGGTACTTACTGGCAATACAACGTATTACGTAACAGTGCAAGGGTCGGATAAATGTGAAAATGCAGCAGGAACGGCTAAAGTTGTGCTGGTTACCGTTAATCCGGCAGTAGTGTTTAATGGAGGTGCCCTGGCGAACGCTACGTTGACAACTCCATATTCATTACAACTGAATGCAGCGACTGGCGGAACCCCTGGTTATACTTATACATTGGTTACAGGAAGCAGCCTGCCTGCAGGACTTACCCTTTCTTCAACAGGTGTGATCAGCGGAACACCAACTGCGGTAGGGCCTAATACATTCTCTATCACAGCGACAGACAGCAAAGGCTGTAATGCGACTGCTATCTTTACATTAGCGGTTGATTATTCGCCGCTCTTATTACCACTGGCAACATTGCCAGATGGAATTGTGGGTACTGTTTATCCTACGCAAACCTTGCCATCAGCAACGGGCGGCAAAGGACCATACACTTATGTAGCAACTAACCTGCCTCCGGGATTAGTATTTAATCCAACTACCAGAGAGATTACAGGAACTCCAACATCAGGTGGAACGTTTACTGTTGCTGTAACAGTAACCGATGCAAATGGCAATACAGCGAATGCTACTTACACAATCAACGTTACCGTGCCTGCTCCGGCATCTGCGGGAACTGAAGTGTGTGCAGGAACACGTGCAACATTAACCGTAAGTAATCCGGTAGCTAATGTAATATACAACTGGTATGCAGCAGCTACTGGCGGTGTTAGCATCGGTACCGGAACTAGCTTCCAAACGCCGGTAATCACCGCGACCACAACTTTTTATGTGGAAGGTTCTTCGGGAACTGCCGTAAGTACAAGGACGGCAGTAGGTGTTACTTTAAAACCAAACGCCATTGCTGCAGATATCACAGTAAGCAATGCTTCTTCTACGGTATGTTCCGGAACAGGTGCAAGCCTTACAGCCAGCAGCACTACGGTGACGAATCCGGTGTTTACCTGGTACAGTGATGCCGCATTAACGCAAGTGGTATCTAATGATGCTACGTTTAATACCCCGGCACTTACTGCCAACACTACCTATTATGTAACGGTACAGGGCTCAAATAAATGTGAGAATGTGGCTGGAACAGCGAAAGTTGTATTGGTTACAGTAAACCCAGCGGTAGTATTTAACGGCGGCGCTTTAGCTAGTGCAACCTTAACAGCTCCGTATACTGCACAACTGAATGCGGCAACTGGTGGCACCCCTGGTTATACTTACACATTGTCTCCGGGAAGTACCCTGCCGGCAGGATTGTCACTTTCATCGACAGGTGTGATCAGTGGTACACCAACGGCTACAGGACCAAGTACTTTCTCCGTAATTGCAACAGATAGCAAAGGATGTGCAGCGACTGCAGTGTTCACTTTGACCGTCAACTTCTCTCCACTGATCTTGCCACCGGCAACATTGCCAGATGGTACAGTAGGTACTGTTTACCCTGTTCAAACCTTGCCATCAGCAACTGGTGGTAATGGACCATACACTTACGTGGCAACTGGGCTGCCTCCTGGATTAACCTTTAACCCGACAACAAGGGAGATCACAGGTACGCCTACACAAGGTGGTACGTTTACTGTAGCGGTAATAGTGACTGATGCCAATGGAAATACAGCGAATGCAACTTATACCATCAACGTTAGGGTGCCAGCTCCGGCAGCTGCAGCTGCACAGGCTTGTGCAGGTAGCACAGTGATTCTCACTGTAAGCAACCCGGTAGCGAACGTAACCTATAACTGGTATGCAGCAGCAACCGGTGGAACCAGCATTGGTACAGGAGTAAGCTTCGAGACACCGATAATTAATGCAACAACTACCTTCTATGTACAAGGCGCTTCGGGAACGGCAGTGAGTACAAGAACTGCGGTAGCAGTTACCCTGAAACAAAATGCGACAGCCGCAGATGTAACCATAACAGGTCAGCCATCCGTTGTTTGCTCGGGCACAGGCGCAAGCCTTACTGCCAGCAGCAGTACAGTGAGCAACCCGGTATTTACCTGGTACAGCGATGCCGCCTTAACGCAGGTAGTTTCTAATGATGCTACATTTAATACCCCTGCCTTAACTGCAGCTACTACTTATTATGTGACTGTTGAAGGATCAAATAAATGCAGAAATGCCGCAGGAAATGCAAGGGTAGTTCTCTTAAATGTAAATCCGGCCATCATCTTTAATGGTGGTACACTTGCCGGTGCTACAGCAACCCGCAGTTATTCGGTACAGCTCAACCCGGCCAGTGGCGGGGCGCCAGGTTATATTTATACGGTAAGCCCGGGCAGTACATTGCCTGCAGGTCTGTCACTTTCGGCAGGCGGTGCGTTGAGTGGAACGCCTACAGTAGCAGGAAGTTATAACTTTACTGTGACGGCAACTGATAGTAAAGGATGTACTGCAACAGCTGGTTTTGCCTTAACAATCGCTGCGGCACCAGTACCATTAAGCCTGCCGCCTGCAAGCTTGCCAAACGGACAGGTAGGAACAGTGTATACTCCGCAAACCTTGCCTTCGGCAGTTGGCGGAACAGGACCTTATACCTACGTTGCTACAGGATTACCTCCAGGATTATCATTTAACCCTATTACCAGGGAGATCACAGGTACACCAACATTGGGCGGTACATTTACAGTGACCGTAACTGTTACTGATGCTTCGGGAACTACGGTTACACAAACTTATGTGATCATAGTAACTGTACCAGCTCCGGCAGCTGCAGGAACAATCAGCTGCCCTGGTTCGAGCGTAACGTTAACAGTGAACAATCCGGTTGCAGGTGTTACCTATAACTGGTACGCTAATGCAAGCGGAGGAATGGCACTGTACACAGGAATCAGCTTCCAAACACCAGTGTTGACAGGCCCTGTAAGTTATTATGTGGAAGGCGCATCCGGTACTGCAGTAAGCACCAGGATAGAAGTTAAGGTTGCTGCACCAGATGTACTGGCTACACCAGTAGTCTCTGTACAGTCGAGCACCTTTAAAAGCATCACATTTGTATGGGCACCGATAGCTGGCGCAACTGCTTATGAAGTGTCAGCAGACGGCGGTATTACCTGGTCGGCACCAAGCTCTGGCGGACTGACCCATCTGGTGTCTGGCTTACAAGCCAACGCAACCGTAACACTGCAGGTGAGAGCTAAAGGTGCAACGATCTGTCAGACCAGCGCTGCGGGCCGTACCACTGGAACAGCTAACAATAACGGCAGCACAGACGGGGTAGAGATCTTTATCCCTAATACCTTCACACCAAATGGAGATGGAAGGAACGATATATTCTATGTGTATGGTAATGCCATTGTGAAAGTCAAAATGCGTGTTTATAACCAGTGGGGACAATTCCTGTATCAATCATTAAATATTCAGAATGGATGGGACGGGACCTATAAAGGCCAGATGCAGCCAAATGGTGTCTATGTGTATTACGTAGACCTCGAACTGACTGACGGTACAAAAACGATGAGAAAAGGAACAATAACCCTATTACGATAAGAACATTAACCTGACAAATAATTATCATGAAGAAACTACTTAAAATCATCAGCTTCGGCTTGTTATGCATTGCGGGAGCAACAAGGGTTAATGCACAGATAGACCCTCACTTTTCGCAGTATTACGCTAACCCCTTATGGCTTAACCCCGGGCTTACCGGGGTTATCGATGGCGATTACCGGGTAACCGTAAATGCAAAACAACAATGGAGTTCGCTTTCGAGTTCTTATTTAACAGCAGGTGCCTCATTTGATGTGGCACCTACAAAAAACCTCTCCTTCGGAGGTATGGTCCTGAACCAGAATGCAGGGGATATCAGCTATAACTACCTAAATGCACTGGCCTCTGCAGCCTATCGTATCCGCTTTGGAAGGGGAGGTTTAAATATGATCAACTTTGGGGTGCAGGCAGGGATCCTGAACAAAAGCTTTGATGCCTCCAAGATTACCGTCGGCAGCCAGTTTGATGGCAGTGCTTACGATGGGAGCCTGCCATTTAATGAATCCTTCACTGCTACCAATACATTAGTGCCCGATGTAAATGCAGGGGCAATGTTTTTTGACGGAAGCGGCGATAAGCGGATAAACACTTTTTTTGGCGTAAGCGGTTCCCATTTAACTAGGCCGGTAGATCGTTTCCTCGGTAATAATATCAGGACCCCGATCCGGTTTACAGGCCATGGAGGGGCAAGGGTAAAGGTTACCGATGTGCTGGATATTACCCCAAACGGACTTTACATGAAACAAGGCAATGCGCGTGAAATTGCTGCGGGTGCTTATGCGCAATATTTTATCAATGCAGAGACCGACTTGTTGTTCGGTTCAAATTACAGGTTCGATGATGCCGCAATTGCTTTCTTTGGCATGCACGTAAAAAACATCGCATTTGGCGTGAGTTACGATTTTAACACTTCGGGACTTGATCGTGCCACTGGTAGCAGAGGCGGTTTAGAACTATCAGTTTCATTTACCAGCCGCAGGGGGATATCGGGCCCCAACTTCTTTTGTCCACGTTTATAATTCCAGAACCTATGAAACTTAAACTATTATTTTTGCTGTGCCTGCTCTATACTGGAACATACGCGCAGTTTGTATCCAACAATAAAAGGATCGCCGATGTGTATTTCAATAATAAGGAATATTATGCAGCGGCAGAATATTATAAAAAATCCCTGAAAGCTGCCCCTGATAGTATCGGGCTGGTGGTGCCATATGCTTACGAAAGCAAGGTTAAGGCTGAAAGTCCTAAAAGAGGTGAATATGAATATGCTGTTTTCCAGCTGGCTACCTCTTTGCGGTTATATAAAGATTTCAGGGCCGCCGAAGCATGGTATGCTTTGGCAGCACAATTTACAGATCCTAAATATGCGATCAGTTCCTTTTATTACGGAGAAAGCCTGCGTGCCAACCAGAAATATTCGGCTGCGATCGCTGCGTTTAATACTTATCTGAAGAATGGGAGGTCGGTAGAACAGTACCGGGAGATTGCAAAAACAGAAATCGCTTCCTGTAATTTTGCGTTGTATGAAATGCGCTATCCTCGTTTATACAGGTTCAGTAAGATTTTTAACCAGATTAATGACAAGGGATCAAATTATACCCCTTTAATCAATAACAAAAACTTTTACTTTACCTCTTCCCGCCCTGTAGCTGTAGGGAACAAAACAGAAGTGCTGGAGGATAACAATAAAGGCACAAAAGTAACCCGGAAAGAGTCGCCTTATATCAATGCCATCTATGAGGCATCGGGCGACCCACAGCTGGAAGGAACTGTGGTAAAAAGGATAGGTGCGGTAGAAAAAGGAAGAGAGTTTGCTGCCCCTGCATTTCATCCCAATGGTAAGTTTATGTTCCTGACAAGCTGGACGGCAAAAGGGGAACGTAAGATTTACAGGGTGGATATCTCCACAGGTACCGGAGCGAGCTGGTCGGCACCAAGAGAATTGGGCATGGAAGTAAATGCGATGGGTTTCAATTCTATGCAGCCTTTTGTAACCAAAGACGGTAAATACCTTGTGTTTTCATCAGACAGGCCGGGCGGATCAGGAAAATATGACCTCTGGTTCAGTACCCTTCGCAATGATGGATCTGTGGGGCCGGCTTCTAATATGGGGCCAGTGATCAATACAAAAGAAGATGAAGAAGCACCTTACTATAACTACGAAACAAAAAAACTACTCTACAGCAGTGCCGGGAAGGTGGGATTGGGAGGCCTGGATTTCTATGAAAGCGAAGGTGATTTTTATACCTGGTCTGAACCAAGAAACCTGGGTTATCCGTTTAACTCTTCCAAAGACGACGCTTATTTTACACCGCTCAATGATGCGGATAGCGAAGGATACATCAGTTCTGACAGGGAGTCTGTCTGCTGCCTGGAAATCTTCCATTTAAAAAAGGAATTTATCACGGTGGAAGGTGTGCTGTTAGATTGCCATACAGAGAAACCATTGGCAGGTGCGATGGTGATGTTAAGTGATTCTACACAAGACTTGAAAGTGAGGTCGGGCGCCGACGGGAAGTACAGGTTCAGGGTAAATTCTAACCGCGGGTTTAAACTGAGTGCGCAGCTGGATGACTATTTTACGAAAGTACTGAGTTATACATACGATGAACTCATAAAGGCAGATACACTGGTAAACCCAAGATTATGCCTGATGCCTTTCAAGATTGATAAGCCAATTGTATTAAAAGATATTTTGTACGACTTTAACAGTGCGGAACTAAATGAAGGTTCCAAAGTTATCCTTGACCAGCTGCATACATTAATGGATGATAATAAAAGCATAGAAATTGAGCTGAGTGCGCATACAGATAACATCGGTACGGAAGTCTATAATATGGACCTGTCAGAGCGAAGGGCCAGGTCTTGCGTGGATTACCTGATCAGCAAAGGTGTTGCGCCGGAACGGATGAAAAGTAAAGGTTATGGCTTTAATAAACCTGTAGCACCTAACCAGTTTGCGAATGGGGAAGATAACTTCCTCGGCCGCCAGCAAAACAGGCGCACAGAATTTAAAGTAACAAAAAAATAAGCTGTCAGAGGAGCTTCTCAATCTTCTCTAACAGGACAGACATTTCGAATGGTTTTTCCAGGTAATCATCAGAGAGCAGGTTTTCTCTCATGATGTAATCCTCGGAAAAACCAGCCGAGGTCAGTATTACCGGCAAGTGGGCCGTTTGCTTCCTGTTCCTGATCTCCTTAAAGATCGCCCTTCCGTCCATTCCATCGAGTTTGATATCCATCAGGATAAGATCAGGATTAAACTCATCAATAATCCTGAAAATTGGCCGGCCGTTCATTAAAGGGAAAACTTTGTATTTGTTTTCTTCTAAAATGAGCTGTACTACTTCCAGCAAATCTGGATCATCTTCTACAACAAGTATTCTATTCATGGTTTTAAAAAAGCTACCTGAACAACTTTGATGCCATGAATGGCCAAAGAATCGATACTTTTGTTTTACTATTTTATAAAAACAGCTATGCAGTTAAAAGACCAGATCGAAGCAATCGCTAACACCTTACTTCCCAGTTTTATACCCAAAGATGAGAAGGAAACGAAGCTGTCTTTCCACTTTACTTTACCCCCGGATTCGAGCTATAAGGTGTCATTTGAAAAAAATGCAAAGGCAAAATGGCAGTTTGTCGGTTATGAAGACGCAGTGAGGTAATAGGATTTATCAGTGTTAAAATTTAAAGATTCTTAAAGTACTCTGTTGAGTTGTAAGGTTTTTTTTTTATTTTATTGAATGGGTATAGTAATTGCTATGTTCGGGTTTTTTTATTTTAGTAACTCTCAAATCATTGGAAAATACATTCGGAAAAAACATCATTCCTGAGAACGAGGCTGAACGCTTAAAGAACCTCGAAAAATATAAAATTATATATACCCAGTCAGAACCTGTTTTTAATGAGCTTGCAGCACTTGCTGCAACGTTACATCAGGTTCCCCTGGCGATGATTAATTTTGTTGCTAAAGACCTGGTGTGGACTAAAGCCTATGAAGGTGTGGAAAGCGCAGCTGAAGTAGAACGCGGTACCAGTTTATGTTCACTGGCTATTCTAAAGGAAAGTGTTACTGTTTTTGAAGATACGCTGAAAGAGCCTATCCTGATGTCTAACCCTATGGTTGCAGGTGAATTCGGACTTAGGTTTTACGCCGCGGCACCAATTAAAACAAAGGATGGATTTAATATCGGAGCGGTTTGCATACTGGATAAAAAAAGCAGGGAATTTACTGACGAAGATCAGGAGAAACTTGCAGCTATAGCACATCTGGTGGAAATAGAAATAGAGAAGAGGATAACTGGTAGCACTATTTAATATAAACAAACTTCTTGCTGTAAGTACGATAGGCCACTTTAATCAAAACAATATAGAGCCCGCTGTTAAAGGCTGACAGGTTTACCTGGCTGTAATAAATCCCGGAAAAACCTGTTCTTTTTTCCTGGTAAAGTTCCTGCCCTCCCAGGCTGATGATGCGAAGGGAAACATCGCTGGTCACTGCAACGTTAAAATTGACATTGATTTCTTTAACCGCCGGTACCGGGTAAAGAACCAGGTTAACCTGATTATCTTCGCTTAATTTCGCTGTTGAAAATTGAGTATCACCATTTGTTCCCGTGATCACAACCGAGTAAGGCTGGGTACCGCGTTTCAACGTTCCTTTGTGTGTGATTTTAAACCTGTATACCGCACCAGCTACAGGATTACTGATTAATACCTGTTCTATATTATCCCTTGTATTGTCACCCCGTGCAGCCGCTGCTGATGGATTTACAGGGTCGAGCACCCAGGGCTGATAGATTTCCTGCTGGCTGATTGCACGGAGGTCGAGGTCGTTCATTAATCTCGGTGCCGGATTGTTTAATGCGCCGGTTGATGCGATTGCCGCAGCCTCGGGGTCTGTCCAGCAAACCGTAGCCTTCAACGGGGCATCTCCGGCAGCAGTTACCTCGATATATTGCTGATCGCCGTTAGAAAGTATCTGCTCTGTAATCTTTGTTTTTTTTCCGTTATCCAATATAGTTTTTGCCGCGGCTTCCATATTCAATAATCCCCAGCCATAAGTATAATCGGGGCCGTCTGCTGTACCGGCCTCTGCTGCGGTGCCTATGGCCAATGCCTTTAAAGTAGCGGACCGCATATAGTTGTTTTGATTTTGCTGGTAGTACAATTCCTGGAGCAGGATAAGGGAACCGCTTACATTCGGTGTAGACATTGATGTTCCGGAAAGGGCGGTATAACTATTGTTGCTTACATTACTTGCAGAGGTTACCCGGATGCCATCAGCTACCAGGTCTGGTTTGATCCTTCCATCGTCTGTTGGCCCCCAGCTGCTGAATGAAGTAATCTGTATATTTGCAGGCTCATAAACACCCTGGTTCAGTTGGTTAACTGCACCTACCGTAAGAATATTTTTTGCTGTTCCATAAGTAGCAATATTATCGTAACCATCGTTACTGCTCATGCCCGGCGGGCGGGGGCCGGCATTACTCATTACTTTGCTGGCATTAAACCTGTAATACGTGGCGCCTACCGCAGGTCCGTATACTGCCCTGTTATTTCCAACCGACTTTACGGGAAGGTAGTATGGAGCATTGTAACAAATCTTGTCCCATTCGGAAGCCTCGGCATCATAGTATCCAAATTTATAGTCCTCATTGGCATCAGGCGCACCATAAAATTCCCAGCGCTGCGGGGTAACCTCTGTATTCAAAGACCAGCCGGCGAGTGCACCATAAGAATGATTGGAAATTAGTAATCCTGCTGCGTTAGCAGACATTTCGGGTGTATCGTTGTCAAAATTAAAAGAGTACAATTTAGGTAATCCGTAAGCCATACCCCTGGCAACAGGATTTATTCCTGCAGCCATCATCGTTCCGGCTACATGGGTAGAATGCACCGCTGTGGTAGTGGTATTGTCCCTTACTTCAACTCTGCCGCCTGCAAATTCTACATGACTTGCCAATACCGCATCGCCATCCCATATGGCGATTTTACCATTAGGGATGGTTCTTCCACTTAAAGAAAGCCCGAGTGTACCACCTGCATACAGCCTGTCTGTACGGGTAGTCCGTGCCGCTATACTATTATTTGTTGTAATATAATAAACCGGGAAACCGGCATCATCCATCCGCTGCAAACGCATTACGCTGCCATTGTTTCTTCTGGAAATTTCCCATCCTTTCTGACTGGCAGCAGCAAAAGCGGCGGTCCTTCCCGAATCTGCCCTGGCAAATAATGCAATTCCATTATTTCGCAAGAAGTTATAATTTGTTACCTTCGGCTTAATAACATCCTGTGAAAGAACTGCCGGAATGGTCAAACAGGAAATAAACAGTGTCGAAAGACCAAACTTTTTTAGACCGGAATAATTAAGCATAATGCATTTACAGGACCATTGAATAGCTTTGGCTCTACCAAATTTAACTTTAATACTTATACAGATGAAATTTTACAACGCTTTTTTATGTGCAGTAGTACTCACCGTAATTTATTCTTGCAGTATGCAAAAGAAGCAGCAAGCAGCAGGTACACAGGGAATAAAAGGAAATATCACTTTGAGCGAGGGCAATATGATGCCCGGGCCTGATAAAAAGGAAGGCCTTAAAAAAGGAGTGCAGCGAACGGTTTATATTTATTCTGTAGCCACTGCAAGCCAGGCAGTGGGAGAGGCACCTTTATACCAGTCAGTAAAAACCAAACTGGTTGCCAAAGTAGAATCAGATTCTACCGGCTTTTACCAATGCGACCTTAAACCGGGAAGATACTCTGTGCTGACAAAAGAGAAATCAGGGCAGTTCTTCTCCGGCCTGTCTAACGATAATGCTGAATTGAGCCCGGTAGAAGTACTGGAAAATGCTATGATTGTTTATGATATCCTGATCAATTATAACGCAGTATATTAACTGATCTCGATGCCCTCTTTATTCAGGATATATTTATAGATACCTTCGATTGGTTTCTGCAGGATTTTGCCAATATGCAGTCCGTTCTTTTCACCAACTTCTTTGAGTATATCCTGATAATAAAAAGCAATTGAACCCACAAAATGGCAGTCCAGCGTCTGGTAATCTTCAAAATCTTTGATGTTAATATCAATAAACTCCTGGAAACCATCAATTAATACCTGGCGGATAAAAGGATGTTCTTTATTGTCAAACATAAACCTGCTGAAGCCAGCAAGGTAAGTGTTCGGTAAAGGCTTTTGGTAAACATTTGTGATTACCGTTTCCCTGTCGGCATCAAACTGCTGTGCAAATGCTGTCCGCAGTTCTTCGGGCATCCGTTTATACAAATAAGAAGTGATCATCTTCCTTCCGAAAAAAGTGCCTGATCCCTCATCTCCCAGGATATAACCCAATCCGTAATTGCTGTCGAATGTTGATGTGCCATCAAAATAAGAAACATTGGAACCGGTACCTAAAATGCAGATCAAACCTTTTTTATCGCCGCAAGTAGCATATGCAGATCCGATCAGATCATTTTCTACGCTGATATAAGCATTAGTGAAAAACAGAGACAGACCGTTGGAAATCACCTCATGTTTGTCGGGTGATGAACAGCCTGAACCATAAAAGTAAATTTCTTTCACTTCTTTAGCGATCTGTTCCAGCATAGGTATTTTCGATAATATTTTGAAAATATCCTGGGCATTCAGAAAATATGGATTGATCCCCTGTGTGTTAAAGCTAAAGCTTTCACCAGCTTTATAACCTAACCAGTCCGTTTTTGAAGATCCGCTATCTGCTACTAATATCATAAACAAAAGTAATCATCTTATTGAACATTTAAAGTGCCGCTAACCTCTTTCAGATTGATTTCCGATATTTTTGCCTGGTATTGCGCATCGAGAAAACGGATGATTGCATTGATGGAATTTCTTTGCGCTTCGCGAAGTTCGAGCGGACTGATACTGCCCAGTCTGTACTTTTCAAAAGTGATTTCGAGGTTTTGCTTTGCCAGGTCTACGTTACCGGTTTCTACCCTCAGCAGATCGAGATTGGTCAGGTAGTTCTGGTAAGTGGAGATCAGCAATGCATTTACATCCTGTTTAGTCTTTTCCAGAGATAACTCCGAAGAGTTGATCTGCACTTTGGCATTGCGTTCATTCTGACGCTGCAGAAATCCATTGAAAACGTTAAGGCTTGCAGTAAGGCCGTAGGTAAGTCCATTTGCCTTAAATTTCTGGTTAAAGCCTGTCGGACTGGTACTTCTTGAAAACTCGTATCCGCTGTTGATGGCTACGGTGGGATAACGCTGACCTTTAACTTGTTTAAGGTTTAGCTCGGCAATCTTTTTATTGATAAACGCATTTTGCAGGTCAGGATTGAGCTGCTGTGTTTGCGCTTCCAGTTCTGCCAGTTTCAGATCGTTTTCGATATTCAGCTTTTCGTCAGCAAAAAATATAATATTCAGGTCTCTTGCCACCAGCTGGTTTAACGTGATCCGGGAGGTATTTAACAGGTTTTTTTGCTGTAAATAAAGTGTAGTATCTGCATTGTAATCTACCTTTGCAGTTAATACATCCAACTTAGAGCCACGTCCAATTTTTAATTTGTTATCCGCAATGGTGACCCTTAACAGCGATATCTTCAAAGCGCTGTCTGTTGCCTTTACCAGCTGCTGCTGCCTTACAATGGCATAATAAGCAGTAACTACATCCGAGATTGTGCTTAAAACAGCTTGTTTCGCATTTACAGTTCCCTGCTTTTCTAACTCCTTTAACCGGTCGTAATTAGCAAACATCTGCAGACCATCAAAGATGGTCCAGTCGAGCGCTACGCCGTAACTCTGGTTGGTACTCCTTACTCCGTTTGCTCTTCTTTCATCACCTGTTGCAGGTGTCTGGACCGTATTCTGTCTGCTGCCACCTTCACTAAAAGTACCTGCCAATGATGGCAGCATACCTGCATTGCCTGCATTTCTGTTGTTTTTAGCGATCTGCACATCATTATTGACCAGCCTGATGTCGTAGTTATTCTTCAATGCAATTGTAATCGCATCTTGTAAACGCAGGGTATCCTGTGCCGCAGCCAATTGTGTGCAACCGATAATCAGGAACGCGACCGTATAAAAGAATTGCTTGTTCATTTTGTGTGTAGTTTAAGCTGATGTGTTTTTTTCGTCAGCCAATGCTGCTTTTAAAGACCGTTCCAGTTCAGTGTTTATTTTGTGCTCTTTAGACCAGTAAGAATAGATAGACGGGATTACAAATAATGTAAGCACCAGTGAAAACGTTGTTCCGCCCACAATTACGATCCCCATCCCCATCCTGCTTTTTGCCGCTGCACCCAATGCCATGGCGATAGGCAATGCACCAATAGCAATGGCAAGACTGGTCATCAGGATCGGCCTCAAACGGGAAACTGAAGCTTCTCTGATCGCATCCTGTACATTTTTACCTTCTTCTTTTAGCTGGTTCGCAAACTCTACGATCAGAATACCATTTTTTGTAACCAGACCAATCAGCATGATTGTACCGATCTGGCTGAAGATATTCCAGCTCTGGCCAAACAACCATAAAGACAGGAATGCCCCTGCAACTGCCATGGGCACTGTCAGGATAATAATAATCGGATCTTTAAAACTTTCAAATTGCGCAGAAAGGATAAGGTAAACCAATAATAGCGCAAGACCGAATGCAAACATGGTATTTGAAGAACTCTCCTGAAAATCTCTGGACTCACCGCTCAGATCGGTAGAAAATGTTTCATCAAGCACTTTGTCCCTGATCCTGTCCATCGCCTCGATACCATCCCCGATACTTTTCCCCGGTGCCAGGCCGGCCGAAACTGTAGCCGCAATAAACCTGTTGTTACGGAACAATTGGGGCGGGCTGCTTTCTTCTTTTGCACTCACTAAGTTATCAATCTGTATGAGTTCTCCTTTATCACTGCGTACGTAAACAGAACTGAGGTCCAGAGGATCTTTCCTGTTCCCGCGGTCAAACTGCCCGATTACCTGATACTGTTTGCCGTTCATAAAGAAATAAGAAAAGCGCTGTCCGCTTAATCCGAGTTGTAAAGTTTGCGCAATAGCGGCAACCGATACCCCCAGGTTTTTTGCCTTATCCCGGTCTATGGTTAGGTTAATCTCCGGTTTATTGAACTTCAGGTTTACATCAGATACCGTAAACGTGGGGTCTTTACTTACCTCATCCATAAACTGCGGTACCTTTTCCCGTAGTTTCTCAAAATTCTGTGCCTGTATAATATAACTGATCGGTAAACCTCCGCGGCGGCCTACCGAAATTGTAGGCTGTTGGGTAACCAATACTTTTCCTTCACTGTATTTTTTAGTGATTCTTGTCAGCTGTGCCGCAATCTCTCCCTGGGATCTTCCGCGTTCACCCGGATCTGTTAATCCCATTCTCACAAAACCACTGTTTGTAGCACCCGTTCCCCCAAATCCGGGAGAGGTTATTGTGATGTTTACCTTTTTTTCCGGGATAGAATCTTCTACCATTTTAGCGATCTTCTGGATAAAAGCATCGGTATAATCAAAAGACGAACCTTCTGGTGTAGTAATGTTCATATTGATCGCACTTCTGTCATCATACGGAGCAGTTTCTTTAGGCAGGATTTTCCAGAATAAAACAATCAGCCCCACGCAACCCAGTATAATCGGGATAGCCAGCCACCTTTTCTTTAAGAACTTATCGAGGTTCTCTGAGTAATTATCATTCAGCTTTACAAAATAAGGTTCGGTCATATCATAAAACTTAGATTTTTTATGGCCGGTTTTTTTCATCAGGTAAGCATTTAACATCGGCGTTAACGTAAGCGATACAAAAGCTGATATCAATACCGCTGCTCCGATCACGATCCCGAACTCACGGAATAGCCGGCCTACAAAACCCTGCAGGAACACTACCGGCAGGAATACTGCTGCCAGCGTAATTGAAATTGAAATCACCGCAAAGAAGATTTCATTAGACCCTTTAATTGCCGCTTCAAAAGGCGAATAGCCTTCCTCCACTTTCTTAAAGATATTCTCTGTAACCACAATACCGTCATCCACCACTAATCCGGTTGCCAGTACAATAGCGAGCAGACTCAGTACATTGATCGAGAAACCAAAAATATACATGATAAAGAACGTGAAGACCAATGATACCGGAATATCAATCAAAGGCCTTACCGCAATTGCCCAATCCCTGAAAAATAAATAGATAATAATGATTACAAGAATAAGCGACAATATAATGGTCTCCGCAACTTCGGTAACGGAACTCTTGATAAATTTGGTGTTATCCAGCGATACGTTCATTTTGATATCTTTAGGGATATCAACCTTTAACTGGGCGTAGCGCTTTTCAAATTCCGTAGAAATATCCAGGTAATTTGCTCCCGGCTGCGGGATAAGTGCTACTGCAACCATCGGACGCCCTGATTCTCTTAAAATTGTTTCTTCATTCTCCGGTCCCAGTTCTGCATAACCAATATCCTTTAACCGGATCACGTTATTCAGGTCATTCTTGATAATCAGGTCATTGAACTGCTGCGCATTAACCAGCTTGCCCAAAGTTTTTACGGTAAGCTCGGTGCTTGAACCGGTAATTTTCCCTGAAGGCAACTCTAAATTCTCATTGTCCAGCGCCGTAACAATATCTTGCGAAGTTAATCCGTAAGCGGCCAGTTTAACCGGGTCGATCCTGATCCGCATTGCATATTTTTTCTGTCCCTGTATCTGTACACCACTTACCCCTGGTATGGTCTGGATCCGTTCTGCGATTACATTTTCTGCATAGTCGCTCAGCTCCAGCTGGTTCCGTTTATCACTCTGAATGGTCATTGTGATAATGGGGTCAGAATTCGCATCGGCCTTACTCACTACCGGATTACCATCAATATCTTTCGGTAAACTTCTTGCCGCCTGAGATACCTTATCACGGACATCATTTGCTGCCTCTTCAATATTTTTATCGAGGTTAAACTCGATCGTGATATTACTGCTTCCCTGGTTACTGGAAGAAGATATATTCCTGATCCCGTCAATCCCGTTGATAGATTTTTCCAGGGGCTCGGTAATCTGCGATTCGATAATATCCGAATTTGCTCCAGGATAGGAGGTCCGTACAGAAACAACTGTAGGGTCGATGTTCGGAAATTCTCTTACCCCAAGGAAATTGTAGCCAATAACCCCGAATAGCAGGATCATCAGGTTCATCACAATTGCCAGAACAGGCCTCTTTATACTGGTGGTTGAAATACTCATCTGTTAGTTTTTAACTACTGAAACTTTTACAGGGGCATCCTCTTTAAGAGAAAGTGCGCCTGTAGTTAATACAGTGTCTCCAATACTCAACCCTGATGTGATCACGATGTTTTCATCAGTACGTGTGCCGGATTGAACTTCCACTTGTTTGGCTTTGCCATTTTTACTGATAAACACTGTTTTTCCTTTAAGAACAGGGATAATAGCTTCATTAGGCACCATGATTGCATCATTCTGCACATTTAAAGCCAGCGAAATCTTGGCGAAAGATCCAGGAAGCAACTCATTATTATGATTTTGTGCGAGTGCTTTAATTTGTAATGTTCTTGTCTGCGCATTGATGCCCGGCTCGATAGCAAAAACTTTTCCGCTATAGATCTGGCTCGATCCGTCTGTTCTGAAAGTAATCGTAGAGTTCAGTTTAATCTGGCTCATATACTTTTCAGGAACGGAGAAGTTCACTTTCACAGGATCAGTACTTAATAAATTCGCGATTACAGTGGCAGGTGTAATGTAAACCCCTACAGATATCGAACGAAGGCCTATTTTTCCACTAAATGGGGCGATAATCGATGTTTTTGCTAGTTGCGCGCGGATCAGCTGTGCCTGCGCTTTCAGCGATTTGAGATCTGCCAGAGAAGTATCGTATTCCTCCTGGCTGATTGCGCCTTTTTGCAATAGCTGTTTTGCTCTGTTCTCGTTACTTGCTGATAACGTCTGCTTGGTTGACGCTTCCTGCAGCTGAGCCTGGATATCACGGTCATTAATTTTTACCAATACAGTTCCCTTTCTCACATTACTGCCCTCTTTAAAAAAGATGCCGGTCACTAATCCAGGTACTTCACTTTGCAAAGCAACAGATTCATTGGCCTCGATTGTCCCGGTAACTTCAAGATTATTAGCAAATGAAGCAGGTTTAACCACGATTCCGTCTACCATCAGGCTCTGCGCTTTTCCGCCTTTAGCACCTCCATTACCGCCGCCGCCTGCATTTTCAATTTTTTTATTGGCAGATATCCGGTAATAGATCAGGTAGGCAATTCCTAAAAAAATAAGGGTATAAATAATGTATTTCAGTTTCATATTTTTGGTTAAGGGCAAATCACAGTATACAAAAATATTTAAATAAGTAGTAGTGAATAACTTGTATTAAGTATGTTACAGCTATTTATTAAAATAAACCCGCATCAAATCTGATAAGTTTTATTTTTGCTTCAAATAATTAAATATGGTATTGAAAAAATTAGGTTTAGGGTTACTCATTCTGATGTCGCCCGCACTAGTGGCGAAGGCACAGTTAAAAGTGAGTTATGAAGTGAGTTTTAAAGAACCACAAGCACATTATGCAGATGTAGAAATGGATATTTCGGGTATATCGAAGGATTATATAGACGTAAAAATGCCGGTATGGGCACCGGGTTCTTACCTGATTAGAGAGTTCTCTAAAAATGTAGAAGGGTTTACTGCTGCAGACGTAAAAAAACAACTTCGTACCGAGAAACTAACAAAAAATACCTGGAGGGTTTATACTGGTAAGTCAAAATCTGTTCAGATAAAATACAGCATTTACGCATTTGAAGTTTCGGTGCGTACGGCATTTATAGATGCAACACATGCATTTTTATCGCCAACAGGCATATTTATGTACCCTGATAAACAACTGGCTCTGGAAAGTACGGTAAAGATTATTCCGTTTGAAGGATGGAGTAAAGTTTCTACAGGATTACCTGCTGTAGCCGGAGAAAAATTCACTTATAAAGCTAAAAACTACGACATCTTATTCGATAGCCCGATAGAAGTCGGAAATCAGGATGTATTTGAATTTATGGCTGCTGGAGTGAAGCACGAAGTGGCGATGTATGGTGGCGGTAATTATAATGCCGACCGTTTAAAGGTTGATATGGCTAAGGTAGTGGAGCAGGCGACTGCGATCTACGGAGAGAATCCAAATAAGAACTACACGTTCATCGTGCATAACTTCTCCAGAGGTGGCGGGGGCTTAGAGCATTTAAACTCTACCGTATTAGGTGCGTCTAGAGATGGTTACTCTACCGAAAGAGGATATAATGGGTTCCTGAATTTAGTAGCGCATGAATATCACCATTTATGGAACGTGAAACGTTTACGTCCGGTTGCTTTGGGCCCGTTCGACTATGAAAACGAGAACTATACGACTGACCTTTGGATTGCAGAAGGCTTTACCGCATATTACGAAAATAAGTTTATGCTGAGGGCCGGATTTATCACTCCTGAAGAATTTGTAGGTACCTTAACAGCCGCTGTATCTGCTGTTGTGAACACACCAGGAGCTAAAGTTCAATCAGCTTCAGAAGCTAGTTTTGATGCCTGGATAAAATATTACAGACCGAATGAAAATTCTAACAATACCACTGTCTCTTATTACAGCAAAGGCGAAATTGTTGGTATGCTGATGGATCTTGAAATTGCGCATGCAACAAAAGGAGCAAAAAGCCTGGATGATGTAATGAAAGCGATGTACCTGCAGTGTAAATCTACTGGTAAAGGTTATACTGATGCGGAATACAAAGCGATGGTAGAAAAAATCAGCGGCATCAGTTTTACTGACTTCTGGGCTAAATATGTAAATGGCACTTACGCAGTAGAATATGGTAAATATTTAGGTTTTGCAGGGATCGCTGTTGAAGATCTGAATGCTGGTAAAAACATTCCTTACCTGGGTCTTGCTACGAAAAGAACAGAAGGGCGCATCTTAATTTCTGCTGTTTCCCGTAACTCTGGTGCATGGATAGCCGGTTTGAACGTTGGTGATGAGGTTTTAAGTGTAGATGGTATTGCTGCAGAACCTATTATAGAGAAAACTTCTTCATTTATTGATAAAAAAGCAGGTGATATTATCACTGTTAAAGTGAAACGTGATGACAGGGATATGGATATTAAAGTAACCTTGAAAGCGACTCCGAATGTTAGACTTTCGCCTTCAGTAGCTGCCGGTGTAACCGACGGGCAGAAGCTGGTATTAAAAAAATGGATGGGGATTTAAATAAAGGTTCTTGTATAAAAAAAGGGTGTTTGAGATTCTCAAACACCCTTTTTTTATACATTTTTCTAAGCTTAGAAAGTGAAACGGATTGACAGTCCAACACCAGAAGCATCAAAATCAGTATCAGGAGTTAACTGAATAGCCGGTTTCCAGTCTAACGAAAGATTGATAGGTGCATCAGCAAATTTATAGTCAAGACCTAAAACACCATCAACAGAAAGGTAAAGATCGCTTGAATTATAAGGTCTGTATTTTACGGAACCCAAACTACCACCTATACCATAGTACCAGTTTAAACCAGGTGCGTCATTAACCGGGTTATAAATTTCGTATAAACCTGTTACTCTGAAATATTTGTAACCATTGTTGGATCTGAAATTTGCAATAATGTCTAACATCTTGTTTCCGCCAAGCGTTGTTTTGAAAGTTACTCCGTTGGCTGCACCAAAACGGCCCCCAATTGCATTGTCATAGCCTTGCGCTTTAGAAGAAAATTGGATCGCAAGCGTAGCGATCATCGTTAAGCAAAGTATAGTAAATACTTTTTTCATATGATTATTATTAAATTAATATTAAAAATACGCTTACAATTACTATGCCGGTAATGGCTTTAACAGTGTTTTTATTGCTAATGTCAAAATAATTTCGATTGTCGTATTTTAATATTTTGGATAGTTGTACCAGCGAGGTACAATTCTCTGGATGTGCATAAATCGGACGGGTGCTGATATGTTAAAGATCGGATTTAAAGATGGGAGAAATAAGGGTGTTTAAAAGGCGATATGACCATAGATATGTTCAGGTCTGTTAAAGGGATATAAAATTATCCTGAATAATTAATACAAGCCTAACTCAATAGTACGCCCCATCTGAATCGCATGAGTAAAGAAAACAGACCGGAATTAAAATCGGTTTTGTTACAATGATTAATTTGTTAGATTTGGGAATAAGATGTTTGATTTGGAACTAATTTTGTTTTAAGCTAAAGGAGTGCTGTTTTATGCAATCTGTATAATGAATTCCGAACAGTTCCAGATTGAATGTATAAACCAAATAAAGACGAATATTATGCCTGTAGCTGTAACAAGAGTATTTGATCTGATCAAGTATAACTTAGAGAAATTCCCGAAAGATGAATTCATAAGCGGGAAGATCAATGGGACGTGGAAAAAATATAGTACGCAACAATTTTCTGATACAGTCGATAACCTGAGCAAGGGGCTGATTGGCTTAGGAATGAAAAAAGGTTCCAGAATTGCGGTGATGTCATCAAACAGGCCTGAGTGGAACATTACAGATTTCGCAATTACACAAATCGGTGCTTATCAGATCCCATTGTATCCCACATTAGCAGAACATGATATTAAGTTTATTCTGGAAAATGCAGAGGTCAGCCTAATCTTTTTGGCCGATGAGGCATTATATACAAAAGTTAAGGCTGTATGTGTAACGCTGGATAAGGATATTAAATTATATACTTTTAATGAAGTTGCCGGTGCGGATAACTGGATGAAACTGGTAGATGGAGGAGCTGCGGATACAGCAACGGATTTAGAACCTTACCGTGCAGCAGTAACACCAGAAGATGTACTTACCTTAATTTACACTTCCGGTACTACAGGGACCCCTAAAGGGGTGATGCTGACGCATAATAACCTGGTGCAGAATTTTAAAAATTCGGCAGTGATTTATCCTGAAGGGATCAGGCGTGTTCTTAGCTTTTTGCCTTTATCACACATTTTTGAGCGTATGATTACCTATCTGTACATGTATGCGGATGCGGCATTGTATTATGCGGAGAGTATGGAAACCATTGTGCCTGATATACAGTTTGTAAAGCCTAATTCTTTTTCTACCGTTCCAAGATTACTGGAGAAGGTGTATGATAAAATAATGGAGAAGGGTAAAGAATTAACAGGGGTTAAAAGAAAGATATTTTTCTGGTCTGTTGAACTTGCTGAGAAATTTGAAACGGATAATAGCTGGTTCTATCATTTTCAATTGGGTATCGCCAGGAAACTGGTATTTAAAAAATGGAAAGAAGCTTTGGGTGGGGACGTTAGTTTGATCGTGTCTGGAGGTGCGGCCTTAAATCCAAGATTAGCAAGGATTTTCTGGGCGGCAGGAATGCCTGTTTTTGAAGGATACGGCTTAACGGAAACATCCCCTGTAATTACAGTGAATCATTTTAATAACACGATGTTCGGCACAGTAGGACCAGCTATTAATGGTGTTGAAATTAAGATCGCTGAAGATGGAGAGGTATTGACGAGGGGGCATCATATTATGAAAGGTTACTATAACAGGGAAGACCTGACCGCCGAAACTATAGACTCGGATGGTTGGTTCCATACGGGTGACATTGGTGAGTTGGTTAAAGGTAAATTTTTGAAGATCACCGATCGTAAAAAAGAGATTTTTAAGACTGCCGGGGGTAAATATGTTGCGCCGCAGATGCTGGAAAATAAATACAAGGAGTCTAATTTTATAGAGCAGATCATGGTGCTTGGCGAAAACAGGAAATTCCCATCAGCATTGATTGTCCCTAATTTTGTATTTCTGAAATCCTGGTGTGAACGTAAAGGGATAGCTTGTGCTACTAACGACGAAATGATAAATAATACGCAGGTTGCAGATAGGTATACCCAGGAAATTACTTCCTTATCAGGAGATTTCGGTAAATGGGAACAAGTAAAACGCTTTGTTCTGCTGACTAAAGAATGGAGTATAGAAGGCGGGGAGCTTACACCTAAACTGAGTTTAAAGCGCAAGATTATTTTAGAGAAGAATAAAGATAGTATAGAGAAGCTGTACAAAGATGCTGAAGACTACAAAGCCGAGCAGCATTAATCTGTCAGAATTAATATTACAGGGCCTGTCAATTATTTGACAGGTTTTTTTATGAATTGAATTTCCAAATTGTATGTGATTTGGATCATTTGGCCGTGATCAATTGTGTATTTAAACGTACAAAATGAACAAATACTATCCGTTCAGGTGATTTTGTCTAACTATTATACCATTGGTACAAAAATTGTGTGCGTAGAGAAAAATACCAGAACTAAATAAATTAAACTCATATTATGAAACAACAATTATTAAAATGTCTGCCGGTAGCTTTGGCTGCTCTTTTTATTGGTGGCGCTGTGCAGGCTCAGGAAGCGGTTCCTGCTCCGGCAGCTACACAATTCAGTACCTGGTCTGTTGGCGTGAACGCTGGTGTACTTTCTCCGATATCACCTCTTGGTGGTAAAAATGATTTTTCTAACTGGAAATCAAGTTTAGGATACGGACTATATATTAAAAAACAATTTACTCCATACTTCTCGTTAAGATTAGACGGAATCAGAGGTAAATTAAAAGGGGATAACAGTGAGCCATATGAAAGTGGTTTGACTCCTACTGGTACTAACAGTGCGTTTGAAACGGATTTATCTTATGCAGCTAGTTTAAATGCACAGGTAAACTTGTTCAATATTGACATGTTCAAGAAAGAAGATGTATTGCAACTATATGTATCAGGTGGTGCTGGTTTAACAGGTTACAAACCTAAAGTTACTTCTGCTGCTGGTGTGACTTCAGATTTTGCTGATGGAAAAACGATCAGTGAATTGATTATCCCTGTAGGTGTTGGTGCTAAATTTAAATTGTCTGAACGTGTTAATTTTGATTTAGGCTGGTCAGTTTATTTTGTTGATGGTGATAACGTTGATGGTACTTACCGTAACAATTCAAGTGATAAATTCAACTACGCACATGCTGGTTTGGAATTCGCTTTAGGAAACGGAAAACAATTAGCTTTCCACAATCCTGTAGCTGCAACTTACGAAGAAGCTTTACAAGCTAAACAATTAGCTGGTGCATTAAAAAGTGACTTAGATAAACAAAAAGCTGAGAATGCACAATTGAGAACTGAAATGAACGATCTGTTAAAAGATACAGATGGTGATGGTGTTGCTGATAAATTGGACAAATGTCCTGGTACCCCATCTGCTACTGTAGTTGATGGTTCAGGATGTCCTTTAAAAGTGCCTGCGCAAATCGAAAAAGTAATTATTACTGAAGAAGATCGTCGTGTAGTTGCTGATGCAATCAGAAACTTAGAGTTTGATTTAGGAAAAGCTACGATCAGATCTAAATCTTTCCCTACTTTAAACCGTGTTGCCAATGTACTGGTAACAAAAAACTTCAGTCTGAAATTAGCTGGTCACACAGATAACACTGGTTCAAAAGAATTGAACATGAGATTGTCTAAAGACAGAGCTGAGTCAGTAAAAGCTTACTTAGTTTCTCAGGGTGTAAATGCATCAAGAGTAGAAGCTACTGGTTATGGCCTTACTCAACCAATTGCAACTAACAAAACTGCAGCTGGACGTCAGAAAAACAGACGTGTAGAGTTTACTTTATACTAGAATTAAAAACCGAAATACCGAAGCCGCCAGGGTTAACCTGGCGGCTTTTTTTGTTATTTTTTTTTCTTGTTTTGTCGTTTTATATTCTTTAGCTTTGTTATGCAAGCATAGTAATTAATGAGACAAGAAGAAACCATAGATTATTTATTAAAGGTGGTATGGCAGAATATGTCAAACACTTATAACCAGATTGCTTCTGGTTTCGATATCACGCAAGCTATTGGTTATGTGTTGATTAATATAGATCAGGAGGGTACTGCTGTATCACAGCTTGCGGGTATGCTTGGGGTTAAGGCTACCAGTTTATCAAGGATATTGAACAATATGGAGGAGTATGGGTATATCTACAGGGCGGCAGCTTCAGAAGATAGAAGATCGGTGAAAGTATTCCTGACCGACCTGGGCAGGGAAAAAAGGCACCTCGCAAAAAATGTTGTACGTTCTTTTAATGAGTACCTGAACAATAACCTTACAGTACAAGAAAAAAACAGCCTCGTACAGGCCCTACAAAAACTAAATAAACTCACGTTAGCATATACAGTAACTACAGAAAATGATGAACAAAAAGATAAATAAAGTAGCGGTATTGGGCTCCGGAATAATGGGCTCACGCATTGCTTGTCACTTTGCGAATATAGGCGTAGAAGTATTGTTGTTAGATATTGCACCAAAAGAATTAAGTCCGGAAGAAACAGCCAAAGGACTGGCGCTTGATCATCCATCGGTAAAAAACAGGGTGGTAAATGCAGCATTGATGAATGCCATTAAAACTAATCCTTCTCCTGTTTATACCAAAACAGTGGTCAGTAAAATCACTACTGGTAATTTTGACGATGATATGGCCAAAATTGCAGGGGTAGACTGGATTATTGAGGTGGTTGTAGAAAACCTGGATATCAAGAAAAAGGTATTTGACCAGGTAGAGCAGTTTAGAAAAGCGGGAACACTGGTTACCTCTAATACGTCAGGTATTCCAATCCACCTGATGGCGGAGGGGCGCAGTGAAGATTTTAAAGCTCATTTCTGTGGGACGCATTTTTTTAACCCGCCCCGTTATTTACGTTTATTGGAAGTTATTCCAACGCCATATACTCAGCCGGAGATCACAGATTTCCTGATGCATTATGGGGATAAGTTTTTAGGTAAAACGACTGTTTTATGTAAGGATACACCTGCGTTTATTGCGAACAGGGTTGGGGTTTATGCGATTATGGCATTATTACACCTGGTAGAAAAGCTGGACCTTACGGTCGAAGAAGTAGATAAATTTACTGGTCCGGCATTGGGCAGGCCAAAATCTGCGACTTTCCGTACTTCTGATGTAGTTGGCCTGGATACAATGATCAAGGTATCAAAAGGATTATACGATAATTGTCAGGATGATAAAGCACATGAATTATTTAAGCTTCCTGCCTATGTAGTGAAGATGGAAGAGAATAAATGGCTGGGTGATAAAACGAAACAAGGTTTCTACAAAAAAACAAAAACCGCTGATGGTAAAACCGAAATTCTGGCGCTCGACCTGAAAACGCTGGAATACCGTCCGCAGCAAAAAGTAAAATCTGCTACTCTTGATCTGACCAAGCCCATTGAAAATGTCAGGGACCGGATGAAGGTTTTTGCAGCTGGAAAAGATAAAGCGGCAGAAGTATTCCGTTCATCTTTCTTCGGCTTGTTCGAATATGTGTCTGACCGGATCCCGGAAATATCTGATGAGTTATACCGGATTGATGATGCGATGCGTGCAGGGTTCGGCTGGGACCTGGGCCCGTTTGAGGTTTGGGATGCAGTGGGGATCCGGGAATCTCTGGATGGCATGAAACAGTATGGTCATGAGGCTGCAGCCTGGGTACACGAAATGCTGGGAGCCGGACATACTTCATTTTATAAGGTAGAAGACGGAGTTAAAAAATATTATGATATCCCTTCTAAAAGTTATAAAGCATTACCTGGAGCTGATTCTTTCATTGTTCTGGATAATATCAGGGGCACGAAAACGATCTGGAAAAATTCCGGAGCTTCGATCCTTGACCTTGGTGATGGAATTTTAAATGTGGAGTTCCATTCTAAAATGAATACGATTGGAGGGGACACACTTCAGGCCATCAATAAGGCAATTGATCTTGCCGAAAAGGAATACAGAGGGGTTGTTATTGGCAACGATGGCGCCAACTTCTCTGCAGGGGCAAATGTGGGAATGATTTTTATGATGGCTGTAGAGCAGGAATGGGATGAATTGAACATGGCGATCCGGGCATTTCAGAATACATCTATGCGGATCAGGTACTCTTCAATTCCGGTAGTGGTAGCTCCGCATAACCTTACGCTGGGAGGGGGCTGCGAATTTAGTCTCCATGCAGACCATGTACAGTTGAATGCCGAAACGTATATGGGGCTGGTAGAATTTGGCGTTGGTGTGATCCCTGGTGGTGGCGGAACAAAAGAATTTGCTTTACGCGCATCTGATGAGTATAAAGAAGATCAGATTGTTCAAAATGTGCTGAAGGACCGTTTCTTAACGATTGGTATGGCTAAAGTATCTACTTCTGCTTTGGAGGCATTCGAGTTGGGTTATCTGCAAAAGGATAAGTTTGCTATCAGTATGAACCGGAGCAGACTGATTGCGGATGCAAAAGCAAAAGCTATTGAATTAGCAGATGCAGGTTATACCCAGCCGGTAAGAAGAAAAGATATCAGGGTACTAGGTAAACAGGGACTTGGAATTGTTTACGCGGGTGCCAATACAATGTACTCCGGTCATTATATTTCTGAGCATGATAAAAAGATATCTGAGAAACTCGGATATGTGATGTGCGGCGGCGATCTTTCTTCTCCCACAGAAGTAACAGAGCAATATCTGCTGGACCTGGAAAGGGAAGCTTTCCTATCGCTTTGCGGGGAAAGAAAAACACTGGAAAGAATACAAAGTATTGTAACTAAAGGTAAGCCGCTCCGTAATTAAGCCGGAGTTTAGCTATTCATGAATTTTAAACATATCACAAAATGCAAGAAGCATATATCATAGCAGGTTTACGTACAGCAGTTGGTAAAGCACCACGCGGCGTATTTCGTTTTACCAGGGCTGATGACCTGGCTGCAGAAGTAATCAGACAGTTAGTAGCCTCGGTACCTAATCTGGATAAGGAACAAATAGATGATGTAATTGTAGGGAATGCTACACCCGAAGCAGAGCAGGGCCTGAACATCGGGCGTATGATCTCTTTAATGGGCCTGGATACGGATAAAGTTCCGGGGGTAACGGTGAACAGGTATTGTGCATCCGGTTTGGATACGATCGCTACTGCGGTAGCAAAGATTAAAAGTGGGATGGCAGATTGTATTATTGCCGGCGGGGTAGAGGTAATGTCTGGCATGCCTTTCGGTGGCTGGAAAGTGGTGCCTAATGAAGCGGTTGCCAGAACTAATCCGGATTGGTATTGGGGGATGGGGCTTACTGCCGAGGCGGTGGCCAATGAGTATAAGGTGAATAGGGAAGATCAGGATGAGTTTGCTTATCAATCTCACGTGAAAGCTATTGAGGCAATAAAAAACGGTCACCTGAAAGCTGGCGTTGCCCCGATCACTGTTACAGAGAATTATCTGGACGGACAGATGAAAAAGAAAACCCGTACTTATGTTGTAGATACTGATGAAGGCCCGCGTGCGGATACAAGTCCGGATAAACTGGCTAAGCTAAAGCCTGTTTTTGCTGCTGATGGTAGTGTGACTGCAGGAAATTCATCGCAAACATCTGATGGTGCCGCATTTGTACTTGTCGTTTCTGAAAGTAAGTTAAAAGAATTGGGCGTTGAGCCAATTGCCCGCCTGGTAAGTTATGGTGTGGTAGGCGTGCCACCAAGGATCATGGGTATTGGCCCTATTGATGCGATTCCGCTGGCTTTGAAAAAAGCAGGACTGAAGTTAGAGCAGATGGACCTTATTGAGTTGAATGAGGCTTTTTCGTCGCAATCACTGGCAATTATCAGGACCTTGGGATTAAATACTGAGTTATTGAATGTTAATGGTGGCGCCATCGCATTGGGGCACCCGCTAGGCTGTACCGGTGCAAAACTTTCTGTACAGCTTTTCAATGAATTGAAACGTAGAGAAGGAAAATACGGGATGGTAACGATGTGTGTGGGAAGCGGACAAGGTGCTGCAGGGATTTTTGAAATGTTATAGTTATCTGACTAGGGATAAACCAAATATATAAACCTGTTTAAAAATGGAAACTACAGAAAAGAAAATAGTAAAAGGGGGCGATTTCCTGATCAGGGAAACTGCTTATCAGGATGTATTTATTCCTGAAGAATTTGATGAAGAACAATTAATGATTGCGCAGACCTGCCGCGATTTCTTAGCGGCGGAAGTATTTCCGAATCTGGAGAGGATCGATAAAATGGAAGAAGGCTTAATGGCTTCACTGCTCACTAAAGCTGGCGAACTGGGAATCCTGGGTGTTTCTATCCCGGAAGAATATGGCGGTTTTGGGAAGAATTTTAATACTTCTATGCTTGTCGGGGATATTGTGGGTGCAGGCCATTCATTTGCCGTTGCAATTTCTGCCCATACAGGAATTGGTACTTTACCGATTCTATATTATGGAAATGAAGAGCAGAAACAAAAATATATACCAAAATTAGGATCTGGTGAATGGAAGGCTTCTTATTGCCTTACTGAGCCTAATGCAGGTTCTGATGCGAATTCTGGCAAGACTAAGGCGAAACTGACCGAAGATGGAAAGCATTATGTGATCAATGGACAAAAAATGTGGATCACTAATGGAGGGTTTGCAGATATTTTTATCGTATTCGCAAAGATTGATGATGATAAAAACCTGACCGCTTTTATTGTGGAGCGTGATTTTGGTGGGATCACTATGAACCCCGAAGAACATAAAATGGGGATCAAGGGCTCTTCTACACGCCAGGTTTTCTTCAATGACTGCCATGTTCCGGTAGAGAATATGCTGTCTGAACGTGAAAACGGATTTAAGATTGCTGTAAACATTCTGAATATTGGAAGGATCAAATTGGGTGCTTCTGCAATTGGCGCTTCGAAAGGTGTAATTAACCAGGCGATCAATTATTCTAACGAGCGTGTGCAGTTTGAACGCCCGATCTCAAAATATGGTGCGATCCGCTTTAAGCTGGCGGAGATGGCTACTAAGGTTTATGCTGTTGAATCGGCCAATTATCGTGCAGGCCAGAATATCGATGATGCTTATGATGCATTAGTGGAAGGCGGTATGGATAAAAGTAAAGCGAAACTAAAATCTACAGAGAAATTTGCAGTAGAGTGCGCTATAATTAAAGTGTGGGGGTCTGAAGTGCTGGATTATGTAGCGGACGAAGGAGTTCAGATTTATGGAGGAATGGGCTTTTCTGCCGATGCACCCATGGACCGTGCATATCGTGATGCGCGGATCAACAGGATTTTTGAAGGTACAAATGAGATCAACAGATTGTTGATTGTAGACATGATGTTAAAGAGGGCGATGAAAGGTGAGCTTGATTTGATGACACCGGCTACCGCGGTAGCAAATGAATTGATGTCTATCCCTGATTTTGGAGAAGAGGATGATACATTGTTTGCTGCAGAAAAGAAAATTATCAGTAACCTCAAAAAGGCAACGCTGATGGTTGCCGGAGCGGCGGTTCAGAAATTGATGTTAAGCCTGTCTAAGGAACAGGAAATATTAATGAATATTGCTGATATGGCAAGTTATGTCTATGTGGCCGAATCGATGATGCTGAGAACTGAAAAGCTGGTTACCCTTCGTGGTGCCGAAGCCTGTGAAGGGCAGCTGAACATGATGCGTATTTATTTTGTTGAAGCTGTAGACTCTACTCAGAAAGCCGGTAAAGAAGCGCTTTGGGCTTTTGCCGAAGGTGACGAGCTGCGCATGATGCTGGTAGGATTAAGAAGATTCACTAAAATGGAACCTTTTAATGTAAAAGATTCAAGACAAAAGGTTGCACAGCAACTGATCGCAGCAAACAAGTACTGCTATTAACAGTATTTAATGCGCTAAAGTTATATTGTTATACCAGCGAACGCCTCCGTATTTACGGAGGCGTTCGTTTTGTTATGTTAAAATTGGTTAAATATTGTGCCATCCCCAATAAAAGAGTATTTTTGTGCAATATGACGAAAAGCGGGATTTTATTGGTACTGTTCGTAACTGCTTGCTTTTTTGCAGCTTGCAAATCGAGCCCTGTATACGATAAGGCCACCCAACTTCAGATTGATATCGATAATATCCAGAAATTTGTGACTGCAAATGGAATTGTTGCAAAGAAAACTCCGGATGGTTTGTTCTACACAATTGTTAATCCTGGTACTGGTAATGATACGATTGGCCTTGAAGACCAGGTTGTTATTCATTATGTAGCCAGAAGATTAGACGGTGTAGTTTATGATTCTACAGCGACAAACGTAGATACACTGGGCACTACGTTTATTCTGAACAATAGTATCGAAGGCTGGCAAAAAGGGATTCCTTTGATCCAGACAGGCGGAAGGATCCGGTTACTCGTTCCTTCGGCGCTTGCCTATCAGAATAGGGTAATTGATACTTCACTGGTGGCCAACTCGAATTTGGATTTTGATATCAGATTAATTAAGGTTACAAAAAAAGATAAGATAAAATAAATAAATGCTTAAAAAGTTATCAGGATATACGCTGGCCTTAATTGGCTTAACAGTTCTATTTAGTTCTTGCAAAAAGGATTACGAATCTATTCAAAGTGTAGACGCAAAAAAAATCACAGATTACATTGCAAAAAATAATTTGACCTCGATGGTCGAGGATCCTAATAAAACAGGATATTATTACCAGGTATTAACCCCGGGCACTGGCGACACTTTTAAAAACCCGGATTCGGTATTATATAACGGTGTGGTACAGGGACTAGAAAATGCTAGTGTTTATCTGACAACCAATACAAATGGTAACCTGGGTACTTATGTGGGTTATACTAACACATTAAATGGTGCAGCAATCCCTGCTATCAGGGATGTAATCTTAAAGCTGAAACCAGGTGGCACGGCCAGGATCATCCTTCCGTCTTATCTTGCTTTTGGTAAAAATGGTAACGATGCGAGTAATATCCCTTCTAACGAGAATATTGATTTGTATATCACCACTTATCCGGAGAAAGTACAAACCGTAAGAGATGAGAACCTGATCAAAGCATTCGTTACAAAAGCCGGATTAACAATGACAAGAGATGATTCTGGTGTTTATTATGCAATATCAGCTGTTGGTACAGGTACTGAGGTGATTTCTTCTACGTCAACCATTACCGCTAAATATACAGGTAGATACCTTGATGGTACTGTTTTTGATTCTTCTACAGACGGAACATTTTCTGGTGTATTAAGTAGTTTGATTAGTGGTTGGGGAAAAATCCTTCCTGGTAAATTAATTTCAGGTGGAAAGGTCCGTATCATTATCCCTTCATCCCTGGCTTATGGCACCACTGGTTCTGGTAGTGTTCCGGGAAATGCCTGTCTGGATTTTGATATTGAAATAACCAATGTTACCAACTAAAAATATAGAGGCCCTTAATCTTTAAGGGCCTCTTTAAATACTTTGAGAATTCTTTCTCTGGCAAAAGCATGGTCAACTATAGGTTGGGTATGCTTTTGTTGTTTATACTCTGGTGCCCAATGATAAATGTACTGGTTTTTAGGATCGAAACGTTTTGCTTGTAACTCCGGATTAAAGACCCTGAAGTACGGTGCAGCATCATTACCGCAGCCACAGGCCCATTGCCAACCGCCAACATTGCTGGCCATTTCATAATCCAGCAGTTTTTCTGCGAAATAAGCTTCGCCCCAGCGCCAATCAATAAGCAGGTGTTTGGTTAGAAAACTTCCTACGATCATCCGCACCCGATTATGCATATATCCTGTTTCATTGAGCTGGTTCATTCCTGCATCTACTATTGGATAGCCTGTTTTTCCAGTTTTCCAGGCCTCAAACTGTTTCTCGTTATTGATCCATTTAATGTTATCATAAGCGGGCTTAAATGATTGTGTAGCCGTATGAGGAAAGTGGAATAAGATCATCATATAAAAATCCCTCCAAGCTAATTCAGATAACCATTTACTGGCTTTTGCCTCGATCGCTTTCGCTGCCGCCTGCCGGATGCTTACGGTTCCGAACCTCAAATGCAGGCCCAGGTGTGTAGTCGCGTCATCAGCCGGATAATCCCTTCTTTCTTCGTAAGCCGCTAATTTTTTCTCAAAATCAGCGGAGGGGAATTGCTGATCGGACTCTTCAAAGCCTAGCCCGGTAAGTTTAGGGAAGGGCAAGGGGCTGATTTGTAAAAGGTTGTCCAGGTATTTTTCTACCGGGTAAGCTTTAAGGTAAAAATTATCTAGTTTCTTTTCCCATTGTCTGAAGTATGGGGTGAAAACGGTGTACGGTTTTCCGTCGGCTTTTGTAATCTCCTTTTTTTCAAAAATGACCTGGTCTTTATAAGTATGAAAGCAAATGGATTCGGTGCTCAGGTATTCTGCAAGGGCATCGTCACGTTCCATGGCATAAGGTTCATAGTCGTGGTTGGCGTATACCTGTGTAATAGTATATTCCGAAAGCAGTTCTGTCCATATTTCTTCAGGTTTCCCATATTTGATGAGCATAGATGAACCGTGCTGTCGCAATTTGGCATCCATTTTTTTAAGTTCCCGGTAGATAAAAGTGACACGTGCATCATTTTTATGGAGATCGTCCAGGATATTTTTGTCAAATATAAATAATACTAAAACTGGGAACTCTCCTGTGAGGGCATGATATAAGGCAGCATGATCAGTTAGGCGCAGGTCTCTCCTGATCCAGCAAATGCTGATTTCTTTTTTCATTGGATATAACTGTGTTTTATTGGTTATGAAGCCTTATATGTAATAACGGTTTTTATTTGTAAATATCGGATAAAGCGTCTTCAACCCGTGTGAAATTGAAAATAAAACCGCTATCCAATAGCTTTTGTGCTGAAGTGTTATAACTGTTGGTCACAATTACACTCATTTCACCAAGGATCAGCTTTAATACTGCTTTTGGTACATTAAACGGCCAAACCGGGCGGTGCAGTTGTTTCGCGATTGCATTTGTCAGTTCCTTGTTTGTAACCGGAAATGGTGCGCATGCATTATAAACTCCGGATAGCTCCTCCTGAGCCAGCAGGTGCAGGTAGACCTGAGTCATATCTTTATGGTGGATCCATGGGATAAATTGTTTTCCGGTACCTAGCGGTGCGCCGGCAAATAATTGAACGGGTTTAGCCATTGCAGCCAGTGCGCCGCTCTGTTTACTCAAAACGACTCCTGTTCGTACCTTGACCACTCTTATGCCTAATGTCTTAACCTTGTCGGCTGCCACCTCCCATTGCTCACAGCAGCTTGCCATAAAGTCATTCCCGGCACCGCTATTTTCTGTAAGTACTTCTTCTCCCCGGTCTCCATAAATACCTACGGCTGCGGCAGAGATAAAATGCCTGACCTGGTTTTGATTTTCAGCCAGCGTTTTAAAAAGTAGATTGGCAGACATTACCCTGCTGTCAATGATTTGCTTTTTCCTTTTTTCGGTCCATTTTCCGTCAGAAATATTTTCTCCGGCAAGATGGATGATCGTATCTACTCCATTAATGCAGTTGAGATCAATTTGTTGTTGATAAACATCCCATAAAAAAACTTTTACCCCTTTAAAACGTTGTGGCTTCCTGGAAAGGATAGAAACCTGGTCGCCCTGATCCAAAATATTTTTAATGAGCTCTTTGCCAAGCATCCCGGTGGCACCTGTAAGTAGAATATGCTGATTCATGAATAGATAACCTGAAATTAAAGCGTTTGGTTTTTGTAATACTACGCTTTTACTATGAACATTTGTTTTGCTTATGTAAATATTGCCTTACGTATTAGATGTTAGCATAAAAATGCTATATTTTTGATCTTCACAATAGAAATTAAGTCTTAACTGAATGAAATCTAAGAAAATACTCGTCTGGTTCAGAAATGATTTGCGTTTACATGACAATGAAATGTTAGTAGAAGCGATCGCCAAATCGGATAGTATTCTGCCTGTTTATTTTTTTGACCCCCGTTATGCAGAAGAGTTTGCTGATGGTGGAACTAAAACCGGCGTGATCAGAAGTAGTTTTCTAGTGGAGAGTGTTGCCGCCTTGAGGCAAGCCTTGATAATGGTAGGCGGTAATCTATTGGTGATCTCCGGTAAACCTGAAGATCACATTCCCGCCCTTGTTGAACAATATGAAATTGCTGAGGTATATCATCACCGGGAGGTGGCGACCGAAGAAACGACTATTTCTTCTCATGTTGAAGATTTATTGTGGAAGCTGCGGATTAACCTGAAGCATTTTATCGGACATACCTTATATAACAAGGAAGACCTTCCTTTTCCAATTAAAGATATACCAGATGTTTTTTCCCAGTTTAAGAAAAAAACAGAGCGGGACGCTATCGTAAAAGACTGTTTTTTATCTCCAACCGAAGTTAACCTTGTTCCTGTTGAAGACTGGGGCGAAATACCTGTATCTCCGGCTGTTGAATCTGGTCCTTCTGGTGGAGAAGATAATGGTATCAAACATCTGAAAGCACTTTTTGAACAAGGGGCTGAAATTTATTCGAAGACGAGTGCTAAAGCACATGCATACAAAGCTGCATTTTCTTCGAAATTATCTCCCTGGTTGGCTGTAGGTTGTTTATCGCCCAGAAAAGTTTATTGGGCAGTAAAACATGCGGAACGTAAGTTTGGAAACAATCCTAACTTCAGTCATTTAATCCTTGGTCTGCTTTGGCGCGACTATTTCAGGTTTATGTTTAAGAAACATACGGTCAATTTTTTCAGTGAAGTAGTTAATGAAACTAATGATGCACTTACGGAAGAGGAATATGAAAAGCAATTAAAGCAATGGAAAGAGGGGCGTACGGGACATGTTTTGGTTGACCAGTACATGAACGAGCTCAACTCTACTGGGTTTGTATCGCATGCCGGACGTTTACTGGTAGCTACTTTTCTCATCTATGTAATTAAGCTCAACTGGTTAGATGGCGCGTATTACTTTGAGCAAAAATTAATTGATTATTCGCCCGCCAGTAATTGGGGCAATTGGGCAAATGTAGCTATAGGAGCAAAAGATCCCCGTTCAAAAAATACCTTTGATCTGGACAAACAGATTAAAATGCTGGATCTGGAAATATTTGTTCCTTCTTAGTAATTCTAGTCAGTATTTTCGACGTATTGATCGTTTTTTTCCTATGTTCAACAATATTTAAACTCTAAAACTATTTTGTTGAAGACTTGTTGTTAAAAGAAGTGAAAAAATACTCCATCAGTGATATCGAAGGCCTCATCGGCATTAAAGCCCATACTATAAGGGCTTGGGAATCAAGATATAACTTAGTACCTCCCAAAAGAACACCCACAAACATCAGGTTTTACGATGAAGACGACCTTAAGTTGCTGCTGAATATTGTCACACTTAATGGTAAAGGATATAAGATCAGCAGGATTGCTAAAATGAGCAAACAGCAGATTTCAGAGATGGTCACACAGTTTAAATCCGACTGGAACAATGATGCTGTGCAGGTACTCCATCTCTCTGATGCTACACTTAAATATGATGAGGTTGCTTTTGCTGAAATCCTTTCGGGATGTATAAACGAAATGGGGCTGACCAAAACCATGGACCTTGTCCTTTTCCCTTTTATGAAAAAGGTGGGTATGCTGTGGCAAACGGGGGCAATAGATCCTTCACACGAACATTTTGCATCAAATCTGATCAGGGACAGGATCATTGTCGAAATTGATAAGGTTGTTAAACCCGAAAAGGAAAATCCAAAACGTTTTTTACTCTTTCTTCCTGAAGTAGAAATGCATGAAACTGGTTTGCTTTTCGCACGTTATCTATTAAAGAAATGCGGTATGGATACCCTTTATCTAGGTCAGGAGATCCCTTATTCAGATGTAAAAAAAGTGATCGGATCTTATCAGCCTGATTATGCTTTTATTGTGTTAACTTCACTAAATCTTGGAAAAGATATCAATAAAATAATCGGAAAAGTGATGGATCATGTCAACGTTCCACTACTGGTTGCAGGGAGTTTAATCTCTGAATTTGATATTCTTGTAGACGATAAGCTGACGCCACTAAAAAACGTTTGTGATATCGTAGAATTTCTTGAAGAATTATAGCTGTTTTTTAAGGTAAAATCCTAATTTTGCCATACTTATACCAATTCTTAAACAATGGATAATTTATCTTATCTCAACGGCGCAAATGCCGAATACATCGATTCTATTTATCAAACTTATAAAGAAGATCCTACTGCGGTTGAATTTGGCTGGCAGAAATTTTTTGAGGGCTTTGATTTTGGAAGGAACGCTGATGCTGTAACACCTAGCGAGGCTGCTCCTGAGCATTTTTTAAAAGAAGTAAATGTCTTAAATCTGATCAACGGCTATCGTCAGCGCGGGCACTTATTTACGCAGACGAACCCTGTGAGAGAAAGACGTCACCATTTACCAACGCTGGACATTTCTAATTTCGGGTTAAGCGATGCCGACCTTGATACTGTTTTTAACTCTGGTGTAGAGATTGGAATTGGGGCAGCCAAATTGAGCGATATTGTTAATTTCCTTAAAAAGACTTATTGCAGATCAATTGGTGCGGAATATAAATTTGTACGTACACCGGAAGTTCTTGGCTGGATCGAGAATAAAATGGAAAGCGTTCAAAACACACCAAACTTTTCTATTGATGAGAAGAAAAGGATTCTCAGGAAGTTAAACGAGGCGGTAAGTTTCGAGAATTTCCTTGGAACCAAATTTCTCGGTCAGAAGAGGTTTTCACTAGAAGGTGCGGAAGCATTGATCCCTGCACTCGATTCTGTAATTGAAAAAGGTGCTCATTTAGGGATTGAAGAGTTTGTGATTGGTATGGCACACAGGGGGCGTTTAAATGTTCTTGCCAATATCATGCAAAAGACCTACAAAGATATTTTTGCGGAATTTGAAGGTAAAGGATATAGCGCAGAATCCCCTTTTGGTGGTGACGTAAAATATCACCTTGGTTATTCTACAGATGTAACTACCAATGACGGAAAAAGTGTCCACTTAAGCCTTTGCCCTAATCCATCCCACTTAGAAACTGTGAATGGAGTAGTTGAAGGGATGACACGTTCTAAAATCGACTTTAAATACGGTGGTGATAATTCACGGATCGCTCCGATCCTGATCCATGGAGATGCATCGGTAGCGGGACAGGGTATCGTATATGAAGTGATCCAGATGGCTGGCCTTGACGGGTATAAAACTGGTGGAACAATCCACTTAGTAATTAATAATCAGATCGGTTTTACAACAAACTATAAAGACGGACGTACTAGTACGTACTGTACCGATATTGCTAAAGTTACTCTTTCTCCGGTATTTCATGTGAACGGGGATGATGTGGAAGCTTTGGTATATGCCATTAACCTGGCAATGGAATACCGTCAGAAATACAAAAACGACGTATTCATCGATATCCTTTGTTACCGCAGGTTCGGGCACAATGAGGCAGATGAGCCTAAATTTACCCAGCCTTTATTATACAAAAGTATTGAACAACACGCTAATCCAAGAGATATCTACATCAAACAATTGATTGGTGAAGGAAAAATGGAAGAGAGCCTTGCAAAAGAAATGGAAGTTGAATTCCGTGGTATTTTGCAGGAAAGACTAAACGAGGCAAAAGAGCTTACTTCTACTTATACTGAAGTTAAATTTGCCGGTGCATGGTCTGAAATGAGAATTGCAAGTGCAGCAGATTTTGATGTTTCTCCGGATACATCAATTGATAAATCAACTTTGTTAGCTATTGCTGAAAGCATCAGTAGTTTGCCAGCTGATAAAAAGTTCTTCAAGAAAATTGAGAAACTATTTTCAGAGCGGAACAAAATGGCAACTACCAGCCATATTTTTGACTGGGCAATGGGTGAGCAAATGGCTTATGCTTCTTTACTTGCTGAAGGCAAAAGAGTACGTTTAAGCGGTCAGGATGTTGAGCGTGGGACTTTCTCTCACCGTCACGCAGTTTTAACGCTGGAAGATTCGGAAGAAGAGTATATCCCTTTAGCCAATCTTTCGGCCGACCAGGCTCCATTTGATATTTATAATTCACACTTATCTGAGTATGGTGTTTTAGGTTTCGAATATGGATATGCGATGGCCAACCCGAATGCGTTGACGATATGGGAAGCACAGTTTGGTGATTTCTTTAACGGTGCGCAGATTGTGGTTGACCAATACATTGCGAGTGCGGAGACAAAATGGCAACGTGAAAACGGGTTAGTGATGTTATTGCCGCATGGATATGAAGGACAAGGCCCGGAGCACTCTTCTGCAAGGATTGAGCGTTTTATGGAATTATGTGCGGATTATAACATGCAGGTAACGAACTGTACTACACCAGCCAACTTCTTCCATGCTATCCGTCGCCAATTTGGACGTGATTTTAGAAAACCACTGGTTGTTTTTACACCAAAAAGCCTTTTACGTCACCCGGCTTGTGTATCTCCGTTACAAGAATTTACAGAAGGCAAATTCCGCGAGGTAATTGACGATGTAAATGTAAAAGCTGATGAAGTAAACAGGGTGTTGTTCTGCAGTGGTAAAATTTATTACGAGTTGCTGGAAAAACAACAGAAAGATGAGACCAAAAATGTAGCGATTGTTCGTGTTGAGCAGTTATATCCTACACCTTTAGACCAGATGGAAGCTGTTTACAATGGTTATAAAAATGCCAAAGAAGCAATCTGGGTTCAGGAAGAACCAGAAAACATGGGTGCATGGCCTTATTTGTTGCGTAAAACAAGAAAGACAGCATTCAGTGATATAGAAGTGATTTCCAGAAATGAAAGCAGCAGTACTGCGACTGGGTTTGCAAAACAGCATGCTGCACAGCAGGCTTCTATTCTTGCAAAAGCTTTTGAAACTCCGGTTACTGAAGAAGATAAAAAAATAGCCAAGAAGTCAGTTAATAAAGTATATAACGTAGATTAGAAAATATAATACATCAATTATGAGTCTAGAAATAAAAGTTCCGCCAGTAGGGGAATCAATTACCGAAGTTGTTTTATCACGCTGGGTAAAAAATGATGGTGATGCAGTGGAGATGGATGAAGTAATAGCCGAATTAGAATCTGATAAAGCAACTTTTGAGTTAACTGCCGAGCAAGCCGGAACTTTGAAAATAGTAGCGGCTGAAGGTGATACTTTAGCCATAGGTGCTGTAGTTTGTAGTATTGAAGATGGTGGTGCTGCTGCACCTAAAGCAGCGGCTCCTGCAGCAGAAAAAGCTGCTGTTGCTGAAGATAAACAAGCTGCCCCGGTAGCTGAAAAATCTGGTGATAGTTATGCAACAGGTACACCTTCTCCTGCAGCGGGTAAAATCCTTGCTGAAAAAGGCGTTGATGCCGGCTCTGTAAAAGGTTCTGGTGTTGATGGCAGGATTACTAAAGAAGATGCTTTGAAAGCAGACAAACCTGCTGCTGCTCCTGCGAAAGCATCGGCTCCTGCGGCTTCAGCTCCTGCTCCGGCTGCCGGAACAAGAAATGAACGCAGAGAGAAGATGACTCCTTTACGTAAAACCATCGCAAAACGTTTAGTGGCGGTTAAAAATGAAACAGCAATGTTAACTACGTTCAACGAAGTTAATATGAAGCCGATCATGGATCTCCGCGGAAAATATAAAGATCAGTTTAAAGAGAAACATGGTGTAGGTCTTGGTTTCATGAGCTTCTTTACTAAAGCGGTTTGTGAGGCGATGAAAGACTTCCCGTCTGTAAACGCAAGAATTGATGGCGATGCGGTGATCTTCAATGACTTTGTCGATATCTCAATCGCTGTTTCTGCACCAAAAGGATTGGTTGTGCCAATTATCAGAAATGCAGAAAGCATGAGCCTTGCTCAGATTGAAAAATCAGTTATAGAACTGGCAACTAAAGCACGTGATAGTAAGTTAACAATTGAAGAGATGACTGGTGGAACATTTACTATCACTAATGGTGGTGTTTTTGGTTCAATGATGTCTACTCCAATCATAAATGCCCCCCAATCTGCTATTTTAGGAATGCACAATATTATTGAGCGTCCTATCGCAGAAAAAGGAGAAGTGGTTGTACGTCCGATGATGTACCTTGCTTTATCTTATGATCACCGTATTATTGATGGAAGAGAGTCTGTAGGCTTCCTGGTAAGAGTAAAACAATTATTAGAAGATCCTGCCCGTTTGCTGTTAGGTATCTAATTTCTATTTTATATAAGGAGCCTGCCGGGTTAATCGGCAGGCTTTTTTTATTTAAGCGGTAATTAACTATTTTGTTCGCCATTTTCGGGTCATAAATCAGCAGATAAATAGTTTTTATTACTAATTGAGTACTTTTGCACTGTGAAAAAAAGCTACTTACTATTAATACTACTTGTTTTAAGTTATAAGATTCAAGCACAGGACAATACGAATACATCTGATGGAACAGTTACTATTGGAAAAAGTATATTTTCGAATGAAATTAAAAGGAATTTCTCCAGAAAAGGAGATTTTTATGTTCACTGGGGATATAACCATTCATGGTATGGCAAAAGCGATATCAGGTTTCAGGGCCCTAATTATGATTTTACTTTAAAAGACGTTGTTGCGCACGACAGGCAGTCTAAACTGAGCTGGGATTATCTGAACCCGGGCCTGATCAGTGTGCCGCAGTACAACTTCCGTGTGGGCTATTTCATCAAAGATAATTACAGTATTTCAATTGGCTGGGACCACATGAAATATGTGATGGATATCCCGCAGACGGTCGCCATTACCGGAACTATCGGGCCAGAGGTTTCTACTCCCGGTGTGCCGACTGGTGTATATGCCGGAACTTACAATGGTGAGCTGATTACTGTTACGCCACAGATGCTGACTTATGAGCACACTGATGGTTTTAACTATGCAAATATCGAGATCGAGCGTTATGATGATATCTGGGTTGCACCTTCAAGAGAGACTTCTCTGACACTGGAAACAGGTTTAGGACTGGGAATGATGGTGCCAAGATCTGATGTCCGTTTATTTGAACAAGGCAGAAATAACCACTGGAATGTTTCTGGTTATGGCTTTTCTGCGAAAATGGGATTGAAGTTTTATATTTCTAAAGGATTGTATTTACAAAATACAACGAAGGTTGGTGCAACCAATTTGAAGAATGTACATACTACAGGAAGAGATGACGTGGATAAAGCGAGCCAAAAGATCAATTATGTAGAGAACTTTTTTGCTGTAGGCTACCAGTTTTAGAGGATTACCCTGTTTAAAGAAAACCGATACAAAAAAGGTGCAGCTGTATCAATCATGGGATTGATACAGCTGCACCTTTTTTGTATGACCATTTCCTGGATATTGCTATGGCATGGAGAAGGATATATTTACATCTTTCTTACTCTGCCGGATCCAATTGTCGTTTTGCTGATTTTAGGGCTTCCTGTATAATATACATTTCCTGAACCACTGATTACCGCTTCTATGCTTTGACTAGCACCGATATATACATCTGCTGATCCACTGATCTGTACGGATAAGTCATTTACAGAAAAGCCTTTCCCATTAAATTGTCCGGAGCCACTTAAGGTAAAGTTTGAATTATCAGCTTTGCCAGTAATGCTGAGGTTGCCAGAACCACTGATTACACCTGTAAATGTTTTCACATTGGCGATTGCTTTGATACTTCCTGAACCGCTGAGAGTTGTAGCTAGTTCTGATGAGTTGATCCCGTTACTTACCTCCATATTGCCGGATCCGCTCATGGTTAATGAGGTTACTTTTTTTGCAGTAATAAATACAGTGACGTTTGGGCGTTTATATTTTCTTGACCAGTCGTTCCATTTCGTTTTTGGTTTGATCGTCAGTACCCCATCAATTACCACCGTGTTGAGGTCGGCAATTGCATCTGCATCTCCCTCAAACCTAATAGATTCTTTATTGCCCATCGTGACCCTTATATTCAGCGGACCGCCGCTGGCGATTCCTTTAAAACTGCCTATGGTTCTTTCTTCTTGTCGGCCTGTTGTACTGATTGTGATTTCAGAAGAGGCACTGGCAGTATAATTTATCATTAATAAAGCCAGCAGGATCAGGATGTTTAATTTTTTCATCGGTTATAGTTGAGTTTAAAAGTCATAAAACTTACACGGGATCACCATTGATATTCCTTAATTGTGATCCTGTGCCTGTTTCAGTTGATATGTTTTTTTTATAAGACACGATCCATATCCGATTCGTTGCATGCAGCTAACTAATTTATTCTTTTTTTATGGTAATATAAAAATTTGGATCAGCTTTGAAGTTGTCTTCTGTTACACCGCTTACCGCTACAGTTTTCCATTTGCTACCTGGATAGATCAGCGTAAAGGAGTTTGGATTCAGGCTTACCTTAACCGGCATCTCAAATCCTTCTACTACGTTGTTCCATTTATAGCTTAATTTTCCATCGGTGATATGATAGCTTAACACAGGTATCTTAATTGTCCGCAGGTACTGATCAAATACTTTATCCAGTTTTAATCCACTTTGTTTGCTGATATAATTTTCAATTTGCGCAGTGGTAACCGTCTGATGGTAAAAAGTTTTGTTCAGTCCTCTCAAAATCTGTCTGAATTTCTCGTCGTTATTTATCAGCTGGCGAATGGTGTGGATCATATTTGCCCCTTTAGGATACATGTCACCAGAGCCTTCTTTATTGACCCCATAATAACCTATAACCGGAACATCATTGGCAATACCACGCCTGATGCCAACAACATACTCCGTTGACGCATTCTTTCCGAACGCAGATTCCAGGAATAACGATTCAGAATAGTTCGTGAAACTCTCATGGATCCACATATCAGCAATATCTTTTGCAGTAATGTTGTTTCCAAACCATTCATGCCCGCTTTCATGCACGGTAATAAAATCAAATTTCAGCCCCCATCCTGTATTGGAAAGATCGCGGCCTAAATAGCCCTTTTTAAATTGATTCCCATAGGCGACTGCACTCTGGTGTTCCATTCCCAGGTGAGGGGCTTGCACCAGCTTATAGCCGTCTTTGTAAAATGGATAAGGACCAAACCAGTGTTCGAAGGACTTCAGCATAGGTTTTACGTCTGCATCCCAGTGCGGCCTGGCTTTAACGCTATCCTCTTTGAGCGACCAGTAATCGATGCTCAAATTTCCGTTTTCACCTTTAAAGGTATCTGTCCAGTGTGCATAGTTTCCGATATAAAAGGTAACACTATAGTTATTGATCGGGTTAGCTACAAACCAGTTGTATTGCTGGTAACCGTCTGGCTGTGCAACAACACTTCTCAACCGGCCGTTAGAGATTTCTTTTAATCCTTTTGGAATACTGATACTGATCAGCACGCTGTCTACCTCATCACTCTGGTGATCTTTAGTCGGCCACCATGAACTGGCGCCAAATCCCTGGCAGGCAACTGAAAGCCATGGGTCTCCTGATTTGTCTTTACTGAAGATAAAACCACCGTCCCATGGTGGTCGTTTTGCGATTACCGGGTTGCCGGAGTAAAATACCTGGAACTTATCTTTAGTCCCTTTTTTTATAGTTTTTGGGAAAGTGACAAATACCGCATTAAACTCTCTTTTAAAAGGGAGCTCCTGACCCTTATACACAACTTTATCTACAACGAGATTGCTGAACAGGTCAAACTGCAGCCGGGTAAAATCGGCAGCGGCCGTGAAATTAAATTCATTGCTGCCACTGATCTGTTTTTTGTCGGCATCTATCTTAACATCCAGGTGGTAATAGTTAATATCATAACATGTACGCAATGGCGTAAGCGCTCCTCTCAAAGTATCCGCACGGGTAAAAGCAGTTCTGCCATCCATTAATTGTGCCTGTGCCCCAAAAGCGCTGAGAAGCAGGACGAGCGTACTGTAAAAAATTCTTTTCATTGATTATGGTTTTAAAACGGTAATAGTAAGTGAAGAGGTATTGGCCTGGTCATGATAAATACGATGTGTCGCTTTTTGGAAGTCTTTATCTTCCGCATGATAAATGTCCATGAACTGCTGAGGATTTCTGTCTACCAGCGGGAACCATGAATTCTGAACCTGGATCATAATCTTGTGTCCTTTCTTGAAAGTATGGGCTACGTCAGGCAACGTGTATTTTACGTTGGTTACCTGTCCCGGAACAAATGCTTCCGGCTTTTCAAAGCTATTTCGGAATTTACCGCGCATCACTTCTCCGCGGACAAGCATTTCGTAACCACCCATGATAATCCCTTTGGGATTAACCGTAGCCGCGGCAGTATCTTCCGGATAAACATCAATCAGTTTTACCACGTAATCTGCATCTGTACCGGTAGTAGAGACAGCAAGATCGGCTAAAAGCGGACCAGTTAAGGTCATATCTTCTGTTAATATATCGGTTTGATAAACTTTAACATCTGGTCTTCTGGCAGCAAAGCGCTGGTCGTCGATCATATATTCTCTTGTTCTTCTTTCCTGTACACCATCCTGGTAAGGCACGGGGTTGTTAGGGTCACTTACGTATTCATCAAAACTAGCCGATACTGTTTGAGGAGCCGTAAAACTTAACTTGCCATCTGCCTGCAGATATAATTTCTGTGTTTCCGTTTCTTGAGGTGGCCAGCTGGCAAATTTTTTCCATTCATTGCTGCCGGTAACAAAAATAGTTGCTTCGGCAGGAAGCTCGTTTTTTGCATCTTTCAGGTAGTGCATAAAGAACGGGAATTCTACATTTTGTCCGTACCATGTACTTGTCTGCTGACCGAATTCGATATCGCCAAAGCTGGCACCCGTACCTCTTGCCCAGCCACCATGGAACCATGGTCCCATCACCAGACTATTCTTGGTTTTTGTATTTTGTTTTTCAATAGCCTGGTAAGTATTCAGCGCGCCGAATGCATCTTCTGCATCAAAGAAACCGCCTACAACCAATACTGCCGGTTTAACATCTTTTAAATGCGGACGGATATTCATGTCTTTCCAGAATTTGTCGTAAGTACCATGCTCCATCATATCATTCCAGAACTTAATGGTATCGCCAAAATATTTCTGCTTTACATTTTTTAGTGCACCGATGCTCATGTAAAATCTGTAGTTATCTTTTATTGGGTATTTAAACGGTTTAGGCCCTTTATCCGGTGTAATCGGAAGTGGTCTTGGTACACCAAAGGAAGAGTAGAATGCAAAAGCATCAGCTAACATAAAAGCACCATTATGGTGGAAATCATCACCCAAAAACCAGTCCGTCACGGGAGCTTGTGGCGAAACGGCCTTTAATCCACTGTGGGCACCAGGTAATGCAGCTGCCGAATAAAAACCCGGGTAGGAAATACCATAGATACCAGCCTTTCCATTATTATTTGGGATATTCTTAATCAGCCAGTCGATCGTATCATAAGTATCAGAGCTTTCATCAATATCTTTTTTCGTTTTTTTCTGATCAACATGGGGGCGTACATCAACAAACTGGCCTTCACTCATCCATTTTCCCCTTACATCCTGATAAACGAAGATAAACCCTTCTTTTAAGAACAGAGGGGAGGGGCCAAGTGTCATTTTATACATAGTTCCTCCGTAAGGTGCAACCGTGTAAGGAGTACGGTTAATCATAAAAGGATATTTTTGATCCTTGCTCTTCGGGATATATATCGCTGTAAAGAGCTTAAGGCCATCGCGCATGGGGATTTGTCGTTCAATTTTAGTGTAGTTATCACGCACATAAGCAGAATCTGTCATTTGCGCATAGGTCGTGGAACCTGTTAACACAAACAGGACTAAGACCCAAAGCTTTTTAAAGGAAGGAATCATATTGAATAAGTTTAGATTGGCTAAATATAACAGATATGCTTCTTTTTTTGTCAGAACAGGCGATTATAACAGAAAAATTATTAATTCATAACAGTTTTGGACGTAATCATAAGCGAATGATTGTAACTTTATCCCATTACAAAAACACAATACTTTATGGCCGGCAAAAAATCCGTATCATCTCTTATCGCCTCTTTGTTCACGCCAAAATTAATTGCGTTTATTAAGTTCGGGATTACAGGTGTATCGGGACTGAGCATAGATTTTGCACTTACCTGGTTTTTTAAAGACGAACTGCATTTTAATAAGTTCATAGCAAATGGCATTGGTTTCACAGCAGCAGTGATGAGCAACTATGTGATTCACCGTAACTGGACGTTTAAACATAATAAATCAAAAGCGGGACCACAGTTTGCTGTCTTTTTTACTGTTTCCGTTATTGGCCTGCTGTTAAATTCGGCTATTATATTTTTATTGGATAATATGTTATACGTGAATTTTTACATCAGTAAAGCTGTTGCCATATTTATCGTCTTTTTCTGGAATTTCAGTGCTAACTACTTCTTTGTTTTTAAAGCAAAAGACAAAGAGAGCCAAATCTAATTACTTATGCAGAACGCACTTTCTGATCAAAAAACAAAATGGCTGTACCTATTTATCGGGCTTGCGGCACTGCTTAATTTCAGCGGATTGTTTGTAACTATTATGGGCCCGGATGGTGCGCTTTATGCTGCTATCGCCAAGCACATGGTACAGCATAATAACTACTCAGATTTGTTTGTAGAAGGTAAAGACTGGCTTGATAAACCTCATTTCCCATTTTGGATAACGGCTGTCTTTTTTAAGTTGTTCGGCATCACTACCTGGGCCTATAAACTGCCCGGGGTATTGTTTGTACTGATGGGAGCTTATTATACTTATAAGCTTGCAAAGGATCTGTATAATGAAGAAACCGGACTTTGGGCGGCTTTGATATTGCTGACTTCCCAGCATATCATTATCTGTACAATGGATGTTCGGGCAGAGCCTTACCTTACAGGATTAATTATCGCCGCTGTTTATCATTTTCACCGTTCATTAGGTAAAAAATGGTTTGTTCATTTGCTCCTGGCTGCTGTATTTGCGGCCTGTGCGGTGATGACCAAAGGTGTGTTTGCGCTAATTCCGGTTGGTGGTGCGGTAGCAGGGGAGCTGCTGATCAAAAAGAACTGGAAAATGGTATTCAACTTCAGGTGGATTTTAGCTTTGATACTCATCTTTATTTTTATTACCCCTGAAATCTATTCCCTGTATACTCAGTTCGATCTTCATCCGGAAAAAGTGGTATTCGGTCATCAGCAAGTATCGGGAATCAAATTTTTCTTTTGGGATAGCCAGTTTGGCCGTTTCTTTAACACCGGCCCAATTAAGAAATCCGGTGGTGATCCCAGCTTCTTTTTACATACCATACTCTGGGCTTATCTGCCCTGGAGTTTGCTGTTATATGCGGCAATAGTTCAGTTTTTTCGCAAGAACTTTAAACAACCTGCGCAGGCAGAATGGTATTCTATCTGCGGGGCGCTGTTAACGTTTTTTGTGTTTTCTGTATCCAAGTTCCAGCTGCCATTTTACATTGTAATAGTATTCCCTTTCTTTTCTATCCTCTGTGCGCAGTGGTTATACAGTATTAAAGCTGAAAGTTCGATTAAGGCGATGCGGATTACTCAAACAGTAGTAGTTTCGATTATGGTGCTGCTGGTTGTTTTACTGCATTATTTTTTCCGTCCCGCAAACCTGACCATTATCACCGGTTTTCTGCTGGTATTATCTATAGGTCTTTTTGTATTGGTGAGCAGGACTGATGGTTTGGGACGTTTCAAAATCCTGTTTCAAACCTGTGCAGTAGTGTTTTTCGTAAACCTTTACTTTAATCTTGCTTACTATCCGCAGCTTTTAAAATACCAGGCAGACAGTGAAGCAGCATTTTGGATCAATGCCCATAACTCTGATCATCTCCCTGTAGTGCAAACCCGTATTGGTTTTGGTTTTGCATTGGAACTCTATACCCAAGCCCCAGTTTTTTACTCCTGGCCAGGCGAGCGTTCATTGCTCCCAAAAAAGCCTTATTTGCTTTATGCAGATACAGATCTGGTGAACCAATTTATTAGCCAGGGCGTCAAAATTAAACGGCTGCAAACCTTTGACACTTACCGTATCAGCAGGTTGAAAGGAAAGTTTTTAAACCACGCTACCCGTCACGAAACATTAGCTAAAACAGAAGTAGTGCTGGTATATTAAAAGTTTATCAATAAACCCTGATTGCCATGCCTTTTTTCTTTGAGGGTTTATTAACTTTGCACCACAAAAATTTATCATTATGCAATACGACGTCGTTATTATTGGTTCTGGTCCTGGTGGTTATGTTGGCGCAATAAGATGTGCACAATTAGGCTTAAAAACAGCTGTTATCGAAAAATATAAAACTTTTGGCGGTACCTGCCTGAACGTAGGATGTATCCCATCAAAAGCATTGTTAGATTCATCAGAGCATTTTCATAATGCATCACATACGTTTACAACGCATGGTATTGATTTGAAAGAACTAAGTGTGAATATGCCGCAGATGATTGCCCGCAAAGACGATGTGGTGGCACAAAACACAGCCGGTATTACTTACCTGTTCAAAAAGAATAAAATAGACAGCTTTGAAGGTGTAGGTTCATTTGTTGATAAAAATACAATCAAGGTTACAAAAGCAGATGGCACATCAGAAACGATCACTGCAAAAAATGTAATTATTGCTACAGGATCTAAACCTACAGCATTACCTTTTCTACCTACTGATAAAAAAAGGATCATTACTTCAACAGAAGCATTAAATATTAAAGAAGTACCTAAAACCATGATTGTAATTGGTGGTGGTGTAATCGGATTGGAATTAGGATCTGTTTACGCACGTTTAGGAACTAAAGTTTCTGTTATAGAATTCCTGCCTTCTATCATTGCGACAATGGATGCAGGATTAGGTAAAGAACTGCAGCGTGTGCTGAAAAAATCCCTTGGGATGGAGTTCTTTATGGGACATAAAGTTACCGGTGCCACAACAACAGGCGACACGGTTACAGTAACTGCGCAAAATGCAAAAGGTGAAGACGTAACTTTTGATGCTGACTATTGTATCGTTGCAGTTGGCCGTACAGCTTATACCGCAGGTTTAGGATTAGAAAACATTGGTATTAAAACTGAAGAACGCGGAAATAAAATTCCTGTAAACGCACATTTGGAAACTACTGTTCCGGGCGTATATGCAATCGGTGACGTAATCACTGGTGCCATGCTTGCGCACAAAGCAGAAGATGAAGGTGTTTATGTCGCAGAAACAATTGCAGGACAAAAACCACATATCAACTATAACCTGATCCCTGGTGTTGTTTATACCTGGCCGGAAGTTGCTTCTGTAGGTTACACTGAAGAGCAATTGAAAGCAAACGGAACAAAATACAAAGCAGGTTCTTTCCCATTCAAAGCAAGCGGTCGTGCTAAAGCAAGTGGGGATACAGATGGTTTTGTTAAGGTATTGGCAGATGAGGCTACAGACGAAGTTTTAGGTGTACACATGATTGGTCCGCGTGCTGCAGATATGATTGCAGAAGCTGTGGTAGCGATGGAATACCGTGCCTCTGCAGAAGATATCTCAAGAATCTCCCATGCTCACCCTACTTTTACTGAAGCAACAAGAGAAGCTGCTTTAGCTGCAACTGGCAACAGGGCAATTCATATTTAAGAACATGTACTGATCAGGCTTCTTCCTGATCAGTAACTCATATTACAGCGCCTGCAGATTAATCTGCAGGTTTTTTTGTGCCCGTTACTGGCTGGGTTTTAAGCAGTGCAGCTGCACTTAATTTAATCAATCGCAGGTTCTCTTCTAAATGGCCGTGTTCTACCTCTACGTTGATATAAGGAATTTTGTTTTGCATGGCATATATGGACAGGGAGCCGTCGTCTGGTGCAAATCTGGATTGCAGCACTACATTTACGTTCTCTTGTTTCAGCAGGCTGAAAATTGCCGGTTCGGTAACCAGCACCATATCATCCGGGTCCATTTCAAAATTGATATACACAGAATCTGCTGTGCTGGATAAATCATATCCGGGCAGGTAACTGCGGATCCCAAATGCCCCGTCACCATTATTGTGCAGGGTGAAAATATATCCTGGTTTTTCCTGGTTGTAATACCTGATGATCTTTTTCCCCGCGCTATCCAATAGATTAACCACATTGTCGTCCCAGATACCGTATTTCTGCAAACCGATCTTAATGCCCTTCTTAGTATAGATGCTATTTGGGTCTGTCTGAAAAGTTTCTTCTTCGTTGATGAATTTGAAATTTCTTCCACCGCCATATTGAGAGTCAATGATGGTACCTCCGTTAATACTTACATACAGAAATGCAGCTTTAATACCTGTGTCTTCATTGTCATGGATAGCCAGGAAATTAATTCCCGGCTCTTTATAGCGGTATTTTACCAGGTTAACTTCCAGGTCGCCCAGGGCAAAAAATGAGGTGTCACTTGTCATTCCTTCAAAAACAGGCGGGTGCTGGGCTGCTGCTTTCAACGATGCGCATAATAGGATCAGTACGATTATATACCTCGACAACATAGCAAAATTCGGGATTGGTTTTTTATGTAAAGCAAAAAAGGAACCACAATGGGTTCCTTTAGGTAAATATACAATTAAATCTATTTAGTGCTGGTGGTCCAGGTCGTATTCTTTAACCTCTTTGTGGTCATATGGTTCTACCATTAACTGCTCAATAGTAACTCCTTTTTTATTGAAACCAAAACGGTCGAGCATACTATCAAAAATCTGGTACATCACTGGTACTACAACAAGCGTAAGGAATAACGAACTTAAGAGTCCCCCGATAATTACCCAGGCCAAACCGTTTTTCCATTCTGCACCTGCACCACTCGCTAAGGCGATCGGCATCATCCCGATAACCATCGCAATGGTTGTCATCAGGATCGGACGTAAACGGGCGTGGTTAGCCAAAATCAGCGCTTCATGTGTGGTTTTGCCTTCGGCTTTCATCTGGTTGGTAAAATCGACCAGGATAATCGCATTTTTCGCTACCAGTCCGATCAGCATAATCAATCCGAGGATGGTAAAAATATTCAATGCGTTATTGGTAAGCGATAAGGCAAGTAAAGCTCCGATAACCGATAGCGGAATGGAGAACATCACTACAAAAGGATAGACAAAACTGTCATATAAGGCAACCATAATCAGGTATACCAATACTATTGATGCTAATAACGCGATACCTAATGTACCAAAACCTTCACCCTGGTTTTCTGCATCTCCTGCCCATACATAACTTACACCGACAGGTTTTTTCAGTTTGCCAGATTTTTCTAGATCTTCCAGTTGTTTCTGGAATTCGGCAACAACGTCACCTGTAGGTCTTCCGATCGACTGTGCTTTAACAGACACAGACGTACTTTTGTCTCTCCGCTCCAGCTGACTTGGTCCCGCGCCTTCTTTAATTTCTGCGAATTGCGACAGTTTAATCTGTTTGCCTTCGCCGTTTACAAAAATCAGGTTCCTTACATCATCAATGTTCTTACGGTTAAAAGTCTGGTACCGGATATTGATATCATACTCATATTCCCCTTTACGGAATTTACCATCTGTGTTACCGCTAAAGGCCGTCTGCATGGTTACACCCACAGTCTGCAGGCTAAGACCTAATGAAGCCATCTTATCCCGGTCAACTTGCACATTGATCTCAGGGCTACCGCCTTCAACAGATAGTTTAAGCTCCGCGGATCCTTTAATTTTTGCCAGTACATTTTTAGCCGCTTCCGCATATTTTGTGGCGCTGTCCAGATCTGAACCCATCACTACCAGTTCGATAGGCGCATTTTCTGCGATTCCCAAAATACTGATCGGCACTGTTTTTACTTTTGCACCAACAAGGTATTTGGCTAACTCACGGCTTACCTTGGTGGCATAGATACTGGAGTTATCGGCACGTTTATCACGTTCAACCAGTTTCACATTGATCTCCGATTTATAAGCTGTTGCCTGGGTTCCGCCAAAGTCACCACTTGATTGTCCAACAGTAGTGATCAACTGCGTGATTTCCGGTTTTTTATTCAGGAATGCTTCTGCTCTTTGCGTAGTCAGGTTTGTCTGCTCAATAGATGCATCCTTTGGCAGCTCTATCTGAACAAGGAATTCTCCCTTATCACTTTTCGGGAAGAACTCTGTTCCGATGTAACCCGCAGGGATGAGTCCGCATGAACCAAAGAACATCGCCAATACCAATGAAATTGTTTTTCCTTTATTCGCTAACGACCAGGTTAAGATACTGGTAATCCAGATCGTAAACTTTTTCAGCTGTGCCTCGAACCATAAAATGAAACGGCCAAATACATTTTTACCTTCAATTTTTTCCAGCTTACCAAAACGTGAAGAAAGAAGCGGGACAATAGTAAATGAAGAGAACAGTGATAACAGTGTGGCAATGATTACCACTACGCAGAACTGGCGCAGGATATTCGATACCAATCCTGTACTGATAGCAATAGGGAAGAACACCACTACGATTACCAGTGTGATGGACACAACTGTAAAACCTATCTCACTCGTTGCATCATAGGCCGCACGCACCTTATTTTTACCCATCTCCATGTGGCGATAGATATTTTCCAGTACCACGATCGCATCATCCACAAGGATACCTACAACCAGCGAGAGCCCCAGCAGAGACATCAGGTTTAATGTATAGCCCAGTAAGCTCATCCCGATGAAAGTCGCGATTAAGGATGCCGGAATAGAAACCATAACAATCAGTGCATTCCTGATACTGTGCAGGAAGAAAAGCATGACGAAAGCTACCAGTACAATTGCAAGCAATAAATCGTGGATTACAGCATCGGCAGATTCCAATGTGAAAATAGAGTTATCATTGGCGATGATGATTTTCAAATCGTTGGTTTTGTAATCTTCCATCAATTTGGCGATTACCTTATGCACACCCTTGCTCACCTCTACCGCATTTGCATCAGACTGTTTAATGATCTGTATGGCAATTGCCCCTTTACGGTCGATACGTGCCAGTTTATCTACTTCTTTCTGTGCATCACGTACGTCTGCTACATCACCCAAACGGATTTGTGCACCATCCTTGCTATTACTCACTACAAGGTTACGCAGCTCGTCCACGTTTTTGTATTTACCAGATAAACGGATCAGTACATCCTGTTCCTGTGTTTTTACACTTCCAGTAGGAAAGTCTAAGTTGGAGGTTAGTATCGACTGTTGCACCTGCGGAACAGATAAGCCATAACCCTGCAGTTTATCCGCATCCAAAGCAACCTCTATCTCCCTTTCCTGACCACCAACAAGGTTAACCTGCGCTACACCTGTAACCCTCGAAATAATAGGTGCAATCCTTTTGTCGATCAGATCGTAAAAAGCCGCGTCGTCCATTTTACCGGAAGCCGACATCGTGATCACAGGAAGATCGTCCAGTGAAAACTTGTTTAATGACGGTGGTTTTACCTCTTCTGGTAAATCTGCGAGGATCGAGTTTACTTTTCGCTGCGCTTCGTTGAGAGAAAGATCCACATTGGCCTTATCATTCAACGTAATCGTAACTACAGATAAACTTTCATAAGAAACTGCATTTAGTTTTTTGATGTTCTCCATAGAGGAGACCGCATCTTCAATCTTTTTAGTTACCGTGTTTTCTACCTCACTCGGAGAAGCTCCGGGATAGATTGTAGAAATAGATACTACGTTATTCGAGAATTTCGGCAGCAGCTCATAACTTAAAGAGAAGTAGCTCAATAGTCCCATCAGTGTAAGCACGGTAAAGACCACAATTACCAGGGAGGGACGCTTTATTGATATTTCTGTTAATTTCATCAGAATATATTTATTTTTTATAGGTTATGAAACTGCCACGATCATTTGTACTGCTACTGTGAGTTGCATGCTTGTGACGGTTCATCTATATCAGTTTTATATTATTTAATTGGAGCAACAGCACTACCATCAATTAAATTGATCTGTCCGCTTACAATTACTGTTTCACCCTCTTTAAGCCCGTCGATAATCTCTACCTGGTCATTGATTGTCCTGCCGGCGATTACTTTTCGGAGCTTAGCTGTGTTTCCATTTTCTAACACAAAAATCTGGTTGCTGCTTACGCTACCCACAAATGAGCCGCGTGGGATAGTGATTGTTGCTGCCTGTGCAGGGAATTTAAAAATCGCAGTTCCGTACATACCTGCTTTTATCGTGTTTTTGTGGTTGTTTTCCACTTCAATCTCTACAGGAAAGTTCAGCGTGGCATCTGCTTTAGGTGCAATGAAAGTGATTTTACCGGAGAAATTATCAGCCGGGAAAACATTTGACTTGATCTGTGCCTGTTCGCCCACTTTCAGATTTGCTACCTGGCTTTCATTTACGTTTACTTTCAGTTTCAGTTTTGACACATCAACGATTTCAAATAACTGGGTTCCCTGTGCAGTAACAAAAGCGCCAACCTCAATATATTTTTTATTAATGATACCATTTATTGGTGCTTTAATATTCGCGTCGCTTACCCTGCGGGCAGAACTCTGTAATCTTAACCGTGCATTTCTGGTTGCCAGTTTTGCCTGGTCCAATTGCTGCTGTGTAACACCGCCTGTTTTAAAAGAGTTGCTGTAACGTGCTTCATCTTTTATCGCATTGTCTAGGGTAGCCTGTGCAGTTTCACGGTCAGTATTGATAATCTCTGCATCGATACGTGCTAAAACCTGACCTTTAGTTACACGGTCACCTTCTTCTACATATATTTTACTTACCCTTCCGGCATTTTCTGAAAGAAAGTTCAGTTCCTGCTTAGGAATAAAATTACCATTAACACTAAAGTCTAAATCAACGGATTGTTTTTTCACTGGTGCAATGCGCACACTAATGGCGCCGCTTCCCTGGGATACTAATGCCGTTTGTGCATCATTTTTCTTTTTATTGCTGTTAAGAACCCAGGCAATAGCTCCAATGACAACTATAATTAGAACGACTGTTATAATTCCTCTTTTCATTTTAATAGTGATTTTATATTTCCGTTAGATTTGATTAATTGAATTTCGGCAATTTTATAATTTAATAGTGCCTGGGTATAGCTGTTCTGTGCTTCGGTTAGTGCGTTTTCAGTATCTAAAAGATCCGTTAAAGCAGCTAATCCGTTATTATAGTTGTTCTGTGTACTGTTGTAGATCTCTTGTGCAAGCTGTACGTTCTGACGTTGCGCTTTGATTGTATTGATATTATTTCTTAGCTGGATCTTGGCATTCTCATACGCAAGGTTCAGTGAGTTCCTGGTGTTCCTGATATCTTCGTCAGCCTTTCTGATATCTACATCTGCCTGGCGAACTTTAGACCGTGTGGCAAATCCGTCAAATATGGGTACTCTCAGTGTAATTCCTATCGCAGAAGCATCATAATAGAATGCACTTCCGTTTTTGTTAAATAAGTCGAACTTGTCGCTCTGTCCGGTTGTCGATAAGTTTGCAGTAAGTGAAAGGTTAGGATAGTATTCTGCTACATAAGCCTTACGCTGTAAAATATAAAGGTCTTTCTGGATACCAAGCAGACGGATTTCTGTTCTCCCCGATAAGCTAATGGTGTCTGCCAGTGCAGGCATAGTTTCTACCCTCTTAAATTCATCTGCGGGGAGGACAATTGGATTTTCTACCGGCATTCCCATAGAGAATTTCAGCTGGTTCTCTAATTGTACCACCGCATTGATTGTTTGCTCACGCTGTGTCTGCAGATTGGTCAGGTTTACCTTGATACGGTCTACATCTATCTTTTTTGCCAGTCCGTTCTCGTACTGGTTATTAATAATCTTTTCAACTACACGTACATTTTTGATGTTCGTATCGATTACATTCAGCTGTTGCCTGCTCACCAGTACCTGATAGTAATTATTTGCTACCTGTTCAATTACCTGCTCTTCGGTAAGATCTGCATTGAGTTTATAATAACTTTCACTGGTTCTTGCTGCTTTCAATCCGGTAAACACTTGCTGGTTAAACAACTGCTGACTTAACTGAACACCTGCATTGGAGTTCCATTTTCTTCCCAGCTGGAAAGCCTGATCGCCAAAGACCAATTGCCCGATAATGGCATTGTACGTAAGGGATGCATTTCCTGTGATCTGTGGAAGCGCCTGTGCCCGTACCTCCTGCGTTTTAAACTTACCGCCATCAATATCCAGTCGGGATTTACGCGCAGTGGCGTTATTTTCGACTGCAAAATTGAGTGCATCTTTGAGCGTTATAGTCTGCTGGGCATGCATGCTGGTAGCGCATAACAGGCACAATAGTAAGATGGCAGCTGATTTTACTGGTTTAATCATAATCTTTTTTTTCTTGTAGTACGGCTGGTTTAATGTTTTAGGCCTTTAATAAAAATTTTTGAAAGGCTGATTTGTTTTTCCTTCATCAGTTTAAGTTCCTTTTTTCCCGGGAACAATTCTTTGTTTCCATGGCTAATACATAATGAGGTAAGTCCGGATTGGCAAGCCAGATATAACTCTGCCAACTTACGAATATCCTCTTGTGGTTCAATTTCTTTATTTGCAACGGCTTGTGCAAAAATTTCTTCATGAAACTCCCTGATTTTATCCAGCATTTTATCCAGATAGGCTTTTAATTCCGGCGAACTTATCGCAGAATCAGGATTTCCATAAGAAAGGTGCAGCATATAATACCGAAGGAAAAAACGGTGTTTTATTTCAATAATGCTTAATAACACACTTTCGAAACTGGTTGCCTGCTTATGGTCTTTGTGAAGTGCTTCAAAGTAATCCTCAAATATTTTTTCTACAACCCCTAAGATGAGGCTGATTTTGTCAGGGAAATAGTAATACAATGAAGGCTTAGACACAGAAAGGTCTTCTGCAATTTCATTCATCGTTGTTTTGTTGATACCGAAATGTACGAAACGTTTGATTGCCCCCTCAATTATTAATTCCCTTTTTTTATCCGTTTCTGCCATTTTACCTTTTTACTTTCTGACTTTATTATTCTTATGGTCAAAAATAGGCCATGAACAGGTAATTAAGAAATTTTTGACATTAAAAGAAGTTAATCGAATAGGTTAAATGACAATTCTGTGACTTATTTAAATGGCTTTAAACCAGCTAAAAAGATTTCTGCAAAACGCTTTTCCTTTAGAAAAATCAATTTGAATTCTTCCTTTCCCGGGAAAATGTTTTTGGCACGTGTCAGGATGTTAAAATGGATTCCTGATACGGCTTCAACAAATATTTCTGTAGTGAAGGCAACATCATCAATCGAAAATTCACCTGAAGTATGGCCCTTGGTAAGTAGCCCGGTGATAATTTTTAATTCAAAGGCCCTTGCGCGTGTAAACTTCTCATATAGTGCTTCTGGTAATTCTGGCCCTATCATCTGGGTGAACTCGATCAGCTTATAGTATTTTTGTATAAAGGCTTGTCTTTTTTGTAATAACATCAGGATGCCCTCCGTGGCTGTAGAGGTTTTCTCCACAGATTTTAACAAGTCACGGCTTAAAGTGTGCATCATGTTTTCGATTACACTTACGTACAAACTTAATTTATCCGGGAAATAATAATACAGTAAGGCTTTTGAAAAAGAAATGTCTTTTGCAATCTCGGTCATCGTAGTTTTTGCGAGGCCATAGTGTGCAAATCGCTTTAGCGCAGCATCTATAATTAAAAGTCTTTTTTTATCCTGATTTTCCATTGTAAATACGCTTGCTTTTTAGCTGTCTTAGGGGGCGGCTTGAATACGGTTATAATCGAACGTAAAATATGTAAAATTATTAAGTATTCCAGCTAACATATTTATTACACAATTTAAGTATCCGGGGGATATGGCCGCAGAATGTCGCGACATTCTTTACATTTGTCACAAATAACACCATTACTCAATATGTATCAATTACAAGAAAATATATCCCTTAAACCTTATAACACATTTGGTATTGATGTGAAAGCCCGTTTTTTCGCTGAAATATTTGATAAACAAGACTTGAATGAGTTAAGTAAAAGTACTGCTTTTCTTGAAAATAAATTGTTGATACTGGGAGGTGGCAGTAACCTGCTTTTTACAGAAGACTTTGATGGATTGGTATTAAAGGTCAGTATTCCCGGTATTGATGCAGAGTTTACTGAATTTGATGTAACTGTTACTGCGGGTGCTGGTGTAGTATGGAATGACCTGGTTAGCTATTGCATAGATGAAGATTTTGCTGGCGTAGAAAATCTGACGTTAATTCCCGGAACTGTAGGTGCTTCACCAATACAGAATATTGGCGCTTATGGCGTTGAGTTAAAAGATGTATTTGAATCTTGTGAAGCTTTTGAAATCGCCACTGGTAATTTTAAGCAATTTAGTTTTGAAGAATGCCAGTTCGCTTACAGGGACAGTGTTTTTAAAAATGAACTAAAAGGACAATATATCATCACTTCGGTAACCTTTAGATTAAACACGCAAAAAAAAATAAACTCGCAATATGGTGCTATACAATCTATCCTGATAGAAAGAAATATTGTTAAACCTGATATCGCCGACATTTCTGAGATTGTTGCGGAGATCAGGGTCAGTAAGTTGCCGGATCCATCTACAATCGGAAATGCCGGGAGTTTCTTTAAAAATCCTGTTATTGAAAAAGAAGCTTGCGAAAAGCTGAAGTTATCTTTCCCTGAACTGATCAGTTACCCGGCGGGTAAAGGAATGATGAAGTTGGCCGCCGGCTGGTTGATTGAACAATGTGGTTTTAAAGGCTTAGTAGATGGCCATACAGGTACATGGAAGAATCAGGCCCTGGTATTGGTTAACCATGGCGGTGCTACTGGAAAAGAAGTGTATAGTTTTTCAGAAAAAATTATAGACACTGTATACGGTAAGTTTGGAGTGAAATTAGAGCGTGAAGTAAATATCCTGTGACAATCAGTGCATTCGGTATCTTATGGCTATAAATTTAATACTAAAATAAAGAATTGATTTTTTGGTACATATGTTGTATAAGTGTTAGTATACAAGATTAAACAAACTTGACAGCGCCACTCTTAATAATCCTGTTTGTTTGCTCGTTAACCCTTAAAAACTTAAACATTATGACAAAAAATGAATTTAACCTGCAGCTCCACAACCATTCGGTTTCTTTACAGTCATTCGCTTTAAATTTTACTAAAGATATTGAAGACGCAAACGATTTGGTACAGGACACTATGCTTAAGGCAGTAACTTACTACAGTAAGTTTAAAGAGGGAACAAATTTAAAAGGCTGGCTGTTCACGATCATGAAAAATACTTTCATAAACAACTACAGACGCCTGGTCAAAACAAATGCATTAATTACTAAATCTGAAGATATATCATCTGCCAATTTGCATTACAGTGCTACTAAAAATACGATTGACAGTAAATTTGTAATAGGCGACATCAATAAGGCACTGGCCAGCTTACAGCCTGAATATTATGTGCCTTTTATTAAATATTTTGAAGGCTATAAATACCACGAGATCGCCGATATGTTAGAGATCCCAATTGGTACTGTAAAAACAAGAATTCACGTTGCCCGCCAGATATTAAAAAAATACCTGAAAACTTATTCTAAAGAAATTTTAGGAACAGAGATCGCGTAGGCATTTCTGTAAATACCTTTAAAAAAGCGCTTGAACTGATGTTTGAGCGCTTTTTGTATTTAAGGAAATTATTCCTGGATTGTTGTCTGAGGATGATTTCGGGTATATCCGCTTTTATCCTGAAGGAAAAAGAAAATGATTTAATGCGATCAAAAGTATATTTTTGGTGTCCAGCATTGGCTTATACATGAATTATACTTATTTACTGACCGACCTCATTATTTTATTGTTAGCGGTTGCGTTGTTTTCTACAAAAAAAATGGAGTTTGCAAAAAATAGCAAATTCATTATTCTGTCTGTTTTAATTAATGTTTTTGTTTTTTCTATACCTACAGAATTTCTGACCCAGCTAAAAGTTATTGTATTTAACCCTCCCTATCTTACTGGAATGACCTTATGGGAACTTCCTATAGAAGAGTTGTTGTTTTCTCTGTTTCTTCCATTAGCTGGCACGGCAATTTATTTGTTCTTAAATATTCGTTATCCTGATAATACGGCAGACAAATACAGTCTGGCTGTAAGTAATATCATGCTGGGCATTTGTATCGCCATGTTATATTTTGGCCATACGAAATTATACACCGTATTTACATTTGCGATCCTGCTGATTTTTATTATTTATGTTGAATATGTGAACAAGATCAGGTTTATGTATAGATTTTACAGGGCTTACCTGGTTTCTTTGATCCCATTTTACCTGGCTTACGCAGTTTTAACATCCGTGCCTGTTATTCAGTATAATGCGAAAGAGACACTCGAATTTAATTTGGTACATATTCCTTTCGAAACTCATTTCTATTTTATGGGGATGCAGTTATTGAGCATCTTTCTGTATGAAGTTTTTAAAGCAAGGGCGCGTAGGTAATGGAATTACCGGAATTTACAAAACAGCAGCTGGCCTTGCGAAACGGACAGGACAAGCCCCAAATTTGGGTAGCTTACAAAGGTGTGATTTATGATGTGGGGGAAAGCAGGTTATGGAAAAACGGAAAACACTATGAACACTGGGCCGGTCAGGATTTAACGGACGAACTGTCTGATGCCCCGCATACGGAAACAGTATTTGATAAATTTACTGCTATTGGTAAGTTGAAAACATAAAAAACTCCGGTCAGCTGACCGGAGTTTTTTGTTAAGCTATTTATCTTTTGCCATTTATCCAGCACCGATAGTAAAAGCACTAAGGTTTACGAATTCCTGGATACGGGCAGCAACTTCCTCTTCAGTAAGATTAAGAATTTTTTCCGTTCCGAATTTTTCTACGCAGAAAGAAGCAAGGGCAGAACCGTAAACAATTGCATTTTTCATGTTATTGAAATTGATTGTACCCACTTTAGCCAGATAACCGATAAAGCCACCTGCAAAAGTATCACCAGCACCTGTCGGGTCAAATACTTCGGCTAATGGAAGGGCAGGAGTAGAGAATACCTGGTCTTCATGGAAAAGTAATGCACCGTGTTCCCCCTTTTTAATGATCAGGTATTTTGGTCCCATCGCCAATATTTTCTTTGACGCTTTAACCAGCGAATACTCACCGGAAAGCTGGCGTGCTTCTTCGTCATTGATGGTTAATACATCTACCAGTTTCAATGTTTCCAGTAAATCATCCATAGCTACATCCATCCAGAAGTTCATTGTGTCTAATACAATCAGTTTTGGGCGGTTTTTAAGGCGCTTGATGACCGTTTGCTGGATTTGTGGAGTAAGATTGCCTAACATCAGGTATTCGCAGTCCTGATAGCTCTCTGGGATAATCGGATCAAAGTCTGCCAATACATTCAATTCTGTAATCAGCGTGTCCCTGCTATTCATGTCATTGTGGTATTTGCCCGACCAGAAGAATGATTTTTCACCTTCTTTGATCTGCAGTCCTTCGGTATCAATACCATGTTTTGTAAAGGTATCAATATCATCCTGATGGAAGTCGTCTCCTACAACACCAACGATTTTTACTTTATTATAGAAGTAAGAAGCAGCTAAACTTGCATAAGTAGCGGCACCACCAACGATTTTATCAGTCTTTCCGAAGGGAGTTTCTATAGCATCAAAAGCTACAGTCCCTATGATTATCAGGCTCATATGTTTTATTTTAATTTTTTTTCAATATTTTTCTCTACAAATATTGCATAAATAATTTAAAAGCCCTAATATTGCATTCCCAAAACGAAACAACGCTTTGTGTTCTAAACCAAAGAAAAAGGACGTTTTGCGGATAACCAGAGTACTCCTTCTTAGCTCAGCTGGTTAGAGCATCTGACTGTTAATCAGAGGGTCGCTGGTTCGAGCCCAGCAGAGGGAGCAGATTAAAAGCCTTTCAGTGAAAACTGAAAGGCTTTTTCTGTATAAGTAGAGGGCCTTGTGTTTTCTAAACCGCTAATAAATCTTTTAAAGAGAGCGATCTTTTTAAAATAGCCAGCACTCCTTCTTAGCTCAGCTGGTTAGAGCATCTGACTGTTAATCAGAGGGTCGCTGGTTCGAGCCCAGCAGAGGGAGCCAATGCCCTTCACGATATCGTGAAGGGCATTCTGTTTTGAGCTGATTCTCAAATCGTTGCATACGATAATAATTAGAGGGATCAAGCGGAATTCTTGGGGGGAATTAAATAATTTCTTTCTTTTGCAGTAGAAGAATAACAATCTATTATCATTTTGAGTGAAGCTGGCAATACCCTTATAAGTTTATTACTACCAGAAGGCAT